>Ga0160446_100002_pt1 | contig 540874 bp, 450 predicted proteins | sample HID1973I_E1MG_FD_108200 | JGI IMG/M metagenome (GOLD analysis project Ga0160446, IMG submission 108200) | Enriched mosquito-associated microbial communities from UW Madison campus, WI, USA - HID1973I_E1 MG | ecosystem: Host-associated > Arthropoda: Insects > Digestive system > Unclassified ...
CAAAATAATACTAGAGTTTACCCTAACTTATTTATTATCAATAAGAAAAAATTAAACAAATTAACCAACCTTTTGAATAGTTATCTGTTTAAGTGGCATTATCTGATGAAAAGCGTTGGTGTAGTCGTTAATAAACAATATTTGATTTGGATATACTATTAATATAGGTGCTGGTTCGGATGCTTTTTGAGACACGACCAAATTTGAAGAACTGCATTGTGTAAGCTAAACCCGACCGAGATGGAAAACCCGCAAGGCGAAGCATGAGCCGAGGATTTGAAAGGAGGGCGGGGCTACTATTTAATAGCAGCAGAAGCCTTGCTTTTCCAATTCCTGTTGTATATTATATATGTTAACTCATATATGTTAAAAATTGTTAACTCCTATTTAGTACTGAATTGCTTTCCATAGCTTAGCGCCCAATTGTTTTTATTGATGTTATCGTATTATTAATTATCTTTGCAGAATGTTTAAAGTTAAACACTTAATTATTTTAGTATTTGTAGCCGCTATTGGTATGGCGGGTTGCAAAAGCCGTTTTGAAAAATTAAGGGCAAGTAATGATGTAAAAAAGAAATATCAGGAAGGTATTAGATTATACAATAGCAGAAGTTACAGTAAGGCATTGGTACTTTTCGAAGATTTATCTCAAAAATATCGCGGTAGAGAGGAAGCAGAAGGCTTGAACTTTTATTACGCAAATACATTATATAAGTTACAGGATTATACTACGGCAAGATATCAGTTTAAAAGCTTTGCGGATACTTACCCGGCGAGTAAGGATGCAGAAGAAGCCCGCTACATGGCTGCTTATTGTTATTATTTAGAATCGCCTGTTTTTTCTTTAGATCAGGAGAATACGTACAAAGCTATTGATGCCTTGCAACTATTTATAAACTTATATCCAACCAGCGAACGTGCAGCTGCAGCAGCGAAGTATATTGGCGTATTAAGAGGCAAGCTTGAAGATAAGGTTTTTGAAAATGCTAAAATGTATTTAACTACCGGTCCAAGTAATGCAGATAACTACCGTGCAGCGGTTATTGCATTGAAAAATGCACAAAGGGATTACCCTGATATTAAGTATGCGGAAGAGATGGATTTCCTGATGATAAAGTCTCAATATATGTATGCTAAAAATAGTATTCCCGTTCGCCAGGAAGACAGGTATAACGAGGCAACTGATTTGTATAATGAGTTTACCGAAAATTACCCTAAAAGTAAATTTACAGATGATGCAAAAAGACTAAAATCTGATATTGACGCGGGGATAGCATTTAATAAGCAGGAAATGGCTACTTTTGCAGCCGACCAAGCGAAGTATATGGAAATGCTTAAGAGAACGGGCAAAATAAAAGATACTACAAAAGTTAATAACACCACAGATATTAAAAACAAGTAACAGATGAATACTAACAAACCTGCTGTACCAAATACTACGGTTACCAGAAATGTACACGATTTAGATAAAACTACAGATAACTTATATGAATCGTTAGTTGTTATTGCGAAGAGAGCAAACCAAATTTCTAATAACATGAAAGAAGAGTTGCATGGTAAACTTGCAGAATTTGCATCGAGCAATGACAATTTGGAGGAAATCTTTGAAAATCGTGAGCAAATTGAAATCAGCAAACATTATGAACGCATGCCTAAGCCGGTTTTAGTTGCGATTGATGAGTTTTTGAACGAAAAAATTTATCACAGAAATCCTGCTAAAGAGCAAAAATAATTAGCATAGGGCACAAACCATGCTCAAAAATAAAAATATAATCCTTGGCGTTTGTGGCAGCATCGCAGCTTATAAGTCGGCTTTTTTAGTTAGACTTTTGGTTAAGGCCGGTGCAAACGTTAAGGTTATTCTTACCCCCGATGGCGCAAATTTCATTACGCCACTAACCCTTGCAACGCTTTCTAAAAACCCTGTTTACACGCAATATTTCGAAGAAGAAACCGGAGTATGGAGTAATCATGTTGAGCTTGGCCTGTGGGCAGATTTCATTCTTATAGTCCCTATTAGCGCAAATACATTAGCCAAACTAGCTACAGGAATTTGCGACAATCTTTTGACTGCAGTTTATCTTTCTGCTAAATGCCCTGTATATGTTGCTCCTGCTATGGATTTGGATATGTGGAAGCATGAAACAACGCAATTCAATATAGAGCGCATCTCAAGTTTTGGAAATGTTGTAATTGCACCTGGAAGTGGTGAATTGGCAAGTGGATTATTTGGAGAGGGCCGAATGGCTGAACCTGAAGAGATTGTATTTTTTCTGGAAAATTCTATTCGGAAATCGATGCCCTTCTTTGGAAAGAAAATAATGGTTACTGCCGGTCCGACTTTCGAAGCTATAGATCCGGTTCGCTTTATTGGAAATCATTCATCAGGAAAAATGGGATTTGCAATTGCAGATGTACTTGTAAAGTTGGGTGGAGCAGTTACTTTAATTGCCGGACCAACTGCGCAAAAAACAAATGAGACTTTAAAAAGAATTGATGTTATTAGTGCAGAGGATATGTTTGTAGCTTGTAATAAGATTTTTGAAGAGACTGACATAACTATTATGTGTGCTGCAGTAGCCGATTATAAACCAATAGTTGTCGCCAATCAAAAAATAAAAAAACAGGCTAACGGCTTAGTACTGGAATTAGAAAAAACTAAAGATATTTTAGCTTCATTAGGAAAAAGAAAAAGAGATAAACAAATTTTAGTTGGCTTTGCATTAGAAACCAATGATGAAGAAAATTATGCAAAAGGCAAACTAGAGCAGAAAAACCTCGATTTGGTTATTTTGAATTCCTTAAATGATAAAGGCGCAGGTTTTAAATTAGATACAAATAAAATTACTATTTTTAACAAAGCCTTAGAAAAAACCGTTTTCGATACGAAATCGAAAACAGATGTTGCCAAAGATATTTGCGAGGCAATTTTAAAAATTATAAAATGATAAAAAGAATTGTTTGTTTACTCTTGGTATTAAGTTTTAGCAAATTAAAGGCACAAGAGCTTAATGCAAGAGTACAGTTATTGGCACCACAAGTATCCAATATTAGTAAGCCAACAATTGATGCCTTACAGAAAACAATTCGCGATTTTTTAAACAATAATAAGTTTACAAACGAAACTTATAAACCGCAGGAGCGTATAGATTGCAATTTCGTGATTACCATCAACTCATGGGATGGTGGCTCTGGTTACACTGCCGAAGCACAGATTCAAAGCAGCCGCCCAGTATTTAACAGCTCTTACAACAGCACTTTGCTAAACATGAGTGATAAGAATTTTGATTTCGCGTTTAACGATGGCTCGGTTATCGATTTCTCAGAGCAGAATTACATTTCAAATATCAGCGCACTACTCACTTATTATGCCTACACAATTATTGGATTAGATAAAGATAGTTTTAGCAAAATGGGTGGAACGCCGTATTTTAAAAAGGCTCAAAACATCATTAATTTAGCCCAGGCATCGGGAAACGCAGGTTGGAAAGCTGCAGATGGACTTCGCAACCGTTTTTGGTTTAATGAAAATGCGCTGAACCCTATTTTTGGAGAACTGAGAAGGTTTATTTATAGCTATCATTTTAGCGGGTTAGACCAGCTAACCGACAACGACAAAGGATTAATGCCAATTGTTAATGCTATTACAGAGCTGCAGCAGATGGACAAACAGAAACTTGGCTCTATTTTCCCAAATGTTTATTTCGCTTCAAAGGCAGAAGAAATAACCAATGTATTATCGAAATTAAATATGCAGGAACGTATGAAAGCTTATAATCTTTTATCTGAAATTGATCCCGCGAACATTGGTAAGTATGAAGGTTTAAAACGATAACTAATTTTATCTTCGTGGATTAAATTCCGTAATAAAAATTCCCATACCCCTTCTTTCTCTTTTTAATAATGATGCAACATCTGTTTAAAAAGCTTGTCTATTCACCAAAAGGTAACTTTAGTTAAAAATTTGTTAAAATATTTTGATAATACGAATATCTTCGTACATTTGAATACGAAATAATTCGTACAACTGTAACATATGAGTAATAGCAACATCAAACCAACAGAAGGCGAGCTGGAAATTTTAAAAGTGCTTTGGCAAAAAGGGCTTTGTACGGTACGCGAAGTTTACGAGGCGTTAGACAAAAAAGACTCGGGATATACCACAACGCTGAAATTAATGCAGATTATGCATGAGAAAGGTATGGTTGAAAGAGACACTAATCAAAAAACACATATCTATAAAGCAGTTGTAAATCAGGATAAAACAGAAAAACAGTTGGTAAATAAAATGATTGATAATGTTTTTAATGGTTCGGCCGCAAGGTTGGTAATGCAGGCTTTGGGTAACCATACAGCCAGTGCGGATGAGATAGAGGAGATTAAAAAGTATTTGGAAAAATTAGAAAAAGATAACTAATATGGAAACTTTAGTACAACCACTTATCAAAGCCTTTGGATGGAGTATTATTAACTCTTTATGGCAAAGCGCACTTATTTATGGCGCTTTATTCCTGGTCTTAATCTCCTTACCAAGATTAGCAGCAAGGTTTAAGCATAACCTGGCTTTCGGTTCAATCCTGTTAATGTTTGGGTGCTTTATATATAATTTCTGTAACCATTTGTTAAAGCATGTTTCTATAAAAAATGATGGAATTAACCCAGGAAATTTAGATGCTTACCCATACTTTAACAATGTTCCGGAAAGCTTGAGCAGTAAAATTGAACAGTATTTTCCATTGGTCGTAACGTTTTACGCTATTGGAATTGTACTACAAATATTTGTGATTTTAAAGGGTTACAATCAACTTTCTAAATTAAAACAAAATAGCCTAAGCACTATACCAGATGGTTGGAAAGTAATTTTCGATAATGTTACCGCTAATCTAAAAATTAAAAAGAAGATTAAATTTCATCTATCAGAACTTGTAAATGTTCCGTTAGTAATTGGCTATTTGAAGCCAGTTGTATTGTTTCCGTTGGCATTGGTAAACCAGTTAGATAACGACCAGGTAGAAGCGATATTAATCCACGAACTATCGCACATTAGAAGAAACGATTTCCTTTTAAACCTGATTAAAACCGCTATCGAAACGTTCCTTTTCTACAATCCATTTGTTTGGATGGCAGGAAGATTTATCCATATTGAAAGGGAACATGCTTGTGATGATTTAGTACTTAAAGTTACCGGAAAGCCACTAAATTATGCACACGCCTTATTAAAATTAGAATTACTTAAAGATAAAACTAGCCCGGCTTATGCCTTGGCAGCTACTGGAAAGACTCAAAACCTGTATCAACGCATTAAAAGAATAACCAACATGAAAACTAATTATTTAAATGCCAAGCAACAAATGGCAGCCTTAACTTTAGGTGTAGCCTGCTTATTTTCTATTGCCTGGATAAGCCCTGCTCAAAAGAAAATAGACCAAAAAAAATCAATAACCGAACAGCGTTTGAAACTTAATGCTTTATCGGTAAAAAACCCGGAAATATATCTGGACACGACTAAAAAGCATAAAATCAAGATTGTAACAATTGATGCCAATGGCAAAAAAACTGAATACAATTCTATCAAGGAGCTGCCAGACAGCTTAAGAAATGACCTTTACAATGATAATTTTTTCGTTGGAAAACACGCTTTCCTTTTGAAATCGGATACGGCATTTAAGTTTCGGGATTCCCTGTTCAAAACAAAAATAGATCGAGAATTCAACAGCCCTGAAGCTCAATTGAAATGGAAAAAATATGGTGAAGATATAGCTAGAGAATATACTTCTCCCGAAGCACAGGCGAAATGGAAAAAGTTTGGTGAAAATATCGCAAAAGAATACAGTTCGCCAGAAGCTCAGGTAAAGTGGAAAAAGTTTGGCGAAGATGTTGCAAAAGAATACAGTTCGCCAGAAGCTCAGGCAAAATGGAAAAAGTTTGGCGAAGAGGTTGCAAAACAATATAATTCACCAGAAGCTCAGGCAAAATGGAAGAAGTTTGGCGAAGATATTGAAAAAGAATACAATTCACCAGAAGCCCAGGCAAAATGGAGAAAGTTAGGAGAAGATATGTCGAAAAAATTTAATTCCGTTGAAGAACAGAAAAAGTGGAGAAACATTGGTGAACTTACTGCCAATTTGCCTGGCCTTGATAAATTGGATGATGAAATTAAACTTAGAATTCTTTCATCGAACAATATAAAAAAAATTAAGTCAGATTTTGCCCGTAGAGCTGCAGATACAGCTTTTAATAATAATAGAGAGGTGTATTCAGTACGGTCAGGGAAAGATAACTTCTTATATATCGAAGGAAAAAGTAAAGTAAAAAACACAGAAGAATACAAAAGATTAAAAGAAAAATTTGAAAAGCAGGTTAAAGAGCTAGAAGAAAAGATGGAGAAAAAGGAAAAGCCCGAAAGAAGAGAGCAACCCTAAAAACCAGAACATTAAAACCAGGCAAGTTAAATATAAACGGTGAAGATTAATCTTCACCGTTTTGTTTTTGTGGCTCATGTTAAAATAACTTTTTAGTATTTTTGCTTAGCTATGCTACAAAAACTATCTATTCGTAATTATGCACTAATTGATAGCCTTGACATTGAATTTGATAAAGGCTTGAATATTATAACCGGTGAAACCGGCGCAGGTAAATCAATTATTTTAGGCGCTCTGTCATTAATTTTAGGGCAACGGGCTGAAAGTAAATACTTTTTTAACCAGGATAAAAAGTGCGTTATCGAAGGTACTTTCTTATTGGCCGATGAAAATTTGCGGATACTTTTTGAAGAAAACGACCTCGATTTTTTTAATGAAAGTATTTTACGTAGAGAAATTTCTATAGATGGTAAATCGCGATCGTTTATAAATGATACGCCAGTTAATTTATCACTATTAAAGCAAATTGGCGAAAAGTTAATCGATATACATTCCCAACATGCCACGCAGGAAATCAATGATACTGATTTTCAACTGTTGATTGTTGATTCGCTTTCAAATCATAATGCAATCCTATCTGCATACCGAAACGGGTTTAAAAAGCTAAGAGCTGAAACGTTGCGTTTGAAAAAGTTAATTGCTGATGCAGATGAAGCAAGAAGTAAACAAGATTACGAGCAATTTTTATTTAACGAATTAGAGCAGGCTAACCTGAAAGCTGGAGAGCAGGAAGAACTAGAGTTAGAAATTGAAAAATTAACGCATGCAGAAACTATAAAACGAGCGCTATTAACGGCAGCCGGATTGTTAACAGAAAGCGAACCTTCTGCAATGCAAATGTTAAAAGAAGCCCAGATACAATTACAGGGCATCGAAAAATTCGATCCGGAAATTAATATTCTGTTTGAAAGATTACGCTCTTCAATAATAGAAATAAAAGATATTGCGGCTGAAACTTCTGGTATCGAGGAAAACACTTTACACAGTGCCGAGCGCATGGATATTGTAAACCAACGATTAGATTTGTTTTATTCCTTGCAACAGAAGCATCGGGTAGCTAATAATACCGATTTAATTAACGTAAGGGAGCAGTTGGAAATCAATCTCAATCAGCTGTTATCATCAAATGAAAATATCGAAAAACTCCAAAAAGAAATTGAGCAGCTAAAAACTGAACTCACAAAACAGGCAAAATTACTTAGTGGCAACCGTACAAAAGCAATAAAATCTGCTGAAAATCAAACCGCTCAAACTTTGCGAAAAGTTGGAATGCCTAACGCGAGATTGGTTTTATCTCAAAATAGTACAAACGATTTAAACAAAGATGGTTTAGATGAAATAAATTTGCTCTTCAGCGCCAACGCAGGACAGGCGCCAGCTCCGGTAAATAAGGTAGCTTCTGGCGGCGAATTATCAAGACTTATGCTAGCCATTAAAGCACTGTTGGCAAAACATACCTCACTCCCAACTATTATTTTTGATGAAATTGACACTGGAATTTCAGGAGAAACGGCTTTAAAGGTTGGAGAAGTAATCTCTGATTTAGGAAATGATATGCAGGTTATCTCCATTACACATTTGCCCCAAATAGCCGCCAAAGGCCTTTCTCACTATTTTGTACATAAAAATGAAGATGGTGGAAAAACCACCACCGGAATACGCAAGTTAAAGCAAGAGGAACGAGTTACTGTTATCGCAGAAATGTTGAGTGGTAAAAACCCTGGAAACTCAGCATTAGAAAATGCAAAAGAACTTTTAGCATAGTTACATTTTTAATAAACTAATAATTTAGTTTATATTTGAGTATGAAACAGATAATATTGTTTTACCTCTTTTTTTGTATCTATAGTAATTCATTTTCGCAACAAAGTTTTACACTATCAGGTGTTGTGAGAGATAAACAAGGTGAAACTTTGCCTGGTGCAGGAATTTATGTAAGTGGTTACAAAATAGCAACAGTAGCAGATAATGATGGCAAATACAGCTTAGCCCTGAGGCCAGGAAATTACGATATTCTTGTCCAACTAATTGGCTATAAAGCATTTAACCAAAATGTAATAATTAACGATAAAAATTTAAATGCAAGTTTTACATTAGAGCAAGACGCTGTACAGCTAAATGAGGTTACCATAAAGCCCGACCCAAATCGCGAGGGGTACATTAGAATGTTTACCGATTTTTTTATCGGCACTACCCCTAATTCTTTACAATGTAAAATCATTAATCCAAACGTTTTAATTATTGATTACAGCAATGATGATTCAAAATTAACGGTAAAAACAAATCAATTTTTAATTATAGAAAACCAGGCCCTGGGTTATCGCATTAAATATCAACTCAACAACTTCGAATATGACAATAAAAGTAAAATAATTTATTACGAAGGTTATCCCTATTTCGAAGATTTAAAAGGGTCTAAAGGAAAAATGAAGCGTTGGGCAGCTAAACGAATTATGGCGTACAATGGATCTACACAACATTTTTTCGAAAGTCTATATGCTGGTAAGTCAAAACAGGAAGGTTTTATAATTTACAAATTAATTAAGCAAATTGATAAAACCCGACCATCCGATAGTTTAATTAATGCTAAAATAAGGCCCCTGCGAAATTTAGCGCAGAATTCTTCCGGGAATTTAGTCTTATCTATTGGCGGCAGCGATTCCTTAAATTATTGGATAAAACAAAAGAACAAACCAAAGGAAATTTCTATCCTTAACCGCCAGGAAATTCTGCCAGATACATTGGTGAAGAAGTATAATGAAGATATTAAGGGAATTAACTTCACCGATATTTTGTATGTAATTTATACAAAAGAAAAGGAAGATTCTAGCTACGCTAACCAAATCGGTTTATCAATTTCACGGCCATTAGATATGCCGGATTATCAGGTTTCACTTATTAATTTATTAGTCGCACCGGTATATTTTTACCAGAATGGCGGCACCTACAATCCACGATCAATGTTGTATCAGGGCTACTGGAGTTGGGAAAAAATGGCAGATAGCGTTCCGTTAGATTATCTTCCACCGCCGCAAAAACCATAATCGGGTGCAGCTTTAAATGTTAAAATTGTTAAAATCAAAAGTTACCAGCGATATATATTGAGCCATTTGGTTACATTCGCTCTCATGATTAAAAGCGCTGGTCTGTTTTTATTGTTTCTGCTATTAGGCTGCAATGTATTTAGTCAGAATGCATTTACTATAAGTGGAAAAGTTAGAGATGACAAAGGCGGATTACCTGGCGCAGGTGTTTATTTAAGTGGCTATAAAATTGCTACAGTTGCCGATAATGATGGCAATTTCAAATTGCCAAACCTTAAACCAGGCAGTTATGATTTACTTGTACAGATGATTGGGTACCTACCCTACTCAAAAAGCGTAATCATTTCTGATAAATCAGTTCAGGTAGATTTGTTTTTAAAAGAAAATACAGTACAGCTGAATGAGGTAACCATACGTGCTGACCCAAACAGGGCCAAATATATTAAGCAGTTTACAGAATATTTTATAGGGACAACCCCAAATTCCAAACAATGTAAAATCTTAAATCCGCAGGTTTTAAATGTAGATTTCGATGTTACAAAAAGTTTGCTCACCGTTAAAACTACTGAATTTTTAATTGTAGAGAATAAGGCACTGGGCTATAGGCTGAAGTACATGCTAGATTATTTTGAGTATAATAGCCGCACCAGGATAATATATTTTTCTGGTCATCCATTTTTTGAAGAATTAAAATCGTCTGCAGCGAAGAAGAAAAAATATATTGAAGCCAGAGAAACTGCTTACTATGGATCATCGCAACATTTTTTCAGATCACTTTACGAAAACAAAAGTAAAGAAGAAGGATTTTTAATCAATAAAATCATCAAAATCCCTAACCCAAACCGATATCCAGAAAGCGTCATCAATGAAAATTTAGTTAAGGTTAAAACCATTCCTGAGAAAACCGGGATAAGAAAAGTTGCAGGAAAAATAGACCCCGGCCTATTAGAATTTTGGACGAAACAGAAGGAGATGCCCAGATTTATTGATAAATTTAGCCAGGCAGAAGTAAATCCAGATACACTTGTTCATAATTACAATGATAATTTAAAGTGGATAAATTATACTGATGCACTTTGTATTCAGTACACTAAAGAAAAAGAAACGTTAGCGTATTCGAATACAGGTTTTTGGGTTTACCGCCCGTTAGACATCCCCGAAAACGAAATATCTATTGCAAATCACACCACACAAGATCCAATCCGTTTCTACGCGAATGGCGGCATTTACGATTCTCGTTCAATGCTTTATGAAGGTTATTGGGCTTATGAAAAAGTTGGTGATATGGTTCCAATGGATTATATTCCTTTAGCTAGAAAACCATAAGAGAATTATTCATTTAAAAATCAAAGCAATTATAATCGAGGTAATTTCTGTGCAAATAAAATTATCAACACATCTAAATTTTACTAAATATATTAGTAATTTTAGTTATGATTATTGAAGGTGAAAAACCATATTTTAAGGGAAGAGGAGCTCAGGTTAATCCCCACAATAAGTTTTTAAAGGATGCTTATGTAAAAGAATTTGATGAGGGGATTGATGATTGGGAAGAAGTTGACAGGAAAACTTCATTCGTTTTCGAAAACTCAAAAACTATCGTAAATAAAGTTGACAGTCCGGATGTTGGGATGACGTACTCGTTAAATCCATATCAGGGCTGCGAGCATGGTTGTACATATTGCTATGCCCGAAACTCGCACCAATATTGGGGTTATAGCGCAGGCATTGAATTCGAAAGAAAAATTATTGTAAAAAAAGATGCGCCTGCACTTTTCAAAAAATTTCTTGAGCGTAGAGGATGGGACGCTACAACAATTTCGCTCTCGGGTAATACCGATTGTTATCAACCTGCTGAGCGTAAATTTAAGCTAACCCGGCAGTTACTTGAAATTGCGCTTGCCTACAAGCAGCCTATTGGTATGATTACAAAAAATTCGCTCATTCTCCGCGATAAGGATATTTTGCAGGAAATGGCAAAACAAAATCTTTGTATGGTTTATGTATCCATAAATAGTCTCAACGAAGATCTTCGTCAGGTTATGGAACCTCGAACTACAACTGCTAAACAACGCTTAAAAATTGTGGAGCAACTCAGCGCAGCAGGCATACCAATGGGGGTTATGGTTGCGCCATTGGTGCCGGGTTTAAGTGACCACGAAATACCGGCGATTTTAAAAGCAATTGCAAATGCCGGCGCTGTAAAGGCCGGCTACACAGTGGTAAGGTTGAATGGTGCAATCGGACAAATTTTTGAAGATTGGCTGCGCAAAAATTTTCCCGATCGTTTTGATAAGGTTTGGCATATGATACAAAGTTGCCATGGCGGCAATGTTAATGACAGTCGATTTGGCGAAAGAATGCGTGGTGATGGAAATATTTCCAAAATGATTCGCGATAACTTTAAATTACATTGCCGCTTAAACGGTATAAATCAAAAAGAAATTATATTAAACCATAGTCTTTTCAAAATACCTAATGATCAGATGACTTTATTTTAATACTGATTGATTATTTTGATCCAAAATCCTGCGTCCAATATTTTCCATCACGGGCGATGCCCATTTCTTTATAATTTTTACCCATAATGTTTTTGCAATGACCTTCACTATTCATCCAGGCATCAAAAACGGCTTGTTCTGTTGGTTGTCCGGAGGCAATATTTTCGCCATAAGAAGTCCATTTATAACCCGCTGCTGTAATTCTATCACCAGCACTCGCTCCATTCAGCGAGGTATGACTAAAAAAATTATTACTATTCATTGATTTGCTGTGACTCAGTGCTGCTGAGGCCAATAGGTCATTCCAAGATAAAGCCGCTACAGGAGGCATAGCCGTTGTTCCACAGTTACAGCCAGAAGCACGTTTTTCGTTGACAAGTTTCAACATCAAATCATTATTGAGATTAGTTGCAACAGTTGTTTTACCATTAGCACTAGTAGAATCGGTATTTTTTTTACAGGCGTAAAAAGATATTGCTAAACCAAAAAGCAAAATGTAATATTTTTTCATTAAACAGGGATAACTAATTGACAAAAGTAACCAGTTATTTATTCAAAAGGGTAAAATATTCCAAAAGTTTTTAAGTAATAATAGCTGTTGATCCCTTTCAACAGTTTCTTAATGTCTTAACCGATTATCAAAAATATTGTCCTAATAACTTAGATAACTTCATCATACAAAAGAATTACCCATCTAACTAAAAATGATGCTAATTTATTATTTGTAATCAACTAAACTTTTTTTAAGCCTCAGGATAAAAGACAACCACCATCAAAGCAATATTGTGTTATCTTTTCAAGCAAAAAAAAGCCCTCCAGATTTGAATCCGGAGGGCTTTTAAAACTAAATTATTTTATTAATTTGAAGAATCTTCTTCTTTAGGTTCTTCTTTTTTCTTCTCGCCTTTTTTATGAACAATTGCAATCAGCTCGGTCGTTTTATCGTAATCGATTTCTAAAACATCACCTTCGGCTAAATCACCTTTCAAAATTTCTTCAGCGATTGGATCCTCCAGGTATTTTTGAATTGCTCTCTTTAACGGACGAGCGCCAAAGTTGCTGTCAAAACCTTTATCAGCGATATATTCTTTCGCATTTTCGGTTAAAACGATTTCATAACCTAATGTATGAACACGTCCGAACAAGGCTTTTAATTCGATATCGATAATTCTGAATATTTCATCTTTACCTAAGCTATTGAATACCACAACATCATCTACACGGTTTAAAAACTCTGGTGCAAAAGCACGTTTTAAAGCACTTTCAATTACGCCTCGGCTGTGAGAATCTGCCTGATTTGTTTTTGCAGCAGTTGAAAAACCAACACCTTGACCGAAATCCTTTAATTGACGGGCACCAATGTTAGAAGTCATGATGATGATCGTATTTCTAAAATCAACCTTGCGACCCAAACTATCTGTTAACTGCCCTTCATCCAGAACCTGCAATAATATATTGAACACATCTGGGTGAGCTTTTTCAATCTCATCCAACAAGATTACCGCATATGGTTTTCTTCTAACTTTTTCGGTTAGTTGTCCGCCTTCTTCGTAACCAACATATCCTGGAGGCGCACCAACCAAGCGTGATACAGCGAATTTCTCCATGTATTCACTCATATCAATTTGAATTAGCGAATCATCGCTATCGAACATAAAACGAGCTAATTCTTTTGCCAATTCTGTTTTACCAACACCAGTTGGACCTAAGAAAATAAACGAACCAATTGGTTTTTTTGGATCTTTTAATCCTGCTCTTGTTCGTTGGATAGCTTTTGTTAGTTTCTTGATGGCATCATCCTGACCGATAATTTTTTCGGCCACTTTATCGTACATGTTCAAAAGCTTTTGGCTATCAGTTTGGCCAACACGCTGTACCGGGATACCGGTCATCATCGCCACCACCTCAGCTACATTATCTTCTGATACTTCGTAACGTTTAGTTTTTGTTTCAGCTTCCCACTCCGCTTTCGCCTTATCTAACTCTTCGATTAAATTTTTCTCTGTATCGCGAAGTTTGGCAGCTTCTTCATATTTCTGACTGCGAACAACTTTGTTTTTCTCTAATTTAATATCTTCGATTTTTGCTTCGATATCAATTATTGTCTGAGGAACATGAATATTTGTTAAATGAACTCTCGAACCAGCTTCGTCTAAAGCATCAATGGCTTTATCTGGCAGGAAACGATCTGAAATATAGCGTGAAGTTAAAGTAACGCAAGCCAAAATAGCTTCATCAGTATAGGTTACACCGTGGTGTTCTTCATACTTATCTTTAATTCTCGTTAAAATTTCAACGGTTTCATCAGGTGTAGCTGGCTCAACCATAACCTTTTGAAAACGACGGTCTAATGCGCCATCTTTCTCAATGTATTGACGGTACTCATCTAATGTGGTTGCACCAATACATTGAATTTCGCCTCTTGCCAATGCAGGTTTAAACATGTTTGAAGCATCAAGCGAGCCTGAAGCGCCACCTGCGCCAACGATTGTATGAATCTCATCTATAAATAAAATTACATCAGTAGATTTTTCAAGCTCGTTCATCACGGCTTTCATACGCTCTTCAAACTGACCACGATATTTTGTACCGGCTACAAGCGATGCTAAATCTAAAGTAACCACACGTTTGCCAAATAGCACGCGAGAAACTTTGCGTTGAACAATACGTAACGCTAAACCTTCTGCAATTGCTGATTTACCAACACCAGGCTCTCCAATTAAAATCGGGTTATTCTTTTTCCTGCGAGATAGAATTTGCGAAACACGCTCAATTTCTTTTTCGCGGCCAACGATTGGATCTAAACGACCCTCTTCTGCTGCCTTTGTTAAATCACGACCGAAATTATCTAAAACCGGGGTTTTCGATTTTATATCAGAAACCTTTTTAGGGGTACTAAAGCTCTCTTCTTCACGATAATCATCGTCGCCACCTGTTGATGCGCTATTTGAAACATCGTCTCTGAAACCATTTTTATTCACTTCAACCTCCTGTTTAAAAACATCATAAGTAACGCCATATTGTAATAAGATTTGTGAGGCGATATTATCATCATCTCTCAAAACTGATAACAGCAAATGCTCGGTACCAATTAAATCGCTTTTAAATATTTTAGCTTCTAAGTAAGTAATTTTTAAAACTTTTTCTGCCTGTTTAGTTAATGGTATATTTCCTAAGTTAACTGTAACACTCGAAGTACCGCGAACAGCATCTTCAATTGAGCGGCGCAATTTACCTGTATCAACCCCTAACGATCGTAAAATTTTTATAGCCATGCCATCGCCTTCGCGAATGAGGCCTAATAATAAATGCTCGGTTCCAATGTAATCATGCCCTAAGCGGAGCGCTTCCTCCCTACTAAAAGAGATTACATCTTTAACCTGTGGTGAAAATTTTGCTTCCATAATACCTTTCTTAACAGCTCGCCTCTAAACTATAAAATAAATTATAAAAAGCGACCCTACTGTTTTCTTTATTTTATCAACAATTGCGCCATACCAGTAGATAAACAGCCTTACCAATTATGCGATGAGCTAAAAATTACTTTACGAATATTATTAAAAAAATATATAAACGCTTCATTATATCTACGTAATAACGGTTTAGCAGGTTTTGAGCGTAATATTATCCTCTAATTATGCTTTTGTCTGCACATTGTAAGGATTTGTACAGAAGTTTTTACTGACAATTTGTTTCTTCTGGATTATGCAATTTACATGTTTTGACAGAAAAACAAAAACGCCATGACAGTTTCTCAAGCGGCATCAATCAAAATTTTGCTAAATTAACTGCTACCCTGGTTTAAATCTATACGAATTTAACCTACAAAAAGTTGTTTTTGTTTTAAAACTTAATAAATGCCGCCAAAGTTTAAATACCATTTTGTGAACAGAAAGAAAAGAGTATGTCATTCTTAAAATTTATGGGCAACATTGAACGATAGGCTATCTATTTTAAAGGGATTTATGAGATTTAATTTTGCAAACAAATAAATATAAAAGTTCTAACATTCAGGCATTACTTGTTTTTGCTTCCTGCTAGTTATGGCAGCACCGGCACTTGCAATTACAACCAGAAAAACGGCAAGCCATTGGAAAACAGTAAGATATTCATGCAGAAAGATTAAGCCAGACAGCGCACCTGCAGCAGGTTCTAAACTCATTAAAATGCTGAAAGTTTTTGCAGGTATTTTACGCAAGGCTTGCATCTCCAAGGTAAATGGAATTGCACTCGAAAGTAAAGCTAAGGCTAAGCCGGCTACGAAAATTCCGGGTTTGATATTATCCAATATCCCTCCGGCAAGGGCAAATGGAATAATAACTATTGATGCAAACAACATCCCTATGGTTACTGCCTTTCCACCATCCATTATCTTAGAAATCCGACCGCCGATTACAATATAAGTAGCCCAGAATACGCCTGCCAATAATGCCATGAAAATACCCAAAACGTCTAAGCCCCTGCTGCTCCATGGTGCAATTAAAGCTATCCCTGCCGCTGCCAGAATTACCCACAAAAAATCTAAAGCTTTCCTGGAACCAGTTAATGCCAATACCAAAGGACCAATAAACTCTAAAGTAACGCCAAGTCCTAATGGTATTCTTTCAATTGCTAAATAAAAAACAAGGTTCATTACACCTAAAGTAATTCCGTAAATTGAAACAAGTTTCCATTGTACAAACGTTAGATTCTTTAAGTTTGGCCGATTGTAAATAAGCAGAATTAACGCTGATAAGACAATTCTTAAAGATGAGGTTGCCGCAGCACCCAACACCGGAAATATACCTTTTGCTATTGCGGCACCACCCTGAACGCTAATAATGGATAGTAAAACTGCGGGAACAGGCGGTAGAGAAATCCCGTTTTTATTTTTCATTTATTGGAAATTTCCGCAAAAATAAGCTTTTATGTAGATTTAGCTTCAGTAATAACAGCCAACTTATTTAAATGATTAGCATCGCTTATGTTGGTAAAGCAGTTCCATTATTTTAAGCTAAGCTAAAAATTCGTCTGTTATTTTCAAAAGGTCATGGATTTCAAACGGTTTTTGGATGATGGCATCCGGCATGCAATGAGCATCATCAATGTCAATTAATTCAGCTGAAATCAAAATTATAGGAATTTGCGCCGTCGCATCATGGCTTTTTAGGTAATTACAAACCACTCGACCATCAACCTTACCTATCCAAATATCGAGTAAAATAAGGTCGGGCTGAAACTCAATTATAAGATTATCCAGATCGGAAATATCAGTTACGCCTTTTAAAACGTAATTTCTTTCTTTAAAAATCATTGGAAAAACTTCCAACAACTCATTATCATCGTCTATTGCTAGTATTCGTTTTTCCACTGGCTTTTTTTCGCTAGGTTATTTTTTACACAAATTATAACTAAAATAAACCCAAAAAGTTTGAATAACGGCATACATAACCAGTTATTCACTTTACTCTCTTTCTGTTTAAGCAGATTCAAACTATTACAGTTCGGCAATGTTGAAAAAAGACAAAACTTATATTATGGAAAAAATACAGACAAAAGGTTACGGCGCAAGCGGTTCTTTTATAGGCGGAAAAACTCTGGAGTTAATTAAATTCGAAAGAAATCAACCAAAGCCTGATGAAATTTTAATCGATGTACAATATTGCGGCGTTTGCCACTCTGATTTACATCAGGTCAATAATGATTGGAAAAACACGATATATCCATGTGTTCCCGGACATGAAATTATTGGAAAAGTAATGGCCATTGGTTCTTCTGTAACAAAATTTAAAGAAGGTGATACCGTTGGTGTAGGCTGTATGATAGATTCTTGCAAACAATGCGCCCCATGTATGGAAGGTGAAGAGCAATTTTGCGAAGGACCACACGGACAAACAATGACTTATAATGGTTACTGGAAACCGGATTCTGAATTTAACACATTTGGGGGCTATGCAACGAATATTGTGGCTCAGGAAAAATTTGTAATGGCAATTCCTTCCAATTTAGATTTAAAGGCGGCAGCACCAATTTTATGCGCAGGCGTTACAACATATTCGCCATTAAAACATTTTGGTGTTAAAGAAGGGCACAAAGTTGGCATTATAGGCATTGGTGGTTTAGGCCACATGGGTGTTAAAATTGCAAAAGCAATGGGTGCAACAGTAACCGCTATCACTACTAAAGAAGATAAACGAGAGGCAGCATTGGCCTTGGGAGCTGATGAAGTTTTGATTTCTAACGACAAAGAAACCATGGAAGCCCATGCCGCAAAATTTGATTTTCTGCTTTGCACTATTCCCTATCCTTTCGATGTTAACGATTACATTCCGTTATTAAGAAGACGGGGAGCATTAGTAACGGTAGGATTGTTAGGGCCATACAAAAACCCTACAAATAATATGGAGGTTGCTAAGCTTTGTACAACAATTGGCGGTTCGATGATTGGTGGTACCATAGAAACCCAGGAAGTTTTAAATTTTTGCGCTGAACACCAAATTTTACCCGAGGTGCAGATGATAAATATTGAAGATATAAACGATGCCTTGAATAAAGTAAAAGATGAAGAAGTCAGGTTTCGCTATGTTATTGATATGGCATCATTAAAAAATTAAAAAACGCCCGGCTTAACCGGGCGTTTTTAATATTAGTAGTTAAGCACAAAATAAAATTAATGATATTTGATCAATCTTTAGAACCCAAGTTAATTATCTAAAGTGATTTTATAATGCTGAGCTACCTGTGTGTCAAAAGCCAGCAAGTATCCTCCGTTTGATTTAACGGGTTTCATATTTACATTTTTCACTTTAAAAGGCCTGCTATAAAATAATACGCACTTACCCCCATTGAGTGAAGTAAGTTCAGCCTCCTGCAAGTCGTGATTTACCCACTTTATATTTAGTTCAAAGTTTCCCCTAGCCTTGAGCCCCGATATCTTTCCTGTCATCCACGCCTTCGGCAGAGCCGGGAGAAGCTCTATATAGTTATTGTGACTTTGTAGAAGCATTTCTGCCATCCCGGCTGTTCCGGCAAAATTGCCATCGATCTGAAAGGGAGGGTGCGCATCGAAAAAGTTAGCATAGGTACCTCCTTTGGACCTTTCATCCGAATCGACGTAGTTTAATAATTTTCTGATAAGCAGATAGGCATGGTCGCCATCTTTTAACCTGGCCCACCAGTTTATTTTCCAACCCCTGCTCCACCCTGTACCATCATCACCCCTAATCTCTAAGGATTTGCGTGCGGCTTGAAAATATGCCAATTGATCAGGTGTAATTTCCTTTCCGGGATATAAACCGAATAAATGAGAGGCATGTCTATGCAAACTATCTGTTTCTGGAAAGTCCTTGTACCATTCCAGTAACTGCCCCTTACTGCCAATTTTTAAGGGATACAATTTTTTCATTTTTTGTGACACGGAGTCCTGGAAATCCTGATCAATATTTAAAATACGTGCAGAGGCCAACACATTGGTAAATAAATCCCTAATAATTGACATGTCCATTGTCGAGGCTACGGAAACACCTTGAGGCTTTTTATTTTTGTCAAAAAACGTATTTTCTGGAGAGGTTGAAGGTGCAGTAACAAGATAACCATCTTTATTTTCCACTAACCAGTCGAAGGTGAATAATGCCGCACCCTTCATAATCGGATATGCTTTCTCGGCTAAAAATTTCTTATCCCCAGTAAATTTGTAATGTTCAAAAAGGTGGCGGGCGAGCCAATTGCCACCCATTGGCCAATTCGCCCAGAGGGGATCTCCCTGGCCCTTATCTCCAACAGGATTACTAAGTGCCCATATATCAGAATTATGATTTGCGGCCCAGCCTCTTGCGCCATAGAATTCCTTCGCTGTCTTTTTGCCTGTAACTGCTAAATCTTCAATAAAATTCAGCAGCGGCATGTGCATTTCTGAAAGATTGGTCACCTCTGCCGGCCAGTAATTCATCTGCGTATTAATATTTATTGTATAATTTGAGCTCCACGGCGCCCTAAGCAGATTATTCCATATACCCTGCAAGTTTGCCGGAGGACCTCCGGGACGCGAGGAAGAAATCAGCAGGTATCTTCCGTATTGAAAATAAATCGCTTCAAGCTTGGGATCAACCATACCTTTCGAATAGCGCTTCAAGCGGGCATCTGAAGGCATTTGATTTTGCTCACCAGAGTTGCCATCTTTTAGTGTGAAGCTAACCCGCTTAAAATACTTTTGATGATCAGCGATGTGCCGCTTCTCCAAGGATGCGGTGCTTATTGACAAAGCATTTGTCAGCAATGCCCGGGCAATAGCATCCTCATTTTTACCCTCTAACTCCGGACACTTATCAAAACCATTAAAACTTGTTGCGGCAGTTAGGTAAATGACCACTTCGGTAGCATTTTCGATTTTAATCTGCTGCCCGTCTGTATGCTTTATATCTCCATCTTTGTTTACTGCTTTAATTCTAAACTGAAACCTCATCCCATTACAACTGGAAGTATCCTCGTAGGTGACAGGGTTGACATTTGTAGGATTGTAATAGTTTGGGTTGACATTTGAAGGAGCTCTTCCGCTCAGTATCAATTCATTTCCGTTTTCTATGTTCTGGCGGCTCTTCAGCTGGCAGCTTGCAGACAACATAAAATTAAGTGCCCCTTTCTTATCAGCACTTAATTTAATGACCATTACCTGATCCGGAGCAGAAATAAACATTTTACGCTGGTAACGAACTCCATTAACTTTAAATTTAGTGGTGAACATGGCACGTTCCAAGCTCAACTCCCGGTAGTAGTCGGTTGGCACCTGCCCGTGAAAATCTTGTTTGATGAACACCTGCCCCATCGGCAAATAGGACTGTGAATATACACCTTGCATCTTTTTGCTCAACTGGTCTGCCTTCGCATAATTTTCATCTTGAAATAACGCGGTTCTGATCTCCTTCAGGTAAGAAAATGCTTCAGGATTTACGCTTGGTTTGACAGGTCCACCACTCCAAAGCGTGCTTTCATTAAGCTGGATAATTTCTTCTTCAACCCCTCCAAAAACCATTGCGCCCAATTTCCCATTACCCAATGGAAGTGATTCAACCCATTTTTGAGCTGGTTGTTTATACCACAACTTAAGCTCATCCGAATTTTGAGCCGAAGTGTTCAGACAGAATAGCAATAAAATAAGTAGTATCGGTTTATTCATAAGACATATTTTTAAATTACATATCGAAAATGATTATCATCAGTTTAAATTTAGCAGATATTTGTACCTTAATCAACTATAGCAACATTAGAACTATTGCAAATTTTTAACCCGAGTTTCGCCTCACTAAGTTACATCTGGGGCTATGGGTTTTTGGAATTATGTTATGCAGCTACCGCCAGTAGATTTTCAAAGGAATTGTTTTAAACATTGGCCAATGGGAGTTTGAGGATGATAATTAAAAAACCTAAAACCAGGGATGATATTAAAGCATCCGATTAAAGGGCTAATATTTTGCAATATCAGAAATTATATTAAAACCATCATCTAAATAGTATAATCTGTGCTATCGGGCAAAAAGCTAAACATAGTCCTACAAATCATCCATCACAAACAAAAGTGAGATTTCAAAGGATCAAAGCTTTATTCTTCAACAAGCTCCTGCCGCCCAAGCGGCTCGATGACGTTCATAAGATCATCGGCTACATAATTGCCATGAACTTCCCCATCAAAGATTTATTAAATCTTTATCCTGCTGAGGTTTATATTATACTAATAGCCATACCCTTTTCTTTGAACGGGAAAATCGTTATCGAAAATAATGACATAGTTGACAAACCATTTTTTTATGGGCCTGTTGTTTCTATCTTTGTAACCAATTTTAGCGTTACCGCTATCCGCATTCGGATAAATTACGGGTCGGTATACCTGAAATTTGATAATTCACAACACTTAACATGACTAATTTTTGCACAATGAGGTGGCAAAAAAGGAACTTTTTGGAGGCTATATAAATCTCCGTAAATTCCTTTTCGCCAACAAAATGTACCTTTAAACACGCTAATACAACAAATTCAAATGGCAGACGAGAAGATCATATTTTCAATGGCCGGCGTAAATAAGATTTACCCGCCACAAAAACAGGTTTTAAAAAATATATACCTTTCTTTCTTTTACGGGGCAAAAATCGGTGTTATCGGTTTAAATGGTTCCGGTAAATCATCTTTATTAAAAATCATTGCAGGTTTAGATAAATCATATCAGGGAGAAGTTGTTTTTTCTCCAGGCTACTCAGTTGGCTATTTAGCACAGGAACCAATTCTCGATCCTGAAAAAACAGTACGTGAAGTTGTTGAAGAAGGTGTTGCAGAGGTTACTGCGATATTAAAAGAGTATGAGGAAGTAAATGAAGCTTTTGGGTTAGAAGAAAATTATTCAGATCCCGATGCGATGGATAAACTTATGGCTCGCCAGGGTGAGTTACAAGATAAAATTGATGCTTTGGCCGCCTGGGAAATCGATTCGAAACTGGAACGTGCAATGGATGCATTACGTTGCCCAGACCCTGAAACTAAAATCGGGGTACTTTCGGGCGGTGAACGCCGTCGCGTTGCAATGTGCCGTTTATTGCTGCAACATCCTGATGTTTTGTTACTGGATGAGCCTACCAACCACCTTGATGCAGAAAGTATCGATTGGTTAGAGCAATTTTTACAAAATTACGAAGGAACAGTTATCGCCGTAACCCACGATAGATACTTTCTGGATAATGTTGCCGGATGGATTTTAGAATTAGATCGTGGTGAAGGCATTCCATGGAAAGGCAATTACAGCAGCTGGTTAGACCAGAAAGCCAAACGTTTATCCCAGGAAGAAAAAACTGAAAGCAAGCGTCAGAAAACTTTAGAACGCGAGCTGGAATGGGTACGTATGGCACCGAAAGCCCGCCATGCAAAATCAAAAGCCCGTTTAGCCAACTATGATAAACTGGCTTCTGAAGATGGTAAAGAAAGAGAAGATAAACTCGAACTTTTTATTCCTGCAGGACCTCGTTTGGGGAATGTGGTTATCGAAGCTACCAATGTTACAAAAGCTTACGGCGACAAGGTTTTATTTGATAATTTAAACTTTTCCCTTCCGCCTGCAGGCATTGTTGGTATTATTGGACCTAACGGAGCGGGTAAAACAACATTATTTCGCTTAATTACAGGGCAGGAAGAAGCCGATAACGGAACTTTCCGCGTTGGCGAAACCGTAGCGTTAGGCTATGTCGATCAAATGCATAATGATTTAGATGCGGATAAAACCGTGTACGAAAATATTACAGATGGATTGGACAATATTCAACTCGGTAATAAAGCAGTAAACGGCCGGGCCTATGTTTCAAAATTTAATTTCAACGGTGGCGACCAACAGAAAAAAGTAGGCATTTTATCGGGTGGAGAACGAAATCGCGTGCATCTTGCTATTACTTTGAAAAAAGGTGCAAACGTTTTATTACTGGATGAGCCAACGAATGATATTGACGTAAATACATTACGTGCCTTAGAAGAAGCATTAGAAAACTTTGGCGGTTGTGCGGTTGTAATTAGCCACGACAGGTGGTTTCTAGATAGAATTTGTACACATATTTTAGCTTTCGAAGGTAATTCTGAAGTTTATTTCTTCGAAGGAAACTATTCTGATTATGAAGAAAACCGTAAGAAACGTTTAGGTGATGTTACGCCAAAACGTATCAGATATAAAAAGTTAGATTAATAAAAAACTCCCGGTGAAAATCGGGAGTTTTTTACTTTTAAGAGATTTACTTATTTCCCTATTGTTTTCCTTATTGCCTCATCGGTTACAACTTCCATAACCTTGTAGCCCGCTAAATTCGGATGAACCCCATCAGTAGTAAACTCAGCCTTCTGTCCATTACGTTCATCAACCAAAGGCGTAAAGTAATCGAGAATTGTGAAGCTGTTTTCCTTCGCGTAAGCCATAATGGCTTCATTCAGGGAAATAATCTGGTTGGCTGCGCCTTTTAAAGCTTTATTCCATGGATACTCATAAACAGGCAAATACTTACATAGAATAACTTTAATGTGGTTTTTCCTCGCCAAATCAGCCATCGACTTTATATTATTTAAAATAGTTTCGTTATTAACATGTCCTTTACTACCTGCTAAATCGTTGCTTCCTGCTAAAATAATAACTGCTTTAGGCTTAAGATTTATTACATCCTGCCGGAACCGAATGAGCAATTGAGGCGAAATTTGTCCGCTTATGCCTCTATCCACATACGAGTGGCTGTTGAAATATTCAGGATCTTTCTGCTTCCAAAATTCAAAGATTGAGCTTCCTAAAAATACAACCCGTTTTTCGCCATTTTTCGGCAAACCAATCAATTCATTTTCCTTTTGATACTTTGAAATATTTGCCCAATCATCAGAAAAATCATCTTTCTTTGGCTTATTGTCGTTCGAGTCGGTTTGAGCTGATAAGCTACCTCCATAAATAAAAAACGCTATAAAAATAAATTTTAGTCTCATTTGGTTAGGAATGGGTTATTGTTAAATGTAGGTGCTTATTTTTTTTCCGCTCTCGGACCCCTTTTATAAATAACCAGACCATTTAAAAAGTTACGCAAAATCTGGTCGCCGCAGGGCTTAAAATTTTCATGGTCTTCATTTCTGAAAATATCCCCCAGTTCAGCTTTGGTTACTTTAAAACCTACTAAATCGCAAATGGTAATAATATCATCCGTTTTTAAGGATAATGCCACTCTTAATTTTTTTAAAATATCGTTGTTACTCATTTTTAATTTTTAAATGTTTACTGTTTCTATGGAAAACCAACATATAAGCAGGCTAAATGGTTCATCAAAATCTAGCTCGCTATTTCAAGTTTTAGTTTTTTACCTTTTATTTTTTCACCATTAAGGGCCTTAAAAAGTTTATCTACCACATTGCGTTTTACGGCAACATAACTGGTTGTATCTTTAACTTCGATTAGTCCTAAATCATCCTTTTGTAAACCACCTTTCTGAAGAAATAACCCCACAATATCAATCTTATTTATCTTGTCTTTTTTACCATTGGCAATGTATAGCGTTACCCAATCACTAGCTTCCGGCAATTTATAATTTTCTTCAAGCTTCTCTTCCTCAATGTCTTCAGGTAAATATTTATAATGTTCCTCGTCGGTTACAACCGCATAAGCCGTTCCTTTAGCATGCATTCTTGCAGTTCTGCCGTTTCTATGTATGTAGGCATCTTCGGTATAAGGTAGTTGATAATGCACAATATTTTCAACTTCAGGAATATCCAATCCACGGGCAGCCAAATCGGTTGTAATTAAAATTTTATGACTTCCGTTTCTAAATTTCAGTAAAGCTTTTTCTCTGTCGGCCTGTTCCATTCCACCATGAAAAACATCGTGACCCAAACCATGTTCAAAAAGTAAATCACTAATTCTATCCACAGTTTCACGGTGGTTACAAAAAACTAAAGTATTTGCGTTACCGATTTTACTGAGCAGTTTAAACAAAATATCAAGTTTATCTGCGGCAGGTGCTACAACTTTTTTTAGTTTTAAATCTGGTTTCGTTTTGATGTCTTTCGAGAAATCAATTTCTACAGGCTGGTTTAACTTCACAAAAGGCGGAATTTCTTCCATTCTCGTTGCTGAAGTAAGAATTCGTTTTTTTAACGAAAGTAGCGAACCGATAATGTAAGACATATCTTGCTCAAAACCGAATTCTAAAGATTTATCAAATTCATCTAAAACAAGGTTTTCGACAAACGATTCATCGAAATTATTATGCTCTAAATGATAGGCAATTCTTCCTGGTGTTCCGATTAGAACTGCAGGCGGATGCGCTAGATTATTTTTTTCGATACGAACAGCATGGCCACCATAACAACAGTTAACCTTAAATGGCGTACCCATTTGCTTAAAAACCTGCTCAATCTGCAAAGCAAGTTCTCTCGAAGGCACTAAAATAAGCGCCTGTACACCTTTAACATCAGGTTTTAAAACCGATAACAATGGCAGTAAAAAAGCAAGGGTTTTCCCCGAGCCCGTTGGCGCTACCAAAATTACATCAGCTCCTTTTTTTGCAGCCTTAAGCGATGCATTTTGCATATCGTTAAGGGTTGTAATATTTAATCTTTTAAGCGCATTCTCTATCATTACGCCAAAGGTAAACATTTATTGCTGTTGCAAACTCACGAAATTACTTATCAGAATTTTAAAAATCTTCTCTTCAATCTGCTTAACAGTGAAAAATTCAATTTTTTCTCCAATAATAAGAGCATGTTGCCTCTTTGTGCCATAGAAGTCGTAACTTTCTCATTAACAGCATCAACTGATGAAATAATTCTATCGGCAAGTTCGCCGGCAAATTTGTTCGATCTGCTTTGTTGCAGCATTTCTAGTTCTTGAATTAATTCTGCGTTCATGGTAATATTGATTTGGTTAAACATTAATAATTGTAACGTTTAATCATCAGCAATTGTTGTAAAAAATATGAAAAACCATTAGCCATGAGCCGATAACCTGTTGATAACAAAAGCTTTGTTAGCAAATAAACAACAGCTTCTTAATACAGATTTAATTTCTAGCGCTTATTTTTATAAAAACCTGATTACCATTTGTTAACCTCAAAAAACACAATGTATGACATGGAAAAAATTTAGTGGCGAAGTAATCCAATCTTCAATCCTCGAAGAAATTGAACTGGCAATTATCAGAGAAACAGAAAACGGCTATAAACTTAAGGTTTGCATCGGTACCGATTCGCAGGTTAAGGGTGTTGTTACCGATTTTGCGACGGTAATTGTATTGCTGAGAGAACATCATGGTGGCTTCATGTACATCCACCAGGAAAAATCATCGCAACAAGTAAGTATAAAAGAACGCATGTTAATGGAGGTGCAAAAATCAATCGAAACCGCTTACTCCATTTGCGATTTATTAGACATTTATGATGTTGCTTTGGAAGTTCATGCAGATATTAACACAAGTCCGCAGTTTAAATCGAACAAAGCATTAAATGATGCGATGGGTTACATTTTAAGTATGGGCTTTATTTTCAAAGCAAAACCCGAAGCGTTTGCAAGTTCTACCTGTGCCGATAAAATGGTTCATTAGGTTTGAAATAAATTATAATAGGAGTATCTTTAAATCATAAATCAGAATTATGAAAAAGATATTCCTTTCCTTATTTACATTATTAATTTCGCTTTCAGCTTTTGCACAAAGTGAGGATAAAGATACCTATACAAAAATCGGTGATGAAACCCCGAAGTTTACCTTCGAAATAGAAAAAGGAAAAATAGTGAATATTGCCGATTACAAAGGCAAGCTGATTCTGATAAACTTATTTGCCACCTGGTGCCCGCCATGCAATGTAGAATTACCGATGGTACAAAAAGAAATATGGGATAAACATAAAGACAACAAGAATTTCGCATTTTTTGTATTTGGAAGAGAAGAAGGCTGGGATAAATTGATTCCTTTCAAAGCAAAAAAAGGCTTTACTTTTCCAATATTGCCTGATTTAAAACGAGAGGTCTTCAGCAAATTTGCCAAACAATCCATCCCCAGGAATATTTTAATTGATGAAAACGGCAAAATCATTTACCAATCAATAGGTTACGAAGAAAAAGAATTTCAGTCGCTGGTTAAACTAATTGATGAAAAATTGAAAGATAAAGCAACAAAATAGGTTTTTCGTTGTTTTGCTATAAATCAATAACTTGAAAACCTACCGATTAGAATTTACTCAAAAAATCCCTGTTGATTTAGATACTGCATGGGATTTCTTTTCATCGCCACTTAACTTATCAGAAATTACGCCTGAGGACATGACTTTCGACGTAACTTCGCCTATTCAAAAGCATACAAAAATGTATCCGGGTATGATTATAACCTACAAGGTTTCGCCTTTGTTAGGTATAAAATTAAACTGGATGACAGAAATTACCCACGTAAAAGATAAGGAATACTTTATTGATGAACAGCGTTTCGGCCCATTTGCATTCTGGCATCATAACCACCACTTTGAAGCCATAGGTGGCGGGGTTTTAATGCATGACATTTTACATTACGCCATTGGATGGGGGCCATTTGGTGTGCTGGCTAACGAAATTGTGGTGAACAAAAAGATACAAGGAATTTTTAACTTCAGGTACAAAAAAGTGGAAGAACTATTTGGAAAAATGTAACTCGAACTACCATTTTTTAGTAGAAATAGTATTTATTTTTTTAGGTTTTTTCTCATTTTGATTGGTCGCCAATGCTTTTTTAAAGTTCTCGGCAAACTTTTCAGTTTTATTATAAGCCGCTTCTACAACATCCTTCCACGCTCCGGCACTTAACTTACCAGGCGTTTTTTCTAATGGCGTTGCGATTTTGGTGGTCGGCACGTAATTACTGTATCTATCTCTGCCATAAGGAATGTATTCAAAATCCGTAAGCCAAAACCTATATTTTTTATCTCTGGCTTCAAAGGTTAGCGTGTACTTTACTTCGCCACTGGGGTGGCTTGCTACCAAAATGGTTTTATCAATAACCATAACCCCATTTGCAATAAAGGAAGTATCAGTTGCACTTTGCTTCTTAATGGTTTTCTTGTACAAATCAATAAAATTATTTGCCCTAAGCACTAAGCTGTCTCTCGCCGCAGCTTTTTCAACAACCTCATAGTAGACAAATTTTCCGTTATCATCAGAGGAGAATTGTTTCTGCTGAGCAGAAAGTTTAAACGAAAAGAATGCTAAAAGTAAAATCAACCTATATTTCATACTGGCTCTTATCAAATAAAACTAAAGATACTAAAAAGCCTCCGGCTACAAAGCCGGAGGCTGATTTAACAAATTAAACTAAGTATTAAAAAGCGTAAACTGCAGCCAAAGAGAACTGGCCGGCATTTGGCGCAGCACCTCCGGTTTTGTTTAAGAAAGGTTTGTCGCCATTATGGTCTAATCTAACTTCAGGAATAAAAGTTAAACCGCCCGATTTGATATTTGCTGTTAGTGTAACGCCTGTGTATGAGGTTCCTTTTACCGCACCTACATCTTTATATTTAAAATATTCACCTCTTAAGCCCAAAGTTACGGCCTCAGCAACAGCAACCTGAGGATACAACGCAACACCAGCATAACCACCAGCATCATCAGCCATGTCGTAATTTGCAGCATTCAATCCTAATTTAAAAGCTTTGGTAATTTGATAAGATGTTGTTAAATCTTCGATAGTTCCATAACCATATGGGTCGGCGCCTGATAATACGTTTAAGTAAGCAGTCCACCCTTCAACAGGAGAAATCATTAACTGACCACCAATACTCGAAACACCTCTGGTTGCGCTGTAAAGATTCCAGTCGTTAAATAAACCAGCCATTAAACTCACCTTGTCAGAGAATTTATAAGTTGCCTTAATACCTGCATTCTGGAACGGGCCATTTGTAAATAAGTACGAAGTTGAATAATTAAAGTTACCAACCGGTGAAATCACTTCATAACCAATAAATGTTCCCATGTAGCCTGCGGTCATAGAAAATTTGTCCGAAAAATCATAATTGATGTACAAATTCTGGATGTGGAATGAAGAGCCGCCGTTTGCCGCATCAGGAATTGACTGCGTTTGACCACGAGGACCAAAAGAGATTTCACCAACAAAAGATGCCTTACCCGTTTTCTTTTTCAAAGCAAGGTCAATCATCCCTAACGAAACTGAATTATGATCGGAAACAAAGGATGTAGGGATATTGGATTTTTTTGCGAAATCGTATTTATAATATGTATCAACCGAACCTGAAAATTCGAGTGGAGATGTTGACGCCTCTTGCGCCAGGGCACACGTAGTGCTTGCTATACTAAATATAGCGGTTAAAAATTTCTTCATGTTTGAGCTTTATTGGGGTTTAGATATTGTGTTCTTTTAAGAAAGTGATTCTGTTAAAGGGCTATTTTTTTCGATATAAATTGCTTTTTCTTCAACAAGTAAAGTACCTTGAGAGTACTTCTCATCGTGTTGCGAAGCATCAAGGCCAATTTCTTCTTCTTCATCAGAAACTCTTATTGGATTAATTAAATTAACCAATTTGAAAATAACGAATGAAACAACGAAGCTGAAAATGATTACGATTGCCGCACCTTTTAATTGGGTAATAAAGAAAGCAGGGTTGCCATAAAATAAGCCATCAGCACCGGCAGCATTTACAGTTTTAGTTGCAAATACGCCGGTTAACAACATACCAACAATACCGCCAACGCCATGACAAGGGAAAACATCTAAGGTATCATCAAGACTTGTTTTTTGTTTCCATGAAACAACAAGATTTGAAACAACTGCAGCAATAGCACCTATAAATATACTGGAAGGAATACTTACGAAACCAGCACCTGGCGTAATTGCAACTAAGCCAACTACAGCACCGATACAAAAACCTAAAACAGATGGCTTTTTGCCTCTTGCAACATCGAAAAACATCCACGACAAACCGGCTGCACCTGCCGCTGTATTTGTAGTTAAGAATGCAGAAACCGCTAAGCTATTAGCACCTAATGCAGAACCGGCATTAAATCCGAACCAGCCAAACCACAATAAGCCAGTACCAATTAATACATATGGGATATTTGCTGGTGGCACTTCTTTATGCTCCAAGTGAGATTTTCTACGTTTTAAAACCAATGCGCCGGCCAGAGCCGCCATACCGGCAGAAATGTGTACTACTGTACCGCCTGCAAAATCTAATACACCCATTTTAAATAAGAAACCTTGAGGATGCCATGTCCAGTGTGCCAATGGTGAGTAAACGAATATTGCGAATAAAACAATAAACAAAATGTAAGATGTAAAACGAATACGCTCGGCAACTGCACCAACAACCAAACCTGGAGTGATGATTGCAAACATTAATTGAAAAACAGCAAATAAAGATAGTGGAATAGTTAAGTCCGCCCCCCCTTGTAAATGTGGCGCTCCGGAATTAACACCTTTGAAAAACAAAAATGTTGATGGGTTTCCAATAAAACCACCAATTGTGTCTCCAAAAGCCAAACTGAATCCTACTACTGTCCAAAGAACTGTAATTACTCCAGCGGCAACAACGCTTTTAATCATTGTTGATAGAACATTTTTACGATGCACCATACCACCATAAAAAAATGCCAGTCCTGGCGTCATTAAGAAAACAAGTGCAGCTGCAATTAAAATAAAGGCGATGTCTGGACCACTATATTTTCCCTCATCGAAATTCGGAAGTAGCGGAACGAATAGTGCTAAAATTGCGAATACCATTAATATCACAAAAGGAGCATACTGTTTAACTAAAATTTTACCCATGTTTTTAAGTTTATTTGTTTGGTTGATTAAATAGTTTTGATTTTCTTATTTTATTTCCATAAAAATAGCACTTATTGTAGTTTTTACACAATAAAATAGAAATATTCTAATAAAAACATATAATTTTTATAAAACATTATGAAAATAATGCTAAAAAATGCAATACACAAAAAAAACGCGTTATAATTAAGGGTATTTTTGATAAAACCAAAATTTACGAAAACTCATGAATTATAGAATTTTATCTTAAATTTCTAAAAAATTAGCACGAAAAACTGGTAATAACAAAAAACCCACTAACATTTTAGCAGGTTTTTAGCAAAAATTAATAAGATTTTAATTTTTTTAACAATTATACCTAGAGCCTTGAACAACTCCCCGCTTTTCAATTTCTTTGTCAATATAGGTTTGAATTGACGATTTATTCAACCCCCAATTAGGAGCGATGAGCAAATCCCAATCAGAAATTCCAAACAACCTTTGTATAATTATATCGGGGCGAAGCAGTGGTATTAACTCACAAAGTAAATCAGTATATTCTTCCAGAGAAAATAACTTGAAAGGTTCTTTCTTGTATTTAACCCCCATTATCGAACCTTCAACAATATGTAAATGGTGAAATTTAACAAACTTAATTTGCGGAAAACGATTGATTTCATGTATGTAGCCAAGCATCATTTCTTTAGTTTCCCAAGGAAAACCGAAAATTGTATGCACACATAAATCAAGTTTACTGTTCTCTAACAGTTTTACGGCTTCAACAAATTCCCCGTGACTACAACCTCTGTTAATTTGATTTAACGTTTCATCGTAAATGGATTCCATGCCCATTTCCAAATCAACATCATATTTATCAGCATAGCTCTCTAATAAAGCAACCTTTTCGGCATCAATACAATCAGGCCGTGTACCAACAGAGAAACCAACTACATCATCTGGGTTTATCGAAAGCGCCTCATCATACATCATTTTTAAATAATGTACAGGTGCATAAGTGTTTGTATTTGGTTGAAAGTAAACGATAAATTTATCTGCTTTATAAAAATTCTTACCTCGCTCCATCCCTTTTTCCAACTGCTCGCGAATGGTTGGCATTTTTCGGGAAATTTCGGGTGTAAAAGAATCTACATTACAATAGGTACAGCCGCCATATCCCTTACTACCATCACGGTTTGGGCAGGTAAAGCCGCCATCAACTATGGTTTTAAAAACCCGCTGACCATTATATTTCTCACGTAAATACGTGCCATAATTATTGTAACCTTTTATACCTAAATCTACCTGTGTTCCCATTGCTTGCAAAAATACGTAATAAGTATTAAGTTTTGAGTATCGAGAAAAAAGACTTATACAGAGATTACAAACCGTTAATTTATTAAAACCCGGTTTCCGGTATTACCCAAATGATGAGCGTAATTCAGCGTAGAGATAGTAAACCTATAATTAATTATTCTTTGAAAGCGCTAATCAAAGTGAAAAATTTAAAGCATTTTAAAAACTTCATTTATATTCCCAATTAAATCAAGCATACATCTCCCTAAACTATAAAGCATTAAAAGACCTCAAATTATTTTATATAATCAGTGATATTGATGGATAAATCAGAAACGCTAAGCCTTTTTTCTATTGATAAATAAATACACTGGCACACCCAATAACACGATGATAAGGCCTGGCCAGGTATATTGTTGTTTATAAATCAATAATAAAATACAAAATGCTGCACCAATTAACAGATAAACTATCGGTGTAATAGGATACAACCAGGTTTTATAAGGTCTATTCAAATTAGGTTTTTTAAGCCGCAAATAAATAACACCGAACACAGTAATCATATAGAACAACACTATAACAAATGATATCATATCTAAAAGATTGCCATATTGCCCACTTAAACACAAAACAGAACCCCAAATCCCTTGCATCCATAATGATTTTTCAGGAACGCCATTTTTATTATTTTCTATAGCCGCTTTAAAAAACATACCATCTTTTGCCATAGTTTGAAAAACCCTTGCGCCCGCCATTACTAAACCGTTTACACAGCCGAAAGTAGAAACCATTACTAAAACAGCCATTACAACAGTTCCTACACCATTACCAAAAATTTGCTCGGAGGCAACAACTGCAACCCTATCATTTGCAGCAAATGCAATACTATCTCTATTTAAAGTGTTTAGGTAAATAAAATTCACCAATAAATAAAGAGCCATAACCGCTGATGTTCCGATTACCATAGCACGAACTACATTTTTTTTAGGATTTTCAATCTCACCTGATATAAACGTTACATTTTCCCAGGCTACACTCGAAAAAACGGAGCCAACCATTGCAGCGGCGATACCACCTAAAATGGTCATACCGGAAATTGATTGCCAACTTGATTTAGTAAAACTTCCACTTAAATCTGTTGTAAGATTACTGAAAGCATTCCACTCAAATCCCATATTCTCTGCCCAGAAATTACTTTTCACAAATAGAAAACCCAAAACAATTAGACCAATTAGGGCAATAATTTTAGAGCTTGTAAAAATATTCTGTAACCATTTACCACTTTCTACACCTTTTGTATTAATATAAGTAAGCAGTAAAATAATGGCGATGGCCAAAACCTGTATCCATGTAATTTTATAACTTCCACTTTGGAAAATCGGAGTGGCATCATTTAATGCAGGGATTAAATAGGCTGTAAATTTACCAAAGGCTACTGCAACAGCAGCAATTGTGCCTGTTTGAATTACCGTAAACATTCCCCAGCCGTAAAGAAAGCCCATCATTTTACCAAAAATCTCTTTTAAATACGTGTATTGTCCGCCGGCTTTTGGAAAAATAGCAGAGAGTTCTCCATAAGAAATTGCTGCAGCAATCGTCATTATGGCAGTAATTACCCAAACAACAATTAACCAATATCCAGAACCTAGATTTCTCATAATATCGGCGCTCACAATGAAAATACCGCTTCCTATCATCGAACCCATTACCAGCATTGCTGCGTCAAAAAGTCCTAATTTTCTTTTTAGTGGTTTATTTTCTTGTAAATCTTCCATTTTTTGTTTGGTTTTAGCTTTAGTTTGGGCTAATTTATTTAAAAAAAACAATTCCATGCGACTTGTAGTGTATTATTTTAATCGAACAAAAAATAATTTGTTGTGTTGTAAATTCCTAATAGCAGCAATCAGTAGAAAATTATTTTATTATATTGCTTAACTAATAACTAAAATTAATAAATCAATGTTCTGAATTTGAGCACTAACCACGCTCAATAAGATATGAGCAATCAGAGCATTGAATCAACCAAATCTAAACCAAATATTAACTATGGATTTTTTACAAAACAATCTAATCTACGCTATTCCGGCGCTTGGTCTTGTCGGAATTATTGTTATGCTTTTTAAAAGCGCTTGGGTAAGTAAGCAAGACGCAGGTGATGCCAATATGCAGGAACTTGCAGGCTATATTGCCGATGGTGCTATGGCTTTTTTAAAAGCCGAGTGGAAAGTGCTCAGCATTTTTGCCGTTTTTACCGCTGCGTTATTGGCCTATTCCGGAACAATTACAGAAATTAAAGGTGTGCCAATGCACTCCAGTTGGATTATTTCCATATCCTTTATTATAGGCGCAGTATTCTCGGCCTCCGCGGGCTACATCGGTATGAAAGCCGCCACGAAAGCGAATGTTAGAACCACTCAAGCTGCCAGAACAAGCTTAAAACAGGCACTAAAAGTTTCTTTTACCGGCGGAACTGTTATGGGTTTAGGCGTAGCAGGTTTAGCAGTTTTAGGTTTAGGCGGACTTTTTATAACATTTTTACAGCTATTTCATGTCACCAATGCCAATAGTATAGAGATGAGAACTGCCATTGAAGTGCTTACAGGGTTTTCGCTCGGTGCCGAATCAATCGCATTATTTGCTCGAGTTGGAGGTGGGATTTATACAAAAGCCGCAGATGTTGGTGCGGATTTGGTTGGTAAAGTTGAGGCAGGTATTCCCGAAGATGATGTTCGAAACCCTGCTACAATTGCAGATAATGTGGGCGATAACGTTGGTGATGTTGCGGGAATGGGCGCCGATTTATTCGGTTCATATGTTGCCACGATTTTAGCTACCATGGTACTGGGACAAGAAATTACCGTTGTAGATAAGTTTGGAGGCATGTCTCCTATTTTATTGCCTATGGTAATTTGCGGATTGGGCATTATATTCTCAATTATCGGAACATGGTTTGTAACCATTAAAGATGAAAAATCAAATGTGCAGAATGCATTAAACCTGGGCAACTGGTCTTCCATTCTGATAACTGCAATCGCTTCTTACTTTATTGTTAAATGGATGCTGCCCGAAACACTAAATCTTCGCGGATATGAATTCTCCAGCATCAACGTTTTTTATGCCATAATTGTTGGTTTGGTTGTAGGCACAATAATGAGTGTAGTAACAGAATACTTTACCGCAATGGGGAAAGGGCCTGTAAACTCAATTATTCAACAATCATCAACCGGCCACGCAACAAACATCATTGCTGGTTTATCTGTAGGAATGAAATCAACTGTTATTCCAATTTTAGTGCTCGCAGGAGGAATTATGGCCTCCTATCATTTTGCGGGATTATATGGTGTCGCCATCGCCGCAGCCGGAATGATGGCCACAACAGCAATGCAATTAGCAATCGATGCATTCGGACCAATCGCAGATAATGCCGGCGGTATTGCAGAAATGAGTCAGCTGCCGCCAGAAGTCCGGGAACGCACCGATAATTTAGATGCCGTTGGAAATACCACCGCAGCAACGGGCAAAGGATTTGCTATTGCTTCTGCAGCCCTAACGTCTTTAGCATTGTTTGCCGCCTTTGTTGGTATCGCAGGCATTACAGCAATTGATATTTATAAGGCGCCGGTGCTGGCCGGGTTATTCGTTGGCGGAATGATTCCTTTTATCTTTTCTGCTTTATGTATTCAGGCAGTTGGAAAGGCTGCTATGGATATGGTTCAGGAAGTTCGCCGCCAGTTCAAAGAAATTCCCGGTATCATGGAATATAAAGCCAAACCCGAGTATGAAAAATGTGTCGCCATCTCAACAAAAGCCTCCATTCGTGAAATGATGATGCCAGGAGCTATTGCACTAATAACACCTATTATTGTTGGTTTCACTTTCGGACCAGAGGTTTTAGGTGGATTATTAGCAGGTGTTACGGTTACTGGTGTGTTAATGGGTATTTTTCAAAGTAACGCCGGCGGCGCATGGGATAATGCAAAAAAATCATTCGAGCAAGGCGTAATGATTAACGGGGAAATGTTTTATAAAAAATCCGAACCACATAAGGCTTCAGTTACAGGAGATACAGTTGGCGATCCATTTAAAGATACTTCGGGTCCTTCTATGAACATTTTAATCAAATTAATGTCTATCGTTTCACTAGTTATTGCTCCTTATATCGCAGTTAAGGCTATTGCAGGCGAACATCGCCAGGAAGTTCGGAAAGAAATCAGAATTCAGCAAAAAACAGACGGGTTAGGCAACATAATTATCGACACTTTAACAAATACGACAGACACTTTAAGCCATTAGTTGTAAAAACTAAGATATAATACTATCATAAGGGATTTTTAACCAAAATCCCTTTTATTTTTCCGTAATTTTTAATTACGTTTGGAACTGAATTAATCTAAACAAAAACTATAATATGGGTTTATTTACTAAAAAGCCGATGCATTTGCTGCTTGAAGAAGCAGGAGATTCTGGCAAAGGCTTAAAGCGTACACTTAGCGCAGGCGCATTAGTCGCATTAGGTGTTGGAGCTATTATTGGTGCCGGCTTGTTCGTTCGTACTGCAGCAGCTGCAGCACAAAACGCCGGACCATCAGTTACAATTGGTTTCATTATCGCTGCTATAGGCTGTGCTTTAGCGGGTTTATGTTATGCCGAGTTATCATCATCTATTCCAATTTCTGGTAGTGCCTACACTTACACCTATGCTACAATGGGCGAGTTAATGGCATGGATTATTGGCTGGGATTTAGTATTAGAATATGCCGTAGGTGCTGCAACAGTCGGAATTGCCTGGAGTGAGTACCTAAATAAGTTACTCGTAGAAGTTTTACACATGGCGCCCATACCATACGAGTGGTGTCATTCTCCGTTTCAAACTCATGCAGATGGTACGGTTGCCGGAATAATGAACCTACCCGCCCTTTTCATTGTGGTGTTATTAAGTTTACTTTTGATAAAAGGAACTTCAGAATCTGCTTTTGTAAACGGAATCATTGTAATCACGAAAGTGAGTATAGTAATTTTAATTATCGTTTTAGGATGGGGTTTCATACACGAAGCAAATCACCATCCGTACATTCCTGAACCTACAACCTATGTAGACCATGCAGGTATAAGTCATAGTTTTGGTGGTATTATGGGTATCCTTGGGGCTGCAGGAACAGTATTTTTTGCCTTTATTGGTTTTGATGCGGTTAGTACGGCTGCTCAGGAAACTAAAAACCCAAAAACAGCGATGCCTATTGGTATCTTAGGTTCATTAGCTGTATGTACAATTCTTTACATTCTTTTTGCACACGTTTTAACAGGTATCGCTCCGGTAGAATTTTTTAGAACGAAAGGTGGTGAAGCATCAGTTGTGGCCGCTATCAGCGAATATATGACTGGTTATAGCTGGTTGGCTAAATTAGTTACTATTGCAATTTTAGCTGGTTTCTCATCAGTTATTTTAGTGATGCTTTTAGGTCAAAGCCGTGTTTTTTATTCGATGAGTAAAGATGGCTTATTACCTAAAATGTTTAGCGAATTACATCCAAAATTTAAAACTCCATACAAAGCCAATTTATTTATTCTGGTTCTTGTAGGTTTATTTGCTGCCTTTATTCCTGGTGATGTGGTTGGTGATATGACTAGTATCGGTACCCTGTTTGCCTTTATGCTGGTTTGTGTTGCGGTTATCATTTTAAGAAAAACTGACCCTAACTTGCCTCGTCAGTTTAAAACTCCCTGGGTTCCTTTTATACCGATAATGGGCGTGTTGGTTTGCGGAGCAATGATATTTGGTTTAGGCTGGACAAACTGGTTAAGATTGTTTGGATGGTTAGCTATCGGATTTATTATTTACTTCGGATATAGCGCTAAACATTCAGTTTTAAATACTAAAGGAAAAACGGTTATTCCTAAAGACCCTCCTAAACCTGAAATATTAGACTAACATTTTAAAAATAAAGAATTATTAAAGTCCCGACCAACATCGGGACTTTTTTTTGTGTTAAATAATTGTTAATAAATTACCTTTGTAAAAATTGTAACCAATGAAGTTTCTCCACGCATTAATTAAAAGTAAATATCTGCTTTCTGTAATCTTTATTGCAACCCTTACTATTCCTGCTTTTGCACAAAGAACAATTAATGATGTAATGGATTCAACAACTGTTAACCATCTCTTAATTATTTCAAAAAAATATGGCTCTTTATCTTTCAGCGGATATTTGCAGCCACAATTCCAGGTTGCACAGTCAAATGGAACACAGGCAGAATATCAGGGTGGGAATTTTGGAGAATATACAAGCAATCGATTTAGATTAAGACGTGGCAGACTTAGAGCTGATTACATGTTACTAACAGATGATGGAGCGCCATCTACCTATTTTGTGCTTCAATTTGATGGCACAGAGCAAGGCGTTGCCGTTAGGGATTTCTGGGGAAGATATTACGAAAACAAATGGAAAATTTTAGCGGTTACTTTGGGTCTTTCTGGTCGTCCGTTTGGAAATGAACTCCAATTATCCTCATCTGTCAGGGAAGCACCTGAACGCGGAAGAATGTCGCAAATATTAATGAAAACGGAAAGGGATTTAGGCGTTACATTCACATTAAATCCCAGATGGAAAGATGCGAAATTAAAAAACATCTCCTTAGATTTTGGAATTTACAACGGCCAGGGTTTAGCTGGAACGGGCGAATTTGACAACAGTAAAGATTTCATATTAAGACTAAGCCACAAATCTTACAAGTTTAACGCATTTACGATTGCAGGTGGCATAAGCACTTTGCAGGGTGGCTTAAATCATCGTTTACCTGTGAGTTACAAAATGGAAAAGATGAATAATGGCTATTACATGGCTAAAGATTCATCCGCATCAACTATAAATAAAGTAGCGCCTAGAAGGTATTATGGCGCAGATGTCCAATTATCAACAAATACAAAAAGCTGGAAATCGGAGCTGAGGGCTGAAGTAATTTCAGGCCTACAAACCGGAACTTCAACAACATCGACTACTCCAGGTTCTTATCCGGTAGACAACAAATCCATTCCACTACCTTATTATACGCGAACTTTTAACGGCGCTTATTTTACCTTTGTGCAAACATTAAACAGCACTGATAATCAATTAATTTTAAAGTACGACTGGTACGACCCAAATAGCAAAGTGAAAGGAATGGATATTTCTGCTGCAGCCGGCTTATCTCCCGCCGACGTTCGTTTCGATACGTTTGGATTTGGCTTTCTACATCATTTCAATCCCCATTTCAAAGCTGTATTGTATTACGAAATGATTAGAAATGAATCAACACAAATTACAGATTACACAAGTGACAGGAAAGACAATGTGTTAACATTAAGAACACAATTCTATTTCTAATAAATAATTTGGTAAATGAGGATTTAAAGCAAATTCCTCTACCTTTGTTAAAATTATTCGCCTATGAAACTCGATTTTATGAAATTTAACCTGAGTGAGATTTTATCGACAACAATGGTTCTTTTTGCTATTATCGATATTTTAGGGGCAATACCTGTTGTTATCGAACTCCGCAGAAAAGCAGGTCACATAGAATCCGAAAAGGCTTCGCTGGTTGCTGCCGGATTAATGATTTTATTTCTTTTCTTGGGAGAATCGCTCTTAAAGGTTATTGGTTTAGATGTTGAATCGTTCGCGATAGCAGGTTCGTTTGTAATTTTTTTTATTGCCATGGAAATGGTTTTAGGCTTAACCATATTTAAAGAAGAAGCACCAGAAACGGTTTCAATTGTACCTTTAGCCTTCCCGTTAATAGCTGGTGCCGGAACAATGACAACGCTACTTTCTTTAAAAACTGAATACCACACTCAAAATATTCTTGTCGGAATCATTTTGAATATCATTTTTGTTTACTTCGTTTTAAAGAACACAAACAGACTCGAAAAGCTTTTTGGCAAGTCGGGATTAAACATTCTGCGTAAAGCTTTCGGCGTAATTTTACTGGCTATTGCGATAAAGTTATTCCGGAACAACACAGGTTTATAGTTACAAACTTGTAACAAATATTCAGTATATTTATCTAAACAATAAAGCTTGATATGAACAGCTTTGAAAAATATACTGCAATAATTGGGGCGCTGGCTATTCTAATCGAAGCTTTCAAGCACCTTAAAAAGAATTTTAAATCGTGGTTTGAACACACACAGATTTAGGATTTATAATGTTGAATTAATTTAACTTTTTTACCGTTAACTTCTTTTAATTAATCTCGCTACAAACATCGTATCGGCATTTTGTTTATAACCTTTAATTAATTCCATCGATTCTAACTCCAAAGGCAAATTCTCGGTGATGTAATTAACGACCTCTTCATTTTCCTGGGCAAATGCCGAACAAGTAATGTAAATTAATGGTTTGCCCGGTTTAAGGTATTTAACAACGTTATTTACAATAGTCTTTTGAATTGTTGAGAACTGGTTTGTTTTTCGTTCTTCGAAAAAGGTGAGCATTTCAGGTGTCCTTCCCCAGGTTCCCGAACCCGTACAAGGTGCATCGAGAATTATACCGTCGAAAGCATAATGATGTAAAATCTGGTCGTTATTTTTCAAAAGGTCTACTTCTTTTTTATGGTATTTTCTAATCCCGGCTAACCTGAAACGCTCATCCAGATTAAGCAGAATACTTTCCCGCAAATCGGTTACTAACAAATCGAGAACAGGCTCTAAACTGTGCAGCAATAAAGTTTTACCACCCGAAGCGGCACAACAATCCCACCACTTATCCCATTTATTAGGTTTAAAATAATTTCCGGTATGTTGCGAAGATAGATCCTGAACCTGATAAGATCCTTCAATAAGTATGTTTTCAAGTTTGGTTCCGTTTGGTAACGAAAGTGCCGTTTCAGAGCACTGTTTTACATCAATATTTTCTACCTTAAGTTTTGAGACAACTGAAGACATGTTGCCCGCAGCAACGCGAATAAATAGATCTGGTTGCAGGAAAAAAGACTTATAAAAATCGTTTTTATCAACAGCTCCAGATAGGTGATTATTTAATGGATAAACGTCTTCTAAATTAAATTCAGGGTATTTTAAAGTAATCAATTCTATTTTTTCAGCTTGCGGAACAGTAATTTTATCAGCTAAGTCTGGAAGATTTTTTTCTACAATAAGGCTCAAGGTCTCATGACAAAGAAAATCGGCAATACTTAATCTTTCCTCATTGTCCAGTTGGGGTAATGCCTTACCCAATCGAAAAAAGCTGTACAGGTGCCTTGTAGCCCATCTTCTATCGGATGAACCCATCTGTTTATTATGCTTAAAATAGGCTGGTAAAAACCGATGTAAAGGCAAAGTACCATCATAACTTTGCAAAACTTGCTCAAAAGCCTTCAGCTGGTGCGCTACTCTCATTCTGTTAAAATATAAAATTTTACTCAATTACATTCAAAGCAAAATTCTTGTACTTTAAAAGCATCACATTTGTATTGATGTAACCGTATTGATCATCATGAGCAAAAGTGAAAGTATTATGCAGGCCTTTATATTTTTCTTTAGAAAGATATTGCAAATAATCTTCTCCGTAGCTAGCCATTAACTTGCCGAAATAAAAAGCCTCGTCAAAACCTTTAAATGCGTATTCTCCAGGTTCAAAACCATATTTCTTACGATAACTTTTAACAAAGTTAATAACATTAGCATTCCGGTAATCAACCTTATAGGTAGAACTAATAATGGTATTTAAATCCTGCAACTTATCTGCGGGGTAGTTCTGCTTTGACCAAAGCGGATGGCCAAACAGGTTTAATGCATAACCGCCTGCCGGGAGATTTTTAAGTTTATAAAGCTTTTCTATTGTGGGCAAAACAAAGGCTCTATCACTTGAGGTTACAATAACAGCATATTGCTTCCCTTTAATCATTTTTGTTTCGAAAGCAAAGGAAGAAGCATATTCCTGAACAATAAATTTATTAGTAGTTTGAGTTGAAAAGTATTTCCTGAAGGGCGATGCAAACTGCTCATCATCAGTTTTATGGGGGTTAATGATGACAATTATGGTGTTAGCCGGATTGTAAATTTTAGAAATATACGTAGCTAACTTTTTTGCGTGTAAATCAATATTACCTACAATGGATATTAGATTTGGATTATTAAAGTCGGATGGGTTTGAAGCCGCCAAAGGAGACACTGCGGCAACATTATTTAGCTTAGCGTAATTGGTAAAATATTTAATTCCTTCAGGAAAAACAGGACCAATAACTAAATTACTTTTTCGGAAATTGTCGATTTTATACAAAGAACCAATGTGTGCGTTGTCATCCTGGGTATCATAAACATTAAGCTTAAAATTTAAACCCGAAGCAGCTACTGAATCCAGGCCTAATTTAAATCCCTGGTAAAAATCGATAGGCATTGCATACTTTTCTACGTCTGCTTTGCTCATAGATTTTAAGTTAACTTCATCGAGTTTAAAAGGAATAAGCAGCGAAATACTTGCCTGAGAAAATTTCTTAATCGCTTTTTTCTCTGCAGGTTTTTCCTTTTCTACAGGTTTAGCTGTTTCAGTTTTTACCGTCGTAATTTTCGGAGAACACGCTCCTAAAATAAGTGCAGGCAAAACTGAAAGCCAAAATTGTCTTTTTAAAATCATTGTATAGTTGTTAACAAAATATGCTGACAAAAGTTATAACTTCTGTCAGCATATATAATATTAGTGATAAAAATTAGAATCAGGGTTACTGATTTTTATTCCCACTCGATAGTTGCAGGTGGCTTCGAGCTGATATCATAAACAACTCTATTGATGCCTTTAACTTTATTTATAATTTCATTTGAGATTTTTGCCAAAACAGGATAAGGCAAATGACACCAATCTGCGGTCATACCATCAACTGATTCAACGGCCCGCAGGCAGATTACGTTTTCATAAGTACGTTCATCACCCATTACGCCAACAGATTGTACTGGAAGAAAGATTGCACCCGCTTGCCAAACTTTATCGTATAAACCTGCCGCTTTTAATTCATTAATATAAATTGCATCAGCGTGTTGGAGAATTTCAACTTTCTCTGCCGTTACATCACCTAATATTCTAATCGCCAAACCTGGTCCGGGGAAAGGATGGCGGCCTAAAATAACATCGTCAATGCCTAAAGCTTTACCTACTCTCCTAACTTCATCTTTAAATAAAGTTTTAAGTGGCTCTACAACTTTCAGTTTCATAAAATCGGGCAATCCGCCCACATTGTGATGAGATTTTATGGTGGCCGATGGGCCGTTAACCGATATAGATTCGATAACATCGGGATAAATCGTACCCTGACCTAACCAGTTTACGCCGGTAACTTCATGTGCAGCATCATCAAAAACTTCGATGAAAACCCGGCCGATTGCTTTTCTTTTTAATTCTGGATCTTTTAAACCTGCAAGTTGACTAAGAAATCTATCTTTAGCATCGATGCCTTTAATATTTAAGCCCATGTGCTTGTATTGCTCGAGCACCTGTTCATATTCATCCTTGCGTAAAAGACCGTTATCAACAAAGATACAATGCAGATTTGTACCAATTGCTTTGTGTAATAAAACTGCGGCTACACTACTATCAACACCACCCGAAAGGCCTAAAACAACTTTATCATCACCAAGTTTTTCCTGCAAATCTGCAATTGTTGTTTCAATAAAGGCAGCAGAAGTCCAATCCTGGCTACACCCGCAAATGTCTACTAAAAAGTTTTCTAAAAGAACCTTACCATCAATACTGTGTGTTACTTCGGGATGGAACTGAATTGCATAGGTATCGGAATCTTTAATGTGATAAGCGGCAACTTTTACGCTTTCGGTACTTGCGATTAATTCGGCACCTTGGGGCATCTGGGTAATGGTATCTCCATGACTCATCCAAACCTGCGAATCGATATTAATGCCTTTAAAAAGCTTATTTTCCTGATTTACGAAACTAAGATTCGCACGGCCATACTCACGCGTTGATGAAGCCTGAACATCGCCACCTGATTTTTGAGCAATGTACTGAGCACCATAACAAACCGCTAACAATGGGAATTTTAAGTGATAATTACTTAAATCTATTTGAGGGGCATCATCCTGACGAACAGAATAAGGACTTCCTGAAAAGATAACGCCTTTAACATCAGGTGTATTTATATCAGGAAGATTATTGAATGGATATATTTCACAGTAAATATTTAGTTCGCGAACTCTACGAGCGATGAGTTGTGTAAATTGCGAACCAAAATCGACGATAATGATTTTTTCTTGCATCCGCAAAGCTACCAATTACATACGAGATTTGAGAGCAGAGTATTGAGTTTTTTGTTAGATTATTATCGGTTGTTCGCCTTGGAATGGTCGAAGGCGATGCATTACCATTTTATGATTCAATCAACTTGACCTCTACCCCGAATTTAGTTAAAAAATCTACGCCTTCGTCACTTGGTAAACCTTTATAAGCAGCATAAGATTTAGCGTAGTAAACTAATTTTATTCCTGAAGATAAAATCAATCTTGCACAAGCGATACATGGCGACAAGGTAGTGTAAAGGGTACAGCCTTCAATTTTAGCACCATTTTTTGAGGCATAAAGAATGGCATTTTCTTCGGCGTGAAGCGCAAGCGAACAACTTCCTTTGCTGTCGCGGGCGCAACCTGTATTGGGCCATTCTTCATCGCAGTTATGGGTACCTGCCGGTGGACCATTATAACCGATGGAGATGATGCGTGTATCCTTTGTTAACACAGCACCAACATGGGCACGAACGCAATGTGAGCGGGTAGCCAGCTCAGTTGCCAGATTCATAAATATACTATCGAAGCTTGGTTTGTTAATCATGTATTAATTGAAAAGCCACAGAAAAACCAGGTTTCTCTGTGGCTGTAAAATTAGTTTATTATAATTTAATGGCCGCCGGCAATTTTTCTGTCGAAATCAATACCTTGAGATTTTAATATTCCACTTACGCGAACTGCATAGAATGCAAGGTAAGCAAAGCAAAGTACACCAACGATGTAACTATGTTGAATTCCTGTAAATTCAGAAACATATCCTTGCAGCCAGCTGATGATACCGCCGCCCATAATCATCATAATTAAGAAACTACTTCCCTGACTCGTATTTTTACCCAATCCACTTACAGCAAGCGTAAAAATACATGGCCATAATGTACTGCAGAATAAACCAACACTTGTTATTGCATACACACTCACCATACCGGTTGTAAACATTCCGATTAATAAGGCGCTGATGCCAATTACCGAAAATATTAGCAGCATTCTGGCGGGATTTCCTTTACTCGCCATATCCGCAATGATTAATACTAATATGATTAAACCATAAACGTAGAAAGGCGCCAAATCATGTTTTGCGATTGCGTTAACGGCTAAGAAAATTCCGAATGCTAAATAAGGCGCAATAAATCTTAAAATCTTTTGCGTACTTACATTATCTGTAAATGCTTCTACAGCACCCGTCCAACGGCCAATCATCATACTTGCCCAATAAAGTGAAATGTATGGAGCGATATCCTGAATGGCAAAGCCCAAATCTTTCTCCATATAAGCAGGTAAATTGCTCGCTGTGGAAACCTCGACACCTACATAAACAAAAATGGCAATCATACCCAACACAAGTTGAGGATATTTTAAAGCCGAACCTTTAACACCCGATTCTTTATCATCAGCTTCCACTAAAGCTGGTCTATCTGGTAATGAAGAAAGTTTTAAGAATATGGCTACGGCAATAAATGCAGCACCTAAGATTAAGTAAGGAATTTTAACACTTTCAATGCTGATATCAGAACTGGCATTTGCAGCTGACCCAAAAATAGCAAAGCTTACAACCAAAGGGCCAATGGTTGTACCAAAGTTGTTTATACCCCCGGCCAAGGTTAATCGTTGTGAACCAGTTCTGATTGGACCCAATGCAATAGCTAGAGGATTTGCCACCGTTTGCTGTAAGGAGAAGCCGAGAGCAACAATGAAAAGACCAGAGAGCATTAAGGGAAACGAACCTAAATTAGCAGCAGGGTAAAATAACAGTGTTCCAACAGCAGAAATTACCAATCCCAGCGCAAGCGAATTTTTATAACCGAGTTTATTTACAATATCTTGTTTGATTAAAACAGAAATTGCATTATAAATTAATGCACCTACCGTATAGGCGATGTAAAAAGCTAAAGAAACCCATTGACTTTGACTTTGAGTTAAATCAAACGCTTTTTTAAATACGGGAATTAGAATATCATTACTGGCTGCTACGAAGCCCCAAAAAAAGAAAACTGTAACTAGGGGAATGAATTGCCCCCACTTGGTTTGTGCTTGTTCCTGACTCATTTTAAATTTAGTTTTAGTGGGGCTAAACATAAATAAAAAAAAATTAAAAAACGGCTATTTTATACAACTACGCCAACAAAAATAAAGTTGATATGTTTAGCTTTAAATCGCATATTCGCATATTCAAAAATAAAACAATACATGTTTGAAGCCATATTGTTAGGTATAGGGGCAGGGATTATTTCGTCGTTTTTAACAGGTCCGGTGTTTTTTGCAATGATAAAAACCAGTATTGAGAAAGGCTTCAAAGCTGGTTTTTCTTTAGCTATTGGTGTTATTATAAGTGATGTAATTTTAATCGGTCTTGTACTTTTCGGAAGTCAGTTTTTTGAATACAAAGCAGATTTTGACAAATATGTTGGTATTGTTGGGGGGCTTTTCCTTTTAGCCGTGGGTATATACTACCTGGTTTCCAAAATAACAATTCATTACGATAGTGCTACCTTGCAAAAAGTAAGTAAGCGAGGTTACGTGTTGAAAGGTTTTTTAATGTGTATCCTCACGCCATCTACCCTCATGTTCTGGATTATCGTTAGTGGTATTATTTCCGTTAAGCTGAATAATATGCTCAACGAAAAACTGGTTTGCTTTTTCATCGCAATGGCAACGCAACTGGCCATAGATGGTGCAAAAAGCTTTTACTCAAGCAAACTCCGATACAAGATTAAAGAAGATTCTTTAAAGAAACTAAATAAGATTGCTGGCGTTGTTATTATTTTTTTCGCCTTTTGGCTGGTGGTAAAAACCTATCTTAAGTTTTATGCTTAACTAATCAATAACTTTATCTAAATCGTAAAGGTCTACATAATCTACTAGATTACCACCGGCACAATTTACCATATTTTGTAACCTGTAATAGCTCCGGTCTCCTTTTTTGGAAAAAATCTGCAGACCTGTTTTTTCACAAGGTTTACCACCGTTGTTATCTTTAACATATGTAATAATTGTTCCTTCGAATGAAAGTTTGTTAGCATCAACACGTTTAATTTTTCCATCGATTTTTAAAAACTCATTACTACTATTTGTTTGCTCTCCCTTAATGGTATAGGTTACGTTATCTTTTTTTATCAATTTAGCAGTTCCCTGTGCATCAAAACTTATCCATTGCAAAGATATTGGAATGGTTCTCACTACATCTATTTCAACCTTCGGGATTTTGCTTTTTATGTTATCTTTTACGCGGTTTAGCGTATCACCAACTCTATCAACTTTTGCCGCAAGGCTGTCACTCGTTTCATTTATAACATCATCAACCTTCTTTTTGCCATTTTCAGAACATCCTAAACTCAAGCAAACAATAATCGCAAATAGTACATTTTTCATGATTTAGATTTTAATACAACCTTAACGTTTAAATCATCAAATGGTTTGCCTATTTAGTCTGCCTCCAAAATTTTCGACAAAAAAATAGCCCACAAAATACGTGAGCTAATTTTGCAATTTAATATGTCTTTAGCGGCTTAATATGCCCTTTGGTTATTTCCTTCTTTCCAGTTAACAAAGGCCTTGTTTACCACCTTGTTACCACCCGGAGTAGGGTAATTACCAGAAAAATACCAGTCGCCTTTATTCTTAGGGCATGCTTCATGAAGGTTCTCTAGGCTTTGATAGATAACTTCAACCGCTGCAACTGTGCCCTTCGGGGTAATAATCTGTGCTATTTTTGCCGAAATTTCTTCAGGTGTAAATGGTTTATAAATCTCCTTAACGTGATTGACAATTTCTTCTTTTGGCAGCAATAAGGAAGCTTTACATTTTGCATAAACATCTTCAATAACCTGCCATTGACCGCGTTCAGTTAACAACTGTATTGCTGCATCAAAGGCAACAAACTGCCCCATTCTGCTCATATCGATACCATAACAATCAGGGTAACGAATTTGCGGTGCTGAAGACACAATGATAATTTTTTTCGGGTGTAATCTATCTACAATTTTAATAATACTTTGTTTCAACGTAGTTCCACGTACAATAGAGTCATCTAGTGCAACTAAAGTATCTTTATGGTTATTTATAATTCCGTAAGTGGTATCATAAACGTGGGCAACCATCTCACTTCTATCTGCATCTTGCGTGATGAAAGTCCTGAGTTTAACATCCTTAACGGCAAGTTTTTCTACCCTTGGCGCCATTGATAAAAGCTCATCAAGTTGCTCATCATTCAATTGCTCTTTGTTATGGAGTAATGTATTTTTCTGATGGTTGCGAACATAGCGCTGAACACCGTCTACCAAACCAAAGAAAGCAACCTCAGCAGTGTTTGGAATAAATGAGAAAACGGTATTTTTTAAATCGTGGTTCACGGCCTGCAACACTTTATCACTTAACAAACGACCCAACTGTTTCCGCTCGCGATAAATTTCAACATCACTTCCTTTTGAGAAATAAATGCGTTCAAACGAACAAGATAGTCTTTCAGTTGGTTCGCGAAATTGCTCCATGCTAACCTCACCATTTTTCTTAATGATTAAGGCATGACCAGGATCGATTTCCTTAACATCTTTGAATTGAATATTGAAAGCGGTTTGTAATGCCGGGCGCTCAGATGCTGCCACAACAATTTCATCATCGTAATAGTAATAAGCAGGACGAATACCAGCAGGATCTCTCATAATAAAAGAATCGCCGTTACCAACCATACCGCAAATAGAATAACCGCCATCCCAGGTTTTAGCCGAACGGCGTAGAATGTTTGCAATATCTAAATTATCAGAAATTTTATGCGTGATGGCTACATTATCGTGTCCTTCTTTTTTATACTGATCAAAAAGATCCTGATTTTCATCATCTAAAAAGTGACCGATTTTTTCTAAAACCGTAACAGTATCTGCTTTTTCTTTCGGGTGCTGACCAAGCTCGTATAATTGCTCCAATAATTCATCAACATTGGTCATGTTAAAGTTACCGGCAATTACCAAATTACGTGTCATCCAGTTATTTTGCCTTAAAAAAGGATGGCAATTTTCGATACTGTTTTTACCGTGGGTACCATAACGCAAATGGCCCATTAACACCTCGCCGATAAAGCTTACGTTGTTTTTGAGCCATTCTGTATCCTGCATTAGTTCAGGGGTGTTTTCTTGTATATCTACGAACTTATTTTGAACGTATTCGAAGATATCTGCTACCGCGTTCGAAGCCATGCTCCGGTATCGGCTAATGTACCTACTGCCAGGTTTCATATCCAGCTTAATGGTTGCAATACCAGCGCCATCCTGGCCCCGGTTATGTTGCTTTTCCATTAAAAGGTATAATTTGTTAAGGCCGTAAAGTGCTGTACCGTACTTTTGCTGGTAGTAAGAAAGTGGTTTTAACAGGCGAATAAAAGCGATTCCGCATTCGTGTTTTATCTGATCACTCATTGTGTGGGTTTGAAGCCGCAAAGTTATCCTTTTAAACAATTACAACCTAAACAAAAATGTTTTCTTTTATACTAGAAATGTAAAGGATTAGATATTAGCCGTATTAGATTTTAATTCCTCACCAAAAAAAATCGAGGCATGTTCGTCAAAGACTTTAGAATCGCCACTGGTGAAAAATGATTTCTCCCCTGCCCTGGATAAATTGGTTTCGATTTCAGGATGCCTAACCAAATAATCGACCAAACTTTCGGCAACAATTTCGCCTTGGGTTAAAATATTCATATGAGCCGGAAATACGGTTTTGAGTTTTGGCAACAATAGCGGATAATGTGTACATGCAAGCAAAACACAATCAATATCCGAAGATTGGTTAATTAGAGCATCGCAGTATTCCTTAACAAAAAAATCTGCTCCAGGCTGCATGTGTTCGTTATTTTCAATCAGTGGAACCCACATTGGGCAGGCCTGCTGGTAAACGTTTATTTCAGGAAAAAACTTATTGATTTCTAAAAGATAGGATTCTGAATTTACCGTACCCCGCGTACCCATAACCCCAACATTTTTACTAATGGTATAGTTATCAATTACCTCTGCCGTAGGCCTGATAACGCCAAGCACTCGCTTATTCGGATATTTTGAAGGTAAGTCTTTTTGCTGAATGGTTCTTAATGCCTTTGCGGAAGCGGTGTTACATGCCAAAATAACTAAGTTGCAACCTTTGCCAAATAACCACTCGACGCATTCTAAAGTGTATTGATAGATGGTTTCAAAAGAATGATCGCCATAGGGAGATCGGGCATTATCGCCTAAATATAGGTAATCATAATCAGGAAGCTTTTCGGCAATGGCACGGAACACAGTTAAGCCGCCATAGCCTGAATCGAAAATACCAATTGGTGATGAATGTTGCATTATAATTTGAAGTGATACAACGTTACAATGTTTTTTTTAACCTTACAATACCCCAAAAACAAAAAGCGGAATTAAGTTAAACTTAATTCCGCTTGACTTTAAAGCTAAGCGCTTTATTATTTTTTTGGAGCTGGTGCTTTAGCTGCAGTTGCTGTAATACCTAATTTAGTTTTAACGGCTGCAGTGATGTCATCACCACCTTCCCAAAATACTAAATTGTTTCCGCCTTGTCCGTTTGCGATGTCGAAAACGTAAGCTAAACCTTTTTCTTTTGCGATAGCTGAAATAGCTGTTGCTACTTTACCTTGAATTGGCTGAAATAACTCACCTTGTTTAGTACCTAAATCTTGCTGAGCTTTGGTTTGTGCATCACCAATACGTTTTTGTAAATCCTGTAATTCAGTTGCTGCAGTTTGTAATTCTTTATCAACAGTTTCTTTATTAGCTTCGCTACGAGTTTTTTCTTTAGCTTGTGCTGCTGTTAATTTACCCTGATATTCTTTAATCATCACATCTATTTCAGCTTGCTTAGTTTTACTTAAGTTTTCTAAAGTAGTTTGTGCTGTTTTAGATTCAGGTAAGTTAGCAAATACCTCTTCTGAATTTACGTGACCAATCTTTTGCTGTGCATTTGCCATATTTGCTGTAAACAATAAACCTGCTGCTACAACAAATACGTTAATTAACTTTCTCATGTTTTATTTTACTTTTTATTTTTTTTAATTGTTTTTCCTTGTTTCGAGGGGCGAATATACTAATTATTTACAGTCCCTGGTTTGTAACCTAATTTCACAATTACATCATTACTAACATCGTAGCTGCTGCTTGCGTAAATCATCATTGTTGCTTCGCTGCTTTTATCAAAAATGAAATCTAAATATTTCGCTTTTGCAATTTGCTTGATTACATCTGCAACTTTATCCTGAATAGGTTTAATTAACTTTGCTCTACTTTGAAAAAGATCGCCATCAGGGCCGAATTTCTGACGTTGGAATTCCTTGGCTGCTTTCTCTTTCTCAATAATTTCGTTTTCACGGCGTTTGCGCATATCATCAGTTAGTAAAACCTGGTCTGCCTGGTAAGCCTTGTACATTCTGTCGATTTCACCAAAGTTCTGATCAACCTGTGCCTGCCATTGTTTTGAGGCTACATCTAACTGGCTCAATGCCGATTTATATTCAGGCATGTGTTTCAAGATGTACTCTGTGTCTACATAAGCAAACTTTTGTGCAAAAGCACCAAAAGTAGTGCAAAGTAAGAATGCGATAAAAAGATACTTTTTCATTTGTGTGTGTTTAATGACTAGTTACTATAACTTAAGCTTTGTATAAACTCAACTTATAATGTTTTATTGCATAATTAGTATTTTTTTTAGTTATAAACAATTAAAATCCACCTAATTGTTGTGCAATACTAAAGTGGAACTGACCTTTGTTAGCATCTGGCAAACCAGGAATTGCATCAAAACCGTAACCATAATCAATACCTAACAAACCAAATATCGGTAAGAAAATCCGAGCACCTACACCCACAGATCTTCTGATATTAAACGGATTGAAATCGCTAAATCTATTCCAGGTATTACCACCTTCAGCGAAAGCCAAAACAAATGCTGTTGCCTGTTGAGATTTAATTACAGGATAACGAGCCTCCAAAACATATTTGGTGTAAATCGGGCTACCAGATTGCTGTGCAATTGTTGGATTTGAACCAACCGGGATAACCGTGTTGTTTGCATAACCACGCATAGCAATTAGCTCCGAACCTTGCAAGAAATCAAATCCTTGCATACCATCACCACCCAGTTTGAATCTTTCAAATGCGGATTGACCAACGGCTTGAGTGTACTGGCCTAAGAAACCAAATTGCGCTTGTGCTTTAATTACAAAGTTACCACCAACACGTTGAAACCACTGAGAATCGAATTTCCATTTGTGGTATTCTGTAAATCTGTATTTAGTTTTATCAGATGCTGTTGCATAATTCACATTGTTAAATAACGAATATGGCGGTGTTGCCTGAACCGTAAAACGGATGAATGAACCTGACAACGGGAAAATTGGTGAATCTCGTGAATCGCGGCTGATTTCTTGTGTTAAGTTTAAGTTATAAGATGTACCTGTGCTAAATAAATAACCCGGATAATTCTGAAGGATGTACTGTTGCAAGTTAACTGAGTGCGTTAACTGGAAATAGTTGTCCGGCCAGTTTAACCTTCTGCCCAAGCTAACAGTTACACCATTCAAACGAATTTTGTAATAACCGCTTGCATCAACAGCTGTTCCGCTGGATTGTAATGATGTGAATGCACTTACACCAAAACTTACCGGTTTTTCGCCGCCAAACCAAGGCTGTGAGAATGAGAAACTGTAAGACTGGTAATATTTACCATTAGTTTGACCACGCAAACTCAATTTCTGTCCATCACCTTTTGGTAAAGGTTTATAAGCTTTTAAATTAAATAAGTTTCTTAAAGAGAAGTTATTAAAGGTTAAGCCTAAAGTACCAATGATACGGCCACCACCAAAACCTCCAGAAAGCTCTATTTGATCTGAAGGTTTTTCTTCAACAGCGTACTCAATATCCACAGTACCATCTGCAGGATTAGGACGAGGGGTTGGAACCGTTTTTTGCTCATCGAAGTTACCTAAGGCGCCAATTTCCCGAACGGTACGGATTAAATCACTTTTGTTAAATTTTTGTCCGGGTTTTGTACGAATTTCACGTAAAACAACTTTATCATTTGTAATGGTATTACCTTTCAAAGTAATGCGGTTATTGGTGTACTGCGGTCCTTCATAAATGCGCATTTCAACATCTACGGTATCATTATAGATTTTGGTTTGAACCGGATCAATATTGAAAGTTAAATAACCGTTATCTGTATATAAGCTATTGATGTCGCCGCCATTCTCACCACCACCATTAATTTTCTTATCTAATTTGTCTTCACTAAAGATATCTCCCTTTTCGATGGTCAATACTTTATTTAAAACATCAGTAGTATAAATTGCATTACCTGCCCATGTAATTTTACCGAAGTAATATTTCTTGCCTTCATAAAGATCCATTTTGATGTTCACTTTTTTATTGTTGAACTGGTATATGCTATCTTTCAAAAGTTCTGCATCGCGATAACCTTTCTCATGCATTTTGGCTACCATTTTTAGTTTATTCTCTTCGTATTTTTCTTTACTAAACTTACCAGAACCCCAGAAACGCCACCATGCAAATTGTTTAGGGCTTTTTAGGAATTTTCGAAGTTTTGCAGCTTTAAAATCTTTGTTACCTGTAAAATCAATGTGCTGAACTTTTACACGGTGACCTTTATCAATGTTTGCTTCTAAAACAACACTATTTTCCGAATTCGGATCTTTTCGTGTTGTATAATTTATTGTGGTGAAGAAATAGCCTTTGTCCAAAAGGTATTTTTTAACAATTGCTGAGGTGGTATTGTATAAGTTGTCGTTAACAATTTTACCTGTTTTATCGTTCAGTTTTTCCTGGATAGCAGTTTTTTCTGATTTACGAACACCTTTTAAATCAATTGAGCTTAAACGCGGCCGCTCAACCACTTCAATTTCGAAGTAAACAGTATCCTGAACAAATTTTTCGATATTTAATTTCACATCGTCAAACAAACCCTGTGCCCAAAGTGTCTTTATAGCGTCGGAAGTAGCCTCGCCTGGTAAAACAACTTTATCACCCTTGGTTAATTTCGATAATGTAATCAGCACTTCTTTATCAAGATATTCTGTTCCTGTAATTTTTGTGCCGCCAATAATGAACTCTTTCGGACTAAAATAATCGAGATCTAAGCCACCAACCTTTAAAGAGGGGGTTACCGGAGCCTGGCCTGTTGGACGAATTTGAGCAAAGGCCGGTGCGGCTAAAACTAATAGGATTAAAACTTGAAATATTCTTTTCATTAAAATAATTTGTTCAGTAATGGCCACGAAGGTAGCAATGTTTTATAAAGCGAAATAGCTTTATTTTCCATACCTCTGAAGTGGTTACATTTATCGTATAAAAGTGCTGCTAAGTTAATTTAAACCCTTGTTAAAAAGTGTTAAAAGAAAAATTAGTTTAATTGCTCGCTAATTTTACCAAAACGGCGCTCGCGTTTTTGATAATCTACAATGGCTTCAAAAAGGTTTTCTCTTCTGAAATCAGGCCATAAAACATCGGTAAAATAAAACTCCGTGTAAGCCATTTGCCATAGCAAATAGTTACTTATTCTGTGTTCGCCGCTAGTGCGTATCATCAGTTCAGGATCAGGAATATTTACCGTTGTTAGTTTCGATGAAAAGAGATTTTCATCAATATCATTTATATCAATTTCTTGATTTTTTACAGAGGTTGCAATCTTCTTTGCCGCATTTACAATTTCCCACTTGGCGCTGTAGCTTAATGCAAGTGTTAATGTACACTTTTCATTATGTGCCGTTTTCTCCATTGCCTCTTTCAAATCATCAATACATTCTTGTGGTAACGATTCGATATTGCCAATGGCATTTAACTTTACATTATTTCTATTAAGTGTTTCTGTTTCTTTGTTTATCGTAGAAATCAGAATTTGCATTAATGCATCAACTTCTTCCTTCGGACGGCTCCAGTTCTCTGTAGAAAAAGCATATAAGGTAAGGTATTCTATACCAACCTCTACACAACCTTCAACAATATCTTTTACCGAAAGTACACCCTGCTCGTGCCCGAAAACACGCATTTTACCCTGGCCTTTTGCCCAACGGCCATTACCATCCATAATTACGGCAATGTGCTTTGGCAGGCGGCTATAGTCTATTTGTTCTTTAAATCCCATTAATTATGTCAAAATCAGCTTAAAAGGAATAGCATTTTGAGGATACAAAGGTAAAAGATATGCCAACACTAACAAATAGATAAGTGTCTCTTTTTCTAAAATCGCCCCGTTGTGTTCCAGAAATACCTGTTTGATGCAATGATGGATCGGAAATATTGAGTGCCGGATTGTTACCTACATAAACCGGATTAACCGGATAAACAGCGCTAACATCATCAATGTAGTCGGTAAATGCCGTTCTGTAACCAATTTCTGAGAAAATACTCCACGTATCTTTATAATTATACCTGATTCCGCCCCCATAAGGAATGGTTAAAACCGTATTTCTATAACCATTGTCCTGGCCTTCAGTTGCTAATTTATCTAGTCTGTATATTGTTCCCTGATATTTTATTTTTGGTTTGAAGTTTATAAAACCAACACCGGCGAATAGATAAGGTGTAAATCTCCTGTTGCCACCATTTATCTTATAGTCGAAAAAGTTTATGTCCAAAATGGCACTACCTTCGTTGAGACCTGTTTTAAAACTTAGATTCCGCTCTCTAAACTGCTCATTATTAGAGTTTTCGTCATAAGCTTGAATCTGTCCGTAATTATAGTTTAACCTAACACCAAGGTATGATGAGAAATTCCGCTTAACAAATACACCGGCATTTAAGCCACTTATTTGCACCGGATTATTCTGATTTAAATCCCCTACATAACCAGCACCTCCGGCCGAAACTCCAATTTCCCATGTGGCAAAAGATTGTGTTTTGCCAGCTTGCGAAAGGGTTAAAAGAAGGAGGATGAATAAGATAGGTTTATTTAGCGTCATACTTAGTAGTTACGGGTATCAATGCCCCATAATAATTTATTCCTTAACGTGTTTAAGTAAGTTTCATTGTTAAGACGAATAAGATTTACGCAAAAATCGGCTTTTTTTATGGAAATTTTAACCGAGCGTTCTACCGTAACAGTTCTGCTATCGCAGGATACTAAAAATTTAGATTCTCTCGCTTCTACTTCAAACGATAAGTTATTATCATCGGGAATGATAACCGGACGTACATTTAAATTATGCGGAGCGATTGGTGTAATTACAAAACTTTGCGAATCAGGATAAATAATTGGACCGCCGCAGCTTAAAGAATAGGCTGTTGAGCCAGTTGGCGTCGCAATTATCAATCCATCGGCCCAATAGGAGTTGATAAATTCTCCATTCATGGAAGCATGAATAATCATCATCGCTGAATTATCGCGACGATGAATGGTAATATCGTTTAGGGCAAAGTTTTCTTCGCCAAAAAGGCCATTATCAGATTCCAAACGAAGGAGTGACCGCTCATCTAATGTATAATCGCCATGGATTAATGCACTTAAAGCCGATTCGATTTCTCCTTTATTGATACTGGCCAAAAAGCCCAGGCGACCAAAGTTAATCCCGATAACGGGAATCCCAGAGTTTCTGATTAGGGAAAGCGTATCGAGCAAAGTTCCGTCTCCCCCCAGGCTCAGCAAAACATCTGCATGTTGTTTTAACTCCTGGTGGTTATGAAAAATTACAGTATGTGCAGGCAGTTTTATTTTGCCGTGTAGAGAATTTTTAAACTTATGATGAAGAACCGGCTGAATACCGTGACTTTTCAAATGATCGAAAACCTCCTGAACGTAAGGCAATACGGTATCATTAAAATCTCTTCCATAAATTGCAATCCTCATAAAAAATTAAACGTTTAAGTAGTTCATAAAAGAATCGAAACGTTCTTGAGAACCATCATCTATCTGGGTGTTGTTGTAAACCTCTTTAACCTGATAATCGTAACGTTCGAAGGATGCAACTAAAGAAGTTATTTCGGTTTTATTTACTTTTAAAGTAACTTCTAATCGGGTAGAATCTTCGAAAGCATTTACATAAGATGAAAGAATCTGGGCATTATCTGCTTCAACAATCTGGGCAATGTGCGCCAGCGAATTATCGCGGTTGCTAATCTCCAAAACGATGATTCCACCAGGTTCGTTAACGGCATATAACTCTGCAACAGAATCGATTATGTTGTTAATAGAGATTAATCCTGCATAATTTTTTTGCTGATCGAGCACAGGAACGGCTGTTAATTTTAATGTACTTAATAACCTGAGTACATCGTAGGTATGCGCATTGTTAAAAACAAAGGCGTTTAATAGATTAAGGGAAACATCTTTTATAAGAATATCATGATTACGAATTTCAAGTAAATCATCTTCAGAAAGTAAGCCTAAAAACTGGACATCATTAACCACTGGCATGTGCTTAAGCTTAAACTCGTTCATACGATCTAAAGCTTTTTGCACCGTGTCGTCCGTTTTTAGCGGCGGTATAACATTCGATATGATTTCTTCGGCAAACATTATTTTAGCAATATCCTATCTAAAAATTTCTCCAAGTAAGCATTAAATTCCTCAGGATGCTCCATCATTGGTGCATGCCCACATTTATCAACCCAGTTTAACTCCGAATTTGGAAGCAGCTGGTGAAACTCTTCAGCAACTTCCGGCGGGGTTACTTTATCATTTTTGCCCCAGATTAATGAAACTGGAATGGTAATTTTCGATAACTCTTTAGCCATATTATGACGAATGGCCGATTTCGCCATCGTTAAAATACGAATAACCCTTGATCTATCGTTAACGGTTTTAAAAACCTCTTCTACAAGTTCTGGCGTAGCCGTTGCCGGATCGTAAAATGTAAATTCTACTTTTTCTTTTATGTAATCGTAACTTTCTCTACGTGGAAAAGAACCTCCAAAAGCATTTTCATATAATCCTGAACTACCGGTGAGTACCAAAGCTTTAACAAATTCCTGATGAGCAACCGTAAAAACCAACCCAACGTGCCCACCTAATGAGTTACCAATGAGCACAACCTGCCCAAGGTTTTTAAATTTTAAAAAGCGATGTAAATATCTTGATAAAGCTTTAACTCCAAGTGTTAAAATTGGTAATTCGTAAATTGGAAGAATAGGAACAACAACATGGTAACGATCTTTGAATTGCTCGATAACCAGTTCCCAGTTACTCAATTCGCCCATTAAACCATGAAGTAATACCAGTGTTTCACCCTTTCCGGCTGATACGTATTTAAATCCTTCTTCTTCTATTACCTGGTATTTCATATATATTAGATAGTATATTGCTACTAAGTTAGTAGACTAAAATTAATTTTTGGCATTTCTATGCCATTTTTATGAAATAAAACTAAAAACGGTATAAAAACATCCACCCGAGCATTTAAACAAGGTATTTAGTCATCAAGTTTAACTACAAACAAGCTATTCTGCTTCTACCTTCTTAACTTAAGCTAATTTCTCTTTAACAATTTCAGCGATTAATTTACCGTCAGCTTTACCTGCAAGTGCTTTATTCGCCATACCCATTACCTTGCCCATATCCTTAACTGATGTAGCGCCCGATTGTTTTATAACATCAGCGATTATTGCTTCAACTTCACTTCTATCCAGTTGCTTGGGTAGAAACTGATTAATAACTTCAATCTCCTCTTCTTCTACTTTATATAAATCTTCGCGATTTTGCTGCTTGTAAATATCAGCAGATTCCCGACGTTGTTTAATTAGTTTCTGAAGAATTTTCAACTCAGTTTCTTCGGTGATTTCCTCTGATGCGCCTTTTTCGGTTTTAGCCAAAAGGATTGCGGCTTTTATGGCTCTTAAACCTCTTAATTGTGCATCATTTTTAGCCAACATGGCTTTTTTTATTTCCTGATCAATTGTATTTGATATCATATCTTATTATTGATTTGTTCATTTACCCGCCGTTTAATAGCGAAAAAGTTTTCTAACTTTAACCTTAAACTATTAAAAACTGAACCAGTAAATTATTGAATTTTTAGCTTCTGTTAATAAGTGTTGCCGTGGCCTGTGCTGTAGGCATAATAAGCATATCATTAATATTTACATGCTTAGGCCTGCTTACCACATACCAGATTGCGTCTGCAATATCATCGGCAATTAGCGGCTCCAAGCCGGCATAAACATTTTTAGCCCGGTCAGCATCGCCTTTAAAACGCACCACAGAAAATTCCGTTTCAACCATACCCGGGTTAATTGCGGTTACCTTAATATCATGTTGCAAAAGGTCTATACGCATCGCCTTGCTTAAAGCATCTACAGCATGCTTGGTTGCACAATAAACATTTCCGTTGGGATAAACTTCCTGACCTGCAATGGAACCTATGTTTATAATATGGCCTGATTTATTTGGAATCATCCAGTTGGAAACTATTTTCGTAACATAAAGCAATCCTTTAACATTGGTATCAATCATCGTATCCCAATCATCGGTATTTCCTTTATCAATTGGATCTAAACCCTGGCTCAAACCTGCATTGTTTATCAATACATTAACCTCTTTCCAATCTGCAGGAATGCTGTCAAAAGCCGTAATTAAACTTTCCTTTTCACGCACATCAGCCACTATCTGCTTAATTGTGATTGCATATTTATCTTCCAGATGATAGGCGATTTTAACTAAACGATCTTCGCGACGGGCAACCAAAATAAGGTTGTAGCCATTTTGAGCAAATATATGTGCACAAGCTTCGCCTATTCCCGAAGTTGCGCCAGTAATTAATGCAATTTTAGACATTTTTATGAATTTAAAGTCTTGAAAAACATTCCACATGCTTTCCGTCAGGCAACAAAGGTAAGTTTTTTTGACTTGCTCTACTACTCGAAAAACAAGCTAAATGTAAAATGACGCAACATGGTTTTATCAATAGGATTTGCGAAAGCGGTGTTATCGTGTTGCAAAATATCACGCATCGAGTAAGAAACTTTTAGCTCAGGAGACATTTTAAAATACTCGAAATATAAATCAAACCCAATCCCAGTTTCGTAAGAAAGGTAATTTCTTTTGTTTTTAAGCAGTTTATTAATTGGGGTTTCGCCTTCATCAAAAGTTTTCTTTTTTGATGCGATATCCATCGAATATTTTGCACCGCCTAACCAATAAACCCTGAAGTTATTCAACCTGTTCGATTTGATTTTTAAACCAACCGGAATTTCGAACATTGTTGCCTGGACTTTTTTATCGAGCGAAGTTGGAAAGGTTGGCGGAATGATGTTGTTTTCTGATGGCTGACTCATGACCGGAGCAGGCTCATATTCGTAACGCACAACTCTGTCGCTAAAAATTAAAGATGGTGTTACCCTTACATCGAAGTTTTCGGAAATTCTTCTGTTAACAACAAAACCTAAACCGAAGCCAACAGACAGCGGACTGGAAATTGATGTCATAGGCTGCGTAACCTGCTTTCCATCCAAAGGATCGAAATAAGGAACCCGCCAGTTCGCATTTTTCAAAATTTTGTATTCTGCGGAAATATATTGGAAACTAAAGCCAAAATGCAAGTCTTCATCATCTACACCCCCACCCCAATTTTGGGCAAAAGATGTAGTTACAATCATAAACAGAGGGATGATGAGGCTTAATTTTTTTATCATTTAGAACCAGTGTATATCGAACTTATTCCAAACGTTAATATTCGTTGTTTGGTACTTTTGAAACCTACTTTTTCCATAAGGGTTGTAAAATCTTTTCCATCGGGAAAAGCCGCCACAGATTCAGGCAGGTAGGTGTAAGCCCTCGCATCTTTAGAAAATAACCTTCCGAAAAATGGCGTTATCTGTTTAAAATAAAAATTATACAATTGTTTAACCGGAAAAATTTTCGGTTTAGAAAACTCTAAAACCACCAATTTACCACCAGGTTTCAAAACCCTGAACATATCGCGAAGGCCTTGCTCCAGATGCTCAAAATTACGAACACCATAAGCTACGGTGATTGCATCGAATGTGTCATCGCCAAAATGCAATCCTTCAGAATCGCCAACCTGAACCGAAAATATTTCACTCAAACTGCGTTCATTAATCTTCTTTTTGGCCACTTCCAGCATACCTTCAGAAATATCTACACCGATAACTTTTTCCGGATGAAGTTTTTTAATCGCTTCGAAAGCAAAATCACCCGTTCCGGTGGCAACATCGAGCATAATTCGGGGCTGTAATGAAACCAATTCTTTAATTGCTTTCTTACGCCATAAAACATCGATTCCGAGGGAAAGAAAATGATTTAAAAAATCGTAGGTGCCAGAAATGTTGTTAAACATGGTTGCAACCTGCTCTTTTTTGGTTGCATCTTCTACTTGGTATGGTGTAATATTCTGATTCATGATATGTGCCAAAGATATGGAAAAAGTAGCGAGTCTTTTGTTCGTTGTTAGCAGTCTGTAAAGCTAAAATTAGTGTTAAATTTAAACTTTACATTTCAACGAGATTATTTGATTTGGACTAAGGCGTTCAGTCTTCAAACTTCCGACTCAAAAACCTACCTTTGCGATATGATTATCAAAACGGCAACATTTGTTTGCAGCAACACGCAGATTTCGGCCTTACCTGCGCCAACAATGCCCGAATATGCATTTATCGGTCGCTCGAACGTAGGCAAATCTTCATTAATTAACATGTTGGTAAACCACCACGGCCTTGCAAAAACATCTCAGCGGCCGGGAAAAACGCAATTAATTAATCACTTCCTGATAAACGAAGCGTGGTATATTGTAGATTTACCGGGTTATGGCTATGCCAAAGTTTCTAAAACCAGCAGGGAAAAATGGGAGAAATTTATCCGTGCCTACATCACCAAAAGAGAAAGCCTTCAATGTGTTTTCGTTTTAATTGACAGCCGTTTAACACCACAGCAAATTGATATTGAGTTTTGCTATTGGTTAGGCGAAAAACAGATTCCGTTTGCGTTGCTCTTTACCAAAGCTGATAAACAGGGTATGAATGAATCGCTAAAAAACGTAGCGGCCTTTAAGAAAAAGCTTGGAGAATTTTTCGAGGAAATTCCGACAACAATTGTAACCTCGGCAGAAAAGCAGACGGGTAAAGAAGATGTTTTAAATTTTATTTATGAAGTTAATAAAGATTTCGTAAAACCTGTTATCAGTAAATTTTAAACAGTCTGGAGCCAAACAAATTTCGTACATATTAACATGAAAAAATACTTTTCACTCGTATTATTCGCACACTCGGTCTTCGCTTTACCGTTTGCCATGATTGGGTTTTTCCTTGGTGTAACCACAACAGACAGCCCTTTTAGATGGGGAAAATTAATATTAGTTTTGCTTTGCATGGTTTTCGCACGAAACGCTGCAATGGCGTTTAACCGTTATTTAGACAGAAACATTGACGCTAAAAATCCGCGTACAAAAATGCGTGATATTCCTTCGGGAAAAGTTTCTGCCAATGAAGCTTTGATTTTTGTTATCGCTAACTGTTTGTTTTTTGCCATCACAACCTATTTCATCAATGCGCTTTGTTTCTATTTATCGCCTGTGGCATTATTCGTAGTATTATTCTACAGCTATACAAAAAGATTTACGGCACTTTGCCATTTGGTTTTAGGCTTAGGTTTATCTTTGGCTCCGATTGGCGCATACATTGCCGTAACTGGCCACTTCGCATTAGTTCCTGTTTTGTATTCTTTTGCCGTTTTATTCTGGGTAAGCGGTTTCGATATTATTTACGCTTTGCAGGATGAAGATTTCGACCGCGAAGAAAACCTGCATTCTATTCCATCGGCACTTGGCATAAAAAATGCATTAAACGTATCTGTTTTACTGCACATATTTTCAGCAGCCTGCGTAATTCTCCCTGTCTTCTTTACAGAGTTTAGCTGGGTTTATTATGTAGGAATTGTGTTTTTCTGCTCCATGCTGATTTATCAACACTTGCTTGTAAAACCAAACGACATCAGCAAAGTAAACAAAGCCTTTCAAACATTAAACGGTTATGCCTCAGTAGTTTTTGCCATTTGCTTTTTGTTAGATGCTTATATAAGAAATAAATAATAGAATGAATAATTTAAGCTAGATATGTCAGTCTGAGCGTGTCGAAGACCATAAGTATTTGTATTAAAATTCAATAATTATCAAAACATGATTATCACAAAAAAACCTAGAACATATATTCCGAACAACTTAACCATTACCTGGGAAAGTTTGGAGCCACTTTTTACCGAACTTCAAAATCGTGAAATTACGAGTGTTGATGAGTTGGAAAAATGGCTAAAAGATCGTTCGGAACTTGAAGCTGCTTTGGAAGAAGATTTCGCATGGCGATATATTAAAATGAGCTGCGATACGGCAAATGAAGAATTGGTTAAAAACTTCCAGTATTTTGCTGAAGAGATTGAACCAAAAATTTCGCCCTTATCAAACGAGCTTAACAAAAAGTTTGTCGAAAGCCCATTTATGGATGATTTGGACAAAGAAAAATTCTTTGTTTACAGCAGGGCGATTAAGAAAGCACTTGAAATTTATCGGGAAGAAAACATCGAATTGTTTACGCAACTGCAGGTTAAACAACAGAAATATCAAGGCATTACCGGCGCCATGAGTGTCGAAATTAATGGGAAGGAATATACATTAGAGCAGGCATCGATTTTTATTAAAGATTTAAACCGAGAAGTACGTGAAAATGCATGGAAAACCATTCAGCAAAGAAGACTTATCGATAAAGATGATTTGAATATTCTGTTTGATGAATTAATAAAATTGAGAAATCAGGTTGCTTTAAATGCAGGTTTCGAAAACTACCGCGATTACATGTTTCAGGCTTTGGGCCGTTTTGATTATACCCCACAAGATTGCTATGATTTCGCCAATGCCATCGAAAAAGAAATTGTTCCGATTTTGAAAGAACAAGCAGAAAAACGCCGCGAGGCTTTAGGTCTGGATGTTTTAAAACCTTGGGATTTGGAAGTGAGCGTTAGCGGCAAACCGGCCTTGAAACCATTCAATAATGGTGAAGAACTGATTGATAAAAGTATTGCTTGTTTCAATGCCATTGATGTAAAACTTGGTGAAAAACTAGCCACGATGAAAGCCAATAATCTTTTCGATGTAGAAAGCAGAAAAGGAAAGGCTCCTGGAGGTTATAATTACCCATTGGCAGAAACCGGAGCACCTTTTATCTTTATGAATTCGGCAAACTCGCTTCGCGATTTAACTACAATGGTTCACGAAGGAGGTCATGCGATACACACTTTCTTAACCGCAAATTTAGAATTAAACGATTTCAAACATTGTCCGTCGGAAGTTGCTGAACTGGCATCGATGAGTATGGAATTGATTTCCATGGATAACTGGGATGTTTATTTCGATAATGAAGAAGATTTAATCCGTGCAAAAAAAGAGCAATTGGCTGATGTTTTAAAAACGTTGCCCTGGGTTGCTGTAATCGACCAGTTTCAACACTGGATTTATACTAATCCGGAACATACAGCAGCAGACAGAGAAGAAACTTTTAAGCAAATTTACAATCGCTTTGGTGCAGGTTTTGCCGACTGGACTGATTTGCAAAATGAATTTGGCAACGGATGGCAGAAACAATTGCATTTATTCGAAGTTCCTTTCTATTATATCGAATATGCAATTGCTCAGTTAGGTGCCATCGCCGTTTGGAAAAATTATAAAGAAAACCCTGAAAAAGCGCTGGAACAATATTTAGCCACACTTGCCTTAGGTTACACAAAACCAATGAACGAGATTTACGAAACTGCAGGAATCAAATTCGATTTCAGTGCTGAATATGTTAAAGAATTGGCAGCCTTTGTAAAAGAAGAATTAGAGAAATTGGGATAGATTAAGATATCCCTACTTCACATTAAAAAAGTCGCAGCACAACACTGCGACTTTTTTTGTTGGCTAAGCAGTCAACTACAATTTGTGAAATTGTGTTAATTATACGTTAAACATTGTTAAAACGCTGCATTTGATAAACCTAATCATTTAGTTTAGTACAATTATTCCACCGGATAAGGAACTACTAATCATTAAATTAACATGAAACTAAGCTCTTCGTTTTTCTCATTTCTATTTATTTTTTTCTTATCACAAGCAAAAGCTCAAAACACAAATGGTAAAATCTCAGGTTTGTTAATTGATGATAATGGTAAGCGTGTTTCGGCGACTATTGTAGTAAAAGGTTTAACTGATACTACGATTATTAAAAGAATTTCATCGAACGAAAAAGGTCAATTCAGCATCGAAAATTTATTAACCGGGAATTATTCAATAGCTATAAACGCCTTAGGTTTCAAAACAGTTTACGAAAAATTTGAGCTTAAATCCTACCAAATTTCTGTTGATAAAACCTTTAGAATGGCTTTTGAAACAAATGATTTAGGGAGCATAAGTGTTTCAGGGAGAAAACCATTAATTGAAAGATTGGCCGATAAAACCGTAATGAATGTAGAAAGCAGTCTCATAGCCACAGGAAATACAGCCCTCGAAGTTCTGGCAAAAATGCCGGGTGTTTCTGTAAATCAGAATGGCATTATTAGCGTGAGGGGAAAATCGGGTGTTAACGTTTTAATCGATGGAAAATCTACTTTTCTTTCAAATGAACAATTGGCAACAAGATTAAAATCACTGAACAGCAACGAAATTAAATCTATCGAACTGATGACCAATCCATCAGCCAAGTATGATGCTGAAGGCAATGCAGGTATAATTAACATCAAACTGAAAAAAAACTCAGCCTTTGGCACCAATGGCAATATTGATTTGGGATTTGGTTACGGAAAAAATCCTAAAAGTGAAGCGGGTATTTCACTCAATCACAGAAATAAAAACTTCAACATTTTCGGGAGTTTTGCTAATAACAACAATAAATATCGGGAAGATTTAAACATCAACAGAATTACAAATAACGATGTCTCTGATACTTATTTTCATCAATACAATACCCAAATTCGTTCAACGCATAATAATAGTTATAAACTCGGCTTAGATTATTTCTTAAATGAAAAGAACACAATCGGTTTTTTAACTACAGGATATTTCAATGATGGGCACGATAGTTCGAATGGAACAACTGATATTGGAACAAGTTTTACCAAAACTGATTCTTCAATTGTTGCAGATAATCCATCAACAAATAAATATCGAAATCAGGCTTACAATCTTAACTATAAATCGGTTATCGATACGCTTGGTCAGGAATTTTCCGTTGATTTCGATTACGCACAATACCGCAGCGAAGAATATACGGTTTACAACAATTATTTCTCTGGTGCGGGCGGTTATCAATATAAATCTCCTTCAACTTTCAGAAATTTAACGCCATCACTTATAAAAATAAAGGCCGCAAAGGTTGATTATTCATTGCCGCTAAATCCTAAAACGAAATTCGATTTAGGCCTGAAAAGCAGCTGGGTAAGTACCGATAATGATTTCAGGTTCGAGAACCTAGTCGCTAGGCAATGGCAAAATGATTTAACAAAGAGCAATCGTTTTATATATGATGAAAATATAAATGCTGCCTACGTTAACTTTAAGCACGATTTTAAATCAACGAGTGTTGAAGTTGGATTTAGAACGGAACAAACCAACTCGAAAGGAAATTCTGTTAGCGAGCAAAAAGTTGTTGAAAGAAGTTACTTCGATTTCTTCCCGAGTTTTTTTGTTAACCAGACTTTATCAGAAAATAACCAATTAGGTGTTTCTTACAGCCGCAGAATAGACCGTCCTGATTATAAATCGCTTAATCCCTTTATTTATTTTGTCGATTTGTACACATTCAGTCAGGGCAATCCGTTCCTAAATCCACAATACACAAATTCATTTCAACTTTCATATAATTATAAAAAAGCGCTGAACATCTCATTTGGATACAGTATTACAAGCAATTTAATTCTCGATGTTTTGCTTCCCGATGATGCAAATAAAACACTTTATCAAACCATTAAAAATCTCGATAAGCAATTATCATACGATTTAACAATTGGTTATCCGACAACCGTGACAAAATTCTGGAGCATGGATAACACTTTGACAATCACTTACAATCAGATAAAATCAGCAAGTTTAGGCGGAATAGACTACAACAGAAAAAAGGTAAATTTTAGTTTGAATAGCAGTCACAATTTTACCATTACGCCATCTACATCTGCAGAACTTTCTGGAGAATTTGTATCTGCTCAAATCTATGGAACCTACGCCATTAAGCCTTACTACGGAATTGATTTTGGGTTAAAGAAATCATTCATCGATAAAAGATTGAACCTGAAATTTGCCATAAATGATATTTTAAACAGCAGAATAGGCAGAATAAGCAGCGCCTTATCCTCACTAAATTATAGCTTGAGCCAAAAACAGGAGACCAGAATTTTCAGACTCAGTCTGAATTACAATTTCGGAAGCACCGCAATCAAGGCGATAAGGGAGCGAAAAACGAGTGTTGCCGATGAAGAAGGAAGAATAAAGTAGCTTTTTGGTAGTTTAAGCGTATGGACTTGTTTTTGAAACTAAATTTACCTGGAAGCTTGCTAAAATCTTCACGTTAGTAAATTTATACCCTGCTTTAAACGTTTTTAACTGATATTTTTTTAAGTTTGAAGAATACAACAAACCAAAACAGATGTTCGAGAAGCTATTCAGAAAGAAATCTATTTCTAAAATTTTAAAAGATGCAGCAAGCGGCTACGGCGACCACGAAAATACTTTACATAAAACACTTGGAGTACGCGATTTAACCGCCTTTGGTATCGCGGCAATTATTGGAGCTGGTATTTTTAGCACCATTGGGAAAGCAAGTGCAGATGGCGGTCCGGCAGTAATTTTCTTATTCATTTTCACCGCCGTTGCTTGTAGTTTTGCTGCTTTTGCTTATGCTGAATTTGCCTCGATGGTTCCTGTTTCGGGTAGTGCTTATACTTATTCTTACGTTGCCTTTGGTGAGTTAGTTGCATGGATTATTGGTTGGTCGCTAATTATGGAATACGCCATTGGAAACATCACCGTAGCCATTTCCTGGTCAGATTACTTCACAGGATTGCTCTCATCTATTCGAATACCAGCTCTAGACATCGATGGAATTAACATACCTGACTGGGCTACAATGGATTACCTGACAGCCTTTAACGGACATAAACATGCCGAAGCACTTTTAGCTGCGGGTAAAAATATTGGCGGACTTGATGCTGCTACTTCAATAGCGAATAATGCCTGGTTAACCGCACCGAAAATTGGAAGTTTTCATTTAGTTGCAGACTTGCCAGCTTTAGGAATTATCATTTTTATTACCGCCTTGGTTTACCGCGGGATGAAAGAAAGTAGAAACGCAAGTAATGCAATGGTTGTTGTAAAGCTTGCGGTAATCCTTCTTGTTTTATCAGTTGGCATATTTTATATCGATACAAAGAACTGGAATCCTTTTGCTCCGAATGGCGTTAGTGGGGTTTTAAAAGGTGTATCGGCAGTGTTTTTTGCGTACATTGGCTTTGATGCGATTTCTACGACTGCCGAAGAATGTAAAAATCCGCAGCGGGATTTACCTCGTGGCATGATGTGGGCCATTATCATTTGTACGATTCTTTATGTTGCAATCGCATTGGTTTTAACAGGAATTGTAAAATCGGATACCCTTGCGGTTGGCGACCCTTTAGCCTTTGTTTTCGACCAGATTGATTTAAAGTTAATGAGTGGAATTATAGCGGTAAGTGCAGTCTTTGCAATGGCTAGTGTACTTTTGGTTTTCCAAATGGGGCAACCTCGTATCTGGATGAGTATGAGCCGCGATGGTTTATTGCCGAAATCGTTTTCAAAAATCCACCCGAAATATAAAACACCTTCATTTGCTACAATAGTTGTAGGTTTTGTGGTTGCGGTACCTTCATTATTTATGAATTTAACCATCGTAACAGATCTTTGTTCTATAGGTACATTATTTGCTTTTGTACTGGTTTGCGCAGGTGTTTTGGTGTTACAGAACCGGCCTGATGTACAGCGTGGAAAATTCAAAATTCCTTATGTAAACAGTAAATTTATTATCCCTGCTGTCTTTATTGCAGTAATTGCCTTTGCCTTTACAAAATATAACAAAGAAACAAAGGCATTCATTTTTAACTCGCCAAAAACAATCGAAACAGTAACTTTTGTAACCTCATTAAACGGTGATGAATTAAAAATTGTTAAACAGGAAATTGTTAAAAATGCCGCACCACAGATTATATTAACAGAAAAAGTTGATGCAGAATCTTACTTAAGCAATTTGCCTGCCGATAAGTATGAACAGTTTATTTCTTCCTCACAAATTCCTGTAGAAAAGAAATATGAAAGCGGTTGGAGCTTATTTAAACACAAAATACCGATGTGGATTTTCCTGATTATTTGCGTGTTTATTACTTATTTCAGTATAACAAAAAATTTGTCGCTCATTCCTGTTTTAGGTTTGATTAGTTGCCTTTATATGATGTGTGAATTGGGCATTTCCAACTGGATTGGTTTCAGTATTTGGTTGGTAATTGGTTTGGTTGTTTACTTTGCTTATGGATTTAAACATAGCAAACTGGGGCAGGAAGCTACGGCCTAAAATTCGAAGTTTTGATTACAAAAAATGCCCCGCTTTTTTTAAAGAGCGGGGCATTTTTAGTTTAAGATTATTAGCCTTTCTTTTTTACGAAAGCCATTATGGTTATCAAAATTAACCCTGCAATAGAAGCAATCATATATTTATCTTCATTCGGCCAGTGCAAAACCTTTGCGGCAGGGCCAATAAGGAAAAGGCAAATTGCTGTTATTAAAACACCTTTTCTCATTTTAAACAGGTAATCTGTGTAATTCGATATCATCAGGTGTTACGAAGATTAAAGGAACTTTTTCCACGTCAACATAACTGCTATCCAAGCCGAAACTTCGTTCTTCTGATAAACTCAGCTTTTTAAGAATGAAGTAATAATCCATTATCTGGCGCTCATAGAAACTCAGTTTTGTAAATTTAGACAAGTGTTTTTCTAAAAGAACAAACCTGAAATCGCCCGCAATTTTGTGTTTGTTTAATGACGTATATTGACTGGTAATATCAATTTCACCATTTTTAACCAGCTCTTCTACAACCTTACGATACAGTAAATTTACTCTTTGTTCAATCCGGAAACCTAATCTAAAATCGATACGGATTAACTTGCCAGGAATCAAAAATTCCACCTTGTAATCCAAAGTATAAGGTTCGTCCATTACATCAACATGTACCAACCAGTAAACATCGGCACGTTTTGGTTCCTTTTGAATTATCGAATAGATAATTTTCGACTCAATTTCAGTTTTGAAGTTGGCACTGGTTAAATAAACCAGTTGAGATGAATATTTAGGAACCGATTCATCGCTGCTTAGTTCCGTTAAAATCTGATAGTAATCTTCAATTTCAACATATTTAACGAAACGATTTTTGATTTTTCTGGCTACAAACCAGCTCCACATAATGGTAAACAATAACGAACCTATCATTACCGTTACCCAACCACCATGCAGAAATTTAGTTAAATTACTGATAAGGAAAGTACCTTCAATAATTACATAAGTGAAAAAGAACGTCGCAATTAAATACCGTGGAAAACGCTTGCTACGTAAGTAAAAACTTACCAAAATGGTTGTCATTAACATGGCAATCGTAATGGATAAACCATAAGCAGCATCCATTTTTTCTGCTTTTTGAAAAAGGAGCACGATTCCACAGCAGCCAATCCAAAGCATCCAGTTAATTGATGGAACATATAGTTGCCCTTTTGAAACTGAAGGATAAACGATTCTTATTTTTGGCCAAAGGTTTAAACGAACGGCTTCAGCAATAAGTGTAAATGAACCGCTAATTAGTGCCTGACTGGCAATAACTGCCGCCATTGTAGCCAAAATCACCATTGGCACCTGAAATTGATCTGGCACTATTTCAAAAAACGGGTTCATTTTTGCGCCCGGAATGTAGCTACCGCTGTTCTGCAAAATCCAAACACCCTGACCTAAATAGTTCAATATTAAGGTTAGTTTAACAAAAATCCAGCTTATACGAATGTTGTTTCTACCACAGTGACCTAAATCAGAATACAATGCCTCTGCCCCTGTTGTACACAAGAACACACCACCAAGGATTAAGAAAGCAAGTTTATTAGTTACCAATAAATGAATTGCATAGTATGGATTGAAAGCCTTAAGGATGCTTAAATCTTTTACAATAAAAGTGAGCCCTAAAATGCCCAAAACTGCAAACCATACAAACATTACCGGTCCGAAAAGTTTACCAACCAGGTTAGTACCAAATTGCTGTATAATAAAAAGAATAGTCAAAATGGTTAAAACGATGGGAATTACCGGCACATCGAATTTACTTGTTAAACCTTCAATTGCTGATGTTACCGTGATACTGGGGGTAATAATTCCATCGGCCAACAAAGCACAACCTCCAACAACCGCCGGAACAACGAGCCATTTTGCCTTTTTCCGAACTAAAGAGAACAGTGAAAATATTCCACCCTCACCTTTATTATCGGCACGTAACGTAATTATAACGTATTTAATGGTAGTTTGAAGTGTCAATGTCCAGATGATACAAGAAAGCACACCTAGTACATTTGTTGGATTAATATCTTGTTTACCACCGAGTATTGTGGTAAAAATCGCGTTTAGCGTATATAGGGGTGAAGTACCGATATCTCCGAAAACAATTCCTAAACTAATTAGAACTCCACCGGCAGTTAGCGCATTTACATTTTTATGATTTGACACTTCGTTATATTTTAGTGCGGCAAAAGTAAACTAACTATAACAATTTAACAACCAATTTATTGTGTATTTTCAACACTATGAAATTTAAATTTTATTGTTAAATTGTGTTAAAATATGGCTTTTAAACAAAATGTTTAATTTCTTTGTTTTAAATTAATACATTTGCTATACAATTTGATGAAACTCTACCCAAAGATAACGCTTCTCTCAACATTTACCTGCATTTTATGCATGGTGATGTTCTGTGGGATGAACTCTTGGGCTCAACAAACTGATAGTATTCACATTAGCCTTAAAACAAGGACTAAAAAACCGAGCAGAATTCCTGAAATAAAAGCCAATATTCAGCCATACAAACCTTTATATATGTCTGTTGCAGGAAGCAGTATGTTTAACAGTTATTCTGCGACGGCTAAAAATACCGCTTTAGTTTCAAAAGATAAACTCCTTACAATAGTAAAAATTTACCCTAACCCGGTCGAAGATCAGCTAAATATTATTCTATCTATTGGAAAAGATGGTACACAAACTACCATAAAAATAATTGATTTGCTGGGCAACGAAGTAGTTACCTTAGCTAATGAGCGATTAAATTCTGGCGAGCAAACGAAAAGTTTTGTCATTCCATCCCGCTTAAATGCCGGCATTTACTTTTTAAGAGTTGTGGCCGGTTCTGAAAGCCAGGTAAAACGTATATCAGTTTTATAACACCATTTTCTTTTCTATTTTTGGATTGATTTGAATGTTTCAAGTCATTACCTCAAATTCATATCTGAAAGAAAATGAAGATTATCGCCATTGGCCGAAATTACGCCGAACATGCAAAAGAGTTGAACAACCCTGTTCCAACCACTCCAGTAATTTTTTTGAAACCCGATACAGCTTTATTAAAAGACAATAAACCATTTTACCATCCCGATTTTTCCGAAGATGTTCATTATGAATTGGAAGTTGTTTTAAAAATTTGCAAAGAAGGCAAACACATTGCCGAGAAATTTGCCTCGAATTATTACGATGAAATTGGCTTGGGCGTAGATTTCACCGCCCGTGATATCCAGGCTAAACATAAAGAAAAAGGCTTGCCCTGGGAACTCGCAAAAGCCTTTGACAACTCTGCTCCAGTTAGCATATTCTTGCCTAAAACCGATTTTGAAAACATTTATAATTTAAGCTTCGAACTTAAAGTAAATGGAGAAACCAAACAAAACGGCCATACTAAAGATTTGCTGTTCCCGTTCGAAAAGATAATCAGCTTTGTTTCACAATACATTACACTAAAAAAGGGTGATTTAATTTTTACCGGTACCCCTGCCGGAGTTGGCAAAGTAAACAGAGGTGATAAATTAGAAGCCTATTTAGCGGGCAAACAACTTTTAAATTTTGATGTTAAATAAACCGAATGCAAAGAAAACTCAATTCCTTTTTTAAATATTACGCTACCATTTTTTGTTTTCTGCTTCCGGCGACTTCAATTTATGCCCAACAAATTTTCAGTGCCAACAAATATCCGCTTACTTATTTCAGGCAACCTTTAGATATTTCGCCGCCTGCGCTTGCCGGTTCTTTTGGCGAAATCAGAGGTAATCATTTTCACTCAGGTATAGATTTTAGAACCAACCAACGTGAAGGTTATCCTGTTTATGCAGTTGCTGATGGATATATTTCCAGACTCCGGGTTCAGAATAGTGGTTTCGGGCAGGCACTTTACGTCAACCACCCGAATGGATTTACATCGGTTTACGGCCACCTGCAGCGATTCGCACCTAAAATTGCAACAATTGTAAAAAATCTGGAATATGAAAAGAAGTCGTTTGAAATTGATGAATTCCCCAATGAAACTTTAATTCCAGTCCGGAAAGGCGAAGTGATTGCCTGGTCGGGCAACCGGGGAAGCTCCGGCGGGCCGCACTTACATTTCGAAATCAGAGATACGAAAACGGAAGAAACGATAAATCCGCAGTTCTTTGGAATTGACATTCCTGACAATATTCCGCCTGTAATTTATAGTTTGTATGCTTATCGCTTAAATGGCAAAGTTTTTAATGAATCAACACCAAAACAAGCCATTGCGATTAGCGGTGCGGCAGGAAGCTACAAAGCTACGGCGCCTATAAGTTTAACCGGCGAAGTTGGCTTTGGCGTGGTAACAACCGACAGGCACAATGGTTTATCGGGCACAAATGGCGTTTACTCCATCCAGCTAGAATTAGATGGCAAAATGGTTTACACCTCAGCATTGGAGCGTTTCGCCTTTGAAGACAGCAAAGCAATTAATTCGCACATCGATTACCCTACTTACTTAAATACTAAAAGAAGTATTCAGAAAAGTTTTGTAGAACCCGGCAATCCGTTAAGCATTTATAGTAACCTTATAAACAGCGGACGGATAAACTTTAATGATGGCGAAATTCACCAGTTGCGATACATCATAACAGATTCAAAAGGAAATCCGTCTATACTCTCCTTTTCTGTACATGCGGGTACTGCGCCAGTCGCCACTACTGTCAATCCATCAGGGATTATTTACCCATACAACAAAGCAAACGAGTTTAACTCAGATGAAATCAAAGTTGTATTCCCAAAAGGAACGTTATATAGTGATTTAAATTTTACCTATAAAAAGCTGCCGAAGCCCCAGGGAAAGGCATATTCAGCTATGCATCAAATCCACAATAGATATACCCCATTACATACCGGCTTTGATTTATGGATAAAAGCCGAAAACTTACCTGAAGATTTAAGAACTAAAGCATTAATTGTGAATTCAAATGGTTCATCGCAAGGTGGAAACTTTGATAATGGTTTTGTTAAAGCAACCCCGAAAAACTTTGGCAGTTTTTATATTTCTGCTGATACAATTGCACCTAGAATCGTTCCTGTTAATATTTCGGAGGGAAAAAATATGGCGGCATTATCGAAAATATTTTTCAGGTTAAGTGATAATCTTTCGGGTATTAAAAGCTTTAACGGTTACATAGATGGTAAATGGGCTTTAATGGAATTTGATACTAAAACGGCAACCCTTTGGCATAGCTTTGATGAACGAACAGCACCGGGTAAGCATACGCTTGAGTTAGTTGTGGTGGATATGAAAGAAAACACCAGAAAATATAGTGTGAGTTTTTACAGGTAGAAATAAGATTAATAGATTTTAAGATTCATCTTTCTGGTCGTTTTGGTCCGGTAAAAACGCTAAACTGTCATATTTTAATTAAGCTCGAACACAATAACAACTAAATCTGTTTAAATTGCAAGTTCAATCATTCAGTCATTCAAAAAAATCAACTACAATAAAATATGGCAGAGTTAAAAGAAGGTGATGTTGCTCCTGCAATTACCTCGAAAGACCAAAATGGAGCCGAAGTTTTCTTAAGTGATTATAAAGGGAAAATTGTTGTTCTATATTTTTACCCAAAAGATGATACACCTGGGTGCACGGCAGAAGCATGCGATTTCAGGGATAATTATCAGGGGTTGCAGGCAAAAGGAATTGTTGTTTTAGGCGTAAGCGTAGATGATGAAAAATCTCACCAGAAATTTGTAACGAAACATAATCTGCCTTTCACTTTACTTGCAGATACCGACCAAAAAATCGTTAACGATTACGGCGTTTGGGCAGAAAAAAACATGTACGGAAAGAAATATATGGGTACCGTACGCACAACATTTATTATTGATGCTGAAGGGAAAATTTCACACATCATTAAAAAAGTTGACACCAAAAACTCAACTCAACAAGTACTCGATTTAATCAATAACTAATTATGATATAGCAGGTAAAATATTACCTTTGCTATGTAACAACAACTCTTATTTTAATGAAACATACAATTAAAGAATTAGAAGATATTGCTTCGCAGATAAGACGAGATATTGTAAGAATGGTTCATGGTTGCCAGTCAGGCCACCCTGGTGGTTCATTAGGCTGTGCCGATTTCTTTACAGCTTTATATTTCGAAGTGCTGAACTACGATACAGATTTTAAAATGGATGGCATTGGTGAAGATTTATTCTTCCTGTCTAACGGCCACATTTCTCCGGTATGGTACAGTACATTAGCTCATGCAGGCTTTTTTGATAAAAGTGAATTAGCAACTTTCCGTAAGTTAGATTCAAGATTACAAGGCCACCCGACTACACATGAAGGTTTGCCAGGTATCCGCGTGGCTTCAGGTTCGTTAGGTCAGGGCATGTCGGTAGCAATTGGTGCAGCACTAACAAAAAGGTTAAATGGCGATAAATCATACGTTTTCACTTTACATGGTGATGGCGAGTTGCAAGAAGGTCAGAACTGGGAAGCCGCCATGTTTGCTCCTTTCCACGAACTAGATACCTTAATTTGCAGCGTGGATTACAATGGCCAACAGATTGACGGCCCGACAAAAAAAGTACTTTCTTTAGATAGTTTACAGGCAAAATTCGAGGCGTTCGGATGGCATGTAATTAATACCGATGGTAATGACATGCAGTCGATTGTTGAAGGTTTACATTATGCTAAAACCTTAACCGGAAAAGGTAAACCAATTTTGAATTTAATGAGCACGCAAATGGGTGCCGGTGTAGATTATATGATGGGTTCTCATAAATGGCACGGAACAGCGCCGAATGATGAACAACTAGCAACTGCATTAGCGCAATTGCCTGAAACTTTGGGAGATTATTAAAATAGATTGGAGATAGTAGATATGAGATTTGAGTCTCATGTCTGATGTCGAAAATCTCATATCTAAAAACAAAATGAAGAAATACACATATACAGAGAAAAAAGATACACGTTCGGGATTTGGTGCAGGCTTACATGAAGCAGGCAAAAAGAACGAAAACGTTGTTGCTTTGTGTGCCGATTTAGTTGGTTCATTAAAAATGGATGCTTTTATTAAAGATTTTCCTGAGCGTTTTACACAAGTCGGTATTGCAGAAGCAAATATGATTGGTATGGCTGCAGGTATGACAATTGGCGGGAAAATTCCTTTTACAGGTACTTTTGCTAACTTCTCTACAGGTCGTGTTTACGATCAGATTCGTCAGTCGGTAGCCTATTCAAATAAAAATGTTAAAATCTGTGCTTCTCATGCAGGCTTAACCCTGGGTGAAGACGGTGCTACACACCAGATTTTAGAGGATATAGGTTTAATGAAGATGTTGCCAGGAATGGTGGTTATTAATCCTTGCGATTACAATCAGACTAAAGCCGCAACTTTGGCAATTGCAGAGTATGAAGGCCCCGTTTACTTACGTTTCGGTCGCCCGGTGATTCCTGTATTTACAGATCCTGATCAAAAGTTTGAAATCGGTAAGGCGTGGATGGTTAACGAAGGCACAGATGTTACCATAATTGCAACCGGCCACATGGTTTGGAAAGCTATTGAAGCTGGCGAAAAACTTGCCGAATTAGGTATCGATGCCGAAATTATTAACATCCATACCATTAAACCTTTGGATGACGAAGCAATCTTAAAATCAGTGAAGAAAACAGGTTGCGTTGTTACCTGCGAAGAGCACAATAAATTTGGTGGTTTAGGCGAAAGTGTAGCCCGTTTACTAACAACAGAGTTACCAACTCCACAAGAATTTGTGGCAACAAACGATACCTTTGGCGAAAGCGGAACACCAGATCAATTAATGTCTAAATATGGCTTAGATGCTGTAAACATTGTTGAGGCTGTGCAAAAAGTAATTGGCAGAAAAAAATAATATATAAAAGCCAAACGTTAAAGACACAGAGTACACAAGGAAATATCCAAAGCTTTGCGTACTTTGTGTCTTTATTTTTTAATTCCTAATCGTTTTTAATGAAACAAGTTGAAGATTCAGAAATTCTTGCAATGTTTGCTGTCGAGCGTACTCGTAATGAAGCCTTTAATTTGTTGTTAAAAAAATACCAGCAAAAAATTTACTGGCACATTCGTAGATTGGTACTAAACCACGATGACTGCGACGATTTAATTCAGGAGGTGTTTGTTAAGGTTTGGAAAAATCTTGATAAATTTCGGTCCGATTCGCAACTTTACACCTGGATTTATCGCATCGCTACGAATGAATCGATTACCTTCCTAAACAAGCAGAAACAGCGCAATAACACGCCAATGGATGAAGTTTCTGCCGAACTTGCTGAAAATCTGGTTGCTTCATCCTATTTCAACGGCGATAAGCTCGAGCTAAAACTTCAAAAAGCGATTCTTACTTTGCCTGAAAAACAGCGAATTATCTTCAATATGAAATATTTTGATGATATGAAATATGAAGAAATTTCTGAAGTACTCGGAACCTCTGTAGGTGCTTTGAAAGCATCATTTCATATCGCAGCAAAAAAAATTGAAGCTTTTATTACAAATGATGAAATAGACTATTAAACCTTTTCACTTTAATTGTATCATATATCTGTGATGAATGAGAATTTAGAAAATAACGATTGGATTAAAGATGCGCCTACCCTTGCTGCAATGGGAAACCGCAATCCCTTCTCCATTCCTGCCGGATATTTCGACAATTGTGAGGAGGCTGTTTTTAGCTATGTTTTTTTAGATGGCTTAAAGCAAAAAACAAATGAGAATTCTTTCCTGGTTCCTGAAAACTATTTTGAGGATTTAACAGAAATGATTGAAACCAGAATTGCTATCGAGCAGTCTGTTCTCCCAAGTAACAAGTTTGCAGTCCCTGAAAATTACTTTGAAACTTTACAAAGCAGAATAACGAGTAAAATTGAAGCTGAACATGGTAATAAAAAAGAAGCTAAAATTATCCCGTTGTGGCGTAGAAGTTTTGTTAAATATGCAAGTGCTGCGTGTTTTTTACTAATCTCTTCATTTGGAGTTTATTTTTACCAAAACAGTGAATCTGCTAATGCAGTAAGCGTTCCGCAAATGCAAACTGCAGATTTAGCTAATGATCAAATGCTATATGATATCGATGAAACAACAATTATCGACCATTTAGAAGCTCAAAATACATCAAATATAAAAACAACTTCTGCCTCAGATACAGAAGTGGAAAACTACATCCTGAGTAATTATTCATCGAGTGATTTAGCCCAGGAATTATAAAATTAATTAAAATGAAGAATTTATTTTTCGCTACTTTATTGTTTCTTTTACCATCAATGCTTTGGGCACAAAAACCTAAAGGTGAGGAAATTGAATCGTTAAAGATTGCTTTTTTCACTAAGAAACTCGATTTATCGCCTGATGAGGCAAAAGTTTTCTGGCCTATTTACAATGATATGCAAGAAGAACAAAACGCAATTCGGAAAGAACGGTTTCAAAAAATGATTTCTTTCCGGAAAACAGCCGAGATTGATAATTTAACCGATGCCCAGATTCAAAGTTTAATTACCAGCGAATTCGATTTCAGACAACGTGATTTAAATATCGAAAAGAAATATTACAATAAATTTAAAGCAGTATTGCCAATTAAAATTATCGGTAAATACTACAGGGCTCAGGAAGCATTTAAGCGGGAGTTGTTGAATCGCTTTAAAGACAGACAATAACAAAGAGTCTTGCAGAAAAACTGCAAGACTTTTTTGTTTTAAAACTGAAATCCTATTTTAAACATAATCATTCTGCTCCTTAAGATATAATCGGAATTAACTAAGATATTGTTGCTATATGAATAACTACTATAGCTTTTCGTATTAAAAATATTCGATGCACTTATTGAGAAATCAAGTTTTGGTTTTATTAAACTTTTCTGAAAACCAAAATCTGCAAAATAATAGTTCAAACTGCTTGCAGCATTTGAACTATTATAATAGTGTTCTAAACTTAAATTTGTTTGAAAACCTTTAGGTAGAAAATATTTAAAAACTAGGCTTTGTTTTAAGAAATCGATTGGTGCGTAGCGTAACACCCCATTTACCGATTTACTTAGGTTTTTGTTAACAGCTAAATCGAGCGTATGTTGAATGTTAAAACTTTCGCTTATACTAGAATTTATTTTACTTCCGATTGTGTAAGTTTTGCCACGAAAATCAGTTAGTATACCTTGCTGCAACTGCTTCATATCCATTGCGTTGTAACCGAGAAATAAGCTCATTGAGGTTTTGATTTTTAGATAATATTTGTTGATGTTCCAACTCAAATCTAAATTTGTAGAGGGATTGTCTTGAACTAGTGCTTTCCTGGTATTTAAAATTCCATCAAATGTATTATTGGATAAAATATTAGAGATATTTTTAGCGTATCGTAGTGTTAAATTCGAATAAACAGCATTAATGATATTTTTGTAACCAACAGTATAGGAAATATTTTTCCTGTTCGTTTCATGTAGCGGAATATCACTATCAATCAAATTCCTATAGTCTTGCAAAATAAAGCTATGATTCGAATCATAACTGAAATCATTTGAAGTGGACAAACTGATGTTCATTTCCCAAAATGAGCTGAATTTGTATAAAATATTTAGATTCGGGTTTAAAAAATTTCTATTTTCATGCTGGTTCGTGTCAATACTTTTATTAGTTAATGAATTGATGCTTGTTTTTAACCCTAAAGAAAAACTTAGGCTGGTTAAAGCAAAATTGAAAGTAGCATCATTATAAAGACTGATCTTATTTCTTTGGATAATATTTTTAAACCTGTCATCTAAAGAATTAATTTTCCCGTTATTATCGACTTCCAAATCGTTTGTAAGTGTCTGCCACCGAGTTAGAAACCCGAATTTATCGATAAAAGAAAAAGCTCCATTTTTTTTTGTAAACGATGCAGAATTGTCGGTAAAAAACCCTTTGAGTTGGATATTTTGTATTATCCCATCGTATGGTTGCCCAAGGTTCATAATGGACTCGTATTGACCTGGCATAACTACTAACTTTTGAGGTAAATTAGTATAAGTTGTAAGTGAGTTGATGGCGATAAGATTATTATTTAAATTTAGGATACCACCTAATTCATTTATTAAATTAATAAAGGGATTATAAAGTTTTTGGTTAATCGAAGACGATGATATAAAATCATTAGCGATACTCCAATCTCTTCGGAATTTTAATGCATTTTTTAAAAAGATTTGTTTGCTATTAGCCTGTAATGTTAATCCGGAGAGTAGTTTAGAATATGTAATTAAGCCAAAATGATTTTCGTTAATTTCGATCGTATCGTTGGGTAAATAAACTTTAGTTATTGAATTGGCGTTATCCTTTAATTGGTCATGTTCATAGGCAACACTTAACTTTAAATCGAATAACTTACTCAGGCCTATTAAATAATTACCCGTCGTCAAACTATTATTGTTAAACCAATATCTTGATTGAGCGAGCGGCGGTAATCCTGCTTTAACAAGCGAAACCAAATCTTGCTTTACGCTACCACTCTCGTATAAATTTGGAGGAACATTTTGCTCATTAAGTTCTTCATCTAAATTTACTCCAATATTATTATGTTTTAAAGAATTAATAAATTGAATCGTTTTATCAAATTTTAAAAGTGTTAAACTATTATCGCTTAAAAATGGCAAAAAACCTATGCCTAAATGTCCATTTCCAAGCAAACGAAATTTTGCAGTTTTATTTAACTTGATATTAATCGCAGCTCGATCAGATTGCTGTATACCATTTAACAAGGCAACAGGCTGATGATTTTGCAAAATCTGAATTTGATCAACTGCATCAGCGGGTAAATTATTACTCGCAATATTGTATCTATCTTCTAAAAGATCCTTCCCTTCAATATAAAACTTATTTATTGCTTTGCCATTAAAAAGAATTTGGCCACTCGCTGTAACACTTATTCCAGGTAACTTCTTAACAACATCTATTATTACTCTGTCGCTTTTATCCGAAAATAATTTTGTATTGTAGTTTATAGTATCTCCTTTTAACTGTATTGCTTCTTGCTTAATGATTACTTCATTTAAGTTCTCTACTGCCTGCTGTAATACTAAACTAAAATTGTAATATAATTTATTAGAAATCGATTTGGATTGTTTCTTAAAGCCCATACAACTAATTTCTAACCGCAAGCTATCTATATTATCAAAAAATGACAGCATAAAATCTCCCTTTTCATCCGAAACACTATATGCAATAATGCTATTATGTTTTTTCTCAAATAAAATAACGTTAGCATTGTCTATCGGCATAGCTGCTTCACTTTTTATATTCCCTTTAATTATATTTTGGGCAAAGCAGTTGAACGCTAGTAATGAAATGACCAACAATAATACAAATTTCAATTATTCAATAGTTTAAATTTATGCCTTAGAAATAAGTATTTGCAATTAGACTGAATTTTAGTTTTTGATTGTAAACAACTAAATCACCTAATTTTTAATCGAGATATTACCACATTTTAAGATCTATTCTTTGAAAGTATTTCTTACAACATCGTTCATTAAAAAATAAAAATTATTTATATACTGCACTTAGTTTTCTTTCTTCTCTATTTTAAATAACGTTCCGCCAGTTGATATACCCTTCGTTGGTGCAAATTTTCTATTTTCACGTGCTTTCATCATCTGGTCGGATGTAATTAATGTGTACTTGGGTAATTCGAATGTTTGAAGTTGATTTGAACTAAACTTTATTTCCGTTAATATCGCCTCGGAGCCATTGGTTGTTTTCAGCTTTATGATTAGCCCAGGTAATCCAAAATATGAAAACGGCCCATCTTTAAATGGGATGTCAGTACAGAACCAAGCATCGATTGATGTGGTGTCACGCTTTAGAACCGCCTTTCTGCAAAATAACTTATTTATTGTTAAGGTATCTTGCGTAATTTTCCAACTTTCTACATTGAGATTATTTGGTTTATATCCGAAAATATTACTACCAAAATCTTCTAATACTATAGCTGTCTTTTCATTATGTTCAAAAATGGTCGAATAACGATAATAATTGGTAATAATTTCTCCTCTTTCAAAATTTAAAGAACTGTTGGTAGCAGTTGCTTTTGCAACCTTATCCTCTATGAAATTTCTATTATCTCTTTCTCTTTTACTAAAAAAATAACTATTTTTCTTTCCAATTTTGAGCTCACAAATATCATCAACACCCTTTATACCATTCCTTACTACTGTTACTTTATATAATGCTGTAGCTAAAAGAAAATCTTTACTCTGTGCGTGTGTAGTGGTTTGAATTAAGAGTCCTAATACAAACAGTAAATTTATCTTGAACATTTCTTTTTATTTTGAAGAAGGTGTCCATCTTTTTTTTAAATGATACACCCTCTTCTAGTTTTTAATATTAAGCTCGGTATTATTACGATTCTCCCTCAGCCCAAGTACCTCCGGTGATACATGCAAGATCTATTGCCTGTTGCATTTCTCTTATAATCATATAAGTAGGAGTATCACCAGCGCTTATAGTATATGTCCACTGCAGTCCGCATGAGCTAATTAGGTAACCACTCTGACCAGGATAAGCTACAAACATCTTGCTGTTTTCAGATCCATTTATAACGATACTTTCATTTGTTCGAGGTATCGACTCAGAAGCAAAAGCACCAACACTCATTACACACATCATTCCGATAAATAATAGTTTTTTCATTGTTTTTTGTTTAAGGTTTATATTTAATTAATTACCTCAAACCTCTTTTAAAAAAAACGAATATAAAATTTCTGTCACCAATAGCATCGCCCATGTCATGAACGACACCGCCCATGTCATGAACGACATTTTTTCGCTTTTCGAAACCTTTTATCGCAATATTATTTTGATTTGATAATTTAATTTCAATAGCTTTGTTACAATCATTCCTTAAGTATTGTTATCCAAATTTAAGCTCAATTAAGGAATATATGTTTACCTGCTATGCCATTGATGATGAACCATCAGCCTTAGAAATTTTAAAAGATTATATTAGTTACAAGCCAAATTTATCTCTCCTCAGAACTTTCGATAACTCTTTAACTGCTCTGGATTACATAACTAAAAATCAGGTGGTAGACATAATCTTTCTCGATGTTGAAATGCCTGAAATGAGTGGTGTTGAGCTGGCAAAGTTAATCAGACATAAAGCAAGAAAGATCGTTTTTGTAACCGCACATACACGATATGCCTATAACTCTATAGAGCTTGAAACCGATTTTTTATTAAAACCTTTTGCATTCGCGAGGTTTAACAATTTAACTGATAAGATTTTAGCTACAGTTTCACCTCTCAGTAAGTCAAAATCAGACTCCTTTTTAATAAAGAAACCGGGAGACAGAACCACTAAACATTACGTAAAATTTAAAGAAATTATTTATTTGGAGAGCAAGTTACGCCACACAAAAATTAAAACTGTAAAAGGGGAAATTATGAGCGACCAGCCTTTGGCAAAAATTAAAGAATTAATAACTGAACACAACTGCTTTTTTCAGGTGCATCGCTCATTTATCATTTCCTCAAATTATATTAGGGTATTGGGGCATAAAAATTTGATTATGGATAATGATGAAATTATTCCTGTGGGGCGAAATTATCGCAACACTATAGATAAGAACCCGCTAAAGAATTGATTTTTTGAAAAGGCAATTCCACATCATTTCCGTATTTTTGCAGCATGTTAACACAACGTCAGTTGTTTCTGCAACACAATGCACAAACCTCTCCCGAACCTTTAATGCTCGAATTTGTAAGGGCAAAAGGTGTTTATATTTACGATTCGGCAGATAAAAAACATTTAGATTTAATTGCCGGTATTGGTGTTAGTAATGTTGGCCATTGCCACCCCGACGTGGTAAAAGCCATTCAGCAGCAAGCTGAAACGTACATGCACTTAATGGTATATGGCGAATATATCCAAACACCGCAGGTTAATTTTGCAAAAGCGTTGGCCGATATCCTACCCGAAAGTTTAAGCTGTACCTATTTTTTAAATTCTGGAACAGAAGCTGTAGAAGGCGCAATGAAATTAGCTAAACGTTATACTGGCAGGAAGGGTTTCATCGCTTGTAAAAATGCCTACCATGGCAGTACTCAAGGTGCGGAAAGTTTAATGGAAAGCAATTTTTATTCATCGGGTTATGGTCCGTTCTTACCAAATGTCAGTTTCATTGAGCATAATAACATTGCAGATTTAGAGAAAATTACTTCAGAAATTGCAGCCGTGTTTATCGAACCCATTCAAGGCGAAGCTGGTATTCGCGTTGCCAACGCAGATTATATGCAAGCCTTAAGAAATAAGTGCGATGAAACAAAAACACTTCTTATTTTCGATGAAATTCAATCGGGTTTTGGCCGAAGTGGTAAAATGTTTGCGTTCGAACATTATAACATCACACCCGATGTTTTGCTTCTGGCAAAAGGAATTGGTGGCGGCATGCCGATTGGCGCCTTTATCAGCTCATTGGAGATTATGTCAGTTTTATCTCACACCCCTATACTTGGCCACATGACAACCTTCGGCGGCCACCCGGTTTGTTGTGCTGCAGGTTTAGCAACCTTAAAAATATTAACTGAAAACAATATTGTTGAAGAAGTTGAGGAAAAAGGGCAGCTTTTTAAGCAGCTTCTTAGCCACCCGGCAATAAAAGAAATAAGAGGTAAAGGTTTAATGCTTGCCGTAGAATTTGACAATTTCGAAATCAACAAAAGAATTATCGATGCCTGCATTTTAGATGGCGTGTTATCTGACTGGTTTTTACATTGTAGTAATTCAATGCGTATAGCTCCACCTTTAATTATTACAAAATCTGAAATTGAAGAAGCCTGTCAAATCATACTTAAAAATATTAACTTAGTTGTTGATAAAGGTGAAAACGAAAGACAAAGACATCAAGTTAAAGAATAATTCGCATCTTTTTTTGATTGATAATTAACACATCACACGCTCTACAAAATACCTGAAACTGAAATGAATGTTTTAATAGTTGAAGATGAGAAAAGCCTGGCGCTTGAAATGGACGATTTTTTGAGCAATGAGGGGTTTATTATTGAACACGCCTGGAAAAAATCATCAGCGGAAGAAAAAATTTTTGTAAACAGCTACGATTTTATTCTATTGGATTTAGGCTTGCCCGATGGAGATGGATTTGAAATTTTAAAACAGCTTAAATCACTTAAAGATAGAGATGACGCGGTTATAATATTAACGGCGAGAAGTGCAGTAGACGATAGAATTAAAGGTTTGGATGAAGGCGCTGATGATTACCTGCCGAAACCTTTCTCGTTAAATGAGCTTTTGGCCCGAATGCATGCAATCATTCGCCGAAAACATAAGCTCGAAAAAAACGAAGTCAATATCCATGGCTTTCTGCTTAACATACAAAATAGAACTGTTTCTTTTGCTGATGAACGCCTGAACCTCACCAAAAAGGAATTTGAAATTTTTAACTATCTCGTATTGAATAAGAATAGGGTGGTTTCGAGAATGAGCTTAACGGAACATGTTTGGGGCGATATTCTTGAGGTAAATTCTGATTCTAATTTTGTTGATGTTCATGTAAAAAACCTTCGTAAAAAATTGTCGGCTGTTAACCAAACCGATTGGTTTGAAACCGTAAGAAGCATTGGTTACCGGATAAATTGCTAATGCTGAACTAATAATCATTGAATGTTGATTAATGAAATTACAAGTCAAGTTTTCCTTATATAATGCCATTACTAAAATTGCCATCATTTTGGTTCTGGGTGCTATTATATTGTTTTCCCTTGATAAAATCGCTTATAATCAACTTGATAATCGCTTAATTAAGAAAAAAGGAAAAATAATAAAGAATCTTAATGATGCTGAAATAGACAGTTTGCTAAGTAATGAACAGAGTTTTACTGATTACAATATTTTAAAAGAGGAATTTATTATTCTGACGGATATTCCCGATAATCAAACGGATTCGGCAGCAAGAATAATAACCGAAAAAAGGGAAATAGAAGGCGATGTAGAATTCTACCGGATTTTGAATTATAAATTCCTTTACCACACCAATTGGTATAGACTGGAACTGGGAGAAAGTATGACGGCGATGCAATCCATCAAAAACTCCATCCGATTTTATATGCTGGTTGTACTCTTTGTGTCATTGCTGGTAACTCTTCTAACCGATTTTGCATTTACTAATTTTTTATTGAAACCATTCTACCGAATTATTGATGAAAAGATAAACAAAGTTGATGACCCAACGCATTTCAACTATCAAAACATAAGAACCAATACGGATGATTTTAGAATCCTGGATAATAGCATAAATTCTCTAATGCGAAAAATAAATACCCTATTTGCATTAGAAAAGCAGTTTATTGCTAACGTGTCTCATGAGCTTTTAACACCAATTTCTATTTTAAGTACCAGGTTCGAAAATATGCTTAGTACACCAGATATTCCTGTTGAACATGAAAATAAAATTTTTGCATCCTTAAAAACACTCAATCGCCTAAAGGTTATCATTAACAGTTTACTTTTAATTTCTAAGGTAGAGAATAATCAATATTTAAAAACGGAAAAAATAATTCTTCGGGACGAGCTCAATGATATTTATGAGGATTTAGAAGATAGAATTATCGATAAAAACATTAAATATACTATTGATTTAAAGAACGATTTCGATTTTAAAGGAAGTAAAGCATTGGTACACACGCTTCTACTTAATATTTTAAATAATGCTATAAAATATAACAATGAAGGCGGTGAAATTATTGTTGTGGGCCAGAACGTAAACCAGAACTACAATTTAACCATTAGCGATAACGGAAAAGGTATGAGTGCTGAATTGCTTGAAAATGCATTTGACCGCTTTAAGAGAGGTAATACCGAAGAAAATGGATTTGGTTTAGGCCTGGCCATTGTACAAAGTATTGCCAGGTTTCATAGAATAGATGTGAAAATAAATTCAGTTGAAAATGAGGGTACAAGCATAAATCTTATCTTCCCTGAAGCTAATTAATCAAGCTGGTAAAATAAAAAATTGCTATCTTACAAATATCATTCTAACCAAAAATTAATTATGAAATCCATTTATGGTTTAGGTGCGGCGGCACTTGGCATATTAATTATTGCCTGCGCTTGTAGTAAAAACCCAGAAACTACTCCGGAAATACCACCTATTATTACCGAACCAGTAAAAACCGATGTAAACTTCTGGCTCACCAAAGGAGACCAAACAGCATTATTAAAAAAACAAAACATAGCGTTAAATTTTTCAGCTACTTCTAATTCTAGTCCTACTATTGAAATCGACCCGAACACCACTTTCCAAACTATTGATGGTTTCGGTTATACTTTAACTGGCGGAAGCGCAAGCTTAATTAATGCTTTGCCAGCTGCTGAAAACGATAAACTTTTAAATGAGTTATTTAGCACAGCCAATGATGCAATTTCGGTAAGTTATTTAAGAATTAGCATTGGCGCATCAGATTTAAGTGCCGCAGCTTTTACTTACAATGATTTGCCGGATGGTGAAACAGATGAAACATTAGCAAAATTCTCGCTCGCAAAAGAACAGGCAGATTTAATTCCGGTGCTGAAGAAAATCGTAGCCATTAACCCAACAATTAAAATATTAGGCTCGCCATGGACCGCTCCAGCCTGGATGAAAAGCAATAAAAGTTTTATCGGTGGAAGTTTAAAACAGGAGTACTACCAAACGTATGCGAATTATTTGGTAAAATATATTCAGGCTATGAAAGCCGAAGGCATTACCATTGATGCAATAACGCCGCAAAATGAACCTTTGCATCCTGGGAACAATCCAAGTATGTATATGGAAGCTATAGATCAGGCAAAGTTTATAAAAAATGCTTTAGGTCCAGCTTTTAAAAATGCGGGCATAAATACTAAAATTATTATTTATGATCATAATGCTGATAAGCCAGAATATCCAATCACAATTTTAAACGATAGCGATGCTAAAAACTATGTTGATGGCGCTGCGTTTCATTTATATGCCGGGAATATTTCTGCATTAACACAAGTCCATAATACCCATCCTGATAAGAATATATACTTCACCGAACAATGGGTTGGCGGTCCATCAAATTTTGGAGAGGATTTAAAATGGCATGTTTCAACACTAATTGTTGGCGCAACAAGAAATTGGAGCAGAAACGTTTTGGAATGGAATCTGGCTGCCGATCCAGCCTACAACCCTCACACAGATAAGGGTGGTTGTACCACCTGTTTGGGTGCACTCACAATAGCCCCTTCAATAAGTAGAAACGTAGCGTATTATGTAATTGCCCATGCTTCTAAATTTGTAAAACCTGGCTCAATTCGGATCGCATCAAACATTACAAGTAATTTACAAAATGTTGCTTTTAAAACACCCGAAGGGCAATACGTTTTGATAGTTTGTAACAACAATAGCAGCGATACCGTCTTCAACATAAAATTCAATGGAAGAATTACAGCTGTTACATTAGAAAAAGGGGCAGTTGGAACATTCATTTGGTCTTAACAAATCCTTAAAATTTATTTAAGCATTTTTTTTATCTTGCTAATCATTTAGCATTTTAATAAATCACCAAATCATCATGAAAAAACTAATATTAGCTGGCGTAATTATAACTTCTTTAATAGCCGCTTGCCAAAGCGATAGTAAAAAATATACAACTGTTGATTCTAGCATAATGAGTGAACAACAAGAGGGCTATAAAACACCAGATGAATGTTTCATTTTTGATGATAACAAAGGAAGTTCAGGAAAACTTTTAATTTATGGAACAGGCGTAAACCGGGTTTTGGGCGAACTAAGCTATAGTCTTAATGGAAAAGATAAAAATAGCGGAGCTTTCTACGGAAATATGAAAGGCGACACAATAATCGTCGACTATAAATTTCAGTCTGAAGGCGTTTATTCGCACCGTGAAGTTGCCTGGCTAAGAAAGGGCGACCAACTGTTAGAGGGCTATGGAGATGTTAAGGATGTTAATGGAAATATTAAATTTAAAGACGTTAAAAAACTAACTTTTGGAAAGTCTATTATTTTCAATAAAACATCATGTAAGTAAATTTATTATTATATTTTTTCAAATCGCTCCCAAAAACCATCAACAGGGAGTTTGGCAAAAATATTTACGGGCTCTTTTTTAACCGGGTGTAAAAACTGTAAGCGGCGGGCATGAAGACATATGCTACCTTTACGGCTGCCCCTGGGGTAGCCGTATTTATTATCGCCCACAATTGGGCAGCCCATTGAAGATAACTGAACCCTGATTTGATGTGAACGACCAGTGAGTGGGTCGACTTCTATTAAAAAATATTCGCCCACTTGCGCAAGTAGGCGGTACGAAAGTTCAGCCCTCTGCGAACCCTGAACTTCGGTATTGTAGTAGGTAACTACGTTTTTCTGTGGATTTTTAACCAACCAATGAACTAAGGTTCCTGTTTCTTTAGCCGGTTTACTCTTTACAACTGCCCAATACGTTTTCTTAACCTCTCGGTTTTTAAAAACGGCATTCATTCTTTCGAGGGCTTTACTTGTTTTTGCGAACAGAATTACGCCACTAACCGGTCTATCTAAACGATGTACAACACCCAAAAAAGCACCATTTGGCTTACTGTATTTCTTTGCAATATACTTTTTTACCTGCTCATCCAGGGGCTCATCGCCGGTTTCATCTACTTGTACAATATCACCTGCTCTTTTATTTATCGCAATTAGGTGGTTATCCTCAAAAAGTATATCCTTGTCGTTTATTGGCATTCCAAAAATTAGTATTGTTCTTTTTCGTTAGGAAAATCATTAGCCTTAACATCTCTGATATAAGATTGGGCAGCGCCTAAAATATCTTCGTAGAGATTAAGATACTGACGTAAAAAACGTGGTTTAAAGCCTTTTGTTAACCCAATCATATCGTTTACAACCAATACTTGTCCATCGCAATGTGGCCCTGCACCAATACCAATTGTTGGGATGTGCAGACTTTCCGATACTTCTTTACCCAACGCAGCAGGAATTTTTTCTAACACAATACCAAAACAGCCGGCGGCCTGCAAAGCCAACACATCAGATTTTAACTTGTTTGCTTCCTCTTCTTCTTTGGCTCGTACTGTATATGTGCCGAATTTATAAATGGATTGCGGTGTTAAACCAAGGTGCCCCATAACAGGGATACCTGCGGTAATTATTCTTTGAACAGACTCAATTATCTCCTCACCACCTTCTAATTTCACGCCATGGGCACCAGATTCTTTCATAATGCGGATAGCAGAGTTCAAAGCTTCTTTAGAATTTCCCTGGTAAGAACCGAACGGCAAATCGACCACAACAAAAGCTCTTTTTACAGCCCTGATAACTGATGCAGCGTGATAAATCATTTGATCTAAAGTTATAGGCAAAGTTGTTTCGTGCCCGGCCATAACATTCGATGCCGAATCGCCAACCAATAAAACATCCAGTCCGGCATCATCCAAAATGGTTGCCATAGAATAATCGTAAGCGGTTAGCATTGATATTTTTTCGCCACGCTGTTTCATTTCTTGCAAAATGTGCGTGGTAATGCGTTTAATTTCTTTATGTACCGACATGGCTTTACTTTTGTTGAGCCAAAAGTATAAAGTTATATTTTAAAACGTGCAGTTTAACAGCGCTTAAAATTTATTTATTAGCGATGTTACAAAAAACTGATGAAAACTTTAAACTTTTACGGCTTAAAAGCCTATCTTTGTACCCCGAAATGGAAGGGATTTATTCATCTTTTTTTGCACTCAGCAAAAACGGCTTTAATGCCGAAAGCCATCCTTTTTTCAAGTCTTTTTTAAATCAAAATCCATATTGTAATTACCATGACTAACTACACCAAGTTACCTGCGATTTTATTACTGGCCGATGGCACGGTTTTTTACGGCAAAGCTGCCGGAAAAATTGGCACCACAACTGGCGAAATTTGTTTTAATACCGGGATGACAGGTTACCAGGAGATTTTTACCGACCCAAGTTATTTCGGACAAATTATGGTTACCACGAATTCACATATCGGGAATTATGGTATCCAAAAGGAAGAAATCGAATCTGATTCGATAAAAATTGCTGGTTTGGTTTGTAAAAACTACAACATTGTTTATAGTCGTAAACAAGCAACAGAATCTATCCAGGATTATTTTCAAAACGATAACCTCGTAGCGATTTCTGATATTGATACTCGTGCGCTCGTTCGTCATATAAGAGATAAAGGCGCAATGAATGCAATTATTTCTTCTGAGATTACAGATTTAGAAGAATTAAAAAAGAAACTGGCAGAAGTGCCTTCAATGGAAGGTTTAGAACTTTCATCCAAAGTAAGCACAACCGAGCCTTATTTTTACGGTAATCCCGAAGCAAGCTTAAAAGTTGCCGCTTTAGATTTAGGCATCAAAAAAAATATTTTACGCAGCTTCGAAAACAGAGATATCTATGTACAGGTTTTTCCGGCAAAAACTAAATTTGCGGAGATGGAGAAATTCAACCCTGATGGTTATTTCATTTCCAACGGCCCGGGCGACCCATCGGTAATGCCTTACGCAGTTGAAACCATCAAAGAAATATTGGCAGAAGATAAACCTTTGTTTGGTATTTGTTTGGGCCATCAGTTACTGGCTGAAGCGAACGACATTGGCACGATGAAAATGTTTAACGGCCACCGCGGTTTAAACCATCCGGTTAAAAATATCATCAAAAATCACTGTGAGGTAACGTCTCAAAATCATGGTTTTGGTGTAATTCCTGATGAAGTTAGAAACTCTGATAAAGTAGAAATTACGCACGTAAACTTAAATGATAAATCTATCGAAGGTATTCGTGTTAAAGGTAAAAAGGCCTTTTCAGTTCAGTATCACCCCGAATCTTCACCTGGCCCTCACGATTCTCGTTATCTATTCGACGATTTTGTTGATGTAATGAAGGGCGATTTAGTTTGGTAACTTTAGCTTAAAAATCACTATCAGAATCTGCGAATCTTAGCTATCAACCGCAAAAGATTCGCAGATTTTGTGTTTAATCAAGTTTCACCTAACCAAAACATCATCTCACCGACATTTTAACACTTTGTAATTAAATTCATTTTCTATTCATTTAAAGCTTCTTACATTCGCAATATGGAAACAAAAAAAGCCATTATCAGTGTAAAAAACCTGGTAAAAAAGTACGATGATTTCGTTGCTGTACAAGATTTAAGTTTTGAGGTGTATGAAAATGAAATCTTCGGCTTACTTGGGCCTAATGGCGCCGGCAAAACAACTACGCTCGAAATTATTGAAACCTTAAGAGATAAAACTTCAGGCGAAATTATAGTCGATGGCTTTTCGGTTGATAAACAGGCAAACGAGATTAAGCAAATAATAGGCGTTCAGCTACAAGCTGCTGGTTACTACCCTAATTTAAATCTTATTGAATTAATAGAGCTTTTTGCAGGCCTTTACGGCGCCAACATAAAGCCTATAGAGATGTTGGAAAAAGTAAACCTTCAGGACAAAGCTAAAGCCAAATACAAAGCCTTATCTGGTGGGCAAAAACAACGTTTCTCTATCGCGACAACGCTAATTAACCAGCCAAAAATCATATTCCTTGATGAACCAACCACGGGGCTGGACCCGCAGGCGAGGCGAAATCTTTGGGATTTAATCACGGAAATCAGAAATAACGGAACAACGGTGGTAATTACTACGCACTATATGGACGAAGCAGAGCAACTTTGCGACCGTGTTGCTTTTGTAGAGCGAGGACATATTATCGCTCTGGATACACCTGATAATTTAATCGATAAATTGATAAACTCAGGCTTTGAACGTAAAAAAGAGGTTAAAAAAGCTAACCTGGAAGATGTATTCATCAACCTAACAGGTAAAGCGTGGAGAGAATAAGCCCCCCAGCGCCCTTAAGCGGAAGTTACACGCAAGATGGAAATAGAACTTGCAAAAAGGATGTAAATAAAAAATATTATAATATATGAACGTTGGAAAATCAAGCTCCCCTTTAGGAGTTGGGGGTTACAGTAACACAACAGCAACATTAGCATTAGCAAAAGCGAGTTTTCGCTCAATTATGCGTAGCCCTTCTGCAGTAGTTTTTACCCTGGCATTCCCACTAATATTTATTTTGGTATTCGGCTTTTTAGGTGGTGGCGGAACACATATTGATGTTGGTATTACACCAGGCTCAGATGTAAATAATCCTGTTATTGGTATGCTCGAAAAAACAGGTATGATTCGTTTGGTAAAAAATAAATCGAAAGCCGAATATGAAAAACTCCTCGAAAAAGGAAATGTCGATGCGATGATAGACGTACACCGAAAAGTAAATTCTGTTGCATATTCCGTAAATGTAGTTTACACATCTGCATCAATGGATAAAGGAAACATTTTAAAATCTGTTTTAAATAATCTTTTCTACGATAAACAATTAAAACCATCAGTTGCAGAAATTAAGGAAAGCACTGTTCACGGTAGAGAATATAAAACTATTGATTTTATTTTACCGGGGCAGCTCGGGTTTTCTTTATTAAGTACTGGTGTATTCGGCACAGCCTTTGTGTTTTTAAGTCTTCGCCAAACGCTGGTGATTAAAAGATTTTTTGCAACCCCTGTAAAACGCTCGAGTATTGTTATTGGCGAGGGCATTGCCAGAATAGGTTTTGCTTTAATTGGGGCTTTATTTATAATTGTACTGGGCAATCTTTTTTTTAAATTCACTTTGGTTCACGGGGTTTTAACTGTGGTAAACATGTTAATTTTGGCAACCCTCGGTATTATCGTATTCATGGGCTTTGGCTTTATAATTTCTGGAATCGCAAAGAACGAAAGTATGGTGCCGCCAATATCAAATATTGTAACGCTACCTCAATTTTTATTGTCTGGCACTTTTTTCTCCATTGAGGCTTTTCCAAAATGGCTACAGCCAATTAGCAGGGCTTTGCCCCTAACCTATCTAAATGATGCAATGCGTAAAGTTGCTTTTGAAGGCCTTAACTTATGGGATGTAAAATTCCAGATAATGATTTTGGTAATATGGGGAATTGGTATTTACGCCGTTGCTGTTAAAGTATTTAAATGGGAATAATATAATCATATATGTAAAAGGGATAACGCAACTTGCATTATCCCTTTTACATTAAACAGAAAACATATTATAGCGCTGCCTTCACTAAAAAAGGCAATATTTCCTTTTGAAAACTCACGAAATTCTTTCGAACATCGGAGTCGCTTACTGAGGTAAAAGCAAAAGAAAAAACGATACTCTTACTTGCTTTTAATAGAAATGCTAAACCCTCTCTTCTGGCAGGGTTATTTTTAAAGTTATCCAACTGCAAATAAGCAGCAAGTAATAATGCTTCTAACTGATCGGAAAGGTGTTTTAGAAACTCTTGCGAATTTGCATTCTCACGTACGAAATCCCAACCGATAAACTCATTACAAGCTGTAAAAGAAAGTCGGCTGGTTTTCATTACCAAAGCCTTTAAATGCTCCTCTTCACTTGCGTAACTTACTTTATTATGTAAGATTTCGTGCAGGTTTTGATCAAGATAATCCATTAAAATACTATCGAGAACCTGCTCTTTACTTTCAAAATATTTGTAAATAGTTGCTTTTGCAATGCGAGCTTTTTTTGCAATCTCATTTACACTGGTTTTGTGGTATCCGTACTTTCTAAAAAGCTCTTTAGCTGCCTTTTTTACAGTTTCCTTAATCTTTTCGGCTTCCATTTTTAGTTAGTTACATGTAAATTAAGACCGGCAATGGCCACTGTATATTGTTTTAAACCTCTAACTGCAGGAGCTTTTACCGGGCTTCCATCTTCCAATAAAAACTTAGCTCCAGAACATGGGTCGGTTACGGTTAATGTTGGATCATCAAGCGTTACCGCACATTTTTTTTCAGGATTAACGGTGCTACAGCGATCGAACGCTACATAACCATTATCTGTTCTGCGGTAAAGTACTAAACCCGCAATGCCATAGCCACTTATTAAAACGGCACCACCAGGGCTGCTTAGCCTGCTTAAACGCGGATCCGTTAACGGCAAACTAAAATTTACGCCAACTTCAGGGATATATCCGGTGTCTTTTCCGCAACTTGTAAATAGTACAAGTATAAATAATAAGCTATAAAGGCGCTTCATCATTAAATTAAAGCAGATTTGTATTGGTTTAAGAAACGGAGATCATTTTCAGAAAACAATCTTAAATCTTTAATCACATATTTTAAATTCGCAATACGTTCTATACCCATTCCGAAGGCAAAGCCACTATATTTTTTTGAGTCGATGCCACAGTTTTCCAAAACGTTCGGATCTACCATACCACAACCTAAAATTTCTACCCAGCCACTATGTTTACACAACTGGCAACCTGCACCGTTACAAATTGTGCAGGAAATATCCATCTCGGCAGATGGTTCAGTGAAAGGGAAATATGATGGACGGAAACGCACTTTCGTGCCTTCGCCATAAAGTTCTTGCACAAAGTAAAATAAGGTTTGTTTTAAATCTGCAAATGATACATTTTCATCAACATATAAACCTTCAATTTGATGGAAAAAGCAATGCGCTCTTGCCGAAATAGCTTCGTTACGATAAACACGGCCAGGCATAATTGCTCTGAAAGGTGGCTGACCCTGTTCCATCATGCGTACCTGAACAGATGAAGTGTGAGTACGCAAAGCTATATCACCTTTTTCACCTCCTTTTTTAATAAAGAAAGTATCTTGCATATCTCTTGCGGGATGCTCTTCAGGAAAATTTAATGCGGAGAAATTGTGCCAGTCGTCCTCAATTTCAGGACCTTCCGCTACAGTAAAACCAAGTTTGGCAAATATCTCTACAATCTCACGGCGAACCAAAGCAAGCGGATGGCGTGATCCAATTTCAAAACCTTCGCCTGGCAAGGTTAAATCCTGAGCATTTGTTGGTCCTTGTGTTTGCGAGGCTTCTATCGCTTCTTTTAATGTTAGGTATTTGGATTCTGCAAGCTGTTTAAACTCATTTAGAACTTTTCCTAAAGATTTTTTCTCCTCAATGGAAACCGACTTAAAATCATCAAAAATCTCTTTAATAATACCTTTACTGCCTAAATATTTTATGCGAAACTGTTCTAATTCATCTGCTTTTTGAGTTACAAAAGAATTAATTTCTTCAGTGTATTGTGTTATTTTATCCTGCAACATGGCTTCAAATATACGTCAAATTATCTTAAAGTTTAAATAAGGGGCGGTTCAAAAAATCTGTTTACAATATCATTATAAAAGAAAATGAACTCAAAACAAAAAAAGCCGCAACTATTGCGGCTTTGAAATTATTATAGAGTTACCGGGAATTAAATTACGCCCAATTCCTTACCAACTTTTGTAAAAGCTGCAATGGCTTTATCTAAATGATGTTGCTCATGCGCAGCAGATAGTTGAACTCGTATTCTAGCTTTTCCCTGAGGTACAACAGGATAGAAAAATCCGATAACATATATTCCTTCATCAAGCATTTTTGCGGCAAACTCCTGAGCAACTTTAGCATCATAAAGCATTACCGGAACTATTGGATGAAATCCTGGCTTGATATCAAACCCTGCATCAGTCATTTTTTCTCGGAAATATTTAGTATTGGCTTCTAGCTTATCTCTTAAAGAAGTTGTTTCGCTTAACATATCCAAAACAGCAATCGAAGCACCTGCAATTGCCGGAGCCAAAGTATTTGAGAATAAGTAAGGGCGGGAACGTTGGCGAAGCATGTCGATAATTTCCTTTTTACCCGAAGTGAAACCTCCGGAGGCACCACCCAGTGCTTTACCTAATGTTCCGGTTATGATATCGATACGGTTCATTACGTTGAAATGCTCATGAGTTCCGCGGCCGGTTTTACCAATAAAACCCGAACAATGCGATTCATCAATCATTATTAAAGCCTCATATTTATCGGCCAAATCAGCAATTTTATCTAAAGGCGCAACTGAACCATCCATAGAAAAAGCACCATCTGTAACAATAATTCTATGCCTGCAATCCTTCGCCGCGATTAACTGCTTTTCTAAGTCTTCCATATCCGCGTTTTTATAACGGAAACGCTGAGCTTTGCATAAACGAACGCCATCAATAATAGATGCATGGTTTAATTCATCAGAGATAATTGCATCTTCTGCGTTGAATAAAGGTTCGAAAACCCCTCCGTTAGCATCAAAAGCCGCAGCATATAAAATAGTATCTTCAGTACCTAAAAATTTAGAAATTTTTGCTTCGAGTTCTTTATGAACATCTTGTGTTCCACAAATAAAACGAACCGAAGACATGCCGTAACCGTGATCATCAATCGCTTTTTTTGCAGCTTCGATAACTTTAGGATGAGATGATAGGCCCAAATAATTGTTTGCACAAAAGTTAATTACTTCAGCGCCACCACTAACTTTAATATCAGCGCCTTGGGGCGTTATGATAATACGTTCGCGTTTAAATAATCCTGCATTTTCAATTTCTTCTAATTCCTTTTGAAGTACAGGTTGTAATGTTTTATACATGGCTATAATGGTTGATTTTGCTTCCAAAGTTATAAAAAACGACGAAAGAAAAAGGCCTGAAAATGTAAAATGGAAGATGAATTAGAAAGAATAAGCTTGCGTTAAAGGCTTAAAGACTTATTTTTTTTCATGATTAACAAACTTTAACACATCACTATATGTATAGTGTAAAAACTTATTCGATATTTATAGCTTAACTGGTCAACACTTATGATAAAATTTTGCGCACTCTTAATCTTTTGTGCCCTAACGAACTTTGCATTCTCTCAACAATTTACAATTTCGGGAACAATAAAAGATGTAAGCGGGCAACCTGTTCCTTTCGCATCAGTATACTTAAAAAATACTACCCAGGGAACATCAGCAAATATTGATGGCAAGTACGAAATCAAAATAGAGAAAGGTGAGCACACTTTAAGTTTTAGGGCCGTTGGCTACAAACAGCAAGATCACATTCTAAATGTACTGGCCTCATCAAATTTAAATGTTTCTCTAACCTCAGAAAGTTATACCCTGGATAATGTTACCATTAAAGGAAACGCGGAAGACCCGGCTTATGCAATTATCCGCAAAGCGATTGCAAAGCGAAAAGACCATCTGGAGGAAGTAAAATCTTTTACCTGCGATGTTTACATTAAAGGTGTACAACGTTTAAAAAGTGCTCCAAAAAAATTTATGGGTCGTGATATTAGAAAAGTAATGGAGTTGGATACGAACCGGCAGGGCATTATTTATTTATCAGAATCGCAGAGTAAGTTTAGCTTTAGAAGACCAAATGAGGTGCATGAGGAGATGATTTCTTCGAAAGTAGCCGGGCGGAATAATGCTTTTAGCTTTAATAAAGCATCAGATTTAATTATAAATTTTTACGACAACTATCTTCTGGAAAACACATTGAGCGCCAGGGGTTTTATCTCTCCAATTGCTGATAATGCAATGTTTTATTACAAATACAAATACCTGGGTGAAACAAAAGAAAATGGCGAAACCGTAAATAAAATCGAAGTAATACCACGCAGAATGAATGATCCGGTTTTTAGAGGTATAATTTATATACTGGAAGACAGCTGGCGCATTTACAACACCGATTTGTTTTTAACTAAAAATGCCGGAATTAATTTTATTGATACCCTGGGCATCAACCAACAATTTACCAGGGTTAAAGATGTTTATATGCCAACAGCAGTTAATTTCCAATTTAATGGCAATGTTCTGGGCTTTAAATTTGCGGGTTATTATGTGGGTGTTTATAGCAATTATGATGTTTCGCCCGTTTTTCCGAAGAACTTTTTTAACGGCGAAATTTTAAAAATTACCAGGCTAGTAAACAAAAAAGATTCGGTTTACTGGAATAACAACCGTCCTGTTCCACTTACGCCCGACGAAAAAATAAACTATATTGTAAAGGACAGTATCGCAAAGCGGAAGGAATCTAAATCTTATCTGGATTCACTTGAGAAGGAAAACAATAAATTTGGAATCGGCAAGCTTCTGCTTAGAGGCTACAGCATTAATGACAGATACGATAGTGTTTACATTTCTTTCGACCCTGTGTTACGTTCTTTGATGTATAACACTGTAGAAGGTTTTGCTATAAAATATGGGGTTACCTATCGTAAAGTTTTTGGCGACAGGCGTTCATACAGCATAAGGCCGGAATTACGTTATGGATTTTCAAACCAAAAGTTAACAGGAAGTTTATCAGCCAACTACTTTTACGACCCCTTAAAACGAGCGAACGTAGCTGTATCTTTTGGTAATGGAATATTTGATTTAAATAATTTAGGGTCGATGACTTTGCTCGGAAACTCTATCAATACCTTATTATATGAGAAGAATTTTTCCAAGTTTTACGAGAAAAGTTTTTTTAACCTTAACACAACCCGCGAACTTGCAACCGGCCTTCAGGCTTCGCTGAGCTTCGATTATACGAGAAACCACACACTTGCAAATACAACTGACTTTAAATTCTTTGATAATAAGGATAGAGAATTTACTTCAAATAACCCCTTTACGCCATCTACAGAAACACCCTTGTTTCCAACCTACAACTCTACAAGTGCAACAGCCAGTTTAACTTATACTTTCGGCCAAAAATATATTACCCGTCCGGATGGTAAATTTTACACGGAATCTAAATTTCCGAGGATAACTGCCTTGTACAAAAAAGGTTTTAATGGTTTATTGGGAAGTGATGTTGATTACGACTTTGTTAAGGCTGAAATTTATCAGGATAGAATTGGATTGGGCTTATGGGGTTATACATCATTTCTAGTCGGAGCAGGAAAATTCCTCAACAATAACAGCATGTACTATCCTGAATACAAACATTTTGCCGGAAACATTTCTACTATTTTCCCGCCCAATTTAAGGAAATTCCAATACCTTGAGTTTTATCAATTCAGTACCAACCAGCAATATTTTGAGGCACATTTAGAACACAACTTTGCAGGTTTCTTCTTAAATAAAGTGCCCTTATTACGTAAAGCGAAATTAGAAGAGTTTGTTGGTGGCGGCTATTTATCATCGCCAGAAAAAAGAAATTATAAGGAATTTTATTTCGGCTTACAACGTTTAGTTTTGAGAGTAAGCTACGGGTTTGCTTATGATGGAGCTAAAAAAATATCACAAGGATTTAGAATTAGTTACGGATTTTAAAATATCAGGCTCAGGGAAATTACGCTAAAGGATACCTTCATCTTTTCATCGTCAACCTTTTTTTCCTATCTTTGCTGCGCTTTAACGCCGTTTGCAACGGTATCAATGCGTTATGAAAAAATATCAAACACTACTTTACTATTGCTATAGCTACATAGCAGAAGCAGAACAATTTGCTGCAGAACACTTAAAATTTTGTAAATCATTAGATTTAGTTGGCCGGATTATCGTTGCTGATGAAGGTTTAAATGGTACCGTTTCTGGCACCGCAGAGAACTGCGAAGCTTACATGAAAGCCATTCACGCCGACGAGCGATTTGCGAAAACTGAATTTAAGATCGACGAGGTTGAGGAACCTTCTTTCCTTAAAATGCATTGCCGCTACAAATCTGAAATCGTTCATTCTGGGTTAAGAGATACTTCAATAATTAATCCAAATGAGAAAACAGGCAAGCACCTCGAACCTGTCGATTTTATGAAAATGAAAGACGATGAAGATGTGATAATACTGGATGTTAGGTCAAATTACGAACACAATCTCGGTAAATTTAAAAATGCGGTAACGCTTGATATAGAGAATTTTCGCGATTTTCCGGAGCAGATAAACCAACTTGCACAATACAAAGACAAAAAGATTTTAACTTACTGTACCGGCGGAATTAAATGCGAAAAAGCATCTGCTCTTTTGCTTCACCATGGATTTAATGATGTTTATCAGTTGCATGGGGGCATTATAAAATATGGTAAAGAAGCCGGTGGAAAAGATTTCGAGGGTAAATGCTATGTTTTTGATAACAGGATTGCTGTTGATGTAAATGCAGTTAATCCATCAATCGTTTCTGTATGCTTTAATTGCGGCAAAACAACACCAAAAATGATTAATTGTGCAAACCCGGAGTGTAATGAACACATTACCCAATGCGACGACTGTGGGCAGGAACTACAAGGATGTTGTTCAAGGGAATGTACAACAAATCCTCGCAAACGTCCTTACGATGGCACCGGATACTACGTTAAGGTACCTCAGCCTGTATCTAAAAAAGCAGAAACAATCTGTTAATGGTATTTGCTAAAACAAATTCGAGTTTTCGTTAGTTTAACTTGAAATTTAGCTATGCGAGCAGTCCTAACGGTATTTTTTCTTTTTATTTCGAATACTTTCATGACATTGGCCTGGTACGGGCATTTGAAATTTAAGGATATGGAATGGAGCAAAAGCCTCGGTTTAATTGCAATTATTGCGATAAGTTGGGGAATTGCGCTTTTCGAGTATATTTTTCAGGTTCCGGCCAATAAATTTGGCTTTAAAGAAAATGGCGGCCCCTTTAGTTTAATCCAGCTAAAGGTTACTCAGGAAGCAGTATCGATTACTGTCTTCCTTATTTTTTCTATTCTATTTTTTAAAACTGAAAAAATTGCCTGGAATCATATTGTTGCGTTCTGTTTAACTATTCTCGCCGTTTTCTTTGCTTTTATCAAGAAATAATTCAATTAAATATCTTCCCTTTATTTTTATTTACTTTGTGTAATAAAGGTTATACCAGAATGTACACATGCGAAAAATAATAAGCTGCCTTTTTTTATTCGTAATCTTCACTTTACAAGTTATTGCCGCTGATATAAAAAGTATTGGGGTACCTTACATAGAAAACTATTCAAAAGCCACTTACGCATCTGGAAATCAAAACTGGAGTGTCGCCAAAGATAAGAATGGCGTTATGTATTTTGGTAATACCGAAGGCCTTTTAACTTACGACGGCCGTTATTGGCAAAAGTATAAAATGCCTAACAATCAAATTGTACGGTCGGTTGCTGCAGATGATAACGGTAAAATTTACACAGGTGGTTTCGGCGATTTCGGATACTGGTCTTTCAAAAAGAACAAATTAACCTATACGTCTCTAACCAACTTAATTCCAAAATCAGATGCTTTAAAAGATGAAATTTGGAAGATTCATATTTATGGCCACAAAATAATTTTTCAATCATTCAGTACAATTTACATTTACGTAAATGGCAAAATCACAATTCTAAAAAATGCAAGCAACTTTCTCTTTTCATACAAAATTGGAAACAGATTTATTGTGGAGGATAAAGGCCTATACGAGCTAAAAGGAAACAAACTAGAATTTATTCCCGGTAGCGACTTGATATGCAAAACGGGCGTTTTATCAATTCTCCCATTCCAGGGAAATAATTTACTAATCGGTACTGGTAAAACTGGATTATTCTTATTCGACGGAAAAAAATTTAAACAATTTAATACGCCGGCAAATTCATTCTTATCTGCTTTTCAACTAAACAATGGCGCTAAAATTCTCGATAAATATTATGCTTACGGCACCATTTTAAACGGAATAATTATAATCGACGAAACTGGGAACATCATCCAAAGGATTAACAAATCCAGCGGCCTGCAAAATAATACGGTGCTCAGTCTTTATAACGATAATGAACAGAATCTTTGGGCAGGCTTGGATAATGGGATAGACAGGATTGAGCTTAATTCACCACTGTATTTTTACCTCGATAAAACAGGTATTTTTGGTACGGTTTACACCAGTGTTATTTTTAAGGGCAAAATTTATTTAGGTACTAACCAAGGCCTTTTTTACAGTGATTGGAAAGATGGAGGACAATTTTCCAACTTAAATTTTAAGTTGATACCGAATTCTCAGGGCCAGGTTTGGGAGTTAAACATAATTGACGACCAGCTTATTTGTGGGCATAATAATGGAACTTTTAGTGTTGTTGGCGATAAAATTGAAAAACTTACTACCTACAGCGGCGGTTGGACAATAAAAAAGTTAAACAGCAATCCGAATTTACTTATACAGGGAACTTATACCGGTTTACTATTGTTCAATAAAAATGCGGCCGGCAAGTGGCAGTTTTTCAAAAAGATAGCCAATTTTTCCATTCCATCGCGTTATGTTGAACAAGATAATAAAGGTGAAATTTGGGTAAGCCATGCTTACAAAGGTTTATATAAGTTAAAATTAAGCAGCGATTATAGTACTGTTATAGCTAACAAATATTACGATGAAACAAGTGGCTTGCCAAGTAACTATAACCTAAATCTTTTTAATTTAGAAGATAAAATTGTATTTGCCAGCGATTCAGGTTTTTTTACCTATGATAATTTAAGCGACAGATTTTCTAAATACAATGTGCTCAACAAGGCTTTAGGCTCGTTTGCATCATCAAATAAAATTATAGACGCGGGTGCTAAAAAATATTGGTTTATTAATCATGGTAAAACCGCATTGGCCGATTTTAGTGTGCAGGGTAAAATAGCAATCGATTCCAACCGCTTTAGTATTCTTGACGGAAAGATGGTTCAATACTACGAAAACATTAGCCGAATTAGTAATTCAATTTACTTAATAAGTGTTGATGACGGGTTTGTCTTTTACAATGCAAGTCAGAAAATACAATCCCAATCAAATAAAATTCAGCAAAATGTATTAATAAGACGAATTGAAGACATTACGGATAAATACAGCGTTATAAGTGAAAATGGTAACGATGGTTCAGAAATCGAAATTAAAAACAGCAGAAATAACGTCCGGATTTCTTTTTCATTACCTTATTATAGACAGGCAAAGATAAAATTTCAATACTACCTGGAGGGTTATTCTAAAGATTGGTCTGATTGGAGTTATGCTACTCAAAAAGATTTTACAAATCTAAGTAGCGGTAAATACATTTTTAAAGTACGTGCAAAAATCAATGATTCTACCGTTAGCGAAATTACAACTTTCGAATTTAGAATACTGCGCCCCTGGTATTTAAGCAATTGGGCAATAGTATTTTATGTAATAATTATTGTGGCTGCCTTAATTATGGGAAAGAAAATTTACGAACGAAAGTTGCAGATAGATAGTCAGAAAATTAGCGACAGGTTACAAGCGGAGCAAGATGAGATTTTGAAACAAGAATCAGAAGCTAATGAAAGACAAATTCATAAGCTACAAACAGAGAAACTACAGGCCGAATTGGCCTCAAAAAATCGTGAGCTGGCAAATTCTGCAATGACCTTGGTTTATAAAAATGAATTACTTCAAAAACTGAGTGAAGAAATTTTAAAACTTAAAGATGAAAACGGCAAAAAACTTGCCGATGAACAGGTGCGTAAAATTCAGAAAGTAATCAACGATGGCATGAATGATGAACGGGATTGGCATCTGTTCGAAAACAGTTTTAATGAAGCACATGAAAGTTTTTTTAAAAAGCTTAAAATTGGTCACCCGGATTTGGTACCCAACGACTTAAAATTATGTGCCTATCTGAGGATGAATATGAGTAGTAAAGAAATGTCATCTCTCCTCAACATTACGCTTCGTGGCGTGGAAATCAGGCGTTATCGATTACGCAAAAAACTCAATGTTCCGCACGATAAAAATTTGACAGAATTTTTAATGGAGCTATAATTTTTACCTCAAAATTAGCACACAAAAAGCACGGGAACGTTTGCATAAAACCTGATATTTAACATCAATTTTATCAAAAGTAGTTTTTAAACACTACATCATTACCTCTCATAACTACTTTTTACTCCTTTCGAAATACTTGGTGTACATTATACACTTGTGTAGCTGCAATTAATCAGTCACAATCACAAAAACTGTGTTTTCAGGCCAATTTAGCAATTGGTATGCATGTTTGAGATACCACACTTTTAAAGATGATGTATTAATGTAGAGGTAAGATGCCTTGCACAAACAAAAAAACAACCTCACATTTATCTTAACAATTAAACTAAATTTTAATAAAGCATGAAAAGAATCTTTACAAGAATTTCTGTTCTGGCCGGAATTTGTTTACTCGCAATTAACGTAGCATTTGCGCAAAACATTACCGTAAAAGGTAAGGTAACAGATGGAGGAGACAAAACCACCATTCCTAGCGTAAGCGTTTTAATTAAGGGAACACAAAATGGCACACAAACAGATGCAACAGGAGCTTATAGTATCAGCGCCCCGGCAAACGCGACATTAGTATTTCAATACCTGGGTTATACTGCCCAGGAAATCCCTGTTAACAGCAGAACAACAATCAACGTAGAATTAGCATCATCATCTCAGCAATTAGAGCAAGTTGTTGTGGTTGGTTATGGTACGCAACGAAAAATCGACGTTACAGGTTCGGTAGCTACCGTAAAAGGCGATGACATTTCAAAGCAGGCATCAACAAATGCGGTTGGTGCATTACAAGGTAAAGTTGCCGGTGTATCTATTACCAATAATGGAACTCCAGGCTCTTCCCCTCAAATAACCATTCGTGGTACAGGTACAATTTACGGTAAGACTGGTCCTTTATATGTTGTAGATGGTGTTTGGTATGATGATATCAACTTTTTAAACCCTGCTGATATTGCAAACATAAGTATACTTAAGGATGCATCAAGTCAATCTATTTATGGTATCCGTGCTGCTAATGGTGTAGTTTTGGTTACTACAATTAAAGGTAAAAAAGGTGACGCGATAATTAACTATAATGGTTCCGTAGGTTTTCAAAAAGTTACCAATGCAGTAGAAATGGCTAATGCAACGGAATACGCCACGTTGGTTAATGAAGCCTATGCATTACAGGGTCAACCAGCATTATTTGCTAATACCAATTTAGGAGAAGGTACCAATTGGTATGATCAGATTCTAAGAGATGCAATTGTAACAAACCATCAATTATCTATTAGTGGTGGGTCAGAAAAATCAACTTATAACCTATCATTAGGTTACCTGGATCAGGATGGTATTGTTAAGAATAACAATTATAAAAGATATACTGCAAGATTATCTAATGATTATCAAATTTTCGCTCCATTAAAAGTTGGTTACAATGTTACAGCAACATCGAGCAGAAGCAACGATGCTCCGTCTACAATCTTCAGAGCATTATATGCCGCTTCACCTGTTATCCCGGTTTTTAAGCCAAATGGTGCATACGGAGATCCCAATGATTTTCAATTGGGTAATGGTAGCAATGTAAATCCTCAGGCAACTTTAGATTTCTTCAACCAAAGAACAACTACTTACAAAGTAACGGGTAATGTTTATGCAGAATTAAAGTTTGCTAAAGATTTCACTTTTAAAACCAGTATTGGCGGCGATTTTGGTCAACAAGAAGTACGCGGTTATGTACCAGTTTACAAGGCAAGTAATACACAGCTAAACACAAATTCAAAATTAGATATCGACAGGATTGAAGATAGAAACTGGATTATCGAGAATACTTTAACATACGATAAAAAATGGAATGACCATAGCTTAACTGTTTTGGTTGGGCAAACTGCTCAACGCAGAAAGCAATATACACTAAATGCTGATGCTCAAAATGTACCTTATAGCTCGGAAAGCGATCTTTATTTGGCTTTAGGTGATGCAGCAAGCAGAAGTATTGTAGATGGTGGCAATTTAAACAGTTTTGCGTCTTATTTTGCAAGAGTTAACTATTCATACAAAAACAGGTATTTAATTAATGCATCATTTAGAAGAGATGGCGCTTCTCAATTCTTTGGTGGCGATAATTTATGGGGAGATTTCCCTTCAGTTGGTGCAGGCTGGGTAATTAGTAACGAAGATTTCATGAAAGACCAAAAAGTTTTCAGCAACTTGAAATTAAGAGGAAGCTGGGGTAAAGTTGGTAACGGAGGAGTGCCTTTTAACCCAACAACTTTAACTGTTGATCAAACTGCAGCCCTTATTGCATTTTTTGGGGGTAATCCTTCTACTGGTGCCAGTATTAGAACAATTGTTCCACCTTCTATCTTCTGGGAAAGAAGTGCTGGTACTGATATTGGTTTAGAAATGGGTTTCTTAAATAATCGTTTAAGTTTTGAAGCCGATTATTATAACAGAAAAACTGAAAAGGCAATTTTTGACATTCCGGTACTTGGAAGCATTGGTACTACAAATAGTACAATTATTGCTAACCAAGCAGACATACAAAACCGCGGCTTTGAATTTATGGCTACATGGGCAGATAAAACTGCTTCTGGATTAGCATATTCAATTAGTGGTAACGTAGGTATCAATAATAACAAAGTTTTAAATGTAAGTTCAGGAGATAACCCAATTTATAAAGGTGGTGCAGGTATTACAAGTGGCTATGTTTCTACAAGAACTGTAAACAACCGCCCTATCGGAGAATTTTTTGGTTACCAGGTAGTTGGCGTTTTCCAAACTCAAACAGAGGCTAATGCATGGACGAACAACAGTTTTAAAGCTGGTGATTTTAAATATGCCGATGTTAACGGAGATGGAACAATCGATTTGCGTGATCGTGTAGTTTTAGGAAATCCAAATCCTAAATTTACTTATGGCGTAAACACCAACTTCTCATACAAAAACTTCGATTTAACTTTAGATATTCAGGGTGTTGCTGGTGTTGATGTGTTTAATGCCAACTTAAGCAATAGATTTGGTAATGAAAACTACACTAAAGATTTCTTCAACAACCGTTGGACAGGTGCTGGCTCTTCAAACACCTATGCATCTGCAAGTCTTGCAAGTGGCTTAAACAATGCACCTAACTCTTTCTATGTAGAAAGTGGTGATTATATTCGTTTAAGAAACATACAACTGGGTTATTCTTTACCTAATTCAATTGTTTCTAAATGGAAAATGCAAAAACTTAGAGTTTTCGTAAACGCACAAAACGCAGCAAATTTCTTTGGATATAAAGGCTTTAGTCCTGAAGTTGGTGGAACACCAACAAATGCAGGTATAGACACAAACGTTTATCCTTTATATGCAACTTATAACTTTGGTGTTAACCTTACATTCTAATCGATTTTCAACATGAAAAAATATATAAATATTCAGTCTTGTTTTACAGCAGCTGCATTTGCGGCAATGCTTTTCACGGCATCCTGCAAAAAAGACTTTTTAGATGTTCCACCTCAAGCACAACAACCTGCAGTAGAGTTCTGGAAAACTCCTGCAGATGCACTTAAAGGTGTTAATGCAATGTATGCACAACTTCGCAGCTGGGATAACGTTGCTTTTAACGCAATCTGTATTGAAAGTACGGGTTCTGATGAAGCAGATAAAGGAAGTACACCAACAGATGCTACTTTTTTTAATCTATATGATACTTTTACGGTAACCTCTACACAAGGCGCATTACAAGGCTTTTGGACTGGCCAATATCAAAACATCAACCTTTGTAATCAGGTTTTGGATAATGTACCAAACATTGCGATGGACGATAATTTAAAATCGAGATATTTGGCTGAGGCGAAATTTATTCGTGCATATTCTTATTTTAGATTGGTTCGTGCATATGGAAATGTTCCATTGAGATTGCATGTTCCTAAAGATGCTACAGAATATAATCTCCCTCAATCTGATAAAGCAACGGTTTATGCCCAAATTGAAAAAGATTTAACCGAGGCTGCCGCAGCTCTTCCAGCATCATATGCTGCAGCAGATTTAGGTAGAGCAACGAAAGGTGCTGCTTTGGGCATGCACGCAAAAGTGAGTATGTATCAGAAAAAATGGTCTGATGTATTGGCTTTCACTAACCAAGTTATGGGAATGGGCTATGATTTATTCCCTGATTTTGAAAAAGGTTTCAGAACACAGAATGAAAACAATATCGAATCGGTTTTTGAAATACAAGCTGAACTTTTACCAGGTAATCCAGATGCTTCTAATTCTCAATATAGCCAGGTTCAGGGTATCGCCGGCGTAATGGGTTGGGGTTTTAACACACCATCGGCAGCTTTAGCAGCCGCGTTCGAAACTGGCGATCCAAGAAGAGATGCAACGATTCTTTTCAAAGGTGAAACTACTCCACAAGGAGATTTGGTTCCAACAACAGTACCGAATGATATGTACAATCAAAAATCATATGTTCCGGTTAGCATGCGTGTTTCTGGCTTTAACGAAGGTTGCCAACAAAATATTCGCGTGTTAAGATTTGCAGATGTATTGTTAATGAATGCAGAAGCAGCAAATGAATTGGGTAATACAAGCCAGGCGCTAACTTCTTTAAATAGAGTTAGAAAACGTGCAAGAGGAGCTAATACAGCAATTTTACCTGATGTTACTACAACTGTTCAGGCAGATTTACGTAACGCAATTTACAAAGAAAGACAAGTGGAACTGGCTATGGAGTATGACCGTTATTTCGACGTAATTCGTCAAGGTAGAGCTGCAACAGTTTTTGGACCTAAAGGATGGAAAGCAAACAAAAATGAAGTTTGGCCAATTCCTTCAACAGAAATTGACCAGAGCGGCGGTTTGTTAAAACAAAATCCAGGTTACTAGAAATCAATAACTGCAAATGTTACCATAAGGGATGTCCAAAATTGGGCATCCCTTCTTAAAATTAAGTTTGGATTCTTTGAAAAATCCTAAAACAATATCGTTTTCTAAATTCAACAACTCATCCAATTAAAACATCAAGGTTTTACACCATATTAATTAGATTTCAACATAGCAATTTAGCTATTCAAAATATAAACATCATTGCCCATAATGAAAAAACTTATTACGGCACTTCTTATTTCAACAGCTATAATCACTAATTGCAAGGCGCAAAACAAACATAAAGAATTGACTATACCTAAAATTGTTAGAGGTCTTTCTGATGATGCTTTGCTCGATGTCGTTCAAAAACAAACCTTCCAGTATTTTTGGGACGGAGCTGAGCCGAATTCCGGTGCGGGAAGAGAACGTTATCATGCTGATAACATTTATCCTGATAATGATAAAGGTAAGGTTGCAACTGGGGCAACGGGTTTTGGGTTAATGGCAATCTTAAGCGGCATTGACAGAGGTTATGTTACAAAACAACAAGGTCTGGCTCGTTTGAATAAAATTTTAACCTTTCTCGAAAAAGCAGATCGTTTCCACGGTGCCTGGTCGCATTGGATTGAAGGAACAACAGGCAAAGTACGTCCATTTGGCAAAAAAGATAACGGAGGCGATTTAGTTGAAACCTCATTTGTTGCCCAGGCCTTAATCTGTATCAAAGAATATTATAAAAACGGCACATCAGCTGAACAAATACTTTCGAAAAAAGCCGATGAACTTTTCAAAGGAATTGATTTTAGCTGGTACCGCAATGGCGCACAAAATGTACTGTACTGGCATTGGTCGCCAGAATATGCCTGGGAAATGAATTTTCCTGTAAGAGGTTACAACGAGTGCTTAATTATGTACGTTATGGCTGCCGCCTCCCCTACGCACACCATTCCGGCCGAAGTTTACCACGAAGGTTGGGGCAGAAACGGAGGAATTAAAGCCAATTTTAAAGTTTACGGCCACCCTTTTACGATGGATTATCAAGGTCAGAAAAATTCAGTTGGCCCGTTATTCTGGGCGCATTATTCTTACCTGGGCCTAAATCCGAAAGGACTGAAAGATGAATACGCAAATTATTGGGAGAACAATGTTAACCACACCCTTGCTATCCACGATTACTGTGTAGCCAACCCAAAACATTTTAAAGGTTATGGAGAAAATAGCTGGGGCTTAACAGCAAGCTACTCTGTTAAAGGTTATGCAGCACACAACCCTCAGGAAGATTTCGGTGTGATTTCTCCTACCGCAGCAATTTCTTCAATTCCTTATACACCCAAAGAATCAATCAAAGTTATCAGGCATCTTTATGAAGATTTGGGTGATAAAGTTTGGGGTAAATATGGATTTTATGATGCTTTTTCGGAAACCGATAACTGGTATCCGAAAAGATATTTAGGTATTGACCAGGGACCGATGGTTGTAATGATAGAAAACTACAGATCAGGTTTATTGTGGAAATTATTTATGCAGAATCAGGATGTACAAAATGGCTTAACAAAGTTGGGATTTCAAAGCCCGTCGTTGAACAAATAACATGAAGAAAACTTTACTTCTACTTTTCGTTACCGTAATTTGTTTATCGGCTTCTGCCCAGAAACAAAAAACTTATTGCAATCCAATTAACATCGATTACGGTTACACGCCCTTCGAATCTTTTACCGAGTGGGGTAAGCATCGGGCAACGGCCGATCCGGTAATTGTAAACTACAAAGGCGATTTCTACTTATTCAGCACAAATCAATGGGGATATTGGCACAGCCCAGACATGTTAAACTGGAAATTTGAAGAAAGGAAATTCCTGCGCCCCTGGAATAAGACCAAAGATGAACTTTGCGCACCTGCAGTAGGTATTCTTGGCGATACAATGGTTGTTTTCGGCAGCACTTATACAAAAAACTTCACTTTGTGGATGAGCACAAATCCTAAGGCAAACGAATGGAAACCTTTGGTAGATTCTTTGGAAATTGGTGGTTGGGATCCTGCATTTTTTACAGATGATGACGGCCGTTTTTATATGTACAATGGCAGTAGTAACAACTATCCCGTTTATGGTGTAGAGCTTGATAGAAAAACTTTCAAGCCGATTGGAACCCGAATGCCGATGTACATTTTAGAATCATGGCGTTACGGCTGGCAGCGTTTTGGAGAAAATATGGATAACACCTTTCTCGATCCTTTTATTGAAGGTGCGTGGATGACAAAACATAACGGAAAATATTATTTCCAATATGGGGCACCCGGCACAGAATTTAGTGGCTATGCTGATGGTGTTGTTGTGGGCACAAAACCGCTTTTTTACGATAGCCAGTTTACACCACAATCAGACCCTTTAAGTTTCAAAGCAGGTGGATTTTCCCGTGGAGCAGGACATGGCGCAACATTCGAAGATAACAGCAAGAAATACTGGCATGTTTCTACCAGCATTATTTGTGTAAAAAATACCTGGGAACGAAGAATTGGTATCTGGCCAACAGGTTTTGATAAAGATGATGTAATGTGGACGAACACCGCCTTTGGCGATTATCCACTTTATTTACCTTCGGAAAGGAAAGAAAACGGACCAGCAGGCCCGGGATGGATGTTGATTAACTATAAAAAGCCTGTAACGGTTTCTTCAACCTTAGGTTCATTCAACTCAAATAACGCTGTAGATGAAAGTATCAAAACTTACTGGAGTGCAAAAACTGCCAATGCTGGAGAATGGATTCAAACGGACTTAGGCAGTTTAGCCACCGTAAATGCGATTCAAATTAACTATGCCGATCAGGATGCAGAATTTATCGGCAAGCAGGTTGGCATTTATCATCAGTATAAAATTTTATCATCTACTGATGGAAAGAAATGGACAACACTTGTTGATAAAAGTCAGAATAAAACCGATGTTCCACATGATTATATTGAGTTGGAAAATCCTGTAAAAACGAGGTTTATAAAAATGGTGAACATTCATATGCCCACAGGGAAATTCGCGATTAGTGGGTTAAGAGTTTTTGGAAATGGAAACGGCACAAAACCAGAATCCGTGAAAAACCTGATTGTGTTGAGAACCGAAAAAGATAAAAGAAGTGCCTATATAAAATGGCAACCTGTAGATAACGCATTTGCCTATAATCTATATTATGGCACTGCACCAGATAAGCTTTACAATTGTATTATGATTCACGATGTAAACGAATATTGGTTCAAAGCAATGGATTTAAAGAAAAAATATTATTTCAGCATTGAGGCAATAAACGAAAACGGCGTATCGAAAAAAACAGAAATAAAAGAAGTTGATTAGCAAAAGAATAACACACAACATATAATGAGAAAAGCGAACATACTATTTAGTTTAATGCTTGTTTTAGCGGTGCATATTTCCGCTCAAACAAAGAAGCCGGTTTCCGCTGAAGAAGCAAAAATGAACACTTTCATCAGCAATCTGATGGCGAAAATGACGGTTGATGAGAAAATTGGTCAGCTAAATTTACCAAGTTCCGGCGATATTACAACCGGACAAGCCAATAGCAGCGATATTGGAAAGAAAATCAGAGCTGGGCAAGTTGGTGGACTCTTCAACATAAAAGGTGTAGAAAAAATTGCCGCTGTGCAAAAGGTCGCTGTTGAAGAAAGCAGGATGAAAATCCCTTTGCTTTTTGGTATGGATGTTATTCATGGCTATAATACAGTTTTTCCAATTCCATTGGGAATGAGCGCCACCTGGGATATGTATTCGGTTGAGAAATCGGCCAGAATTGCAGCAGTTGAAGCAAGTGCGAGTGGTATAAACTGGACTTTTTCGCCAATGGTTGATATTTCCCGCGACCCGCGTTGGGGACGTATCTCTGAAGGTAATGGCGAAGATGCCTATTTAGGTTCGGCGATTGCAAAGGCTATGGTAAAAGGTTACCAGGGAGATTTAAAATCTAACAACCAGATATTAGCCTGCGTAAAGCATTACGCTTTATACGGTGCTGCAGAAGCTGGTCGCGATTACAACACAACCGATATGAGTAAAGTAAGGATGTATAACGAATATTTGCCACCTTATAAAGCTGCTGTTGATGCGGGCGCCGCTAGTATCATGGCATCATTTAACGAAGTAGATGGTATTCCTGCAACCGGAAGTAAATGGTTAATGACAGAAGTTTTGCGTAACCAATGGGGTTTTAAAGGCTTTGTTGTTACAGATTATACAGGTATTCCTGAAATGATTGCGCATGGAATGGGCGATTTGCAAACCGTTTCGGCTTTGGCTTTAAATGCCGGTGTAGATATGGATATGGTTGGCGAAGGTTTTCTTGGTACCTTAAAAAAATCATTAGCCGAGAAAAAGGTGAGTATCGAGCAGATTAACAATGCCTGCCGATTAATTCTTCAGGCAAAATACAAATTGGGCTTATTCGAAAATCCATATAAATTCTGTGATGTAAAAAGAGCAGAGAATGAAGTTTTTACGCCTCAAAATCGTCAGGCCGCGAGAGACATTGCTACCGAAAGCTTTGTGTTATTAAAAAACCAGAACAATGTATTACCGCTTAAAAAATCAGGCACGATTGGTTTAGTTGGCCCTCTGGTAGATAATACTGCAAACATGTACGGCACCTGGAGTGTTGCTGCATTGTTTGATAAATCGGTAACAGTTTTACAAGGAATGAAAAATGCTTTGGGGGAAAACGCCAAAATTTTAACTGCCCGTGGCGCTAATTTCCTGGCCGATTCTGTAATGGAGCATCGCTATGTTAACATTCACAACAATACTTACACCCGCGATTCAAGAACGGAAGATGAACTTATTAAAGAAGCCGTTAATGTGGCGAAAAAATCGGATGTGGTAGTAGCATTATTAGGTGAAGGTTCTGAATTTACGGGCGAAAGCAGTAGCGTTACAGATATTCAAATTCCTGAAACGCAGAAAAAATTATTAAAGGCCCTTTCGCAAACCGGCAAACCGGTTGTATTGGTATTATTTACTGGTCGCCCGCTAGCGTTAAACTGGGAAAATGAAAATATTCCAGCCATTCTAAATGTATGGTTTCCTGGTAGTGAGGCAGGTAACGCAATTTCTGATGTGCTTTTTGGAAATGTAAATCCTTCGGGAAAACTTAGCGCCACGTTCCCGCAAAATGTTGGTCAGGTTCCAATTTTCTATGCACATAAAAATACCGGCCGCCCGTTGGGGGAAGGAAAATGGTTCGAAAAATTCCGCTCCAATTATTTAGATGTCAGCAACGAACCACTCTACCCTTTTGGTTATGGATTAAGCTACACAACTTTTACCTACGGCGACATAAAACTAAGTTCTAATACACTTACTAAAGGCAAAACCATTACAGCAACTGTCGCTGTTACAAACAGTGGTAATGTTGGCGGTAAAGAAGTTGTTCAGCTTTACATCAGAGATTTGGTTGGAAGCATTACCCGGCCTGTAAAAGAACTAAAAGGTTTTCAAAAAATATATCTTAAAGCTGGCGAAACTAAAAACGTTACTTTTTCTATAGCGGAGCAAGATTTAAAATTTTATAATTCCGACTTAAAATTTGTTGCCGAGCCCGGAGACTTCAAGGTATTTATCGGCACAAATTCAAGAGATGTTAAAGAAGCATCATTCAGTTTAAAATAAAATATTATAAGGATTGGTTATACCCCAGACTATTGTAGAATAGCTGGGGTTTTTTAATTTTGTTAGATGAAGAAAATATTTCTAACCATATTTCTGATGGGCCTTGTATCATCTATGAGCGCACAGGATTTCAGTAAATACGACAAAGGAAGCTTTATAAAAGGCCAAGATTCAATTTACTATAGAATCCTGTTTCCTGAGAATTTCAACCCAGCCCAGAAATATCCAATATTATTCTTTTTGCACGGAAGTGGCGAAAGAGGAAACAATAATGAAAGTCAGCTGGTTCATGGCGGTAAATTATTTCTTAAAGATGATGTTCGGAAAAACTTTCCCGCGATTGTAGTTTTTCCGCAATGCCCGGCAAACGATTATTGGGCAAACGTAATTATAGCACCCAACGAACAGGGAAAAAGAAGCTTCAGTTTTGTTGAAGGTGGCAAGCCTACAAAAGCGATGCATGCGTTACAAAACCTGGTAAAAGATTTTTTAAAAAAACCTTTCGTAAATAAAGAACAGGTTTATGTGGGGGGATTATCTATGGGCGGCATGGGAACTTTTGAATTGCTAAGAAGACAAAGAAAAACATTTGCCGCGGCAATAGCCATTTGTGGTGGTGATAATACAAATAACATTGATAAATATAAAACTGTGCCTTTGTGGATTTTCCATGGCGGTAAGGATGATGTTGTAGATCCTGCATTTTCAATCGCGATTTCAGAACGATTAAAAACAGTAGGTGATGAAGTGAAGTTTAGACTCTATCCGCTGGCAAACCATAATAGTTGGGATAGCGCCTTTGCCGAGCCTGAACTCCTGCCATGGTTATTTGCCCACAAAAAATAATTAATTAGCAAAGCAAATTCAGCTCCAATCGGTTCCGAAAGCCCTGCCATCCGCTTTACTTGCCTCATAAAAAATCGGCTGCGTGTTCGCTCCTGTCAGGTTTAAATTATTTAGGTTAACCTAAGTAAAATAGACCCGACATAAATGTAAAGCCCGGAAACCGAGGCACGAGGTTGAGGACTTGAAATGTTGGCGGGACTGCTAAAACAGCTAAGCGGTGAATTTGCTCTTCAATAAAAAAGGCTTAAAGAAAATATCTTTAAGCCTTTTAATGCATTATATGTATTACTATTCTGCCATGTTATGATAAACCGCCTGAACATCATCATCTTCTTCTAACTTATCAATTAACTTCAAAACATCGGCCGCTTGTTCTTCAGTAACTTCGTGGTGCGATAAAGCGATGCGTTCTAATTTAGAGCTTTTTAATTCAATGCCTTTTTCTTCCAAAGCTTTTTGTAACGAACCAAAGTTTTCGAAAGCACCTTGAGCAACAGCAACATCGTTTCCTTCTTCATCAGCTTCAACATATAATTCTTCTAAACCTGCATCAATTAATTCGAATTCAAGTTCTTCTAAATCTAATCCTTCTACTGGTACAAATCTGAATACAGATTTGCGATTGAACACGAAATCCAACGAACCGGTTTTGCCTAATGAACCATCTGTTTTGTTAAAATAACTACGAACGTTGGCAACAGTACGGTTTGTATTATCTGTTGCCGTTTCAATCAAAACTGCAACACCATGTGGCGCATAACCTTCGTAAACAATTTCTTCATAATTAGCCATCGATTTATCAGAAGCACGCTTAATTGCCGCCTCTACCCTATCTTTAGGCATGTTTACAGCTTTAGCATTTTGCATTGCCGTACGTAAACGCGAGTTAGTTTCAGGGTTTGGCCCCGATTCTTTTACAGCCATTACAATATCTTTACCAATACGGGTAAATTGTACGGCCATTTTAGACCAACGCTTAAATTTTCTTTCTTTTCTAAATTCGAATGCTCTTCCCATTTTCGTAGTAATGAGATAAAAGATATCAGATAGAAGACCTTAATCTTAAACCTTTTTATCCTCTACCTTTATATTATTTTTTTAAATTATTTAACATATCAATTGTAAGTTTCGACAAATCAAACTCCGGTTTCCAGTTCCAGTCGTTTCTTGCAACACTATCATCGATAGAACGAGGCCAGCTATCTGCAATTTGCTGCCGAGGATCTTTATCGCCGTAAGTTAATTTAAAATCGGGAATATGTTTCCTGATTTCCGTTGCTAAAATTTCGGGCGTAAAATTTACACCAGCAAAATTATAACTGCTTCTCACCGAAATCTGATTCGACGGTGCATCCATTAACTCAATCGTTCCGCGGATGGCATCGTCCATGTACATCATAGGTAATTCCGAACCTGCATTTAAAAAACTTTGGTAACTACCTTTTTTCAGTGCTTCATGAAAAATATGAATTGCATAATCAGTGGTTCCACCACCCGGAGCGGCTTTCCAGCTAATTAAACCTGGGTAGCGAATACTTCTTACGTCCAAACCATATTTTTGGTGGTAGTACTCGCACCATCTTTCTCCCGCCAATTTACTAATTCCATAAACCGTATTTGGGTCCATGGTACAATATTGTGGTGTATTATCTTTAGGCGAATTTGGTCCGAAAACGGCAATAGAACTAGGCCAGTAAACTTTTGCGGTTTTATATTCCAAAGCCAAATCCAAAACATTTAACAAGCCGTTCATATTTAAATCCCAGGCCAGCTTTGGGTTTTGTTCGCCCGTTGCCGATAATAAAGCAGCGAGCAGGTAAACCTGCGTTGGTTTATATTTATGGAAAATGCCTTTAATCATTTCCTTATCAAGCACGTTAACAAACTCAAACGGTGCAGCGTTTTTTATATCATAATCAGGCCTTCGAATATCGCAAGCCACTACATGATCATCACCATAAATTTTGCGTAACATGGTTACCAACTCCGTACCTATTTGTCCGTTAGAACCTAAAACAACTATATTTTCCTGCATATTTTTTTTAGAGATTGAGCAAAGGTAAAAAAATGAGATAAAAGGGCTACAAAATATTTAAACTAAGTGGCTAGCTTTAAGATTGATTAAGTATTACAAATGTGATGTTGTTTTTCTTAATCGTATTTATACGCCTTAATTTTAAATGCTAAAAGAAATAAATTATTACATTTACTTGCATTCCAAATATTATGAGTTCTCTTCAACCAGAAGATTTTACAGATTTAGTAAATCGCCTTAAGCTAGGAGACGTGGTTGCGTACGAGAAAATATATTTCAATTTTAGCAAAGAATTATTGGCCCAGGCATATAAAAAAACGGGAGATAAAGTTATCGCCCAGGAACTGGTTCAAAATATTTTTATTTCCCTATGGGAAAAACGAGAAATCGCGACTATAAAAGACATTAGGTTTTACCTTTTTGGCGCCTTAAAATTTGGAATTATAAATCATATTCGGGCTGAGGTTATTGCCAACAAATACATTGAGTACGAACAAATATCGTATCGTAAAAATTCTGAAGATACCGAGCACCTCGTCGGGTTGAAAGATTTATCGGAAATTATCGAAAAAAGTTTAAACTCCCTGCCCGAAAAAACTCAGGAGGTTTTCAGGCTTAGCCGCTATGATCATAAATCTACTAAAGATATTTCCAGCGGATTAAATATTTCTGAAAAAGCTGTAGAATATCATATTACCCGCTCATTAAAACACATCAAAGATTATTTAAAAAATTTTTACGTTTTTTTTCTACTGTAAATCAGTAATTTACAAATAATTTAAAATAATAGTGAGTTTGTTTTAGGGTATCGCCTTAGTTAGGTTACTTGTTTATAATTAACCAAATATTTCTTTATGAACAAACAATCGTTTTTCGATTTGCTTACCCGATATCAGGAAGGTAATTGTACTGAAAGTGAAAAGCTTTGGCTGGAGCAGTGGTATGGTTTACTAGGCGATAAAAACGTGAATAAGCTTTCATCAATTGAATTAGATGAAATGAAAGATAACGTTTGGTTAAAATTAAAAAATCAGGCTCAACCCAACAAAAAAGAAAGAAAATTAAAATTAATTTGGGCTAAAACAGCTATTGCAGCATCCATAACAATTGCTTTTATTATCGGTGGTATTTATATTTTTAGCAATCATGCCGAAAGTTCATTTATAAATCAAAATAGCGGACTGAATTTAATATCAAAAACAAATACAACTGCTAAGCCGATTATCATTTCCTTAAACGATGAAAGCAAAGTAACGCTTCAACCGAAATCAAATATTATCTATCCTGAAGTTTTTGCACCTGGAGAACGTAAAGTTTATTTAAAAGGTGATGCTTTCTTTTCGATTACTAAAAATCCGAAAAAACCATTTTACGTTTATAACAATAAATTAGTTGTTCGTGTATTGGGAACAAGTTTCTTTGTAAAACAATCATCGGATGATAAAGCTGCTGAAGTTGCTGTTAGAACTGGTAAAGTTCGGGTAAATGAGAACACGGAAAGCGATATCATTAGTTTACCGGGCGATAAGGTTGCGAAACCGGTTTTGTTAACTCCTAACCAGAAAGGCTTATTCGCAGCACATAAAATTAAAACTACGCTAGTTGAAAAACCAATTCCACTAGCTGTTGCATATAATGAACCGAGCAATATTAGCTACAATTTTAAGGAAGAAAGCTTGAAGGAAATTTTTAAAACGCTATCAAAAGCTTACGGAATTGAAATTAAATCAGATAATGAAAAAATATTAGAATACACGTTTACCGGCGATGTAACCAACAAAGGTTTATACGATCAACTTAGCCTTATTTGTGGTTCTATTTCAGGTAAATACTCAATATCAGGAACCAGCATTCTGGTTTCAATTAAAAACTAACCAATATATAACAATTATGAAGCAAATTTTTATCTCTAACAGTCCGTAACCGCGGCTCGCGTAACCTTAATATATTCCTAAAAAACAAAGCCGACAATGTGGGGCATTGCCGGCGAGTTAAATACATTAAGAATGTATTCATGGTATTTCTATGTCCAATAAATCCAATCATTTAATGAACAATAACCAAATTTATGAAAAAAAATCAACTTATTTCCCTGGCGAAATTTGCAATGAGAAATTCAATCTATCAAATATTAGTATTAATAATTTTTACCTGCGGTGCTTTCGCTAAGGATGTCGAAGCTCAGGATTTCCTGAATAAACAGATTTCTATAAAAGCAGACCGCCTGGATATTAAAAGCATTATAGAAAAGGCAGAAAATTTAACTAATGTAAAGTTCGTTTATAGTCCGAAATTAATTAACTCGGATAGAAAAATCAGTGTGAACATTGTTAACCAAAAACTTAAATACTTCCTAGAAAACGCTTTAAAATCTTATGATGTAGGCTACAGAATTTTTAAAGATCAGATTTTACTATATTCAACTTTACCAATAAACCAACCAGAATATGCACCCACTACATTATTTGATGGAACGGTAACAGGAAAAGTAACAGATAGTAAAGGCGACCCGATTCCGGGGGTTTCTGTAACGGTAAAAGGTAAAGCAATTGGAACAACTACCGATGTTAATGGTGCATTTTCATTGAAAGGCTTAACAGCTGATAGTCGCATTTTAGTTGTCCGTTATGTCGGTTTCATTTCTAAAGAAGTTAACTTATCTGCAGGAAATGCCGATGAAACATTAAACATCAGCCTATCGGAAGATAATCTTCAGTTGGAAAGCGTAATGGTTACAGGCGGTAATCCTAAGAAAAAATTAGAAAGTAGCGTTGCCTTAACATCTGTTAGCAATAAAGATATCACCAACAGGGCTCCACTTAACAGTACCGATTTACTAAAAGCAATACCGGGTTTAACTGTAGAAAGCACCGGTGGAGATGGCCCTGGCAATGTTTGGGTACGTGGATTTCCTCAACAAGGTGGTTACATCTTTTTAGGTATTCAGGAAGATGGTTTGCCATTGCTGCCAACCGGTTTCAACACAAACCCATCAGTTGATCAGTATTATAAAACAGATTTAACTATTCAAAATATCGAGGCAATTAGAGGTGGAAATGCCTCTATTGTGCAAGCAAATACACCGGGTGCAGTTGTAAACAACATTAGTTATGTTGGCGCAGATAAACAATATGGCCAGTTTAAATTTACCACAGGATTTTCTCAGGGTTTGTACCGTTTCGATGGCAATACAGGGGGTAAAATAAACAACTCGATAAAATACAACATCGGGGGTTTCTACCGTACGGATAATGGCGTGGTAGACCAGGGTTTTAATCCAGCAAACAGAGGCGGGCAAGTTAAAGGGAACATGACATTTAACTTTAAAAACAACAAAGGCTTTATTCGTGTGTATGGTAAATATTTAAATGATAAGGTTCAGTTTCTGTTAACAAGTTACTATCCTTATGATGGAACAGGTAAACCAACCACTTACCGTGATTATAACATGGCCGAACAATCTATTGTTCCGAGGCAGACTGAATGGAGCTATAACGACCCGGCAACCGGATTACATAATTTCAGTTTAACCGATGGTATTCATACCAAATTGGGGTCAGCAGGGTTTCAATTCAATTATACAACTGATGGTGGATGGCAAATTGTAAATAATTTCCGGTACCAAAACACCCATACAAACAGCACTTATACGGCTGCTGCAGGTATCGCAGCCCGTACAACAGCTACGCCATATTATTATCCGGGCGGTGCAGTTGCACCTTTTGTAGCAGGCGATTATGTAATTACATCAAATGCAAACGGCCAGATTAATAGTGATGTTCAGATAGTTGATTATCTAGATTTGAAAAAAACCATCAAAAACCATAGTTTAAATATTGGTGCAGGCATACACCAGTACAATCGTGATGATTTACGTTATGCTTTCCGATCTTACACAGAATTTAAGGAGCATCCGAGCATCATTTTACAATCGCCAACGGCTTTGGAGAGAACAATTCAAACTAAGAATACTTTCATCGGCGATACAAGAACTTTATCTGCTTATGCTGGTGATGAGATTAAAATTTCAGAAAAATGGCGTTTAGATATTGGAGCCAGGATTGATAATCAGAATGTAAAAGGCGACAGGCCATATTATGCACTTAGGGCCGATGGAACAGTAAATATCGCAGCTGCGGCGAGTCCAAACATTTTGGGATACACTGCTTACAACGAAACCTTAACAAACTGGTCTGCATCGGTTGGCGCCAATTACAAAATTAATTCAACCTCGAGTATGTTTGCACGGGTTACAAAAGCATACAATGCACCAAACATTGGCGATTACAATGCATCGGCTTACAATGCAGCAAACATAAAAAAGCGCCCGGTTTATTTAGGTGAGGTTGGTTTCAAATACGCAAAAAATAACCTGGCAATTTTTGCTTCAGGAAGTTACTCAGCAATAAAAAATACATCACTAACCATTAATGTACCAACAACAGCAGCTGGTCAGCAAGCTTTAGTTGCGTTCGGTTCAACCAGAACATTTAGTGCAGAGTACGAAGTATCTTACAAAATTGCAAAGCCTTTAAGTTTAAGATTAACAGGAACTTTACAAGATTCGAAATATACAGATTACGAAGCTAATACGAGCGGAAACGCAGCTGTAGCAGCAGAATTTGGAAACAGAATTTATAGTTTTACAGGTAATAGAACAGAAAGAGTCCCTGTTTTAAATACTGAACTTGGTGCAAATTACGAGTACAAAAATTTCAATTTATATGTGGCAGCCAATTATGTAGGTAGCCGATATACTTCTCCAAGTGATAGTTACGAATTGCCGGCCTACGTAGTTATGAAAGCTGGTGCCGGCTATAACTTTACTAAAAAAGTTGCAATAAGATTTTGGGCAGACAACTTGTTAAATGCGAAAGTGCTAACAGAGGGCGATGTGCGTGGAGATCAATTCAGAGATTTCTCAACCATTACACCAGGAACCTTGCTAATCGGAAGAACGTTATTACAACGTACATTCTGGGGTTCGTTAGCTTACTCATTTTAACAAAACTAAGCCGGGGCAAAAGCTTCGGCTTTTTTTTAATTTATCAAATATCATGACGAACAGAAGATCATTTTTACAAAAAGCGGGCTTAGCAGTTGCAGCAACATATCTTAGCCCATCATTTTTTTCATCGGCACTGGCCAACCAGGCAAAGCTATCAAAAATTGGTATTGGCCTTTTTACGTTGAGAGAACAACTCACCGCTGATGTTAAAGCAACCATTGAAAAAGTAGCAGCTATTGGCTACAATCAGGTCGAAACCTATTATGGTTACCCCGGGAAATACGAAGTGAAAGGATTTTGGGGCTACGAATCGAAAGACTTTTTAGCGCTTTTGAAAGATAACAACTTAACCTCGCCCAGTGGACATTATAACTTAACTGAATTTTTAGCCGGCGGTGGCGATAAAACGCTGAAATCACACATTGAAACTGCCGCAAGTGTTAACCAAAAATACTTTGTAATTCCAGCTTTGCCAACTGATATCAGAGCAAACGGAACGCTGGATGATTACAAGAAAATGGCGGTAAAGTTTAATGAAGCGGCAGAACTTTGTAAAAAATCAGGCTTGAAATTAGCATACCATAATCACAATTTTGAGTATAAAGACCAGGGAAATGGCGCAACGGGATTTAATATTTTACTTAATGAAACCGATGCCAACCTCGTTAGTTTTGAGTTGGATATTTTTTGGGCGGTAAATGCTGGATTAAACCCTGTAGAAATGTTTAAAAAAAATCCCGGCAGGTATAAAATGTTCCATGTTAAGGATATGGATAAAGCAGACAAAACCGTTTTTACCGAAGTTGGTTCTGGGCAAATTGATTTTAAAAGCATTTTCGCGGCTTCTAAAACAGCAGGTTTAGATTACATTTTCGCAGAGCAGGATTTAGTTAAAAAAGACGTTTATCAAAGCATTACCGAAAGTTACAATTACATAAAAAACACACTTTTGGTTTAAGCGGTTATTGGCTTTATGTCAACTAAAGAATATTCATTAGTAAACATAAAATTTATTAGTGCTAAATGTAAATTGTACACGAAGTGATTCGTGGTAAAAATCTAGCCTGCAGAACATTTAAACGCACATAAAAGTTATTATTTAGAATAATTCCATTCAGTAACAATCGCATTGAAAATAAATAATTTACCGTATTTTTAAATGTTTTTATGCCATATTTTTTCTAATATTACCAACCAGTATATAGATAACCAATATATAAAATACACATAAACGATGCATAGAAGAGAAGCACTAAAAAACGTTGCATTTTTACTTGGCGGAGCAATTTCTGCGAGTACAATGGGCGTTTTATTCGAAAGTTTTACGCTCCCTGAAAATGAAAAAAACTTTGTATCCTATTCGCTCCAGGATGAAAAGATTTTTGCCGAATTTGCTGATATTATTGTTCCCGCGACTAAATCATCGGGTGGTGCAAAAGCAGCCGGATTAGGCAAGTTCATTCCGATGATGATGCAAGATTGTTATCCTAAAGAAATGCAAAGTTCTTTTGCAAAAGGCTTTAAAGAACTTCAGGATAAATCAATGAAAAATTTCAAGAAAAGTTATGCAACATTAACTGTTGCTGAAAGAACGAAGTTGATGGTTGATTTAAGAGCGATGTCACTAGCGCAAAAGGAAACCAAATCAGAAGAGAATAAAGATTTGGTATACTTCTTCATTACCGCAAGGGATTTAACTTTACTGGGCTATTATTCTTCAGAAATTGGCTGCACCAAAGCACGCGAGTATGTACTTATTCCTGGAAGATATGATGGTAATGTACCATTAAAACCTGGGCAAAAATCTTGGGCAACCTAATTTCTAAACTACAACAACAAATCATCATGAATTTAAATACAAATTTAAAAGCAGAAAATACTTACGATGCTATTGTTATAGGATCGGGAATTAGTGGCGGCTGGGCTGCAAAAGAGCTTACTGAGAAAGGTTTACGTGTTTTAATGCTCGAAAGAGGAATGAATATTGAGCACATTACCGGTTACGAAACCGCTATGAAAAATCCATGGGATTTTAAGCATGCAGGTAAATTAACCGAAGAACAAAAACGTACGCACCCGGTTCAAAAAAGAGATTACCCTTATCAGGAAGCCAACGAAAAGTGGTGGGTAAATGATTTGGAATGCCCATATACCGAAGATAAGCGTTTCGACTGGTATCGTGGTTTTCACGTTGGTGGTAAATCACTAATGTGGGGTCGCCAGAGTTATCGTTTAAGCGATCATAACTTTGAAGATAACGCTAAAGATGGTCATGGAGTTGATTGGCCTATTCGTTATGCGGAAATGTCTCCGTGGTATGATTATGCTGAAAGATTTGCCGGTATAAGCGGTTCAAAAGAAAACTGGCCTACTTGTCCTGATGGTGAATTCTTACCGCCAATGGATTTAAACGTGGTTGAAAAATCTGTTAAAGCCCGCGTAGAAGAACATTATAAAAGAGAGCGTATCATTATGATTGGTCGTACGGCTAATTTAACTGTGCCGCATAAAGGTCGTGGAAATTGCCAGTACCGCAATTTATGTAGCCGTGGTTGCCCTTTTGGTGCTTATTTTAGCACACAATCTTCTACCCTTCCAGCTGCTATGGCAACAAAACGTTTAACATTAAGGCCTTATTCTATCGTAAATCACATCATTTACGATAAAGATACCAAGAAAGCAAAAGGTGTAATGGTTATCGATGCCGAAACCAACAAAACGATGGAGTTTTACGCAAAAATCATCTTCGTTAATGGTTCTACTTTAGGTACAACTTTCATTTTATTAAACTCTACTTCCGAAGCACATCCAAACGGATTAGGTAATGCCAGTGGCCAGCTTGGCCATAATTTAATGGATCATCATTTCCGTTGTGGCGCATCAGGCGAAGCAGAAGGTTTTGATGATAAATACACATATGGCCGCCGTGCGAACGGTATTTATGTTCCAAGGTATCAAAACATTGGAAATGATAAACGCGATTATTTACGTGGTTTTGGTTATCAGGGCGGCGCAAGCCGTGCCAACTGGCAAAGCGATGTTGCAGAACTTTCTTTCGGTGCCGGCTTAAAAGAAAAAATGACTAAACCAGGCAAATGGACAATGGGTTTAGGCGGTTTTGGAGAGATGTTGCCTTATTACGAAAACAAAGTTTACATCGATAAAACCAAAAAAGATAAATGGGGCCAGCCAGTATTGGCAATCGATTGCGAGTATAAAGAAAACGAGAAGAAGATGCGTGTGGATATGATGAATGATGCAGCAGAAATGTTAGAAGCCGCCGGAATGAAAAACATTAAAACTTATGATAATGGTTGTTATCCGGGAATGGCTATTCACGAACAAGGGACCGCTAGAATGGGTGCCGACCCAAAAACTTCAGTTTTAAATAAATGGAACCAAATGCATGAAGTTAACAACGTTTTTGTAACTGACGGAGCTTGTATGCCATCTATTGCATGCCAAAACCCTTCGTTAACATTTATGGCCTTAACAGCTCGTGCCGCAGATTATGCAGTAAAAGAATTGAAGAAAAATAATATTTAATAAAAAGTTAAATGCAAAAGGTTTAGGGTTCATGGCTTCGTCCGTTTACCTTAAGCCTTTTGTCGTTATCTTATCCCTTATGCAAAGAAAACTAAGAATGGGCATGATAGGCGGCGGAAAAGACGCTTTTATCGGTGCCGTACATCGCCTTGCGGCTAACATGGATGGTTTGGTAGAACTATCTGCGGGTGCTTTAAGTGTAAATCCTGAAGTAGGCTACGAATCAGGTAAAATGTTATTCCTCCCGGATAACAGGATTTATAAAAATTACGAAGAAATGCTGCAGCAGGAAAGTGAACTGCCTGCTGATGAAAAAATAGATTTCGTAACCATCGTTACCCCAAATTTTGCTCACTTTGCGCCTGCAATGATGGCATTGGATTTAGGCTTTAACGTAGTTATCGAAAAACCGATGACACTTACTTTGGAAGAAGCTAAACAACTCGATGCCAAAGTTAAAGAAACCGGCTTAACCCTTTGTTTAACCCATACCTATTCTGGCTATCCAATGGTTAAGCAGGCAAAGCAAATGATCGATGAAGGTGCTTTAGGTGCTGTTAGAAAAATCGTTGTAGAATACCCTCAAGGCTGGTTAAGCACACTTTCTGAAAGAGAAGGCAATGCTCAGGCAGCATGGAGAACAGATCCATCAAAAACTGGTAAAAGCGGCAGCATGGGCGATATTGGCACGCATGCCGCTCATCTTGCTGAATATATTTCAGGATTAAAAATTTCGAAAATTTGTGCTGATTTAAGCATTGTAGTTCCGGGAAGAGCAATCGACGATGATGGAAACGTTTTGTTAAAATTTGATAACGGTTCTAACGGAGTTTTAATCGCTTCGCAAATTGCAGCTGGTGAAGAAAATGCTTTAAAGATTAAAATATATGGCGAGAAAGGTGGCTTGGAATGGCATCAAATGGAGCCAAATACTTTAATTGTTAGATGGCTGAATGAGCCAGCACAAATTTACAGAACCGGTAACGGTTACATGGGCAGTTTTGCAAAACACAATACACGCACACCGGGCGGCCATCCGGAAGGTTATTTGGAAGCTTTTGCAAATATTTACCGGAATTTTGCGTTAACAGTTGATGCTAAGCTAAATAACCAACAGCCAACAGCAGAAATGTTAGATTTCCCAAGTACAGAAGATGGTATCAGAGGAATGGCATTTATTGAAAATGTTGTAAATTCAAGTAATTCCGACCAAAAATGGTGGGATTATAAAATTTAATCGGATATGACTACTATAAAAGGACCAGCAGTATTTTTAGCGCAGTTCATTGGCGATGAAGCACCATTCAATTCGCTCGAAAGCATTTGCGAGTGGGCTAAAGGCTTAGGCTTTAAAGGGATTCAGATGCCGACGCTTGATTCGAGATTTATCGATTTGCAAAAAGCAGCGGAAAGCAAAACTTATGCAGATGAATTAAAAGGTAAAATTGCTTCTTACGGCTTAGAAATTACTGAACTTTCAACACACCTTCAAGGTCAGTTAGTTGCTGTACATCCTGCATACAATGATTTATTTGATGCATTTGCTCCAAAAGAAGTTCATGGCAATGCTACAGCAAGAACAGAATGGGCTGTACAACAAATGAAATATGCCGCTAAAGCATCTCAAAATTTAGGTTTAAATGCGCATGCAACATTTAGTGGTTCATTGTTGTGGCAATATTTTCATCCGTGGCCGCAGCGTCCGGCAGGTTTAGTAGAAGAAGGATTTGCGGAACTGGCAAAACGCTGGACCCCAATATTAAATGAATTTGATGATTGTGGTGTAGATGTGTGCTACGAAATCCATCCTGGCGAAGACTTATTTGACGGGGAAACATTTGAGATGTTTCTTTCTGCAGTAAATAATCACCCTCGGGCATGCTTATTGTATGATCCTTCTCACTTTGTGTTGCAACAATTAGATTACATTCAGTACATCGATTTTTACCATGAAAGAATTAAAGCTTTCCATGTAAAAGATGCAGAATTTAATCCCACAGGCAAACAAGGCACTTTCGGTGGATATCAAAGTTGGGCAAACCGTGCAGGCAGATACCGTTCTCCGGGCGATGGGCAGGTTGACTTTAAAACCATTTTTAGTAAATTAGCTCAATATGATTTTAAAGGTTGGGCCGTTATGGAATGGGAATGTTGCATTAAAAACCAGCAGGATGGTGCTCGTGAAGGTTCGGAATTTATCAAAAACCATATTATAAAGATAACAGATAAAGCCTTTGATGATTTCGCGGCCTCTGGTAGCGATGCAGATTTTAACAAAAAAATATTAGGTTTATAAAACATTAATCAAAATCACACAAAAGAAAACTTGCCGATAGAGTTATTTAAATAAAACGATTTACGCAAGCTGAATACTAATAAAAACATAAACACACATGAAAAAAACATTTTTAATTTTAGGCGCAGTGGTAATCTTCATGGCGTCTTTCACCAAAGCAGATTTAACAAAAGAAAAAACAGTAACGGCGGTAGCAACCAGTGGTAATCACGCGGTTTTGCAAGTTTCACCTGGCGAAAAATTGATAAATAAGTCTGATTGTTTAGGCTGCCATAATAAAACCAATAAAATTATTGGCCCTGCCTATGTCGACGTTGCTAAAAAATACCCTAATAATGAAAAAAACATCAATTATTTAGCTGATAAAATTATTAAGGGCGGAACTGGTGTTTGGGGTACAATGCCAATGACAGCGCATGCAACGCTTAAAAAGGAAGATGCTAAACTAATGGCAAAATATATCTTATCATTAAAAAAATAGAACCAAATATAAACCCTATTAAATAATGAAAACAGAGCAAGAAAATAAAAGCACGGGTAACCGCCGTGATTTTATTAAAACCAGCGCCATTGCTGCCGCTGCATTTATGATTGTTCCTCGCCACGTTTTAGGTGGTAATGGATTTTTAGCACCTAGTGATCGTTTACTCGTTGCTGGTATTGGAGCAGGTGGTAAAGGCCAGAGTGATATTGCTATGTTTGCTAAAAGTGGCAAAGCCGATATTGCTTTTTTGTGCGATGTTGATGATAGAAGGGCCGCGGCGAGTGTGAAAGCTTTCCCGAAAGCGAAATACTACAAAGATTGGAGAGAATTGCTTGATAAAGAGCATAAAAACTTTGATGCGGTTTCAGTTTCAACACCCGATCACAACCACGCAATCCAGGCGCTGGCTGCTATGCAGTTGGGGAAACATGTTTATGTTCAAAAACCGCTAACGCATGATATTTACGAAGCCCGTATTTTAACTGCTGCTGCGAAAAAATATAAAGTAGTTACTCAAATGGGTAATCAGGGTGCATCAAACGATGGCCCACGCCAGATGAAAGAATGGTATGAAGCCGGACTAATCGGCGATGTGCATACTGTTTATGCCTGGACAAACAGACCGGTCTGGCCTCAGGGTATTCCCTGGCCAACTAAAAAAGCCGATATCCCAAAAGAACTAGACTGGAACCTATGGTTAGGTACTGCACCAGAAAAAGATTATGTTGATAAGTTAGTGCCATTTAACTGGCGTGGTTGGTGGGATTACGGAACCGGTGCTTTAGGCGATATGGGTTGCCACTTAATTGAAGCTCCTTTTAGCGTTCTGAATCTAAAATATGCTAAAGAAGTTGAGGCTAGTGTTGGCTCTGTGTATGTTGATGAGTTTAAACGCGGTTACTTTCCTGAAAGCTGCCCTCCATCGAGTCATGTAACTTTAAAATTCCCTAAAACTAACAAAACCAAAGGTGATGTTACGCTACATTGGATGGATGGTGGTATTCAACCGGAACGCCCTGAAGAGTTAGAAGCAAATGAAACTTTTGGCGATGGCGGCAATGGTACATTATTTATAGGTACAAAAGGTAAAATGATGAGCGAAACTTACAGCGCAAATCCAAAGCTTTTGCCTTTAAGCAGAAATAAAGACATAAAAGTTGCACCTAAATACGCTCGTGTACCTGACGGTGCAAACGGACACTATAAGCAATGGGTGGAAGCTGCAATTGCTGGCTATGGCAAACAAGAGGTTAGTTCTCCATTTGAAATCGCTGGTCCGTTAACAGAAGCTTTATTAATGGCGAATTTAGCAATCAGAAGTTTCGATATTCAAAAAACGGTAAATGATAAGGTTACTTATCCCGGCAGGTATACCAAAATGTTGTGGGATAATGATAACATGAAGGTTACCAATTTCGATGAAGCCAACCAGTTTGTTAAACGCGAATACCGCAAAGGCTGGAACAATTTAACTCTTTAATTTACTCGTCGTTGCCTGGCTCAATTTGGCACATACCGACGGCGAAAAATAAAACTAAATGAAAAAACTGATTCTTTCTGCCTGTATTCTATTGGCAGTTACTCAAATATCGCAAGCCCAAAAAGGTTTCAAACCATTGTTCAACGGCAAAACTACCGAAGGATGGCATACTTACAACAAAACAACAGTTGGGAGTGCATGGCAAGTTCAAGATGGTGCATTGCACCTGGATTTAACCAAGAAAAGTGCCGATGGTGGTGGCGATTTAGTTACCAACAAAGCCTATTCTGATTTCCACTTGAAATACGATTGGAAAGTTGCTCCAAAAGCAAACAGCGGACTCATCTTCTATATTCATGAAGACCCAAAATTTGGAGCAACCTATTCAACAGGACTTGAAATGCAGGTAATTGATAATGATGGCCACCCGGATGGAAAAATCACAAAACATCGTGCAGGTGATTTATACGACTTGGTTAAAAGCTCATCAGAACCTGTAAAACCTGTTGGCGAGTGGAACGCTGCCGAAATCATCAGTAAAAAAGGGCAATTAACTTTAATCTTAAACGGCGTTACCGTTGTGAAAACCACCTTGTGGGACGATAATTGGAAAAAGCTTATTGCCGGAAGCAAGTTTGCAACCTGGAAAGATTGGGGAACTTTTAAAACCGGTAAAATTGCGTTGCAAGATCATGGTGATGAAGTTTGGTACAAAAACATCTCAATTAAAGAACTATAAACAACTAAAATTTATGGGGAAGGTATAATGTGAATATGCTTCCTTAAAACAAAACCACTTTAACTTTTTCTAAACCAAATAACCAAATGAATAGCACTACTCGCTTTAAACTTTCATTCATGATGTTCCTGGAATTTTTTATCTGGGGCGCATGGTTCGTTACTTTAGGTACATTTTTAGGTAACAACTTAAAAGCTACCGGAGCTGAAACCGGAGCTGTATTTTCAACGCAATCTTGGGGCGCCATTATCGCACCATTTATAGTCGGCTTAATTGCCGACAGATATTTTAATGCTGAAAGAATTTTAGGTGTTTTACACATTATCGGTGCGGTTTTGATGTACCAGATGTACAACGCAACAGAAATAAGCGTTTTCTACCCATATGTATTAGGCTATATGATTTTGTTCATGCCTACATTAGCCTTGGTTAATTCGGTTTCATTTAACCAAATGAAAGACCCCGAAAAGGAATTTTCAAATATTCGTATTTGGGGTACAATCGGCTGGATTGCGGCGGGTTTATTAATCAGCTTTTTCTTCCATTGGGATTCAAAAGAAGGAACAGAATCCGGCCTTTTAAAAAACACTTTCTTAATGGCAGGAATCGTATCATTGGTTTTGGGCCTATTCAGCTTTACATTACCTAAAACACCACCGAAAGTTACAGGTGAGAAAATTACCGTGTCTGATGTTTTAGGCCTTGATGCTTTGAAGTTATTAAAAGATAAAAATTTCTTAATTTTCTTCATTTCGTCTATTTTGATTTGTATTCCACTGGCGTTCTATTATCAAAATGCCAATCCATTTTTGTCTGATATTGGTGTAGATAATCCTACCGGAAAAATGACGATTGGTCAGGCTTCGGAAGTAATTTTCTTGCTGTTCATTCCGGTGTTCTTCAAACGTTTCGGTTTCAAAATGACCATCCTTGTTGGTATGCTGGCTTGGGCTGTCCGCTACGCTTTATTTGCCTACGGTAACGCAGGCGAATTAAGTTTCATGCTTATTTTAGGTATAGCCCTACATGGTGTGTGCTATGATTTCTTCTTCGTTTCTGGTCAGATTTATACTAATTCAAAAGCTGGCGAACGCTTCAAAAGCTCGGCTCAGGGTTTAATAACTTTAGCCACTTATGGTGTAGGCATGCTTATCGGCTTTGCTGTTGCAGGTAAAATCTCCGATGCTTACAAATCAGCAGCAGGCGTAATGGATTGGAAAATGGTTTGGATAATTCCTGCAGGAATTGCTGCAGTTGTATTTATCCTTTTTGCGCTTGTATTCAATGATAAAACAAAAGCTGAAGTAGAAGCTAAAACAATATAAACATGCAAAAGAACCTAAACAGAAGAAACGCCTTAAAAAATATCATTGCCGGTACGGCCGCAATTGGTGTTTCTTCCGGTTTTTCGGCATTGGCTATGGATAAAACAGATATAGTTGAGAACAACAACAAACTTAAAGGAAACATTAATCATTCTGTATGTAGGTGGTGTTTTAGTAGTCTGGATGTAGAAACGCTTTGTGTTGAGGCTAAAAAGCTTGGCTTAACCGGAATTGACTTGGTTGGCCCGAAAGATTGGCCTTCGCTTAAAAAGCATGGTTTAACATCGAGTATGTGCAATGGTGCCGAAATCAATCTCGTTGATGGTTTCAACGATAAAAAATTTCACGATCAGTTAATTAAAAATTATACTGAAATGATTCCGTTGGTAGCCGCAGCAGGCTATAAAAACCTGATTTGTTTTAGCGGTAATCGCAGAGGAAAAGACGATGAAACGGGTTGGAATAACTGTGCTGAAGGCTTAAAAAAACTTATGCCTCTGGCAGAAAAGCATGGTGTAGTTTTAGTTATGGAGCTTTTAAACAGCAAAGTTAATCATAAAGATTACCAATGCGATACCACGCCCTGGGGTGTCGAATTGTGTAAGCGTGTAGGCTCTGAGCATTTTAAACTGCTATATGATATTTACCACATGCAAATCGATGAAGGCAATGTTATCAGCACCATAAAAAGCAGCCATAATTATATTGCCCACTACCATACTGCAGGAGTTCCTGGCAGAAATGAAATTGACGACACGCAGGAACTTTATTACCCAGCGATAATGAAAGCCATAGTTGAAACCGGCTTTAAGGGTTTCGTAGCACAAGAATTTATACCTAAAAATGCAGATAAACTGGCATCATTACAAAAAGCCATTTCTATTTGCGATATTTAATAATTATGATATCCAGAAGAAAATTTTTACTAAACAGCAGCATGGTCGCTGCAGCTGCTCTTTTAGCGCCTTCATTTGCATTTGCAGCACGAGAAAAAGTTGTTGGATTACAACTGTATTCACTTCGTGATGATCTTCCTAAAGATGTTAAAGGTGTTTTAGAAAAAGTTGCAAAAGCAGGCTTTAAGGAAGTTGAAACGTATGGTTTTTCAATCAAAGATCAGTTTTGGGGATTAACACCTCAGGAGTTGAAAAAGATTTTGGATGATAATGGTTTAAAAGCTGTTAGCGGCCATTATAGTTATCTAATAGATGATAATCCCGAAGAATTAAACGCTGCAATTGCCGCTGCAAAAGTGTTAGGCAGCGAATATGTTACTGTTCCCTGGTTAGATCAAAGCATTAGAAAAACTGCCGATGATTATAAAAAATTAGCCATCAAAATTAATAAAGCTGGGCAGGTTTGTAAAGATGCTGGTATACGTTTGGCGTACCATAACCATAACTTCGAATTTGATAAACACGGTGATACAACTGGATTTGAAATTTTGCTAAGCGGAACAGATAAAAGTTTGGTAGACTTCGAACTTGATTTATATTGGGTAGTTCGCTCAGGTAAAGACCCTATAAAGTTATTCAAAGAAAATCCGGGTCGCTTTACCATGTGGCACGTAAAGGATATGGATAAGAATAAGAAGGAATGGAATACTGAAGTAGGGCAAGGTTCTATCAACTTCAAAACCATTTTTGCTGCTGCTAAACTTTCGGGCATGAAGCATTTCTTCGTAGAACATGAAACTAACTACAAGCCAAATCCTATTGAATCAGTTGCATCCAGCTGTGCTTATATTAAAAAAGAATTAATTTAAACGGCACCATCAATGAATTCGAGAAGAACATTTATAAAACAAGCAGGACTAGCAGCTGGTGCAGCATTGCTAATCCCATCTTTAGCGTTTGATAAAGTAACGAAAAACGTTGGTTTGCAGTTATATTCTTTGCGTAAAGAGCTTCCCCTTGATGTTAAAGGCGTAATGGCAAAAGTTGCTGAGGCGGGCTTCAAGGAAGTGGAAACTTATGGTTTTGCAAATGGGAAATTTTGGGGTTTAACACCAAAAGAGTTTAAAACATTACTAAAAGATAATGGCTTAAAAGCACCTAGTGGCCATTATGGCATGGAAGAGTTTAGTAAAACAGGAAATACGGAGAAACTGAAAGCGGATATAGAATCTTCTGCTGCGATTGGCGGTAAGTATTTTACCATCGCTGGCGCCCATGTTGATATGGATAAAGGTGCGGATGGCTTTAAAAAGGTTGCTTCTGATTTTAACAAAGTTGCAGAATTAGCTAAAGCCGCAGGTTTAAAATTTGCTTACCACAATCACGATTTCGAATTTAAAAAGCTTGGTGATACTACCGGATACGATATTTATTTAACCGAAACAGATAAAAACCTGGTAAACTTTGAGTTAGATTTATATTGGGCAGTTCGTTCGGGTAATGACCCACTGGCGTTATTTAAAAAATACCCTGGCCGTTTTAAAATGTGGCATGTTAAGGATATGGATAAAGCAAAACCAGAATGGAATACGGAAGTTGGCAAAGGCTCAATTGATTTCAAAGCAATTTTTGCTGAAGCAAAACTTTCGGGTATGCAACACTATTTTGTAGAGCATGAAACCAATTACAATCCAAATCCTATTGAATCAGTTGCTACAAGTTGCGCTTATATTAAAGCCAATTTATTATAGATTACCATACTTACGAAGTTTTCATTATCCTTCGCGACAATCAAACTTCGTAAGTTTTTAACTTTTCCTAATTAGCGGCGTGGGCGTTAGGCTAATTTAACTTCGCAGCTAAAACACAAGTATTTCTGAACTGCTTCTTAACCCCGTTTAAATCGAAAACATTAAATAAAATAACGTAAATTCCAACAGTTGCTTTTTGCCCGTTATCGTTAAAGCCATCCCAGGTTAAAGTTCCTTTTGTCCCGATTGTTTGATTTTTTAAAAGCCTCTTTATCAATCTTCCCTTATCCGAATAAATATTAACTGTTGCAAAACTTGCATGCTCAGTAACCTGATAATCAAGATTTAGAACATCTTCAAAATTATCTCCGTCTGGAGAAAAAGTTTTAGATTTTAACCTAACAAAACTTTCATCACCATTAGGTTCCTGAGAATTTTTATAGGTTGGCGTTGCAAAACCCACCGATGCAGCTGCAGATTTAAAATTACCAGTTTCGTTAGTTGCTTTTGAGAAAGAAACTCTTTCCAGAGAAACACCATCTGCATTTTGAAGTAAAGCAACGTGCATTTTTTCAGTGTAATCAAATCTATCAATTTCAAGATTATTAGTTAATAAAACTACCGTTCCTTTATCGTTATTAAATGAGGGCAGCGAAGTTAATTGAATGAAATTGTCGGGATTTTCGCATAAATAATTTACTTTCACATTTGCTGTACTTGTGCTGATAACCCAATATGTTTTTGGCAAAATAAGCGAACTTTTACCCGAAAGATTTTTAATACTCGCTGCTTTTCCGACCGCATCTAAATTTGCAAGCTGTAAATCTTTCAAATCTAAAACCTGGTTTGTGTTATTAAAAATCTCCACAAAATCTACGCCGCCGGCTTTGGGGTTAAAGAGTAATTCCGAAATTAAAATATCGTTAACCGTTACCTTTTTGGCGATAAATAGTTTAGCCGAATTTGCTGTTGGGCTAATAACATTTCCCGCACAATCGGTAACATTTTTAACAATTAACGTGTTTTCAATACCTCTTGCTAAAGGCGCTGAGAAATGTATCGTAAATAAATTAAAATCAGGAGATTGAATAATTACGGTTTTTGGACTCCCAACACCATTATTTATCAAATAATTTTCAAGTTGAACAGCTGACAAACTATCAATCGGTTTAGAAAACTCTATTTCTACCGTTACACTGTCAATTACAGTTGCCGATAAAATTTTTGGCAATTCCGTACTCATTTGCGCATGGAAGACGGCGTTTTGTTTACCTGGCGTAGCACCTGCAACATCGTTGGAGGCAGACCAGTTCTGAGTTCCGCCACAAACATTTTTCGGGTCGATTAATTCCAGACTAAAACCACCTTTTTTCTTTACATCATCTTTATACCAGCCATCGTTGTAAGCAACTTTATCAATTATCTTTCCGGTGTTGTCGCTTAAAGTCAGAATATCCTTATCGTTATTTAAACTTGGCCAAACAGAGAGTCCTATTGTTTTTCCGAACGGTTTAAACAGCGCTTCATCAGCTTTTGCTGTTAGAATTACATACTGATTGGGTTTGATGGTGTCTGTAAAAAAAGTGTAATTTGAGGTTTGGTCGGCATATTTCCAGCCTTGTGTTAAAATATATTCGTTAGTGGTATTCCAAATTTCTATAAATTCCTTTTGCGGTATAGAAGGGCTTCCTGTTGGGTTTGCAAATATTTCATTGATAACTAAGTCGCCATATTTTGCAGTATAAGGCTTTATGTAAGTAAAATCTATATTGGTGTTGGCCGCGATTATATTCCCCTTTTTATCAGTCACGTTATTAACGGTTAAACTGAAATCTCCTGAAATAAATTCTTTTGGATAAGTTAACCTGAACACGTTTGCCAAACTCGTAGATGCAACAATTGTGGGGCTACCATAACCGTGCGATAAACTGTAATTAAGTAGAGTTATTGCTGAATTAACTTCCAAAGACTCGGAAAAGGTAATATCCAAAGTCGAAGCATTGATTTGGGTAATACTTTTAATTGAAGGAGGCGTTGTGTCGGCGACTAAATCTTCAATCTTAAAGTCATCAAAAAGATATTGGTTATACCTCGATGCTGTAGCATATTTACAAACAACACCTGAAAAAGCTGAGGTTATAAAACTATTTTCCATAACACTTCCTTCAAGGGTAAAGTTGTCCCCTCCAGATACATCTGTAAAAAATTCCCATTGGCCGGTCGCATCTCTGGTAACTTTTATCTTAGCTAAAACTATATTGGGATTTGCCCTTGTCTTTTGCGCTCCTGTTATAATCCGGGTAGTTGAACTGCCGCTTTGCTTGTACAAATGAAATCCATCGGTGGCACCGGTTTCTCCTATCTGTACGAAATAGCCATTTAAGCTTCCCTTTAAATCTTCTTTATCAGATGTTAAATAAATCCGTACGTAATTAGTTGTTGTCGGGTCGAAATTTAGTTGCACTAAAAATGCCCAACTTGCGTTTAAACTTATTTGATTAGCTGTAGAAAGCGAAATTGTTTGAGATACGAGTTGTTGCCCTTGTGATTGCAATTGCTTTTGAGTGTTAATCAGAAAGTAATTTACATCGCCATTCCAAGATGGATTTTGAGAAAAATCGCCGTCGGAAAATGATTCATTAACCTGGGAAAATGCAATTTTAGAAAATAACAATAGGGATATAAGCAGAATTTTCTTCATATTTGGGCTTATATCAAATGTTTAATAAATATAATAATTAAAATTTAAAATGAAAGTAGCAGTAGTAGGTGCAACCGGTTTGGTTGGTACCGTAATGTTAAAAGTATTGGAGGAAAGAAATTTCCCTTTAACAGAGTTAATTCCCGTAGCATCAGAAAAGAGCGTTGGTAAGGAAATTACTTTTAAGGGTAAGAAGTTCCCAATCGTTAGCATGGATACTGCAATCGGTATGCGACCGGACATTGCTTTGTTTTCTGCTGGTGGCAATACTTCATTAGAACATGCACCACGTTTCAAAGAAGCCGGCACAACGGTTATTGATAATTCATCGGCATGGAGAATGGACCCGGCTATTAAATTAATCGTGCCGGAAGTTAATGCGCACGAGCTTTCCATTGATAATAAAATTATTGCAAACCCAAACTGTTCTACCATTCAGATGGTGGTAATTTTAAAGCCTTTGCACGATAAATATAAAATTAAGCGTGTAGTTGTTTCTACTTACCAGTCGGTTACAGGAACTGGCGTTAAAGCAGTTGAACAATTGATGAATGAGCGTAAAGGTGTAGATGGGCCAAAAGCTTATCCATACGAAATTGACTTAAATGTTCTTCCTCATATCGATGTTTTCATGGATAATGGATACACCAAAGAGGAAATGAAAATGGTTAAGGAAACGAACAAAATCATGAGCGATGACAGCATTAAAGTTACCGCGACAACGGTTCGTATTCCGGTTATGGGCGGTCACTCTGAATCTGTTAATATTGAGTTTGAAAATGATTTTGACTTAGCAGAAGTTCGTAGCATTTTAGAGAAATCGCCTGGTATTATCGTTGTTGATGATGTTGCGAACCTGAAATACCCGATGCCTAAAGATGCACATGAAAAAGATGAGGTTTTTGTTGGCCGTATCCGTAGAGATGAATCGGCACCAAAAGCTTTAAACCTTTGGATTGTTGCCGATAACTTACGCAAAGGCGCTGCAACCAATGCAGTTCAAATTGCAGAATATTTAATTCAAAAAGAATTAGTTTAATTATTTCCAAACCTATAAGGTTTAATTGTAAAAAGTGATGTGTTTGTTACACATCACTTTTTTTATTTCATTTATTTTTACCCTATGAAGTTTTTTAAGCCTGCAATATTCTTTATTTTCATCTCTGTAAGTTGTTTTGCACAAAACAAAATCCAAAACCTCGAAAAAGCATTCAATAATTTATTGGCAGATGAACAAACAAAACACGCCATCGCTTCGCTTTGTGTTTTAGATGCCAATACTGGCAAAACGCTGTACGCAAAAAATGAGCAAATTGGTTTGGCAACTGCTTCAACGCTAAAAACCATTACGGCGGCTTCGGCTTTCAGTATTTTGGGTAAAGATTTTCAGTATCAAACCACCTTGGCATACTCAGGTAATGTTACAAACGACGGAACTTTAAAAGGTAATTTGATTATTGTTGGCAGTGGCGACCCAACCTTAGGTTCGTGGCGTTATCAGAATAAAGAAAATGCCGTTTTAACACAATGGGTTTTAGCTGTAAAAGCTGCAGGTATTAAGAAAATTGAAGGAACAATAATTGGCGATGATAGAATTTTCGGAACGCAAACGACACCGGAAGGATGGGTTTGGCAAGATATAGGAAACTATTACGGTGCAGGAACTTCGGGTTTAGCCTGGCGTGAGAACCAATTTGATATTCACCTAAAACCGGGTTCTGGCCCAACCGATGATGTTAAAATTGTAAAAACTGTGCCTGAAACACCTTATTTACAACTTATAAACGAACTGAAAACTGGTGCATCCGGAACGGGAGATAGAAGTTATGCTTTTCTTCCACCTTACAGCAACGTTGCTTATTTACGGGGCAACTGGGGAATGGGAATTAGTAAAACAGGAATATCGGTTGCGCTCCCCGACCCTGCATTTGATTGCGCCTATCGTTTACAGGATACCTTGAAAAGATTGGGAATTGTTACTACTCTACAGCCAACAACCGCAAGGTTAATGGCTCTAAATAATCAACCAATTCCTGCCGTTACACAAAAAATTAGTACAATTAGTTCACCGCCTTTGAGTGAAATCACTTATTGGTTTTTAAAGAAAAGTATTAATTTATATGGTGAAACCTTGTTAAAAACCATCGCTTTAAAATCGGGTAAAACCGCAACAACTTCAAAAGGCGCAGAAACTGAAATTAATTACTGGGCCCAAAAAGGGGTCGATAAAACGGCGTTGAACATCATCGACGGTAGCGGACTTTCACCTGGCGACAGAATCACTACTGCTGCAATGGCAAATATTTTATTTCAGGTACAAAAGGAAAGTTGGTTTGCCGATTATTACAAGGCTTTCCCGGAATATAACGGCATGAAAATTAAAAGCGGCACCATAAATGATGTCTCGGCTTTTGCAGGTTACCACACAGATTCGGCCGGGAACAAATATGTAATCGTTATCAATATTAATAATTACAGCGGCAGCGGAATAAATAAAAAACTGTTTAAGGTTTTAGATGAATTGAAGTAATTTCCGGGCGAAATGCTTCGGCTATCGCTGTTTTGCGTTAACGATGGAAGCGGCATCCTTTTTGGCTTTTTCTGCCAAAAAGATACAGCGTACAGCGTGTTAAAACGCCCAGATTAAATTAAAAAAATTTACTTAGCTCAATGGCCTAACCTGAAGATTAATGCCTGCCTCAGTTAAAACACTTTTAACATCAATCATGGCTTCGGTACGCACTTCGCCGGCAACAGATAAATCGGCTACCCAGAGCAATGTTCTTATACCGATGGCATATTCGCCAAAATCCTGTACAATAATTACTGGTTTTGGTATAGGCAGCACTCTTTCATTTTTGGCCAGTTTATCTGCAATAATTTTGCGGGCATTTTCTATATCGGTATCATAAGGTACACCTACTGTAAATTCAACACGCTTACTTCTATCTTGCATTGTCCAGTTGATGAGGTGCTGGGATAATAAATCGCCATTTGGCACAATGATATCAGAACCCTCGGCACTATGGATTTTACTGGAACGAATACCAATCTCTTTAACCACACCTGCTTTCGTACCAATTTCAATCTGGTCGCCGATTTGGATTGGACGCTCAAAAGCGATAATAACCCCCGAAACCAGGTTGTTTACAATGTTCTGTAAACCAAAACCAATACCAACACCTAATGCACCAAGCATAATCGAAAGTTTATCAATCGGAATACCGGCCGCAGCTACCGCAATAAGAAAACCTACCGAATAAATAGCCAGCCGAATAAGTAACATCATGGAATTTAACCCGCTCCGTTTTCCACCGGCAACCGCTTTTTCATGACCGAAAAAGAAACTTATGAAACTTGAAATAATAGATGAAAGCCAAATAATACAGATAAATATCGCAATGCTGGCGAAAGTAAATTTATAACTACCTATACTTCTTGTTTCGTAAAAAAAGTTCGACGTAGAGGTTGTTAATAAATCGTAAAGCGTAATATTTCTAACAAATGAAACGAAGAAAACCACAGATGCAATTACCCACAAATAACGCTGCAGGCGAAATTGTAATTCTTTATAGTTGATAAAATCCGAAAACCTGCTCGATTGGTTGGCTTCTGTTTGTAAATAAATGGCTTCTAAAATTAAAGTGCAAAATACTTTTAGGCTTATTCCCAGCATTAAACATTGAATTGCACTTACTCCGAAAATTTTTGCTAATGATAATCGGCCTGTAAGGTTGAAAATTAAAGAGAGTACAACCTGAAAAATGGTAAAAAAAATCAAAGCTTTGGTGGCCGGAGAGGGTTCTATCGATGTAAATAAATTTGCCTTACTTTTAATTATCTTAATGCAGATTATTAAAAGTGACAGACCTGCAATAAACAACATCCATCGTTCGCCAAAGGCAGAATCGAGCAGAATATCATCTAAAGCATAACATAGCCACAACCCGGATAAGCAGAACCACAGTAATTTTGCCGGTTTAGTTAAAAATGGTGGCAACAGAAAACATAAAGCAATAAGCCTGCAAAGTTCCAGGGTATGCAATAAAGACATGGTTGGGTTGCCAAAAAGAAAGGGAACGTAAGTAAAGAAAGCAAATGTAGATGCTAAGAAAACACTTATTTTTAAAAACTTAACCTGTGCTAAAATACTTTCTGTATCATCAAGTTTTTTGACCCTACGCATATTCGACACCATCCAGGCAGTTAGTATTCCGAAAATAAACAGGCTGAGTATGGTAACCCCAATCTTTCCAGCAATGTATATAGAAATGATGCGTCCGGAACGTTCAAATGCTTTTACCATTACCTGAATAAAAGAAGATTCGTATTGACTTGGCATGGCTTTGAATAAGGGTGCTTCCTCTTGAGACCACATGCCTATTTTTTTTGAAATGGATAAGTAAACCATATCCGAGGATAGATTTTTCGCCTGGAGAAGATTAACAGAAACATGGCTGCCCAATAAGTTAATTTTCGCAAGCACCTTATTTTCCTCTAAATTAAGTTTGTTGGCATCAGCTAAAACATCTTTTAATTGAGTTCTTAATGTCGAATCTTCTACCGATACATTAAGTTGAGAATCGTTAACAATCTTTTTTAAATCAGCACGGCTTTTAGCCAACTGAGTGCAATAATCGCTTAATATTTTTTTGTAGGCTGTTAATCCATCGGTAACCTCGGCCAGCATAATTACGGCACTATTTAAGCTCCGCAAATTCATGTTGATGCCATTCTTTTCAAACCGAGATTTAAAGCCTTTTACTTTTTTCTCAATTGCTGGCATTGCGTTTTCTATGTCACGAACATCATAGCTACGCTGCAAAAGAAATTTATTCCTGTCAATCGTAAAATTGTAGGTTTCAATTTTTGTTACTAATAATGGGATTTGCGATTCATCTATCAGTTTAGGTGATTTATTTGCAACTGAATCCTTTTTTTCTTGAGCAAGCACCGAGCCCGATGAAGATAGAATTGCTGAAAGCAGAAAAAGAACTAAACTGCCTTTTTTAAAAGTGCTTAATAACATAAAATATTTCTATAAAATTTAATGTGCTGTATTATGTACAATGGGATGTAATAGGGAATGCAAAATTAAGATTATTAACGAACTAATCTTTATTTTAACATTTCTAAACTATAAATTAATTTGTAGATTAAACAAATCACAACATTATATGCCTAAATGGATTTTATTCATCTTTACAGTATTGCCCGCTGCTTTATTTGCTCAGGTTAAACTTGATTTGACACTTCGTATCCCAAAAAAAACTGCAGATAGTTTATTTATAGCAGGGAATTTTAACGACTGGAATCCTCACCATAAAATGTTTAGCCTACAAAAAAAAGATAGTTTAACCTACTTCATCTCCATGGATTTACCAAAAGGAATTAAGGAATTTAAAATTACCCGGGGAAGTTGGCAAACTGTAGAATCTAAAAATGATGGCAAACCAATTTCAAACAGAACATTGAATTTGAATGTTGATACTACTATGGAAATAGAAATTGCCAGTTGGACAGATAATTTTAAACAAGTTAAAGAAGAGTATACCTTCGGCGACCATGTTCATCTTGTCGATTCTGCTTTTTTCATGCCTCAATTGAAAAAATATCGCGGGGTTTGGATTTATTTACCGAAAGGCTATTCGAAATCAAAGAAAAAATATCCGGTTATTTACATGCATGATGGTCAGAATTTATTTCATGCCAATCCGCCGCGTGCCGATGAATGGGCTGTGGATTCGGTAATAGATAGTTTGATTAGGGCGGGTTCAAAAGAAATGATTGTGGTTGGTATTGACCATGCTGGCAAAGATAGGCTGAAAGAGTATAATCCTTACGATAGCCAATATGGTAAAGGTGAAGGGAAAGCCTATGTAAAATTTTTAGTTGAAACGTTGAAGCCTTACATCGATTCTAATTACAGAACACTGAAAGATGTTAAAAACACCTCGGTTGCGGGTAGTTCAATGGGAGGCTTGATATCCATGTATGCCATTGCAAAATATCCAGACATTTTTGGTTCGGCTGGTATTTTTAGTCCTGCGTTTTGGTTGGCCCCCGGAATTTATACAGAGGTTACCGATAAATTAGCGACCTTAAAAAAGCGTAAAGTGTTCTTTGTTGCAGGAGATAAGGAAGGCATGGCGATGGTAAATGATATGAAGAAAATGCATGATATTTTAAACCCAACTGGCGCAAATAAAAACATAATGCTTTTAGAGAAAGAAGATGGAAAACATACCGAGTGGTTTTGGCATCGGGAATTTGTTTCGTTTTACAAAACGCTTTAATTTTGAAATAAATTAAACTTTAATTTTCCAAATCGTATAGAAAAACCGTTTAATGGTTATATTTGTAGTTATACACTAAGCAAATATTAAAATCAAAAATGGAAACTAACTAATTCTTACATTGATTTTTTAATTAGCATTTTTGAAGCTTTATTTATTAAGAAATCGGAAAAAGGATTATTGAAGACTAAAATGAACATTCCAATTGCCATGTTACATCATGTTGCAGATAATCCACACGCTAGTTTAAAGAAGTGGTCTATTAGCCACCGAAAATTTGTTGAACTTTTGGATTGTATAGAAAACAAGGGCTTGAAGACAATAACTTTCAATGAGATTGTAGAAAAAAAACTAGCTAATACAGACCTCGAAAATAAAATTATTCTAACATTTGATGATTGCCCGGCTTCATTATTTGACTTTGCCATTCCTGAGTTGGTAAAAAGAAATATGAAGGGTGTTTTTTTCATGCCAACCGCATACATTGGTGCTTCTAATACGTGGGATATTGAAGAACATGGCACTAAAGAAGTGAAATTGATGTCGACCGACGACCTCAAGCAACTAAATGCAATGGGCATGGAAATAGGGAGTCACGGCCAAAAACACATCCGCCTAAATAATGTTGATCATTCAAAAGCCTTTGATGATATCTCAAACTCGAAAGCGACGCTTGAAAAAGTTTTAGAAAGACCCGTTTACTCCTTTGCTTATCCATACGGGAAAATACCCAAAGGTTACAAGAAAATGCTTTCAACTGCAGGTTATTCTTTCGGAATTTCAATTTACTCGAGTATAGAAAATAATTTTTTACTACGAAGATTTGGAATCCATGAAACAGATGATTCAAATACTATTAATCTAAAAATCAGCAAAAGATATAGTCTCATGAGGATTTTTTATGATCCATTCTTTCTGTTAAAGAATTATATTTTTAAAACCAGATTGGCTGTCGTTTAACCAGAAAATGGTATTTCCAACCATTTGTAATTCGCTTATCCAAGTAAATTCCATCGCTTTAATAAACTAGAATTTGTAATTATTATAAATAGAATCAGGCGCTTCTGCCTAATCAATTAATACTGTAACAGCTAAACTTGAGTTAAAATTAATAACCCGTTTAACTTACATAGCTCTAGTAACATTAACGCCCGAAACGCTTTATTTATTTAAAAAATATACTAACTTTGATGTTACGCTTAGTAATTGTACTTTGTACACTAAGCAGGTTAAAAAATCAACAAAAAATCAAATAGAAATGAGCATAATTGTTAATGTCCATGCCAGACAAATTCTCGATTCGAGAGGCAATCCAACAGTAGAAGTTGAAGTAGTTACAGAAGCAGGCGCTTTTGGCCGTGCAGCTGTACCAAGTGGTGCATCTACCGGGCAATATGAAGCTGTTGAATTACGTGATGGAGATAAATCTACATATTTAGGTAAAGGTGTTTTAAAAGCTGTTGAAAATGTAAATACTAAAATCGCCGATGCATTACGTGGTATTGATGTTTTTGAGCAAAATGCCATTGATAAACTGATGTTAGCGCTTGATGGTACTGAAAACAAAGGTAACTTAGGTGCTAATGCAATTTTAGGTGTTTCTTTGGCGGTTGCTAAAGCTGCTGCTGATGAAATTGGCCAGCCTTTATACCGTTACATCGGTGGCGTTAATGCGAATACTTTGCCAATCCCAATGATGAACATCATCAATGGTGGTTCTCACTCTGATGCGCCTATCGCATTCCAGGAGTTTATGATTATGCCGGTTGGCGCACCATCTTTCTCAGAAGCATTGCGTTGGGGAACTGAAGTTTTTCATAACTTGAAAAAAATTCTTCACGATAGAGGTTTATCTACTGCTGTAGGTGACGAAGGTGGTTTCGCTCCTACTTTTGACGGTACTGAAGATGCAATTGAAACGGTATTAAAAGCAATTGAAACTGCAGGTTACAAACCGGGTTCTCAAATTTGCTTAGCATTAGATTGCGCATCATCTGAGTTTTACAAAGATGGTAAATACGATTACACTAAATTTGAAGGTGCTACAGGCGTGATTCGTTCAAGCGAAGAACAAGCTCAATATTTGGCAGACCTTTCTGCAAAATATCCAATTATCTCTATTGAAGATGGTATGGATGAAAATGACTGGACAGGCTGGAAAAGCTTAACAGATAAAATTGGCGATCATGTTCAACTAGTCGGTGATGATTTATTTGTTACGAATGTTACACGTTTACAACGTGGTATCGATGAAAATACGGCCAATTCAATTTTGGTAAAAGTTAATCAAATCGGTTCTTTAACTGAAACAATTAATGCAGTTACTTTAGCTCAAAATAGTGGTTATACATCCGTAATGAGTCACCGTTCTGGAGAAACTGAAGATGTTACCATTGCAGATTTAGCTGTTGCTTTAAACTGCGGACAGATTAAAACAGGTTCTGCATCTCGTTCTGACAGGATTGCAAAATACAATCAATTATTACGTATCGAAGAAGAATTAGGGGAAAACGCCCGCTTTATTGGTTCGAAATTTAAATACGCAAAGAAATAAACCGTTTGTCATTCTGAACTTGTCGAAGAACCTTTTCGAAAAATGTTTCGACATGATCAACATGACAAATGGCTTTGGTGTTAACAAGTTGAAAAACTTATTTGCAGAACATCCGGGGATTTTAAATCTTCGGATGTTTTTTTATACATTTACATCATTGCGAGACACGAAGCCAGTTCACAATTAGAGTGCTTCCTACCTCGCAATGATGATTTTTCGAGAAAACTATGAAACGTTTAATAGATCTTTTCCGCAACAAATATTTCCTGGCAACGGCTGCTTTTGCGGTTTGGATGTTGTTTTTCGATAAAAATGACATGATGTCGCAATATGAATATCGCAGTCAGGCGAATAAATTGCAGGAGGAAAAAGAATATTTCGAAAAAGAAACTTCACAGGTTAAAAAGGACTTGAACGAATTGAGCACCAATTTAAATACGGCTGAGAAATTCGCCCGTGAAAAATATTTCATGAAAAAAGATAACGAAGATGTTTTTGTTATCATTCGTGAGGAGAAGAAAGACTAACCAGGATAGTAAAGGATTTAAGGATAGCAGGATTAGAGTACAGCTAAAAATCCATAAATTGGTTTTCGGATTTTAATAAGGTATCCTAGGTGCCGTTTGATTTTTTGTTAATCATTTTCCCTACTCAAATATTTCCCTCATTCTATGCTACATATTTTGTACATCATCGCAATTACTGCTGAAGCAATGACGGCAGCACTATCTGCTGGCCGTAGAGATATGGATTGGGTTGGCGTTTGCATCATTGCCTGGGTTACGGCCTTAGGCGGAGGCACAGTTAGAAATGTTCTGTTCGGTCATTACCCCATGAGTTGGGTAGAACACCCAGAGTACTTAGTTATTACAGCTGCCGCTGCGCTTTTTGCCGCTTTTATAGCGTCTGTAATGACAAAACTCAAAAAACTTTTCCTTTATCTCGATGCCATGGGATTAGTCGTTTTTACAATTATCGGCTGTCAGGTTGCACAGGCAATAAACCTGCCTTACTTAATCGTATTATTTAGTGGTATGATAACCGGTTGTGCAGGTGGTGTTCTTCGTGATGTATTGTGTAATGAGATTCCATTTTTATTCCGCAAAGAAATTTATGCCAGCGCAGCTATTGTAACAGGAGCAGTCTACATCGGCATTGAACATTTCCATGGAAGTGAGTTGATGGCTACCGTTATTGCAGCTATAACCGGCTTAACTATTAGATTACTTTCTATTAAATATGAATGGCACATGCCCAAATTTGTGTATAAAGATGAGTGGCACTAATTTAGTTTGGAGTTGTCGGTTTGGAAATTTCAGTTAACCGAAGGTCGCTAAGTTTTTCGCAAAGTAAATAATTCATACATAACGAGTTAAACACCAAGCTTTGTGTGCTCTGCGCCTTTTTCTCTGTGTACTTTGTGGTTAAAATAAACACCTTAAATCCGAGCTTATAACTCCCCATTTCTCTTCCGTAAAAACCACTCTACACTCAATAAAGCCAAAATCAAGCCGAACAACCATTTGATATTGATGAGTTCATCATATTTACGATCCTCGTAGCTAATGGTTTTGATATTCTCATTTTTCAGGATTTCATCAGCAATTTTGAGTAAATCTACAGGCATGAAAAGCTTTCCGTTGCTTTGTTTGGAAATGGTATTTAGCAATTGATGATTGGCCGTTGTTTGTTGATATTCGGCAATCAATGCATTCACATAAAAACTACCGGCAGCAGTAAATCTTTTCCCCCCCAAAGTAGTATTCGCTACATAAGAATAATTTCCTGCAGGCATTGCTCCTGCATCAAGCTGATAACTGTTTTCAGTTTTTGAGCATACATAATTGAAGATTTTTCCTGCATCATTTTTTACTTGCAAGGTAACTTCCGATTCATTTACAGGCTGATAACTTTCATTGTACAGGGTTCCATTAAATTGGATAGATTCATTTTCATCGTAGGCGGATTTCGAAGTAAAAACTTTGAACCGCCTTTTATCATCCTTTACAGAGAGATACTGAATGGTTTTAGAAATCAAATCATTTAAACTGGTTTGCTCACTTTCATTTTCAGCGGCTGATAATTTCCAGCGCCATAAACCCTCCCCCATTAAATAACCAGTCTTCAAACCATTTTCATTAGTAAAGAACAACATAGGTTGCTGTGTACTTACTTTTCCAATGCGCTGATTAAAAATTGGCGTTACGCTAGCATTTACGGTTAATCTCCCGAATGGCATTAGCAAAGGGTCGAAACCGGAAAATTGCTTTTTATCTTCTTCTGATAAACTAAAACTTGTAAAACCAGTGGCAAAATCGGGGTAAACCTCCTGAATGGAGCCATTGGCAGAAGCTAAATTAACCTGATTCTGAATTTGATTAAATGCATTCACATTACTTTGGGCTCCCAAAACATACCAAATGGGTTTCTTTAATGACTTAACTTTTTGCAGGAATGAAGTTGAGGCATTCTGCGCATCAGGAAGCTGATACAAGATAATTAAATCAAATTTAGCCGGGTCGGTAGAATTTAAATCATCGGCCAAAGCTAGTTTAGCTTCGTAATGTTTATTCAGAGAAATGGCTTCTTTTAAAACCCCCAAATCCGGATGCGGAGCTGCAGCCGCCAACAATACTTTTTGCCGGCCATCTATTACTTCAACATAAAAAGTTTGCGAATTATTTTTCGTGGTGATTTCGTTGGGTAGCGCACCAAGCTGTATGGTGTACTTTTGAATACCGATTTTACCTGCATGTAATTTCACAGGAATCGTTTCAACAAAAGAATTTCCGGCGATGGCAATACTTTGCTGGCTAACTTTTGTAGTATTTTGATTTACAGTTAGCGAAGTATTTTCTCCGCTGCTTTGAAAAGCCTGAACCTGAACTTCAATAGTAAAATCATCATCCAGATAAACCATGTTATTGTAGTTTACATTTGAAATCAAAACATCCCTTTTCGGAATACTGTCGCCCAGCGCAATAGTATAAACCGGCGCATTAATTTGATTGATACTGTAAAGAGGATTTCCGCCATGGTTAAAAATACCATCAGTTGTCAAAACGATTGCCCCAACATTTCTATTTAGGTATTCATCTTTAACTTTCTGAAAAAATGCGGAGGCATCGGTTAGCTTTCCCCTATTTTTAAAATCAAATCCATCGCCAACAGAATCGCCGAAATTATAGGTCTTCACTTCATACTTAGCAGATAGCTTATTTTGTAAAGCTTTAAGGTTTTGTTCGTATAGTTTTTGGTCGAAACCGGTCGCTTTAACCTGACCAACAGAAAGGGAATTATCCTGCCCGATAATGATAACAGGTTTATCTAAAGTATAGTTCAGCGTTTTAATTAATGGCGCAAACAGCAGCCAGGCAATTGCAGTAACAGCTATTATTCTGATGCCCGCTAAACCATATTGTAGTTTTTTATCAAGATTTTTATTGCCCCTATAAAGCAACCAAGCATACAAAACACCCAAAGCAAGGCAACCCAGGAAATACAAAATTGAAGTACCGGCAAAAAAGCTGTTCATATTTTATAAAGATGCTAATTTTGTGTTTAACCGCAAAGGCCGCAAAGTGATTACGCAAAGAAATGATGAGTTTAGGCAATTAGCGATGGAGGTACAAAAAGATAGACAAAGAATGTCACAGGCATATTTATTAAAACTCTAGCTTAGTGTTCTTTGCGACTTAATGGTTAGAAATCTTGGCGACCTTTGCGGTTAAAACGATAATTTATTTAGCTTTATCAAAACCAAATTTCATGAAATTAATCTGCTTAACGTTTTTACTATCTCTTAGCATTATGGTGAATGCACAAAATAATTTCAAGGCAACCCAAATTAAATTCGAGCGGGTAGAAAAAGCTTATGCTGAAAAATGGGAAACCTTACAAAAATTCATCAAGGCGGGCGGTTATGGTAATGATTTTTCGATGCTGATAAATGCCTACAAAGCAGAGGGGAAATTGGAGGTTTGGTTGAAAGCTAAATCAGATAAAAACTATTCCCTCTTCAGAACTTACGATTTCTGTGCGCATTCTGGTACATTAGGCCCAAAAGTTATAGAGGGCGACGGACAAACACCCGAGGGATTTTATTACATCAATGTTTTTAATCCAATGAGCAGTTTCCATCTATCTTTAGGCGTTAATTATCCAAATGATGTCGACTTGGCCAGAACCGGCGAAGAACGAAAACCTGGCGGCGACATTTACATTCATGGCAATTGCGTTACGGTCGGTTGTATTCCACTAACAGACGAAAAGATTAAAGAGGTTTACGTTTTAGCTGTTGAGGCGAGAAATTCCGGTCAGGATAAAATCCCTGTTAACATTTATCCTTTCAAAATGACCCAGGGAAATATGAAAAAATATGCGACTCAATTTCCTGCACAGCTAAGCTTTTGGAAAACTTTACAGCCAGGTTATTTGGCTTTTGAGAAAAATAGAAATGCCCTGAATGTTAAGGAAGTTAAAGGAAAGTATATTTGGAGGTAAAAACAGAGCAGTCAAGTTTTTTAAAAAACTCGACTGCTCTTATAATGTGACAATGAAACGGAACCCTCCGCCCTAAACCTCTAAGCCCTCTACCTTCTTTAAAGCATTCCGCCGCAAACAGAAAGTGTTTGTCCAGTTACGTAAGCGCTCATGTCTGATGCTAAAAACACGCAAACATTGGCGATATCTTCAGTTTCTCCTGCACGTTTAAGTGGAATATCCTTTTCCCAACCTGCAACAACTGCAGGGTCTAAAATCTCTGTCATTTCGGTACGGATAAAACCCGGAGCCACCACATTAGCACGAATATTTCTTGAACCTAATTCTTTCGCAACAGATTTTGTAAAACCAATAATACCGGCTTTTGATGCTGCGTAATTTGCTTGTCCGGCGTTACCGGTAACCCCAACCACCGAGCTCATATTAATGAAGATACCTTTACGGGCTTTCATCATCACTTTCGATGCCGCTTTGGTAACATTGAATATAGATTTTAAGTTGATATTGATAACATCATCCCAGTTTTCTTCACTCATACGCATTAACAAACCATCTTTAGTAATACCCGCGTTATTTACAACGATATCAATCGTGCCAAACTCGGCAACGATGTCATTGATTAACTGCTCTGCTTGGTCGAACTTTGATGCGTCAGAGCGGTAACCTTTAACTTTTGTTCCAAAACTTTGCAATTCTTGCTCTAAAGCCTCGCCTTTTTCTACTGATGATAAGTATGTAAAAGCAACGTTAGCACCTTGCTCAGCAAATTTTTCAGCTATTTTACGGCCAATACCTTTCGATGCGCCTGTAACTAATGCTGTTTTTCCTTCTAGTAATTTCATAACCCCTAAATCCACAAAAGCGGACTTTTATATATGTATAAAAAATTTAAACTGTTGTAAAGTTAATACTTAAAACGAAATTGACTAATGACTTTTGACTAAAGACTTAAACCTTCGGTTCTTGCTGGCTCAAACAATGGAAACTTCCCAATCCCCAAATAATATCTACGGAGTTAATTCCAACCACTTTTCTATTCGGGAAACAACCCTGAATAATATCTATAGCTTTTTGGTCGTTCACATCATTAAAAACGGGAACAATTACAGCAGCGTTAGCGATGTAAAAGTTTGCATAAGATGCAGGTAAACGGGTATCTTCATAAATAACGGGCGATGGCATCGGCAACTCCACAATATTAAGCGAACGACCATCTTTCAACTTCATTGACTTTAAGGATTCTAAATTCTCTTGCAATAGCAAATAGTTTTCATCCAGCGGATTGCTTTCCACAACCGTTAGAACAGTATCCTCATTTACGAAACGGGTAATATCATCAATATGGCCATCTGTATCATCGCCAACAATTCCATCGCCTAACCATAAAACCTGCTCCTGACCGTAATACTCAAGCAAGTATTTTTCTACCTGCTCCTTTGTTAAATGCGGATTACGATTTTCATTAAGTAAACAAGCCGTTGTAGTTAAAACCGTTCCGGCTCCGTTAAATTCAACAGAACCACCTTCCATTACAATATCAGGAGTGAATAATGGCAAATCGAATTGTCTAGCTATTTTAGTGGGCACCACATCATCCAAATCAAACGGAGGGTATTTTCCACCCCAGGCATTATAACCCCAATCTATTACCGCTTTTTCATTTCCTTTAACAACAAATGCCGGACCATGGTCGCGACACCAGGCATCGTTGGTTTCATTAAAATAAAACTCAATCTGACTTAAATCTGCATCCACTTTGTTTAATTCAGAAACAGCAAAAGCTTTCATTTCTTCATCCTTAACATTTATGCGGACTTTTTCGCCTTCGGCAACAATTTTAATAAACTCACAATAAGGCTTGTAAATCGTTTCGATTTTTCCAGGCCAGCTTGCTTCTTTGTGCGGCCAACTTAACCAGGTCGCTTCATGCTTCGCCCATTCTGCCGGGAAAGCATAACCTTGTTGCTTTGGCGAGTAATCGAACTGGTTGATATTTAATCGTTCTTTAGGAGGAAAATTTGACATTTGTGTTGTTTTATAACAGATATTTTTATTTCTCGTCATTGCGAGGCACGAAGCAATCTCTTTTTACTTATAAAATAAGATTGGTTCGTGCCTCGCAATGACGATTGCTTGTTAAGTCTTTCGCCTTTAACTTTCAGCCTAATCGTTATCGATATACCTTTTTGTAATTGGCTGATAAGAATCGATTCTTCTGTCGCGTAAAAATGGCCAGTGTTTACGCATAAAATCGCTTTGGTCTAAATCTAATTCTACAACTTCTGTTTCTTCCTTATCGTGCGATGCTAAATAAAGTAATTTACCCTGGGCGTTTGTTGCAAAACTTCCGCCCCAAAATTTCATAGCGCCATCTTGCTCAAAACCCACCCGGTTTACACTCACTACAGGAACACCATTTGCAACCGAATGTGAGCGTTGAATGGTTTGCCATGCATTATATTGGTCTTGGTTGGTTTCCTCATCCTGGTCGGTTGCCCAGCCAATCGCCGTTGGATAGAACATGATATCGGCGCCCATCAATGCTGTAATTCGAGAAGCCTCAGGATACCATTGATCCCAACAAATTAAGATTCCGATTTTAGCAAACTTGGTTTCAAAAACTTTGTAACCCAAATCTCCCGGCGTAAAATAGAATTTTTCGTAGAAAGCCGGATCATCAGGAATATGCATTTTGCGATATTTACCTAAATAAGAGCCATCAGCATCTAAAACAGCAGTTGTGTTGTGGTATAAACCTTCAGCACGTTTCTCAAATAAAGAGGCAATAATTACAACGCCCAATTCTTTCGCAACAACCTGCAAAGCATCCGTTGATGGACCGGGAATTTTTTCAGCTAAATCGAAATTGTCGTAATCCTCTACATCGCAAAAATACAATGACGTAAAAAGCTCTTGCAAACACACAATTTGTGCCCCTTTTGCAGCCGCTTCTCTTACTTTTACAATCGCTTTATCTAAATTTTCCTGCTTATCTTTAGTACAAGTCATTTGTACCAGGCCAACTTTTACTTTCTTCATTTCTTAAAATTATTGGATGAGGGAATCATAAAACGATTGAATTTGCAAAACTGCCAATCATTCAAAATTCGGTCATTCTAAATTAGGCTGCAAAGTTACTATTTTGTTTAAAAGTAGAACGGCATAAATTTGTAATTGTTTTCTGAAAAGCAACGACAGCAATTCTTGTTAGCCGTTAGTCGGGCTATTCGTTAAATCTTTTTTTGTTACTGTTACAGCGAGCCTGTAGATGTGTAACAAAAAAAGGATATCACTTCTATCCCGTTTAGGTGGGAAAAGTTTTTTGCTCAAATTCAACATCTAGGATTACCAAATAGATATGAGAACTCTTAATTATTTTAAAAACAGGCTCTTAATTTACTATGCTTGACGCGATGTTCAGGGTTCAAACCGTGTAATGAAAGCAGTTTTTCTACATGCAGTTTATCTGCCTCCGTACACTTAGGGCCGAGTGTTAAATTTAAATAAAGTAGCTTGCTTTCATCTAAATGCACATCTATGTTTTTTAAATTGCATGGAATATCAAATGATTTAAAGATATTATCTGCCTTTGGAATTACATGCATGAATAACCGAACTTCTTTCAAAAACTCCCATTCCTTTGCCTTAAGGCAAAACATATCTCTACCATTAATTCCTTTATGACCATCTAAATAGCCTGCAGCATTTTTTTTTCTTTCAGCTATCTCTTGTATTTTACCATATTCGACTTCTAAGAATTCAACATTTCTAAAAAGTTCGAAATTTTCATTATGATGTGGCAAGAATTTAAAATCCCCTAACTCCGCCAACATTTCTTTCAAAAATTCCATCTGAGGACTAAGAAACCTGTAACTGCCGTTTCCATTAATACTTGGAAATTCCATTGTAAGCAAATGCAAATGATTTTGGAAATTTATTCGTATGCCTTTAGAGTTGTCACCATACATGTTCCATACTGGTATGCTCTCATCTTCTTCTAAAGTATAGCATGAAACATATATTTGTTTTGCTAACTGAAAAGGCAAACATTGCCATTCTTGTTTATCGTCAACCTGGTCAAGTCTTGAAAATCTCCAAGATTTATTCTCAAGTATCTTCGCAAATGTATCAATAGATGTATAATGATGGATTTTCATGAAGCGATTACTTTTACAACTAAATTACGACTTTCCTAAACCGCTGATTATTGTTTTTAACACCATTAACATTGCAAAATTCATAAATTAGGCTCAAGCTACGGTACATTTGGCTATTTCTTTAGTCAGCTGAAGCAGCTTACAATGAACAAACCTAGATAATTGCCATTTCATTGCCGTTTGGCTTAAGCCAACGGTCTAATAAGATTAAACCCCTATCTCTTCCCTATATTCCTGTTGCAGTTCAAAAAGGCATTTCGCACACAAACAACCATCATACAATTCGGAAATGTATTGAACTTCATTGATGCTGAGTTGCACCACGCTGCATTGGCATTTGGTATAAGAATTTGCCTTGCATTCAATAGCCGTTCCGCATCTTTCGCATGGAATGATTTCGTGTTTGCTATGTTTGTGAATGTTCATTGGTTCATCAGTCATTAGTTCATTGGTATTTGGTGCACTACACTAATGAACCATTGAAAAATGAACTATTGAATTACAAAAATAAGGACAAAAAATAAGGTTTTGAGCGTTTGCCCAAAACCTTATCTATTTTATTGCTTTACAATGTTCATTGGTTTTTCGCCCCTTAAAAACTAATGAACCATCGACTAATGAACTATTGAACCGTATTATCCTGAACAGCTAATGCAACCTTCTTCCATTGAACAAACTGGTCCGTCAACGATTTCTTCTGCAACCTGGTCTTGTGTCATTTCGGCAGGAATAACCGCTTCGATGGCTTTACCACCTTGGTTTTCTACTGTAAATTTAACTGCCTGAGATGCTGCTTGAGTACGTAAGTAGTACATGCCGGTTTTCAAACCTTTTTCCCATGCGTAAAAGTGCATTGAAGTTAATTTCGAAGTATTTGGTGCATTTACGAATAAGTTTAAAGATTGCGATTGGCAGATGTAAGCGCCACGGTCTGCAGCCATATCGATGATGTTACGCATCTTAATCTCCCAAACTGTTTTGTACAATTCTTTAATATAATCAGGAATTGCAGCAATACCCTGGATTGAACCGTTAGCCAATATGATTTGGTTTTTCATATCGTTATTCCACAAACCTAATGCGACTAAATCTTTCAATAAGTGTTTGTTCACCACTACAAATTCTCCGCTTAATACACGACGGGTATAGATATTTGAAGTATATGGCTCGAAACATTCGTTGTTACCCAAAATTTGAGAAGTAGATGCAGTTGGCATCGGTGCAACCAATAATGAGTTATACACACCATTTTTAACTACTTTTTTGCGTAATGCATTCCAATCCCATCTACCGCTATCAGGCGTTACATTCCATAAATCGAACTGGAACTGACCTTTCGATAACGGCGAACCTTTGAAAGTTTGGTAAGGGCCGTTTTTCACGGCTAAATCGTGAGATGCTGTCATCGATGCGAAATAAATCGTTTCGAAAATATCTTTATTTAAACGTTTTGCCTCATCACTTTCGAAAGGTAAACGCAATAAAATAAAGGCATCGGCCAAACCTTGCACACCTAAACCAACCGGACGGTGACGCATATTTGAGTTTTCAGCTTCCTGAACAGGATAATAATTATGGTCGATAATTTTGTTCAGGTTCAAAGTAGCCTGATAAGTTACATCGTATAATTTTTGATGATCGAATTGGCCATTGATTACGAAACGTGGCAACGCCAGGGAAGCTAAATTACAAACCGCAACTTCATCTTTAGAGGTGTACTCAATAATTTCAGTACATAAGTTAGAAGACTTGATTGTACCTAAGTTTTGTTGGTTAGATTTGCTGTTCGCTGCATCTTTAAACAACATATAAGGTGTACCGGTTTCAATTTGCGAATCTAAAATGGCAAACCAAAGTTCTTGTGCTTTAATGGTTTTACGTCCGCGGCCTTCAGTTTCATATTGAGTATACAAAGCTTCGAACTCGGCTCCGAAACAATCTGCTAAGCCTGGTGCTTCGTGTGGGCAGAATAATGTCCAATCGCCATTATCTTTAACACGTTGCATAAACAAATCGTTAATCCAAAGGGCATAGAATAAATCACGGGCACGCATCTCTTCTTTACCGTGGTTTTTGCGCAAGTCTAAGAATTCGAAAACATCTGCATGCCATGGTTCTAAATAAATTGCGAACGCACCTTTACGCTTACCTCCACCCTGATCTACATAACGAGCGGTATCGTTAAAAACACGTAACATCGGGATGATACCATTACTTGTACCATTTGTACCACCAATGTATGAACCCGTTGCACGGATGTTATGGATACTTAAACCAATACCACCTGCACTTTGTGAAATCTTTGCAGTTTGTTTTAATGTATCATAGATGCCTTCAATGCTGTCATCTTGCATGGTTAATAAGAAACATGATGACATTTGAGGTTTTGGCGTAGCCGCGTTGAATAAAGTTGGCGTAGCATGTGTAAACCAACGCTCGCTCATTAAGTTATACGTTTTGATTGCGCTTTCGATATCTTCCTTATGAATACCAACAGAAACACGCATAAACAAGTGCTGAGGACGCTCAACAATTTTACCGTTAACTTTTAACAGATAAGATTTTTCTAGTGTTTTGAAACCGAAATAATCGAACCCGAAATCGCGGTCGTAAATAATAGAACTATCTAATATAGCTGCGTTTTTTTCAATAATCTCATACACATCATCAGCGATAAGCGGAGCTGCTTTCTGCGCTTTCGGGTCGAAATATTCGTACAACATTTTCATCGTACCCGAGAATGATTTAGTAGTGTTTTTATGCAAGTTAGAAACCGCGATACGCGATGCCAACAAAGCATAATCAGGGTGTTTTGTAGTTAACGATGCAGCAGTTTCGGCGGCAAGGTTATCCAACTCTGATGTAGTTACACCATCATATAAACCTTCGATTACCTTTTTGGCAACATCGATTGGGTCTACAAGGTCTGCGTTTAAACTATAGCACAACTTTTGAATACGAGCTGTGATTTTGTCAAATTGCACCGCTTCTTTGCGGCCATCTCTTTTTAGTACGAACATAATTTATGAGATTTTTTTAGTTTAGTATCTGGTAGCGATATCAAGTATCAAGACTTATTAATCACGTTTATAATTCTTATTTATTTTTTAGTATCAAGCAGTAAAAGGTAAAAGACCTTAACCTTTTGTCTTTTTATGCTTAACCTTAAAAGTCTTCATCCAAAGAAAATGCTTGTTTATTATTATCAGCAGAAGTTAGTACACCACTTTTTTGATAATCACCAACACGTTTCTCGAAGAAATTGGTTTTTCCCTGCAATGAAATCATTTCCATAAAATCGAAAGGATTGGTTGCGTTGTAGATTTTTTTGTAACCCAGTTCCTGTAACCATCTGTCAGCCACAAATTCGATATACTGGCTCATTAATTTTGCATTCATACCGATTAACGCAACCGGTAGCGCATCGGTAATAAATTCTTTTTCGATTTCTACCGCATCGCTGATGATACCATGAACCTGTTCTTCGCTTAATTTGTTGCTTAACATGCTGTATAACAAGCAGGCGAATTCACAGTGCGAGCCTTCATCTCTTGAAATTAATTCGTTGCTGAAAGTTAATCCCGGCATTAAACCACGTTTCTTTAACCAGAAGATAGAACAGAAACTTCCGCTGAAGAAAATACCTTCAACAGCTGCGAAAGCCACTAAACGTTCTGCAAAAGTTCCGTTTTCAATCCAGCGCAATGCCCATTCTGCTTTTCTTTTTACTGCCGGAACAGTATCAATAGCATGGAATAAGCGGTCTTTTTCTTCAGGGTCTTTAATATAAGTATCGATTAATAAAGCATAGGTTTCTGCGTGAATGTTCTCCATCATAATCTGGAAACCATAAAAACAACGGGCTTCTGGCAATTGCACTTCGCTCATAAAGTTTACAGCAAGGTTTTCGTTTACGATGCCATCACTAGCAGAAAAGAAAGCAAGAATGTGAGAAATGAAATGTCTTTCACCATCATTTAAGTTATCCCAGTGTTTTTGATCATCAGAAAGATCAATTTCTTCTGCGGTCCAAAAACTAGCTTCTGTCTTTTTGTACATCTCCCATATTTTTGGATACTTTATGGGTAAAAGCACAAATCGGTCTTTGTTTTCTTGTAGTAATAATTCCTGTTCCATACGCTGATATCTTTTTTAATCTTCATTATAAACAGAGCCGACAAAACCACGCATCCATCAATTTTATATGATGATTGTAATGTCTTTTATCAAAACTCTTGTAGTGAAAGTGCTAACTCCGTCGCTTTGCAAACAACTTAACTTTTAGTTAGGTAAATTGTACGTTTACACTAGAGAAATGTAATTGTAAACTCCTAAAAGCTAAGCTTTTGTATCTGTTTTAAAACGTAAGAAGTTAAAGAACTTTGTTATAACAAATATATATACGGCAGGCCTTTTTTGTGAACCAAAGTTGTTAACACTGGTAGGAAAGCGGTGGAGAAAACAATCAGGTAAATATCATTTTCAAGCAAAAAAAAAGCTAATCATTTCTTTTTAAGGGATTAGGAAACCAAAATGAGTGTTAATAACTTAAATTTTGGATGTAAATACCTTTCGGTTTAGAGCAATTTGGAGTACTACTCTAGTGTGTAGCTCAGCTTAACCCTGGCAACACCTTTACTGTAGATACCAATCTCTTTTGCAGCACTTTCTGATAAATCTATAGCAAGTTTTTTTGAGAACGGACCTCTATCGTTTACCTTAACAATAACTGATTTTCCGTTATCGGGATTGGTTACCGTAATCATTGTACCAAAGGGTAAAGTGCGGTGTGCTGCAGTAAATTTTTTCGCTCTGTATTTAGCGCCGCTAGTGGTTCGGCGGCCTTCAAATTTTCTGTGGTAATAAGTGGCGAGAACTGTTTTTTTGATACTATCTGGTTCATTTGATGAATCAGAATTTTGTGCTTTACCTTGTAAAAACAGGAAACAAAAACTTAATAACAGAAAATACTTCATAGGCTAAAATTTCTTTATCGAGCCTGCAAATATAAGCATTTAGTTTATAATCAGTAAATTGTGGAAAAATCGCCGATCACAGAGCTGAATCAACCCTATCAAAAACACTAATTTTCTACATCGAAATCAGCGCTAAAAGCTGCACAAGTTTAAGTTTTAAAAAATTAAAAAAGGCGTACAACTTATGCTGTACGCCTCTACCTAACCCTGCTATATCCACCTTATTTTTTATCGGGCACGAAATTCATGGAGATTGAATTTACACAATGGCGAGTATCTTTATTGGTAAATCCCTCGCCCAAAAATACGTGACCTAAGTGTGCGCCACAATTGGCACAAACAATTTCTGTACGCGAACCATCTGCATCGGGAATACGTTTTACGGCGCCTTTAATTTCATCATCAAAAGCAGGCCATCCACAGTGTGCGTCGAACTTACTTTCCGAGCGATATAATGCTGCGTTACAACGTTTACAAGTATAAGTACCTTTATCGGTTGTGTGTTCATATTTACCTGTACCAGGGTACTCAGTTCCTTTATTTACGATTACTCTTTCTTCTTCGGGTGTTAATGGGTTCCAGTTCATCTTATTCTTTGGTAATGTCTTCTCTGTTGACTGCGATTGTTTATCTTCTTTCTTAGCTTGCTTTTGAGCGCAAGCAGAAAGTCCTGTAGTTAAAACAACAGCCGAAATCAAAAATAGTTTATTTAACATCGTTTTCATACTACAATATACGGTAGAGATTTGGTTTTGGTTTGTTGGTTTAATGCTTTGAGTTAGTGTTTACAAAGGGATGATAAATCGTCATCCTAACTGCTTACTTAAACAGGAGATAAAATAAAAATTGCCTCGCAAACACAGAATACACGGAATCAATATCAAAAAGTCACATTAACTCTTGTTGAAATACAAACATTAGCGTAGATGAATAGCAAAATAATTAAAAAACAACTCGTCGTATTTCAAGCGCTGGCTTGCCAAAATTCAAGACAAAACCAACTTGACAATCAGCACATTTCAGTTAATTTATAGTTTGTGCTAAATCTTCATTTGCAATACCACTTTTAGCTTTAATTTCTAAAATAACCGAATCGAATACAATGAAATCTGCATAGAAACTGTGCGGCAATAAGTTAGCTTTATAATACAAAGGATAATGTTTTTCTCTTTCGTAAAAATACCCACGATTATCAAACTCAATACAAAGTGCGTCCTTGTAAACAATCTCCAAAAAACCGCAGCCCAAGTCTTTATGAACTTCGATTGCAGCATTAATAATTAAATTAGTTTCATTTTTATAGGGAAGATTATCTTGTCTCATTTGATAATCCATAGGAGGTAATTTTAACTAATCTAATCAAATTTCCTTTTTTTTATTTCCGTGTCCTCCGTGTTTCCTTGGCAAAACCGAAAAATAAATCAAAACAAATTAAAAAAATCCTGTTTGTTTCCGTAACAAAAAATTCCATAAAAAAAGCGTCCCGAAATTAATCGAGACGCTTTCATATATATAAATTTTAAAGTCTTACTTTGCTAATTCTTCTGCCATTGCAGCGCCAATTTCAGCAGGGCTTTCTACAACACGAATACCACACTCACGCATAATTTTCATTTTAGCAGCTGCAGTATCATCAGCACCGCCTACAATAGCACCGGCGTGACCCATTCTGCGTCCCGGAGGCGCAGTTTGACCAGCGATGAAACCAACAACTGGCTTGGTACCATTTTCTTTAATCCAACGGGCAGCCTCAGCTTCCATTCCCCCACCAATTTCACCAATCATGATGATACCGTGAGTTTCAGGGTCATTCATTAATAATTTAACGGCTTCAACAGTTGGTGTTCCAATAATTGGGTCGCCACCAATACCAATAGCAGTTGTAATGCCTAAACCAGCTTTAACCACCTGATCTACCGCTTCGTAAGTTAAGGTTCCAGATTTTGAAACCACACCTACATTACCTTTTTTGAAAATAAAACCTGGCATGATACCAATTTTAGCTTCATCAGCAGTAATAATACCAGGGCAGTTAGGGCCAATCAAAGTAACATCACGGTCAGAAATATATTCTTTAACCTGAATCATATCCTTCGTCGGGATACCCTCAGTAATACAAACAATCACTTTAATACCACCTTCGGCAGCTTCCATAATCGCATCAGCAGCAAAAGCAGGCGGCACGAAAATGATAGATACATTTGCTCCCGTTTTATCAACGGCATCTTTAACAGTATTAAAAACAGGCTTATCTAAATGCAATTGCCCACCTTTGCCAGGGGTAACACCGCCAACTACGTTTGTACCGTATGCAAGCATCTGCTCAGCATGGTAAGTTCCTTCGTTTCCGGTAAAACCCTGAACGATAACCTTAGAATCTTTATTTACTAAAACGCTCATGTATCAATATTTTTTTGTGCAAAGCTAATATTATTGACTGGAAAGTCAAGCCTAAAAATAGATTATTTAGCCCATTTTTTCACGAAAATGTAAGGAATCCGATTATGGCAATTTCAGTCCTGCTAATCCGCTTTACTCCGTTACACTCCGTGTTCGCTACTATCAGGTTTAATTAACAAAGTTTTGTACGCTTGGCAACACGGGGCAAAACGCTTAAATTTACGTTTAATGCAAAACGCCAAAACTAAAAGAAACAAAAAAGCACACCAGCCCCATGAAAAAACGAATTATTTTTATCTTCCTATTTCTGGCTACCATTTCTACAAAGATAAAGGCGCAAAGCAGCGACACCAGCAAATACATTTTACAAAATGATGTTAACGTTGCAAAAACAGAACCCGGCACGCATAACGGTGGCGGTGAAACCATTGGTTTTAATTTTTTTAGCCAGGCAAAAAACCTCAAAACTATTTTCCGGAAAAGGATTTTGAAGCCAGGTTCATCAATCGGCTATCATTTACAAAAAGAAGACGAGATTTATTACGTAATAAGTGGAAATGGCACCATGCAAATGAACGGCAAAACTTTCTCCGTAAAACCGGGCGATGCCATCTTAACGCGACCGGGAAGTTCGCACGGTGTTGCGCCTGACAAAGGCAATGAACTTGTTATTTTAATTGCTTACGAAAAGAAGTAACATTAGAATCTTTCTGTATTGCGATGGTTAATGTAAACTTTGTTTCAATTAGTTAGCTTTGAACTAAGCAAGCCCAATAATTAAATGGAACTCGAAAAACATTATACCAACAGAACAGGATGGCTTAGAGCTGCTGTGCTGGGCGCAAACGATGGCATTATCTCAACCTCAAGTTTAGTAATTGGTGTTGCGGCAGCAAGCCACACCAGAAGCCCCATTGTTCTCGCCGCTTTGGCGGGCTTGGTTGCAGGAGCACTCTCTATGGCCGCGGGCGAATATGTTTCTGTAAGTTCGCAGGCAGATATAGAAAAAGCAGATTTAGACAGAGAGAAAATTGAACTCGAAACCATGCCTGAGGTAGAACTGAAAGAACTTGCCAAAATATATGTTGCACAAGGTTTAGATGAAGATTTAGCCATGCAGGTTGCCATTAAACTTACCGCAAAAGATGCTTTGGAGGCACACGCGAGAGACGAACTTGGTATAAATGAACATACACAACCAAAACCACTTCAGGCAGCAATGGCCTCAGGAGCCTCTTTTATCAGCGGGGGAATTTTGCCTTTTCTTGTTGCTGTTTTTGCCCCGATAAAGGCGATGGTTTTTTACCAGTATGGCTTTGCTATTGTTTTTTTTAGCACTATCTGGTGCAATAGCGGCAAAGGCCGGTGGTTCTGATATGGTGAAGGGCATATTAAGAATTTGCTTTTGGGGCACTGTGGCTATGGTTGTTACAGCCCTGGCTGGTTATATTTTCGATGCTAAAACAAGTTAATATTTTATTTACCACCCAAACAAATTTAAATAGTAGCAATAAAATAAGTTTATTAAACCAGATTGGTGTGTTATCCTTTTTTGCAGCAGGCACAAAGTTTTCTGTACAAATGATGGCAAAAAAGATAAAAACAAAAAGCCGGACTAACTTTTATATTACCCCGGCTTTGCTTTACTAATTATTTTAGGTTTAAACAGTTTTATCTTCAGCTTTGGCTTTCGGTTCAATTTTCCAACCCTTTGCCCATTCTGCCTGTGCAGCTTCATCCTGAAATGTCCAGGCAACAAAGCGGCTAACTTTTTGGCCCTGGCTCATTTGTACGGTTGTAACCTCGAATGCCTTTGCTTTAATTAAAGCACTATAAATACTTTTCAGGTTAGCACTTTTAGAAACCAATGAGGTAAACCATAAACACTGATTTGCAATTTGGGCACTCTGGATAATCATTTGTTCTACAAAAGCACGTTCGCCACCCGGGCACCAAAGTTCAGCTTTGTTTCCACCAAAGTTTAAAACATGTTTTACTTCCTTTTCAGTGCCACCCAAATTACGCCATTTCTGCCGTGTCCCTTGCTCTGCTTCTTTCAAAGATGCGTGAAAGGGCGGATTACAAACAACGGCATCGAAACGTTCTTTCGCACCAACTACGCCTCTAAAAATCCCCATTTTAGAAGGCTGTAAACGAATTTCTACTGCGCCCTGCAATGATTTATTGGCATCTACAATACGTTTTGCCGATTCAACAGAAAGTGGATCAATTTCAGAACCGACAAAATTCCAGCCATACTCCTGATGACCGATTATTGGGTAAATACAATTCGCTCCAACACCAATATCCAAAACTTTTATACTTGTCCCTTTTGGTAGTTTTCCTTTGTTACTCGAGCCCAAAAGATCTGCAACGTAGTGAATGTAATCTGCCCTTCCAGGTATTGGCGGACAGAGATAATCTTTAGGAATATCCCACTGAGATATATTGTAAAAGTGCTTTAAAAGTGCTTTATTTAAGGCTTTCACGGCATTTTGATCGGCAAAATCTATTGAATCATCATCATGTTCATTTTTAAAAACGAAACGCTTCAATTCTTTAGATGTACTAATAAGTTGTTTAAAATTATAACGCGAACGATGTTTGTTGCGTGGGTGTAACTCGCTTTTTTCTGAGCGGGTATTTTCTTTTTGAGCCAATGTGCGGTAGTTTAATTAAACAAGCTGTGTGCCTGTTTCTACTGCAAAGATAGCTAAAAAAGCATTAACACTTCTGGTGGTCAGCGGCGTATTCTTGAAGCTTAATCTTTTATAACAAATGAAATATTAAAATTCTGCCTGATTATTTAAACATATTGTTACTCAAGGCTGTTAATAATTCTTTTAGCTTTGCAAAAAGCAAAACCTTTAATCTCCCTTTCCTCAATTATCACGCTTGTATGTCAAACAGTTTGGTTCAACCGCCACTGAGAATAATAAAATATAATCCCCAACTGGATGGACTTCGTTTTTGTGCCGTTTTTGTAGTTGTTTGCTACCACTGGATTCCATATATTTTTCTAAATCAGTTAACGTTATTTTTTGGAGGGTTTGTTAACTTTTTCTTTGTTTTAAGCAGTTACTTAATTACCAAAATATTATTATCGGCGAAAGAGAAAAGCTACAACTATAACATACCCCGTTATAAAGTAATTTTGTTTTTTCTTTTCCGTAGAACGATAAGAATTTTTCCGGCCTACTATGTATTTCTTTTAGTGGTTTTGCTCATTCCAGTTGTTGGTGAAGATGTTAAAAACCACGCCACAATGTATTTTACCTATCTCGCAAACTATCATATTTTTAACGCTACAGGTTGGCCTTTGGTTACTTCACACGTTTGGACCTTAGCGGTAGAGGAACAATTTTATATTTTCTGGCCTTTGATAATAATTTTCGTTCCACATAGATATCTGCTTAAAACCTTTATTTTATTAATAATTACAAGTGTTGGATTGCGGGCTTACTTTTATCAGGCGAATACCGGATTTTTTCCACAGTCGATATTAACCGAATACTGCATTGGGTCATTTGCTGTCGGAGGTATTCTCGCCTACATGTACACCATCCCGGAAAAAAGAGAAGTTTTAATAACAAAATATTTAAAGGTGATGCTTCTTATTGGCATTCCCGTAGGGATTACCATCATAATAATGAAGTCGTTTTATTTATCCTTCGTACTCAACGGATTAATAATTTCCTTAATTTCTTTATTTTTAATCCGAAAAGCGATTTTTGGGTATAAAGGATTTATGGGTAAGTTTTTAGAGAACAGAATCGTTCTTTATCTAGGCAAAATAAGTTATGGGATTTACCTTTATCATTTACTTGTACCTGTTATTTTCTGGCGCATTTTTGATAACTGGTATGCTTATTTCAGTAACAGAAACAGCCATTTCTTTTCCCACCATAATGCTAAAATCGTATTTATTATTAAAATTTTGTCTTCGCAAATCGGTTGTTTTATAATTTATTCAATTTTTACCGTCGCAATAGCGATGATTTCCTGGAATGTAATTGAAGAACCTTTCAACAGGCTGAAGGGATTGTTTAATCCAGGTATAAAAGGGCAGACTAAAACCAGTGAAACGCCCAGCTGATTAAACTCCTTCTTCTTTTTTTATTGATGCGGGTTCAATCGCTTTTAAGTATTTTTGCTGGTCGAATTGATTTTCGCTTTTGGCAATAACGATTGTAGCTACACCGTTTCCGATTACATTCGTAATCGCCCTTGCCTCGCTCATAAACCTATCTACACCAATCAGAATAGAAATGTGCTCAATCGGCATAATTTTTAAAGCTGTTAAGGTAGAAACCAATACAATGAAACCACTCCCGGTTACCCCAGCGGCTCCTTTTGACGTAACCATTAAAACACCCAGAACCGTAATTTGCTGACCGAGTGATAAATCGACATGAAAAACCTGACACAGAAAAATCACAGCCATGGCCAGGTAAATTGCCGTTCCATCTAAATTAAAAGAATAGCCTGTCGGGATAACTAAACCTACTACCGATTTATCGCAACCAATGGCTTCCATTTTTTGCATCATACTGGGTAAGGCCGATTCAGAAGATGAAGTGCCCAGTACAATTAATATTTCCTGGCGGATGAACTTTAGATACTGCCAGAGACTAAAGTTATAATATCTGCAAATTCCATTTAACACAATGAAAATAAATAAAATGCAAGTGAGGTAAACAGAGCCCATTAGTTTGGCCATACCCACAATACTTTGCAAGCCATGCGTACCGATGCTAAAAGCCATCCCGCCGAAAGCACCAATTGGCGCCAAGCGCATTATAACTTTCATTATTTTAAAAAGCACTTTCGAAATTTTGTCGAATGCATTTAGAACCGATGTACCTTCGCCACCAAGTTTATTCAATCCGTAACCAAAGAGAATTGCAAATAATAAAATTTGAAGAATATTTCCTTCAGCAAATGCCGCAATAACATTATGAGGAATGATGTGTAGAAAAAACTCCGCCCAATTCATGTCTTTTGCCTGTTCTGCATAACCAGCGATTTTGGTGGAATCGCCTGCTTTGGCAACCATCCCCGCACCGGGTTTAAGTACGTTAGCAACTAATAAACCAATTGCGATGGCAACTGTACTCACAATTTCGAAATACAAAAGTGCTTTTCCACCTACGCGTCCTACTTTTTTCATATCGCCCATATGAGCGATGCCCAAAACGATAGTAAAAAAGATAATTGGTGCAATTAACATACTAATCAGGTTTATAAAACCCTGACTAATCAGTTTCGCAGTTGGCGCAAAACCCGGAAAATAAGCGCCTACAATAATGCCTACCGTAATGGCTACTAATACCTGGAATGTTAAATTAGAAAGGAGGGATTTCATTTAGTTGAATTGGAAATGAAATATAGAGTTATTTTTCTTGTTGAGAAAATAAATTATGGTAAGATATCAAATACATCTCCAACGGTAAAAATCCCGAAATCGGCCTGGTTAAATTTAAGCAAACCCTTGTCTGTTGTCTTCAAATCTTTAGGTTTCGCCAATCGAATTACCTGGCTGTCGCCTGCTACAGTGGCCTTGTTTCCATGAACGATGATGGCGGTACTTTCATCAATTCCTACGCAGATAAGATTAGGATATGCCGCCAAAGCTGAAATTAGCCTGTTGTATCGATTGCGTTTTAGAAAATGCTGATCAATAATCGTATTTTCTAATAAGCCCATTCCCTCTTCAAATTCGATATTTTTATTCCAAAGTTTGTTAAAGGTTTCTTTGTAAACGGTATCAAGAAGTTGCTTACCAGTAATCATGTGTTTACTCATCACCGCAGCCCCGGCGCTGGTACCCGCAATCGTCGAACCGTTTTTATATGCCTGATGAATTGCATTGTACACTGGTGTGTTAATTACAGATTTCATAAAGCGGCTTTGGTCGCCACCTAAAATATAAATCAGTTTTGCACCCGCCAATGAATCAATCCATTTTTTATCGTTCACATCATGCTTGCTAAAATTAAAATTCTTTACAACATGCTTATCGATTTTGCCCAATTGAGCTGAAAAAGTTTTAAAACCAGAATCAGGGATTGTGCTTGCCATTGGCAGAACAATGATGTAATCGTTGGTTTTTAAATTAGCTGTTTGCAACATTTCTTCCATCAATCCATCCGAACGATTGCCGCCGCCAATAATGAACAAGCTGCCTTTGTTCTGCGCAATTGCCGCAAAGGAAACAAGTAACAGGAAGGTAATTGAAAAGTATTTTCTCATTATTTATAAATGCTTACTTCAATTTTACCATCTGCTGTAATCGCCCCTCTATACATACCTTCAGTATTAAAAGGCATGGTCATATTACCTTTTTTATCAAGTGCAATTAAGCCACCATCGCCACCCATTTTACCAACTTTATCCAACACAATTTTCGATGCTTCGGCAACTGGCAAACCTTTGTACTCCATTAAATCGGATATGGTTTTAGCCACCACATTACGAATGTAAAATTCGCCCCAACCAGTGCAGGAAATGCCTGCGGTTTCATTGTTGCAATAGGTTCCGGCTCCAATAATAGGTGCATCGCCAACGCGGCCATATTTTTTATTCGTCATGCCGCCGGTTGATGTTCCTGCAGCCAGATTTCCGTTTTTATCTAAAGCTACGCAACCTACAGTACCGAATTTATAATCGTGGTTTTTAATACCTAAAAGTTCTGATTTTTTACTGCCATGATCTAAAACAGCTTTGGTAGAATCTTCTTTAATCGCTTGTTGTAAACCATCCCAACGTTCTTTAGTCCAGAAATATTTCGGGTCTACAATTTCCAAACCTGCATCTTTTGCAAATAAATCAGCGCCTGAACCAACCAACATTACATGTTCAGATTTTTCCATCACAGCACGTGCGGCAGAGATTGGGTTTTTAATCGTGGTAACCCCTGCTACAGCTCCGGCCATCAATGTTTTTCCATCCATTATGGCTGCATCCAATTCATTCCGGCCATCATGTGTAAAAACAGCTCCTTTACCAGCGTTAAAATGAGGGTCGTTTTCTAAAACATGAATGGTAGCTTCAACAGCATCTAAACTGGTTTTCCCTGCCTGAATTTTTGCATAACCAGCCTTTAAAGCCGCAGTTAAGACAGCAATGTAAGCCGCTTCCTTTTCAGGTGTCATATTTTTTTTCAAAATGGTACCTGCACCACCATGAATAACCATGACATATTTTTTCTGCTGCGCACAGATATTTAATGTCATAAACGAAAAAAGCACGACTGCAAATAGTTTAAAAGACTTCATCTTCGAATTGATTTTAAGAAGATGTTAAATTAAGAAAATCCTTCGGATAATTTCGATTTAAGCTTTAGCAATTCCTTCTGATGAGAACTGCAAATCGTACAGCCTTTTGTAATAACCGTTTAACTTTAACAGCTGTTGATGCGTACCCTTCTCTTTAATCTCACCTTTATCTAAAACGATAATTTGATTTGCCTTTTGAATGGTTGATAAACGGTGTGCTATTACAATTGAGGTTCGGCCTTCCATTAAATTATCAATGGCTTTTTGAATGAGTAGTTCTGTTTCCGTATCAACAGATGATGTTGCTTCATCCAAAACCAAAATTGCCGGGTTATGAACCAGGGCTCGTATAAATGAAATCAATTGCGCTTGTCCAGCGGAAAGCGTAGAACCCCTTTCCATTACATTATACTGATAACCGCCCGGCAAACGCTCAATAAAATCGTGAGCACCAACTTTTTTGGCCGCATCTATAACGTCCTCAATTTTAATATCAGGATTATTTAAGGTGATGTTATTTAAAATCGTATCCGAAAAAAGAAAAACATCCTGAAGAACAGTAGCAATATGACTTCGAAGGTAATCGAGTTTGAAATCGTGAATATCAATTCCATCAACTGTAATTTTTCCTTTTTTGGTTTCGTAAAAACGGTTTAAAATATTTATCGTTGATGATTTTCCGGCGCCGGTTGCGCCCACCAAAGCCACGGTTTCGCCTGCTTTAACTTCGAAAGTTAAATCTTTGAGTACATAGTTTTCATCATTGTAAGCAAACCAAACATTTTTGAATTCGATATTTCCCTCAAGTTTTGCCGGCGCTATGGTACCCGAATCAGGCGTTCTCTCATCCGTATCTAAAACTTTAAATACACGCTCTGCGCCAACCATTCCCATTTGCAAAGTGTTAAATTTATCGGCCAGCTGGCGGATAGGCGTGTATACCATCCCTAAATACATTATAAACTGGGTAATGGTGCCTGGTGTAACATCAACAGGATTAGCAAGGATACTATTTGCTCCAAACCAAATTAACAAACCTAATGACATTGCAGAAATGAGCTCTACAACCGGAAAAAAGATGGAATAGTACCAATTGGAACGTATATTAGCATCTCGGTAGCGTTTATTAATAGCATAAAACTTTTTATACTCCTGGCGTTCCCTTGCAAAATACTGCACTATGGAAACGCCGGTAATGTGTTCTTGTAAAAAGGTATTCAGGTTTGAAACCTCATTACGGATTTCCTGAAAGGCTACCTTAATTGCTTTTTGAAATTTGCGTGTAGCCAGAATTAGCAGGGGCACCGGTAGTAGCACAACAACACTCAATTGCCAATCTGTATACAGCATTACCCCAATAATTACAATTACCTGAAGCGTATCGCCAATCATGGAAATCAAACCCTCCGAAAAAATATCAGCTATGGTTTCCAAATCGGAAACCGTTCTGGTAATTAGCTGCCCGATTGGCGTTTTATCGAAAAATTTTAAACGGAGTTTAGTGATGTGATTGAAAACATTAATCCGCAAATCTTTTATGACCGATTGCCCAAGGGTATTGGTTAGTAAAGTGTGATTATACTGAATTAAAGTTTGTAGCAGCAACATGAAAATCATTAGAATCGTCATGTTTACCAAACCTGAATATTTTCCCGTAAGAATATAATTGTCTAAGGTATACTTAATTAAAAACGGGCGGACAGGTGAAATGGCGGCAAGTAAAATGGTTAAAATTACCGACCATATAAAAACAGCACGATAAGGCTTTACATATTGAAAAATACGTTTCAGCAATCCTGTGTTATATACTTCGCCTGTAATTGCCATACTTATTGTTTAAGGTTTAAGCTATAAGGCCTTAAACCGTTTTCAAATTTTAATTTTATAATCTTTATGTTGTAATTTCAATTTTTATGGCGGTTGTATACCTTCCGCTTTAATTTCATCAATCTTCTAGCTTATATACGGGTAACTTACTTTTACCAAATACAAACCGCAAGCCGGAACCGATTGGCCAGCATTGCTTCTGTTTTTGCTATCAATAATATTTTTAAATTCTTCTATATCAATTTCCTTTCTTCCTACCCGAACTAACGTACCAACAATAGCTCGAACCATATTCCTAAGAAAGCGGTCGGCCTCGATGGTAAAAACAAGGCCATCATTCAGTTCTTCAAATTCTGCTTTTACAATTTTACAATTATTGGTAAAAGTTTGTGTATTCGATTTGCTGAAACAGGAAAAATCGGTATAATTTAATAATTCATTTGCTGCCCGGTTCATTAGCGCTACATTCAATTTATCTTTTACAAGCCAGGACCGATTTAGCTTAAAAGGATTTTTTTCAAAATGAATAAAGTACTTGTAAGCCCTAGCTGTTGCATCAAACCTGGCGTGTGCATCATCGGCAACAGGCAAAATACGTTTTGCGGCGATTTGATAGGGCATCATCGCATTTATGCCGGCAACAGCATTCATAACTTTGAATTCTTCGAGGTGTTCTACATCGAAATGTGCGAAAAACTGCGTGGCATGTACACCTGAATCGGTTCTGCCACAGCCTAAAGTTTCAATTGGCTGCCTAAAAAAAGTTGACATGGCTTTATCCAATAACTCCTGAACGGTTACTGCATTGGGTTGGATTTGCCAGCCATGATATAAGCTGCCATCGTAAGCAATTTGTATGAAATACCTTTTTTTACTCAAAGCGATGCAAAAATACTTTTTCCTTTTATTAGATAAGCCGGCAAAATGGAATTAAATATATATTTGTACAATTTATTAAATTAACATGATACAAAGAGTACAATCCATATGGCTTTTATTGGCAACAATTGCATTGATTTTAATGACTGTTCTGCCTATTGCAACAAAAAATATGGGAGGTGAACAATCAGAATTTTATAGTTATGGAATTCATACTACCTTTTCAGGTACAACCGGAACCGGATATAAAGCAGAATTGTTTCTACCGCTGTTGATTACGAATATCGCTATAGCAATAATGTGTTTAGCAAACATTTTCAACTTCAAAAAACGAAGTCTGCAGAAAAGAATAATCATTTTTACAATCGCTGCAATTGGTGGTTTTGCATTTTGGTTCAGCGTTTTCGCAAAACAACTTCCGGGCGGCATTGAAGGTGCTTCTTTCGGTGTTGGCGCATATATGCCTGCCCTCGCCATTCTGTTTTGTGTTTTGGCTATTTTCGGCATTAATAAAGATGAAAGATTGATACGCTCTGCTGAGAGGTTGCGTTAATATTGTTTCTGTTTTTGCACTTTAAACCCGATTGAAACGTAAATACTTTTTACAAAACCCCAAAAGGGGCTTAAGGCAAAGTCCCCTTCATGGTAAAAAGATTGCAGTGTAAAGCGGGGCTGCTTTAAACTACATCGAACAGGTTTTCCTTTTCAAGATTGAACTATTCACAATTGATTAAAGGAGTGATTTGCATCCTAAACATCATCCGTTTTCCATTTTCCCTTTTACATCTTTTGTTTATTCCTTATTTTCAATTATTTAGCCCTAAAAACTATTTACTTATCAATCAGTAAAATACGGAATATTAACCGTACCTTTGCGGCTTAAATAAATAAAAGACGAATGACAAACCCATTTCAATTATTGGGGATAAGTGATGACGTCGTTAATGCCGTAAAGGACCTTGGATTTGAAACTCCAACGCCTATTCAGGAGCAAAGTATTCCTGTACTGTTAGAAGGCACTAATGATTTTGTTGGTTTGGCCCAAACAGGAACAGGAAAAACAGCCGCATTTGGTTTGCCGCTGTTAGAACTAATCGATTTTAAAGTAACAAAACCGCAGGCATTAATTTTATGCCCAACGCGTGAGTTATGTTTACAAATCGCTAACGACCTTAAAAACTTTTCTAAAAACGTTGCTAATGCCCACGTTGTTGCCGTTTACGGTGGCGCGAACATTATGCAACAACTACGTGAAATACGCCAAGGCGTTCAAATCGTAGTGGCCACGCCCGGCCGTATGTTGGATATCATTGGCCGTAAAGCCATTGATTTTTCAAATGTTAAATATGTTGTGCTTGATGAAGCTGACGAAATGTTAAACATGGGTTTCCAGGATGACATTAACGACATTTTATCGACCACTCCTGATGACAAAAAAACCTGGTTATTCTCGGCTACCATGCCTGCAGAAGTTCGCCGTATAGCTAAAAACTATATGGATAACCCTGTAGAATTAACTATGGGCACAAAAAATACTGGTAACGTTAATATCGAACACGAATATTATATTGTTCGTGCCCGTGATAAATACGCTGCCTTAAAACGTATTGTAGATTTTAACCCTGAAATTTTTGCCGTTGTATTTTGTAAAACCAAATTGGATACACAAGATGTTGCCGAGCACTTAATTAAAGATGGTTACAATGCTGATGCATTGCACGGCGATTTATCGCAACAACAACGTGATAAAGTTATGCAACGTTTCCGTGAGCGTAACATGCAATTGCTTATTGCTACTGATGTTGCTGCCCGTGGTATTGATGTAAACAACGTAACGCACGTAATAAACTATTCTTTACCTGATGAAATTGAAAGTTATACCCACCGTTCTGGCCGTACCGGTCGTGCTGGTAAAACCGGTATTTCAATCTGCATCATCAACTCTAAGGAATTAGGTAAAATCCGTCAGCTGGAACGCATTATTGGTAAACAATTTACCAAAGCAGAGTTGCCGACAGGATTTGATGTTTGTGAAAAACAATTATTCTCATTAGTACATAAAGTACATAATGTAGAAGTTAATAACGAACAGATAGACCAGTACATTCCCCGTATTATGGATGAATTTGCTGATTTATCTAAAGAAGATGTAATTAAACGTTTTGCTTCGTTGGAATTTAACCGTTTCTTGGATTACTATTCTAAAGCACCTGATTTAAATGCAGCTGTTGGAGATGACCGTGGTGAAAGAGGTGAGCGTGGTGAAAGACGCGGACGTGGCAGCGAAGGTTACACCCGTTTGTTTATCAACTTAGGTTCGGTAGATGAATTTACACGTGGCGATATGTTATCATTTATCTGTAACAACGGAAAAATTGCTGGCAAAAGCGTTGGTAAAATCGATTTAAAAGGTGTTTTCTCATTCTTTGAAGTAGAAGATGCAGTTGCTGATAAAGTTTTCGAAGGCTTTAAATCTGTAGAATTCAATGGTCGCCAGGTTCGTATCGAAAAGAGCGGAGACGGTGGTCGCGGCGAAGGTACAGGCGAAAGACGCGGTGGCGGTGAAAGACGTAGCGGTGGTTTCGGCGGCGAACGCAGAAGCGGCGGTGGTTACCGTGGCGGTAGCGGCGGCGGAGACAGAAGAAGTTCTGGCGGAAGCGGTCGTAGAGAAGGCGGAAGAAGTGAAGGCGGAAACGCAGGCGGTGGTTTCAGAGATTTCTCAGGACGCAGTCGTGATGAAAAAGGCGGAAGCGGACGCAGAGAAGGCGGAAATCGTGAAGGCGGAAGTGGTGAACGCAGAAAAAAATGGTAAATCAATAAAACCAAATATTTACAAGCCGGTTTCGTTTATTCGAAACCGGCTTTTTTGTTTTTAACAATTGGGGATTTCGGGCTCCTATCCGACACAAAAATCAAGAAATATCATCATAAACAAAATGTGAAATATTATATTTATAACCTAACTATACAAAACATTACCATGCGTTATTTTAGGTTACTCCTTGTACTATTCCCGCTCTTGCTACCCAATATTCTTTTCGCACAGCAAAAACCAAGTGATCAGAAAATGCAGTGGTTTTCTGATGCAAAACTGGGCATCTTCATCCATTGGGGTATTTATTCTGTAAATGGCATATCAGAATCCTGGGCTTTTTATAATAACTACATCAACCATGATGCATACATGAAACAGCTTGAGGGCTTCAACGCCTCAAAATATGAGCCCAAGAAATGGGTAGAACTAATTAAAGAGAGCGGCGCAAAGTATGCGGTTATCACGACAAAACATCACGACGGAATTTCTTTGTGGAACACTAAAGCATCAAAGGCCACAACTACAATTGGTAACAGCGCAGCGAAAAAAGACTTAATCACACCTTTTGTTGAGGAGCTAAAAAATGCTGGTCTAAAAACCGGATTATATTTCTCCCTACCCGATTGGAGCCATCCAGCGTACAATATTTTTACTCGCGAAAGAATTCGATATGACATTAGAAAAGAACCGCAACGCTGGAACACATTTTTAAACTATTACCATGGTCAACTTAAAGAATTATCAACACAATATAATCCAGATTTAGTATGGTTTGATGGCAACTGGGAGCATACACCAAGTGAGTGGAAAACTGAGAAAGTTAGAAATATTTTAACAGCCAAAAATCCAAACATCATAATAAATTCGCGGTTGGATGAATTTGGTGATTACGATACGCCAGAACAAGGTGTACCTGTTGTAAAACCTGCTGCTAAATTTTGGGAATTGTGTTACACAATGAATGATTCTTGGGGATTCCAGCCACATGATAATCATTACAAATCCTCGAATATGATTATTCGCACACTTGTAGATTGCATTAGCATGGGCGGAAATTTATTACTTGATATCGGACCGAAACCGGATGGAACAATTGCTTCAGAACAAATTAAAATTTTACAAGATTTAGGCCGCTGGACTAAAAAACATGCTGAAGCAATTTATGGAACACAAGCAGGAATTCCGGCTGGACATATTAACGCTAAGACAGCCCTATCCAAAGACCAAAAGACTTTATACATTTACATGGAAAATAAAGACTTAAACGGAATACAACTAAAAGGAATAAACACTAAAATTGAGAAGGCAGAACTAGTGGGCAGTAAATCGCAAGTTAATCTGGCTAAACTAAATAATACAGACTACTTTTTTAACTTTAATGATGCCGGTTTTGATAGTGATGTAACTGTTTTAAAAGTAACGTTTAATGAGTCTGTTAAACTATCCGAACCCAAGGCTGACCGCATTTCACTAGAAACTTTATTAGCCAGTTCAGAAGAATTGGAGTGGACGAATTTCAAATTAAAAACGCTTGCCAACGACCTGAATGATGGCGTCAATATTTTCAACAACATTAACTTCCCCGCTGATGGTTTAGGTTTTAAGGCAAATGTAAAATTGATAAACCCGGAAATAAATGATTGGGTTATTAAACATGCCGAAGTGCTTTCGAACACCAAAAAGGGAATTCCTGCGGGCCATTATATTGGCAAAACTGCTTTATCTGCAGATAAGCAAACTTTGTACTTATTTGTTGAAGGTAAACCCACCGGTCCAATCGCCCTTAAAGGGTTAAAAAATAACATCAGCAGAATCAGAATTGTAGGTGAGGGAACCATGCTTACACACGAAGTTTACAACAAATTATACTGGAGTAAAGTTCCCGGGATTGTTTACATATCAATACCTGAGGAGAAGCTGGATAAAGAATTGACGGTTATTGCTGTTCTTTTAGATGCGCCTATCGATTTATACCGTGAAAAAGTTGAAGCCATTGAAAGCAATATGTGATTATTTAACAATTGTAAAATAGTTATTCAGCTTAATAATTATCCCTAAATTGCATTACTTTCGCTAATTATGCAGGCAAAATATATCTCCTATCAGGAAACCGGTTCCTTTTCAAAACTGGTTTTAGATTACATTAATAACGAAGAGGAGCTGAAAGCTTTTTACAGTTATCGCCCGGATATGGACGGCCTGGAAGAAGCAATTAACAACAGACACTTTTCTGGCGACAGAAACATTCTGAGAACTGTTTTAAAGAGCCAATATCAACACCTGCAACCAAATAAATCGGTAACCAAAAACATAGAGCTTTTAGCTTCAGAAAATACATTTACCGTTACAACCGGGCATCAGCTAAATCTTTTTACCGGCCCGCTTTATTTCATTTATAAAATTGTAACCACGATAAACTTAGCAATTGAGTTAAAAATTGCTCATCCTAATAAGAATTTTGTGCCTATATACTGGATGGCCACCGAAGACCACGATTTCGATGAAATAAATCACGTTAGTGTAGATGAAAAAAACATCAGCTGGATTCAAAATACCAATGGTGCAACGGGTAGATTAAGCACCAAAACTGTTGCGGCAGCAGTTTTGGCTTATCAGGGATATCTGGGGATTTCTAAAAACGGTAAGCGCATTGCAAAACTTGTTCAGCAAGCTTATTTACAACATGATAATTTGGCCGATGCTACCAGGTTTTTAGTTAATAATTTGTTTGAAAAATATGGTTTGGTTATCGTTAACGCCGACGATGCTAATTTGAAAAAGCTTTTTTCAGGGATTATTACAGCTGATATTACTCAGCACAACAGTTCTAAAAACATTAATCAAAGCTCGGAGCAGCTGGAGTCTTTAGGGTATAAAACTCAGGTTAATGGCAGAGATATAAACTTTTTCTACTTGAAGGATGATTTGCGTGAACGATTGATTTACGATAACGGTAAATATCTCGTCAATCATACGGAGATCAGTTTCACAGAAGAACAACTTAAGCAGGAAATTAATGCTCATCCGGAAAGATTTAGTCCGAATGTTGTAATGCGCCCAATGTACCAGGAAGTAATTTTGCCAAACATTGCCTATATTGGTGGTGGCGCAGAGGTTGCTTACTGGATGCAGTTGAAAGAAAATTTCGATTTCTATAAAGTTGATTTCCCCGTATTATTACTGCGTAATTCGGCTTTACTGATTGACAAAAGAAGTGCCGAAAACCTCTACAATTTGGGTTTTGCATTAGAAGACATTTTTTTACCTGCTGAAGAATTGAAAAATATTTGGGTAAGGAGAAATTCTACCGCACAATTGCTTTTGGCCGACGAAACAAGAGCAATTAACAGTATTTTCGACCAGATTAAGCTTAACGCCTATAAAATTGATAAAACACTTTCCGTTTCAACAGATACAGCGAAGCAGAAAACGAATCATTTGTTAGCTAACCTCGAAAAAAAATTATTCAGGGCTGAAAAACGTAAACATGAAACCGCCCTTCTTCAAATTGAAAATGTTAAGAAAAGGCTTTTTCCAGGCGGCACTTTGCAAGAACGTACCTTAAACATCGCCCCTATGTATGTAAATTATGGAGAGGATTTTCTTTCTTCGTGCATAGAAAATTTTGACCCATTGGGTGGCGATTTTACGCTACTTTTACCCTAAACGAATTGTTATTGCTGGGCTCGAAGTAATCCTCTATTCGGCTGCTATATGCCTGCAATGACAACAAATTGATTATTGAATGAACTTTATAACTTTTACTGAAACCAAGCTCAGAAGTTTTACTTACAACGTTTTTAAAGAAATGGGTTGTACTGATGAGCATGCTGAACTTGCAACCGATGTATTAATACGCTCAGATTTACGAGGGATCGATTCTCATGGTGTTGCCCGTTTAAGTGGTTACATTCGGTTGTGGGAGAAGAAAAGAATAAATGCTACACCAGATATTAAAATAGTTCATGAAACACCAACAACTGCAACTATAGATGGCGATGCAGGTTTAGGTTTGGTTGTTGCGCCTTTTGCCATGAGAGTTGCTATTGAAAAAGCGGAGAAATATGGCAGCGGATGGGTTTCCGTTAAAAACTCAAATCACTTCGGCATTGCAGGTTACCATGCCTTGATGGCTGTGGAAAAAGATATGATCGGCATCAGCATGACAAATGCAAGTCCGCTGGTGGCGCCAACGTATGCCAACGAACGCTTACTGGGAACCAACCCAATGTGCTATGCGTTTCCCGCAGGTAAATACCCACCGGTAATTGTAGATATGGCAACTGCGGCAGCTGCGAACGGCAAGCTGGAAATTGCGCAACGAGCCAATAAAAGTATTCCTGATGGTTGGGTACAAGATAAAAACGGCGATAATTCTACCGACCCAAATGAGTTAAAAAGTGGCGGTTCGCTGTTACCTTTAGGAAGCGATAAAGACCACGGCAGCCACAAAGGTTATGGATTAAGTGCTACCGTTGATATTTTATCAGCCGTGCTTTCAGGTGCGAATTATGGCCCATGGGTGCCTCCTTTCGTCGCCTTTTTAGAACCCTCAGCCAACCCGGTTGGCGAAGGGCTTGGTCATTTTTTAGGTGCCATGCGTGTAGATGGTTTTCGCCCTGCTGCTGATTTTAAAAATCACCTTGATAATTGGATTGAACGCTTTAGCAGTGCAAAAACCGTCGACCCTGATAAAAAAGTTATCATTCCGGGAGCGCCTGAACACAATTTTGAACAAGAAAGGAAGATAAGCGGAATCCCTTTAATTGATGTTGTGGTTAACGATTTAAATGAGCTCGCCGATAAATTAGGTATTGAGGGTTTAAGCTAACCAAGGCTATTTTTCAATAGTTAGGTTTGCCTTCAGTTGCAAATCTTTGCTTGATGAACCAATCATTATTCTAAAATCTCCTGGTTCAATAACCCAATTCAAATCTTTATTCAATATCTTGAAGGCATCAGGTGTTAATTCGAAAACAACCTGCTTTTCTTCGCCCGCCTTTAAGTGAATGCGTTTGAAATTTTTGAGCGCTAAAACCGGTTGTGAAACACTCGCTAAAATATCGCGGACATAGAGTTGAACAACTTCTTCTCCTTCTATACCACCTTCATTTTTTAATGTAAATTTAAGGGTTAAATTTTCTCCAGATTTGATTTTATCTTTTTGAAGTTTCAAATCACTATAGCTAAATTTAGTATAACTTAACCCATAGCCAAACGGAAACATTGCTTCGCCACTTAAATTGTTATAATCATCACCTCTACCCGTTGGCTTATGATTATAAACCAAAGGCAATTGCGCTTCGTTAACCGGATATGTTATTGGCAACTTGCCCGAAGGATTGGAGTCGCCGAACAGGGTTTCAGCGATAGCAGTTCCACCTTCTTCACCAGGATACCAAACATTTAAAATTGCCGGAACCTCGTCAATCCAGTTTTGCATATTTACCGCACTTCCACCAACCAATAAAACCACCACAGGTTTACCCGTTTTAGCCATTTCCTTAATTAGCGTTTCCTGATTACCCGGTAAATTAAGCATTGCCCTATCTAAAAATTCTCCTTCTTTTATACCCGCTACAATTATAATAACATCAGCCTTTTTGGCCAGTTCTTTCGCTTTTTCAAGCTCCAAAGCAGCTTTATCCTGTACATTATAATTCCATATAAGTTTAATATGAGCATTTCCTTTTGGCTCTCTAAATTCTATCTTAATCGGATAAGACTTATTCGCTGTAAAATCAAAATCTATTAACCTGGTGTGGAAAGAATTTTTATCCCAATGGTCGATAAGCAATTTGTTGTCTATATATAATCGATAGCCATCATTCCCTTCCAAGCCTATTTTATAAATGCCCGATTTTGGAATTTTAATATTACCTTCCCACCTAACAGCATAATTATCGGTTGTTAATTTTTCATTTGGTGGATAAAGTGTCCACATGAAATCCACTCGTTTATCAATTCTGGTCATTACCGCCTTGCCTGATAAATCGATAGAACTGAAATAAGTTCCTGATAAACCCCTGTTATCATTCGATGAAAGGAAAGCAGAATCGACAACAACATAATTTTGAATGCTACGGAAGCTACCTTGTGTGTAATTAACTACAGTGCTTTTAGCCCTTTTTTTAATGCCATCTAAAATGTTGACTTTACCTTTTCCGGTTCCGCTGTAGCCCCCCAAACGAGCTTCTATAGCATCTTCACCCAACACCAGAATGTTTGCCGGATGTTTAAGCGGCAATACATGCTGGTTATTCTTAAGCATTACAAATGATTTTAAAGCAGCCTGTTTTACCAGCTTTTTATTAGAAAAATCAGTTAAGGAAGCTTTTGCATCCGATTCAGAAACATACGGATTTTCGAACAAGCCTAACTCAAATTTCGCCCGTAAAACTCTGGTAACCGCATCATCAATTCTTGCCTGAGGAATACTGCCATCTAAAAATGGTGGCATAAAAAGTTTATAATGTTCGTATTCCACTTGAAAAACAACATCCAAACCACCATTAAAAGCTTGTATAGTAGATTCTTTATAATTTTCGGACGTATTATGAAGCACGTTGGCGCCACCAACCGCACCCGCATCTGAAATTACAAACCCTTTGAAGCCCCATTTTTTCTTTAAAACATCAGTTAAAAGCCAGTAATTTGAGGTTGCTGGCGTACCATCTACACTATTATAGGAAGTCATAACCGATCGAATTTTCGCTTTTTCCACCGCATCTTTAAATGCGGGGAAATGAATTTCCTGCAGAAATCGTTCGTTCTTTTCTATCGGATAACTATCTCGTCCACCATCTCCAACGTTGGCGATAAAATGTTTAGGCGTTACTACCACATTTTCCCGCTCAATTGCATTCATAAAAGAGTGGCCCATTATTGTTGTTAAATATGGGTCTTCGCCATAAGTTTCTTCCGTTCTGCCCCAGCGCACATCATCAGCAATATTAATAACAGGCGCCAAAACATCTCTTATGCCCCGGAGTTTAGCCTCTTTTGCTATTGATTTTCCAATCTGGGCCATCATTAACGTATCAAAACTTGCGGCTAAGCCGATGGATTGAGGGAAAGCCGTGGCCCCCTGCCTAACCAAACCATGGAGCGCTTCATCGAAAACAAGCATCGGTATTCCAAGCCTGGTTTCATTTATAAAATATCGCTGAAGCTGATTTACTTTTTTTGCAAGCGTAAATGCATTTTCAGTCGTATTGTAACTCAACATTTGCTGCGCCTCACCTCCACCACCGGATTGTGCACTGATTTGAAGTCCAAAAATTCCGTTTTTATAATTACCGTTATTAATTCCATCTACATCGCCCGGAACCATAAATAATTGCCAGAATTTTTCTTCAGGTGTCATCCTCGAAAGAAGGTCTTTTATTCTATCATCGATGCTAAGCTTTGAGTTTTTATACTTCGCCTGCGATAAATTTTTATCATTAGTTTGAGCGAATAAACTATTGATTAATGTAAATGAGATAAGCAGTGTGATGATGGAGTTTCGAAAAATCATTTCAGAAAGTTGAAGATTAGCCCTGAGGAGTGAATTCAAAAGCTAAAGCAGATTGAGCATTTATTTCTTTAGGAATTTCCAGGCTCACTTCACCATTTACTTCATTCCATTTTATTTTTTTTCCTGTTGAAACTAATATTACATCAGTTCCTTTTTTTGGTATATTTCCTCTCCAGTCAATTTTAACCGGAGTTTTTTCATCAGCTTCTAAACAATATATCGCAAAAAGTTTTTTGCCATCTTTAGCTTGAGTAAACCAGGTTTGCCCGCTATTATAATTTTTTGTTGTTCTTGTATTGTAAATAGCTTTCCCATTAACCGAGGTCCATTTTCCAATATCTTCGAGTTTTTTCGTTACCTCGTCAGGTAAAGTTCCATCAGGTTTTGGTCCTACACCTAAAAGCAAACTTCCGCCTTTAGCTACAATTTCTACAAGTTTATTAATTACTTCCGGTGCAGATTTATATTTATCATTTGGAACAAAACCCCAGGCACCGCCAAGCGTCATACAGCTTTCCCAAGGATAATCTAATTGTTTTTCGGGTATTTTTTGTTCCGGTGTCTGATAATTTTCGTAAGGTCCGTGAACAGTTCTATCAACCATTATTAAACCTGGTTGTCCTTTTCTGGCCATTGAGGCAATTTTAGGCATGTTAATATCCTGGCTCCATTTCGGTATGTTTGCACCCCATGATAGTACTTCGGCATTAACCGATTCGAGCGGGCGAACCCATCCACCATCAAGCCACAAAATATCTATACTTCCATAATTGTGCATTAGCTCGCCAATCTGGTTGTAGGTAAAATCCTTAAACTGATTCCACCTCCATGGATATTTTCTAATATCGTAGTTATTATTTCTATCCGCAGTGGCGTATTTCTGCCACCAATAATACTGAGAATGCCAATCGGGTTTAGAAAAATAAGCGCCAATCATAAAACCCTCTTTCCTAAAAGCATCAAAAACATATTTAGCCACATCAGCCTTTGGATTGTTGGCAAATGGACCTTTGGCGATACTAAAATCAGATTGTTTGGTATCGAACATGGCAAAGCCATCGTGGTGTTTGGTTGTAAAAACCAGGTATTTCATCCCCGCATCTTTACCTGCTTTTGCCCACTGCTCAGGATTAAATTTCGTTGGGTTAAACTGTTTGCTGAAAGCCCAATACCATTTTTTGTAATCATCGTAGGAAATGGTCGAATCCCTTTCTATCCAATCTTCAGAACAAATAGACCAAGATTCGATAATACCAGGAACAGCATATAATCCCCAATGGATTATCATTCCAAACTTTTTATCCTGCCAGGAATCTAACTTCTTTTTTACTAGTGGATCTGCAGGCGCCTCGTAATTTGTTGATTGGGGCATGATATCATTCTGTTGACCATAGGATTTAAGGGCAAAAAATATAAACCAGAAAAGAAGGAATGATTTGATTTTCATAATCAATTATAAATAAAAAATCCCGACCAAACCGCTTTGGCCGGGATTTACTAATCAATTTTAACAAATTTATGGTTGCCAGAAAACCTTGGCCGTACGTGTATCCTTGCTCACAACCGCTTGGTAGTTAGCGCTATTCAGCGTCTTTTCTTTTGCAGGATATAACAAACGGTTAGGAGGCGTTTCAAAGCCGGCTAATTTACCATTGGTAGGAAAAGTTAGTACCGGATAACCAGTTCTTCTATATTCAGACCAGGCTTCTGTTGATTGAAGAACGCCGAAATGAGCCCACTTTTGTATAGCTATATTCTGCAGCTTTGCAGTAGTAGACCCTGTATATGTTGCAGAAGATGCGTTAACCCATGCATCAACCAACGCAGTCGAAGGCGCAGGTACATTAACAAAACCAGCACCTTGATTTAAATTATTCAGGTAGTAATAAAATGCAACTGATTGTTTTAAAGCATTATCATAAGCAATTTTAGCATCTGATGTACTTCCCCATCGCTCATAAGCTTCGGCTTTTAACAAATTAACTTCAGTAGCTGTAATTAAAATTCCGGGTAACTTTTGGTTGTAAACCAAAGTTGCAGAATCTAACACAGCGTAATCAGCAAAACTTGATTCTTGCTGTGCGGTTGTAAAGGTAATTGGCATTGCTTTGTAAGTCGGGTTCTGAACAAATTTACCGTTTACCGTACGCCCGAATTTATCGTAAATTACTGGAATTCGAGGGTCATTTGCTGGAGCCATCACTGTATTTAACATATAATCAGTAGCATACCAAGCGCCTTCAAAAAAGGCATCATGCAAATCACTTGTGCTATTTGTTAAAGGAGAAAGTAAAATATCAGAACTTGCCGGATTGTAAAGAGCGATATTGCCGCCATCTACCAGCGGATAGTTTGCCTGGTTGTTTAACATGTCCAAAACAGCTGTTTTTGCAGTTGCTTCATCAGTTTTCGATATCCGCATTAACAACCTTAACCTTAAAGAGTTGGCATAACGTGTCCATTTTGAAACGTCACCTTTCAACAAGATATCCGATTTAGAAAAGGCGCTTGTTGTAGTTGCTGATTTAAAATAGGTTGCAGCGGCAGCTAAATCTGAGATAAAAGTTGCGTACAATGCCTTTTGTTCATCGTATTTTGGATTTGTAATTGCACTACTTGTTGGTAGGCTACCTGCTGCAGAATATGGGATATCTCCCCATAAATCGACCATTTTCGCTGCCTGTTCAATTAACACAACCTTTGCAGCCTGCATAATCACTTTTTGACTAGTTTGCTCTGCTGCTGGTAATGAATTATATTTTACTTCCATTACGCGGTAGAGCGCAAGTGGACCGCTTCCGTTTCCGCCAGTGCTGTAAAAATCATCCCAATACTGCTGAGAATAACTATCGCTTTGCTGGTAAACTGTATTACCGTTTGATATATAGGCTGTTTGTGCATAAACACCCGGCATTTGAGTTAGAAATGTACGTACGTTCCAGTATTTTTGTGCAACTCTATCGTTATTTAACATACCTGTAAACAATCCAGGCAAATTAGGCTCAAGAACCTTTTCGGGATTATTGAACTTTTCATCTACGTCTTTTTTACAACCAACCAAAGCAGTTAGTGACAGTAAAAGAAAACTGGCTTTTATGATTAACTTTTTCATAATATCTTATTTGTTAGTTGGCTAAAAATTTGCACTTAAAGAAAAACCAAAGTTTCTTGATGCCGCTGTAGAACCTACATCCACACCTTGCGACCACCATTTGTTACCTAGTGGTGCTTCAGGATCTAAATCCTTAAGGGTACGGTAGATGTAGAATAAGTTACGTCCAATTAGTGAGAATCTTAAATTTGTGATGCTTAACTTTTTAGTAAAAGTTGCAGGAAATTTGTAGCTCAACGTAATTTCTCTCATTTTAACATAGCTGTTGTCAAAAATTTCTGCCTCAGTTAAAGAGCCCTCACCCCAGTTGTAAGTAGTTAAATAATAATCAGCCGCCGATAATATTTTTGTGTTTGCTAAACCTGTTGTTTGGTTTACACCCTGTAACAATACACCGTCGTTATATGTTTTGCCATTAACCGTGTAAGCAAGTCCACCGTTAGCTGCGTCTCTATACTCCATAGAGTTTTCCAACATACCCGCACCACGCATATATTTCAAGTTTGGTGCAATCATTTTACCACCTAAACGATAATCGATAGTGAAATCCAGAGCCACATTACCATAGCTAAAAGTGTTTGAAAAACCGCCAACTGCTTTTGGCATGATGTTGCCAGCTTTTACATAAACAGAATTATCCATTACGTAGAAACCATCATCGTTGATTAGATAGTTACCGCTTGCATCGGTTTTTCTTGGGCGGATGTAAATGTTACCTAAATCTTCTCCAGCTCTTGCAACAATTTTTGCCGTGGATTGATCGGAAGCATAAAAATTTATTTCTGAATTAGCATCTTTCAGCGAGTTTACCTTTGATTTGTTAGTAGAGAAATTTAATCTTGTATCCCATCTGAATTTACCTGCAATTGGAGTAGCGTTTAAAGCAACCTCAAAACCTCTGTTGCCAATTTCGCCAACATTTACAATCTGACTTTTCGCACCATTTGTCGAGGTTACATCTAAAGGTAAAATCTGGTTCTTGATTTTGTTATCATAGTAACTTACATCAAAACCGAGGCGACCTTGAAGGAAACGAGTTTCCAAACCAAATTCCGCTTCATGTTTTTTCTCTGGCATTAGGCCCAGATTACCATAAGCACTTGCAGAAACAATTGACGGCACAGAACCATTAATCGTTTGTAAAGAATTTTGAGTATAAGAAACGTTTGCCTCGTAAATTGGAGGCGCATTACCTACCACACCATAGGATGCTCTTAATTTTCCATAAGTCCAGAATGATGGAAGTTTAACAACATCACTAAATACAAAACCGCTATTTACTGAGTAGTATGAATACTGGTTATTTCCTGGAGGCAAAGTAGAAACATACTCCTGGCGGGCGGTACCCTCCACGAATAAGAAATCTTTATAACTCAGGTTTAATAAACCTAAGTAAGCGTATTTCAATTGCTCTTTACGAGCCTCTGATGTTTCTGCTATTCCAAATGAATTTGATAGTGCAAAGAAATTCTCAGTTACTAATCCATCTCTGGTATTCGAACGTAAATCTTTGTAAGTTTCTTTCCTACCCTGATAACCTCCACTTAATGAAACCGAAAAGTCTTTACCTATTTTATTAGAGTAAGTTAATAGCGCATCACCATACAATACAGAGTACTGACCTTGAGTTGTAGTGTAAGAGCCCGTACTTGTGTTACCATTCAATGAACTAGGAATTTCCGTAAATTGGCGGTTTTCTGTTTTTGCACTTGTATAATCGTTACCAATACGACCTCTGAATTTTAAGTTTTTAGCTACATCATAGTTTAAAGTGAAACTAGATAACAATCTGTTTTCATTCTCATCGTATTTATTTTTAAGCTGCTGCCAATAAAAATCTAATAAGTTTGTTGCTCTGATATTGAATAAAAAAGGCTCAGGGCGATTTAGTTGATCAAACGTAGCGTATTTATAGCCATTACTTGTTTGATATTTCTCTTTCATCAAATTCATATCTTCGGCTCTACTAAAGAAACCAGCAAATGAACCTAAAACCTGACCTAACTGATAAGGTCTGTTTTTAGTAATCGTGTTAACGTAGCTAACAATAACATCAGCAGATAATCTTGGAGCTAGTTTAATTGTTGAATTCAGGTTAAAAGTATTTTTAGAGCCAGTATTTCCGGGTTGCGTACCTTTATAATCCAATCTCGAAGCAGAAAAGCGGTAGTTTAAGCCATCAGTTTGATTTGAAATTGCTATGTTGGCATTTGAAGTGTAACCGGTTTGGTAAACGTCTTTGTAATTATCTGGCTGCGGCGAATAAGAACGGATTGAACCATCCCACCATCTAACCTGCTGCCCATCCATTTTAGGACCAAAGTTAGCGTAAGCTCTAAAATATGGTCTGAACCCTGTTGGAGATTGTGCGTCCGGAATCCAGCCTTCTTCTGTAGCGCCATTGGCTACATTAGTTTCTCTATCATAACCGGGTCCATAAGTGTTCTGGAAATTTGGCAGAAATGCCACTTTGTCAACAGAACCTTGATAGTTAAAATCGATACCAAGACCTCTGTTTTTAGAACCTTTTTTAGTTGTAATTACAACAACACCACTTGCCGCATCAGAGCCATATAAAGCAGATGCACTGGCACCTTTTAGTATAGTTAGCGTTTCGATATCTCCAGGGTTAATGTCCAGAATACCATTTCCTCTAACGCGTTGGTCATCCCAGTAGTTGTTGTTGTTCGCACCGGCAGCGCCGTTCTGGCCATCATTTCTAATCATAACACCATCAACAACATAAAGCGGTTGTTGATTGTAGTTAATTGAGTTAATGCCCCGGATTTGCACATTCACCGCACTACTTGCTCCACCAGGCGCAGTAGTAATTTTTACACCCGCGGCCTTACCATATAATGCCGAAGCAAAGTTAGTATTGCCACCTTCTGTTAACTGTTTTGCTGTAACTGTACTTACCGCGTAGCCTAAAGATTTCTCCTGGCGCTTTATACCCAGCGCCGTGGTTACAACATTTACTTCATCAAGTTGATTTGCATTTTCTTTTAAAGTAATATTTAAAGTTGACTGGCCACTATAGGTAATTTCTTGTTTAGTGAAACCAATTGCAGAAAACACTAAAACTTCATTAGCATTTACCGGAATTGAAAATTTACCATTACCATCTGTCTGAGTGGCTTTGGTTGTTCCTTTAACAGAAACATTAACACCTGGAATAACGCCAGTTGCATCTTTTACTGTTCCTGTAACAGTTTTTTGTGCGAAAGATGCTATTGTAACCAATGTAAACAATAGCGTCATCAAGCACTTTAAGTACCTCTTATTCATTTTCTTGTAGTTAGTATTTATCGATTAGTTGATTGGTGAAGATTTGGTTTTTTTCATTTCTTTTGTTTTTCCATAGTCTGGTTTTTAGTTGTTAGTATTCAATTATTTAAACTTGCTGTGCTCTATAACAAGACTGGCAGCTGCAAGAAGCTCTGCCTGTTCTGCAAGTTTGGAAAGTACAATAGTTGTTTGATCTGCAACCCTTGGGATACAGAATTTATTTACTGCTTGTTGTATCGGCGGCAAAAGCATTTTTCCTGCCCGTGCCCCTCTTCCGCTCAAAACAATCCTTTCCGGATTCATGATATGAATTAAGGTGGCTAAGCCTTTTCCTATTTGAGATGCGGCATTGTGTAGAATAGAAATTGCAACAGAATCTTGTTTTACAACCGCATCCAGGAAATGATCTGCATGATGCTTGCTTTCATCCTTAAAAAGTTCGGTCATGATTGTTGGCTCGCCATGAGCAACCGCTTGCTCTGCCAGGTTTACCATTACGAGTAAAGAAGTTTCTACCTCGAGGCAGCCACGTTTTCCACAAGAACATAATTTATCAGAATTCGATAGTGGAATATGACTAAATTCACCAGCGTAGCCACTGCTTCCACGATATAAATTTCCATTTACAATCATCCCTAAACCTGTTCCCCAACCAACATTTACAACCAAAACATCTTTAAATCCTGCGGCTTCGCCAAAATGAAGTTCTGCCAGGGCAATTAAACTGGAGTCATTATCCAGAAAAACAGGTAAATTCAATTTATCTGAAAGATATTCTTGAAGGCTTACACCATCTTCAGTTGCCATAAAAGAATAGTTTATCCCTTTTTCGGCATTAACAAAACCCGGCATTCCTATACCTACACCGAGTAAATTTTCCGAATCGATTTTAGATTTGGTAATGCATTTATTAATGAATTGGATTAATAAATCTGCACTATTTGCAGATGACATATCTAAATTGACTAATTGCGGTGGGAGAATAACCCTATTCGATAAATCATAAATTGTTAAACGTGTGATGAATTGATCCATCGCAACCGCTACAATATATTTCTTATAGTTAGGATTTAACAGAAACATCGCAGCTCGCCTGCCACCTGTTGATGGGGCAAAACCTTGCTCAATTAGCTGCCCTTCTTTTATTAATCCATTAACAGATGACGTAACTGACGGTAAACTTTTCTGAGTCAGCTTACTCAAATCCATTAATGAAAGGACTTTATTATAATATAAATGCTTGATTATATCAGCCCTTAAACGTTGACCTTTCTGTAAGATTATCGACATTTTGTTTGGTTATAAATCAAACTTACTAAAAAATTACAAAACATATATAATCTTTTTAAAAAAATTAAAAAGATAACCCGCTAAAAAAAAACGACTTACACAAAGTGAAGTCGTTTTTATAGGTTTTTGGTCGATTTATTTAATTCCCCTCAGCAATCTACCCCACCGTATTTTGTGGAGAAATGATGCTGTACTATCCCAGCTCATCCAAATAAACAAGGCTTTGCCAACAACATGATCTTCAGGTAAAAAACCCCAATAACGAGAATCGATTGAGTTATGACGGTTATCACCCATCATCCAATAGTAATTCATTTTAAAAGTATAGGTTGTTGCAGGTTTATCATTAATAAACCAAACACCATTTTTTTCTTCCACTTTGTTGCCTTCGTAAGTTCTGATGGCTCTATAATACAAAGGCATGGTGCTGCTGTCAATTTTAACGGTCCAACCTTTTGCAGGAATTTTCATGGGCCCAAAATTATCTACATTCCATTTTCGGTTAACATCCAAAGGAAAGAGATCGCCATCATTTACCGATGCAGGTTTAACGAAAAGTTGCGCTGATTTTATGAAATCTAGTTTTCTTAATTCCTGAGCCATCTCTTCAGTTCCATTTGCTACATAAGTCTTGTCAGATAGCTGTTGCATTTCTTCAATTCTGAAACCGAGTTCTTTCAAAACATCGAAGTTTACATCTGTAGTTTTAGTTTCTATTTTATAAGGCATCTGGCCGGTATTTTTTAAGGGTTCGGCTTTATCGTTAATATAAACGATTCCGCTTGTCATACGCACAACATCACCCGGAATACCAATGCATCTTTTAATAATATTTTCTCTTTTATCAACTGGCCGGCTCGTTATGGTGTACTGGCTGTTTACGGTTTTCCAGTCGGCTTGGCGCAGCAAAGTGTAGTAACTTACTTCCTGGTTTTCGAGGGCTACAGTATCGCCAACCGGCAAATTGAAAACCACAATATCATTTCTTTTAATTTCGGATAATCCTGGCAATCGATGGTATTTCCACTGAACGCCATCCCAATAAGCTTTAGTTCGTGTTAATGGCATTGTATGGTGTGCAAATGGAAAGGCAACAGGTGTCATCGGAATTCTTGCCCCGTAATTAACTTTACTTACAAAAAGAAAATCGCCAATTAGAAGCGACCTTTCCATTGAAGCAGACGGTATAGTATAAGCTTCGATAAAGAAAACACGGATAATTGTTGCTGCCACAACTGCAAAAACTATAGCATCTACCCACTCGCGGGTTTTGGTTTTCTTCTTCTTATTGATATTGTTTTTCTTCTGCCAGAATTTCCAGTTCATTGTAAAATCAGTTTAGTTTTTGGGCATTATTAATCGAATGATTTTTAGACAAATTTGTGTGGCCTTTGTTACACAGCAGCTTACGTTGCCAACCAGGCATAAAAAAAAAGCGCCCCGATGTAATCGAGACGCTTCAAGTGTTTTTGTAATGCTTAGTGAATTCCCCTCAGCAATCTGCTCCAGCGTATTTTGTGTAAAAATGAAGCTTCGCTATCCCAACTCATCCAAATAAACAAAGCTTTACCAACAATGTGATCTTCAGGTACAAAACCCCAATAACGGGAATCGGCAGAATTATGTCGATTATCACCCATCATCCAAAAATAGTTCATTTTAAAAGTGTAGGTAGTTGCAATTTTATCATTTATGTACCAATCTTTACCTTTTTGCTCTACCTTATTGCCTTCGTACGTTCTTATTGCCCTGTAGTATAAAGGCATTGTATTGCTATCAATTTTAACTGTCCAACCTTTTGCCGGAATTTTTATCGGGCCGAAATTATCACGGTTCCACACACGATTTGGATCGTGAGGAAAAACCCCGCCTGCTTCAATTTCAGCACTAGTTGCAGCATCCATATTCACGCTTTTAACAAAGTCTAGAGCCCTAAGTTCATCAGCCATTTCCGGAGAGATGTTTACCTGATAAGTATTTGGAGCGATTTGAGGCGTATTACCGAGATCCAGTTTGAAATCATCAAGTGCAGAATAATTAAAGTCCATGGTTTTAAACACAAGGCGATAAGGCATCATTCCGGTACTTTTCAATGGTTCATCTTTCCCGTTAACATTGGCTATACCGTTTTTCATGCTAATTACATCGCCAGAAATACCAATACATCTTTTAATAAAATTCTCCCGCTTATCAACCGGTCGGCTAATGATTGTAAACCTGCTGTTAACAGCCTCACGACCAAACTGCCTTTTTAAGTCGTAATAATTTGATACCTGATCTTCTACTGCTACAGTATCTCCTTCAGGAAAGTTAAATACAACAACATCGTTTCTTTTAACATCCGATAAACCTGGTAAGCGGCGATATTTCCATTGAACCCCATCCCAGTAAGCTTTGGTAGAGGTGGTTAACGGCATGGTATGATGCGCAAAGGGAAAAGCAACCGGAGTCATTGGAATACGTGCGCCATAATTTACTTTACTAACGAAAAGAAAATCGCCAATTAGCAACGAGCGCTCCATAGAACCCGATGGAATGGTGTAAGCCTCTATAAAAAACACCCTGATAATTGTTGCGGCAACCACTGCAAAAACAATTGCATCAACCCACTCGCGGGTTTTGGTTTTTTTCTTTTTATTGGCATCTTTTTTCTTCTGCCAGAATTTATAATTCATATTTCTTGTTTTGTTGGTTAACGGATTATTGCATAACCGGTTAACTATTATCTGAGTCTTTCTTGGTTTAGCACATAAACTTTTTAACAATTTTTTGTGCTATTTCTATTCAAATATATCAGTAATACTGAAAAATCCTTTTTTATTTTCAAGCCATTCTGCAGCTACAACAGCTCCAAGCGCAAAACCTGCCCTGCTATGTGCAGTATGTTTTATTTCAATTTCATCTACCTCACTGCTGTAAATAACCGTATGCGTTCCAGGTATATTTTCGATTCTATGCGATTCGATAAGGAGTTGTTCTGCTGTTGGAAAAACCGCTACGTTGGTTCCAACAACTTCGTTTAACCATTCAGATTTTCTGTCCAGATTATCAACTATACCTTCGGCAATTGTAATGGCTGTTCCACTTGGCGAATCGAGTTTTTGAGTATGGTGAATCTCTTCAACCTGAACTTCATAAGCAGGATAGTTATTCATCAGTTTAGCTAATGTTTGATTTAACTTAAAAAATAAGTTTACGCCAATACTGAAGTTAGAACCATAAAGCAAAGTATTGTTACTGTTATTACATTCGTTTTTAACTTCCTGTAATTTACCATACCAACCGGTAGTACCAACTACAACAGGAACATTCGCATCGAAGCAGGTATAAATATTATTCAAGACAGAATCCGGGGTACTAAAATCAATTGCTACATCTGCGGCTTTCAGGTTTTGCCTCGTTAGCTCTTCCTGATTGTCTACAGCTATTTTCAAAACGATTTCGTGGCCACGTTCAAGAGCAAATTTCTCAATAATCTGCCCCATTTTGCCATATCCTAAAAGCGCAATTTTCATTAGATGATTATTTATTTTTATTATTTAAAACTTTAACGATACCTTCAAAGCAGGCATGGTATTAAAACCATACATCGCATTTTGATTAATCATTAACGATGGTGTAACTTTTAAAGCAACAGAATCGTCGATGTTAAAGAAATTTAAGCGGGCGGCAACATAAGCGTCGATTACCTGAACTGCATAAACTGCAAAGTATGAGAAAATAACGATTTGCGTATTTCTTTTGTAAATAGCCTGAGCATCGGTAACATTCGAATCGCCATATCTGACCAGATCGGGATTGACAGGTTGCTTTTTTGCCGGGTCGGTTTCCAACTTATTAAAAGCCCTTACCTGCGCTTCCTTCAAAAATATTTTATAATTACTTCTATTGTCTATATAAGAAAGCGTAAGTAAAGTAAATCCTCCGTAAATAATACCAACTTTACTTAAGGTGTAAGTTTTTTGCCAGAAGTGACCGGTTTTTTCTCCACGGGCATTCAATTTGTCGTTTAATAACTGATTATTATAAAGTTGCCCCCAACCTGGAATAATCAACGATTTAAAAATGGCTTTCCTGCCGGCAATTTTACCGGGGTTTATGTATTTTACTTTCGCTGTATCTTGTTTTTTAGCAGAAGAATCTATCCTCACTGTATTTTGCGGAACAGCTCGGGTTGTATCTAAAGGCTTTAAAGCGGTATCTTTAACCTGGGCAGAAGCTAGATTTACAAAGAAAAATGCTAGTAATGAAAGAAATATTAAACGCTTAGCTTTTAGCATTACCAATCTAATAGTTCTAAAATTCTGTTCAAGTCATCGTCACTTACAAAAGGAATTTCTATAGCACCTTTACCATTTTGGCTAACTTTTAACTTTACGCGTGTTGCAAATTTAGATGCTAAATCATCCTGCAGTTTTTGATACTGGAAAGAAACACCTTTTTCTTTTGGTTTATCTGCAATTTTAAGTGGTGCATGTTGCAGGTTACGCACCAATTCTTCCACTTTACGAACAGATAATCCTTTTTCTAAAATTTCCTGATGGATAAATAATTGTTTATCTACACCATCAACACTAATTAAAGCCCTTGCATGGCCCATAGATATTCTTTGGTCGCGTATGGAGGCCTGAATTGCAGGCGGAAGTTTTAGTAGACGTAAATAATTTGTAACCGTTGTACGATTTTTACCCACTCTCTCGCCCAGTTGCTCTTGTTTTAACCCAACTTCATCAATCATTCTTTGAAAACTCAATGCAACTTCGATTGCATTTAAGTTTTCCCTTTGAATGTTTTCGATTAAAGCCATTTCCAGCATCTGCTGGTCATTAGCACTACGAATGTAAGCCGGAACTTGTGTTAAACCAGCAAGTTTTGAAGCTCTGAATCTTCGCTCGCCAGAAATTAACTGATATTTGTTAGCACCGATTTTTCTAACCGTAATCGGTTGGATTAACCCCTGAACTTTGATTGAATCGGCAAGTTCATTTAATGCAACCTGGTCAAACTCGGTACGTGGCTGGTAAGGATTGGTTTCAACTTCGGTTAAACTTACATGACTGATATTGCCAATCTGCTCAGTTTCGCTCACAGCATTAACCTGCTGTTTCGGCGGATGAGCGGATTCGCTATCATCTAAAAGCGCACTTAACCCTCTTCCTAAACCTGTTTTTCGCTGAAAAGATGTCATCTATAATTTATAAAGTTGCTGTACCTATGTTTTCTTCTTCTTTTAACAAGCCGTTTTTCTTAACAATCTCGCGTGCAAGGTTTAAGTAATTTATTGCGCCTTTGCAGTTGGCATCGTGCATAATTACCGAAACGCCATAGCTTGGTGCCTCACTTAATCTTGTATTTCGCTGAATAATTGTGTCAAAAACCAACTCGTGAAAATGTGTTCTAACCTCTTCTACAACCTGGTTCGATAAACGTAAACGTACATCGTACATGGTTAATAAAATACCTTCTATTTCTAATTCAGGGTTTAAACGGTTTTGCACAATTTTAATTGTATTTAGCAATTTACCCAAACCTTCCAGCGCGAAGTACTCGCATTGAACAGGAATAATAACTGAATCTGCCGCAGTTAAGGCATTAATTGTAATTAAACCTAGAGATGGAGAACAATCGATGATAATAAAATCATACTGATCTTTTATCTTCTCCAAAACCGCCTTCATTTTATATTCTCGGTTGTTCAGGTTAATCATCTCAATTTCTGCGCCCACTAAATCGATATGAGCTGGCAATAAATCCAGATTTGGTGTATCTGTTTTCTGAATCGCCTGTAATGGATCGATATCGTTAATGATGCACTCGTAAATACTGTCTTTTATATTTCTTGGATCGAAACCAATACCCGAGGTTGAATTTGCCTGAGGATCAGCATCTACCAAAAGTGTTTTGTATTCTAGAACGGCTAAACTAGCAGCCAGGTTTATAGAGGAGGTTGTTTTACCAACACCACCTTTTTGATTTGCTAATGCAATAATTTTGCTCATCTATGTATCAGAAATTTACTTAACGCTTATTTAAGGCAAAATAACTTATGCCTTTAATCGACAAAAAGTTCTATTTTTGCGCTGTTTACGCCCTTTTTCTCAATCAGCTAAGATACAAACTATATGGTAATTTTAGCAATTCGGGCATTCGGGTTTTAAACATCTTATTAACAATTTGCCCATGATTACGATTATAGCTGCCACGAACAGACCCAATAGCAATACGTTAAAAGTTGCGAAATATTACAAGCAACAGCTTAAAATCAAGGGCTTAGATGCTAACCTGCTCAGCCTGGAGCATTTACCTGCCGATGTTTTAAATACCGACATGTATGGCAAGCGTTCGCAAGCCTTTCAAAAGATACAGGATTTAATAAATGACACCGATAAGTTTCTGTTTATTATGCCTGAGTACAACGGAAGTTATCCGGGTGTTTTAAAGGTTCTCATTGATGCATGTACTTACCCTGATAGTTTTTACGATAAGAAAGCTGCATTGGTTGGCATCTCATCGGGCAAATACGGAAACATAAGAGGTGTTGATCATTTTACCGGCGTTTGCCATTATGTGCACCTAAATGTTTTACCGTTGCGACTTCACATCCCAAACATTAAAGCGGAACTAGATGCGGATGGTAATTTGATAAAAGATGATACGCTTAAGTTTACCAATGAACAAATCGATAAGTTTATAAAATTCTAAAGGAGGGCTTTAAGCACCAAATCTGATCCATTTATCGCCTTCGTGACCGAAAATAAATGAGCCAGGGTGAATCATTTCTGCCATATCTTCGATTAAGGCAACTGCATTTTCTGCCGAACGCTGGTTATCTACATCATCATTTAAAAGAATAATTCTGTTATTTTTAACGGCCTGCCATTCCGAATTGATTACAGAAGGCACTTCACGCATTAAATCTGTTAAAGTTTTTCCAGGTTGGTAATAAATTATAAAAGCTGCACTAAAAATATCAGCTTCTATCATGCCGCCAGCAAGTGCTATTTCTTCTGATAAAAAGTAACTTGGATTATTATTTACATCAAGCAAAGCAACAGGCATTTTGTCCATAAACTTAATTTTATGTTCAACAATATCTAAACGTTCCTGTAAATCTTCTTGCTTTCCGGCATCGAGCCCAATAAATAAATCGTTTAAAAAAGACATCTGCATTAAATTTATTAATTTGTGCAAAAATAACATTCCTTACCGCATGCGAGGCTCAATCAAGTATATATTTTGGTTTTTTTGCAGTATAATTTTCATTTCATGCAAAGAAACTACAGATAACAAAAGCAAAAAAGTCTTTAATATAAATCTCGATCAGGGTTTAACCTCCTTGGATCCGGCTTTCGCACGCAACCAAAACGCAATATGGATGACCAATCAAATCTTCAATGGCTTGGTTCAAATAGATGCTACGCTTAAAACAGTTCCCTGCATTGCCAAAAGCTGGCAGATTTCTACGGATGCTTTAACATACACCTTTAATCTTCGAAACGACGTTTATTTTCAGGACGACCCGATTTTTAAAAATGGAAAAGGCAGAAAAGTTGTTGCCAGCGATTTTGCCTATAGCTTTTACCGTTTGATAGATCCAAAAGTTGCATCATCGGGTGGATGGATTTTTAGTGATAAGGTAAAAGATGAGCGGAATTTTATCGCCCTTAACGATTCAACTTTCCAGATAAAACTCGTTCGTCCGTTTCCACCATTTATGAGTTTATTAACTTCTCAATATTGTTCTGTTGTACCAAAAGAGGTTGTGGAACATTATGGAAAAGATTTCAGAAGCCACCCTGTTGGCACTGGCCCATTCAGCTTTAAATATTGGAAAGAAGGTGAAATACTGGTGTTGCTGAAAAATGAACATTACTGGGAGAAAGATTCCAATGGTGTCAAACTTCCTTATATCGATGCATTAAAGGCTTCATTTATTACCGACAAGCAAAGTGGTTTTATGAGTTTTTTAAAAAAGGATTTAGATTTTTATTACAGTGTTGATGGAAGCTATCGCGATGATATTTTAACGAAAAGTGGTAAAATGACCTCAAAATATAAGGGGAAATTTACTTTACAAAAAGGGCCTTATTTATGCACCGAGTATGTCGGTATACTGGTCGACTCTACATTAGATATTGTTAAAAACTCACCCCTCAGGTTTAAAAAGGTTCGGCAGGCAATAAATTACGCAATTGACAGAGATAAGCTGATTAAATATTTAAGGAATGGGATTGGCATTCCTGCCACATCTGGTTTTATCCCGAAGGGAATGCCGGGTTTCGATAGTTCAGCTGTTCATGGCTACCACTACAACCCGAAATTTGCAGCGAAATTATTAAGAGAAGCAGGTTTTCCGGAAGGAAAAGGATTGACTGAAATTACGTTAAATACAACAACAACCTATAAAGATTTAATAGAATTTATTCAGGGCGAATTAAGTGCTATTGGTATTAAAACTAAAATTGATGTTAGTCCGAGTGCAAGTTTGAGAGATTTAATGTCGAAGAATAACGTAAATTTTTTCCGTGGCAGCTGGATTGCAGATTATGCCGATGGAGAAAACTACCTATCCATGTTTTATTCTAAAAACAAAGTGCCATACGGACCAAATTACACAGCTTTTTACAATAAGGCTTTCGATAAATTATTTGAAGAAAGTTACTATGAGCCTGATAACGAAAAACGCTTTAAGCTCTATCGGCAGATGGATCAAATGGTAATGGATTATTCACCCGTTGTTCCTGTTTTTTACGATCAGTCAGTCGTAATGCTCCAGAATAATATTAGTGGCTATCCAATGAATCCGTTAAGTTTAATGATTTTGAAAAGGGTTAAAAAGAAATAAAAAAGCTCCCGTTTTTACGCCGGGAGCTTTGAATTTATATTTGATTGGGTTTTACAATTTATTGCTGAACACCGCCCATTCCGCCACCTTGCTGTTGCTGGTCTTGCTTGATATCATCGTTTTTGATTTTCTTTTTCTCAGTGAATTTAAGTTTACCGAAAGTGTAACTAAAATTTAATGTGTAGTTACGCAATGGGTAGTAAATATTCTGACTTTGATAAATTGTTCCGGTTTGATTAACCGCGTTATTAACAGTTTTTATATGAAGGTTTTTTGTAAAAGGATTTAGAACACCTAAACCAATGCTTCCTTTTTTCTTAAGTATTTCTTTTTTAAATGATGCACCGTAAATATAGAAAGGGTTAGTAACACCTTGATAGGTACGTCTTTTCGAAGTTATTACGTTAAATAATTCGAAATTATAACCTTTACCAAATCCATAAGCGGAGCGCACAAACCAGTTAAAATTAAAGAAAGTACCTGTATTAACATTTGTTTGGTTATTTGTTACTGAATAGGTATTTCCTGAAAAGTTTGTCATTAACGTCCATTTTGGTTTAGGATTGTAAGATGCAAAAACATTGAAACCATAAACAGGTGCTGTACCAACATTTATGTAAGAAGTTAAAGTCTTATTTACACCGTTTTCGGTAATTGGCGAAATCGAATTCTCAATTACATCGCTGGTGCGACGGTAAAAAATGGATGCATTAATTATCGAACCTTTGATAAAAGTATTGTAGCCTAATTCCAAATTATCACTTAATTCGGGATTTAACTGAGGATTACCTTGCATAACATTAAACTGGTCGCTTTCGTTACGGAAAGGATTTAAATAAGATTGCGAAGGTCTTTGAACGCGACGATTATAACTTAGCTTTATCGTACCGCCACCTTTTAAGTTTTGAGAAATAATTGCGCTTGGGAATAAGTTTAAATAATCATTTTTCTGAATACCGCTGCTTTGTGTATTAAAATCTATTCGGGTGTATTCGGCTCTCAAACCACCTTTAAATTTAAGTTTTTTAGTCAAATCAAAACTGATTACACCGTAAGCTGCTCCAACATTCTGATTATATTCAAAATCTTGTGCAGTATTGTCAAACTGACTTTGGATATCACGTAAAATTGCTTTGGCACCAACTTCTAAAGTAGTTTTTTTGTTAAACGGGTAAGTATAATCCGTTTGAAAAGTATACTCAGTATTTTTACCGTTATTGTTACTTATTGTTTGTAAACCTGACGGGAAAGCTGCTGAAGTTAGCAAGTTGCTGAAACTTGTCGGTGTTCTGCCTGTCGATAATTGGGCTGATACAGAAAATTCCTCACCTTCTTTTTTACTGGTTTTTCGGTAATCAACATTCCAATCTAAGTTTCTGAAAGTCATGTCCATATCTCCAATGTTTGATGCAGCCAAATTATTAATCAGGTAATTTGTTTCGCTTGGCCCACCATTAGAAAAGCTGTTAAACTTTGCTGTTGTGCTGATGTTGTTATAAGCATTAAAATCGTAATCCAAACCTACGCTGCCATTATATCCGTTTCGGCTCCATTTAGAAAATCCACTTTGTGAAATATTGTTTGTTGTACCGTTTAAGTAAGTTGTGTTGGTTATAAATTCAGTTTGCGATTTCTGCGGATAGGCTAAATTTGTACCCAAACTCGTGTTTACGCTTAGGCGACCTGTTTTAGCTGTTAAGTTAAATGAGCCGTTATTCTGGCGAGTTCCTACTGCAGCATTTACCGAACCACTTACACCTTGGGCATTTGATTTTTTGGTAATGATATTGATGATGCCTCCTGAACCTTCAGCATCATACTTTGCAGAGGGGCTGGTAATTACCTCAACCGTTTTAATTTGCTCGGCAGGAATCATTTTTAATGCATCAGCAACACTACTGGCCATTGTTCCTGATGGTTTTCCGTTTATCAGAACTCGAACGGCGCCTCCGCGAAGTTGAATATTTCCAGTAGGATCCACTGAAAGCATCGGAACTTTCCGCATAACATCAGTTGCATCGCCACCAGCATTTGTACCATCAGCTTCAGCATTGTAAACCATTCTGTCTATTTTATTTTCTATAATTGCTTTTGTACCAGTAATTTGAACATCTGCCAAATTATTTTCTGTAGATGAAATTACGACATTACCGAGGTTAAAATCCGGTTTTGCAGGCGTTGTGGTAACTAAAACTGTTTTGGTTTTATATCCCATAAAACCAATCATTAATTTGTAAGATTCAGGAGCAACATTTTGCAACGTTAATTTACCTTTTTCATCAGTAACACCACCGTTTACAGATTTGTTATCTTTAACCTTTAAAAGTGATATTGTTGCGTAATCAATTGGCTTCTTGCTAACTGAATCTAAAACAGTAACACTTACACGACCGGTTACAGATGGCTTTTGAGCACCACCCATTCCAAATTGAGCATTGGCATTAAAAAATATTCCGAGGATGAAGGTTAATAGTAGAATTCGTTTCATGTTAATAATAATATTTTGTAATTAGTCTGCGCAAATTGCATTTTGTTACAATACAGGAGAATAGTTTTTACGCGACCTGGTTAGTTTGGTCGGCAAAGGTGCAAATTTTCTCGGTAAAAAATGATGGTTGTAAAAAATGGATGAGCTGTAACCAGAATAAAATGAAACAAAAAAAGGACAACAAGCTTTTCGCCTATTATCCATTCAAATATTCAACGAACGATGTTTCCACCATCCATTTAAATCGCCAAAACTTACCTTATCTTGAAGTATTATTTGGCCTGGTATAAACCAATTGCATTACATTAATATTGCGCATGGCAAAAGCAGCTTCGCAATAGTTTAAATAGTAGTTCCACTTGCGGATAAATGTTTCATTAAAACCAAGGGCATTAACTTTGTCAAGGTGTTTATTAAATTCCAAATACCACAGGTGAAGCGTTCTGGCATAATCAAGCCCCATATCCTTCAAATCAACCATAGTTAAATCGCCGGTATTATTTATGGCTTTGTTAATGGCGGAAACCGATGGCAGTAATGAACCCGGAAAAATATGCTTTTGAATCCAGTCTACGCCATTCCTCAATTTATCGTAACGACTATCAGGCGAGGTGATTACCTGAAATGCAAAAATTCCATCGGGTTTTAATAAAGATTGGCATTTTGCAAAATAGGTTTCGAGGTATTGATGACCAACGGCCTCTAACATCTCAATTGAAACAATTTTATCAAATTTACCTTCAATATTGCGGTAATCCTGGATAATGATGGAAACCTTATTTTCAAGTCCTAGCTGCTTTACCCGTTCTATTGCAAGTTTTTGCTGTTCTTTAGAAATGGTTACCGAAGTAACTTTGCAACCATAATTTTTGGCAAGGAAAATTGCGTTTCCACCCCAACCGCTTCCTATTTCCAACACATGGTCGGTTGGTTTCACTTTTAATTGTTTCGCTAACCTATCGTATTTAGCGTATTGCGATTCTTCTAAACCAACATCTTCATTTAAAAAATAACCACTTGAGTAGGTCATTGTTTTATCTAAAAATGTAGCGAAGAAATCGTTATTTAAATCGTAATGCTCGGAAATATTTTTCTGAGAGCCTGCTAATGTATTCGCCCTGCGCACGTGGGTAAGCTTATTTACAATTTTAAAAAGATTAAGGGCGATGGATTTTACTTTGCTGCCTGTAACTGAGGGTGCGTTTTCGATGTTTAACAATACCCATTTAATTACATTGGTAATGTTTGATGTATCCCAAAGGCCTGAGGTATAGCCCTCACCAAAACCAATATCACCATACAAGGCTATCGATTTAAAAAAATCAGGGTGGTTGACCTGAATATTGGCTTCAATCTTGTTTTCGCCATTGCCAAAAACCAAAATTTCACCACTGGTTAGGGTAAGTTCTAATTTCCCGAGGGTCATTTTTGACAGCGCATTAAGCACCACTCTTTCGAAAAAACCTGTTGATGTTTTAGTAGCAGCAAGCGTATTCATAATCTTTAATTCTATTTTGTTTGCGGTTTATACGGTTTATATACGTTACGTTGCAACTCAGGGTTTTCAGCTTTCGGATGAAAAGGTATTTTTTTAATCCACAACTTAAAAGCCTGCCAATGAATCATACCCATAACCTGCAACGGGATTAAGGGGATGGAAAAAAAATATCTTAATAGTGCAGCATTCGTTATTGCTTGTTGTGTACCCGATAAAGTGCTGATAAAAAACCTGTTACCATTTTTATCAATATCATCGATTTTAATTTCAAGTTTTTCTCCTGGGATTTTCAAATTGAAATCAAATGAATCATCATGGTCGATAAACGGCGAAACATAGAAATATTTTGTGGTAATTTTTTTGAAAGTATCTCCTTGTAATTCGTTTTCACCAAAGAAAAAAAGTTTCATTTCGCGGTAAGTATTGCTAATTTCGGCTACGCAACAAACAGGTTTTTCGTTTTCATCGAAACAGAAATAAAAAGAGACTGGATTAAAATTATAACCTAAAACGTTTAGATTAGTCAATAACTTTATTTTCAATCCTTCCTTATAAACGCCATTTTCTTGTAGATAATTTTCCAGATGTTCACGTGTATTTTTTGTTTTATCCGGACTTTCTTTTGGAAGCTGCAAATGTTCCGAATCTCGGAAAGAAAACAGGTTAAATCGGTTGCGGCTAAACCAATAAAGTTTTTCTGTTAGCATTTCTAATTCATCCAAATCGATATAAAACATGTATACATTATACCAAAAAGAATGCTTTTTAGGCGCAAGCCGATGATGCATTACTTTGGCGGTATATATTTTTGATTTGAATAAGTTTGATGACATTTAATTTGAATTTACAAAAATTTCTTATTTATCTGTCGGCTAAAGGACCACCGCAATAGATGATACAACTATTCTTCGTCATTGCGAGGTACGAAGCAATCTAATTGACCAACTTATTTAAGATGTGATGAGCTTTGAAGCATTGTATTTCAATTTACAAAAATTATCATTTATCCGTCGGCTAAAGCACGCGGCAATGACTAGGCAAGATGTTTAACAACAGGCATATACACCTAACTAAGCCTAACCAACACATCTCCGTTCTACTCAAATCCGGCCTAACAAATTTTTCGGAACAGCTTGTCAAAGCCAAACCACTCACTTTAAAAGAAAAATTTTCAGCCGGTGTTTTTTGTTTCTTTTTGACATCAAAAAGAAAAAAGCCTGTCCGGCCAGGACAAAAAAATAGTAATCCAAAGATTTCTTCACTGCTATCGCAATGACGATTTGCAAATTAAAGCCCCCGACACAAATCTACCGCACTCTTATACGCATCTTCGTGGAAACCATATTTAAAGTAGCTTCCGCAATAGTAAACAGGGCCGTTCTGATTTAGCTCATGCAACCGCTCCTGCGCCTGCATGGCAGGCACATCAAAAAGCGGATGATGGTACTCTATTTCCCTGATAACTTTATCCGGATTTAGAGTTGCGGTAGGATTTATTGAAACAAAGTAATTCGTTTTTTTGGAAACACCCTGCAACCTGTTCATCCAATAGATGGTACTCGGCAAAAGTTTATCGCCCTTTTTTTCTACACGATAATTCCAGCTGCTCCATGCCAGCTTCGTTTCGGGCATTTGTTTTTCATCTGTATGCACAACGGCCTTATTTAGCTGGTATTTAAATTTTGATAACAGCTCAGTTTCCAAAGGTGTTTTATCCTTTACAATTTTGAAAGTCTGGTCGGCATGGCTGGCCATAATCACTTTATCGAACTCAGATTTCTCACCTTTCGAATTCTCTACCTCAACCTTTCCGTTTTCCAACCTTCTAACAGAAACAATTTTAGTATTAATTTTAATTCTATCACGAAAAGGTTCGATCAGTTTTTCACGGTACGATTGGCTTCCATTTTCAAGCGTATACCATTGATGCTGGGTATCCAAACCCAAAAAGCCATGATTTTTGAAAAAACGAATTAAAGTAACTGCCGGAAAATCCAAAATCTGTTCCATAGGCGCACTCCAAACCGCAGCACTCATTGGTACCAGATATTGCCAAAGCATATCATTACTGTAGCCAAACTCCTTAAAAAACCTGCCGACAGAATAATCCTGATATTCTGGTTTGTCTAAAATCTCAACACTTTGCTTGTTAAAGCGGTTAATCTGCATCAACATTTTTAAATACGAAATATTTAAAATATTCTTCCGCTGGGCAAAAAGGTGGTTTAAGCTTGAGCCACTATATTCTAACTTTTTAGGCAAAAACTGAACACTGAAAGACATGTCCGTTTTAATGACCGGCGCACCAATCTCGGCGAACATTTCAGTTAAATTAGGGTAGGTTTGGTAATTAAAAACCATAAACCCACTATCGAGATAAATCGGTTTGCCATGTTCTTTGAGCGTAATCGTATTGGTATGCCCACCCACATAATCGGCCTGTTCAAAAACCGTGATATCGTATTTATTTTGCAGCTTATGGGCGCAACCCATTCCTGCTATTCCCGAACCTATAATGGCAAGCTTAGCCGTTCCCGACTTCCCCAATGGAAATAAGTTTAAATCATTCATACAAATTTAACTGCTGTTAATAATATATTTCCAGGGCTACTTATGCTCTTCCGCTTTGGTTCGTTTGGGTAAGACTAAATAAATAATGACAAACCATCCATTCATTACCCTTATTGTAATTAAATAATTCAGCGCAACTCATGTAAAACAATCGCCAGTAAACCCACCATTTTACAGCCTGGTCTTTACCGTAAGTATTTTCCAAAATCGGCATAATCTCTTTCTTGTGTTTATCCATATTGCTCAACCAGGCTTCAGAAGTTTTGCCATAGTTTGTGCCGTTTACAACCCAATGTTTATCAATTTTAAGGTCATCATTAAAATAAAAAAACAAATGATTTGATGGCATAATCCCGCCTGTAAAGAAATACTTACTCATCCAATCGGTTTCATCAATTACTTCGAATTTATAAGCTAAAGTTTTGTGGGTAAAAATGTGCACGAACAATTTCCCATCAGGTTTTAAAAAACCTGCAACCTTATTCAACAAGAATTTATAGTTACGCATGTGCTCGAACATCTCCACAGAAACAATTCTATCGAAAGTATCGGCAATGGTAAAAGTATTCATGTCGGCAGTTAGAACCGTTAAATTTTGGATACCTCTTTGTTTTGCGGTTTCATCTATAAAAACCTTTTGTGTAGCCGAGTTTGAAACCACAGTAAAAGTACTTTTAGGAAATTTCGCAGCCATGTATAACGATAACGAACCCCAGCCACACCCTAATTCCAATACATTTTGTCCGCTTTGTAAGTCAGCTCTTTTACAGGTTAAAGCCAACATATCATCCTCAGAAGTATCGATATCTTTAACACCTGGTTTCCAATACCCACTGCTATATTTCAGGTTTTTGCCTAAACAGTATTGAAAGAATTCAGTCGGTAATTCGTAGTGTTGCTCATTGGCTTCAGCCGTATTTACGGCAATTGGCGATTGCTTTAATTCGTCGACCAAATCCATAAATTTTTCTTGCTGCAACTCTTCATCGCCTAAAGTTTCATCATCTAAACGCTGTTTGCAGAGTTTTCTAATTCCCATACGCAAAGCCGTATCAGGGAGTTTATCATTTTCTAAAAGTTTATCGTACCACATTTGAGTTGAAGTTATAAGTTAAAAGTTATATGTTCGGATGCAGAATTAGTCTCAAAAAGTCTTTGGCTTATAAACTGCAAATTATAACCTTTAACTCTTTTTTGTCCACGGAAAAAAGGATGAAGTTGTTTGTTGATATTTTTTATAAGCTTCGGGTTTGCTCCTTAAATTTTGTTCTTCATTATTCGGAACGCCCGTTACTTTAGTTAGTAAGTATAAAATAATTGCCGGACTAATTATGGCCAGTATTCCCCAAGGTGATGCTAACGCAAAAATGAAATATGCCATCCACGTAACCCATTCGAAGAAATAATTGGGATGGCGACTGTAATACCATAGCCCTGTATCGCAAACTTTGCCTTTATTTTTTGGGTCCTTTTTAAAGGTCGCCAATTGTTTATCGGCAATCATTTCGCCTACAAAAGCGACCGCCCAAATGATTAGACCGATATACTCCAATATTGAGATCTCTGTTGACGTGTTTGCTGTAATGATGAAAAAAGGAATAGCCAGCAATACATTCGAAATCGCCTGAAACTGAAAGAAAACAAAGAAATTTCTATCGGCTTTGGCGCCCCACTCGCTGCGAAGCTGTTGGTATCTCCCCTCTTCTTCAGCTAAATGACCGATTACCCTTTGCCATAAATGAACGCCCAATCTCAGTTCTGCCAACAGAAAGATAGCACAGATTAATATTTTGCGGGTTTCAAATCCTTCAGCAAAAAAGAAAGTAATTAGGGTGATTACGGGAAAGTTTAAGGCCCAGAACACATCAACCACGCCTGCATTCTTAATACGCTTAGCCCAAAGCCAAACTAAAGCCATAATGGTACAACAAGCAATTAACGAAACAAGGGCAATAAAAAGTAACTGTTGGTAATCCATTGTAAGGTTTAGTTTTTTTTGCTAAAGATTAAGGAAATGGATTTCGCTAAGCTTAGCTACGCCTTTTACCTTTTCACAAGTAATTCTTTAATACCTTCGCCATCCTTTAGTTTAAATAAATGAACCAAAACATAGGCTAGAGTTGCTATACTACCTAAACATACGAACAAAATTGTGATAGAGATTTTAAGAATAATATTTTTTTCTTTGTAAAACATCCACAGCGTGATAATGAAGATGTTAGCATAAAAATCCCAAAGGGTAGCACGCATCCAGGGAATACTGCCCAGGAAATTCCACTGTTCAAAAAGGTTACTTTCGAGCGAAGTAGAAATTACTTTATAGCACATGAAAACCAAAAGTGCCGAGAAAATGAATTTAAGGACGTTTATCATACAAGAGGATTTAATTAATATTTAGAAAAGCAAGGTTCTGTAAAAAATCGGTTCCGCAAAGCCCCGCCATCCGCTTTACCCCGATAAAAAATCGGGATGTTCGCTCCTGTCGGGTTTAGCTTTTTATGAAACAGTGTAAGGAACTTAAAAACCAATGCACGAGTTTAATTCAAACTTTAACAGATTAATTAAGCTTCTTCTCCGTCATTGCGAAATCGATTTTTTATCGATTAAAGCAATTTCATTCATAATATCATTTTCCAAAGTAAGCTTGCTTCAGACCTCGAAATGACCACCACGCAAAAGCGAAGCTTAAATTTATTTATTAATAAATAGTCTCAAGAATGATTTTAGCTAATTGAACTTACTTAGCCATCTAGTTTCCCAATTTAACGAAGCGAAGGAACAATTTCTCCGTTTTACTTGTAAAAACTTTCGTTACACTTTCCTAATCTTAATAATTTTCATCCAATGCAACACCTTCATTACCGGATAAGTAGGGTCGAACTCCCACCATTTGGTGGCAAAATTCGGACTATTAGGTTTTTTATGGTGATTATTTTGAAACAACTCGCCCATCAATAAAAAATCCCAGGGCAAAGAGTTTTTGCTATGGTCGTCGTTATCATGGTTTGAATAACCATATTTGTGGCCACACCAGTTTACAATTGCCCCGTGCAATGGCCCCATTAAAAAGTGAACAGGTAACAAAATAAATAACCACCAGTGGTTAGCAAACATTACATAAAAACCTATATAAAATAACCCACACGCAATTCTCCATAACCATGAATTTCCGATTTTATCAACAATTGGCCATTCCGGATAATTACCCTGAAATGCAGGTTCTGGTTGAATTTTAAACTGCAAATAGTTCATGTACATGTTTTTAGTTGCAATCATCATTCCGAAAACATCTTTAAAAAAATGTGGCGAGTGCGGGTCTTTCTCTGTATCGCTGTAAGCATGGTGCATACGGTGCAAAATAGCATAAGCCCTTGGGTTTAAGAATGAAGACCCTTGAGAAATCAATAAAACCAGGTAGAAGAATTTCTCCCAGAAAGGCTCCATCTTAAACATCTTATGTGATGAATAACGGTGGAGAAAAAAGGTTTGACTAAATAAAGATAAAAACCAATGGCAAAGGAAGAAAATGAGGATAATCATGTATTGTGTGTATGCTTAATAAACGTAAATATGCTACGTTTAGTTTTTGATGGTAAAGAAACCATCTTTGAGGTATATTAAAAGGAGAAGAATCCTGTTTCGATAATTGAAACAGGATTCAAAGTAATATTATTATCTACCAAAATCGTCCTGAACGCGAACGATATCGCTTTCATCAGACGGGTTCGAGGCATCCGTATGTTGCCAAATTTCAGCAACAACACCCCAGTCATCCAAGCCAATTAAACGGTGGCGCTCACCTTGTTGTAATTTAATCTGGTCTTTCGGAGCATATTTTTTTACTTCACCTTCCTCATCAGTTTCGCTTGTTTTAATGCCAACCGTACCCGTTACCACTTGCCAAATTTCGGCTCTACGGTGGTGATACTGCCACGATAAACGCGTATTGGGAGCTACGATTAATATTTTCGGACTTAATTTACCGCCGATTTTCAAACTTTCTACATCTAATCCGTCAAAATAAGTATCGGCAAATTGTTGCGCCTGGGCTTCGTCGATTACGAAAAAACCTCCCCAGGGGCGGGTTTCATCGCGGTTTACTACATTAAAACCTTCAATTTTTAAACGTTGTGCAACGTTATCGAATATTTCCTTTTTGTCGTTTTCCATAATTGGCGTAAAAATAATGCTTTGAAATTAAAAAAGCCCTTTCGGGCTTTTTATTTTTCAAGAATTAAGGAATTACTTAATTTCTGATATAACAATATCGGTCGCTTGCCCAACAGACTGAACAATAAATGGAAATGCTGCATTATTTAAAATCCAAAGTTCTTGTTTACCATCTTCACTAACAACATGAATAACATCAACTTCTTTGCCACTAATCTTTACCGAAGTAGCATCAGGTGTTTTAACCTTAAATTTTGCGCTACCGTAAGTAAAAGCTTTCGTTTCACTTAATGTTTTAAAAGCCGATTTAGAAATTACACCAAATGTTTCATTATCTGCCAGCTTGGTAACACCCAAAGCAGGTTGAGTTACGGCTAAAAGTTGAGTTGCTTCATCAACAGATTTCGCACTCATTTCGAAAGCACCTTCACCGTATCCTTCAACAGACCATCCGATGCTAACTGGAGCAGCAATGCTTTTAACGGTTAGTACCAAAGGGAATTCTTGCCCCTGCACAAATGCGCTGGCATTCATTATGGTACCAGCCTTAATTTCAGGTACGGTTTTTTGTGCTCTAACACCGAAAACAATGGTTAAGCAAAAACAAAAAGCGATAATTTTTTTCATGATAAATTAGTTTTTTATTGAAGTTAAGGCTTTTTTACAAAATTAAAAACTATGCAACAAAAAAAGCCTTCATTATTTGATAATGAAGGCTTTACAATATTTTATTTGAGCTTAGTTTTGCGAAATGTTTTCTAAAACTGTTTCAATGAAAATCAATTTCCCGTTGTTCCATGTTTGAGGCGAAGACATATCTTCAATAATGCTTCTAATCTTATAATCAGGGATATTTCCATAATTTTTGAATTCAGTTACCAGGCTATATGAATTCATGTCTCCAAAACCTCTCAATTGTTTAACTTTTTGTAAGAAAATACTTAGGTCAGGTTTTGTTAGTGGATTTTCCATGGAGCAAATTTAAAATTTACACTAATTAATCATACAGTAAATTCATGTTTTTGAATTTATTTTTATTGACATTCGTCAACTATTCTTAGCTCCTCATGAAAAATTGCCTAAAACATGAAAACTTTCACTTCAGATAGCGCTTCAGGACCCCAATTTTTTAAAGCAGCGGTAATAATATCACTTAATCCTTTGTTAGTTGTTGGTTTTCCTTTAACCGGCGGCACCAAATCTTTTTCAGGTACTGTAGTTTCGGTAACTTTTGTGGCAAACCAAGTCATATTTTCATGCGGCAAGGCCAAACCTAGTATCATACCAGGTAAACCAGTAAACGATTCTGGTCCTCCGGAAACTTCAATCTGGTTGGTAAAATAGGCAACAACATAAATAGAGTCCATTATTAAGGCATTCGCCCTGCGACAGTCAAACCCGGCTATTTCTCGAGTTTCATCAGTAATCTTCCAGTTTATCTTCCTTAAACTATCCTTTACAAGATATAACTCTTCGTAAACACTTTTCTGGCTTAAACTTGTGTTGCTATCAAAGTTTGTAGAAATGGTGTTGCGTAAATCGGCAAAAGCATCTCTAGCCAACCACATGTTGCTCGCCGTTTCTTCGGTTGGCTGCCATTTGTAGAGGCTTTTGTTTTTATTGAAACTCAAAGTGCTTTTAGATACCTTAAACTGAGGATTAGTTTTTTTATATTGCTCAAAAGCGGGCAAATAGTAGGTTTCATTATCCTTATTAATTTTCTTTTTAATGATTGCATACATATTTGAGCGTTTCTCGAACTCAATTACACCATTTTCAACAAAGTGTGCGTTTTGTGCAAAAAGACTGTTGCTGAACAATATAGCCGCAAAAAGTAGTATGTTTTTTATTAGGTTTTTCATAATTATTTTTGTGTTTTAACGGCGCCTCCCATTTTGGTAAAGTCCCAGATAACTGAGAACATAAAATATCTTTTAATCGTTGTATAGCTGCTTTGCGTAATGTTACCGTTAAATGCAGTTCTGTCAAAACCAACATTCTGATTTAATAAATCATTAACAGTTAACATCAATTTCAGATTCTCGGCTTTGAAGAATTTTTTAGCAACTGATGCATTCCAGAGTACCCTTTCGAAAGTTTCGTTAAATGTTTGGGTTTTTCCTCTGTACTCATATTGTGCGTCGGAATTTATTTCAAATTTAGCAGGTAGTTTAACACCTCCGGAAAAATATCCGTTCATACCCCAACCATCACTTGTTCCAAAAGTTCCAACACTTGCCCTCGAAATATTGTAAGTTGGACCAAAGCGACCATAAAAATTATACTTTTTATCTACATATTTTGAAAAACTAATCCCGCCCTGGTAACTGTAATTTTTTGTATTGTTAAGTTCGTTGTTTATATAATTGTATGATGAGCTTCCATCGGCACCAAAATTAAGCCCTAAACTTAAATCCACACCTTTCAGCTTCCTGCCAATATCAGCATACAAATAAAAGTTAGATGGGGTTTTATTGTTAATATTTACTGAACGAACCGTACTTTTTCCCGTTGTTGCATCGGTAGTTACATCACTAACAATTGGATTATTGGTAAAGCTGTATGAACCATTCAACCAAATGGATTGGTCGCTTAATACTTTGTACGAATTATACCCAGCATTAAAGTTACTTCTGAACGAAGGCCTTAAGTTAGGATTTCCAAGCACAATATTAAGTGGATCGGTATTTACACGAATTGGTTGAATCTGCTCTAGGGTTGGTTGATTGGTGCTACCGCTGTAATTAAACCTAAATGATTTTTGTTGAGAAAAACGATATTGAAATGATGCCTGAGGCATGTAGTTCACAAAATTTCGGTTGTAGGTAACGTTATTGTAAAGGTCTGCCTGTTTAAAGTTAACGCCACTCAATTTAGAACCAAAGTTAATAACCGATTTACCTTTCTTGTAATTAAAGATGGCACCTCCCTGATTTATTAACTGGTTTAATTCGTAATCATTGCTAAATTGTGTATCTAAAATATCGTAATTACCATTTGCAGATTGGTTGAAAGATTTACGATCTGATTTACCATTCATCACGTTTAATCCATAATTTACAACAAGGGTTAACGTTTTCGACAAGGGTTCTGTATAAACGAGGTTCGATTTGAAGGCATTATTTGTAATATCATTCACTTTATATTGATTTATAAGGCTATCGCGGGTACCCGATGTGCTGTAAAACTTATTATCAGAGTTTAAATAACCATCACTTGTGCTCTTGTTGATAGCTTCGCTTAAGCTTAATGATAATGTACGGCCTTTTTTCTTAAATCTTTTAGACAATAAGGCACTCACGTTAAACATTTGCTCATCAACTTTATTTTGTAAAGTTCTAACCGTTGAGTTTAATAAAGCATTGTTTCCATCTCTACTTACTGTATTATAATCATTAAAAGTATTACTCTCTTTTAAAGTTCCATCAACACTTACTTTTAAAGTCAGCGTTGTATCGAGCTTAATTTCGTATGTTGCATCTAACTTCTGTCGAAACATATCGTTATTGTTATACTGATCGGAAACGGTATTTATAACACCATTTGATAAATTGTTCTGGCTGATTGTATTTCTATCGCCACTTACTTTTATCGAACCGATTTTATAATTAGTGTTTAATGATGCTTTGTCCTTATTCCATTTGCTATCGAAATGTAAACCACCAGTTCGGGCTACAGGAATACCCTGACCATTGTATTGACCATCGTAGCTATCAAAATCATCGTTACCGCTACTGAAGTACATATAGCCTTCATCACTAACTGTCATGCTTGTACCACCATACTTGTCTCTGTCGTCCCAGCCTAAACCCACGGTTCCGGTATTACCTAAAATACCGTAAGCAGAAAATTTCTTTTTGCCCCAAAACTTATTAAACATACCCTGACCAGTATAAAAACCATCTGTACCTATACCAGCCTGTAATTTACCGAAGTAGCCATTTTTTTTATCTTCTTTTAATTTGATGTTGAGCGTTTTAGTTTTTTCGCCATCATCCACGCCGGTAAAACTTGCCTGATCGCTTGCCTTATCATAAAGCTGAACAGATTCTACCATATCCGCACGAAGGTTTTTGGTAACCAAAGTTGGGTCATCGCCAAAAAATTCTTCGCCATCTACCAAAACTTTCGGCACACTTTTACCCTGAGCAGTAATTTTACCATCTTTATCAACCTGGAAACCAGGAAACTGCTTTATCAAATCCTCTACTTTGGCATTCGCTTCGATATTGTAGGCTTTAGGATCAAATTCTGTGGTATCACCTTTAATTTTAATTGCATTCCTGTTGCCTTTAATAATCACATCGGCCAGGATTTTAGCCATGCCAGTAAGGTTTATATTCTTAAAATCCTTTAACTGCGAGGTTGAATCGAGCGTAAAAGATTCAACAAAATCAGCATATTTCGGATATGTTATTAAAAGAATGTATTTACCATTTTTGATGCCTCCTATTTCAAATGATCCATTTTCTGCCGACCTTGTAAATTTTACCAATGTAGAATCTTTGGCATTTAAAATCGATACTGAGCTTTTGTAAAGAAGCGTTGTTGATGCGGTATCAATGGTTTTACCTTTTATTATGTGCTGGGTTTGCGCTTTAAGGTATGAGGAAATCAGAATTAGAAAGCACACGGAGAGTAATCGTCTTATCATGAATTTAGCTTGGTTTTCAACGACCAATTTAACTAATTTCCTAGTTAAATATATCCCATAACATTTATTTTACGTATGTGTTAAAACGCTTTAACAAATGGATGATTAGCGGTGATGCTTCCGGATCCGGATTTAGCATATATTGCAAAATAATATATGGAGGTTTTTTTGCGAATATATGGCGATAGAATAAAAAATGTGGCCATAAACTTATGACCACATCACTACAATTTTCCCCAGTAATTAATCAATAACCAGGATAAGGATTCTCAGGCCCTTATATCTTTAAAAAACTTTTCTAAATAATTGCTCATTCTGTAAAGAAAAAAAACAAACAATAAACCGGCCAAATATTTCAGAGTTAATCATTGCAAAAGTTTAATGTGAAGCCAGGAACTGATAATTAAGTATTATAAAAAACGTTAATAATGAAAACATTGAAATACCGCTAATCTTTACATTTGGAAATGCTAAAATTCAAAAGATTCAAAAATTTAACAAAATTAATCATAGTTGCCCTATTAATGATTATAATTAATTTTAGTTACGCCCAAACTGTACAAGAACCTGCCAACACGCCCGCTGAATGGTCGAAACCTTATGCTCCTTTTAAAATTGCTGGAAACCTGTATTATATCGGCACAGCTGATCTTGCATGTTATTTAATCACCACTTCAAATGGGAACATTCTAATTAACACCGGCCTTGCAAATTCAGCTGTAATTATTGAGCAGAATATTAAAACACTTGGCTTTAAACTCCTTGATACAAAAATACTGCTGACCACCCAAGCCCATTATGACCACATGGGCGCCATGGCTACTTTAAAGGAGAAAACCGGTGCAAAAGTGTATGTGAACACGCCGGATGCGGAAGTAATGATTGATGGTGGAAGCTCAGATTATGCTTTAGGCGAGGGCGTTAGCACCTATATCCCAGTAGATCCGGATAAAAGGCTGAAAGATGGCGAGTTGATAACCCTGGGAGGCACTTCTCTTAAAATGCTCAATCACCCTGGCCATACAAAAGGTTCGTGTAGTTATATTTTTGATGTTAAGGATGGTAAAAAAACTTATAAAGTGCTCATTGCAAATATGCCTACCATTGTTACGGAGAAGAAATTTAGTGAGGTTAAAAATTACCCTAATATATCGAAGGATTACAATTACACGCTCAAAGCCATGAAGGGACTCAAATTTGATATCTGGCTATCTTCGCATGCGAGTCAGTTCGAGCTTGCTAAAAAACATAAGCCTGGTGATATTTACAATCCTGAGGCATTTGTCGACAAAGAAGGGTACGATAAAGCGTTAGAAAAGTTGAATGAACAATACCAAAAAAAGCTGCCTTAAAAGACAGCTTTTTTTCGTGGAGAATATCGGATTCGAACCGATCACCTCTTCACTGCCAGCGAAGCGCTCTAGCCAAATGAGCTAATCCCCCGAATTTCGATATTTGAAAAGAGTTTTTTTTCGTCAAATAAAATCTTTCGGCTTACGCAGCAAAAATAGCAATTTGTTTTTCTAAAGCAAATGATATTTAATCTTTAAATCTAAATGCAAACATCGCTATGAGGCAGCAAACCGAAATTGCCGATGGAAAAGGATAATTTATAAACAGAAACATTAAAAATGTAGCAACCAATAGCAGCACAAAAAACATTAATGCTTTAAATAAAGAATCCATAAAACACATTGCAAGAAGTGCTAAAATGTATATTGGAATTAAAACAACGGCCGAAAACATGCGGCGAAGTTAACAGCCGTATATTAGAGAAATATTAAGCAATTATTAACTCAGTTGTTTTGGTATTAAGTAACGATTGATACACATCTACAAATTGCGCAACATGAAACCCATCCATCAAAGCATGATTTGCATGAATAGAAACCGGCATTATTTTCCGCCCACTCTGATCGCGTACCTTTCCAAACGAAATTTTAGTACAACTATCTTTATAAACATAGTTTCGGGCGTGCGACATCGACGTGAAATTTAACCACGGAAGTGCAGAATAATGAATTACGTTTTCTCCCGATGAAGACGGAATTAAGCCAGTTGTATTTTTAACCTTCTCGATTTCCAGGTTTGCTTTAGCATTAAAATCCTTAAACTTTTCTAAGTAATCGAAATAACCAAATCCGAAAGATCCATTAGGTCTGTTAATAGTTGCAGCAGCATTAATTTTGGTATATTTCCAAACTTCGCCATTTATAATCCGATATCTGAAATTCTCTATCTGGTTTGCTGCCGCGAGAGATTTATGCAGGTAAAGCAAAAAGAATGAAACTCCAGCCGCTTTGGCTTCTTTATAAGTTTCTGTGCAATCTACTTCAACTGTTACGCCAAAAAAAGGCTCATCGAAGTTGTTGAAAAAGTTAAAATGGTCTTTTCTTAACCAGGTATCTATATCTATTTTTTCTTTCATTCAGTTAATTTTGGTAAAACTTCAGAGAGGCTTTCCATCTGGTAAAAATTTGGATGTTCAATTGTGTGATCAATATGCTCGTGCGCCCAGGTTGTATGATATGGAATGTGCACCGCATGACCTCCAATTGCCAGCACGGGCAAAACATCAGACTTGAGCGAATTACCCAACATCAAAAACTCTTCGGGTTTGCAATCCAGGTGCTTCAAAAGTTTTTGATAATCACGCTCTTGCTTATCACTCATAATTTCGATATGATGAAAGTAATGGTCGAGGCCCGATTTTGTGAGTTTTCTTTGTTGATCTAACAAATCGCCTTTTGTAGCCACAACTAACCGATATTTTCCATGCAATGCTTTTAAAACATCTTCAACTCCATCCAGCAATTCGATTGGCTTGTTTAGCATTTCCTGACCCAACTGAATCGCTTTTGTAATTACTTCGGGATTTGCTTTCCCTTCGGTAATCTTTAAAACTGTTTCAATCATGCTTAGCATAAAACCTTTAATACCATAACCATATAGTGGCAAATTGGCAATTTCTGTTTTATACAACTCTGCTACAATGCTGTGGTGGGGTAAGAAATCTTCTAACAAACCGGCAAATTGTTGTTCCGTTTCACGGAAATAAGGCTCGTTTACCCAAAGCGTATCATCGGCATCAAAAGCAATTACACTAATTTTATTGTTCATGGTTATGCTTACTTTAGTGCCACAAAAGTAGATTAACCTTAATTAATAAAAAAGGACATTTGTCTCGCCAAAAAATATGTTACAAACAAATCTTGCATTTTTATCATTTACAGAGCGTTTTTATTCCGAAAATAATCAGCAGAAAAACATCACCTTAAAATCTTTTCCTGCCGGATTCAGGTTTATCGAACAAGGCGAAAAAATCAGGAATATTTATATTATTAAAGATGGTATCACCAAATGCTTTATCTCAGAAGAAAACGGAAAAGATTTTATTATTGAATTTTTAGGGAAGGGAGAAGTTGTTGGGGAACTCGAAGCAATTAAAAAAATAGATTGCCTCTGCAATGTTGAAGCCATTAGTGAAGTAACGGCCTACGCAATCCCCGATTTTTTCTTTCTAAAACTTATCGAACAAAATACTGAATTCACTAAAATTTTGCTTCAGGAATTATCTACCAGAATTATTCAAACCAGCTCCAGGGCATCTTTTCAGCAGTTATATACCTTAGAATACGGCTTAGTAAAGCTTTTGAAGCTTCAAACAGAAGAAAACATTTTGGTTTCGAAAGAAGATATGGCTGCATATTTAGGCATTTCGGTGAGGAGTTTTAACAGAACGCTACAACAGTTAAAGGCTAAAAATACTTTTAATGATGATGGGGCCTTGCAAAAACTTTTAGAGCGTTTGGGATAAATTATTAAAAAAAAACGTCCGGCAGATACTGGCCGGACGTTTTTTTTTAAATTTATTTTAAAGCACTTTACTGTTTAACAGGTGCGGAGCCCGGAGCCGGCGCATTGAAATCCAACTCATTTAAAGGGATATCAAAGTAATCCATAAAGTTATAATCTATAAAACAGCTTCTGATTTGAGAACCCGATGTTCCCAAAGTTGAGCCTTGAATTAGTACGTTTGCTGCCGCACGGCCACCACCCGAAGCCGCTGATTGCGTAACACCCCATCTTCTCGCATCGTAAAAAGCTGTTCCTCTTTGAAACAACGCAACCCTACGTTCGCGTTTTAAAATTGCTATGGCCGCAGCCTGCGATAAACCAGTACCGGCTGTTGCGGCAACATTAGCGCCCTGATAATTACGTATCTGGTCGATAATGGTTAAGCCAGCTTCTACAGCCCCGGTTCTGATGTTCGCCTCAGCAATATCCAAACGGGTTTCTTCGTAAGTAGCGCCAACTTCCATAAAGCCCTGGTTATCACTTGTAGCAAATTTACCACCCGATTCAATAGGCACAGCGCCGTATCTTGTACCGAAATTAAAACCCCTGTCGTTTCTTAAATTGGGAGAAGTAAGAAGGTAAAAATTTGCCGCTAATCGGGCATCATTCGCATCGAATTCCTGCACCAAGCGTTCGCTAACAAAAGTAAACTGGGCGCCCAAACCCAGCAAAGAGTATGGATGGTAAAACGCACCTGATAAATCGTTTGTTCCATTAGGATCCATACCAATTCTGAAATTATTATCTGTTGCAAGCATACCTGCATTAGCAAGCGTTGTAACCGTTGTCCAATCTGCGGTAGTCATAGCAGCAACTTTTTTGTTAGCCATTAAGTTACGGGCTTTATAACTGCTGATTTGTCTTTTCCACATATCAGGTGTAATTCTGGAAGAGCGTGCTGCGAAATCAGGAATTACAGCGTCAATTGTTGAGTTATAAGCATCAATATTTGCAGCTGCAACAGTATTAAGTTGCCCAACACATTTATCGAAGTTGCTTGTTGCTTCGGTTATTATGGCATCACGGGTAATAAAGTTACCATTTGTAGTACCATCAGAATTATTATTGATAACGCCTGAAACATACATCGAACCGATGTGGGAGTAAGCGTAACCTTTCCACCAGTAAGCCCAGGCACGCAAGGTTGCTTTTTTAGTTGCAACATCTCCTGTAAATTTTGCTTCGGGTTTATCTATTGATGCAAGTAATAGATTACAACTTGCGTTCAACAAATTCATCGATTCCCATTCATATTTAAATACATTAAGTTCACCGGCGGTTCTGCTATTTGTACTTTGGAGCTGTGGTTTTTGTTCTGGCCCGATAGGGTTTTTTAATACGGTTCCGTTTGGCAAAGTGATGGAGGTAACCTGCTCAGCCCATCTCCAGCCCCAGTTGCCATAGGGCGAATAAAGTTCATCGCCCATGAAACTATGCATCGACCATGCAATAACGAAATTGGCACCAAGGCCTTTTACGTATAAACCTTTCGAAAAGGCTAATATTCCATCTTCAACACTAAGCGAAGCATCAGGAGTTGGTGAATTAGGGTTAATAAGTTCGAGATCTGTTTTCTGGCAACTGCTCATAAAAACGACCAAAATAAATATGCTAATAATTTTTTTCATGATTTCAGATTTAAAAGCCAATGTTAATACCAAATTGATAAGATTTTAAGTTAGGAAAACCGAAGCTGTCCACACCTCTGTCTAACGTACCTGTACTGCTAGATTCCGGGTCTAAACCACTGTATTTGGTAATTGTTAAAATGTTTCTGGCCGAAGCAGTTACTGAAACTGTTTTAGCCCATTTAATATTTAAGGCATTACGAAGGTTGTAGGATAAGGACAAATCTCTTAAACGTAAAAATGAACCACTTTCGGTAAACCAGCTGATCGGGTTTGTTGAATTATACAAACTGCCATAGTAAGAAGTAAAAGCACCGGTTTGTCCGTTAATGGTAACTTCCTTATCAAAATCGGCAGCTAGCTGATCTCTATATAACCATTGGCGGGTTAAATTGTAAACTTTGTTTCCATAATTCCAGTCAAACTGAAACGACAAGCTTAAATTCTGATAAATATTAAAACTGTTTATAAAAGACATCGTGAATTTTGGAGTCGGGTCTCCCATGTTTTTCTTGTCATCGCTACCGGTAATTACAACTTGTTTAGAAGCCTTGTTGGTTACGAAACCATTAACCAGTTCGTAATCGCCAACACTAGCCGCCGGAATGTATCGCGAGCCATCGGGTTTTAACTGATCAACAGATGAAAGCGGAACTTGTCCATAAAAAATACCAAAGCGTTCGCCTGCTTTTAACGCGAAGTTACCTGACACTACATCCTGACCATTGGCAATTTGATCAACCATGGTTTGAGAATGTGCGAAACGGATTCCAAAATTCCAGGTTAAATTCTTTTTCTGAAGCATTGTCGCATCAGCACTTAACTCATAACCACTTGATTTCAGACTCATTAAGTTATCTGTAATTGCTGTGTATCCCGTAGATGGTGATAAATTAGCGGCCTGGATAACATCCTTGCTTTTCCTGTTCCAGTAATTTGCAGTAATTGCTACGCGACTAAGCCAGGCCTTATTGTTATTGGCCAGTACGAAGTCTGTTCCTACTTCGAGCTCTTTTGAAATTTGCACCAATAAAAAAGGATTACTGGCTGTGCCAGGCAGCGTTAAATAACTTCCATCGCCTAAAGTACCCGCATCTAAAGTTACCTGACGGGCGTACGTTGATGGCTGAATACCAGCTTCTCCATAAGCTGCACGAACTTTCCACTGTGGCAACCAAGATAGTTTTAATAAATCGGAAGGGTTAAAATAAGCGGTTCCTCTTGGAAAAGTAAAAGCTTTACCACCGGCACCAAATTCTGATGAATAATCGGATCTTACACCACCAGATATACCTGCCAATGTTCCCCAATCAATAGTTTGATTAAATAAAAGTCCATAGCTTAAGAATTGCTCTGAATTGCTTGTTGCCGTCTTTGTTGTTGCTACATTAATATTATATGGTGGATATGATGGCAAACCAACACCTCTTCCGTTAAAATAACTACTTGCACGTTTTCGTGCATCGTAAGATAATTGGGTTGAAGTTGTTATTGGCAACTTGGAATTAAAATCTTTTTCAAAATCAGTTCTGAAAAATACCGATGCATTAGAATTGAATTTGGTATTTCTGGTATTGCTTTGCTCAAAAGAGCCTTCTCTGGTTCCGAAATATAAATCCTGCCCGGTAGAAGTTTGATTTTTATAATAGTCTACGTTGTTTAATACATAGTAATCCAAACCAACTTTATAATCCAGTTCAACAAATTTCGGGAACTTGTAATTCAGGTTTAAGCTTTGAACAAAACGGGTGGATTTATCTTTTCTGGTATGCCAGTCGTTTTCTGCTAATGAATTGCTTTGATTTTCTTCTTTCGGCTGAACAATTAGATTGCCCAAAGCATCTCTGTAGGTGAAATCGATAAACTGGTAAGAGTTTAAAAGCGGAAAACGGTTTCCGGAAATTAAATTTTCATCTTCAATTACAGCTTGCGAAGTGGAACGTAACGTAAAGTTTTTAAACAATTCTACGCCCAAATTAATACCAGCTGTATGCCTCGTTAACTTATTGTTCATTACGTTTTGCTGATCCAATCTCGAAACATTAATCGAATAATCAGACTTTTCGCCACCACCAGAAATACTTAAGTTATTGTTGTAGGTTGAGGCTGTTCTAAATGCTTGTTTAAGGTGATCGTACACAGTTTCTACATAAGGTTTATTATTGAGCGTAGTTGCACCCGATAATAATGCGGGTTCGGTGTATTTCCCGTCGCTACCCCTTGCCACACGAACGCCATTATTATCCAAAATATAGCCTTGCGCATCTGTAACGTAATGGTGGTATTTAGCCAAAAGATCATCACCCTGAATAATCTGGTCGGAACTGTATTTCGAACTGAAATTAATTGTTGGTGCAGTTCCTTTTGTACCTTTTTTGGTAAACACCTGAATAACACCATTTCCACCCTGCGCACCGTAGAGCATACCAGCAGCGGCACCTTTAACAACCTCAACACGATCCACCAAACTTGGATCAAGGCCATTTAAGTCAGAAACCTCAACACCATCCACTAAAATCATCGGATAAGTGCTGGACAAACTATTAATTCCGCGAAGGATAATTGACGCACCATCGCCCGGCTGCCCGGAACCTGTACGGACAACCGCACCGGCTATTTGGCCTTGTAATGCTTGCTCAACTGAACCCGTTACTACACTTTTGGCAAAGTTTTTTGATGATAATGTGGCAACATCGACACCGATTTTCCTTTTATCTGTTGCAGTACCAACGCCAGTTACCACAACATCCGATAGTTGCTTGGAATCTACTGACATCGATACCCTGATATCGCCACTTGTAACGGAAACTGATTGTGTGGAGTAACCTAAAAAACTAAAGGTTAATTCAGTTACACTGCCAGGTAAAAGAAGTTTAAACGTGCCGCTGGCGCCAGTTGTGGTTCCTATTTTGGCGCCTTTTGCTGAAACCGTAACGCCGGGAAGTGGCAAGCCATCATCTTTTCCCACTACGGTTCCGGTAATTGTGCGATCCTGAGCAAAAATACCTTGAACAAGGTACAGCATCAGAAAGGAAATCAAGAGTAATTTTCTCCTCATAGCAATAAATTTTAGTAAGTTTTAGGTTTAATTATCCCTAATTTATTACAAAAACCTTTACTAAAACGAATTAGAATGACCTAAAGGCAATATAATACCACAATAAGTTAATAATGTATCATTATAAATCAGCCAAAATCAATTATAAAATTATATTAATGAAAATTAAACAATATTTTATTTATAAAAACGATAAAATATGCGTTTTTCAAAACAAAAATTTGATAAACAAGCAAATTTTTATCATAATTTAACAAATTATACAAAAAAAAATAAAATTATTAACTACAATTCTCTCAAAATTCATCACAACAAACAGCCGAACATTTTCTACACATTGCTGTTTATTAAAACATGCCTGATATTTTAATTATAAATGGAAGTGCCCGATTAAATGGAGACACACAGAGGTTCATCAGTAAATTAACTGAAGGTATTGAATTCGATCAGTTCAATTTAATTGAACATTATTTCCTTCCTTATAATTACGAAAACAAATATCCGCTAGAAGACCATTTTGAGTTTTTCGCCAAAGAAATTTTATACCATAAACACATAATTTTCGCAACGCCTGTTTATTGGTATTCGATGAGTGGAAGAATGAAAAACTTATTCGACAGGTTAACTGATTGGGTAACACAAAATAAAGAGGTTGGCAGAAGTTTAAAAGATAAAAATGTTAAGTTAATTGCCGTTGGCACGGATGGCGACTTACCTGACGGTTTTACAGCACCATTTTATATGACGGCCAATTATATGGAAATGGTTTACCATGGACATCAATATTTCAATACAAATACAATTTACACGGAGGATGAACTGATGGAAATCAGAAAATCTTTCTTTAGTTTTATACAAGCATAACATCCCTTAATTTTATAGCCAGCAGATAAAATAACTATAAATTCAAAAATTAAAAAATGAAAGTAGAAGACGTATTCAAGAATAATGAAAAATGGATTGCTGACAAGCTCGCCATCAATCCCGAATATTTTACAGAATTATCTAAAGGCCAAACACCTGAGTTTTTATACATCGGCTGCTCTGATAGCCGTGTTACCGCCGAAGATTTAATGGGTATTCAACCCGGGCAGGCTTTTGTTCATCGCAACGTTGCTAATCTGGTAAATAATGTTGATTTAAACGTGATGACTGTTTTAAATTATTCGGTTCGCCACCTGAAAGTGAATCACATTGTTGTTTGCGGCCATTACAATTGCGGCGGTGTTAAAGCCGCTATGCAACCTGCAGATATGGGTATTTTGAACCCTTGGTTAAGAAACATCCGCGATGTTTACCGAATTCATAAAGACGAATTAAATGCCATTGAAGATGAAGGTAAACGCTACGATAGATTGGTAGAATTGAATGTTCAGGAACAGTGTGTAAATTTGTTAAAAACCGCAGCTGTTCAGCAAGCAATTACTGAAAGGGGCTTAACCGTTCATGGCTGGGTTTTTGATATTAGAACAGGTAAACTGGTTGATTTAAAAATTGATTTCGACGCAATATTACAAGACATCAAAGAGATTTATAATTTATACTAATTTTTAGATTGATTTCTAAAGACTAAGTATTTTACGTTAAATGATGCTGAATTAATTCAGCAAACCTGATTTATTAAGAAGACCGAAATCCGAGGCAATGGAAATAATTTTTTCCAAACCCCGGATATCGGTCTTTTTTTAATTAAAACCTATTTATTTGATATCGGATAATTATCTTCCCATCCATCCACCATCAACAGTAAGGATTGTTCCATGAACATAATCCCCGGCTTTTGAAGCAAGGAAAACTGTAGGCCCTTTAAAATCTTCAGGTGTCCCCCACCTTCCGGCTGGTATACGAGCTAAAATCGAAGTGCTTCTTTCCTGGTCTTCACGCAATGCGGAAGTATTATCTGTAGCAATGTAACCTGGTGCAATTGCATTTACATTTACCCCTTTTGATGCCCATTCATTCGCGAAAGCTTTTGTTAAAGATGCTATAGCGCCTTTGCTAGCCGCATAACCCGGAACAGTAATACCCCCCTGGAAAGACAATAGCGATGCTGTAAAAATAACTTTACCATGCCCTCTGGCAACCATATCTCTGCCAATTTCCCTGGTTAGAATAAATGGAGCAGTTTGGTTTACCGCAATTACTTCATCCCACATTTCATCAGGGTGCTCGGCAATTGGTTTACGTAAAATTGTACCCGCATTGTTTACCAGAATATCAATAACAAGATGATCTGCCTTTACTTTTGCTGCAAAATCAGTTACTGCTTTGCGATCGCTAAAATCGCATTTATACGCGTAGAACTTTCTTCCTAAGGCCTTAACTTCATTTTCTACGGAACTTCCCTCAAGTTCAAGACTTGCAGAAACACCAATAACATCTGCTCCTGCTTCTGCTAAAGCTAATGCCATTGCTTTTCCAATACCACGTTTGCAGCCAGTTACTAATGCAGTTTTGCCTGCTAAATCAAATAAGTTTGACATTTTATTTTTATTTACTAATTAGCCCAAAAAATGCGTTTGCAATTATTTGAGATATTCCATAATTATTTCAGTTCTGTAATTGCACAGTGATCCATGTCGCCATAATCAAGATTTTCGCCGGCCATGCCCCAAATAAAAGTATAATTGCTTGTACCTGCACCAGAATGGATTGACCAATTTGGCGAAATAACAGCCTGATCATTTTGCATCCAAATGTGACGCGTTTCTTGCGGCTGACCCATAAAATGACATACACTTTGGCCTTGTGGAACCTCGAAATAAAAGTAAGCCTCCATCCTTCTATCGTGGGTATGTGCTGGCATTGTATTCCAAACACTTCCAGATTTTAATTCTGTCATACCCATTTGTAACTGGCAGGTTGGCAATACACTATTTACCAATAACTTATTAATAATCCGGTGGTTCGCTGTTTCAGGGGTACCTAATTCAACAATTTCGGCCTCGGCTTTACTAACTTTTTTTGTTGGATAAGTATGATGAGCAGGTGCTGAATTGATATATAGTTTCGCAGGAAGCGTTTTATCTACCGATTCAAAAGATACCTCCTTAGTTCCTTTACCAATATATAAGGCCTCTTTATATTCAAGTTCGAACAGCTCGCCATCGGCTGTTACCACAGCTTTACCGCCGACATTAATTATACCAAGTTCTCTTCTTTCCAAAAAGAAATTTGCTTTTAAATCATCAGGATTTGGTAAATCTACTTTCTGATCAACTGGCATTGCACCGCCAACAATATATCTATCAAAATGCGATAATGTCAGGTTTACCTTATTGGCTTCAAAAATGTTTTCGATTAAGAAATTTTCCCGCAGCGAAGCGGTATCCATTTGCTTAACTTCTTTCGGACTTTGAGCGTAACGGCTTTCGAATTTATTCATTGGTTAAAATTTGAGATTTGCGATTTGCTTGAAATCAAATCATATTGACAAATATATTTATACCAACCTTAATAATTGAATGATTACCCAAATTATTATTAATTGACGTTAAAATAAAGTTTAAAAGCTGTTTAACAAGCTAAGCTATTTTTATTGAGGTTGGCTATCAGTGGTTCTATCGCAACTTGTATTTAACCTACCATTGAAAAAATAAGAAGACTAAAGGCTGTTAAAACAATTTGAATAGAAAAAAGCTTGTATTAATATGAAAATATTAAACGCATTGGTTGGGGGGTTTGCTGGCGCAATAGCCCTAAATTTACTTCATGAAACCGTTAGGAGGATAGACAAGAAAGCGCCAAGAATTGATCTTTTAGGCGAAGAGGCGCTCAACAGAACGTTAAATAGTTTTAATGCTCAACCTTTAAAGGGTAACAGTTTATATGCGGCAACTTTAGCGGGAGATGTAATTAGTAATGGCTTGTATTATTCTTTAATTGGTTTTGGCGAAGAAAAAAACATTTGGTTAAAGGGCGCATCTATTGGCTTGGCAGCGGGTTTTGGAGCAATAGAAATACCTAAAACCATTGGCCTGGATGATGCGCCGGTAACCAAGACAAACAAAACTAAAGCTTTAACGGTAGCCTGGTATTTGATAGGCGGTTTAGTAGCAGCCGCAGTAATTGATGGGCTGCAAAGAAATAAAAATAATTTGTTTTGATTAGAAGTTGCTAACGGTCTAAGATTTTTTATTTTCAACAATTTAAAAGGCTAGGGTTGAAATCTAGATCGAATAATTGAATATAAATAGCTTTACAATCAATGAAAATATTTCAGCAAGCATTTGCAATAAGAGAACGTAAAAGGGGTTTCCATTTAATAACTGAAGAAATTGTTAGCGCTTTCCCTGAGTTAAAAACAATTAATGTTGGTATTTGCCAGGTTTTTATTCAACACACTTCCGCATCGTTAACTATAAATGAAAATGCTGATTCAACAGTTCGGGTAGATTTTGAAATGTATTTTAATAAGGCAGTGCCCGAGAACGACCCTGATTATAAACATGATTATGAAGGATCTGACGATATGCCTGCTCATTTAAAAGCATCTCTACTTGGCGCATCAGTTACCATTCCAATACGAAATGGCAGATTAGCCTTGGGCACATGGCAAGGCATTTACTTATGCGAGCATCGAAACTACGGTGGCCAGAGAAAGATTATACTTACTGCCTGGGGCGAATAGAATTACTGTTTTTGCCAACTAAGCCTGATTGTAACGATAGCCCCAAACCAGGTTTTTCATCGGTTTGGGCTAAAGTGAAAAGCAGGACTACCGCTAAACAATACTTCTGTACCTGCCTTACTAATAATTATTCTTTAGGAACTTTTCGCTGCAATTCCTTGTGATTATCCTGGATAGAGTTGCCTTCAGTTTCAATTTCTACTTCTTTGGTCGTGACGGCATATTGTGATGGGTGGATTTCTGAACCATAAGCTACCGCATACGCTTTGGTAAACTCTGCGCCGAAATATAAAATAATGGAGGAATAATATGTCCACAATAATAAAACAACGAGCGAACCTGCTGCTCCGTAGGTACTACCAACATTGCTGGAACCAATATAAAATGATATTGCAAACTTTCCAATCATAAACAAAATTGCTGTTACGATAGAACCTAGAATAACATCACGCCATTTAATTATCGCATCGGGCAATACCTTAAAAATAACGCCAAACATTAAAGAAATTACAGCCAGGGTAATGGCCATATTCAAGACATAGAAAACAACTACAGAAACGTCTTCAAATCTTGCTTCCAATCTTTTGCTAAAGGCATCTACTACGGTATTAACAACTAATGAAACCATTAAAACGAAGCCTAAACTAATAATTACCGAAAATGATAGAAACCTGTTTTGGAGCATTTTCAACCAGCCTCGTTTCGGCTTTGGTTTCAGGCCCCAAATGGTGTTGATAGAATCCTGAATATCGCCAAAAATGGTTGTTGCACCAATTAACAGGGTGATTAAACCAATTACGAATGCAACGGTACTTTTCCCGTTAAGGTATGCACTTTTAATAATCTGCTGTAATTGCATTGCAGTATCTTTGCCTAAAAAGCCTGCAAGCTGTGCATAAACCTGTCCTTCTGCTGCCTCCCGTTTTAAAAATATACCACAGAGTGATATTATTATAACAAGAAGTGGCGCCATTGAAAAAACCGTGTAATAGGCCAATGAGCCACTGAGTTTAGTTACTTTATGATCTGTAAAGCCCGTAAATGATGCTTTTAAAACCTCCCAAATTCCTTTAAACGTTACTTTCTTCTTATTCATAATGCTTCGGTCTTAATACTATATTTAGAACCGAATGTTTTATGTTTTGTTTGAAAGGAATGTATTATGAATTTGTTTCCTGGTTTATAGGAATAGAAAAACAAAATGTAGAACCTTTCCCTTCGACTGAATTAACCCAAATGTTGCCGTTTAATCTTTTTACAATCTCTGAGGAAATGTACAAGCCTAAGCCCAAACCCGGAAAGGTATGTTCTTTGTTTCCACTTACGCGATAAAATTGTTCAAAAACCTGGTCCTTTTTCTCATTGCTTATTCCAATACCGTAATCCTGTACGCAGAGTTGAACATTAGTTTCCTGGTCGTTAGTATAAATAACAACTTCAGTTGCATCAGGAGAGTATTTTACAGCATTTGTTAATAAATTGGTAACAACCTGGCAAATACGCTCTCTGTCGCCAAAAATTGTCCGTTTAAAATTTAGGTTTTTGCTGATGATGTGTTTTGACGAGGTTCGCTGAACATCTTCGATTACCTCTTCTACCATTTCATTAAAATCGAATGTTGAATGGTTAAATTGAAGGCGCCCTGCATTAATTTTGGTAACATCAAGTAAATCGCCGATTAAGTTGGTAAGCCTATCAACCTGTTTGTTCATCTTAGCCAAAAAATCTGCATTTTTAAGATCACCAGAGCGTTTAAACATAGCCTCTAAAACTTGTGCATAAGCTTTTAAACTTGTAACCGGGGTTTTTAACTCGTGACTAGCAATGCCAAGAAAATCATCTTTCTGCTTTTCTAACTCTTTTTGATGATGTACATCCGTATTTGTACCATACCATTTTACAATTTCTCCACTAGCATTTTTTAATGGTAAAGCCCTAACCAAGAACCATCGGTACTCATTGTATTTATCTTTGATTCTAAATTCCGTTTGGTAAGCATTACCGGTTTTTAAGGCATGAGACCATGCAACGGTTGCCCGTGCCTTATCATCAGGGTGAACGGCATCCGTCCAGCTCGAAGAAATAATTTCTTCTTTTGGCCTGCCACTTTGATCGTACCAACGTTGATTGATATAATCCAGCGTACCATCAGGTCTGCTGGTCCAAACGATTGAAGGAACAGTATCTGCTAAAAATTCTAACTCGTTAAAAGCACGTTGCAAGGCATTATTCTTGTCATTAAGAATTTTTCTGGCATTTAATTCAGGCCTTAAATCTCTGGCAATACCCGCTATCGCAACGGGCATATTGGTTATTTCTTCCCGAATCATGTACAATTGCTTATGAATTGGAATGATTTCGCCGGTTTTTTGATGAAGCAATTCCAACTCTCCAGACCATTTACCCTTATTTATCAAAACCGGTAAAATTTCTGTCGTAATAAGTTCATTCGTTGCCTCGCTATGATAATCGAATAAAGTACTTGTTTGAATTTTCGCTTCATCAATTCCTATAAGCGTTATCCCAGATGGATTTATGTAAAAAGTATTCCCATGAATATCACAATAATTACAGAAATCTTCGCTACTATCAACAATTGTTGCTAAACGCTGTAGCTCTGCTTTAGCCCGTATTTCTGGGCGCAAATCGCGGGCGGTTGCGCCCCGGCCTATTACTTCTCCGGTTTCAGGATCTTTAATAAGCAAATAATTTACATTGCAAGGGATAATTTCCTTGGTAATAAAATTTCGCAGATTGATGGTACCCTGCCAGCCAGATTCTTCTGTTATTTCTTTTATAATATGGTTTTGTACCCTATCTAATTCTTCCGGTGTATAAAAATCTTTTGCACTCAATTCAGTAACGTCAGCATCTAAATCCACACCCAGTAAGTTTCTTGATGCTGTATTCATGTAAATTAAATTACCTTCCATATCGGCAACTGTCATATGGTCGGCATTATGGCTAACAAGACTCATTAATTGCTGCTCTCGCCTTTTAGCTGCAACTTCACTAGTCACATCTTGTGCAATTCCAGCAAAGCGATAAGCTAGGTTTTCGGCATTGAAATAAGCTTTTCCTTTACAATGAACCCATCGTAACTCGTTGTTGATTTCGCTCACAGTTCGGTATCTGATATCGTAGTTGCCTTCTCCTGCCGGATTAACAGCTACAATTACCGCTCTGTTAACCATTTCTTTGTCGTCCGGATGGATACAATTTAACACATCATCATAATCAATCTCACCTTCAGTGGAAAACCCAAAAAGTTCGCGACAACGATCGTCCCAGTTAACCTTATTGTTTATCGGATCTAAATCCCATGTTCCTATTCCAGCCGATTGTAAAGCAAAGGCTAATCGCTCTTGTGTTTCGGCAATCTGCTTTCTTGCAGAAACCAACTCTGTAAGATGTGCGGCGGTATTAATGATAGCATAGGTATGGCCATCACTATCTTTTAAAGGTTTATAGGTAAATGTAAAATAGAATGTTTGCAGCTTACCATCAACCACTAAATCTGCTCTGGATTCTTTGGCATAATACGTTTCACCTGTATCAAAAACATGAGCTAAAATATCATGAAATGGCTGCCCGTCCAGCTCAGGTATAGCAATCTTAAGTGGCTTTCCGATAACAGATTCATCCTTTCCCCACAAATCAATCATCGCATCGTTAGCAATGCTGATGATCATTTCCCTACCCTTATAAATAGCCGTTGGCATCGGCGATGCCTCAACAAGGGAAGTGAATCTTTCCTGCTCGGAATATTTTTTACTCATTAAAAAAGAAAATTTATTAAATATAGATAAATCCGGATTCTTTATCGGCTCATTAAAAAAGAATTAGTACGCTAAATTTCAAAAAAAATAGCCTTAAAAATTAAGGCTATTCTAATATCTAAAAAAAAGCGAGCGCTATTTTATTTTTATCCATGCTACAATATCATTAATTAATGTTGCAGAAACGCTTGAGAATGCCTGGTATTGAGCACCAGTACCCTTTTCAACCTGCTGACTTAACAAGTGGTTTAATTCTGGATAAAATTTAAATTCTGCATTTGAATTGCCAGCTAAACCGGCTTTCCATAAGTCAAAATCTTTTTGCGCTACCTGAAAATCGTTTCCTCCCTGGAAAACAAAAATGCGTGGTTTGGTTAACTTTCTGGCTGCAGCTACCTGGTCGTAATTGTTAATATCTATCCAGTAAGCGGCAGGAATGCCTAAAATGACAGAATCTGGCTTCATGGTTCCCAATTGTGTAATATTGCCTTTAGCAATTTCGGCTGTAGCTATATCATATTGTGTTTTGGCGGTTTTTGCGGTATCGCTAATCTTATCAAACAGATATTTATTTTGCTCTAGCATTAAATCGGTTAACTTTCTTGCTGGTGCAGCGGCTAATATAATTCCACTTAAATCTGGTACCTGGGCTGCAATGCGGGGCGCAAGCATACCGCCTAAACTGTGCCCAAAAAGATAAATATTCTTCAAATCGGCACCTGGAATAGTTTTAGCCATTGCCAAGGCCGCCAGCGCATCATCCGTAACTTCTTCTTTAACAGTAAAAACTTTTCTAAATTCCTGAGGATAAATCATGGTTCGTTTGACATACCTGATGGAGGCAATCCCTTGCGCTGCCAAACCCGCTGCCAAATCTTTAAACGGCTTATTTGGACCAACAGTTTCATCCATATCAGAAGGCCCTGAACCATGTACAAATACAACTACAGGAAAACTTTTAAGATTTTTAGGCGTGGTAATTATTGCGGCCAGCTGGTGGCCAGGACTAGTTAAATATGCAGTTTTTTCTGAATACAAGGTTGTATCAGCATAAGAAGGTGCTAAATATTTCGCAGAAACAGGTTTCGGCGCAAGGAAAAAACCAACTATTTTTTGGGCTTTATTAAAACCTAGAATAAAATTTTGTGTACCTCTTTCAAAATCTCCTTCAATGGTTACAGAAAAAAAATCGCCCTGAATTTTGCTTTGAACAGCCTCTAAAGATTTGGCTTTGCCAAGGGCTGTGTGTACATCAGACCATAATTTTTTTAATTGTTCCTCTGATAATTTGGCTTTTACAGTTTCATCGAAATTACCATAAGCTTCGGTGAATTTTCCATCTTCTAAAAGTTGAAAGAAATTATTAGCCCCATTAAAAAGACTGATAACATTTTGTGCGAAAGATGCGGTTGTAAAAAATAATAGTGTGATAACTATTAAAATACTTTTCTTCATGAATAATATTGTGTTGTTTAGTTCGAAACCAAAGTTAACAATATTTGAATCCTATTTTGTTAAAATACAACTAATTGGTTAGTTTTTTATTTTAAAAAAAAATCAATTAAAGTCTTCCAGCAAAAATTCTATTGTTTTAGCCAATTGTAATTGCGATGGATGAAGTACACCAAATTGAATCGCTGGTAGATTTAGCCATCTGTTAATCCATAGATAAATTAACACCTATTTTTAATTTATATGAAAGAACAAAAATGGGTGAAAAAGTTAAAAAAAAATTAAAGCCGGCACAATAATTTTAAATCCCAGCGTTTATGTATGTGAGAGCGTTAATTTAGATGACGGGGATGCTGCTTCGGCGGAATCCCCGTTTCTTTTTTAAAAAAACTTTTCCTCCCAAATTTTTGCAATAAAAAAGGGACAAATTTTAGAAAAATGGCCCCTTTAGATATATGATTGAGTTAAGAATTTTAGCTTTTTATCTCGTGATTCCCATTTGCGCTTCGGAAATCGTTATTGAAGGTTTTATACCTTTTAGGTTTTAAAATCACCCATAAACCCAAACCAATCAAAACTAAAGCAGTTGTAATTTTAGAAAGTTCGAAATCGAAAACTGTAATGTCCTGAAGGGTGAAAAAACCGCCGATTATGGTTAAAGCCAACCAGCCCCCGCCCTGAAAGTTTTTACGGTAGCCAATCCACAAACCTGCTGCAAGCATAATTGTGTGCCAGCTTAATAGCCAGTTTGGCAAATCAAAACCAATGTTTTCAAGTAAGAATACCGAACCGATTACAATAACTAAAATGCCTAAACCCATTTGTTTATCTGCGTGGTTTTTTCTGATTAAATTTTCCATGACCTTTGTTTTTATATATCAAATGTATCAGGAAAAAGAAGGTAAAAGAACAGACTTTCCGCAGAATACTTTCTTGTGTCGGTGAGTGAAATAAAACTATCGGTGAAAATATTTAGAGGGATTTTGAAGCAAGGAAAAAGCCGGTAAAAAATTAATGGACTTAATTATTTTGCTATCAGGTGATGGTCTTTTTTACAACAGCGGCATGTTAAATCAATTGAAGTTCAAAATCAAATTGCAATCGCCTAAAAAGCCAGTTAGATAACGGGCAATTTAATTATTCGAAAGTAAATATATCATTAGCCTTTGCCATAATTACTTTTGAGGTTAAACCTATAAACAACCCATGCGCCAATATACCATCGATTTGGTTCAGTTCAAAAGCAATTTTTTCAGGTTCCTCAATCAAGCCAAAATCTACATCGATAACGTAGTTTCCGTTGTCGGTTATAAATATTTTGCCTTCTTTTTTTCTTAAAACCCCTTCTCCGCCAGAATTTTTTATTTGGTTGGAAACATATTGAAAAGCCAGTGGAATCACTTCGACAGGAACAGTAAAAGCGCCCAATGTACTTACTTTTTTAGACGAGTCGGCAACGATGATTGAATTTTTACTTAGTGAAGCAACTATCTTTTCGCGGAATAATGCGCCTCCGCCTCCTTTAATTAAATTGAGTGATTCCGTAAATTCATCGGCACCGTCTATACTGATATCTATTGAACCTAAAGTTTCTAATTTTAAAACAGGAATACCATAAAAAACAGCCAGCTCTTCAGTTTTAACGGAACTTGCAGCAGCTGTTATTTTCAAGCCGTCTTTCATTCGTTCAGCAAGCTCTTTGATGGCAAAAGTTGCCGTAGAACCCGTACCCAAACCGACAACATCGTTGTTTTTTACAAACTTAACGGCTTCTTTTGCTGCAGCTAACTTTTCTGCGTCTTGTTGAGTTTTATTAACAGAATTCATGTTGTAAAAATATAAAATTACCAATCAATTGCTCGTCACGCATAATTCATTTAAGTACTTTCTCAGTGAAAGAAAAAAAATCAGGCTGAATGCAATAAATCTAAATTACAGCGTTTATGTATATGAGAGCGTTAATTTAGATGATGGGGATTCTGCGATAAGCGGAATCTCCATTTCTTTTTTAAGCGCTTTCTCGAAATGTTGTAAACAAAAAAACGGTTGATGTTTCCACCAACCGTTAACCAAATTATACTAACTAACTATTTTTATTTATCTAAAGAATTAATCCAGGCAGCAATTTTTAAAGCTTCTGCTTTAGTTACCTGCGGCATTGGAGGCATTTCTGTAGAATATCCGGGCCAGTTTTGTGGCTGAGGATTATGAATTAACGAATAAATTTTTTCTGCTGAATATTTACGTTTTGCAATTTCTACAAACGGCGGACCAATTTGTCTTTTCGTTGGATTGTGACAAGCCAAACAAGTATTCTTAGTCAACAACCCTTCAACCTCTTTGTAAGTTGGTGTTTTTGCAGTTGCAGCAACTTTTGCAGGCGTTGTACCGGCAGCACCTTTAGCTTCAGGTTTTGTACCTGTAGAAGCTTTTGGTTTAGCAGAAGGCTTAACCGGCGTAGCCGATGCTTTTGGACCTGATTCAGAATTTCTTGTACTTACTTCGCTCATTGATAACTTTTCGCCATCGGCAATTTGGTTCAGAGTATAATAAGCAACTGGATGAACTAAAGAATAAAAACCTTCTTTATCGCGAACACCGTCCAATGTTAGCGTGTGGATATAGTATTGACGAAGATTAGGTATAATTAATCGTGCTTTCAAACCATCAGCAGAAACTTTTACACCCGTGATTTTTAAGGTTTCAACATTTACCGGAGGAGAGCCATAAACCGGGTGATATTTGTAAATAAAGCTTTCCGCGGCATATGATGCTAAATCTTCTGCCGATTTACGATCAACTGGTTTAGTAAACTCTATTTCGAAACCATCAGGCATTGATCTTACCGCTTTCATCTCAAAAGGCACTTTATTTGTATAAACTAAACGCTCTAAACCTTCGTTAGCATCACCGGCTGAACCCCAACCACGGTTGGTTTCGCCTACAAATAAAGAACCATCATTTCCCCAGGCCATTCTCAATACTCCAGAGCGGAAACCTTTTCTGAATAAGAAAGCTGCACCTTGTTCTTCACCTTTTACAGTTTCAAGGAAAATTCTGGAAATGATACTCATCCCCTGGTCGCCAGCTAAGATTTGGCCTGCGAAAGGACCAAAAGCGTTCGCCGGAATTTTAACCGGTTCTGACGAAGAAATACCTAAAATTCCGTAAGGCAACCAAACTGAAGGCAATTTTAATTCAGGGAACACTTTTTTCATATCAAAAAGTGTTTTGAAAGTTTCGTTCACCCTGTTTTCGGGCTTTATGTATCTGCCCTGTTCGTTTTTAATACGACGTTCATCAATATTTGAATAGAAAAAATCTGATGTTAGTTTAACCGGCGAATCTGATCTGCCAGTCCATCTTAAACTTGCAGGGTGCCCCATAAAATCACCTTTATTAATTTTCCATAAACCGCCTGAGCCTACCCAGTCGCCTTGATTTTCTGTATAATAAAACTGGTTGTCGATCATTCCTATACCTGCTGGCGAACGAAAACCCGCTGCATAAGGCGTCATTTTACCATCTTCGGTAATGTTCATTGCCCATCCACGCATCGGCACGCGGCTCTCGCCTCTCCACCATTCTTCATCGCCAAAGGCTACATTTGCTGTTACTAAAAATGAGCCATCGGCTGCAATTTTTGGTCCGAAGCTGTATTCGTGGTAGTGACCGCTTAAAGGCCATGCATAAACGGTTTCGTAAACATCCGCTTTGCCATCCATATTTTTATCAACCAATTTGGTTAATTCGCCACGCTGAGCCACATATAACGCTCCGTTTTTTTGTGCCAGGCCTAAAATTTCATGTAAGCCAGTTGCGAATTTTCGGAAATAAGGCTTTACCGTTGTCGGATTTTCAACTATCCAAACGTCGCCCCGGCGGGTAGAAATAGCTAAATCGCCATTAGGCATTGTAACTAAACCACCAACTTCCAAAATTGGTCCTTCAGGCACGCGTACTTTACTTACTCTGAAAAAATCCTCTTCCTTTGGTGTTTCTTGAGCGAAAAGCGTTGAGAAACTCAAGCTAAGCGCCATAATTGCTAGTGTTTTAAATGTATATCTCATCGTAATTCAGACTAAAATAAAATAGAGTAATTTAATTTGCTTCCGATTGCTATAATCAGTTGTTTTTTACCATTAGCATCTCTAACGATAGGTTTTTCGCCATTTGGAAACTGCAGGTAGTAAGCTTTATCATCCACTACATATAAACCTTTAGCAACCTCGCTTACATCTGATACTTCACCCAAAAGCAAGTACAAATCCTTTGCGGGTTGTTCTAGAGTAATTTCTCTTGATAAACCCTGGCCTGTTTCCAGAACTTTTACAGCATCTGTAACTTTATTTCCGTAAATGGTATATTTAAATTCAGGGCGTTCCTGGTCATCCATAATGTATCCCTTAGTACGGAAGCCGGTGCCGGTGGTATCTGTAACCCACGCAGCATCAGCAGTTGCTAATTTAGAGATTGCCAAAACGGGCTTTTTAGTGAAACGGGTTACGCTACCTAGGGGGCGGGAAGTTCCGTTTCCACGGCCATCCCACATTGGAGTTGCATCTAAGAAACCACCATGCCAGCCTTGTAATAATGTGCCATTATCTAAATCGTAACTGTAAGCAGTTTGTTGCGGTCCGCCCACAGAAATTGCATGCACAGAACGAACGCCCGGTACAACATCGATAAAGCTGCGAAGCATTGTATTTACAGGTGCTTCAACATAGATAGGATCGCCACCGCCACCACCACGACGACCATTTTGAGCAGCAGCAGGAATATCAGTAACTGAAATATTTCTAAAAGCGATTGAGCCATGGTCGCCTTGTAAACGAATTGGTGCTAACGCCTTTTCAGTACCATAACCACCTCTTGTTGCGCCCCATAATTCTACGTTTTCGTGTATGGTTACGCCATTTAATTCTACACTAAGCAATCTTGCATTTTCAGTTTTCTTACCTGAACCATCAAATTTAGGTGCCTGGAAAACAATTTTTATGTGTTGCCATAAACCGGGTGCTTTACTCGCGTTTTGACGAGGCGCAATGCCGCCGTAACCTTTTTCGCCTTCAGGTTTATCATTATCCCAACGCTCGTAAATGCCTCCGTTATTTGATGATAACGGGTTTTTAACAGTCCAGGAATCTTCTAGTTGAATTTCGTAGTTGTTTTGAAGATAGATGCCTGAATTAGTTCCCTTTGCGGTAAGGTAATCCAGCTCTAAAACCATATCTCCATATTCTTTAATTGTGGTTAAATCGAAACCAGCTTTTTTTGGAGCGGAGATATTCAATAAAATCCCAGTTCCTTTGGTTCCTTTAATTGAGTTAACCTCATTTAAATCCACAATTACATCGCCCACTAGAGACCATGAATTTCCTGGTTCTTTAAATGCGGATAAATCTGTAAGTGGAATATTGGGTTGTTGGGCAAATGCCATGCAGGTTCCTAAAAGCCAGACAAAGGCAGTTGAACCTGTTTTTAAGACGCTAATCTTCATAATATTCGGTTTTGTTAGTAATGATTTCGGATTTTACACCAAGTTATTTAATCCCGTTAATCTGAATCAATTTGAGCTTGCCACAACTCATAGCTTTTGGAGGCAAGCTCAACTGACATTTATTTATAAATTTATTTTTCTGTTGATAGTGAATAAGGGAAATCTACAGGACTAGAGCCTCTGGTTTTATTTGGTGTTGCAGTCATATTGAAGTTTAATACCGCACCTTTTTGTAATCCACTATGGCTAATCCAGTTTTTTGAATAAGGCTTTCCATCTAACTGCAACGATTGAACGTAACGATTATCGGCACTATTAGCCGCAGCATTAATTACTACTGTTTTGCCATTATCAAGGGTTAAAGTTACTTTTTTAAATAATGGTGCACCTAAAACATACTGATCTGTTGCAGGCGTAACAGGATAAAAACCCATAGCTGAAAATACATACCAAGCAGAAGTTTGACCATTATCTTCATCGCCACAGTAACCATCTGGGGTTGCTTTGTACATTCTATCCATAGTTTCGCGAACCCAGTATTGAGTTTTGTAAGGTGCACCACCGAAGTTGTACAAATAAATCATGTGTTGAATGGGTTGGTTTCCATGCGCATATTGACCCATATTTGCAATCTGCATCTCGCGGATTTCGTGAATTACACCGCCATAAGCACTCTCATCAAATACCGGAGGCATAGAAAAAACTGAATCAAGTTTAGTTACAAATTTATCGTGGCCGCCCATTAATTTGGCTAAACCATCAATATCCTGAAAAACCGACCAGGTGTAATGCCAGCTGTTACCTTCGGTAAAGGCACCACCCCATTTAAATGGGCTGAAAGGGCTCTGGAACGTTCCATCTTGATTTTTACCACGCATTAGGCCAGATGCAGGGTCGAAAAGATTTTTATAATTCATTGCTCTTTTCTTGTAGATTTCAATTTCAGAAGCCGGGCGTTTAAGCGCTCTTCCTAATTGATAGATGGCAAAATCATCGTAAGAATATTCCAAAGTCTTTGCAGCATTTTCATTTATTTTAACATCAAAAGGCACATAACCTAATTCGTTATAATATTTTACACCATTTCTTCCTACCGCTTCCATCGGCCCTTCATTATTCGCCCCATGTTTTACAGCATCCCAAAGGGTATTAATATCGTAGCCACGTAGGCCTTTAATGTAAGCATCAGAAACTACTGAAGCGGAGTTATTACCAACCATAATATTGGCAAAACCCGGACTGCTCCACTCGGGCAAGAAACCACCTTCTTTGTAATCGTTAATTAAACCTTCCTGCATTTCCTTATTTATTGAAGGATAAACAAGATTTAAGAATGGATATAATGCCCGGAACGTATCCCAAAAACCTGTGCCGGCGAACATGTAACCAGGTTTAATATCACCAGTATATGGGCTCCAGTGAACGATTTGATTTTTCGCATCTAACTCATATAATTTATTCGGAAAGAATAGGGTACGATACAGGCAAGAATAAAAAGTACGCATTTGGTCAATTGTGCCACCTTCAACAGCAATTTTGCTCAAGGTTTTATTCCAAACTGCCTTTGCTTTGGATTTTGTTGCGTCAAAGCTGTCGTTAGCCAATTCTCTTTTCAAATTAATCTCTGCCTGTTCAAAGCTGATGAAAGAGGATGCCGTTTTAGCCGTAACTTTCTCACCTTTAGCCGTTTTGAAACCGATTACAGCCCCGGTATGGTCGCTTGTAATTTCCAAATCATTACCTAAGGTTTTGCCACTCCAGGTTTTAGCCAAAGTAAAATCTTTATCAAAATAGATTACAAAGTAATTTTTAAAGTTTTTAGGAAGCGGGCCACGAGCATATTTGCTTGTATAACCTATAATTTTTCTTTCTTTAGGGAAAATTTTTATGTAAGAGCCTTTGTTCTGTGCATCGATTACTACGAAAGAACTGTCCGTTTTAGGAAAAGTAAATCTGAATTGTGCGGCTCTTTCCGTCGGTGTAAGTTCCGTTGTTACATCAGCATCTGCTAAATAGACACTGTAATAATAAGGTTTTGAAACTTCGGCTTTATGGCTAAACCAACTTGCACGTTCATCATCGGCAAACTTTAATTTTCCTGTAACGGGCATGATTGCAAAAGCGCCATAGTCATTCATCCAGGGAGATGGCTGGTGAGTTTGCTTGAAACCACGAATTTTATCAGCATCATAAGTATATGCCCAACCATCGCCCATTTTACCGGTTTGTGGCGTCCACATATTCATTCCCCAAGGCACACCAACGGCAGGGTAAGTATTACCATTAGATAAGCTAGGTTTAGATGCAGAACCCATTAATGGATTTATCCATTCTACAGGATCAGTAATTTTGCCCACCTGTTGTGCGAAACTTCCGGTTGCCGCAAAACTTAATAAGGCGATGAATAGTTTTTTCATTATTTGTATATCAGTTTATGTGTTTGCTAATATGAAATTCTTCAGTTTCTAAATTTGAGGATTTTTAACGTATTCGGCCCAAAGTGCATCTAAATCTTTACCTGTTAATTTTGCCCATATTGCGGCACTGTATGTGTGATCTCTTAATGAAGCATCGACAGCTTTAATTGTTCCCGGCTTCACATTCTTTTCTATCCATGTAAAAAATCTTGCTGTAATACGATAGCTGTTTTTATAACTATGTTCTGGTTTTAGATCGGGCAAGGTCCATTTTGCACCAGCATTATCCACACCAAATTTCGAACGGGCAAAATCTGCAATTCCTTCAGTTAACCAACCCGGACCAACACTGCGCCCATAATCCTGAACGATGTGCATCACTTCGTGCGTAACTACATCTATATCTTCAGGGTGTTTAATCATCCATATTGAGCTAAAAGTTACTTTTCCATTGCTCGTGGCGGCAACACCTTTATAATTGGTATCAACTGAAAATTTTACTTCTTTTAATGTGTTTGGGTTATATTCTTTGGCGAGTTTAGGATAAACTTCAAAGAAAGTCTCAATTAACCGTTTTTTTAATTTGGGATTTAATTCTGCAAAATTGCTCTCGAAGGTTAATATATAGCCTTTTTTCTTGATAATTTCCTGTGCGTTAAGTTGCATAAACGGAACTACCGCCAGTAAAAACAAAACGCTGAATAATGTTGCTTTTTTCATTTATTTTAAAGGATTATAGGTTAAAGATGATGGAGGTAAATCATTTATACCCCAGTTTTTGTTGGGCATATTTCCCATTACGAGATTAAGCGTGCCGCCATTAGCAAGTTCTTTATGTGTAAACCAAGAGCGGTTTAAGGTTTTGCCATTTAACTCGGCACTTTGGATGTATTTATTCTCAGCCGAGTTGTTTTTTGCATGGAGGGTAAACGTTTTGCCGTTATCTAGCTGTATCGATATTTTATTAAAAGCCGGACTACCAATGCTGTACACGGGAATTCCGGGAGTTACCGGAAAAAAGCCCATCATCGAGAATACAACAAAAGCTGTCATTCCGCCACCATCCTCATCGCCCGGAATGCCAAAAAGGTTATCGGTGTACCATGTATCCATGAGCATTCTAATCCGTTTTTGAGTTTTCCAAGGAGAGCCGAGGTAATTATAAATATATGGAATATGAAAGCTCGGCTCATTACCCATTACAAACTGGCCAACCAAACCAGTTGCATCGGGAAAAGTATACCACAGGTTATATTTGCTTCTACCCAGGCTGGCTCTAAACAAATCATCGAGTTTTTCTTCTGCTTTTAACTTGCCACCCATTAATGTGAACATACCGTTTAAATCGTGTTTCACGTCCCAGTTGTAAGTATAAGCGTTGTTTTCGGTAAAATACGCTCTACCGCCCTGTCCACCAGAAAACTTCGGGTCGAAAGGTTCAATCCAATTTCCATTAGCATCTTTTGGCCAAACAAAGCCCTTATCAGCTCTGTAAACGTTTTTATAATTGGCGGCCCTGTTTAAAAACAAGTTTCGGTCTTTATCGTTACCGCTGGCTTTCGCCAATTGCGCAATACACCAATCATCAAAACTGTTTTCTAAAGTAACTGAAACGCTTTGCCTTCTCTCAAAACCATGCACTTCCGCAACCGGTTCCTTTTCGTCAGGTTTAAGCGCTGGCATATAACCCTTTTTGGTATAAAAACTGTCTAAAGATGTCGCCGGTCCATTTTTCCATGGCAATAAAGTTGCTTCTAACGAATTCTTTTTAACACCTTCATAAGCCTTTTTTAAGTCAAAATTAACTACTCCTTTATTGTAAGCATCCAAAAACCATGCGGCGGCATGATTCCCGGTCATACATGGATCATCGCCAAAAGTTAAAGCAAAAGATGGCATCCAGCCACTTTGTTCGTACATCTGGACATAAGATTGAATTTTATCACCTTCCATTTTAGGATTTAGAATGGTTTGTAATGGCTCTAAAGCAATGTAGGTATCCCACAGCCAATTATCTACGAAAAAAGGTTTATCCGACGTATGAACTTTTTTATCGTAAGCACTGTAATATTTTCCATACTCATTAATATCGACCATTCTTTCGTAAGAACGATATAGTGATGTGTAGAAAACGCGTTTTTGCGCATCTGTTCCTCCTTCAATATTTATTTGTGATAAGGTTTTATTCCACGAAGCTGTAGCTTTTGAATGTACTTTAGTCATATCCCAATCAGGAATTTCTTTAGCTAAATTCTCCCTGGCTTGCGCTACGCTGATAAAAGAGATACCATATTTGAAAGAAACATCAGAAACCTTATTGGATATTTTCAGCAATGCTTTATTTTTCTTTTGCTCATCCTGGTAAATAATTTCTAAAGGTGTGCTTGATTCGGCGTAGAAATAAGCTTTCATGCCTCTAAATTCCTCAACTCCGCTAATACTTGTTTTGCTATCTTGCCTGATTTCTCCTTGATTAAGAATATTCAATCTTAGGTACTTATCCGCCTTTGCGGTAAAACTGAGTTTAAAAAAACCAGATTTTGCCGTAGGTGTAAAGCGGATGGCAGTTCCTTGATCTTCGAGTAAAACCTGGTAAAAATCAGGACTTATCATTTCATTATCAGAGGTAAACTTTTTTGTCCACGCCTGCTCATTCACGGCGCCAGTATAAGGCATAAAGCCGAAGAGCCAATTCTGGCGATGCGAAGAAATTGTTAGTGGAAAATAAGAAATTTGATCATCAATCTGGTCGCCACGAACCGGAAAAACCCTAACCATGCTATTGGGTAAATGAACGGTAGGACGGGTAGGTTCCAGAATTAAACCAACGCTACCAATTTTGGGATCAACATATTTAAGATTGGATGCTTTTTGTTGCGCAAAAATACCCGTTGCACTTATCGTTGAAACAATAAATAACAGGATAAACAAATAACAAAATTTAACACCGCTAATCTTCATTTTTTTACTACTTCTAAATTGATATAAAATCTATTTTTCTTATTTTAAAAGCTACTAAATGGTTTTACTAACTTTGATAAAAAAAAGGTTTTTGGCCTTTAATTACTAGCTTTTTTTTGCAGCAGTTACAGAATTATCTACGCTGATTTCGGATGCAAAACTTAAATCGCAGCAACTTGCCGCACCAATGAGGGCCGCATGTTCTTTTAGCTTAGTTACCTTAATATCGGTATTAATTTCGTTCCCTTTTAAAGTTGCAATTAATTCGGGAGAAAATGCACCGAATGCTCTCGAAATATTACCTCCAACAATAACGATGTCTGCTTTGTGCTTCTTTATTACTGGTATTAAAAAATGCGCCAAGTTATAGCCAAACTCCATAAATACACGGGTTGCAAAATGATCTGTACTTGTTAAAGCGGTTAATTCTTTAACGCCTGCAACAGTATTATTACTTAATTGATTATAACGTTTAACAAACCAACGGGTAGATAAATAATCTTCGGCAATTCCATTTAAGAAAGGCGAATTCCATAAATCTGCATCTTTTGCTACTCCACCTTCGCTATAAGATGAACCCAAACCAGTACCCAAAGTTAATCCCAAGGCGTTTGCATTTCCCCTGGCGGCACCCCCAAAAACTTCACCTTGTAAGAAACCTGCAGCATCATTTATAAAATGAATATTGGCTGTTTCAATATCTAAACGTTTAGAGAGCTCCTCTTTAATGTTAACACCATAAAGTGCTTTAAACTTATCCTGATCTTTTATCAAAGAAATACCTTTTTCATAATCGAAAGGGCCCGGCATCGCTATGCCAATAAGTTTTATTTCGCTTGTTGATTTTTTAAAGGCTTTAATTATGACCTCGCACCATGCGGCTAAAATTGTTTCTTTACTTTCCTGGGAATTTACTGCACTACGTTTAATCGAATCCTGAATAATCGTTCTGGTTTCTAAGTCTACTAATGCCGCCGTTATATGCGAGCCGCCTATATCTACACCTAATGCAACAGGTTTTTCCATTGTCTATCTATCTTGTCTTTATAATTTTACCTGTAAATCGTTGATTATACATCAGCAATTTTATTCTATTTGCTTAAAGAAAATGGTTTATCTTCTTCTAATTTTCCTCTTTCTAAATTTGGTTTACTATCCATTTCCAGGCTAAATGTACCGCCCTTAAAAATATCGCTATGCGTTAAAAAGTTGCGAGTATAATTATTTCCATTCAATTTTGCGGATTTTATATACAAATGCTCCCTATTATTTAATGAAGCTTCGATTATGAATTTCTTAGCAGCGCCTAAATTAATAGTTATTTTCTTAAACATCGGACTTCCTAAAACATATTCTCCACTTCCGGGTGTTACGCTGTAAAAACCCATTGCGCTGAGTACATACCATGATGATGTTTGACCTTGATCCTCATCACCAGGATAACCGTTTTCTGTAGCATTATAGAGCTTTGACATCACCTCGCGGGCATGAAATTGGGCTTTCCAGGGTTCGCCAGCGTAATTATATAAGTAAACCATGTGTTGAATTGGTTGGTTGCCATGAGCGTATTGCCCAAGATCCGCCATAACCATTTCAGTCATTTCATGTATCATACCGCCATATGTACCTACTTTTACCTTGTTCGGCTCTGTAAAAACAGAATCCAGTTTCGAAACGAACTTTTTATCCCCACCCATCAAATTGATAAGCCCTTTCGTATCCTGAAAAACTGACCATTGCCAATGCCACGCATTACCTTCGGTAAAAGGGCCACCCCATTCTATCGGATCGAAATTTGGCGACCATCGTCCATTTAAATCTCTGCCACGCATAAACTTTGTTGAAGGGTCGTAAACGTTTCGGTAATTATACATCTGACGTTCAAAAACATCCATGTAGAATTTATTACCAGTCATTTTTGCCAGCTGGTAGGCGCAGAAGTCATCATAGGCATACTCCAAGGTTTTTGCTGTAGCCTCGCGATATTTTGGATAGGGAACATAACCTAGCTCATAATATTCCTTCCAGCCATCGCGACCGTTTGCCGGCCCCCAAGGGCCTTTATTTGTGGCTTCGTGAAGGTAGGCCGCGAGCGCATCTTCCGGATTAAAAGTTCTGATTCCCTTAGCCCATGCATCAGTAAAAAGCGAAATCGCGTGATTCCCAATCATACTACCACCTTCGCTGGGAAAGGACCATGATGGCAGCCAGCCACATTGTTTGTAAGCATCGAGCATGGCCTGCATGTACTGGCCTTGCATTTCTGGCTGAATTAAGGTGTTCAAAGGAAATTGTGCACGAAATGTATCCCAAAAGCCTGTATCGGTAAACATGTAACCGGGATGAATCTTGCCATCATAAGGACTAAAATAATATGGCTTCCCGGAAGCATCTAGCTCATAAAATTTTCTGGAGAACAAACTCGCCCTGAAAAAACAAGAATAAAAAGTCTCGGTATCTTCTTTCGAGCCACCTTCAACCAAAATTTTCGCTAACGATTTATTCCAAACTGCGGCAGCGTTGGCCTTGGTTTGCTCTAATACCTTGTCTTTACCAAGTTCAGTTTTTAAATTTAGTTCGGCTTGCTCTAAACTAATGTAGGATGATGCGGTTTTAACCTGAACTTTTACACCAGCTTTAAATTCTATGTAGGCACCTTTTCCGTCCCCTTCGGCAGTTGTGGAGTCTGCATTAATTTTGCTCGTTTTATGCGCCCAGGTACCATAAGCCTTTATAGGCTGATCGAACTGAATAACGAAATAACTTTTCCATTCTTTTTTAAAACCCTGGCCATTACTTACATAACCTGTAATTTTCTTCTCCTTCGGATAAATTTTAACACCACTGGTACGGGTATAACCATCTAAAACCAGGTAGCTTTTTTTCCCTTTCGGATAAGAAAAGCGAAGGTGCGCACCACGTTCCGTTGGCGAAATTTCGGTGGTTACCTGATTATCGAACTTTACCTTATAGTAATTGGGTTTAGCGATTTCATTCTGATGACTAAACTTAGCTTCACGTTGATTTTCATCAACTACCAGACTATCTATGATTGGCATTAAAGAAAAAACAGCATAATCTCTGGTCCAGGAGCTGCATTGGTGCGCCTGTTGAAATCCCCTTATTGCATCTTTAAAGTATTGATATTTCCATCCATCACCATTTTTACCTGTTTGCGGTGTCCAGGTGTGCATGCCAAAAGGCAACGCTGTTGTAGGGTAAGTATTACCCCTGGTTAATTCGTGCTTGGAATTTGTACCCTGCAAAGTATTAACATACTGAACCAAATCTCTTTGCTGGGCAAATAAGTTAATATTCAGTAAGCTAAAAAAAACAAGTAATGAATGTTTAAATTTCATTTAATCCGGTTAACACTAATTTTTAATCCCCCATTTATCTGCCAGTAATTTGATGAAATAACCACCAACAACACTTCGTGCCTGGAAACCAACTTTAGCACCGGTAGTGGTTTCATGCCAATCATTTAATGGCACTCGACTTTCAGTTTCATTTGCAAACTTGTAAATTGGTTTCACAAACTTCTGGAAATCGGCCTGATTATCAGCCAAAGTTGCGGTCCACATTATCCAATCAGATTTTGTGTATGTTTTACGACTATCTAAAGGCAAACCAAAAGTATTTTGCTTAGTTAAATAGTAATTGATTTCTTTTTTATAAACCGATTCAGGGAAAAGTTTCAATCCCAACAATTTATCCCAAACCAGATTATATTTCTGGCTCCAGGTATTTTTATCGTTAAAGGTTAAGGCAAAATGATCGCCGTCATCAGCCATTTGCTGCCATTTCTTAGCCATATCTAAAGCAATATTTCTGTACTTAGCAGCTTCTTCTGTTTTCCCTAATTGCTGAGCCATTTGCGCATAAGCACCTAACGCAACTATTGCCTTTACAGATAAATTTGCATTTCTGGCCAGGTGACCAGCAAAATCATCAGTACATAATTGATTTGCCGGATCGAAACCCTCTTTGGATAAGTAATCGGCCCATGTTGACATTGTTGCCCAGTGTTTTTCGGCATATTTTGCATTGCCTTGAGCCTTTGTAATAGCGCCTGTTAAAATTATCATATTTCCCGCTTCCTCAACCGGCATATCCTCGCCATAGGTTTGGCCATTTGCAAATGGATATGTACCTAAATCGTGTGCGGGATAAGGTTTTTTCCATTTTCCACTTTCAGAATAAAAGAAAATACCATTAAGCATTCCAGTTAATAATTCGGGATTGTAAATTAAATATTCCGGTGCCGAAGGATAGGTAACATCAACCGTATTAATGAAACCACCACTAAAATTTTCTTTTGAAAGAAACAAGATATCACCATTCGGTGCATAAACGATTTTATGTGCAGCAACACTTTGCCTGTAAGCCAGTTCGCATAATTTTGCATATTCTGCACCTCCGGCTTTTTCAGCATCTGCATAAAGCTTTGCATTAAAGTCAGCACATTTTTTTATTATAGAGCGGTACTCTTTATCAGCGGTAGCAAGTTGAGTTTCGAATTTTTCTCCGGTTTTTTTCCAGATTGGAAGTAATTGTGTACCAAAATATTCTACCGATTTCAAGTCATCATAACCCATCATTAAATATTTCTCGACAGAAGCACCAGACACAGAACCAAAAGAAATAATGCTGCTTAAGTTTAATTCCTTACCATTTGCAACAACGGCTGTTAATGGATATTTGGTTCCAATAAAGCTATTTAAACTTTCTGACTGTTTGTTGATATACTGTATTGCTTTGAATCTTTCCGGGATTGCAACGTACATATAACCCCAGTCTATTCGTAAATCGTCAGCTTTCTTTTGTAAAACTGGTTGCTCTACGGTACCTGCACTCAAGATTGATAAGTCGTTTGAAACCGTTTTTTTAGCCGATACAGATTGATCTGGCGTATTTACGGCAATATTTGAAGATGCACTAAAATACAAATCTACATTGTGCGTTTTACCGTCGGTTGCTTTTGCAGCATAGCTGATGTAGCTTATTGGGCGGGCTGTAAGTGCGATATCATTCAATAAAAGTGGCGAGGTAAAAGTAACATCTAGATTGATCGCACCACACGCAAAACTATATTTAGTTGTCGTAGCTTCAACCTTTACATTGGTTTGTTTGGCTAATCCGATGGTTGATTTCTGAGGAACTTCTTCAACAATTCCAGCATCAAGATATCTGCCGCCAGCCGTATTTTTAACATGGATTGCCAACACATTTTCACCCTGCTTTAAAACACCTTCTGCAAGCGGGATGTAGCTATATTCGTGTACCCAGCCTTCTTTACTATAAATAGATTTTCCATTGATGAAAACTTCGACATTATCATCATGGTTTAACTTTAAATATTTTTTTCCCGCCGATAATTTAGCGATATAGAATTTTCGTCTGTAATATAAATCGTCGGTGTTCCATTTGGTTTTAGCCGATTTATCGTCGCCAAAAGGCGCAGTTCCTTTTTGCCATTTAGCATCATTAAATACTTTGGCTGCCCAGCCTTCTGTTTGTTTATTAAATGAATAATTCGCAATGTAAGCCGTTGCATCTGATGCAGGAAGTATCGCTTTATATTCTTTAGATTCGGAGCCTAAAAAACGATAAAGCTTACCATCAACCTTTAGTACACCAGATAACGACTGGTTTTTGCCTGTCCAGTGTTTGGTAATAGATTGGTTAAGCTCATCGCCGAATGACCAAATACTGAAATAAGTGTCGTGCGTTATCAATGGATATGAAGGTGCTTTATCCTGAGCGACGGACTTAAAGATAAACAATATGCTGAGTAAAAATAACGCGTAATATCTTTTCATAATTATTTGGTTAAAACTTCGAATCGGTATGATTTAATCAGAATTAGTAAAACGTTTTACTATTGCCAATATTAAGCAAAAAACAACAGTTTTACTCGCTTAAAAAATGTAATATGTGAGTTACAGAATATAAAAATTTAAAAAAATAGTCAAAAAAAAGGTGCTCTAAAACGAGCACCTTTAATATTAATTGCCGACTAGTAGCCAGGATTTTGAGTTAAGTTTCCATTTAGATTCCTCTGAACTTGAGGGATCGGATATAAAGCTTTCGTAGCCGTAGTCGCCGTATGGTCCCACCATGTATTTGTGGAGAACTTACCAAAACGAATTAAATCGTCTCTTCTCATTCCTTCAAAAATAAATTCTCTTCCTCTTTCAGCCAAAAGCTCATCCAGTGTTAGTGTAGCTGGTGTGTATGCTCTTGCTGCAAAATCAGCAACAGAATAGGCACGTTTTTTACAATCGTTAATTAATTGAACGGCTTCTGCATTTGCAACACCACCATTCTTGCGCATAATTGCCTCTGCTTTGGCGAAGTATATCATGGTTAAGCGGTAGATATTCCAATCGCCGTTGTTATAGTTTGCGTCAATTGCTGGAACACCACCCGGACCTGCAAACTGGTTACCAAGTTTATATTTATTAAACCGAACGCCACTATTTTCTTCGCCTTCACTCATGTTGGTAACAGTAGAGTTTGTTTTATTTTTGCGAATATTATCAACAAAAATTAATTGTGAACCATTATACTCTTCGGAGGCTAATACTGGTTGTGTTGGTGCTACAAATTTAAACATCGGACCTTCCAACATCCATTCTCTTTTTCTTAGATCAGCATCTTCATACGTAGTAAATACACCAGGAATGACAACAATACCATCGTTACCATTTCTACCGCCACCATAAATTTCTTGTTGTTTAAAGTGATAAAATTCACTTGGCCAGGATGGCTGGAAGTTCGCAACACTATAGTTGTAAGCTATAGAGAAGATCACCTCCTTTGATAAATCATTAGTAGTTTTGAATTGATCTGTAATATTCGGATCTAATTGCATTGTTCCGTTTTGCGCACCGCCATCACCGGCGATTAATTTATTTGCAGCAGCTATACAATCATCCCAACGGGCAGTACCTGTCCAAACTTCCGCATTTAAGTAGAGTTCTACCAACATTGCATAACCACCAGCCTGGCTCATGCGACCTAGCTGACCGCGAGATAATTTTGGTGCCTTATCGATATTCGATTTTATTTCAGATTCGATAAAGTTAAATACTTCTTTACGGGATTTTGTTTCTGGTTTAGCCGGGATACCCACTTGTGTAACGATTGGAATATTACCAAACAAATCCATCAATTTCAAATAGTGAAATGCTCTCAAAAGTTTCAATTCCGATATGAAAGCGTCTTTTTCAACCTGAGTTATGCCCATTTTAGAAATATCGCGTTTTTCAATATTTTCAATTGGGTCATTACATAAGCCCATTCCCCAAAACATTAAAGACCATGCATTGTTTATCCCACCTTCATCAGTTGTCCAGGTATGGTAGTGTAATCTTTTCCATTTACCACCATCTTCACCATGGCGGCCTTTTGTTGGCCAAGCTAACTGATCTCCAGATAGTTCAGCTAAACGCCACCACCCATCTTGCCCAGATGGCGTAACCCAAGCATTAGCATGTGTATATGGTCTTAATACTGCCGATAAAACTTCAGTTTTGTTGTTATAAAAATTATCAGTTAATAACTGGTCGTAGGCATTCTCATCCAACTTTGTACATGCGTTAGTAAGGCATAAAACCCCTGCAAGTAAGCTATATATTATTGATTTATTTTTCATTTTTTTAATCTTTAAAATCCAACATTTAATCCAAACAAGAATGAACGGGTACTTGGATATGCACCACTGTTATCTACACCCGGGCCAGTACCATTGTCGCTAATGAAATCTGGATCACTTCCTGTATAGCCAGTAATAGTCGCTAAGTTCTGTCCAGTTGCATAGATGCGCATGTTTCTAATTAATTTGGTTTTTAATTTGAAATTATAACCGATTGTTACCTCATCCAATTTAACATAGGTACCTTTTTCTAAATAATAGTCAGAATACATATAGGTATCGTTAATTTGACTGTATTTATCAAAAGTGCTTGTTAGTAAGTTACCTGACCAGGTTTTATTTGCATAAGAAAGTGCATTTCTATTTAAAATATCGTAGTCGAATTTACCTCTTAAGAAAACACGTAAATCAAACTGCTTATATCGGAAACTGTTCATTAATGATGCATAATACTTTGGAATTGCATTACCAATCATTTGTAAATCAGTTACATTTTTATCTCTTGAGTTGTTGATTTGAGCATTTGGAACAGCCTGCCCATTCCTATTGTAGAATAACCATTTACCGTCAGACGTAAAACCTGCAAAACGTTTTCCCCAGAATTCACCCAAGGCGCCACCTTCATAAGTAACAATAGCGTCACCCAAAGCTCCGGCTCCGCCAATTCCTCCAAATGTTTTATACAAAATTTTATACTCATCATTGGAATATGAATCTAATGTATTTCTCAATGTACTAGCCGTTGCATCAATGTCCCAAGTAAAGTCTTTACTATTATAAGCAGCGTAGCTTAATGCTAACTCTATACCTTTAGAGGAAATTGTGCCTACGTTGGTATAAATAGAGCTTTGAACAAATGGTGGTTGAGGAGATGTGTAAGTATCTAATAAATCTTTTGTAGTGCGTTTGAACAAATCCAACGATCCTGATAGCTTATTTTTCAATAGACTAAACTCTAAACCAACGTTAATTTCTCTTTTAGTTTCCCATTTAAGGTTTGGATTTGGGTTTCTGTTTGGACCGTATGTTTCTAAATATTGACCATCTGGATAAAGGTATCTACCTCCACCTCCAAGTGTTACTCTTGATGCATTATTTGAGAAACCACTGTTACCAGTTTCTCCATAGCCAGCCCTTAGTTTTAAGTTATTAATCCAGCTAACATTTTTCATGAAATCTTCTTGTGTAATATTCCATGCTCCTGATACAGCCGGGAAGTTACCCCATTTATTGTTATCACCAAAACGAGATGAACCTTCTCTTCTTAATGTAGCAGTTAACAAATATTTACCATCGTAACTATAGTTAACCCTACCAAAAAAAGCGATTAATGTATTATCATTTTTACCACTTCCCATTGAAGCCTTACCAACGCCTAAAGCTGCACCCTGACCTAAGTTATCTTCATGAAATAAATCATTAATAAATCCACGGTTAGAAGCACTAGAACTCTCTTCCATGAAATAACGATAACTATAGCCTAATAAAGCGGTAATGTTGTGTTTAGATGCAATTGTTGTATTGTACTGTAATGTTGGTTCAACTGCCCAAGCTTGAGAAAGGTAATCTCCTTTATAAGCGTAACCACCTCCTGGAAAATCAGTATTTTCAAGCGAATTCTCGCTTGCTTTAACACGGTACTGACCATCTAGACGGCTATCACGTTGTACCGACCCAAAAATTGAAGCTTTTAACCCTTTTATAATGTCTAAATCTGCCTTAACATCTGCAGAACTGGTTTGTTGTTTACGATAAGAAGTTTCCTGAGCTAAACGGGCAAATTCATTCGTACTGGTTAAATCGAAACGATAAGTTCCATCAGGATTGTAGTTGGATAGCGTTGGGTTTTTAGTCTGTTCACTTTCCCATCCACCACCACCAAGAAGGTTAGCTTTATTAAAATTAGTCACCAAATTAGCCTGAATTTTTAACCTGTCATCCAAACCTGTTTGATTAATATTAAACCTCAAAGTATATTCCTCACGGCTATTTTCTTTGGCAATACCTTGCAAATCGCGGTAATTTAAACTTGCTCTATAACTGGTTTTATCGGTACCACCACTAAAGTTTAAGTTATGGTTTTGAGATAAGTTATCATGATTAATCAGCTGGTCTACAAAATCAGTTTCACTTCCGAAGTTTTGCTGTTTAATTTCACCTGAAGTAATTTTAGCCTTATATTCTGCTGGAGAGAGAAAATCTAAAAATTGATTATAATACTCTTTTCTAGCATAACCAGAATAATTAAATTGTGGTGGCCCAGCTTTACCTTTTTTAGTCGTAATTAATATTACACCTGCATTGGCACTAGAACCGTAAATTGCTGCAGCAGAACCATCCTTTAAAACATCAATTGATTCGATATCATCTTGCTGCAATAAATCAGGATTGCCACCAGGAATACCATCAATTACAAATAAGGGACTTGTACTGCCTGTAACCGAAACAACTCCACGAAGTTGAACACTAACGCCAGAGTTTGGATTTGAACCACTTCTTGTAATATTTAAGCCGGCAACTTTACCTTGAATAAGGTCTAAAGCATTTCTTGAACCACTTTGTCTGAAATCATCAGAACCAACGTGAGCAACAGGAGACGTTACCTCTTTCTGCAATTGTGTACCGTAACCAACAGAAACAACAGTTACATCATCTAATTTTGTTTCTGAACTCACTACAAGTTTTACGTTAACAGTAGAACCAGAGCCAACAGTTACACTTTGAGTTTCGTAACCGATAAAAGTTACCCGAAGCACCTGCCCTGAAGTTGCTTCAATGGAGAACTTACCATTTGCATCGGTAACAGTAGTTTTCCCCGAAGTTTGATTTCTGATTCCGGCGCCTGGTACCGGTTGGCCTTTTTCATCAAGCACGGTTCCGGTAATAATTTGTTGCGTTTGAACCTGCTGCCCCAGCAAGTTCGCATTCAAGAATCCTTTCGCTTCGCCCCACTCAGAATTCATTGAAAACGCAGGACTATTAAGCAATATTATTGCAGCAGATAGCCCCGTAATTTTTAGTAAATTAATTTTCATTAGCGGTTTTGTTAAATTTTAATTGATTAGTTATGTATTCGTTTTACTGTATTCTTCCCTTATCGATATCTGATTATCGTTATTAAAAAATGAAGGCACAATATGTTGCCTGCCTTACATTTAGTGATTATTATTTATTATTAAAAAGTTAAGATTATAGCTGTTTGTAAAAACAAAACCATTTAAGCAGAAGGTATCCTTGTGTAGTGAAGAAAGTTTTACTTATCATACAGTTAGGGTTCTGCGAAAGTCTCATAAATACATTTGGTTATAGTAAATCGTTTTACTACATCAATGATAGAAATTCTTTTTCATTTAATAAAACGATTTAGTTGTAAAAAAAATGTTACACTAAAAGTGGAATACGTATTTTTAATCTCTGATGATGAGCTTTGCCGGAATGATAACCTTTTGGCTCGGCAATTTAGTTTTAGTTGATAACTGACTCAATATCAATTTAATAACTGTTTCAGCGATTTCTTCTAAAGGCTGCTGAACGGTAGAAATGCCTGGCGTGTGTAGTTCAAATGCCTCATGGTCATCATAAGCGATAACCGAGAAATCTGCCGCTATTTTCTTGTCTATTTGTTTAAGCACTTTCAATCCGCTAATGGCAAGATAATTTGTAGCGAAGAGTACAGCATCGATTTCCCGATTGCCAAATAGTGACTTTATCTGTTCAAATGTTGCCTCTTCATCCTGATTGAAATGAATTTTAACTACAAGATCTTCGTTATAAGGCAAACCATAATCTAATAAAGCCTTTTGATAACCTTCAAAACGTTCAGTAATTTGCTGAACATCGATATCTGTTGTTACCAAGGCAATTCTCTTTTTCCCCTGGGTTATAAAATTTTCAATAGATTGGTAAGATGCTATAAAATGATTTGCCCCAACGTAACTTGTGTCTATATCGTTTAAATTTCTATCGAATAAAATAACCGGTTTATTGTCGTTTAACAAAACCTGAATATCTTCCTCTATTCCTTTAATTGGCGATATGATATAAGCATCAACTTTTCTGGATTTGAACATATTGATGAGTTCCTTTGCTTTCTCTACACTATTTTCGGTGCTGGAATAAATGATTTTATAGCCACGCTTGTAGGCCTTATCTTCAATTAAACGGGCTATTTTAGCGAAGAATGAGTTAGAGATATCTTCTACAATTAAACCAATAATATTAGAATTTCCTGTTCTTAAACTTCTGGCAATCTGGTTTGGTTTATAGCCACTTTCTTCGATAATTTTTTCGACTTTTTCAATTACAGCTTCACTAATAGATTTTTCTTTAGCTTTTCCATTTATAATAAATGAAACTGTAGTTATAGAAACATTTGCCTTAATGGCGATATCCTTTATCGAGAGGGCTTTCATTTTTTAGTATTAGTTCTACTCCAAAACTAACTAAAAAACCCGAATTTTACTAAATCGATAAAACCAGACAAAAAAGCACTTTAGGATTGATTTTTAGCAGCTATAACCCTACGCATTGGTGATTCAAATTACGGCTTATTGATGTAATTTATAATAAGTTTTGCGGTTTTTTCTGATGCACCCGGACTGCCCATCAAATTAAGCAACTCGTTATAACCGTTAAGCATTGCCAACCTGCCCTCACCCTCAATAATATTTTTGAGTTCGCGATTAATTTTTTCGGGATTGCAGTCTTCCTGAATAAGCTCGGTTACTATTTTTTTGTTTACGATTAAATTTACGAGTGATATAAACTTAATTTTAACCAACATTCTCGCAATGGCGATAGAGATAGCGCCACCTTTGTATACTACAACTTGTGGAACCTTAAATAATGCAGTTTCTAAAGTGGCTGTGCCCGAAGCTACAATTGCCGCATGAGCATTATGCAAAAGATTATAAGTGCTACCGAACAATAATTTCACTTTCTTAGCACCAATAAATTGCTGATAATAAGTTTCGCTAAAGGTAGGCGCCGCAGCAATCGCAAACTCAAAATCAGGATAAATTTCTGTAATGCTAAGCATTTCAGGTAGCAAACGTTCTATTTCCTGCTTCCGGCTTCCGGGCAATAATGCAATGATTTTTTTGTCGTTAAAATCATTAACTGCTTTAAAATTAGCATTGGGAACAAACTGAGCTTTTTCATCTAAAAGTGGATTTCCAACGTAATCTACCTTCATCCCCCATTCTTTGTAAAAATCTACTTCGAAGGGAAGGATGCAAAACATGTGGTCCACAACCTTTTTTATTTTGAGCACTCTTTTTTGATTCCAGGCCCAAACTTTAGGAGATATATAGTAGCAAACTTTGATACCGTTCGCTTTTGCGAATTCAGCTATTTTTAAATTGAATCCCGGGAAATCAATCAATATTAAAACTTCAGGTTTCCAATCGGTTAAATCTTTTTTACAGGCAGCTAAGTTTTTATAAATCGTCCTTAAATTCAACAAAACTTCTGTAAACCCCATAAAAGCCATATCCGCGTAATGCTTTACCAATTGGCCGCCTTCGTCCTGCATTTTATTTCCACCAAAAAATCTGAAAATAGCATTATCATCTTCCGCTTTTAAGGCTTTCATTAAATTTGCACCATGTAAATCGCCTGATGCTTCGCCGGCTACGAGGTAGTATTTCATAATTACAGGTAACTGAGCATCACTGGGTGGCAATCTTTTTTACATAATGGATTGCCCGTAAACCCCGCAATGATGAGTTTGTTAAAAAACTTTATAGTAGAAAAAAACAAATGCACATAAAAATGTTGCAGCCAAAATACCTCTGCCAATATTTTCTTTATAATTGTTAAAAAAATATTGCATGGTATAAGCGTTAACAGCAATACCTCCAATGTATAATAAATCGGCCTTTGCAAGATAGGCTACATGATGAATCAAAAACCAGGCGGCTGCGCAAAGAACACCTGGAATTATTAATCCGATTGCTAAACCTACCCAAACTGAATCTTTCAGCTGATTTAATCGATTACTCATTGCAGAATTAACCAAGATTTAAGCCATCAGGTGCTGAAATTTTATTGGCTTTGGTATCGCTTACTTCTAACGGTTCGTGATTAAAACTCCAGCCATTTAAAATTGGAATGGCGTGGTGTGCCGTTAAATCAAACTGAACCGGAACAACCGAAACATAGTTATGTTCAAGCGCCCAAACATCAGTATCTTCGCCTTTGTCGAAATTCTGGAATACACCAGTCAACCAGTAATAGGGTCTTTTGTATGGGTCAGTTCTTTCTTCAAATTCTTCGGCCCATTTGGCATTCGCTTGTCTGCAAATCTTAATTCCTTTGATATTATGCCCTTTCGGAAAATTTACATTTAGCAAAGTCGCTTCTGGCAAACCATGTTCTAAAACCTGCTCGCAAATGTTTTTAATATATTTTTTGCAATGGCTGAAGTCGGCATCCTGAGCAAAGTCATCCAAAGAGAAACCTATTGATGGAATTTTTTCTATTGCGCCTTCTACCGCAGCAGACATCGTTCCGGAATATATAACATTGATGGAGTTATTTAAACCATGGTTTATACCTGAAACACATAAATCTGGTTTCTTACCTTTAAATATCTTGTTTACAGCAATTTTAACACAATCTACTGGCGTACCGCTACACTTGTACATTTCTACACCCGGGTACAAATCAACTTTATCAAACCGGATTGGCTTTCCAATTGTAATGGCATGGCCCATCCCGCTTTGCGGGCTATCTGGTGCCACTACAACTACATTTCCTAGCTCCTGCATAACTTCCATCAGGTTTTTTATTCCTGTTGCGGTTATCCCATCATCGTTAACAACTAAAATATTGGGTTTTGTACTTTGCTTCGTCATGCTGTAAAAATACAGATTATAAAATTTAAGGCGTAATAAACATAAATTTAAAGGTTATCAATTTTATTCCTATACTTTTAGTTTGAAACAAAAAATATTTCATTCCCTGAGCCAAACCATATATATTTGGATAAATAACTTATTTGCCGCGAAAATTCATTTTACCCTTTATCTTTAATGGACAATCGTAATCATAAACCAAAATCAAATAAATGAAATTCAAACTATTTACACTTGCCTGTTTCCTGATAACCGGTACGTTTGTTAAAGCGCAAACTTACCAGTGGAAAACCGGCACATCGGGTGGCTACACGTATAAGTACGTAACAAACGACCCATCATCAACCCGTTTTTACACGTTAAAAAATGGTTTAACAGTTATCCTTTCGCCAAATAATAAGGAGCCAAATATTCAGTTCCGTATGAGTGTTAGAGCCGGCAGCAACACCGACCCAAAAAACGCCACTGGCTTAGCCCATTATCTGGAACATCTTTTATTTAAAGGAACCGATAAATTCGGAACCGTAGACTGGGCAAAAGAAAAGCCTTATCTCGATAAAATTGATGCGCTATATGAAAAGTATAACAAAACAACCGACCCTGCTCAACGTAAAGAAATTTACAAGGAAATTGATAAAACATCTGGCGAAGCCTCGAACTTTTCGATTGCAAACGAGTACGACAAAATGATGTCGGGTATTGGTGGTAATTCTTCGAATGCACATACCTGGTATGAAGAAACGGTTTACAATGAAGATTTCCCATCAAATGCGACTGATAAATTTTTAGCCATCCAGGGAGAACGTTTCCGCAAGCCAATCTTCCGTATTTTTCATACAGAGCTTGAGGCTGTTTACGAAGAGAAAAACCGCGGCTTGGATAACGACCCGAACAAATTGGATGAAGCAATGATGGCCTTGTTGTTTCCAACACATAATTATGGCCAGCAAACGACCATTGGTACAATTGAGCATTTGAAAAACCCATCTTTAGTTGAAATCAGAAATTATTATAACAAATACTATGTGCCGAACAACATGGCAGCAGTATTTACAGGTGATTTTAATCCTGATGTTATGATTAAAAAAATTGATAATACGTTCGGTTACATGGCTTCAAAACCGGTAACGCTTTATAATCCTGCTCCTGAAAAGCCATTAACCAAAATCCAACAAGTTGACGTTTATGGGCCAAGCGCAGAAATGGTAGAAATATATTATCGTGGTTTTGCTGAGAACACTCAAAATAGTTTAATGCTTAATTTAATTAAAAGCATTTTATTTAATGGCAAGGCTGGTTTAATTGATATTAACCTTAACAAACAACAAAAAACCCAGCGCTCGAGTGCAAGTTACCAGCAAATGAAAGATTACGGGGTGTTTAATTTATCGGCACAACCTCGTCAGGGACAAAGTCTGGAGCAGGCTTCGAAGTTATTATTGGAGCAAATCGACTTATTAAAGCAAGGTAAATTTGATGATGATTTAATAAAGGCGATTGTTGCAAACCAAAAATTAAGTTTCTTACAAGCATTTGACAGCAACAACAGCAGAGCTGAATATTTATCGAATGAGTTTATTTTAAATAGAGGAACAAAATGGGATAAAAGCTTAAGCGATATCGAAGAAACAGCTAAAATTACAAAAGAACAAGTTATTGCGTTTGCAAAAACGTATTTTAAAGATGATTATGTAATTGGTTTTAAACATAAAGGTGAAGATAAAAACGTGGTGAAAGTAGAGAAACCTGCAATTACACCCATCAATGCCAACGGAAATTTAACCTCGCCATTTGTTAAAAACATTCTGGAATCGCCTGTAAAACCAATTGAACCGAAGTTTTTAGATTACAAAAAAGACATCGTGATGGGTAAGGTAGGCATTGCTGATGTTTTGACTACGAAAAATAGCGAAAACTCAATTTTCAGAATGACTTACAGATTTAACCATGGGGCGAACAGCTATAAACTATTACCATACGCTGCAAGTTATTTACCATTTTTAAGTACTGATAAATACAGCGCAGAAGATATTAGCAAAGCATTTTATAATATCGCCTGCACATATAGTTTAAGCGTTGGTGCTGAAAACACAACAATTAACATTAGCGGTTTACAAGAGAACTTCGATAAAGCAGTTAGCCTGGTTGAACACATTTTCGCGAACGTAAAACCGAATGAGAAAGCCTTATCTGATTTAAAAAGCACAATTCTAAAAAGCAGAGAGAATAATAAATTAAATAAAGGCCAGATTATGGCTGGTTTAACTTCGTATGCGCAATATGGCAGTTTAAATCCTTACAACAATGTGCTTTCGAATGAAGATGTTAAAAACATGAAATCAGAAGATTTAATTTATCTGCTGAAAAATCTTTCAAACTATGAGCATGTAGTAACCTATTATGGCCCGAAAGATGTAACTGCTTTTACAGCCGACATTAAAAAACAACACTTATTACCGAAAGAATTTACACCTGCAGCACCGGCGAAAGTTTACACATATAGCGTTCAGGATAGCAACAGGGTATATTTTGCAAACTACGATATGGTTCAGTCGGAAATTCGTTGGTTTAGGAATACTGGTTTATACAATAAAACCGATAGGGCAAACATCGAAGTTTTCAATAATTATTTCGGTGGCGGCATGGGTTCAATCGTATTTCAAACCATCAGAGAATCAAAAGCGCTGGCTTATTCTACTTACGCGACTTATCAAATGCCAGATAAAGCTGATAAGCAATATAGCATGTTAGCTTATGTAGGTAGCCAGGCAGATAAAATGACTGATGCGGTTAATGGTATGAACGAATTATTAAACGTTTTGCCACAAAGTGATAAGTCTTTCGATGGTGCAAAATCCAACGTTTTAACTTACCTCGAATCGAATAGAGTAACCAAAGATGGTATCTTCTTTTATTACTTTGCTGATAAGAAATTAGGTTACGATTACGATTCGAGAATTGATTTGTACAAAGAATTGAAACCAATTAATTTCTCAAGCATTAAAACTTTTCATGATGAAAAAGTTGCAAATAAACCTTACACTTACCTAATTGTAGCTTCTGATAAAAAAGTAAAATTAGAAGATATGCAGAAGTTTGGCAACGTTAAAACATTAACTTTAGAACAGATTTTTGGTTACTAATATCCTTAAATTTTAAAAAAAGGCGATTCTCAGAAATGAAAATCGCCTTTTTTAATTAAGATTGATAAAATAGAATATTATATTTTTTGATAATCTATCACAATGCCATTTGCCAGCAATTTCTTGTTGGCAACGGTTATTTTACTATTTACCGGTGTTTCAACAATTAACACAGAATTGGTTTTGCGTACCGAAACTTTCGTTCCAACTGATACATTTTTGGCGATAAACTTTTGGGCAATGGCATCATATAAATCAACTTTATTTTTGCTTTTGATTTTATAACTTATCGTTTTATGCTGGTTGTACGGATTATAGATTAAATAAGTAGGATAAGCGCTATTCCGATAAAAGTCAGTTGCAAGAACATCCAATTTTAAAACGCCTTCAACATTTGTTTTTTGAACAATTGCACCAAAAATACCAACGTGGCCACTGCAATACACACTAAACTGAGAAACATCAGGATTTTTCCCTGGTACCCATTTCGGGCCGTCGCCCTGAGCAACAGGCGCCTTCAAATTTGTATAAAGCGAATCAAAAGTAGATGCTTTGGCAAAGCCTTCGTAAGCAATAACACCTTTTGTTACTTCGGCGTATCCGGGCAAAGTTTGATGTTCTTTTGGTGCATATTGTGGGTAAAATAACCGAGAAGCATTAACGGCATTCAGCATCCATTTACCAATTGCATTAGCATAAGCCGGATCATAACGAATTGTTGGAACTAAAGGCCATGCTGCATCAAAAGTATTCATTAAAAAGCCGTAACCACCATGATCAACAGTACTTCCAACAACGCCAGAAATATCATAACCATTCCATTTCCCTGTTAACACACCCCAACCCTGGCGGCAAACTGCGGTACCGTCAAATGTCCATCCTAAAAGTTTTTGAACATCGAAATTTGTTCCTTGCTCTACATTCATTCGAGCTGCTAAATAGGCACCAAAAGGCATAAGCAATTCGTAAGTAGGGTTAATTTTATTACTTTCCAAAGCTGTCATTGCGCTGATTGCGCCCTGCAAATACCTTTTATCGCCAAACTTTTTGTAAGCCGAGTATAAAACCCATGCGTGTCCGGCGGCGGCATCCTGTTGCGCACAAATCTGGTTTTTCATAGGCTTCATTTGCGCATAATCAAAATAAGAGTAATTGTAATCGCCTTTCAAAACAGAATCAGCTTTAAAAAATTTTTCGGCAATACTTTTAGCAATCCAGTCGAAATCTTTCTCATTAGGGTACTGCTCGCAAATAGCATAAAAAAGAACATTTGGATAAACATCGTACCACCAGTCTCTTCCATAACCTCCTCCCAAAAGTGCAACCTCAGGAGCCGTATTATTCATCATAATGTTCCATTTCGTATCCCTGTTGAAATAATTTTTGAGCATGGCGGCATAATTCATACCATTTTGTTTGCTCTTATCTATCCCAATTAAACTGGCCCCTAAAACAGAACCCATATTCGCCAGGGCTTCGTGAAACATACCTTTATTATGGAGTTTTCCCTGGCGCACATCGCCAACTGCAGTATAAATTCCTATAACGGGTTGCTTAAAATTCTTGTTTGTACTATCCATCCAAACCATTGGCCAATACTCGCCTCTGGCTTTAAAATCGTAAATGGTTTTATCGAAATTTTGAGCCATCAATTTCCAGTCGATAATTTGCAGCGGCTGTGGTAAATTTGCCATCTCCTCTACCCTGCTCAGCTTTAACTGTTTAATTTGGGCTTGACTGAAACTACAGGCAAATACGGAAATGATTGTAAAAAATATTTTTAAAGAGAATCTCATATATAAATTGATTAGTTAGCCATTGGCGCTATAACAATGGGTTCTTCTGTGCTCAATATTGGTGCTTCATTTGCATTTTCTAACTTTCCTTGCTTAATAATATCTTTCGCAACCCAATAAGATGCCAGCTGTAATATAGCAACAATAACTATTGCATAACGCAACGCAATTTCTACAGAAAAATAATAAGCAAGAATTAAAAAAGTACCCGCACCCGTTAAACGGCCGATATACAAACCTGCTTCATGATTTAAGATGTAAGCAAATTCGCTGCGCTTTTCTTTTTTGGTTAAAATATCGATAACACTAAACTGAATTGGAAAATAGGCCAAATCCAACAATGGTTTTGCAAGCAATAAGAAAAGCATAAACAAGATAACGCCTAAACTGCTGTATAGAATTCCATTTATAATTGCGGCTATGGCAAAAAGTAATAAGCCTGCACCAAATACATAAAGCCTATGTTTTGGGGAAGTATTTCTACCGATTATGTACATGGCAACTGCGGCAATAATTGCACCGATAGATTGTGCTGTGCCCAATGCACCTTCTTTACCAACCAAAAGCATGATTAACATGGCCGGTGCCGTAACTAAAAATCCCTGGACCAAACCTTTTAAGGTAGCCAGTCTTAACAGTTTATACCAATAAGGATCGAACTTAAAATAAACGAATTTCTTTTCAATCGGGTTTTGAAAGTTACCTCTAAAGCACATTATCGAAGCTAAAATCGTTACCACGAAAACTAATCCTGTTACAATTTTGTAAGCCAGATGTGCATTCCCGCCAACGGCGTTAAATTCTATAAACCAACCAATTAAGACAGGAATTACAACCGCAATTATGGTATAAAAGAAAGTTTCGAGTCCGTAATAATAATTCCGGTTTTCATCATTAGTAATGGCTAATGCAAGGAAATCCCGGTTAGCCCAGTAAAACCCGAACGACATGCCCATAATTAAACCGGCAATGCCAATTCCTGTATTATCTAGCGTAGTTAACGACATCATTACCATCATTGAAACACCACTTAACATCATCCCTAAAGAGTATAGAGTTTTTATCGAAAACTTACTCAATAAATACCCGTTAAGGAAAAATGTTATTGGAATACCTGTGTAAATGGTAAGTTGGTAAATTACTACTTTTACCGGGTCGTTGGAGCTTCGCATAACGTATGCCGCAACAAAAATATCGATTACCGGAAGTACAATGCTGTAAATTAAGTTGGTTAGCGTGAGTACTTTAAAGTTATATGATTGATTTTTGAAATGCGAAATTTCTGATTTTAGTTTATTCAGCATGGTTATATTTTAATTGAGATAAAATATTTTGAATTGAAAACCTGGCTCCGCAAACAAACTCGTCTGCTGCACCGTAATAAATTATTAATTCATCGCCACTAATGGTGTGGCCGTTTGTAAAAACCACCTGCCCGAAAAACCCACACAACTCGTATTCGGCTATTGGCTTCATAATCGGCTCTGCGGTTTGCGCCAGAACTTTCGATGGATCGTTCAAATCCATTAAAAAGGCACCCAAACAATACTGATGTTCGTTATTTGCGCCGTGGTAAATCTCTAACCAACCCTTCTCTGTTTTAATTGGAGCAGCACCAGCGCCAACACGTTTACTATCCCAACTATTTTTTCGGGTTTTGATAATACACTTATGATTACCCCAATGGATACCATCTGGTGATTCGGCCAACCAAATGTAGTTGCCTCCTAAATCTACACTGCTGGGTCGATGGAGGGTATAAAACTTACCATTTATCCTTTCTTCAAAAACTGCACAATCTTTATTGTGTGGAGGAATAATCATTCCATGTTTCTCAAAAGTTTTCCAATCTTTTGTAGTTCGCATGCCAACGCCTACTCCATGTTCGGAAACTGCGGTAAATGTGAGGTAATACGTACCATCAATTAAAGCCACGCGGCAATCTTCAATTCCAAAAGCCTCATCCGGACCTTCACCTTGCAATAGCGGATAACCTTCGGGTTGATAAAAGTTGATACCATCATCGCTGCAAACCAAACGTAAATGAGAAAGGGTGGTTAAATAATCAGCGCCTTTGTAATTAATTACCCGAGGATCATCAGCAATTAAATCTGGGTCGTTTGCTTTTATCTCGATAATTTCAATGCCGTTACCTTTTAAAACCGGGAAAGAAATTACACCGTCCTTTTGCTGAGGTCTTTCGGCAACACGTATAAGTAACCAGGTTTTATTTTGAAAAGTAAAAACGCCCGGATTTAATAAACTAGCTATTTCCAAGCCTTCGCGACTAGGAACTAAATCTTTTGGAGATAATATTGGGTTTTGGGTAAATCTTTGAGCAGAATCTATCATAATATTTCGGGAATAGGTTTATAAAGCCGCATTAAAACCGACTTGGTTGATTGGAAAAAGACGACAAACCTTCATCATTATCTGGATAATAACGATGAAGATTTATTAATTAATAACCAGCGTTTTGGGTTATTGTTCCGCCAGATTTATCAATATCACCTTGTGGAATTGGATATAAATAATTTTTATCCTGGAAATTTTTACCTTGAGCCGTTAGCACAGTTTTAGCGGTTTTCCATCTTTTCAAATCGTTAAAACGCTGACTTTCCAAACCAAGTTCAACACGTCTTTCTTGCATTAACCAGGTTTTAATTTGAGCTTTATCTGTAGATGCGGGGCGATTTGGCAATATGCCTGCAGGAGCTGTTGTTCCTGTAATTGTAACTGTAGTTCTTGCCCTGGTTCTTATTTGATTTATTATTGCAAGTGCGTTTACATAGTCGCCTGTTTCATTTAAAGCCTCTGCTTTCCACAACAAAACATCGGCCATACGAATAAAAATCCTGTTGTTCGATGCATCATCATTCCCTTTATTTGCACCTGTTTTTTCACCCAAAAGTTTATAAACGTTCTGACTTGCAACATTTACTGTGTAACCTAAACGCGGATCATTTGCTTCGAATGCATTTACAAAATCAGTTGTTGGTGCAAAGAAGCCCCAGCCAAGTGGCGCACAAATTCCGTTTCCATTTCTGGGTGTTTTTCCCGATTGATGATCATAAGCGAAGATAACCTCATTGTCGGCGAACTCCTTAGTCTGGTCGAAGCTGTCGAAATAATTTGCATTAAGGCTATAAAAGTTTAGCGCCTGCAATTCATTAACCAACGTTACAACATCGGCCCATTTTTCGTTAAACAGTGCCGATTTAGCCTGCATCGCAATTACAGCACCTTTTGATATTCTCCATTTTTCTGTCGTGCTCGAAAACTTCGTAGAAGGCAGCGCGGTTTTGGCTTTAAGTAAATCAGCATTTATCTGCTCCCAAACCTGGGCTTTTGGAGTACGTTTCGCAACATCATAGGCTTCGGTAAAGGTTTTAAGTGGCGCCAGCACAACAGGAACATCACCAAAATTAGTAACCAAATCAAAGTAATAATAAGCCCTTAAGAAATATGCTTCCCCGAGGTTGCGGTTGCGAACGTCAGCAGATAAGCCCACTTTAGCCACAATGGCATCATCGGCTAAATATGCAATTGCCTGGTTTGTTCTCGAAATTCCTTCGTAGTCGTAGCTCCAAATTCCGTTAAAAGCTTGGTTTGTAGCGATAAATCTGAAATTATCAACATCATCCATCCAAGCCTGGTCGCCGTCAGGATTCCATTTTTTCTGCATATCATCCGAAGCAATATCCTGAATAACCAGGTCATTTCTGAACACGGTACCGGCGCTCCAATCCCACTCGCCCAAAAGATTAAGTGTATTCGAAAGCATTTGGTACGATGAAGTTACCGATGACGTTAATGTGTTTGCCGTTGGTTCTAAATTTACCTGGGCAGGTGTTAAAAGACCAATGGGATCTTTATACAATTCTTTTTTACATCCCGCAGCCATAATTAAAACTGCTGCGACTGCGGAGGTATATATAATTTTCATAGTTTCTTTTGATTAAAATTTAACGTTTACACCGAACAAAAATGCTCTTGATTGTGGATAAGTTCCGTAATCGATGGCATCAACAGTTTCAGGGTCCAAACCTGTGTATTTAGTTTTTGTCCATAAGTTTTGGCCCGAAACATATAAGCGAACATTTTGAATTGGCCAGTCCATTTTTTTAAGCATGGAGCCGAATGAATAACCTAATTCCACATTTTTTATACGCAAATAAGAAGCATCTTCTATAAATACACTCGAAACTTTACTGCTTCCATTATCGGTAAAACTTACACGAGGAATTGTGTTAGAAGTTCCTTCACCATGCCAGCTGCCCAAAACGGCATCAGTATAGTTAAACGGGCGGGTATCATAATCAATAATTTGCTTTAACTGATTGTATTTGTCTACACCTTGAACGCCTTGAATAAATACTGATAAATCGAAACCTTTATAAGAACCGTTAAGATTTAAACCATAAGATAGTTTAGGAATGTTGCTTCCGATGTAAGTTCTGTCATTATCGTTAATAACGCCATCGCCGTTTAAATCGGCAAATTTGATATCACCTGGTTTCTCTGACGGGTTTGGTGTATTTTTAAGGTAGTTATTTATTTCCGCCTGATTTTGATAAATACCAACCATTTGGTAGCCGTAGAATTCGTTTAGAGAATGACCAACTTCAGTACGGCTAACCTGACCAATAATACTTGGCAAATTTGGATGCAACTTTTTAACCTGGTTGGTTAAAGTTGCCAGGTTTCCATTTACAGAATATTTAAACGCTCCGTTATTGTTTGTGTATGTAAGCGCCACTTCTAAGCCCTTGTTTTGCACTTCACCTGCATTTACATAGGTGGGTTTTACATCACCAACAAATTTTGGAAGTGAAATAGGAAGTAAAATTCCTGATGTATTTTTAATAAAATAATCTACTGATAGGTATAGGCTGTTTTTCATCAGACCCAAATCTAAACCAACGTTGGTTTGAGTTGTAGTTTCCCATTTCAAATCCGGATTGCCGTAACGATCTGTAACATATTTGTCGCCATCTTTACGTATTAAAGTTAAGTAAGCATAGTTATCAATTTCCTGGTTACCTAGTTTACCATAACTGGCTCGTAATTTCAGGTCAGAAATCCATGAAACATTTTTCATAAAATCTTCTGAAGAAATTTTCCATCCGGCAGAGACTGATGGAAAGTAACCCCAACGGTTATTTTCTGCGAAACGAGATGAAGCATCGGCTCTTAAGTTACCTGTTACAAAATATTTGTTATCGTAACTGTAGTTTGCCGAAGCAAAAACGGAGAACAAACTCCATTCTGCGCCAGAACCGCCATTGTATAAATCGTTGGCTGTACCACCAAAATCGATATACTGAAAAGTGCCTGAAGTGTAATCGTACCTCCTTCTTGAAGCTGAAATTGCGTCAGATTTTGCACTGATGTATTCAGAACCAACCAACGCATTTATTGAATGTTTGTCAAAAGTTTTAACGTAGTTTAAAGTATTATTCCAGGTAAAATTTGTCTCCTGACCGCGTTCTTCATTCAATCCGTTCGGGCGGTTAATTCTGCCTTGTCCGGCATCAATTGCAGAACCGCCGCCGTCATCATCACCAAAATTTTGTAAAAACGCTTTATTATGCCTAAAGAGTAAATCGACACCTAAATTGGTTCTGAATGTTAATTCTTTATCCTTAAGGAAAGAATACTCTCCATAGGCGTTTCCGAAAGTTCTGAAAGTATTTCTTTTATCATTACTATAATAAGCTAAAGCAATTGGGTTTTGAGATTTTTCGAAATTCTGGTCCCAGCCTGTAGATTGGTTATTATTTTTATAAAACGGCAAATCGGTAAATGGATTGGCGGCTGTGTAAGTTGGGTCGCCAGGGGATTTATAAACCGGAATAACCGGTGGCCTTAAAAAAGCATGACGAATAATTCCGGGGGCATCACCCTTTGATGATAGGGCATCCTGAGCTTCATTTGAAAGCTGAAAGTTAGTCCCAATTTTAAGTCTGTTGGTTAAATTTGCATTAATATTTCCCCGGAAATTAATACGTTTATATTGGTCGTTATTAAAAATTACGACCCCATCTTGCTTATAAAAACCTCCGGATAAGAGATATTGAACTTTTTCACTACCACCACTAGCACTTAACTGGGCACTTTGCGAATGGCCGGCTTCAAAAAGTTCGTTCAGCCAATCGGTATTCGCTAAATCTGTTCTTGTTTTTTCGGTGGTATAAGGATTAGCTGCTGTGTAGCCTGCATTATTCCAGGCTTCTTCTAATTTATTTAAATATTGTGTTGTATTTAACATCGTTGGCAGGTTCGTAACCTTTTGTATTCCATTGAAGTAGTTTAAATCGATAGTCGTTTTACCTGCAGAACCCTGTTTGGTTGTTATTACAACGACACCAGCTGATGCTCTTGAACCATAAATTGCTGCCGCTGATGCATCTTTCAACACGGTTAGAGATTTAATGTCATTTGTGTTTAAAAAGGATATATCTCTTGAAGGAACACCATCAACAATAAATAGCGGGCTATTATTACCAATTGTACCCTCCCCCCGAATTCGGATATTAATTGGATCGCCGGGTGCGCCGGTACTTTGTGTTACGGTTACACCGGCAACCTGCCCCTGTAAAATCTGGGCAACATCAGGTACACGCCTTTTTTCGGCATCATCCATATTTACCGAACCAACGGCCCCTGTAATTGATGATTTCTTTTGAGAGGTGTAACCCAAAACGACAACTTCATTTAATGACTCTGAACTTGGCTTTAACGATACATTTAAGCTGCCTCCGCTGGCAGTAAGTGTTACCCCGTTGTATCCTATATAATTAAAGGTTAAAGATTGAGAACCGCCAGGCTGAAGCGTTATGGTATAAACGCCGTTTCCATCGGTAGAAGTTTTGTTTGATGTATTGGTTTGCATAACTACAGCGCCAGGTAATGGCTGATTAGATTCATCTGTAACTTTACCTGTTACTCTTGTTTGTGCATAACTTGTAAAACCCGTTGCGGCTAAAAACAAGAAAACCAACAATGCATAAATACGTCTGTTTTTTTTCATTTGATTTATATTTGATTAGTATAACAAATATAGACCAGCCACCTTGCCAAGTAGTACACTATAATAACATTTTAGTTCACTATTGTTGCAAAACAGTGTTATTATGCAGGTTTTAGTTATAAAATCTCGGTTGTGGCAGAAGCCTCATGTTGTTTCTGGCGATAATCATTTGGCGCTAAATGATATATTTTTTTAAACGCCCTAAAGAAGTAAGATTTGTTGTTAAAACCGGTCATGTAAAAAATTTCAGATACGGTAAGTTTAGAATTTTGAAGTAAAACAGCAGCATGCTTTAAGCGGATGCGCTTAATAAACTCCGACGGTGTCATACCAGCTAAAGTTTTAAGTTTTCTATAAAGTTGCATTTTACTAATGTTCAGGGCTTCTTCTAATTTAGAAGCATCCAAATCAGATTCAGCTAAATTATCCTCAACAGCTTTTACCAGTGCATTTAAAAATTCTTTATCGCCCTGTTCCAAATCAACATCAACAAACTGATTATTTATGTTTCTGTCTTTAATTAAATGGTTCATTCGATTACGATAATCCAATAATTTCCGAACCCGCATTTGAAGGTAATTTATATGGAATGGTTTAGGGATATAAGCGTCGGCACCAGTTTCATAACCCTCAGTTTTGTTTTCTTCTGTACCCTTTGCAGATAGCATGATGAATGGAATATGGCAAGTTGCCGGTGCGGTTTTAACGTGTTTACAGAGTTCCAGTCCATCCATATCGGGCATCATAACGTCGCTTATAATAATATCCGGAGTATTATTTTTCAAAAATTCCAGGGCAGATATTCCGTTATCAGCCTCATAAATATGATAGTGCTCTTTTAGGATATTTTTTATCAAGAACCTTAACGCAATATCATCTTCAACTATTAAAATACTTGCTTCATTGTTTTTCTGCAAGTCATCTATCAAAGTGTTTTTATTATTCTGTTCAGTTGTTTCTAAAATGTCATCTCCGTAAGGTTTTAAAATAGACTCGAACAAATAAGACGGGGCCGACGCAATTACTTCATCTTGTTTACCTTCGATTGAATGTTTCACTTTCAGTTTAAAATTAAAAGAGATCCAACCGTCTTTCAACGATACATTGATACTTCCATCCATAACTGCTATTAACTCTTTCGTAAAAGCAAGGCCAATTCCCGTGCTAAATTTTTCGAATTGATTTTCTTCTCCAATGTGGAATTCGGTAAAAATATTTCCGAGGTTTTTTTCTGATAGCTTACACCCTGAGTTTGCAACTACAATTTCTAGTGTTTCTGTTTTGGCCTCATAAAACATATTAAAAACCACCGTCTGATTTTTCCCCGCATGTTTAAAAGCGTTAGATAAAAGATTAAATAACACTTTTTCGAATTTATCCTTGTCGATAAAACCTGCAATACCATTTTCTATGTTTCGTATAAACTGCTGCTCATTTTTCTCAGCCGCAGGAATAAACAATTGAGTTAAACTATTCAGCAGTTTTGTGATATCGAAGTAATCATCGTTACGTTTTAAGTAACCAGCTTCTGCACGTCTGAATTCTAAAAGTTGCTGCACCAAATAAGTTAATCTAGCGGTGTGCTGATGAACTAAAGAAAGGAAATAATTTTTATCAATAGGTGTATCAAGCATATTTCGCTTTTGCATAAAATGCTCAACTGAACCTAATATAAGTGTTAGGGGCGTTTGTATTTCATGCGCAATATTGGTAAAAAAATTAATCCGCTGTCTATGCACTTCTTCATCTTTTTGCCTGAACAAATATTCTCTTTCGAGTTTAAATTTCATTTCAAGTTTATTTTTCCTGTAAAGATGAAAAGCATAACCTCCTATTATAACAAGCAGAAAATATACTGCATAGGCAGGGGAAGTAAGCCAGAAATATTGTTTTACATTAAGTTGTAAAGCAGTAATATCTTTTGTCCAAACGCCTTCGCCGTTACTCCATCGAACCAATAATTCATATTTGCCAGGCGGAATGTTGTAGTAGGCTATTTTTCCGTCTGTACCGGTATAGCGCCAGTTTTGATCAAGGCCCTGAAGTTTATAGGCAAATTCATTTTTTGTTGCATTGAAATAGTTCAAAGCATTAAAGGAAAACTGAAAGAAATTGCTTTTTCGCTCAAGAACGAAGTTTTGAACCTGCTCTTGTTTCGATTTTACGATTAAATATTGGTTATTCTGAAATTCCTGACCACCCATCTGTAACTCGGAAATAAGCAAATTTGGCTGTTTTGTATTTTCAGTAATGTATTTTGGCATAAAATAATTAAAACCGTAAATACCACCGAAGAGCAAATAATTGTTTGAAGCCTTTAAAACAGCACCATCACTAAATTCGTTACTTTGTAAGCCATCACTTTCCTGATAATTGGCAACACTACTATTTGATGGATTCAGCTTTGCCAGTCCTTTATTTGTACTTAGCCAGATATTCCCTGAACCATCTTCCTGAATGGCGTGAATGGTGTTATTTGGCAGGCCTTTATCCATCGTTATTTTAACAAAGTTAGGCCTGGTTTTAATAGATTCAGAATGGCTTAAATAATTTAATCCATAGCTGGTCCCAATCCAGAGCCTGTTTTTGCTGTCGTAAAATAAAGAGAGTACATCGCTATGCGATAAGCTTCCTTCATAACCAAAAGCTTTGTAGGTTTTAAAAAATCTGGTTTTCAAGTCTAAAACGCTCAATCCTCCGTAGCGGCATGCAATCCAAAGGCGATCATCCTTCCCTTTAGCTAGCGCATAAATAATATCATTTGCGGGTCCATTTTTTTCTATTGATGAAGAAAAGTATTGTTTAAAGTTTTTAACTGATAACGATTTATCTGCATTTCGCTGAATTTTTAGGTGTATTAGGCCATAACCGCTTGTACCCATCCAAACCGAACTATCCTTATCCTGAATAATCGTATAAACGGAGCTAAAATCAGGCAGTTGGGCTGTTCCTTTTATATTTTTCCAGCTGATTGTTTTGAGCAGTTTTTGATCGTAAATGGAAATTCCCTTTCCGTCCGTTCCGATATAAATTAATTGGTCGTTACCTTTTCTAATGGCAAAAACGGAATTGTTTTCGAGTCCGGTACTAACATCTATCTTTTGAGTTTTTTTTAGCTGGGCGCCGGCTTTCCAAAAATTGCTGAAAATTAATACCCCATTACCTTTTGTACCAACCCAAAGATTACCGCTCTCTTCGGCGAAAGTTCTAATCGGTTTGTTAATCGCGTTTCCATTAATCTTTGTAAGCAAACCGAATAAATTCTCTTTTGGGTAAATTTGAATTAAGCCATTTCCGTCTGTCCCAATCCATAAAACATTATCCAACCCAACATTTAATGCAGTAACTTTTAAGTTTTCTAAAGATTTTGTTTCATTTTTAAGATGTGATGTTTCTTTAAAATCCTTATCAAGAAAGCTTAAGCCTTGGTTCTCCCAGGCAATTACATAATTTGATTGATACCAGGAAATTGCTTTTATCTTTTTATTGGAAATATTTACGGCTTCTGATTTATAATCTGCGGCGATTTTGAAATAACGATTATCATTCTGTGCATAAATAATTTGATTGTTGACGGTAAAAAAATTAGCTATTCCTGCTTTTGCTGTATAGGTAAAAACTGTTTTAAGGTTTTTAGAGGATGGATTGGCAACAACCAATTCTGATTTTTTATTAAGATACCAAAGTGCATTTCCTAAAAAACACATTTTTAAAATTCCATCAGCTTTTCCAAATTTCTGATAGTTGCTAAATTTATCTTTGCCCGAATCATACTTGCTTAAAATTCCATCGGCCGAATAACAATAAACATCGCCTTTTTGGTTTATAACAAGTTCAAATTCATTTTCCCTTATTTTTTGAGCCGTACTATTACGATAAAAATAGCGACTGAATTTTCCTGTAGCTTTATTATAGCGAGAGATGCCACCAATAGTATTAATCCAGATGTTTCCACTATTATCTTCTTTAATTGCCTGAATAACATTACTACCAATGCTATTTTCAGCCTTATCTATATTATGATTGTAAACACTAAATTTAGCGCCATCGTATCGGTTCAGCCCATCCCAGGTTCCAATCCATAAAAGCTGATCTTTATCCTGAAAGATTGCATTTACCGAACTGTTTGACAAGCCATTTCTATTATCAAGTTGCCTGTAATAAAAAGATATACCCGGTTTAACATCATCAGCAGAAACCGCTAATGATAAAAACAAGCCCATACAGATAAAAAAAGTAGCGTAGACCTTATTCATTATTGGCTAAAAAACTAGTTTATATTTGGATGAATTTTAAGAGGGATGTTTAAATCTACTTAAAATATCGGGAGAATTTGTAGCAAACAAAAACAGGCAATCAAAAAATTGATTGCCTGCTAAATTAATTTATGAAAAGCTTACAATGAATTAATCCACTTAACCAATTCATCGCGGCCTTTACCGGTTTTTTGTTGCAATTTACCCAGTAACTCGTCATCCTTACCTTCTTCATGAGTTAAATCATCTTCAGTTAAATCGCCATAAGCTTGTTTAACCTTACCTTTTATCTCATTCCATTTTCCTTTTAATTCTAACTTATCCATTTCGTTTATCGTTTTATATGTTTTGATATTTGTTTTTATTACTTAATAACAAATCTGAGTTACATATTGTTTCAAGATGATTTGATTAGTTGTATTTGAATAAAAAGGGCCAGTTTAGTGCTAAAAACTCCTAATATTTTTGTTACATTTATAATATCTATCCCTATCCAACTAACATTTATTAACTAATAACCTAAAATTTGATGAAAAAACTACTCTTAAGTTTATTCTTATCTTTTTGCGTAATTTCTTTTGTCTTTGCTCAAGACAAAGTTATTAGCGGAAAGGTAACAACCCAAAATGCCGAGCCAATTCCAGGTGCCAGCATTTTTGTAAAGGGTTCACCCGCAACAGGCACACAGACTGATGCGTCAGGAACTTACAAATTATCAGTTCCTTCAAATACGAAAACACTTGTTTTTAGCTTCATTGGCTACAAAAGCAAAGAAGTTGCTGTAAGCGGCTCTACAATTAACGTTAACCTCGACGAAGAAAACACAACTTTAACAGATGTTGTAGTGGTAGGTTATGGTACGCAAAATAGACGAGATGTTACAGGTTCTATAGCGAAAGTAACCGCAGCCGACTTGAAAGATCTTCCATTACCTACTATAGAAGGTGCTTTGCAAGGTAAAGCACCAGGTGTTTTTATCAATTCTGGTAGTGGAAAATTGGGCCAAGCGCTACAAATACGCGTTAGAGGTATCTCTTCTATTTCAGCAAGTAACCAACCGCTATTTGTTATCGATGGAGTTCCTATTGTTAGCGATGCTTTAGGCACTTATACTGAAGCGGATAATCCATTAGCAGCAATAAGTCCCGATGATATTGAATCAATGGAGGTCTTAAAAGACGCTGCATCGGCAGCAATTTATGGTGCAAGAGGGTCTAATGGTGTTGTACTAATAACAACCAAAAAAGGAAAGCAAGGCAGAACGAATATTGATTTTGGCTATTATGCAGGTTTCAGCGACCCAACAAGAAAAGGAGAATTTCTTAATCCAGCACAGTATAAGCAATTAATGGAGGAGTCTTTTAAAAATGTTGATTATGAGGGATATGCTAATTCTTCAGAATTATGGCAAGATTATACAGGCACAAATGACTGGGACAATCCAGCAAATTCTAATTGGGTTGATGCATCCTTTAGAAGAGGTCATGTTCAACAATATAACTTAAATATAAATGGTGGGGATGCAAAAACTCGCTTCATGCTTTCGGGTAATTACAGTAACAATGATGGTATTATTGTTAGCAACCGTTATGTTCGTACTGGAGGCAGAATGAGTTTAGATCACTCTGTTTCTAAAATTTTAGATGTTGGTGGAGCAATTAATATCTCAAAAGTAGATAATTATAGAATTCCAACAGATAATGCATTTTCAAACCCTTTGCAATTAAATGCACTCCCTCCAATACAGCCTATTTACGATGCATCGGGCGAATTAAATAATAATACTGTTTATTATAATTCCTTAATTGACATTGCAAACGGCAGTAATTTATCAACCACTTACAGAACGTTTGCGAACGCTTATGCAAATTTAAAAATCACACCTGATTTAGTTTTTAGAAGCGAGTATGGTTTCGATTTTAATAGCTTGGAAGAAGAGCAATATTTAGGTTCAAAAACATTAGATGGTGGACCAACTGGTGGATATGGAAATGACTACAATGCTAAATCAATCAACTTCAACACCAATAATACGTTAAATTACACAAAGGTTTTCAACGAAAAACACAGTCTAAACATTTTAGGTGGATTTACATTTCAAGATACTAAATTCAGGTATGGAACAGTGACCGGAACAGGCTTCCCTTCTGATAGATTTACAAAAATTGCAAGTGCAGCGACTATCTCATCGGGAAGTTCATTCGAAACACAATACTCATTCGTATCTTATCTTGCTCGCGTAAATTATAAATATGCTGATAAATATTTAGTTAGCGCATCTGTCAGAACTGATGGTTCATCAAGATTTGGTTCCAATAAAAGATATGGAACTTTCCCCGCCGCTTCTGTAGGATGGATTGCAACCAATGAAGATTTCTTGAAATCCAGTAAATGGTTAAGTCTACTAAAAGTTAGAGCAAGTTATGGCTTGACTGGTAATGCTGAAATAGGAAACTTTGCATCGAGAACACTTTATGGCGGTGTTAGTTACGCTGGAGTTTCCGGGACTTTACCAAACCAATTAGGAGATCCAAATTTAACTTGGGAAAATACATCGAACTTTAATATTGGTTTAGATTTCGGCTTTTTATCTGATAGAATTACAGGTACCATTGAAGGTTACAAGAAAAAAACTACAGACTTATTATTAAATGCGCCAATTCCAGCTACCAATGGTTTTACATCAATAACGCAAAATATTGGTGACATGCAAAATAAGGGGTTAGAATTCTCATTAAACACAAGAAATTTTATTGGCGAATTTAAGTGGAGTACATCATTTAACATCGCATTTAATAGAAATAAAGTTCTGCGTTTAGTAGATGGACAGCCAATTTTTACTGGAGGTAGATTTTTAGGTAGAATTGCTGAAGGTGAGCCTTTCGGATACTTTTGGGGTAAAGCTTATGCTGGTGTAGACCCAGCCAACGGCGATGCGCTTTATTATTTGGATGCAACACGTACAGCTACAACAAACAGTTACAATACTGCACAAAATCAAAAAATCGGCGATCCAAATCCTAATTATTACGGAGGTTTTGGGAATCATTTTTCTTACAAAAATTTTGATTTAGATATTCAGACACAATTTGTAAAAGGGAACGATATCTACAATATGGCTGGTGGATTTCAATCTGCCAACGGTGACTATTTTGATAACCAAACCATAGATCAATTAAATTATTGGACACCAACAAATACCATTACCAATATTCCGCAGCCAAGATTTGATTCTGCGAATGGAACCAGACCATCATCACGATATATCCAGGATGGTTCTTATTTACGGGTTAAAAGTGTTGTATTAGGTTACAATTTGCCTAAAACATTGATTTCCAGGTATAAATTGCAAAATGTTAGAGTTTATGCATCTGCTTTAAATTTATTTACAATTACCGGTTACAAAGGCTACGATCCTGAAGTAAATACACCAGCAGGTTCTTCTCTTCAAACAAATAATATTCAAATTGGACATGATTTTTACACACCACCGCAAGCCAGAACAATCACTTTCGGAATAAACATTGGACTATAACGGATATTAATATTAGAATTATGAAAAATTATTATAAAAATATATTGGCAGCCAGTCTTATCGTTTTAAGCTACTCTTCATGCAAAAAACAACTGGAAATTGAGCCTAAACAATCAATTTCGTCTAGTGTAGCACTATCAACAACTGCTGATGTTCAAAATGCGTTAATCGGCGCCTACACGGTTTTAGCTACCGGAGATTTATATGGGACGAATTTAGTGTTCTTACCTGATGTATATGCCAGTGATAGTTATCTAAACTGGACTGGCTCTTTTAGCACCTATCGGGATATTTCTAATAAAGCAATTATTTCCACTAATGCCGATGTATTGAGAACATGGGTATCAGCATATAAAGCGATTAATGTTGCAAATACAGTTATTGGATCTCTTGGTGTTGTAGGAAATGCATCAACCAAAAATGAGATAGAAGGTAAAGCACTTTTTATAAGAGGAATAATGCATTTTGAATTGGTTCGCTTATATGCTCAACCTTATGATGCAACCGGAACCAATGCCGGCTTAGGCGTGCCGATTATAACGAAAGCTGTCCAATCAACAAGCGATATAGTTACAAGTGTACCTAGAAATACTATTGCAGAAGTATATGCTGCAGTCGAAAATGATTTAAAATCATCAATAACTAAACTTGACGGTGTAAATGAAAAATATGCCTCAATGGCTTTCTTAGCCAGAGTATATTTACAGGAAGGAAAGTATGCTTTGGCAAGAGATTTAGCTAACGAGATTATAACGAATAGCCCTTACAGTCTGATTACAAATTCTTTGGAGGCGCCTTTCAGAACAAAAAAATCTAATGAAGGTATTTTTGAGATTTCTCAAACCGAACAAAGTAATGCAGGTTCATCCAATGACGGATTAGCTACTTTTTATGCAAGTTACGAAAATTCAACCGGAGGTAATGTTGGTCGGGGTGATGCTTCTGTAAACACAACTTTTTATAATTCGTTTGCAACAGGTGATAAAAGAAAAACTGAAATGATCTATTCAGGTACTGGTGCGAAGAGTGGTTTATTTACTCAAAAATGGACTGATTATTTCGGAAACATTCCAGTTGCAAGGATTACCGAGCAGTACCTGATTAGGGCAGAATGCAACTTTAGATTAGGAACTTCTGTCGGCGCAACACCAGCGAGTGATATTAATGCGCTAAGAACAAGAGCAGGCTTAGCCAATACTGTTCCAACTTTAGCAATTATATTAAACGAACGCGAAAAAGAATTAGATTATGAAGGCTTTAGACTTCATGATTATAAACGTACTAAGCGTTCTATCGGATCATTTGCGTATAATGACCCAAAATTAGTATTTCCAATTCCTGACCGTGAACTAAGTTCGAATAAAGGATTAGTTCAAAACCCTGGATACTAAATTGAATCGATAAAAAAAAGCTCCCCGAAATAAATTTCGGGGAGCTTTTTTTTATCTATCACATTTTCTTAGAGGCCTCAATAATTTCTTCAACAACTGCTGGATCTAATAAAGTAGATGTATCGCCAAGATTTGCAGTATCACCTTCAGCAATTTTCCTCAAAATTCGCCGCATTATTTTACCAGAGCGTGTTTTAGGCAAACCCGAAACGAACAAAATTTTATCGGGCTTTGCAATAGCGCCAATAACTCTGGTTACGGTTTGAAGAATATCTTTTTTGGTTAACTCGGCTTCGCCATGCATCTCGGGATTGATAACAAAGGCATAAATCCCTTGACCTTTAACATCATGTGGATAACCAACAACAGCACTTTCTACCACGCCTGCATGCATGTTAATTGCGTTTTCAACTTCAGCAGTTCCAATTCTGTGTCCTGAAACATTCAGAACATCATCAACTCGTCCGGTAATTCGGTAATAACCTTCCTCATCCCGCAAACAGCCATCGCCGGTAAAATAGAGATTTTCGTATGCCGAAAAATAAGTTTGCTTACATCGTTCGTGGTCACCATAAGTAGTACGCAACATGCCTGGCCACGGAAACTTAATACAAAGATTTCCACTCACCCCATTTCCTTTAATTTCATTGCCGTTTTCATCAACCAATATTGGCTGTATGCCGGGCAATGGCAAAGTAGCAAAGCTCGGTTTTGTTTTAGTAACCGTAGCTATTGGCGAGATCATAATTCCGCCCGTTTCTGTTTGCCACCAGGTATCCACAATTGGCGCTTTACCGTTTCCAATCTTCTCATCAAACCAATGCCACGCCTCCTCGTTAATCGGCTCACCTACTGAACCCAGAACACGGATAGAGCTTAAATCTTTCCCGTTTAATGGCTCATCACCAAAACTCATTAAAGAGCGAATAGCTGTCGGGGCGGTGTATAACGTATTAACTTTATGTTTTTCTACAATATCCCAGAAACGCGAAGGAGCAGGATATGTAGGGATACCTTCGAACAAAACAGAAGTTGCACCTTGCGAAAGCGGACCATAAACGATATAAGAATGGCCGGTAATCCAGCCGATATCCGCTGTACAAAAATACACTTCGCCAGGCTGATAATTAAATACATTAGAGAACGTATAACCGGCATAAACCATGTAACCTCCACAAGTATGCACCACGCCTTTTGGCTTACCAGTAGAGCCGGAGGTGTAAAGAATAAACAACATATCTTCGGCGTCCATTTCCTCTGCATCACAAATGTCGTTAACATGTTTCACTTCATCTTCCCACCAAACATCTCTACCTTTAAGCATCGAAACCGGTGTACGAACGTGGGTTAAAACAATACATTTTTCAACTGTAGGGCAACCGATTAAAGCATCGTCAATTACATCTTTTAAAGGAATTTGTTTATTGCCGCGGTAAGCACCATCAGCTGTAATTACTAATTTACATTGCGAATCGTTAATTCTATCAGCAATAGATTTGGCAGAAAACCCACCGAAAATTACGGAATGTACGGCACCAATCCTTGCGCAAGCTAAAACTGCAATTGCAAGTTCAGGTACCATTGGCATGTAAATACAAATGCGGTCGCCTTTTTTTGCACCATTTCTTTTCAAAACATTTGCAAAACGGCAAACACGTTCATGAAGCATTTTATAAGTTAGCGTTACACTTTCCTCATCAGGATTATTCGGCTCCCAAATAATTGCTGGTTTATCGCCATTTGTTGCTAAGTGCCTGTCTAAACAGTTTTCGGTTATATTTAATTTGGCACCCTCAAACCACTTAATTTCAGGTTCTTTAAAATTCCATGATAAAACTTTAAACCAGGGTTTACGCCATTGAAAATTTTGGGCAACTTCGCCCCAAAATTGCTCCGGATTTTCTACACTTTTCTTATAATCTTGTTCGTATTGTTCAAAAGAAGTAATTTGCATTGCTCGTTTATATTTTATTAGTATCGGCTAATTTAAGTAAATATTGATGGAATAGAATATTCAAATTGTATCAAAAAGAATAGAGAAACATTTTCAAAACATTACATAAAAAAAGTATTTTTGAGAATGATGAGAAAAATAAACGTCCTTACCCTGATTCTTTTTTTAGGCATTTCTTTAAATTCATTTTCTTCGGAGAAAGAATTATTTACGAAAATTGACACCTTAAAAAAAACGGAGCAATATCTTCTCTTTAGTAAGACAAGCAATATTAATGATGTTTTTTTAACAAAAATAAAAAATCTACAGAATCTATATTATATTTTAAAATAGGTTATGAAACAGAGCAGAGCAATTCTAACGCAATAAAAACGGCAGTTCAAGGTGGCCAACAATATGGTGATGCGAACCAACCAACTATTGCCGAAGTAAAAATACTTAAAGGTAAATATGGTGAGATGAAAGCGGAAACTGCTTCAAAAACTTCAAGCTTGTATACACTTACTGAGTTGGAATTTCCGCTACACCTCCAAGTAAAAATTTTAAACGAAACCATTGAGTTTGAACTTTTACAGCCTGGTAAATGGAATGTAGATTTTATTTTGAAAAAATAACCGCAACACTATTGTCATTTACAATTATTATTCAGATATTTGCACACTCTTAAAAAAATTAAGCGGACGATATTAACAACTATATTTACAAGTCATGTCAAGAGTTTGTGATTTAACAGGAAAAAAAGCAATGGTAGGTAACAACGTTTCTCACTCGAACGTTAAAACCAAACGCAAATTTTACCCAAACCTACAACTTCAGAAATTTTATATTCCTGAAGAAAACCGTTGGATTACGTTGAAAGTTTCTACTTCAGCGATTAAAACCATCAATAAAGTAGGCATCAGCGAGGCAATTAACCGTTTCGTAAAAAAAGGATTTTTGTAAAAAACATTAACTGTTGAGATTAACAGTTTACAATTTATATTAAAATGGCAAAAAAAGGTAACAGAGTTCAGGTTATTTTAGAATGTACTGAACATAAAGAAAGTGGCATGCCGGGTATGTCTAGATATATTTCTACCAAAAACCGTAAAAACACTACAGAAAGATTAGAATTGAAAAAATTCAATCCGGTATTGAGAAAAGTAACCGTTCACAAAGAAATTAAATAAGGTTGAAGGTAAAAGGTTCAAAGACTGAGGGTTATATTCTCATTCTAACCTGCTATCATAAATCATTTTAAATCATAACATCATGGCAAAGAAAGTAGTTGCAACCCTTAAAACAGGTACAGGTAAAGAATATTCAAAAGTTATCACAATGGTTAAATCACCAAAAACTGGTGCTTATTCATTCAAAGAGCTTATTGTACACAACGACCACGTAAAAGATGCTATCGCGTCTAAATAGGTTAATATTTTTTTAATATTAAAAGATATTAAAGGCCGTTCCGTTTAAACCGGAAGGGCTTTTTTTGTTATATAAAAATTTAGATATGGGTTTATTCGATTTTTTCAAGAAGAAAGAAACTGCACCTGAAGCTCAGGAAGCCTTGGATAAGGGTTTAGAGAAAACCAAAGATGGTTTCTTTAACAAAATAACCAAAGCTGTTGCCGGAAAATCTTCTGTTGATGATGAAGTTCTCGATAATCTGGAAGAGGTTTTGGTAACCTCTGATGTAGGTGTAAGTACAACCCTCAAAATAATTAAACGTATTGAAGAGCGTGTTGCAAAAGACAAATACCTCAATACCTCTGAATTAAATTACATCCTTCGCGATGAAATTCAACTATTGTTATCTGAAAATAACAGTAACGATTTTCGTCAGTTTGAATATGGCGACCATAAACCATATGTGATTATGGTTGTTGGCGTAAATGGTGTTGGCAAAACGACCACGATTGGAAAACTGGCTCATAAACTTAAAGAAGCCAACCTGAAAGTTGTATTAGGTGCCGCTGATACTTTCAGGGCAGCAGCAGTAGACCAGATTAAACTTTGGGGAGAACGCGTCGGTGTTCGCGTTGTTGCGCAGGCAATGGGTTCCGATCCGGCATCGGTGGCATTTGATACGCTGCAATCTGCAGTGGCTAATGGTGAAGATGTTGTAATTATTGATACCGCAGGTCGTTTACATAACAAAATAGGTTTAATGAACGAGCTTGGAAAAATAAAGCAGGTCATGCAAAAAGTCGTTCCAAATGCACCGCATGAGATTCTACTCGTTCTGGATGCCTCAACCGGCCAAAATGCATTTGAACAATGTAAACAATTTACCGAAGCTACTGACGTTAACGCATTAGCAATAACAAAGCTCGATGGTACGGCTAAAGGTGGCGTTGTAATCGGAATTTCAGATCAGTTTAAAATACCTGTAAAATATATTGGTGTGGGTGAAAAAATAGGTGATTTACAACTCTTCGATAAAAAAGAGTTTGTAAATAGTCTGTTTAAATAGTTAGATTAAGTGTAAAAGATGAATACGAAACTAGTTATAAGTAAAAGCGCAGTTAAACGACCTAAAATTAACGTAATTACGTTAGGGTGCTCAAAAAATATTTACGATTCGGAAGTTTTAATGGGCCAGCTTCGTGGTAACAACTTAAACGTTGTACACGAAGCCGATAAAATGGGTAAAGATGATATCGTTGTAATTAATACCTGCGGTTTTATTGATAACGCCAAACAAGAATCTATTGATACGATTTTACAGTTTAGTGAATTAAAAGAAGCCGGCAAAATTGGTAAAGTTGTTGTAACAGGCTGTCTATCTGAAAGATACAAACCCGAATTAGAGTCAGAGATTACAAACGTAGATGCCTTTTTTGGCACGAACGATTTACAAAATATACTTCACGAGCTAGGTGCCAACTACAAGCATGAGCTTATTGGCGAACGTTTATTAACTACGCCCTCTCACTTTGCTTATTTTAAAATTGCCGAAGGTTGTAACCGCCCGTGCTCCTTTTGTGCCATCCCGCTAATGCGTGGGAAACATTTAAGTAAACCAATGGAAGAGCTGGTTAACGAGGCAAAAATTCTGGCAAAAAATGGAACGAAAGAGCTTATTCTAATTGCGCAGGATTTAACTTATTATGGCCTTGATTTATATGGGGTTCGTAAATTAGATGAATTAATGCGTCGATTATCTGATGTTCCCGGTATTGAATGGATTCGTTTGCAATATGCTTACCCTTCGGGTTTCCCTATGGAAATTCTGGATGCAATGAACGAGCGTGATAACATTTGCAAATACCTGGACATGCCTTTACAGCACATTACCGATAATATGCTGAAATCTATGCGCCGTGGTACAACAAAGCAAAAAACAATTGATTTGGTTAATCAAATTCGAGATAAAGTGCCTAACATCGCTATGCGCACGACCTTAATTTGTGGTTACCCCGGCGAAACTGAGCATGATTTTGAGGAGATGAAAGCCTGGGTTGCTGAAACTAAATTCGACCGCCTGGGTTGTTTTACTTACTCCCATGAAGAGAAAACACATGCACATACACTTATTGATGATGTGGCTGATGAGATAAAGCAACAACGTGTTGATGATATAATGGAAATACAGCAAGGCATTTCTTTTGATATTAACCAGGAAAAAGTTGGAAAAACTTTTAAAGTGCTGGTGGATAAAAAAGAAGGTGATTTCTTTGTTGGAAGAACAGAATTTGATTCTCCGGAAGTTGATAATGAAGTTTTAATAGATGCTGAAACTGGTTATGCCGCAAATGGAAGTTTCGTCAACGTTAAAATAAACAGAGCTGAAGATTTCGATTTATACGGAACAATCGTTTAACAAAAAAAATAAAAAAGGCCCGGTTAAATCTAACCGAGCCTTTTTTAAATAGATATTTTAGTGTTTTACTTCTACTCTGGTTTTAATTTGGCTAGGTTTTAACCAAATTTTAGCGCCTTTAGAGTTTACATAATATTTTTCATTTTTGGCATTGATGTAAACATCAGAACCATCTGGCGCCATTTTACCTTTCCAGGTTTTATCAGCTACTTTGGAGCCACCTTTTACGGCAACTTCAGCAGTTTTATTACCTACTGATTTTGCCCCTTTGCCAATTGCTTTACCTGTTTTATCTAATGCTTTACCAACATCGGTTTTCTTTTCTTGTGCGTTTACGCTTAGGGTTAAACCGCCAAATAATGCGATTGTTAATAATCCTATTGCAAATTTCTTTTTCATGACAGTTATATTTTATTTGAAAGATAACATCCGGCGTATGGCTTTTGTTTTAACCATGGTGCAGTATACCAGAATATATAAACCTTATTGCAGCGATATACTTTTGGAGTAGTACCTTAAATTCTTAAGGCTTACAATGACAAAAGATTTAGCGGAAAGAAGGACTACCGGAAGCCAAGTGTTACTGAAATTGCTTTTCGCGATATTAATTTAGCTTTTCAGCAAGCAATTTCATTTCAATGTGCGGCGAACGACCTTGATATAAAATACTGTGTACTGCTTTACAAATTGGCATTTCGACATTATAGGCCAGATTTTTAAGGTGCATACATTTTGCTGCATAGTAACCTTCGGCCACCATATTCATTTCCAGTTGAGCTGATTTTACGGTATAACCCTTTCCTACCATATTACCGAAAGTGCGGTTTCTACTGAATTGAGAATAAGCTGTTACCAACAAATCGCCTAGATAGGCCGATTCCATGATGTCGCGGTTTATTGGGTGTACTGCATCTACAAACAGCTTAATTTCGCGAATTGCATTGCTAATTAAAACCGCCTGAAAATTATCTCCATAGCCAATTCCATGGCAAATACCACTAGCTACAGCATATATATTTTTTAAAACCGCAGCGTATTCCGTTCCATAAATGTCATCAGAAACGTTGGTTTTAATGTATCTGGTATTTAGAAAAGAAGCAAAAGATGCTGCCTTTTCTAAATCGGTGCAAGCAATTGTTAAATAGGAAAGTTTTTCGAAAGCGACTTCCTCAGCGTGGCATGGACCGCTAACCACAAGAATATCATGGTATGGAATTCCATATACTTCATGAAGGAATTCGCCAATAATCAAATTATCTTCGGGAACAATACCTTTAATTGCGGAAACAATTTTTTTCCCTTTTAAATCTTCTGCTGTAATATTATTTAAACTTTCTTTTAAAAAAGCAGCCGGTACGTTTAGGACAATATAATCTGCAGCTTTTATAATACAGTTTATATCATTAGAAATATTATTTGGCGAAATTTTAATCTCTACAGAACTGATATAATGTGGATTATGCTTAAATTTTTTGATGTGCTCAATCGCTTCAGTATTGCGCATCCACCAGTAAATTTCTTTTTCAGTAATATTATCTGATAGCATTTTTACAATGGCAGTAGCCCAGCTTCCGCCTCCAATCATTGCTATTTTTGGTACCATGGTTATAAAATAAAAATCCCGGCCTATTGTTTTAAGCCGGGACAATTTAATTATTATATATGGTTATCTATGTCTTACTTCTTAGCGTCTTTGCTAAATAATTGGTCTTTAGATGTTTTTTCTACAATCATACCGTCTTTCAATTTGTTCTGAATGGCAGAATATGGTCCTGTTACAATTTCTTGTCCTGATTTAACCCCAGATTTTACGATAATAAACTGATCATTTTGAATACCTGTAGTAACCTCTGTTTGTTTTACTTTTTTAGTTGCAGCATCGTAAACATAAACGAATTGTTTAACTGTTTTATCGGCCAATTTTGATTTTTGTTTATCGCCATTTTCCTGGTTATTGGCAGTTGATGATGCATCTGCCGATTTATTTTTGTTATCGGTAAAAACAGCCTGAATAGGAACTGATAATCCTTTCAATGATTCACTTTCGATATCTACTGTAGCAGACATACCCGGACGGAAAATTGATTGTTGTTTACCCGCAAGTTCTTCGGTAATTCTAATTTTTACAGAGAAATTTGTAACCTGATCTACTGATGTTGACGTTGTTGTACCAACAGCTGTTGATGAACTTGCGATTTCAGTAACAACCCCTCTGAATTTTTTATCAGAAAAGGCATCAACCTCTATCGATGCTTTATCACCAACTTTAACTCTGGTAATGTCATTTTCATTAACATCAACATTTACCTCCATTGAAGACAGGTTAGAAATACGCATAATTTCTGTACCCGCCATTTGCGATGTACCCAAAATACGGTCGCCCAACTCGATAGAAAGTTTTGAAACCACACCATCCACAGGTGCGTAAATTGTAGTTTTTGCAAGGTTTGCGCCGGCTTCCTTTACATTTGCGCCTGTTTGTTCTAAAGTAAATTTAGCACCGGTAACATTTTCTTTTGCACTTGCTAAATTTGCTTTTGCAGTTAAATAGGCTGCTTTCGCGGCATCAAATTCTGAAGCAGAAATTACTTTTTTGTTAAATAATTCTACATTCCGTTTATAGGTAGCTTCGGAATTAACAAAATTTGCCTGGTTTTGAATTAATTGTTGTTGAGCTGCAGCAACACTTGCTTTTTGAGCGTTAAATGTAGCAACGGTTCTTTCGTAACCCGATTGCAGTACATCTGGTCTAACTTTACAAAGTAACTGGCCGGCTTTAACAATATCGCCTTCTTTTACCTTAAGTTCTACCACCTCACCCGATACTTCAGAGCTGAGTTTAACTTCTGTTTCGGGTTGGATTTTACCACTGGCCGTTACTGTTTCTACAACAGTTCTATCAGATGCTTTTTCTGTCGTTACCTTTTCGGTTTTATCACCGCCAATTACACCGGCAAGCTTTAATCCGATAAGAACAACAAGGATAACACCAATGGTAATTAAAATGTGCTTCAGTTTCATAATATTTTATTGTATTTCGTTTGTTGGTTTTAAAATGTAATCTGTTTGCCCAGATAATAGTCAATTACTTTGGCTCTGAATAAAAGGTCGTATTTGGCTTGGATAAAATCAATTTCAGCTTTATTTCTGTTTGTTTGGGCTGTACTGAAATCTAATGAGTTTACCAAACCAACATTGTATCGTTGTTCTACAACATAAAAAGCATCTTTTTGGGCATTAAAGGCGTTTTGCGTTGAACCATACCGACTTTGAGCAGCCCTTAAATCTGTAGTGGCCTGGAAGATAACTTTATTTAAATTGTTCTTTGCAAGCTGCTCAGACGTAAGGGTATTTTGATAGGTTATCTTTGCTTTACGAACATTTGAGCGGGCAGAAAATCCATTAAAAATAGGGATTTGTAAACTCATGCCAATGCTCTGCCCTAAACGTTGATTAATCTGATCTGCAAATGAAGATTGTGGGTTTGCTCCAGAATAATCAAACTGGTAAGAATATGAGGTATTTAAGCCAGCTCCCAAACTTAACGATGGAGAATAAGCACCCTTAGCAACTGCAATTGCTTGTTTAGCGGCCTGTGAGCGCAAACTCGCAAGTTTAATATCAGGAAAAATGTTTAACGCATTATTGTAAATTTCATCAGCGCTCGCAGTTGAAGGTGCCGCTTTTACGTTATCAATTAATGGTGCCTGTACAACGAATTTTTGATTTGGCTGCATTTCCATTAACTGACCTAAAGTAAGGTAAGAGATAGATAGGGCATTTTGTGCATTTGTTAAATTAAGTTCGGCGGTTGCAACCTGCGATTTTGCCTGAGAAATATCTGCAAGGGTTTTATTACCTGCATCAAGTAAAGCATTCTCTCTTGTTAAGGTTTTATTAGCGATATCTAATTGCTCTTTCGAAGCTCGCTCTAAATCAGTATTATATAATACCTGAAGGTAGGCGGTAACAACATTTAAAATCAAATCATTCTTAACTTTATCAACATTGGTCTGATCAGCCGCTAGGAGCAACTTATTCTGTCTTATCTGATTAATTTTAGAAAAACCCTGAAACAAATCTACATTGGTACTTAAATTACCACTCGTATATAACGAAGTTTGATTGGTAACCTGAAAAGTTGTCTGGTCCAAACCACGGCCAAAAGTTAAATTTGGACTAATACTCGCATTTAAGTTTGGATAAAGTGCATACTTTGATTGAGTTAAATTCTCATCAGTTATCGCAGCATTAAATTGCGCTTGTTTTATGGTAAGGTTATTATTTAAGGTATTATCAACGGCTTGTTGAATGGTAATTACTTGCTGGGCATCAGCAGCCTGGCTAAAGCCTAAAGCAATTAATAATGCAGAACCGGTAAAAAACTTTGTTTGGGTAAACATCTTCATAATTTGTTTTTCAAATCTATATAAACAACTTTAATAATTTCAATCTATCAAGGCAATTATTACCTTTGAAAGCAATGTACCTTGTTAAATCGCCGCTTCTGCTTAAATGGTATTATCCATCATTATTATGGAATAAGCCTCGAACTGAAAAAGTTATTTATTTAACCTTTGACGATGGACCTATACCCAATGTTACAGATTTTGTTTTAAAAACTTTAAAAGTCTTTAATGCCAAAGCGACATTCTTCTGTATCGGTGATAATATTACTAAACATCCAGAGGTTTTCAATCGAGTTAAAAACCACGGTCATGCAATAGGCAACCACACTTTCAATCACCTGAAAGGATGGATTACTGATGATAAAACCTATATTCACAATGCTCTAAAGTGCCAACAGCTTACACAAACCAATTTATTCAGACCACCTTACGGCAGAATAAAAAAGACACAAATTTCAAAACTCAAAGCTCAAATCCCCGAACTCGAAATTGTAATGTGGGATACCTTAAGCGGCGACTTTGACATCAACCTTTCTCCCGAAAAATGTTATCACAATGTGATAAAAAACACTCGCAATGGTTCAATTATCGTTTTTCACGACAGCTTAAAAGCATTTGACCGTTTAAAATATGCTTTGCCGTTAGTTTTGAAATATTTTTCTGAGCAAGGTTACCGGTTTTCATCCCTCGGCCAATAGCCAAAGTAATGCCAATAAGACTAACCTTATCAAACACCTCATTATGAGGAACTTATTATTTATTTTGAGATAGATAATGTCCGTAAATGAACAGCATAGTTCGGAAGCGAACAATAGATTAGAGTAATCTATTTAGAATAATAATAAATAATACAATGATCTTAGTATGACTGTAAGAGGTGCATTTTTTTTGTAAATTCGCAGCTATTAGAATAGAAGTATTACCTTTTAACCAATAAATCGATGGCTTTTGATATAGACATGATTAAAAAGGTTTATGCAAACTTCGGTAGCCGCGTTGATGCAGCTCGTAAAGTAGTTGGCAGACCTTTAACATTATCTGAAAAAATATTGTATGCTCACCTTTGGGATGGCGATCCTAAAAAAGCATTTTCTCGCGGAACAGATTACGTAGATTTCGCACCAGATCGCGTTGCGATGCAGGATGCAACAGCTCAAATGGCGCTTTTGCAGTTTATGCAAGCTGGTCGCCCGCAGGTTGCTGTACCTTCAACAGTTCACTGCGATCACTTAATTACGGCCAAAGAAGGTGCTGCAATAGATTTGCCTCATGCAAGAACAGAAAGTGCTGAAGTTTTCGATTTCTTATCATCTGTATCAAATAAATACGGTATCGGTTTCTGGAAACCCGGAGCAGGTATTATTCACCAGGTAGTTTTAGAAAATTATGCCTTCCCCGGTGGAATGATGATTGGAACCGACTCGCATACGGTTAACGCAGGTGGTTTAGGTATGGTTGCAATTGGTGTTGGTGGTGCTGATGCGTGTGATGTTATGGCCGGATTACCTTGGGAGCTTAAATTCCCGAAATTAATTGGTGTAAAATTAACAGGTAAATTAAACGGCTGGACAGCTGCTAAAGATGTTATTTTAAAAGTTGCGGGTATTTTAACCGTAAAAGGTGGTACAGGTGCAATTGTAGAATATTTTGGCGATGGAGCCCTCAACTTAAGCTGTACTGGTAAGGGTACTATTTGTAATATGGGTGCCGAAATTGGTGCTACTACTTCTACTTTTGGTTATGACGAGAGCATGGAGCGCTATTTACGTTCTACTGATCGTAATGAAGTTGCCGATGAAGCGAACAAAATCAAAGAATATTTAACTGGTGATGCTGAAGTTTACGCAAACCCTGAAACTTATTTCGACCAGGTTATCGAAATTGATTTAGATACTTTAGAACCTTATTTAAATGGTCCTTTTACGCCAGATTTAGCTACTCCGGTTTCTCAGATGAAAGTTGAGGCGGAGAAAAATGGCTGGCCTTTAAAAGTAGAATGGGGTTTGATTGGTTCTTGTACCAATTCGTCATATGAAGATTTATCGAGAGCTGCTTCTATTGCTAATCAGGCTATTTCTAAAGGTTTAAAAACCAAAGCAGATTTCGGTATTAATCCCGGTTCTGAACAGGTTCGTTATACCGCTAACCGCGATGGTTATCTAAAAACTTTCGAAGATTTAAATGCAACCATCTTTACTAACGCATGTGGCCCATGTATTGGTATGTGGGATAGAACAGGTGCTGAGAAAGCGGAAAAAAATACTATTGTTCACTCATTTAATAGAAACTTCGCTAAACGTGCTGATGGTAACCCTAATACTTTTGCTTTTGTTGCTTCGCCAGAAATGGTGGCTGCAATCGCGATAGCCGGAGATTTAGGTTTTAACCCGCTAACAGATACATTAACGAATGATAAAGGCGAGCAGGTTAAATTAGATCCGCCGACAGGTGATGAATTACCTACTAAAGGTTTCGCCGTAGAAGATGCCGGTTTTCAGGCACCTGCTACAGATGGTTCATCGGTTCAGGTTTTGGTTTCTCCAACTTCACACCGTTTACAATTATTAGATCCATTTACGCCTTGGGAAGGCACAGACTTAAAAGGATTAAAACTTTTAATTAAAGCAAAAGGAAAATGTACAACGGATCATATTTCTATGGCTGGCCCATGGTTAAAATTCCGCGGTCATTTAGATAACATTTCTAATAATATGCTCATCGGTGCAGTAAATTACTTCAACGATAAAACAGATAACGTTAAAAATGAGCTAACTGGCGAATATGGTCCCGTTCCGGCTACGCAACGTGATTATAAAGCCGCAGGTATTGGTTCGATCGTTGTTGGCGATGAAAACTATGGCGAAGGTTCATCTCGTGAACATGCAGCTATGGAACCTCGTCATTTAGGTGTTCGTGCAGTATTGGTAAAATCTTTTGCCCGTATCCACGAAACTAACCTTAAAAAACAAGGTATGTTAGGCTTAACGTTTGCCAACAAAGAAGATTACGATAAAATTTTAGAAGATGATACGATTGATATTTTAGGCTTAACAGAATTTGCGCCAGATAAACCGCTAACATTGGTGCTACACCATGCAGATGGAACTGAAGAGCAATTCCCTGTTAATCACAGTTACAATGCTCAGCAAATAGAGTGGTTTGTAGCTGGTGGTGCATTAAATATTATAAGAAGAGAAGCTGCGCTTAAAGCACAAAGCTAAAAGACTACAGCAGAAACATTATAAAATCCCGTTTTGATTCATTTCAAACCGGGATTTTTTTTATATCCTAGTTTTCTAGTTATGTACCAACTCATAAACTCTCTGCATAAAGGTAGCCTCTTCCATTTTTTCGAAAAACTCTCGCCATTCATATCTTGTAAATACTAAACTAATGTCGGGAAAAGGTGTTGAGAGAATTACAACTTCTTTCCCATCAGGTCTGTTTTCTAAATAGTTATCAAATTCCAAACTTTTAGTTGCATGATAAAAAGCATCAAACTGTTCAAAAGAAAAATTCATAAGAACCCCTGCCCGCCAAATATTTAAAACACGACAATTGCAGCATTGGGCAATTGTTATGTTTTCATTTTGAGCTAAAACCAAAGTTTTACACATAAACCAACTTTTAAATTTTTATACTGCCTGATTTACCCACATAAATTTAATGTGGGCAAACAGGACTTTTTAATCAACAAAAACTAACCAAAAGATGATGCTGAATACTCTACAAGAATAATTCAAATATATACTATTTATATTAAGTCTAAATAAAAGTTTTAAAAAAGTTTTAAATGCTATCGTTTCAGTAAATTAATTTTGGCTTATTATTAACACAGGCTATAGATTTCGGGGCAATGATTGCACTACAATCTGAAGATAATTTATACTTCACATTAAATACCTTCTGCTTTTGGGTATATAGCTCTACTTTTTGAAGAAAAAGTTTAGTATCACTTTTGAGGTCATACAAAACAAAATGTGTTGCACCGCCGCAAGGTTTTGAACCAATTGGTACAAAACGCCAGTCGGTTATGTTGGTGCAAGCTATTCCATCATACATTGTTTCAATTTCATTTAGCAGGCTGTTCAGTTCTCTTTCATCAGCAGCCTTCGTGGTAGTGAGTGTATTGCTGTCTTTACAACAGAATAATGTTGAAATAATAAGTAAAATAAATATGATGCTTAAATAGTGAATTCGCATGGGTTTTTCCTTTTATGCGAAACGTGCCCCGGAGATCAAACGCTACAAGTTAAGATTTCAAAAAATCCTGCCACCAATAGCCTGAATTTTTTATCGTTCTTTCCTGGGTTTTAAAGTCGTTGTAAACTAATCCAAATCTTGCAGTAAAGCCTTCGGCCCATTCAAAGTTATCCATTAAAGTCCAGGCCATGTAGCCGCTAACTGGCAAGCCTTCATTTTTAGCTTTCAGCAAGGCAGACAAATATAATTTGAAATATTCAACACGCTCATTATCTTCAATCTGCCCATCAACCAGTTTATCATGATAAGCAGCTCCGTTTTCAGTTATAATTATATTTTTAATGTTTGGGTAAGATGAGAACTGTTTTATGATATTATAAAAGCTATCAGCATTTATTTCCCAGCCCATTGCCGTGTGGGCTTTCTTTCTGCTTTTTGCTTTAACTTCCCAGGCTTGTATTACGGGTATAAAAGCATTGTATTTAACCGTTAACGGGAAATAATTTTGCAAGCCAATGAAATCGAAATCAAACTTATAGCGTTCCGTATGGCGCCAAGTACCATATTCAATTTGAAATTTTTCAAGTACATCCCAATTCTGTGTAGGGAAACCCATGCCGAGTGTTGGCTCTACAAAAAGCCTGTTCATTAGGCAATCAATCCTTTTTGCTGCTAAAATATCGTTCTCGCTCTGGGTAAAGGGTAATATTTCCGAGCACGAAAAAGTTGTTCCAATATTTGCTTCACTAATTTGAGCACGTAAAATTTTGCCACCTTCGGCTTGTGCCAAGGCAGTATGATGTACTGCTGAGAAGAAATTGCTTAGGCCAGTTTTGCCGGGCGCATGTACACCTAACATGTAGCCCAAAGAAGTATAGCCAAAAGGTTCATTTATAACGATCCAGTCTTTAACTTTATCGCCGTATTCTGTTGCGCAAATACTTACAAAGTTATTAAAAGCTAAGTTGATGCTGAAGCTTGTCCAGCCCCCCTCATCTTCTAAAGCCTGTGGCAAATCCCAATGGTATAAAGTTATGTAAGGTGTAATTCCCTGTTCCAGGCATTCATCAATTACGTTGTGATAAAATCTAATGCCTTCGGTATTAATTGCGCCTTTTCCTAAGGGTAATATCCTCGACCAGGCTATCGAAAACCTGAATATTTTGAATCCGAGAAATTTTACTAGCGCAATGTCTTCTCTAAACCGATGGTAAAAATCGCATGCAACATTAGGCCTGTGACCTTTTTTAATTTTACCGCCTTTTGCTGAGAAAGTGTCCCAAATAGATAATCCTTTGCCATAATAATCTGATGTTCCTTCTATTTGGGCAGCAGCAGTTGCCACACCCCATAAAAAATCGCTACCAAAATCAGTTGATTTGAACATTTTCAAAGATTATCAAGCCAATATGCAAAGTTAATATTAACAGAACATTAATTTTTGTTTGTTAGTCGAGCGCAAGACCAATTTCCTTCAATAAAATTCCGGCGTTGAAAGTTGCACACGGACCATTCTTAAGTTTATAATCGAACATCATTTCGTCATTAATTATTGAGATATCAAAGTGAAAATTACGCAGGGTGGTTTTATGTTCATGTTGCATATCCGCGAGTTGTAAATCATGCGTAGCAAATAATGCGGGCCGTTTTAATTCGAGTAATTTTTCAATAAATACTTTAGAGCCTAAGTATTTGTCGCGGCTATTTGTTCCCCGTAACATTTCATCTATAAGGACAAATGTATTTTCATGCTGACTCACATTTGTTAAAATCATTTTCAAACGATTTAATTCTGCTTTGAACGTAGATGTACTTTCATTCAAAGAATCTTTAATTCGCATGTAGGTATTGATTGCAAAAACCGAAAGCTTCATCTCAGATGCACATACAGGAGCACCCGCATAAGCCAAAATCATGTTAACACCAACCGTACGTAGAAAAGTACTTTTCCCAGCCATATTCGAGCCGGTAATTACATCGACAGTTGGTTTATTTTTCAGAGCGAAATTGTTTACAATGCGCAGCGACTCCTGAATTAATGGATGGCCAACAGCAGTTGCGGATAAGGTAAAAGAATTTTCTATTTGAGGAAAATGCAATTGAGGCGCATTATAACTAAGGGTTGAAAGTGAAATTATTTCTTCAATATAACCGAGATTATCTAATGATGAAACCACGTTTTTCGAAGCGTTTCTCAACCATTTTTCTAATTGGATACAACATCTGAAATCCCACAAAAGCAGTGCATTTAATAAGCTACCAATCATTAAGTTTAGGCGTGAATCAAAATTTTGAATAATATTGGAAAGATGTTTAATCTCCTTACTCACGACTGAATTTTGCTTAACAAGATTAAAAATATAGGCACTTTTCCATGTTTGGTTTTCTGTCCATTCTATCGCCCTGGAATACTCATTTAATAGATTAGAACTGCCGCTGAAACTGTAAAAAACCAAATCTATTTTTTTACTAAAAAAAGAGTTGAATCCGATATGGGCAAAAAAGAAAAAGGCAAACAACTTCCAAAATATACCACCGATAAATAGTCCGCCGATTAATAAGAATAGTATTAAAAAAGGAACCATTGAAACGTAAAAACTTAAGAAAGAATTTTTGATAAAAGATAGTTGTTCGTTAAGTTTAGTAGACAAGTGTGCTTTTATAAGCTCTATCTTGCCAGCTTCATGCCCTAAAAGATTTGCACGAAACACAAAGGTTTGATCTGTAATTGCCGCCATTTCCCTTACCGCCTCCTGACGAAGATTAATTTCATCAACAGTTTTTGAGTTAGCAAAGCTTGCTGCCAACGCCTCATTTCCGGTTTTCGTGCTACAACGGTTTATCAGGGCGAACAGAGATGAGTTTCCAAAAATATCAAGGTCGGCGGTGTAAGGATGTAACTCTGATTCAAAACGATTTCCATTATCGTATCCATTTTCCGAACCATCCAGAATATTTTGTTCATTCTGGTAAACCCATAAAAGTTTTTTCTGAAGGGCAAGCTTTTTATCGAGCTTGCTTTGCCTGCGAACGATGAACACAAAGCCAAGCACAGGAGTTATCATTAAAACCTGTATAAAAACCCTCCAGCCATCATCGGCTGAATTCAAGAGCAAAACGAAAAATAAAATTTCAGTCATGAATAAAGCAATACGAATAATCGAAAGTTTATCAATAAGCTTTTTCGTTGCGGTCATTTGTTTCGCGGCTTCATCAATTTTCCTTATGTATTCTTTTTTTATCTGTTCCTGAGTTTCAAACATTCGGCTTTGGTATTTATATATTTTGTAAAGGTATTAAAGCAGATGATAAATTATTTTTGTTGCCACAATTTTATCTAAGTTTGTAGTGTAAAGAAAGCACTATAACGGTTAAATAAATGAAGATTACTCTTATCGCCATTGGCAAAACCGAGGATAAGTATTTGATAGAAGGAATTGATAAGTACATTAGCAGGTTAAAGCACTATATAAATTTTAGCTTCGTAGCAATTCCCGATGTTAAAAACGTAAAAAATCTATCAGAAGCGCAACAAAAATCGAAGGAGGCAGAACTGTTACACAAACAAATTAATAATGGTGATGTTGTTATTCTGCTAGATGAAAAAGGAAAAAAGTACACTTCAGTTGAATTTTCTGCGTATCTTAATAAGCAAATGGTTGGTAGCGTACAGCATTTGATTTTTATCATCGGTGGCCCCTACGGGTTCGATGATGGTATTTACAAAAGAGCCAATGGTTTAATCTCGCTCTCAGATATGACTTTTTCTCATCAAATGATACGATTATTCTTTGTAGAACAATTGTACCGTGGTTTTAGTATTTTAAAGGGAGAACCATATCATCATGCATAAGATGGGCTAGCCTGACTTATGGAAATAATAGTTGCTTTTCATCGTTAAATAAAAAGGTTATGATTTTAGATAAATATAAACGACAATACAAGTTTAAAAGTAGACAAGGTGGTGCAGATAAATACCTTTGGGTTAGCATTATTGGCGCATTAGTTATTTGTGCCATTATCTACTACTTTTTTTAATGCAGGCTTTCCTGAACAAGAAAGCAAAAAAAAACACCGATAAAAACCGGTGTCTTTAAAATAATATCGAAGTTTAAACTCCCTTTTTACTTGTCATGCTTGCTTTTTTAGCAGGAGCAGAGGTTTTTGTAGTCGCTTTAGCGCTTGCTGATGCTTTTGAACCTGTAGCTTTTTGCTTTTTATCAGCGGCAGCTTTTTCTTCAGATAGTTTAACCTCAGCAGGCGTACCTTGAGTATCAGGTGTATCTTCAGTAAACAAAGGTAAATCTTTGATGATGTTATACCAGCCAATAATCTTTTTCATATCAGAAGCATAAACTTTATCTTCATCATGTCCTGGCGCTACTTCGTTGAAATAAGCACGCAAAGTAGCTGTATCAGCTTTAGTATCAGGAGTTGTTCCTTTGGCAGAAATTTTATTAAAAACATCTACCAATTTAATCTCTTCATCCTCTCCGTAAACCGTTATATCTTCAAGCGATGCAAGTTTAGTGTTTGTGATGTTAGCCACAACTTTAAGTTTTTGTGCATCCAAACCTTCTAAAATATAACCTACCTTATTTTGTCCAACAAGTTTAAATAAACCTGGTCTGCCAGAAACGGCAACTATTCCTCTTAAATTCATAATATATTTGTTAAGCGTTTAGCGGTTGGGTAACGTATTTAAACACATATCGCCAAACGCCCAGCGCAATTTAATCTTCAATTAATTCAATTCCTAAAATTTTGTCGCCCTGACGGATGTCATCAACAAGATCAACATTTTCAACCGCTTTACCAAACACAGTGTGGTTACGATCTAAATGGGCAGTATTGGTTCTGCTGTGGCAAATGAAAAATTGAGAACCACCGGTATTACGACCAGCGTGCGCCATAGACAACACACCACGATCGTGATATTGGTTTTCACCATCTAACTCACAGTCAATTTTATAACCCGGACCACCAGTACCCGGCATTCCTGTAGCACCTTCTTTAGAATTTGGGCAACCAGTTTGAACCATGAAATTAGGAATTACACGGTGAAAAGTTACACCATCGTAAAATCCTTCGTTAGCTAACTTTTTGAAGTTTGCAACTGCTTTTGGAGCATCTTGTTCGAAGAACTCAACAGTCATATTACCTTTTTCGGTTTTTATTATTGCTTTACTCATATCAATATTATTTTATAAAAAATCTTTAAAAGTTTTCAAATCTTTTAATGAACCGCAAAAATAACAAAATTAGATTAATAGCACATCTTTTAAACTTATTAACACTTATAAAAATATTTTATAGTAAATGAAAGTTAACAAATATTGGCGGCCTGCAGCCCCGCCATTTGCTATAGCCCTCGTAAAAAACTCGGGGCTGCCGCTCCTGTCTGGTTTAGGTACCTTTTTCCTTCGCACCGAAATCCAAAACTTAAATAAATAAAAAGCTGTAACAAATGTAAAATGAGCCAGCGTAAATCATTTTGATGGAACCTCAACATCTTCTAATATGAACCAATTCAAAACCCGATATTCAATTATATTTTTGTAAACAGACTAAATCAGGTATTTTAGTGTTTTATGTAATTATGGCCATTCGAAAAAAGTATATTGTGCTGGTTTTTTGCCTGTTGCTTAGTAGTTACGCAAAAGCATCATCGATTTTAATTTTTATGGATGAAGACCAGAAAAATCATTTAAAAGCTTATGGCATCGCCTATTGGACAATTAGCAAACAGGTTGAGGTTGACTGGCTTCTAAATTATCGTGGAGGGAGTTTTTTAATAAAATACAATAAAACCGTTGAGGATGAACTTAAAATCAGGGGCGTTTCTTATGAAATACTAGCAGATGGAAAAGTAGTTAATTTATTGAATGAAATAAGCGATCCTTCGGTGAATATGGAAATGGTAAAGCTCGAAAAAACACCGAAAATTGCGGTTTATTCGCCGAAAAGCAAACTTCCATGGGATGATGCAGTAACGTTGGTTTTAACTTATGCCGAAATTCCTTACGAAGTAATTTATGATGACGATATTCTTCAGGATAAACTAAGCAAATACGATTGGCTTCATTTACACCACGAAGACTTTACAGGCCAGTATGGCCGTTTTTATGCCTCTTTTCGTTATGCAAATTGGTACCAGGATGACGTAAAAAACCAGGAAGCCCTGGCCAAACGCATGGGGTACAAAAAAGTTTCGGAGATGAAACTTTCCGTAGCGAAACACATTAAAGAATATTGTGCCGGCGGTGGATTTATGTTCGCAATGTGCTCTGGAACCGATAGTTTTGACATTGCACTGGCCGCAGAAGGTGTGGATATTTGTGCCGCGATGTTTGATGGAGATGGAGCCGACCCAAATGCACAATCTAAACTCGATTTTAATAAAACATTAGCCTTTCAAAACTTTAGGCTGGATAATAATCCGATGAATTACGAATTTTCGGACATTGATGTTACCAACAGCAGAGGCCTAAACCAAACTAATGATTATTTTACACTATTTGATTTTTCGGCTAAATGGGATTTGGTTCCAACAATGCTTACACAAAACCACGACAAGGTGATTAAAGGATTTATGGGTCAAACGACGGCATTCAAAAAAAATCTTATCAAACCCAGTGTAACTGTTCTGGGAGAAAATAAAGGTGCTGCCGAAGTAAGGTATTTACATGGTGAAATTGGCAAAGGCCAGTTTACTTTTTACGGTGGCCATGACCCTGAAGATTATCAGCATGCCGTTGGCGACCCTCCCACAGATTTAAACCTCCATCCAAACTCGGCCGGGTACAGATTAATTTTAAATAATGTGTTGTTTCCAGCTGCCAAAAAGAAGCCACAGAAAACCTAGATAGACTTTCCCATTCTGGATAATATAGTCACAAACTCATTCATAAAGGCATAATTATCCTTTAATCTATACAGCTATACAGGTTTGTTAGCCATATGTACTTTACAATTTTTACACCATAAATCACCTTTAAACCCAGCTGTAAACCAGCTATTTACCACCCAGCAATGTAACTTAAATAATACTTTGGCACAGCTTTTGGAAAGAGGCATGTAATTAACATGGAGCTTTGAGCTCTTAAAATTTAAACAAGATTCTTTACCTAAAGAAAAATATTATGAAAAAGTTATTATTAAGTGCATCGGTTATTTTATTGGCAACGGGTGCTTTTGCACAATCAACAACAAGTACAACATCTAGATTTGGAATTAAAGCAGGCGTTAACCTGGCTAAAATTCATTCGAGTGGAAACAATGATGAAGTTTACAATGACAACGCAAAAAACAATGTTGGTTTTAATGTAACCGCATTTGGAGATTTCGGTGTGGCAAACAATTTCTTTATTCAACCTGGTATTTCATTACAAAATAAAGGTGTAAAGTTTGAAGGCACAACTTCGGCAACAGCCGGGCCGATTACAACCACAACTAACTCATCTGTTAAAACAAATGTTATGGCTATCGAAGTGCCAGTTAATGCGGTATTCAACATCCCGACAGGAAATTCTGGAGCCGTTCAGATTAGCGCTGGCCCTTATATCGGTTTTAACATTTCAGGAAAAAACAAGGGAACTACAACTGTAACTACCCTAAACAATAATACTAATGCGAGTACAACGGCTACAAACAGTGTAGATAGAGACTTAAGTTTTGGTAGCGCAACTGATAAAGACCAAAGCAGCATTGATTTTGGTGCTAATTTCGGTTTAGCATACCGTGCATCATCAGGTATTTTGGTAGGTGCTAATTATGGCTTAGGATTGAGCGATTTAACGCCAAAAGATTCGAGAGCTAATGCAAACAAATTTACAAACCGCATTATCGGTTTCTCAGTTGGTTATTCTTTCTAATAAAACCCAACATTAAAAAAAGCGCCCCGAATTAATCGGGGCGCTTTTTTTATGTGCATTTTTAATCATAAAAGTTCCATGTTAGTCCGAACTTTAACAAGGCATCGGGCATTGGATAACGGTTTACAGTATAATATCCTGTTGAAAGCAAACCTTGATTTAGGTAATCGTACTTAACAAAAATATTGGCACGTTTTAGGTTCGCCTTTAAGAAAAAATCGACAACAGGAGTAGATTTCAAAACAGTTTCATCACCTACAAAAAATTGAGATACTGCCGGCGAGTAAGAATAATTGGCATAAGAGGTATTGTATCTTACATCGAAGCCAATATTAGTTTTTAAAACTTTAAAAAAAGTAATATCGAAATAAATACTATTGTAAGTGTAAAAGTCTGGTGTTCTTAAAATACTTTTGTTATCCGTTTTTTGATAAGCAAGATAATTTTCAAGAACAAATTTACCAAATCTCCATTTTTTAGAAACGTCTAACCTAATCAGGCTTATATCATCGGTTTCTTGAAGGGGCTTAATATTGATATCTCCAATACCCTTAATTGTTGTTCCAAAGAAAAGGTAGTTGCTTGTTAAGAAATATTTTGCGCCGGCTTCTAACATCAGTTTATCATTTACATAACCGAAAGAAAGATTTGCGACTTTAACATTTTTTAAATCCAGATTATTCCATGCGAAATTATTGCCGTTGTAAGCAGTAAAAATTGCAGACGGAGACTGATTCTGTAGGTAAGCTCCAAGTTCTATTCTTCCGATAGTTTTGCCCAAAGCAATCCTACTTTTTGCATCATAAAGAAAATCGCCTGCATTTCTTCCCTGAAAAATTTGCTGCACATCGAGGTTCAAATCAATATTTTTGGTAAACCGATAACCTAAATTACCTAATAAGCCAATGTTTTGAAAAGCGGTTGAGCCGTCTTCATATGTGGCACCAGTTGTTCTGAAACCCATTGTTTGGTATTTATAGTAATCATGCCTTATTCCTGCATCTAACTTCAACTCGTTTTTAATTACGGATGAATTTTTTGGCCTTAAAAAGAAACTATAAATAAACTCGTTTTTTACATGCATCACATGCGTTGAATCATTCGTAAAAGTTGCATTTAGCAAGCCATCACGCTTAAGCAAAGCTTTAGGAATTACCGTGTTGTCATCAGTTTCATTTTTAGTAAAATCATAGCTATCGTTGTTATATTCTACAGTATATGTTACTTTATTTGTAGGCACAACGGACCCATTAATCGTATTCGAGCTGTCGATACGACCAACATAATAGGTCTGCTTTAAAAATATTGTATTTTTCCGATAAAGGTTCCTTGCTGAAGATAATCGTACGGCTTCAGCATCTCTTGAAATTTTATCATAACCAGAATTGAAAATTGTGGTGTCGGTTGTTACCGATCCATTTTCGTAGGCACGTAAGGTATTAAAAATAGCAGAGGCCCACATATTGTAGCGCTTACTCGGCGATTGGTACCAACTAAAAACCGCAATATTCAAATTATCGCCACGCTGTCTGCTGTAAAAACCACGAGAATCCATTCGGTTAAAATTAAAACCTGCGTTCCAGTTTTTTTTAATATTCTGGCTATGAATTCCTCTGAAAAGCTGCTCCTTTTGCCCTGCGCTTATCAAGTACAAACTTGTAAACGGGGCTCTTGCCTGGTAGTAAATTATGTCTTCGGGTGTTAATGCATAATAATCTAATGAGTGAAAGCCGACATCAAAACCAATTCTTTTCGAGGGTTCGTATAAGAGTGGCCTCGCAACCTGCCCCATATTCCCTGTGGTAATTGTAGGGTGTTTAGGCTGCATTAAGGGGCTATAATTTTGAATATTCGTTGTCGACGTATCAAGCGGCAATAAAACAATACTATCTTTACTTAGCGAAAGTTTTGTAAAGCGAATATATTTTGCATTATAAACAACAGAATCCTTAGCGCCTTCTTCCTTTTTCCTTAAAGAATCTAACTCCTTATTATTTCCAACAGATGTTTTTAAATCTTGGGCAAAAGATTTATTTACGCCCGTAAGCATCAAAATAAAAAAACAGATTTGAACAAATTTACCCATTTTACAATTCAGCAATTAAACGGGTTAAAATCTCCGTCATCTTTGGCTCTGCCTTGGCCGCAGCCTCCAAAATTTCGTCCAAATTAAAAGGTTGTAAATCTTCCGGGAAGCCTTCATCTGTTAAAACAGAAATTGCAAAAACAGGTAAACCTGCATGATTGGCTACAATAACCTCTGGAACGGTACTCATACCAACGGCATCGGCGCCAATTAAACGCAAATATTTATATTCTGCTTTCGTTTCTAAATTAGGACCAGAAACCGCAACGTAAACTCCTTTATGACATTTAACATCAACATCCTTTGCAATTTCTAAAGCTTTCGAAATAATAGAACGTTTATATGGCTGGCTCATATCCGGAAAACGCGGACCTAATGAACTTTCGATTAAACCCCGTAAAGGGTTATCTGGTTGAAGATTGATATGATCTTCAATAACCATTAAATCGCCCTTTTTAAATTCGGAATTTAAGGACCCCGCAGCATTTGAAACAATTAAATTTTCAATGCCCAAACCCTTCATTACCCTAACCGGGAATGTGATTTGTTGCATGCTGTAACCCTCATAATAATGCAAGCGACCTTGCATAGCCACAATCTTCTTCCCATTTAAAGTTCCGAAAATTAATTTGCCACTATGAAATTCTAATGTTGAGATTGGAAAATTTGGAATATTTGAGTACATCAAATGATGCTCAACTTCAATTTCTTTAACCAAACCGCCCAATCCGGTTCCTAAAATAATGCCTATTTCTGGTTTAAAATTTTCGGTTTTGCGTTTTATATATTCAACGGTTTCTTCTATAGCTCTTAACATAGTTTAAAATAAGTTCATCAAAGGTAATCTTATCTTCTTCAAATAAATCAACCTCGATGGGTAAAAAATATACCGGTAAATTTATCAGTAAATTTTTAAATCCTTCAGCTTTTAAACGTTTGCTATCCTTTTCTGTTGTGATGATGATTTTTTCTTTTTTTGCTCCGGCATTAAAAGCTGTTTTGAACTTCTCAATGTCTTCCGTTTTAAATGCGTAATGGTCTGGAAATTCTTCATGCTTAATAGTTTTCGAATACTTTTCCAATTCTTCGATAAGTGGCGCCGGATTGGCAATGCCGCTCAACAAGAAAATTTCGTAATCTTTAATCGAATCTAATGATCGGCTATCATCGTTATAAAGATGTTTCAATTCGCCGTATTCTAAATATGAATGAAGCACTTTTTGAGTATTATTCGGTTGCAATTCGTTCACCGATGCTTGTTGTGCTACATGCAATAATGGCACTGGCGATTTTGTAACCAGCAAAACATCAGCTCTTTTTCTTGATGAGAAAACATCTCGTAAATTTCCTGTAGGAAGCAAGAATTGTAATGTTCCCAATTTTCTGAACTCGAAGAGTAATATATTCAATCCAGCCCGCACTGCACGATGTTGATAGGCATCGTCAAGAATAATCAAATCGTGGTTTCCCTTTAATTTCTCGATACCTGCAACTCTATCTTCACAAACCGCAACAGTTACATGTTCAAATTTCTGATAATATTGCATTGATTCATCGCCAATGGTTTCGGCCGTTGCATTGTTATTTGCTAAAATAAATCCTTTTGTGTTACGCCCATACCCACGACTTAAAATCGCGATTTTATAACCGGCCAAGAGCCGCACTAAATATTCGGTTGTAGGCGTTTTCCCTGAGCCACCAACAGCTAGATTGCCCACACAAATTACAGGTAAATTAAATTTTACCGAACGCATAATGCCCCAATCGTAAAGTTTTTTACGAATTGTAATGGCTATACCATAAATAAGAGAAAATGGGAGAAGTAAAAATCGTAAGTAGTTAACCAGCATAGCGTCGTGTTTTCAAAAGTAGGTAATATTTAAAAAAATCAGGCATCGGTTTCTTAGCCCCTTTTAAAGCAACCACTGTAAACCTGAAAGGTTTGTCAGAATTTTATTGAAATATTTATTTTAATTTCCTAGCTTGGCCTATTGGGATTATCGTTCCAATCCATCAAATCAGCCCTGTTGTTAGTTACATCACTAGTTCGTTCAGCAACGAAATGGCATCTAATCACATAAAATCGTGGCGGTGCTTTTTATTATATTTTTAAATCGCACAATATATTTTAATGTACCCAAGAAAACGTTTAGTAATTGGTCAGGGCCAGATAAGTGGTTATATTTCTATTTTTTTAGCAGTTTTAGCCTTGCTAGGAATTTTGTGTTTCCACTATCCAGAAAAATTAACAACACCCGAATTTCGAGAGATTTACACTAAAGACAGCATGGAAGCACTAATGCTTGGCGGTGTCATAGCATCGTTCTTTTTTGCTTCATTAAGTATTATTTTAAGTAAGAAGCTAAAATATGGCTGGCCTGGTTTCGCATTAGCAGCGTTGGCAGTAGTTTTAGGTGCCTTAAGTGTAGAAGGCAGAGATGTAGCAAAATCGAGCTGGCATTTTGGCTTGGATTGGATGATATTGGATTTACTTTTAATGGTTGCCATTTTCGTTCCTTTAGAATTGTTTTTTCCTAAAAATAATGAGCAAACTAAATTTCATGATGAATGGCGAACCGATTTAACCTACTTTGTGATCAGCCATTTGTTTATTCAGTTTTTTGGTATCGTTACTCAAAAGCCTGCTGTGCTGTTTTTCGGCTGGATGGGTTTAGATAAGTTGCACATATGGATTCAGGGATTGCCATTTATTGTGGCGCTGTTCCTGGCTTTTTTCACAACAGATTTATTTCAATATTGGGCACACCGTTTTTTCCATACACGTGTTTCATTGTGGCGCTTCCATTCTATCCATCACTCCACACAAAACATGGATTGGCTGGCAGGAAGCAGAACACATTTTATTGATATCTTTTTTACCAGAGCGATGACTTTTATTCCATTATATATTTTAGGGTTTTCATCAACTGTTTTTAACGTTTACATCATTTTTATTGCCATCCATGCTGTTTTAATTCATGCCAATACGAGAGTAAATTTCGGTCTGCTGAAGTATATTTTTACCACACCACAATACCACCATTGGCACCATTGCGAAGACCCGAAATATTACGGACATAATTTCGCATCGATATTTCCTTTTATTGATATGATGTTCGGTACTTATTATTTACCGGGCAAAGAATGGCCTGCAGGTACAGGTGTGCATGAGGCAGAATACCCGAAAGGCTTTGTTAAGCAAACGATTTATCCCTTTACTAAAAGTCCGTTTGATACGGATTTAAAAATGGAAGAGCGAAGCGACAGGTAGTCGATTGGGACTCATAAGGCATTGATTCATAGCTTAACACATGACATTTAGGGCATCGTCATTGCGAGTCCCGAGTTTCATCGGGACGTGGCAACCTCATTCTATTAAGTCATATTAGGAATGAGATTGCTTCAATCGATGAAAAACCGATTTCGCAATGACGGAACTTGAAAATAAATTAAACCTCCTCTTTACCAACCACATCAACTCTTGGCGGCATTAATTTATAAACTACAGGCGTTACAATTCTCGATAATAAGGTAGAACTGATTAAACCCCCAATCATTACGATGGCCAATGGCGAAATTAGCGGATTGCTTGAAAGTGCGATAGGCAGCAAACCTCCGATTGCGGTAAATGTGGTCAGGATAATTGGCAAAAATCTAATTTCACCCGCTTCTTCAATCGCCTGGTTTAACGGCATTCCCTCCGAACGCAGCTGGTTTGTAAAATCGACTAACAAAATGGTATTTTTTACCTCGATGCCCGCCAGCGCCACTATACCAATGGTTGCCACAAATGATAACGAATTCCCGGTTACCATCAACGCTAAAACGGCACCAACTATCCCCAAAGGAATTACAGAAAGCACAATCAGCGTACTTTTAAAGGTTTTAAATTCGAGCACCAACACCGCGATGAACATAAAAAGCGTAACCAATAAAATGCTACCAAAACCACCGAAAGATTGATTTCTGCTTTCTAATTCACCGCCCATTTCAAAACTATAGCCCGATGGTAATTTCAATTTATCCATTTGCTGATTCACATCCTGAATTACCTTATCATTCAAAAAACCTTTCTGCACAAAAGCGTTTACCGAAATGGTTCGGGTTTTATTGTAGTGATTAATGCTCAAGGGCGAAGTCTCTAATCTTAATGAGGCAACCTGCAATAAAGGAATCGATGTGCCTTGATTATTGTTGATGTACAAGTTATTAAAAACCGATAAATCGGGATATGAGGGATGATTTGTTGTCAGCAAAATATTGTAATCATCGCCATTTGATTTGGGATTGATGAATTTACCAACTTCGATTCCCGCAACGGCCATTCGAACCGTTCTATCGATATTAACTGTAGCAATTCCAAGAGCCTGCGCTTTATCTTTATTAATATCGACCTTAATATCTGATTTTAAATTCTTCAGCGGATTGTTCACATATAACGTTCCCTGAGTTTTCAAAAGCATGTTTTCTACTTTGCCTGCCAGATTTCTCAAAGTATCTAAATTATCGCCAAGCAAGCGCACTTCAACAGGCGAAATAATCGGCTGACCTTGCTCAAAATCTTTCACTTCTACCTTGGCACCAGGATAAGGTGTCCATTTTTTACGCAACATTTCGATAATTTCGAGTTTACGGTCTGAACGGATATCGGGTTGTAAAAGCACAAACATTTCCGAGAAATCGGTACGTTCATTTTGCGGGATTACGTTGTAATAAATCCTCGGATTTCCTTTACCTACATTCGAGGCAAAATATTTTACTTCAGGAATTTTCTTAAGTTCCTTTTCAATTTGTTTGGTAATCGAATCGGTATATTTTAAATTTGATTGCAGAGGCGTAGAAATGTTGATTAAAAATTGCGGTTTTTCTGATGCTGGGAACAAACTGAAACCGATAACGGGAATCAAGAAAATTGAACCAACGAAAATAGCAAGGGCAATTACGATGGTTAAAATCGGTTTCGCCAAGGCTTTATCTAACAATCTAGAATAAGAGCCGTGGATGATTTTCTGCAAAGTGCGCAAGAAAACGTTTCCATTTACATCGGCATGAGGTTTTAACAATTTGCTCGACAAAAAAGGAACAACGGTTAGCGCCACCAACATCGATGCAATTACCGAACAAATTACGGCTACAGGTAAACTCCTGATGAATTCTCCTGATGCCTCGGGCAGGAACATTAAAGGCATAAAAGCAATAACCAGCGTTGCTGTACAACCCATTACCGCCATACCGATTTGCCTGGTTGCTTTTAACGTCGCATCCAATCGGCTATGCCCGTCACGCATCCATCGTTCAATATTTTCGACTACAACAATGCTGTCATCAACCAATAGACCTAAGGAAACTACCAAACCAACGATACTCAATTGATTTAAACTGAAACCCAAAACGCTCAATAAAATCACCCCAATTGCCAATGAAAGCGGTATGGAAACCATTACAACAATCGAAGCTCGTGTACCTAAAGGCAATAGCGTTACCAAAACCAATAAGATGGCGATTAGAAAATCAGTTCCCAATCCGCCCAAACGGTTGTTTACGTTATCGGCCTGGTCGAACATTAATTGCTGGTCGATATTTGACGGCAAAGATTTTTTAAATTTTTCGATAACGGGCAAGTAGGCTTTTTGAGCATTGGTAATGTTTCCGCCGGATTTTTGAGCAGCCACCACAAACACACAACGGAAACCATTTAAGCGGGTAATATCTTTCTCTTGTGAATAATCGAAGTAAACATTTGCCACATCTTTCAAAGCTGTATTTTTCCCGTTACCGCTGAAAACGATGGTGTTTTTTATCTCATCGATATTTTGATAGTTGCCACTGGTTTTAATATTGAAAGATTTTGTTCCTGCATTTACACTTCCGCCAGGGATATTTGCAACCTCACTTTGAATGGCATTTGCAATTAAGGTAACAGGCAAATGCAATTGAGCCAGTTTCTCCAGGTTTAAATCCACCCGAACCAACTGGTCGGGCAAGCCCATAATTTCTACATTTTTAAGGAACGGAATTTTCTCCAGTTCATCTTGTAAATCTTCAGCTTTTTCTTTCAGTTTATCTCTCGATGCATTTTCAGAAACCAGTGCAATTTGCAGCACATTTACATCTGATGGTTGAACCTGCTGAACTTCTATGCTGTAAATTTCTTGCGGAAGATTTGCCCTTTCGCTATTTACCTCACGAACAAGTTCCTGATATTTATCATCAACATTTACGGCATATTTATACTCCACCAAAAGTACCGCCAAACCATCGCGAATGGTTGTTTTGATTTGCTTGATATCGTCGAGTCCATAAATTTTTTTCTCTAAAGGCTTAACAACGAGTTCTTCCATATCCTTAGGACTTGCACCCGGATAAACCACCACCACGGGATAATTCGGCGCATTCATATCAGGGTCTTCTGACCGTGGCATGTTGAATATCGTGGTGATGCCCAGCGCCAAAACCATGAGCACCATGATTAAGGTAAACTGGTAATTTTTTACAGCGTATTCTGATATTTTCATCTTTTTATGAGATATAAATCTCCTACCAACTCCCCTGAGAGGAGTTTACGGAGTTCATGTTAATCGTATTATTAATATTTAGATAGCTGTAATTCTGAACGCAGTGAAGAATCTCTAACTTATATCCATTCCAGCCAAACGAAAGTTGCTGCATCATTAAAGCCTGAACCTTTTCGCTTGAAGATTCTTCGTATCCTCAGAATGACAAGGAGTATCTACAATTGAGTTTTCGATTTAGTTTTTATGCACCACTACCCTCAACCTTAAACCCTCTACCCTCTACCTTATTACCTTTATTCTTGAGCCATCTGTTAAATAAGCACTCCCTGATACAATAAGTGATGCTGCATTTTCCAAACCACCACTTATACTTATCTTATCATTCTGAATTGCACCTAGTTGAACCTTAACTTTTTGAGCAGTTTTATTATCGTTGGTAATAAAAACGTAACCCTCATTTTCGCCACCATCCAACAACGCATCGTAAGGAATGGTAAAACTACTTGTACTTTTTGTCGGGATGATGCTTGCCTTGCCGAACAAGCCAGCAGCTAAACCCTGCACTTTACTTTCGGTAAGTGTTAACTCAACACCGAATGTTCCGCTTTGCGGGTCGATGCCCTCTGCCTTTCTGCTTACTTTCGCCTGGAATGATTTGTTTGGTAGAGCATCGGTTGTAATGGTTGCATTATCTCCAATTTTCAAGACCGACCATTGCGCATCGCTCAAACCGACTTTTAAAATCCATTTGCTTTGATTTGCTCCGTTAATTTGCAAAATCGGTGTTCCCGGACCGACAACCTGCCCATCATTTGCCAATTTTTTAAGTACATAACCATTGCTCGTCGCCCTGATTTCCGAATAATTTTGATTGAACTTTACAGCATCCAACTGTTGTTTAGCAACCTGCAAAGCCGTTTTTGCATTTTGCATCTGCTCAAGCGTGGCCACGCTATCTTTGTATAATTTGCTAGCACGATTGTAATCCCGCTCCGCTTTTTGATAAGACAAATTGACTTGCTGAACCTGCGCTGAAATTTCTGTCTGGTTAACGGTAGCCAATAATTGCCCTTTGCGAACAACATCGCCCTCTTTTACCAATATTTTATTGATGATACCTCCATTTTTGAACGACAAAAAAGTTTCATCGTTAGTTGTAAACTGGCCCGATGTCGCAATGGCATGACTGGAATCTTCAACTTTTAAAGCCATCACTTTTACAGGAATTGTATCCTGATTGCCGATTTTGGTTTCTTTGGTTTTATGACCACCGCAAGCACTCATTCCAAGCGCCGCAGTGATTATTGTAGAATAAATAAATATCTTTTTCATAAATTAATTTATTGAATAACTTGCGGTTTCGCGTTCAACATCGGCAATGGCCGACAAAACTTTATACCTGTTAATATTGACTAAAAGTTGTGCTGAAGTATATTGATTTCGTGCATCGACAGTTTCAATGAATGAGTTTGTTCCTGCTTTAAATCCTTTTTCGATTAACCGCTGATAGCTCGATGCGGCCTCGTATTGTTTTAGTGAGGATTGATAAGTCTGGTAAGCTGACCGCAGGTTATTTTGAGCAGTTTTAGCTGTGAGGTTTAATTGCTGCGAAACTAATGAAGCATTTAATTCCGCATTTTTGATATCTAAATTTGTCTGTTTTATTTTGACGTTATTTCGATTTCCCGTGAAAATCGGAATGTCGAGTTGCAAACCCAACATGTAATATCGGGTTTGGTCGTTAAAATGAAATCCCTCCGATTGCGAGCCCAAATCGACAAATGCACCCAACTTCGGAACAGCAAATTGCCTGTTCATTTTCAATGCCGTTTTATTGATGCTGATAACCTGGTCTAACGCTTTCAACTCTTCTCTCCGACCAGAAAGGCTCAAATCGGCTATTAAACTTTCTACTTTTGCCAAGCCTGCCTTATCATCAAAAGTGCTTTCTATTTTCTCTTCAGGATTTCTGTTCAACAAAAAATTGAAATACATTCGGGCATTTATAACCTGTTGCTCCGCTGAAACAACTTGTGCATTTGCATGCTCGACTTCACTTTTTGAACGTAAAACATAAGCAGGCAAACCTTTTCCACCCTCCAATAATTTCTCGTTTACACGCAAACCCTCATTTGCCAGTTGTAAACCCGATTTATAAATATCAACCGCTTGTAACGCATTCAGGTAATTGTAATAAGCTGTTTTGATATTTTTAACCAAATCGCGTTTGTAAATCTGCACCTCAAATTCCTGCAAAACCACTTGCTGCTCGGATATTTTTTTGTTGTAGCCTAAATCGGTATTCAGGATTGGAACTGTGGTCCGAACCTTTGCATCGTAATAATTTTTAGGCAAGAAATTGATGCTTTGATTTTCCATCAGCGGAAATTTATTGCTTGCGGTGAGCTGATTCAAGGTCGAATAAACGGGGTTAAGCAAATCGCCCAATGGCAAGGGAATGTTCCGACCACCATCGGCAGTAGACCATGTGGTTGAAAAAGCAACGGTGGGCAAAAACAAACTTTTCGCTGTTTTTAAAGCATATTGGGCTTTCTCTAGGGAAATACTTTTCTGCTGAAGAACGATATTGTTTTTGAATCCCTCGGCAACATATCCGTCAAGAATTTGTTGAGCATTGCCTTTGGAAATAGAAAGACCGATAATCAAAAGTAAAGCTGCAGGAATTCTAAAAGATAAAAATTTCATAATTAACAGTGTTAATATATTTTATTTCATACTATCTAACATGGCGATAAAACCGTTGAAAGTTTGCTCCAACCAATCTACATTATCTTCCATATCAATCTTGGTTGAAGTCATGTGGTCGAGATGACCTTGTAATTTTAGACTACATAAACCATGCATTAAAGACCAGATATTCAGAGCAAAAGTGGTGGTATCAAACCTGGTGAAATAGCCCGCTTCTTTACATTGATTAACCGTCATGATTAAAGCGCCAAAAGCCTGTTCGCCCTCTTCCCATTCTTCATCGTGGCAATGCGCCTTTACAAATTCAATTGGCTCTTTCATGATAAACATGAGTTCGTAAAAATCAGGATTATTTAGTGCAAAACTCATATACACCCGCCCCATTGCTTTCAATCGTTCAAAAGGTTCGTGCACATGTTGCAACACTGCAAATTGTGTTCCCAACAAAATAAAACCCTCCTGATGCAGGGCATACATAATATCTGCTTTATCTTTATAGTACAAGTAAATCGTCGTCGGACTGAATTCTATCTTTTCTGCAATCTTTCTGATAGAGGTAGCGTCGTAACCATCTTTCAAAAAAAGCTCTTTGGCCGCATCTAAAATCCGTTGCCTTAAATCTTCCTTATGCTTTTCTTTGCGTTCCTTAATTCCCATGATAAATATTTACACTGCAAATATACTTAACAGTGTTAATATTCCTAATTTTTTGGAAATTATTTTTTTTTACTTTGCACAAACAGACCGCTGTTGATAAGCCCGATGGAAATGGCATCTCCGATTTTTCGTCGGGATATAATGTACGGCGGGGCTAAAATCCGCCACAATGAGCTGAGCGTTTACATCCAAAAGCGGACCTTTGAGTCAAGAATTTCCACGAAATATTGCAGTTCCCTTTTTCGAATAACCAAAACATAGATAAGTAAATGTACACCGAAGCTTAAACCCCGCGTTTCAGGAAAGTGACTAGCAAAAAAAAAGTGTTAATATTAACTTCAAAAGAATGATACTTTCTCCCGTTTTCTTTACAGAATAATAGAATTGCATCCCTCGAAAACCGTTATCTTTGTTGAAATCATAAAAAATAAAATATGCTTAAAGGATTTTTTAACGTACCCACTCCGGTAAACGAACCTATATTAAATTACGGTCCGGGCAGCAAAGAACGCGTTCTTTTAAAGGAAGCACTTGCAGAAGCCCGTTCTCACCAACAAGACATTCCGATGTATATCGGTGGAAAACAAATTCATACTACGAATAAAGGCAAAGTTGTTGCACCACACGACCACCAACATATTTTAGCGCAATACAGCATTGGCGATAAAACGCATATTAAACAGGCAATTGATGCAGCTTTGGCGGCAAAAGCAGACTGGGAAAACCTTTCCTGGGAGCACAGGGCTGCGATTTTTTTAAAAGCTGCTGATTTAATTGCAGGTAAATACCGCTATAAATTAAATGCAGCGACCATGTTAGGTCAAAGCAAAAATGCTTACCAGGCAGAAATTGATGCCGCTTGCGAGCTGATTGATTTCTTACGTTTTAACGTAAGTTATATGGCTGATATTTACAAACAACAACCTCCTGTTTCTCCTCGTGGAAGCTGGAACCGTGTAGAGCAACGCCCGCTAGAGGGTTTTGTTTTCGCTTTAACTCCTTTCAACTTTACTGCTATTGCAGCAAATTTACCTGCTTCGGCAGCGATGATGGGTAATGTTGTGGTTTGGAAACCTGCAGATACGCAAGTTTACGCAGCTAACCTTTTGATGGAGATTTTCCGTGAGGCAGGCTTACCAGATGGTGTTGTAAATTTAGTTTATGCCGACGGACCTGAAACAGGAGATGTAATTTTCAACCACCCCGATTTTGCAGGTATTCACTTCACAGGCTCTACAAAAGTGTTTCAGGAAATCTGGAAAACGATTGGCACGAACATTCACAAGTACAAATCATACCCTCGCATTGTTGGCGAAACAGGTGGTAAAGATTTTATTTTGGTTCACCCATCAGCACAAACAGATATTGCAAGCACGGCCATTGTTCGTGGTGCTTTCGAATATCAGGGACAAAAATGTTCGGCTGCAAGTCGTGTTTACATTGCAGAAAGCCTTTGGCCTGAGATTAAAAAATTAATTTTACGCGATTTGGCTACCTTTAAAATGGGCGGAACGGAAGATTTTACTAACTTCATCAATGCCGTTATCGATGAGCGTTCGTTTGATAAATTAGCGAAATACATTGACCAGGCCAAGAAAGATAAAGGTGTAGAAATTATCGCCGGTGGTAATTACGATAAGCGTAAAGGTTATTTTGTTGAACCAACAGTTTTAGTGGTTGATGACCCGAAATATACAACCATGTGTGAGGAGTTATTTGGTCCGGTTTTAACGGTTTATGTTTATGCCGACAAAGATTTCGATTCGATTTTAGAGGTAATTGACACCACTTCGCCGTACGCTTTAACGGGGGCTTTAATTGCGCAAGATCGTTATGCAATTGATAAGGCGAGCCATGCTTTACGCAACTCAGCTGGCAACTTCTACATTAACGATAAATGTACCGGAGCTGTTGTTGGCCAGCAGCCATTTGGTGGCGCCAGAGGTTCGGGCACAAACGATAAAGCAGGCTCGATGATTAACTTATTGCGTTGGGTTTCGCCACGTACTATTAAAGAAGTTTTCGAATCGCCGACTGATTACCGCTATCCTTTCCTGGCAGAAGATTAATTTCTTTATCATTTCTGAGTATACAAACAAGATACTATAATTTTACAGTAAAACCTCTGCCCAAAGGTAGAGGTTTTGTTATTTTAGCAGAATAATCCTTTACTAATCTTTCGTTTTTCTTTTCGCGTGAGCAGATTGAAATAATGCATTTAACAGATATGATACAATCAAACTTCCCCTGGGTCGAATCGCCTTTTTTTAAAGAAATTATAAAGACAAAAAACCTTAACCAGCAACAAGAAAAGCTGGCTACCGACTATAATAGAGATGGTTATGTGGTTTTATCTGATTTTTTACCGTTGGATTTGATTGACAGGGTTAGAAAAGATGCTGAAGAATTTGGATTCAATAAAAATTACCCAATTAAAACCTATCGAGATGAGCAACGGATACAGGATTTTTGGCAGGCATCAGAAGCAAGTAGAGAACTGGCTGCCTACAAGCCACTTTTAGATTTGTTATCTATGCTTTATGGTCGTGAATCTTTTCCTTTTCAGACATTAAATTTTTGTGTTGGTTCGCAGCAGAGAGCACACTCAGATACCATTCATTTTAGCTCTTTGCCGGCCAAATTTATGTGCGGCGTATGGGTTGCTTTGGAAGATGTAACAGAAGAAAACGGTCCGTTATTTTATTATCCGGGTTCACAACGGTTGCCTGAATACAATTTCTCGCAAATAAAAGAGGGCGCTAAAAGCACATCTTACGAAGATTATAAAGACTATGAGGATTTTATGGGTGAGATTGTAAAAGTTAACGGATTGGAGAAAAAAGTTTTTCACGCTAAAAAAGGTGACGCCTTAATCTGGTCGAGCAATATTTTGCACGGAGGTTCGCCAGTTTTAAAGGAAGGTTCAAGCCGCTGGTCGCAGGTAACCCACTACTTTTTTAAAGATTGCTATTACTACACGCCAATGTTAAGCAATATGGTAACCGATGAGTTGAATTTACGGAATAACCTGGTTAATATTGCAACAGGCAAAAAAGTGAAGCCAAGCTATAACGGACAGAAATTAAGCTATTTAAAAACAAATAAAACTCAATACATCTTTAACAATCCCGGAAACACAACTCAAAGTACTTTTAGCCTGTTACTGCGAAATCTTTTCAGGAAAAATAAATAACCATATAACCCTTGAGCAATTAAGCGTTTTTCTTTTTAAAAGGATTCGAAAAGCAAAGACAATTACAATTTTATGGTTAGCCCGGGCTTTACGCTATATCTTTTGGCTATGCTTCGCTACGCTTAACATAACCGCCAAAAGTATGCCGCTGCAATCCCGTTTAATTATAAAATGTTTTGCAACTATTTATGGCTGCAGGGCTCTAAAAAACTGGTTTTTAATTATTACTGCAACATGAATGTTGTTTCTGCAAAACACTCATTTCCAAATCCCTTAAAACTATCGTAACTTCTAACTGTTCTATAAATAAAGAAATACGAACATGGAAAATCAAGAAGATAAAAACGACAACCTAAAAAATAAAAATGCAGATAACACTGCTGATGCGACCAATATGCCTGATGGATTGGTTCCCCGACACCATAGTGATGAAAATAACGAGAAAAATAAAGTAAAATCTGATGCCGGTAACTTAGGCAGAAATTTTGGCAGGGGCGATTTCGGTTCGGAAGAAGCTCGCGAGGATTCGGAAAAAGGCAATAAAGGCCACGCCGGAAATATGCCCAATTCTGAGGAAAAATAAAGCCCCGACATCACATCAGGGCTTTCCTAAAAAACTAAAAACTTAGATTAATGGAGTGCAGTTAACCTACCTTAAATGCAGGAGCTACGTCATCAAGACAAGTACAAGTAACTTTCATGTCTTTAATAATTCCTGTTTTTAGGCTGTAAACCCACGCATGCACGGCGAGCTCCTGGCCATTTGCCCAGGCCGCCTGTACAATTGAGGTGTTCATAATATTTGATGCACCTTCAATGGCATTCAATTCTACCAGGCGATCAAACCTTTGGTCTGCATCTTTAATTGTAGCCATTTCGCGTTCATGGGTACGATAAACATCACGAATATTTCTTAACCAGTTATCGATTATACCCACTTGTTTATTTCCTAACGCGGCTTTAACGCCCCCACAGCCGTAATGGCCACAAACTATTACATGTTTAACTTTTAAAACGTTTACAGAATAATCCAACACCGAAAGCATGTTCATATCGGTATGAACTACAACGTTAGCAATATTACGGTGTACGAACACATCGCCTGGTTTGGTATTGGTTATTTGATTTGCAGGAACACGGCTATCAGAACAACCAATCCATAAAACGGGCGGATTTTGACCTTCAGAAAGTTTATCAAAGAAAGCCGGATCGTTATCGATCATATCTTTTACCCAGTCTTTGTTTCCCTGCAATAATGTTTCGTATGATATATCTTTTGTTTCAATTGTTTTTGCGCACATAGCTCTTATTTATTTATTTCTTCTACTATTTTATTGGATAATTTTGGCACAGAATAATGTTTCTGTACGTTTTCTAAGGTTACAATAATACCTTTGGTATAGGCATTATGCTTGTAATTAAAAATGGTTTCCAAAACATCAGGGTCGATGTATCTGGCATTGGTTCCGTCGATAATTACATTTGTTTCTCTTGGTATATTCGTTAAAACTACTTGTATCGCTGCTTTGTTTAAAAAAGAAACCTCTTCGGCAAGTTTAATCCTGATGTTCTTTTTATCACCCTCATTTGTAATCCTGTAAAAGAACGGATTACGCATATTGGTACGTAATAAATAGAAAATCGACACCAGCATACCAATTGCAACGCCTTTTAACAAATCTGAGAATAGTACAGCTACCACTGTTACTACGAATGGTACAAACTGATCCCAACCCTTGTGATACATGTGCTTAAATAAACTAATTCTGGTTAGCCTGTAACCGGTTACTAATAAAATTGCCGCCAAGCATGATAGCGGAATCATATTAATTACCTGTGGGATAAAAAGCAACGAAAGTAATAGCCAACCACCATGAAATATGGCCGACATTTTGGTTCTGGCGCCTGCGTTAACATTTGCCGAACTCCGAACAATCACCGAAGTCATTGGTAAACCACCAACCATACCGCTGGCAATATTCCCCAAACCTTGTGCAATTAATTCTCTATTTGTTGGCGATACACGTTTAATCGGGTCAATTTTATCAATAGCTTCGATACTCAATAAGGTTTCCAAACTTGCCACAACGGCAATGGTTATCGCAACGATGTACACATTTTTATTGGCAAGTTGAGAAAAATCAGGCAATTTAAACAGCCCTATAAATTCTCCGAAACCATTAACCACCGGAATTTTTACCATTTGATCTGCTCGAAGCGGATGCGCAGTTCCACCAAAAACTATTGTGCCAATTATACCCAGGGCCACCACCAATAATGGCGCCGGTACAACAGCTAGTTTAGGAAATTTAGGCCAGATAAGTAAAATTGCAATAGATAATAAACTGATAACAACTGCAGCCAAACTGAAGTGACCTAACGCTGCCGTTATTGCAGAAAAAGTATTTTCGTGGTCTTGCTGAAAGAAACCTTCATCACCGGTAAAATCTGTATCTACGCCTAAAGCATGCGGTAATTGCTTTAAAATCAGTATCAATCCGATGGCGGCCAACATTCCCTCTATAACACTTGATGGAAAATAGTTACCAATTGTACCGGCCTTAACTAACCCTAAAATTAACTGGAAAATACCAGCCAATACTACTGCAAGTAAAAACGTTTGATACGAACCCAATGAGTTAATCGCACCCAAAACAATTACAGTTAAACCAGCAGCAGGGCCACTCACACTCAACTGCGAACCGCTAAACGAAGCGACAACAATACCACCGATAATACCAGTAATTAAACCGGCAAATAATGGGGCACCCGATGCAAGCGCAATGCCTAAACATAATGGCAAAGCCACTAAAAACACCACGATACTTGATGGTAAATCTTTCTTTAAATTCTTTTTAAGAATATATTTTTTCACATCCGAACCTGAAAAGGCCGGGTTAAACTTTTGCATAACGATATGATTATCTAGTAAATTTTAACGAATAAAATCGTAGTGTAGCAGCAAAAAAGAATGTCGGCGACAAAACAATCGCATTTATAGCGTGCTGTTGTTACCAACAATTCGACCAGGAAAAATGCTGTTACACTTTAAAAAAACTAGATAAAGTTGGGTGGCGGCGTCGGCACCGTAGGATGATATGGATCTACATATCTTCTAAAATGCTCTACAAAACTACTTTTTAGAATAAAATGACTCGAGGAGAACTCGTAAGAAAAGATTGGATGATTTAATTCGACAAGTTTGAAATCAGTAAACTTAGATGTGTCTTTGGCGGCATCCTTTCCGCCATCATGCTCTAATTCTATTTGCATGATTACAGCATTCATAATTTCTTTATCAATACAAGTACAAAAAACCGGCGCACCAGATATCACCATCTTCGCACTGAAGATGAGCATAAATGCTGCAACGATTATGTACTTATATTTCCTTAAAAACATTTTGCCGACTCTAATTCTGTTCTAATGTCGATTACAAATTTAAACGGATAATTGGTTTTTTAATACTTTAAGCTGTAAAAAAATTGCAATATAAAATATATTGCCTAATTGCCTTTGGCCAAATAATTGATTTTTAGTTGTTTTTCGAAAGTGTTCGTTCTGTTTCCTATCGGTTTATGCAGTCCTGCCATCCGCTAAATCTTTTTGTTTTTGTTTCTGCGTTATTCAAAATTACCCAACCAAAAAGTATATCGCTCCTGCCAGGCTTATCAACATAAATTGGAGTCCTTTGCCAAATAACCACACGCAAACATTGCATTCCCGATTGTAATTTTTAATTTTAAAATCTCATATCACTAATATGGATAAGAAAATAGCACAGCTTCAAAATAAAATAAACCAGGCCAACCTTGGCGGCGGGCAAGCACGTATTGATAATCAGCACAAAAAAGGAAAACTTACGGCCAGAGAACGTATTCATTTTTTGGTAGATGAAGGAAGTTTTGAAGAAATCGGCATGTTGGTTACCCACCGAAGTACAGATTTTGGCATGGAAAGGGAAAAATATTTGGGAGACGGTGTTGTAACCGGCTATGGTACAATAAACGGTCGCCTAACCTATATTTTCTCTCAGGATTTTACTGTTTTCGGTGGTTCACTTTCAGAAACACATGCAGAGAAAATTTGCAAGTTAATGGATATGGCGATGAAGAATGGCGCACCATTAATTGGTTTAAATGACAGCGGCGGCGCCCGGATTCAGGAAGGTGTGGTTTCTTTAGGTGGCTATGCAGATATCTTTTATAAAAATGTTCAGGCATCCGGCGTAATTCCGCAGCTGTCGGCTATCATGGGGCCTTGTGCCGGTGGTGCCGTTTATTCACCTGCAATCACCGATTTTATTTTGATGGTCGAAAACACTTCTTACATGTTCGTAACCGGACCCAATGTGGTAAAAACGGTAACACACGAAGAAGTAACATCAGAAGAACTTGGCGGTGCAAGTACGCATGCCACAAAATCGGGTGTTACACATTTTGCCTGTGCAAACGAAATCGAAGCCATAACTCATGTTAAAAGGCTTTTGAGTTACATGCCGCAAAATTGCGAAGAGCTTGCAGAACATCTACCTTACGTACCAACGGACGAAAGCAGGCCTGAACTAAATACTTTTATGCCCGAAAATGCTTCACAACCTTATGATATAAGAGCAATAATTTCGAGCGTTGCAGATGCAGATAGTTTTCTGGAAATACATAAAGATTACGCCGAAAACATTGTTGTAGGTTTCGCCCGCCTGGCAGGTAGAAGTATTGGTATCGTTGCTAATCAGCCTGCTTATCTGGCAGGTGTTTTAGATAGCAACTCATCAACAAAAGCAGCACGCTTTGTTCGCTTCTGCGATTGTTTTAACATCCCCTTACTCGTTTTTGAAGATGTTCCGGGGTTTTTGCCAGGTACCGATCAGGAATGGAACGGTATCATCACCAATGGTGCAAAATTATTATATGCTTTTAGCGAAGCAACAGTTCCGAGAATTACGGTAATTACCCGAAAGGCTTATGGTGGTGCTTATGATGTAATGAACAGTAAACATATTGGAGCTGATATGAACTATGCCTGGCCCAGTGCAGAAATCGCAGTAATGGGCGCTAAGGGTGCGGCTGAAATTATCTTCAAAAAAGAGATTTCGGCAGCAGAAAATCCTCAGGAAAAATGGCTGGAGAAAGAAAAACTTTACTCGGATATCTTTGCAAATCCATATCGGGCGGCAGAACGTGGTTTTGTAGATGAAGTTATAGAGCCATCACAAACCCGTACAAAGTTGATAAAAGCATTCAGGATGTTAGAAAATAAAGTGGTTAACAGTCCTCGTAAAAAACACGGGAATATACCTTTGTAAAGTTGAACAGAGGTAAAAGTAAGATAGTCCGGGCTGTTAACCAGCATCATCTATTTTACTTCATCCATTAGGTTCATAACCCATTTTACACACTACTTTTAATAAAATAAATGTTAAAACGAGCCGACATCCTCTTAATGGCCTTTTGCACGGGCTTAATTGTTGCAAACATTTACTATTGCCAACCACTTGTAATTCTTGTTGCCAAAGATTTTAATTTAACAGAAAGTTATGCCGGCCGGATCACTTATTTAACACAGATAGGTTATGCATTAGGCTTGTTTCTTTTGGTTCCGCTGGGCGATATGTTTGAGCGTAAAAAGCAAATCTTAGTCATAACTGGTTTGGCCATTTTAGCGCTATTGGTCGCAGCAGTTTCGAAAACATTTTTCCTGTTGGAAATTGCATCAGTTTTAATTGGTGCCTGCTCCATCGTACCTCAACTTATCTTACCCTTGGCTGCAAATTTAAGTTCTGATGAAAATCGTGGCGCAAACATCGGCATAATTATGAGCGGTTTGCTAGTGGGCATTCTGGCATCGAGAGCTGTGAGTGGCAGTATCGGTTTTTGGTTGGGTTGGCGGGCCATGTATTACATTGCCGCCGGTATTTGTGCATTGCTTATTGCATTGATGGCCAAACGTTTTCCACAAAGTTATCCCGGATTTAAAGGGACTTATAAAGAATTAATGACCTCTATGTTCAGCTACATTAAAACGCAACCCGTTTTACGCGAAACATCAATTATTAACTTTTTAGCTTTTGCAATTATCAGCGCATTCTGGACAACCATGGTTTTATTTCTGGCTAACCCACCGTTCAATTTTCAAACCTTGCAAATTGGTTTATTTGGCATTGCAGGTGCTGCCGGTGCATTAGCTGCACCGCTTGTAGGGAAGTTGAGCGATGGTAATAATCCCCGAAAAAATTTAATGATTGGCTTCATTTTACAAATTGTGAGTATTGCATTATTCTACTTTACAGGCAGCCATTTATATCTCTTTGTAATCGGAATTGTACTTATCGATATAGGTCAACAGGCCATCCACGTAACCAATCAAACCAGAATTTACACCTTAATTCCCGAAGCCAGAAACAGATTAAACACCATCTTTATGTCGGTGAGTTTCATAGGTGCAAGCTGTGGTTCGGCACTCGGTTTATTTCTTTGGGATAAAGGCGGGTGGAATTTATTTTGCTATGGTATGACAGGAATTATCGTTTTGAATATCTTAATTTACAAATTCTATGGAAACAAGAAATTCTAAATGGAAACACTGATTCAAATAGAGCAAATTTTTCCTTCATTAACCTGGCGGATAAGGCACGAAGCCATGTATCCTGATATGCCTTTTGATTCGGTAAAATTGAAAGACGATTTTGAGGGCGTACATTTCGGTTTATATGCCGACCATAAGTTAACGGGCGTGGTTTCGCTATTCTCACAAGGTGATGTTTACCAATTTAGAAAACTTGCGGTGTTACCCGAGGCGCAAAAATTAGGTTACGGCACCAAATTAATGGAATATATCTTGGATTTTTGTAAAATTCAGAAAGCCACAGAGCTTTGGTGCAATGCCCGTGTTAATGCAAAAGAATTTTATTTTAAATTTGGCTTCCGCGAAACGGAAGATACTTTTTATAAAGACGGCTACGATTTTGTAGTGATGGAAAAGGAATTTTAAACATTGACCGTCCTGCTAAACTTGTTTCAGCATCTATATTGATAAGATTTGAAATGAATTCAGAATGACGAAAACTATAAATAAATATGGCTAAGAAAAAAGAAGAGGACAAGAAAAAACATGTTGCGGTTGTAACTAAAAAATCACTACAATTTCTTGAAGAATATATCAATAACCCAGCCCCAACGGGTTATGAATGGGAAGGACAAAAACTTTGGTTAAACTACTTAAAACCTTATATCGACGAACATTTTGTTGATAATTACGGTACAGCCGTTGGCGTTATCAATCCAAAAGCGGCTTACAAAGTGGTAATAGAAGCACATGCTGATGAAATTTCCTGGTATGTAAATTACATCACCAATGATGGTTTAATCTATGTTATTCGTAATGGCGGTTCCGACCATCAGATTGCGCCGTCAAAACGTGTTAATATCCATACCGAAAAGGGTTTGGTTAAAGCTGTATTTGGCTGGCCGGCAATTCACACCCGCCATGGCGAAAAAGAGCAGGCACCTGAACTTAAAAACATCTTTTTAGATTGTGGCTGCACCACAAAAGAAGAAGTCGAAAAATTGGGTATCCACGTCGGTTGCGTAATTACTTATGAGGATGAGTTTATGGTTTTAAACGACCGCTATTATGTTGGCCGTGCTTTAGATAACCGGGTTGGTGGTTTCATGATTGCCGAGGTTGCACGATTATTAAAAGAAAATAAGAAAAAATTACCTTTCGGCTTATACATTGTGAACTCCGTGCAGGAAGAAATCGGTTTACGCGGCGCAGAAATGATTGCCCAACGCATTAAACCAAATGTGGCTATCGTTACCGATGTAACCCACGATACCACAACACCAATGATTAACAAAAATACACAAGGCGATTTGGCTGCGGGTAAAGGTCCGGTTGTTTCTTACGCACCTGCTGTTCAAACCAACCTTAATAAATTATTAATTAAAACTGCCGAGAAAAACGAAATTCCATTCCAGCGCCAGGCATCATCGCGTTCTACAGGAACGGATACCGATGCTTTCGCGTACTCAAATGGTGGTGTTCCATCGGCTTTAATTTCTTTACCTTTACGCTATATGCACACTACCGTAGAAATGGTTCATAAAGAGGATGTTGATAATGTTATCAGCTTAATTTACGAAAGCTTGTTGAACATTAAAGACGGACAGGATTTCAGAGAATTTAAGTAGCACCACGAGCGTCATTACGAGGAACGTGGCGACGTGTTATCTGTTTTATAAAAAGGGTCTAGGTATAACTTCTTAGACCCTTTTTTTTGAAATTAGCCTGTTTAAAAATTATTAAAAAATAAATGAAAAAAGTAGTTTTAATACGCCACGGCCAAAGTGTTTGGAATCTGGAAAATAGATTTACAGGCTGGACTGATGTAGATTTATCAGAAAATGGATCCCTCGAAGCCAAAAAAGCCGGCGAGGTTTTGAAAAAACATGGTTACAATTTCGATATTGCCTTCACATCTTTGCTGAAAAGGTCGATTAAAACACTTCATATTATTCTGGAAGAGCTAGACCACCTTTGGATTCCCGAGCAGAAAACATGGCACCTTAATGAACGCTTTTATGGTGCATTACAAGGCTTAAATAAAGATGAAACTGCCGAAAAATATGGCTTGGAACAAGTAAACAAGTGGAGAAGAGACCCTGACGAAGAACCGCCCGCAATAACCAAAGATGATGAACGATACCCGGGAAATGATTTGCGCTATCAATCTCTTACACCAGAAAATTTACCACTTACTGAAAACCTGAACGATACCATTGCCAGGGTTTTACCTTTTTGGAATGAAGCTATTGTTCCGGCCATAAGCCAGAATGAAAAGGTAATAATTTCGGCCCACGGAAACAGTTTAAGAGCGTTAATTAAATACCTTGATAATTTAAGCAATGATGAAGTTACTGCGTTGGAAATCCCGACGGGAACACCTTTAGTTTACGAATTAGAAGACAATTTAGAGAAGATACGTCATTACTATCTAGATTGAGAGTGAGTTTTTATTACAACACTTACTAAATTTCAAACATTTTAACTGGCTTAATTACAAAATAAAAACATCTTAGTATTTTTGTTTTTTATTATTGAAAATTTAAACTCCCGGAAGATGTACATGCATTTCATCAATAAAACGAAATACCTACTTGCGTTCATAGCTATTTTAATTATTTCAGTTTCGGCAAAGGTTGAGCCCGACAAAATTAAAGCTGCTGAAACGTGCGAAAAAGTTATTAAATACTACATTCATGCTGGTAAAGAAAACGGTAAAGAATTTAAGCTGAAAGCTCAGTTTACAGTAAATCCAATTAACCTAATTAATGTTGATTTAGAAATGCCGGATGAACCAAAATCGAAATTCGATATTATTATTGATTCTTTTGATTGTGATTTAAATGCCGATTTAACTAAAGGTTCTGCGCTGTACAAAGGCTACATTAAACATGCAAGCGGAGACGCAACAAATTCAGTCTATAAAATTTCCAGAGATGAAAACGGGAAATTAACAATCTCAGATGCCGACCCGGAACAAACCAGCGGTTTGGTTTTGTACGTTGATAAATGGGAAGTATTCGAGAACTGATTATGGCAAATAAAACAACCGAAAACGATAATAGCGTAGCTGACTTTTTAAGTACAATAAATGATGAAGTTAAACGTAAAGACAGTTTCGATTTAGTTGCGTTATTTGAAAATTCATCCTCATTTAAAGCTAAAATGTGGGGAACTGCAATAGTTGGTTTTGGCAGCTATCATTATAAATATGAAAGCGGTCGCGAAGGCGATGCACCCCTTACTGGTTTTTCGCCAAGAAAAGATTCATTTGCATTATATTTCTCGTCAGAATTTGAAGACAAAGAAAAACTACTCGCAAATTTGGGTAAACATAAAACCGGAAAAGCTTGCGTTTACATTAAAAAACTCAATGATATTGATAAGGAAATCTTAAAAAAGATAATAATTAATTCAATGAAAGATATTAGACTTAAATATCTTTAAGAAAGATGTTTTTTTTTCAAGAAGCACGTCATTTGAGCGATTAAACCTGATTGAACGGTTAGCCCGCAGCCCGAATTTTTATTGAGGGCGAGGACTATGAGTGAAAGCAGGACTGGTTTTTAAAAAGAACTACTGCATTTGCTTTCCAAATCATTTTTATACTTGTAAATAAGCAGTTACGCGACACTTTTGGTGGTTTATTTTGCAATATTTGAATATCAAATAAACCAAACCGGATTATGTTTAGAAAACTACACCTCTATTTTTTAATAGCTGTTAGCTGCGTTTCGATAAATGCCACTGCGCAAGATGCTGTAAGCTATCAAACCCCGCCAAAAGAAATTGCCGATTTATTACTCGCTAAACCAACTCCTGGTGTTAGCATTGATGATAAAGCAGAATGGATTTTATTTAGCGAACGGAATTCCTACCCATCTGTTGAAGAACTGGCGATGCCCGAATACCGCATTGCTGGACTTAGGTTAAACCCGAACAATTATTCGCCAAGCCGGATAACTTATATCAATAATTTCAGTTTAAAAAGCATTAAGGCCGATAAAACTTTCCCGGTGGCAGGCCTGCCTACGCCATTACATGCCAGCAACATCAGCTGGAATCCATCGCAAACTAAAATTGCCTTTACAAATACCACCCAAAAAGGTGTGGATTTATACATAATTGATGTTGCAACAAAAAAAGCAACTAAAACTAATAAATCATTTTTAAATGTTGTTTTAGGCAGTGGCTTAACGTGGCTAAACGACAATACCATTATTTACAGGGCTGTAACCAAACCTGCAAGTGCTGCACCGGTAAAACCGTTAATGCCAAAAGGACCAACTGTTCAGCAAAATTTAGGTAAAGCGGCGCCAAGTCCAACTTACCAAGATTTAATAAAATCGCCCTTCGATGAACAACTTTTTGAATTTTACGGAACATCGCAGCTGGTTAAAAATACTGGCGGTGTAGAAACACCGATTGGCAAACCTGCTATCTACTCATCTGTAAATCTTTCTCCTGATAAAACTTATATGTTGGTAGAAACAATTCGCAAACCGTTTTCATATCTGGTTACTGCAAATGGATTTCCATCTACAGTAACAGTTACGGATTTAAGCGGAAAGGCGGTTAAAGTTCTGGCAGAATTACCATCATCAGAAGGAACGCCATCTGGTTATGACAATACTCAAAATGTTCCCCGCGGTTTCGACTGGAGAGATGATGAGCCTGCAACAATTACCTGGTCTAAACCTTTAGATAGTGGTTTAATCAAAAAGAATGTGCCTTTTCACGATGCTGTTTATTCGTTAAGCGCACCTTTTACTGGTGCTGAAAAAGAGTTATTCAAAACCCAAACCCGTTACCGCGGCGTGCAGTGGGGTAATGCAACTTTAGCTTTGGTAATGGAAGGTTTAAGAAGCAAACAAACGAATAAGGTAAGTATTTATAATCCGACCACCGGCAAAATAGAAGAGCTGTACACACGTAACCAAACTGATGCTTACGGCAATCCGGGAACACCTGTTACTGCAAAAAACAAGTACGGCCGTTCGGTAATTCATACAGTTGATAACGGTACAAAATTGTTAATGAATAATACTGTGGGTTCATCAGAAAAAGGTGATTTACCTTTTCTTGCCAAGTTCGATTTAGCGACTAAAGAAAATGAAATTATCTGGCGAAGCGCAGAAGGAACATTTGAATATGTGAGTGATGTTATCGACGCTGACAAGCTTGTTTTGCTGACCAGGAAGGAAAGTCAGAAACTGGTTCCAAATTATTACATTAAAAACCTTGTACTTCGCGTTGCGGATAGACCGGTAACAGCTTTCGGAAACCCTTATCCATCGTTAGATGGCGTTGTAAAAGAAAAAATTTCTTATAAACGTGCCGATGGAGTTGATTTAACTGGTGATTTATATCTGCCAAAAGGTTACAGTAAAGAAAAAGACGGACCATTGCCGACAATCATCTGGGCTTATCCACGTGAGTTTAATTCTGCCGCAGATGCAGCCCAAATTCGCGGATCGAAAGATAAATTTACGGCGGTTGCTTGGGGTTCTCCAATTTACTGGGTAACTCGTGGTTATGCTGTTTTAGACAACGCAGAAATGCCAATTGTAGCTAAAGATGGCAAGAAACCTAATGATACTTTTGTTGACCAGCTCAGCTTAAATGCCGAGGCTGCTATAAATAAATTAGCTGATTTAGGTGTTGGCGATAGAAAACGAATGGCCGTTGGTGGTCATAGTTACGGTGCATTTATGACCGCTAACCTTTTAGCGCATACCAATCTGTTTGCTGCAGGGATTGCCAGAAGTGGCGCATACAACCGCACGCTTACACCTTTCGGTTTCCAGAATGAAGACCGTACCTATTGGCAGGCACCACAATTGTATTATGAAATGAGTCCGTTTAGTTATGCCGATAAAATTAAAACGCCATTGTTATTGATTCATGGCGATTCTGATGATAACACCGGTACATTCCCGATAAACAGTGAACGTTTATTTGCCGCCATTAAAGGTGCGGGCGGCACCGTTCGTTTTGTATTTCTACCGTACGAAGCACATGGTTATCGTGGTAAAGAAAATATTTTACATGCCCTTTGGGAGCAAGACCAATGGTTGGAAAAGTACGTAAAAAACAAGAAATAAGAACACTTTTCTGTTTTGAAAATGCCCCGGATAACGGGGCATTTTTTGTTTACATTAGTGTTCTTCACGGTTAATAACTAATTTTACATTTTCCGAAACCAAACACGAACATTCAAATTACTTATTTGTTTAAGCCTTATGGAATACATAGATTACTATAAAGTTCTTGAAATTAAAAAAGATGCATCAACCGATGATATTAAAAAAGCCTACCGTAAACTGGCCCGAAAATATCACCCTGATTTAAATCCTAATAATGATGAGGCCAATAAAAAATTCCAGCAAATTAACGAGGCGAACGAAGTTTTAAGCGACGCTGAAAAGCGTAAGAAATATGACCGATACGGTAAAGATTGGCAACATGCCGATCAGTTTGATGCGCAGCAACAGCAAAGACAATCTCAAGGAAGAAATCGAGGTGGTTCAGGTGGATTTTCGGGTTTTGGCGGCGATGATTTTTCCGATTTCTTCTCTTCAATGTTTGGCGGTGGCGGCGCACGAAGCAGCAGTCGCTCGCCATTTAAAGGTCAGGATTACAGCTCTGAATTAAATTTAAATCTACTCGATGCCTACACAACCCATAAGCAAACACTTACGGTAAATGGCAAACAAGTGCGCATAACAATACCTGCAGGGGTAGAAAATGGGCAAAAAATAAAGTTACCGGGTTATGGTGCCCCAGGCCCAAATAATGGCCCGGCCGGAGATTTGTTTATCTCATTTAATATTTCTGAGCACCCAAGATTTAAGAGAAAAGGTAACGACATACATATACAGGAGGAAGTAGATTTATATACTGCGATATTAGGCGGCGAGAAAATTATAGAAACTTTAAACGGAAAAGTAAAACTTACCATTCCGGCAGGTACCCAGCCAGATACAACTTTAAGATTAAAAGGCAAGGGATTTCCAGTATATAAAAAAGAAAACCTTTTTGGCGATTTATATGTTAAATGGCAGGTTAAATTACCGACTAAATTAAATGCTCAACAAAAAGAATTATTTGAACAACTTTCCAAACTTTAGCAATTATGGAAGCTAATTTAATTTCGGTTGATGATTTTTGCGGACACCACCAGGTGGAAATTAACTTTATAAAATCTTTAGAAGAATACGGACTAATAAAAACCAAGTTGATTAAAAAAGCAATTTTTATCAAAGCCGATGATTTAACTGGGTTGGAACGTTACATACGTTTATATAAAGAACTTGAAATTAACATTGAAGGTTTACATGCTGTTTCTCACTTATTAAATCAACTCGAATTTCTGCAGAATAAAATTGCTGTGCTGAATAACGAAATCAGCTATTATAAGCAATTACATTAGTTTTGTACTATAGCCTTTTAAGGCCATCATAAAAAAATCCTTTTTTTAATATTAGTTTATTAAATTGGGGCGTCAAAACTAAAACAATGAGTGATTCTTCTTCAAAATTTATAGAGAAAATAAAAGCATCGTATGCACCAACAGGCTCATACATTTATCTTGGCGCTGGCATTTTAGATGGTCAGGTTTATGGCGATGCTGAAGTAAATCTATCGTTAAAAATGATGAACAGGCACGGCTTAATTGCCGGAGCCACAGGTACAGGAAAAACCCGTACACTCCAATTACTTTCAGAGCAACTTTCTGATGCCGGCGTTCCGGTTTTTATGCTCGATGTTAAAGGAGATTTATCAGGACTTAATCAACCAGGCAGTATCAATCCTAAAATTGAGGAAAGGGCTGCCCAATTGAAAAAGGCTTTTACTCCAACGGGATTTCCCATCGAAATTTATTCTCTTTCTGGTAAACTTGGCGCCCAAATGCGTGCTACAGTTTTAGAATTCGGACCAACTTTGTTATCAAAAGTTCTTGATTTGAATGACACTCAATCGGGTGTTATGGCAGTTATTTTTAAATATGCTGACGATAACAAGATGCCGATAATCGACTTAAATGATTTAAAAAAATTAGTTTCATACTTATCAGAAGGTGCCGGAGCGAAAGAAATCAAAGAAAGCTATGGTAGTATTTCTACTGCTACTTCAGGTACGATTTTAAGAAAAATTGTTGCCATAGAGCAACAAGGTTTAGCAGGAATGTTTGGTGAAAAATCATTCGATTCGGAAGATTTATTCGAACGTGTAGATGGCAAGGGTGTTATCAGTTTGTTAAATATTGCCGATGTACAGAATCAACCCGTATTGTACTCAACATTTTTACTCAGCTTACTTGCCGAATTGTTTAACACACTACCCGAAGTTGGAGATTTGGATAAACCAAAACTCGTTTTCTTTTTTGACGAAGCACACTTACTCTTCAATAATTCTTCTAAAACATTTTTAGAGCAGATAGAGACAATCATTAGGTTAATCCGGTCAAAAGGTGTGGGTGTTTTCTTCTGTACGCAATCGCCGACTGATGTTCCTGAGAGCGTATTGGGGCAGTTAGGAAATCGTGTTCAGCATGCATTAAGGGCTTTTACACCAAACGATGTAGATGCTTTGAAGAAAACGGTTAACACTTATCCAAAATCTGAATTTTACGAAATAGATAAGGTTTTAACCTCGCTGGGAACAGGCCAGGCCTTGGTAACGGTATTAAATGAAAAAGGTATTCCAACAGAAGTTTCTGCGACAATGCTTACACCTCCGAGGGCAATTATGGGGCCGTTAACCGCTGCAGATTTCGATAAAGTAGTTACCGGAAGTCAGATGTATACTAAATATAAAGATCCGATTGACCCGGAAAGCGCTTACGATATACTAACAAAAAGAATTAATGACCAGACTGCGGCTGTAGAACAACAGAAGCAGGAAGCCGAAGCACAAAAACAAGCGGAAATAGAAAACAAACCAAAACCTGGTGAAAAAAGTTTAGTTGAACAAGTTATGGGAGCAACAATAACTCGCCAAATTGGCAAAGAGATTGTCCGCGGAATTTTCGGTATGTTAACAGGTAAGAAAACCCGTTCGAAAAGTGGCGGTGGTTTATTTGGATTTTGATAAAAACAAACAATAAATTACCACTTAAACAACAAAAAACAGACTGCAGGAATTGCACAACTCAAATTTATTTACATATTTAAATCATTAACAAAAATTAAACGCTTCCCTAATCAAAAAAATGATTAGGGATTATTACTTTAGCATTATGAAACCTACCCTATTAATACTGGCGGCCGGTATGGCAAGCCGTTATGGAAGCATGAAACAAATTGATGGATTTGGCCCAAATGGCGAAACCATTATCGATTATTCAATTTACGATGCAATTAAAGCCGGCTTTGGCAAAGTTGTATTCATTATAAAAGAAGAATTTGTAGATAACTTTAAATCGATTTTTGAACCAAAATTAAACGGAAGAATTGAAACAGATTATGTTTTCCAAAACTTCGATTTAAAACAATTTGGCATTGAAGAAGAAATTTACCGGGAGAAACCCTGGGGAACTGCCCATGCCATTCTTTCTGCAAGAAAAGTGGTAAAAGAGCCGTTTTGCGTTATAAATGCCGATGATTATTATGGTTACGATGCTTTTAAAAAAATGGTAGATTTCCTATCCGATGAAGCATCAGACAGTAATTTTTCAATCATTGGTTACGAAGTTGGCAAAACGCTTTCTGAGTTTGGTGCTGTGTCTCGTGGGGTTTGTAAAGTAGATGCATCAGGAAATCTGGAAGAAATTATCGAGCGGACAAAAGTTTATCCAAAGGATGATAAAATCTTTTACGAAGAAGATGGTGAAGAATTTCCTTTGAGCTTTGATACGCCTGTTTCGATGAATTTCTGGGGCTTTACACCTGCAGTTTTCAACATTACCGAAAAACTCTTTGTTGAATTTGCAGAAGCTAACAAAGACAAACCTAAAGCAGAATTTTTTATTCCTTTAATTGGCGAAAACCTCGTTAAAACAGGCGAAGCTACTTTTAAAGTTGTTCCTACTTCCAACAAATGGTTTGGCGTAACTTACAAAGAAGACAAACCTTATGTTCAGGATAGCATTAACCAGTTGGTTAAAAACGGAACGTACCCTGAAAAACTATGGAGTTAAACTTAGATTCCGAAGTTTTAAAAGCATACGGGTACACTAAAGAAAATATTAAAATTACACAAATAGGTACGGGATTAATTAACCGTACTTATTTGCTTTCGCCCTTGTCGGAAGACAAAAAATACATTCTTCAGAACATTAACATTTCGGTTTTTAAGAATCCACAGGCCATTGCCGATAACCTGAAAGCAATAGCTGATTACCTTTACAAAACTTATCCTGATTATCTTTTCATAAAACCGATTTCTACGGTTAACAGAGAAGAAATGGCTCATGTAAATAATGAATATTGGAGAATGTTGCCTTATGTTCCTGATACTGTTTCTTTAGATGTTTTAAGTGAGCCCCAACAAGCTTACGAAGCAGCTAAACAGTTCGGGAAGTTAAGTCGTTTACTGAACAATTTCGACGCTTCAGTATTGCAGCCGACCATTCCGGGTTTTCACGATTTAGGCTTGCGTTTTGAGCAATTTACGCTGGCTTTAACTACATCCGCTCAGCATATAAGGGATGTAGCCCAACCCCAGATTGAGGATGCTTTAGATCATAAATACATCCTCGATTATTTCAAGTCTTATTCGCACAGGGCAGATTTTCCCGAGCGTGTAATGCATCACGATACTAAAATAAGTAATGTTTTATTAAGCAAGGAAACTTTTAAGGGCATTTGCGTTATCGATTTGGATACCATTATGCCAGGAAAATTTATTTCCGATTTGGGCGATATGATGCGTACTTATCTTTGTGCGTTTTCAGAAAACGAAACTGATTTAGATAAGATTAAAATTAGATTTCAATATTTTGAGGCAATGGTAAGAGGATATTTATCAGAAATGAAAACTATCCTCACGGAGACTGAAAAAGAACTGATTTTATTTTCAGGAAAGTATATAATTTATATGCAGGCTTTGCGCTTCTTAACTGACTTTTTAAATGGTAACATCTACTATCCTACCGCTTATCCTGCACAAAATTTGGATAGGGCGAAAAATCAATTTAAATTACTCTACGAATTAACCCGAAACGAGAAAGAGTTACAAGATATTATTGAAGAGAATTTAGTTTAGATTTCTTATGTCAGACCACAGCGAATTAAAAAAAGAATTTCAAATAGAGCGGATGATTCTTTTTACAGATGCCGTTTTTGCAATTGCGATAACTTTGCTGATTATTGAAATAAAAGCACCTGAGATTCATGAGGGAATGCCCTTTAAACTTATGGTTGAGCAACTGTTAAATTTAACCCCAAAGTTTATTGGCTTCATTATTAGTTTCTTTGTAATCGCAATTTACTGGCGCTCTCACCATCGCATGTTCTCATTTATAAAAGATTACGATGACAAACTGATTTGGCTCAACTTCTTTTTTCTGTTTTCAATTATTTTAATGCCCTTCAGTTCTGCATATTATAGCGATAACACATTGTACAGTCTGCCTTTTTGGTTTTACTCATTAAATATTGCCTTTACAGGATTGCTAAATTATGCCATGCTTGCCTACATTATAAAACATCGTGGCCGAATTTCCGATGGTTTTGATGATGTAAAAGCCCGCCAACTTGCAAGGTGGAGAACCTTAATTGTTCCTGCGATATTTGTTTTGGGCATCATTATCGATTCTATTTTACCATCCAAAAACAGCCTGAACATGCTAAGCAGGTTTACACCTATGTTAATTTGGCCTGCTATTATGTTGCTAAACAAGTTTTTCGGTAAAGTGCACGATTTAGAATATCATGCTAAACCTGTAAAAGTTAGACATCGGAAATAGAGGACTAAATATGAAATTAAAAATTTTATTTCAGCATAAATTCAGCCTCATGTTATTTATGCTTACAACTCTTGTTTTTTGTGTTTTGACTGTTGTAACACTTTTCGCTGCAGGCGCTGTTGACGAAGGTAGTTATGGCAATAGTTTTACAATTCAGCTCTTAGCAAAAGGATACCACATTGTTCGTTTTCCAACACATACGTTCTTTTTTGATATTATGAATGGCCCCATTTTCTTAATAGGACTTTTCATGAACTGTTTGTTTTACGGTTTTTGCTCTGAAAGAATAATTTCTCTATTGAAAACAAAACAATGGATATAGAACATTAGCGATATTTATGCAGTTGGTTTTAACCAACGTTTCTCTTGCAATTGATTTTGGGCTTTAGCCAAATTTGCTTAATAATTTGTAGAGACTTTAATAAATAAACCCGACAATAGCGGCAGCCCCGAATTATTTATGAGGGCTACAGCGAATGGCGGGACTACAGTTGCTAAAAGTACCGAACCATAGATTTCTATATCCTTTTCAACCATATAAGCCATTTAAGACACATATAAGCTCAAGTCTTATATTCCCTTACATTCCTTACATGGTAAAATCCTAAAACAAAAAAGCGCTCCTGAAATTAATCAGGAACGCTCTTTATATTTATAATCTTTTATCTTCCGACAAAAAACTATTTTTCTTCTTTTACTTCTTCAAAATCAACATCAGTAACGTTATCACCGCCACCTTGAGGCTGACCATCGGCTTGTGGTTGCTCACCACCTTGAGGCTGACCGCCATCTTTGTACATTTCCTCTGATGCTGCATTCCATGCATTTTGCAATTCAGCTTGTGCTGCATCGATATCTGCGAAGTTACGAGAACCGTGTGCTGCTTTTAATTTCTCTAAACCAGCTTCGATTGGCGCTTTTTTATCAGCAGATAATTTATCGCCAAACTCTTTTAATTGTTTCTCAGTAGAGAAAATTAAAGCATCAGCGCCGTTAATTTTATCAGCTTCTTCTTTTGCTTTTGCATCATCAGCTGCATTAGCTTCTGCTTCTTCTTTCATTTTCTTAATCTCAGCATCAGTTAAACCTGAAGATGCTTCGATACGGATTTTTTGCTCCTTACCAGTAGCTTTATCTTTAGCGCTTACGTGTAAAATACCGTTAGCATCAATATCGAAAGATACTTCTACCTGAGGCACACCACGAGGTGCTGGTGGAATACCATCTAAAATGAAACGACCAATTGTACGGTTTTGATTAGCCATTGGACGTTCACCTTGTAAAATGTGGATTTCTACTGATGGCTGGTTATCAGCTGCAGTTGAGAAAGTTTCCGATTTTTTAGTTGGGATTGTTGTGTTAGACTCGATTAATTTAGTCATAACACCACCCATAGTTTCGATACCTAATGATAAAGGTGTAACGTCTAATAACAATACATCTTTTACATCACCAGTTAACACACCACCTTGAATAGCAGCACCAATTGCTACAACCTCATCAGGGTTAACACCTTTACTTGGCTCTTTACCGAAAAAAGCTTTAACCGCATCCTGAATTGCAGGAATACGAGTTGAACCACCTACCAAGATAATTTCATCGATATCGCTTGTACTTAAACCAGCATTTTTCAAAGCAGATTTACAAGGCTCGATAGTACGTTTAATTAAGCTATCAGCTAATTGCTCAAATTTAGCACGAGATAATGTACGCACTAAGTGTTTAGGGCCGCTCGCATCAGCAGTAATATATGGCAAGTTAATTTCAGTAGAAGTTGTGCTCGATAACTCAATTTTAGCTTTCTCAGCAGCTTCTTTTAAACGTTGTAAAGCCATTGGGTCTTTAGCTAAATCCATGCTGTTTTCAGCTTTGAATTCGCTGGTTAACCAATCGATAATAATATGATCAAAGTCATCACCACCTAAGTGTGTATCACCATCAGTAGATTTTACTTCGAAAACGCCATCACCTAATTCTAAAACAGAAACGTCATGCGTACCACCACCACAGTCAAACACAACAATTTTCATGTCTTTGTGTGCTTTATCTAAACCATAAGCTAAAGCAGCTGCAGTTGGCTCGTTAATAATACGTTTAACAGATAAACCTGCAATTTCGCCTGCTTCTTTCGTAGCCTGACGCTGCGCATCATTAAAGTAAGCAGGTACAGTAATAACCGCTTCAGTAACTTCCTGACCCAAGAAATCTTCAGCAGTTTTTTTCATTTTTTGTAAAATCATTGCAGAAATCTCTTGTGGAGTATATTTTCTGTCGTCGATTTCTACACGAGGTGTATTGTTATCACCTTTAACAACTTTATAAGGTACACGTCCGGCTTCTTTAGCACTTTCGTCGTAGCTGTTACCCATAAAGCGTTTAATCGAATATATCGTTTTTGTTGGGTTGGTTATAGCCTGACGTTTAGCAGGCTCGCCAACTTTACGCTCACCGTTTTCTGCAAAAGCAACAATAGACGGTGTAGTACGTTTACCCTCACTGTTCGCAATAACTACAGGCTCATTGCCCTCCATTACGCTCACGCAAGAGTTTGTTGTTCCTAAGTCTATTCCAATAATTTTTCCCATTGTATTTTTATTTTCTCTTTTTAAAGTATTATAATTTCTACTCCTATTAAACAATGCTTGTGCCAATTGGTTTTTGGCAGATAATATGCATAAAAGACTGATAAAATGTAAAAAACAAGGCGAATTGTTACTGACAGCATGACAGAAAGATATGGAAGATGTAGAATGGAAAGTGGACGATAAACCTAAAAGGTTCTTAAATTTATTTGAAAACGAAAGTTCGAATCTCTTCGGGAACACCTGCCCCGCTGTCCGCTTTACTTCGTTACACTCCGTGCTCGCTGCCATCGGGTTTATGAACAAAGTTTGTGGCTTTTAGGATAGTTTCCCGTACCACAAACTTTCAAAGTAGCGAGGACCGGCATCAGAAGATTTGGCAGTAAATCCCAATAAATCTTTGTAGCAGTTCATTTATAAACCGCCGAAACAAGAAATCCTACGAGTGTTGTACAAATTTTCAACTACCACAAACTTTCACACGACTTAGGATTACGACTAAAGATTTATTAAGGATTTACAACAAAGGTTCGCAAGCCTTGATTTTTTGTTACTTTTTTATCAAGAAAAAAGTCAGAGCCCGTCTGTCCAAGACAGAATTTATTGTATCTTCAATTACCAAAACAAATTAACATGCAATTAGCAGCACAAATCATTATCGGCATAGTTGCCGCCATTCACATCTACATCTTATGGTTAGAAATGTTTGCCTGGACAACCAGAGCACCAAAAGTTTTTAAAACCATCCCTAAAGATTTATTTGTACCTACCAAAACACTTGCAGCAAACCAAGGATTATATAACGGCTTTTTAGCAGCGGGTTTAATCTGGTCGCTTTGCATTACCGACCATCACTGGAGATTTTATGTAGCCATATTCTTTTTAACCTGTGTAATTATTGCAGGTATTTACGGCGCAGCAACAGCTAGTAAAAAAATTCTTTATGTACAATCAATCCCAGCTTTGGTGGCTTTGATTTTGTTGCACCTGAGATAAATAAAAGCATGAGAAATTTCACAATCCTCATCATCCTCTTTACCCTTTTCAGTTTTAAACCAGCCTCAAGTAATAAAATAAGTCAATCAAAAATTAGCGAAGCTTTAGCATTTTGCAAGAAAAACAAAATGGATACGTCGATGTGTATCATGGTAGATATGCGTATCCACTCAGGCAAAAACAGAATATTTGTTTACAATTTCGAGAAAAAACAAATTACCATTGAGGGACTTTGCGCTCACGGCGTGGGTGGCGGAAGCACAGAAACTAAGCCAGTATTCAGCAATGCTATTGGTAGTAACTGCACATCTTTAGGAAAATATAAAGTTAAAAGTCGTTCGTATAGCAACTGGGGAATTAACATTCATTATAAAATGTATGGTCTGGAAAAAACAAACAGTAATGCTTTTAAGCGAATTGTAGTTTTACACTCATACACTCCAGTTCCAAGTCAGGAAATTTATCCACAAACCCTTTTCGGACAAAGTGCAGGTTGCCCTGTTTTAGCTGATGCAACAATGCGGAAAATTGATGCGCTTTTAAAAAATAAGAAAAAACCAGTGTTGCTTTGGATTTATGTTTAAGAATTGAAATTTAGGAGCCATGATGTGATGCCAAAAAATGTTTTTTACCATATAAGACATTAAAGAATCATATAAGCCCTCTGTCTTACATTCCTCATATGGTTCATTTTATTAATAGATGCTGATCCCAATCCTCGGGATATAAAGTGCCTATATTACAAACCCAACAACCGCTCCAAATGATGATAACCAATTCCGAAGTATTCTTTGCTGGCTTTAATCTTATCGAAAATCACTTTCTGCTCCTCACTCATTGAACTTCCGACTAAAGACTTCTGACTTTTTTTCACGCCAACCACAAGCACATTCTTCGGGGTATGCGCATCAGAAATAAATTCAAATACTTTGGTTTTATAACCGAAATATTCCAAAATCAAAGCACGAATTCCATCAGTAACCATTTCCGCCTGACGCTCTAAAAAGATGCCATATTTGGTTAAAAACGAAACATCGTTTTTCACTTTATTTTGCTCAATTTCTCTGCGGATTTGTTTATGGCAGCAAGGTGCGACCACAATTAATTCAGCATTAGCCTTGATGCCCTTAAAAATCGCATCGTCGGTAGCCGTGTCGCAGGCATGAAGCGCTATAAGCAAATTCACATTTTCGGCGTTATAATCTTCAATTGTTCCCTGAATAAACTTCAACTTATCAAAAGCAGAGTTACCGGCAACGTTGTTGCATAAATCAACCATATCCTGGCGGTATTCTACACCAACAACTTCTGAGTTTAACTTTAAAACAGAATGCAAATAATCATATAACGCAAAAGTTAAATAACCTTTTCCCGATCCCATATCAGCCACTTTTTCAATCGTACCATCAGGCAGTTCTTTAACTAACGAGCTTAAAATCTCTATATAGTGGTTAATCTGGCGAAACTTATCTTGCGCATTTTTGAAAACTTTTCCGTCAGCATCGGTAATCTTCAACTCCGTTAAATAAGATTTCGAATCCGGTTTAATCAACCTCGATTTTTCCTTATCATGGCTACTTGTTGGAACTTCTTTGGCTGATGCTTTTGTTTCTCTCAAAACAACTTTACCATTATTCAACTCTTCAAAAATTAAATCCTTTTCAGTTGTAAACAATGTTCCGATTTTAAAACCCGTAGTTAGGTATTCAGAGATTAAATCAACACCCTCGCTTAAACCAAAGTTTTTTACCACATCGCGGGTTTTGTATCGATAAGTAAAAGCTAATTTAGCTTCACGTTTTATTACCACTTTGCGAACAAGGATTTGTTTCAAGGCTTCTTCCAGGCCTTTGTAATTCCCCAAAGAAATTTTAACAAAATTTTGAGATGCCAAACTCAATTCCACAGCTGCAGTAAATTGTTCTATTTGTTCTGAAAATACCATCGATAAGTTTTAAACCGCAAAGATAAATCAATTTATTTGCCCAATCTCCAAACATCAATAATGTAACAATAGCACGACTTTTAAAGAAAAGATTAAATGATTCAATTTCAAACCTAAAAACAAATCATAGCTAAAAAATTTAACAGCGTTATTTTACTAATACGATTTAGAAAATATTAGAAGGCAGAATATTTGTAATCATTCCAAAATAGAGAATCCTAACAAATAAGCTTTCAATTCACAAAATTTAAATCTAAATTAGAATTTGATTTATTTTCTAAACCATATTCATGAGTGACTTTCAGATAAAAAAATCTCCAACTGTTTACGACGCCATTGTTGTTGGCTCGGGTGCGGGGGGTGGAATGGCTGCATATGTACTTGCAAATGCAGGCCAAAAAGTTTTAATGCTCGAAGCTGGTCAATATTTCGACCCAAGATTAGATTCTCATCAACTAAAATGGCCTTGGGAGTCTCCCCGTCGTGGTGCAGGAACAGTGCGCCCATTTGGAGATTTTGATGCATCGTACGGCGGATGGGAATTAGAGGGCGAACCTTATACTCAAAAAAATAAAACAGAATTCGAGTGGTTCAGATCGCGAATGCTCGGTGGTCGTACCAATCACTGGGGTAGAATTTCCCTGAGAATGGGACCACAGGATTTTAAGCCAACGGATGGATTAACTGACGACTGGCCAATTACATATAACGATGTGAAACCTTTCTACGATAAAGTGGATCGCATGATTGGTATTTACGGAACCGTTGAAGGTTTAGAAAATGAACCCGACGGCATTTTTATGAAACCCCCAAAACCTCGCTTAAATGAATTATTCATCAAAAAAGGTGCTGAAAAGGCTGGTGTAAAAGTAATTACTGGTCGCGGGGCGGTAATGACAGAATCAATAAAAGGAAATAACGACCGTGCGCCTTGTTTTTATTGCGGTCAGTGCGGACGAAGCTGTAAAGTTTATGGCGATTTTTCGGCCTCATCATGCCTGGTTATTCCAGCAGTTAAAACAGGAAACTTAACCGTAATTACCGATGCGATGGTACGCGAGGTAATTACCGATAAAGATGGCACGGCTAAAGGTGTATCTTACGTAAACAGAAAAGATTTACAGGAATATCAGGTGAACGGTAAACTGGTTATTTTGGGTGCTAGCGCTTGCGAATCTGCCCGCATTTTATTAAACTCAAAATCTTCAGCACATCCTGGTGGATTGGCAAATAGCAGCGGTGTTGTTGGAAAATACCTGCATGATTCTACTGGTGCCGGTGTATATGGCTTTCTTCCGCAACTAATGGATAGAAAACGCTATAACGAAGACGGATTAGGGAGTGTTCACATTTACTCGCCTTGGTGGCTGGATAACAAAAAGTTGAATTTTCCTCGTGGTTACCATATTGAATATGGCGGCGGAATGGGCATGCCATCGTATGGTTTTGGCGGCGGCGTTCCGTCGATAAATGGAATGGTGCCTGATAGAAATGGTAAGAAAAAGGAAGCTGGTGGTTATGGAAAATCTTTAAAAGATGATTATCGCCGTTTTTATGGTACAAGTGTTGGCATGGCTGGTAGAGGAACAGCAATTGCCCGTGAAGATAACTACTGTGAAATAGATCCGAACATGGTTGATAAATATGGTATTCCTGTATTGAGATTTAATTATAAGTGGGCTAAAGAAGAAATTCTTCAGGCGAAACACATGCAGGAAACATTTTTATCTATTATGAAAGAAATGGGTGCCGTAGTAACCTCTGAAATTCATGGCGCTGATACGAATTACGGGTTGCTTAATCCCGGCAAGATTATTCACGAAGTGGGCACCATCCGAATGGGCGACGACCCTAAAAAGTCGGCATTAAATAAATATTGCCAGGCGCACGATTGCAAAAATTTATTTGTGGTTGATGCAGGTCCTTTCGTTCAGCAAGGCGATAAAAATGCAACCTGGACAATCCTGGCGCTATCAATGAGAACCGCAGAATATATTTTAGCACAAAAGAAAAAACAAAACATTTAATATGAACAGACGAGATTCCATAAAGGCTTTAGGCTTGACAGCCTTGAGTACCGCAGTACTGGTCGAAGCCTGTAAACAACCTGAAACCAAAACAGAAGTTGCAACTCCTGCAGAAACAACAAAAGAAGCCGGAAGAGAGCAATGGGAAATGGACAGGGATAAAAAACTTAAGTCGGAAACTTTTTTTAACGGGCATGAAATGGCTACGATTACAATTTTAGCAGATATCATTATTCCTAAAGATGATGTTTCGGGAAGTGCTTCTGATGCTAAAGTGCCTGAATTTATCGAGTTTATTGTAAAAGATATTCCTGAACACAAGGTACCTATGCGTGGTGGATTGAAGTGGTTGGATATTTACAGCTTTAATAAATTTCAGAAATCGTTTGTCGATCTTTCTTCAAATGATCAGCTATCAATTGTTGATGAAATTGCGTATCCACAAAAAGCCAGACCAGAAATGCAGGCTGGTGTGGCCTTTTTCAACAGAATGAGAGATTTAACTGCATCTGGATTTTATACGAGTGAAATCGGCGTAAAAGACATCGGTTATGTAGGTAATTCGCCAAACCAATGGGCAGGTGTTCCTGATGATGTACTGAAACAGTATGGCATGCAGAATGTGAAAATTTAATTTTTTTCAAAAAGTCGTCATTTCGAGCCAGGGAGCAATCCTACAACAATCGCTACATCAGCCCATTGAGGTTGCTTCGTGCCTCGCCATGTCGATAAGTTTAAAAACTGCTAATTACTCCAAAATCAATATCAAACCTTTTCCTTTTTCTACAGGAATAAATTTTCCGTTCGGATAATTTCCAGCTATTTGAAACTTATCAATACCAGGCGCTGAAATTTTAACTTTATCAGCGCTTAACCCTAACTTATTCCAATCAATATTTAAGTTAATTTTAGTATCACTTTCATCCCAGCTTGCTAAAGCGACCATCGTTTTGCCTTTTTGTTTGTAAATTGTAGCTAAAACTTTCGGGTTGTCCGTTTTAACAGGACAGTTTTCACTCCAGTAACCAATCATTTCTGAGCCTTTGATTCCAAAATTATCCCAGGCTTTCCAAAGCGGTTTCGGGTCGCTTTTTTCCGACCACCCCAATCGACTTGTCATTCCATAAACCATTCCTCGCCATGGATTACCATCGTCCTGAAGCATTTCGCCCATTAAACCAAAAGGAATTCCGCTTACTTCAGTTAAGAAAAAATCAGGGTTATTTTTCTGGTAATCGAAATATTCGCCAAACCAAAGACGATTCAGATAAGGAAAATGTTCCAGGTATAAAATAGCGCTGTTGTTAAATCCATCACTCTTATTATATTGATTAGCTGAATGTAGATCAATGATTCCAGGGTGGTTATTTTGTGTTAAAACACGTTTAATTCTTTTCATTGTAACCCTGTCAAATGCCACATCATCCAGGTAAACACCATCAATACCCACATTTTTAACCAACCAATTCATTCCTTCAACATAATAGTTGTGCCAGCGATTCATTCCGCTATTAATAATCGCCGCGTCTTTAATTTCAGGCACAAACCAGGCCGCAATGTAGTTAGTGTCCAGGTGTTCTTGCAACCAGCTAAAACCACCACCCTTGCCAGGTGAATAAACTTCAGTACCTAAACTTCTTAAAGCGGGCCATTCATAAGCATGGTTAGAAAGTTCTCGAACGGTATTATAAATTTTAACTTTTAAACCCTTACCGTGTGCATCATCAACATAGTTTTTCATCTTTTTCCATTCGATGAAAGGATAATTAATCCATGGATTTATCGGCGTAGCATGATGAATATTTACAACGGTTGCGCCTGTAGATTTAATAGAATCTAAATTTCCGTATTTATGATAGAAGCGATTATCCCATTGAAAATCGGTATTTAACAGATGAAAAGGTGTGATCAATAAATTAAAATTATAATAAAGAACATCGTCTTTTTTCATAGCTCTCGGGCCCGTAAAGTTATCGGCAAGCATCGAACTACCTTTGATATTGATTTGGATTCCGCCTTTATTGTCATTTCCCCACGATTTCGGCAACAATAAAGGCTTCTGCAAATAGAAATTAGTATTTAGCGGGCGAACATAATGCTCATCTCTCAAATTGTAATACAAACCCGCATTTACATTTCCAACCCAAACGGCATCCTGGTTTTTATGTGCAACATCCCATTTCCACTTAACGGTATCTGGTCTCACGCCGCCTTTTTCACCTAAACCCATTAAGTATTTTGTCGAACCTTTTTCAAACGGTATATGGAAATCAACATTGCTAAAATCAACATCCTTCAATGCGATTACCTTAACCACATAATGCACATAACCATCAAATTCAAGTGCGCCCTCAATATCCATCTTCAAATTTTCGGAAGTATTGGTTGCCGTCCACCTTACCATTCCCGCATCTTTGCTTATTATCCGCAAATTGCCCGCAACAAATTTTTCCTGAGTTTTTGGTGTGTTGTAAAAATGAAAATGAAGGGGTTCGTATAAAATATTATTAGGCTTTTCAGTATAGCCGGTCATCTCCGGATTAAAGAAAGTTTGAATTTGCTTTGGAAAACCATCTGTGTTAATTTCGAATTTTCGTCCCAATAAAGAAATTACGTTTCCGTCAACCTTTAGCGGCGTGTAAGGTGCAACAATAGTATTTGCCTGTGCCATGGTTGAATTTAACCAGGTTAAACGTGTTTGTTTATTTGGCGTGCCAACGCCTGCATCTGCTAAAACTTCATTGCTAACGGCTAATTTTACATCAATAATCTTTGATTTCCCATTGGATTTTACGGTAAACTTGCCATTGTAAATCCCAGCTAAAGTTGTTTTGGGAATATCAATTGTAATCCACAGCGGCTGCACTTTTCCTGCAGTAACGTTTACTATTTCTGTTAATGGTTTATTATCGTAGCTTGTTCCATTTGTATTTAAGCAGTTGATGTATTTAGCAGGTATTGTTTTCCCTGTTGATGTTTTTAAGTCGCCAAAAGAAACCTTTACATCTTTCAAATCTTTAATAGCGTATACGCCAAGCTGGAATGCATAGTTTTCACCTTTATCGGCTGAGCCAGAAAATGTTTTAGAAACGCCTTTTTGAATCCAACGATAAGGCAAATCATTTTGCATTTTAATGGGAAACATTCTGTCCTCAGGAAATACAATGAAAGATTCTGATGAATATTTCGATTTTAAAAGTGCCGTTTCCTTAGCGGTTGCAATAACTTCCATCGGATAAAATGAATTAAATTCATCGATGGATTGGATTTCCAAAACAGTCGCGTTAATAGCAATCTTATTGGCTTTATTTATTGGTTGCCTATCAGCTTTTAGATAAACGCCTTTTGGATAATTGCTCCTCCCCTCATTTTTATAAGGCATGTAATAGATAAAGTATTTTCCCTTTATTGGTGCTTCAAAATAGACGTCAGCACTTTCTCTACTGAAATTCTCTGCCCCCAAAACAGAAACATTTTTTCCGTTTGCATCTTGAATAATTATCTTTTTCAGCTCTGGCTGCTCGTCTCTCCGGCGCCAATTTATTTTTACATGAACAACTTTACCTGATCCTTGGTACTGAACTACTACCCTATGATTACCTAGTGAATCTGGCCTCCAAGCATTATAACCATTGGTGTATTTAAGAATTTGAGCGTTTGATACAAACGCAGAGAAAATGAAAAGAATCAGAAAAAGCTTAAATTTCATTAGAATTTATTTTAAGCTAATTTATAGATACATAGTTAAAAAACTGCTATGTAATAAAAAAATGAGGCAAACGTTTGATAAAAGATTGGCACAAAAAAAAGTCCTGCTCTCTCGAACAGGACTTTCTCTATATTAAGGTGAATAATACTATTCTCCTTTTGGCTCTTCAGTAGCAGGCGCCTCTTCAGTAGTAGCTTCCGGTGCAACCTCTTCAGCAGTTTCAGCTTTCGCTTCTTTAGCTTTAGGAGCAGCAGCAGCTTTACTTCTACCACGACGAGTAGTTTTCTTCTCTTCTTTAGCTTCTACGTCTTTACCATAAACTGTATTGTAATCTACCAATTCAATTAAAGCCATTTCAGCGTTATCGCCTAAACGGTTGTTTAATTTAATGATACGAGTATAACCACCCGGACGGTTTGCAACTTTCTCAGCAATTTCGCGGAATAAGATTGTTACAACTTCTTTATCTTGTAGATAAGCAAACACAGTACGACGTGAGTGAGTGGTATCGCTTTTAGATTTAGTGATAATTGGCTCAACATAAGTACGTAAAGCCTTTGCTTTAGCTAAGGTTGTTGTAATTCTTTTGTGCAAAATAAGTGATGAAGCCATATTAGCTAACATCGCCTTTCTGTGGCTTGCGGTTCTACCTAAGTGGTTTACTTTTTTACCGTGTCTCATTGTTTTTTAATTGAGTGTATACCGTCTCTTAATTGAGGGAATTATACACTATGAAAAATTAATTAATTTAATATCAAGCGCTAAGCGCCAGACATTTATTCTTCGTCTAATTTAAATTTAGACAGGTTCATGCCAAATGATAAACCTTTTGATTTTACAAGTTCTTGAATCTCTGTTAAAGATTTTTTACCAAAGTTTCTGAATTTCAACATATCAGCAACATCGTAAGATACTAAATCAGCTAAAGTACGGATATCAGCAGCTTTTAAGCAATTTAATGCTCTAACTGAAAGATCCATATCCACTAATTCAGTTTTAAGGATTTTACGCATGTGTAAAATTTCCTCATCAACTTCTTTAGTTTCTTCTTTTGCCTGAGATTCTAATACCAGGTTCTCATCCGAGAACAGCATAAAGTGTTGGATAAGTATTTTAGCCGCCTCTTTTAATGCTTCTTCAGGGTGAATAGAACCGTCGGTAGAAATGTCTAATACCAATTTTTCATAATCCGTTTTTTGTTCAACACGGAAATTTTCAATTGTGTATTTTACGTTTTTCATCGGCGTATAGATCGAATCGATAGCGATTACACCTACAACAGCATCAGCAACTTTATTTTCTTCAGCAGGTACATAACCACGTCCTTTATTGATGGTTAATTCCACTTCTAAAGTAACAGATTTATCCATGTTGCAAATAACATGCTCAGGATTTAATACTGTAAAGTTGTTAGAGAATTTAGTGATATCACCGGCTTTAAACTGATCCTGACCGTTAACAATGATGAATACTTTTTCAGCATCACCAGAATCACCGGTTTTCTTAAAACGAACTTGTTTCAAGTTTAAGATGATATCAGTTAAATCTTCTACAACACCTTTCATGGTAGAAAACTCATGCGAAACGCCTGAAAAACGAATAGTAGTAATAGCATAACCTTCTAATGAAGAAAGCAAAATTCTTCTTAAGGCATTACCAATTGTTACACCGAAACCGGGTTCTAAAGGACGAAATTCAAATATGCCATCGAAATCGGTTGATTTCTGCATGATCACTTTGTCTGGTTTCTGAAATGCTAAAATTGCCATTTATATTTTTTTAAATTCGTTATTGAATATATAGTAACATGAAAAAAGTTAATTACCATTTCGAGGTAATTAACTATATCATTTATTACTTTGAGTATAACTCGATGATTAAGTTTTCCTTAATGTTTTCAGGAATCTCGTCGCGTTGAGGATAAGTTAAGAACTTACCAGTTAACTCGCCAGCATTCCACTCTAACCAGGCAAATTTATTAATTGTTCTGCCTGCAACTGAGTTACTGATTGATTCTAAAGATTTTGATTTCTCACGAACCGCAACAACATCACCAGCTTTTAACTGATATGAAGGAATATTTACAACTTCACCATTCACGGTTACGTGTTTATGGCTAACTAACTGGCGTGCACCAGAACGGGTTGTTGCAATACCTAAACGGTAAACTGTGTTATCTAAACGTGCTTCTAATAATTGAAGTAAGTTATCACCTGTGATACCTGCACGTGAAGATGCTTTTTTAAACAAATTACTGAACTGCTTTTCTAATACACCGTAAGTATATTTTACTTTTTGTTTCTCCATTAACTGGATAGCATACTCAGATTGTTTCCCTCTTCTTTTTGATGAGCCATGTTGCCCAGGAGGATAATTTTTTCTGTCTAACACCTTATCAGGACCGAAGATTGGTTCTCTGAATTTACGGGCGATTTTTGATTTTGGGCCTGTATATCTTGCCATTTTTTCTTTGTTTTTAAAGTATCATCCAACCTGTAGCTGGAGATTCTTAGCTTTAAAATTAATTAAACTCTTCTCTTTTTAGGAGGACGACATCCGTTGTGAGGTAGTGGCGTAATATCTTTAATAGATGTTACTTCGATACCTGCTACTTGCAAAGTTCTGATTGCAGATTCACGACCTGAACCCGGACCTTTTACAAATACTTCAACTTTACGTAAACCTAAATCAAATGCAACTTTACCGCAATCTGAAGCTGCTTGTCCAGCGGCATACGGTGTGTTCTTTTTAGAACCTTTAAAGCCCATTTTACCAGCAGAAGACCACGAAATGGTCTGTCCATTGTTGTTTGTTAAGGTAACGATAATGTTGTTGAAGGTAGCATTGATATGAGCCTGACCAACAGACTCAATTACAACGATACGTTTTTTTGTTACTTTTTTACTCTTAGCCATTTTATCTTTTAGATTTTAGATACGAGACTTGAGGTATGAGACTTTCTCTACTTCGATACTCAGTATCCTACTTTTTCTCTTTTATTCCAGATTTGAGTGGATTATCAGGATATGGTTCTCATATCTTAAATCTCACAGCTCATATCTATCTATTACTTAGTAGCTTTTTTCTTATTAGCAACTGTTTTTCTCTTACCCTTACGAGTACGCGAGTTATTTTTAGTACGCTGACCACGAGAAGGTAATCCTTTTCTGTGACGTAAACCACGGTAACAACCGATATCCATTAAACGTTTAATGTTTAATTGAACTTCTGAGCGTAAAGCACCTTCTACCTTAATCTCATCGTTAATCATTGTACGAATTGCTGATAATTCATCATCAGACCAGTCTTGTACTTTCTTGTTAAGATCGATACCTGCAGTTGTTAAAATACGTTGTGCAGTTGTTTTACCTATACCATAGATATAAGTTAAACCAATCTCTCCTCTTTTGTTTCTTGGTAAATCAATACCTGAAATCCTTGCCATATTTATTTATGTTTTTTAGTAACTCCGAACGGCGGGCCACCGTTGTGCGGTTCATTACAATATTCTTAATTACCCTTGACGTTGCTTGTATTTAGGATTTTTCTTGTTAATTACGTAAAGTTTTCCTTTACGGCGAATAATCTTGCAATCAGCGCTACGTTTTTTAATTGATGATCTAACTTTCATTTTATTTGTATCTATAAGTGATGCGACCTTTTGTTAAATCATACGGCGACATCTCTAGTTTTACTTTATCACCAGGAAGAATTTTGATGTAGTGCATCCGCATCTTTCCTGAAATGTGCGCAATAATCTCATGCCCGTTCTCGAGTTCTACTCTAAACATCGCATTGGATAATGCTTCTCTTATTACTCCGTCTTGTTCAATTGAGGCTTGTTTAGCCATATTTTATTGATTGTTACTTAATTAGCTGCTTCTAAACAGGGTTGCAAAATTAAATAAAAAATTTTAATTATTTATTTTTTTTGTTCTAAAACTTTTTCTATTAATGAAAAGGTCGATAAAACATCTGCCTGCCCCTTTTTTATTGCTACCGTATGTTCAAAATGTGCCGAAGGTTTATTATCCTTGCTCGTTACTGTCCATCCATCATTATGAAAAATAACACTTGCAATGCCAGCGTTAATCATCGGCTCAATAGCAATAACCATTCCTTCTTCGAGTTTAGCACCGCTACCGCGTTTCCCATAATTTGGAACCTCGGGTTTCTCGTGAAGTTTCACACCTACACCATGCCCTACTAATTCTCTTACCACACCAAATCCATTTTCTTCTGCATGCTGTTGTATGGCACAACCGATATCTCCAACACGCATTCCGGATACTGCTTTTTCAATTCCTAATTCAAGGCATTTTTTGGTAACTTCAATTAACTTCTGTTTTTCAGTATTTACTAGTCCAATCGAAAAAGTATATGCAGAATCGCCGAAATAATTGTTTTTAATTACACCACAGTCAACTGAGATTAAATCTCCCTCTTTAATTACATAATCGCTTGGAAAACCATGAACAACCTGTTCATTTGGCGATATGCATAAAGCGTTTGGAAAACCATTGTAGTTTAGAAATGCAGGGATTGCTCCATTATCATTTATAAACTCGTAAGCTAGCTTATCCAACTGGTTCGTTGTAACTCCTGGCTCAATTATCTTAGCAACTTCAGCTAAAGTTTTGGAAACCAAAAGAGCGCTTTCTCTTATTAACTCAATCTCCTCGAGAGATTTGTAATAGATTTTAGACATTCATCTCCGGTTTTGAATGGTTTAAATTTAATTGAGTGAATAGCTGATAGACCATTCACTCAATTTATCATTCAAAATCTATAATTAATACTTATAACGCAGCATTGCTACTTGCAGCAGGGACACCTGTTCTGCCAGTAACCCGACCGGTTTTCATTAAGCCATCATAATGACGCATTAACAAATAGCTCTCAATTTGTTGTAAGGTATCTAAAACAACACCCACTAATATCAGCAATGAGGTACCACCAAAAAAGTGTGCAAATTCTTGTTTAATACCAAATTTGACAGCTATCGAAGGTAATACAGCAATAATCGCTAGAAATACTGCACCAGGGAAAGTGATTTTGGAAATTACATCATCGATAAAGGTTGATGTTGCAAAACCAGGTTTAACACCCGGTATAAAACCACCATTTTTCTTCATATCATCGCTCATTTGAGTTGGATTTACAGTAATGGCTGTATAGAAGAAAGTAAATGCAATAATTAAAAATGCAAATGTTAAGCTGTATGCTAACGATGTAGTATTACTGAATTGGATTAACCAAGAACCTTGTAGAGAAGGAACAAACTGAATTAAAGCCCCAGGAATAAACATTAATGCCTGCGCAAAAATGATTGGCATAACACCTGCTGCGTTAACTTTTAAAGGAATGTACTGACGTACGCCACCAAACTGGCGATTACCAACAATCTTTTTTGCATACTGTACAGGCACTTTACGTACACCTTGTACAATTAAGATAGTAAACATTACAATAGCAAATAAGGCAACAACCTCTAAAACTAATGCAACCGGACCACCACCTGTACTTGCTGCACCAACCTTATCAGAAAATTCCTGACTGATTGCCTGCGGTAAACGGGCAATGATACCAGTCATGATGATTAACGATGTACCATTACCAATACCCTTATCTGTAATTTTTTCACCAAGCCACATTACGAATAATGTACCTGCTGTTAATACAAATGTAGATACGATGTAAAACATTGTCTGACTCATCACCGGCAACATAGCCTCTGGCGGAACCTGTGTTTTAACATAACCAACAGATTGAACAATCGTAATGGCTACAGTTAAATAACGTGTAATCTGGTTCAGTTTTTTTCTACCACTTTCACCTTCTTTCTGCATTTTTTGGAAAGTCGGAACAGCAATACCCAATAATTGCACCACAATCGATGCAGAGATATAAGGCATTACCCCTAAAGCCAAAATAGAAACACGAGAGAAAGAACCTCCGGCAAACATATCGAGTAAGCCTAAGATACCTGACTTTTCGTTAGCTCCTAAAGCTGATGGATCTACACCTGGTAAAACCACGTGAGATACGAAACGGTATACCAAAAGAATCATGACCGTAAATAATATACGCTCTTTTAATTCCTGAATTTTCCAGATATTACTTAAAGTAGTAAATAGCTTCTTCATTTAATAATTACAATTTTACAATTGAACCACCTGCTGCTTCAATAGCTTTTTGTGCGGTTGCAGAAAACGCATGTGCTGTAACTTCTAATTTTGCTTTTACTTCACCACGACCTAAAACTTTTACTAAGTCGTTTTTAGAAGCTAAACCATGCTCTTGTAAAGCTGCGAAATCAATTGTTGTTAAATTGAATTTCTCTGCTAAACCTTGTAAAACATCTAAGTTTACACCAACATATTCTGTACGGTTAATTGGCTTAAAACCAACTTTAGGCACACGACGTTGTAAAGGCATTTGACCACCTTCGAAACCAATTTTAGTAGAGTGACCAGAACGTGAACCAGCACCTTTATGGCCACGGGTTGAAGTTCCACCACGGCCTGAACCTGTACCACGACCAATTCTCTTACTGTTTTTTGTAGAACCTTTTGCAGGTTTTAAATTACTTAAATTCATTTTTTTGAATTTGTGTTGCCCTTCGCTTTCACTAAACAGGTACAACGATTAAACATATATAAAGCTAGTACAGGTTTTGCCCATACTAGCTTCAATTTTTTATTAAATTGCTTCGATAGCCACTAAGTGGTTCACTTTTCGAACCATACCGATAATTTGCGGTGTAGCTTCTACCTCAACACTTTGGTTCATTTTTGATAAACCTAAAGCTTGAACGGTTCTTTTTTGGCGCTCGCTTCTGTCGATAACGCTTTTTACTTGTGTTATTTTGATCTTAGCCATGATATTATCCGTTAAAAACTTTGTTTAAATCGATACCACGTGTCTGAGCCACTGTATAAGCATCACGCATTTTTGTTAATGCATCAACAGTTGCTTTTACCACGTTGTGAGGATTTGATGAACCTTTAGATTTTGCCAATACGTTATGAACGCCGGCACTTTCTAAAACAGCACGCATCGCACCACCTGCAATTACACCTGTACCTACTGCAGCTGGTTTAATTAAAACAAAACCACCTGAGAATTTACCGATTTGCTCGTGAGGAACAGTACCGTTTAAAATTGGAACTTTAACTAAGTTCTTTTTAGCATCATCCACACCTTTAGCGATTGCTTCAGTTACCTCTTTCGCTTTACCTAAACCGAAACCAACAACACCGTTCTCATCTCCAACAACAACAATTGCTGAGAAGCTGAAAGTACGACCACCTTTGGTTACTTTGGCAACACGTTGTATACTTACCAAACGATCCTTTAATTCGATATCGGTGGTTTTTACTCTTTTTATATTGATAGTTGACATCTTACTTTTTCTTCAGATTAAAATACTAAACCAGCTTCGCGAGCACCTTCTGCTAACGATTTCACACGACCGTGATATAAATAGCCGTTTCTATCGAAAACAACTTGTTTAACACCAGCAGCAATTGCTTTTTCAGCAACTAGCTTACCTACTGCAACTGATTGATCACTTTTACTGCCTGTTCCAGAAAAATCTTTTGATAAAGATGATGCTGAAGCTATTGTTGTACCGGTTACATCGTTAATTACCTGAGCATAAATCCCTTTATTGCTTCTATATACAGATAACCTTGGACGTTCTTCTGAACCGGTAAGTCTTTTTCTGATCCCTTTTTTAATACGATCTCTTCTTGATAATTTTTTACCTGCCATGATTACTATTTTTTAGATGCTGATTTACCTGCTTTTCTTCTTAACACTTCACCCACAAACTTGATACCTTTACCTTTATATGGTTCTGGTGCACGTAACGAACGGATTTTTGCTGCTACTTGGCCAATCAATTGTTTGTCAATACTTTCTAAAATGATTTTAGGTGTCTGACCTTTTTCTGATGAAGTGGTTACTTTAATCTCTTCTGGTAATTGAAATACATAATGGTGAGAATAACCTAAAACTAAATCTAATGTATTACCTGTGTTTGTAGCACGGTAACCAACACCAACTAATTCTTGAGTTAATTTATAACCTTCTGTAACACCAATAACCATATTGTTAAGCAATGAACGGTATAAACCATGTAATGCTTTGTGTTTCTTTTGTTCTGAAGGACGTTGAACTGTTAAAATTCCGTCTTCCTGACTTACAGTGATATCTGAATCTACTGCTTGTGTTAATTCACCTTTAGGGCCTTTTACACTTACTACGTTATCTTTAGATACGGTAATTGTAACACCTGCAGGGATTGTAATTGGGGCTTTTCCTATTCTTGACATTGTGCTGTTCTCCTAATAATTAATAAACGTGACACAATACCTCACCACCAATGTTTAATTTGGCTGCTTCTTTATCAGTCATTACACCTTTAGAAGTAGATAAGATTGCGATACCTAAACCGTTTAATACTCTTGGCATATTTTCAACACCAGCATAGTTTCTCAAACCTGGTTTACTAATTCGCATCAAAGTACGAATAGCAGGAACTTTAGTAATTGGATTGTATTTCAAAGCAATTTTAATTGTGCCCTGAACTGTAGTATCTTCAAACTTATAGTTCGCGATGTAACCTTTATCAAAAAGTACTTTTGTAATTTCCTTTTTAAGGTTTGATGCAGGAATTTCTACAACACGGTGGTTGGCCTTAATGGCATTCCTTACTCTTGTTAAATAATCTGCTATTGGATCTGTATTCATTTTTTATTGTTTTTGATAGTGGTTTCCTTCTGCTACCCAGCTGTGGGACCTTCTATCGGTTAATATTCTTTTTTAAAAGCAAAAAGCTTAAAGCACAAAGACCAAAGCAAAATTAATTGCTTCAGGCTTTGAGCTTTCTGCTATATACTGTATTACCAGCTTGCTTTTTTAACACCCGGTATTTTACCGTCTAGTGCCATCTGGCGAAATGTTACCCTTGAAATACCAAAGGTACGCATGTAACCACGTGGACGGCCGGTTAATTTACAACGGTTGTGTAAACGTACCGGAGAAGAGTTTTTAGGTAATTTATCTAAACCTTCGAAATCTCCTGCAGCTTTTAAAGCTGCACGTTTTTCAGCGTATCTAGCTACCAATTTTTGGCGCTTAACTTCGCGTGCTTTTACACCTTCTTTTGCCATTATTCTGCTGTTTTTTGATTTTTAAATGGTAATCCGAATTGTTTCAATAACTCAAGCGCCTCAACGTCAGATTTTGCCGAAGTTACGAAAGTTATATCCATCCCTAAAATTTTATTGATTTTATCGATATTAATCTCTGGGAAAATGATCTGTTCAGTAACACCCAATGTGTAGTTACCTTTTCCATCAAAACCTTTATCATTAATACCTTTGAAATCACGAATACGTGGTAGAGCTACTGAAATCAAACGATCTAAGAACTCGTACATATTGTTATCACGTAATGTAACACGTACACCTACTGGCATACCTTTACGTAATTTAAAGTTAGAGATATCTTTTTTAGATTGTGCTGCAACCGCTTGCTGACCAGTAATGGTAGTCAATTCTACGATTGTAGTATCCATAATCTTTTTATCTGTTACAGAAAAACGACCAACACCCTGATTGATACAGATTTTCTCCAATTTAGGAACCTGCATTACAGTTTTGTACTGAAATTTTTCTTTTAAAGCACTTACAACTTCTTCTTTGTACTTGCTTTTTAATCTTGGTGTAGTAGCCATTATTTTATCTCCTCTCCTGATATTTTAGCAACTCTAACCAATTTACCTTCTGCATTAGCTTTACGGCCTACGCGGGTAGCTTTACCTGATTTTGGATCAACCAACATCAGGTTAGAAATGTGAAGAGCAGCTTCTTTTTTAATAATACCACCGTTAGGATTTGCAGCATTTGGTTTAGTATGCTTAGATACTAAGTTGATGCCTTCTACAATGGCTCTGTTTTTGTCTATTTGTACTGAAAGTACTTTTCCTTGCTGGCCTTTTGAATCGCCTGCAATTACTTTAACTAAATCTCCTGTACGGATTTTAAGTTTTGATGGTGTATTTACTTTGTTTCCCATTTTACAATACCTCCGGTGCTAATGATACAATTTTCATGAATTGTTTTTCACGTAGTTCTCTCGCAACCGGGCCAAAGATACGTGTACCTCTTGGCTCATCCTGTGCGTTCAATAATACAGCTGCATTATCGTCAAAACGGATATAAGAACCATCTTTACGACGGATTTCTTTTTTAGTTCTTACAACAACCGCTTTAGAAACTGTACCTTTTTTAATATTACCTGACGGTAAAGCGCTTTTTACAGTAACAACCACTTTATCACCAATTGAAGCATAACGTTTGCCGGTTCCACCTAACACACGAATTACTAATACTTCTTTAGCGCCGCTGTTATCAGCAACGTTTAATCTCGATTCCTGTTGTACCATCTTATTTAGCTCTTTCTAAAATTTGTACCAATCTCCAGTTCTTGTTTTTACTCAACGGACGAGTTTCCATAATCAATACTGTATCCCCGATACCGCATTCGTTTTTCTCGTCGTGAGCCATAAATTTGGTAGTTTTCTTTACGAACTTACCATAAATCGGGTGTTTTACTTTACGTTCCACGCTCACCACAACAGATTTATCCATCTTGTTGCTTACCACTAACCCGGTTCTTGTTTTTCTTAATTGTCTTTCCATTTCGACTCTCAAATTAATTAGTTTCAGTAGCTGACTCAGCGTTTTTCACTTTAGTCAGTTCAGTGTTTAAACGGGCTATGTCTTTCCTTACTTTTGCAATGCGTGAAGGATTTTCGATAGCTGAAATAGTGTGAGCGAACTTTAACTTTGATAAGTTCTCTTTTTCTTCCGCAATCTTAGCTACTAATTCTTCTTTTGAAAGCCCTGTGATTTCTGAATTTTTCATTTTTATTTTTCTTTACGGTTGAGTGTAGCGGTTATAATAAACAAGTATTTACAACATTCATCTCAACAACTTTACTATGCTTCTACGTAATCTCTACGTACTACAAATTTTGTTTGGATTGGTAATTTTTGTGCTGCTAAACGTAATGCTTCTTTAGCAACTTCTAAAGGCACACCTTCAGCTTCGAAAATTACACGTCCTGGTCTTACTACTGCAACCCAGTATTCAGGAGCACCCTTACCTTTACCCATACGTACTTCAGCAGGTTTTTTAGTTACCGGTTTATCCGGGAAAATCCTGATCCATACTTGGCCTTCACGTTTCATGAAACGAGTTACGGCAATACGGGCAGCCTCTATCTGGCGACTTGTAATCCAAGTTGCTTCTAAAGATTTGATACCGAAAGATCCGAATGCTAATTCAGCTCCACGTGAAGCTAAACCCTTCATTCTGCCTTTTTGCATCTTCCTGAACTTCGTTCTTTTTGGCTGTAACATTTTATTTTGTTCTAATCGTTAAACGATGTTAATAAATCAATTATTTACGAGGACCTCTGTTAGCGCCTGCGCCACCACCTCTATTTGCACCCGGGCCGCCTTGACCTGGGCCACGACCGCCACCTTGGTTTCCACCACGTCTGTCGTTTCCACCACGTCTGTCGTTTCCGCCACGGTTATCTCTTCCACCGAAAGCTGGTTTATCTGACTGGCCTTTTGGACCGTTGTTTGTTGCACCAATGTTTGGAGACAAATCACGTTTTCCATAAACCTCACCTTTACAGATCCAAACTTTAACACCTATTTTACCATAAGTAGTTAATGCTTCTGCTAAAGCGTAATCAATATCAGCACGGAATGTATGCAAAGGCACTCTTCCTTCTTTGTACTGCTCAGAACGTGCCATCTCAGCACCACCTAAACGACCAGAAGTCATGATTTTAATACCTTCAGCACCCATACGCATTGTTGATGCGATAGAAGATTTCATTGCTCTACGGAATGAGATCCTTGCTTCTAATTGCTTTGCAACACCTTCTGCAACTAATTGTGCATCAAGTTCTGGGCGTTTAATTTCGAAGATGTTAATTTGAATTTCCTTTTTAGTTAATTTCTTTAACTCTTCTTTAATTTTATCAACCTCAGCACCTGCTTTACCGATTACGATACCTGGGCGAGCTGTGTGGATAGTTACAGTGATACGTTTTAAAGTACGCTCAATAACTACTTTTGCAACACCACCTTTAGCGATACGGGCAGAAAGGTATTTTCTTATTTTCTCATCTTCAACTAATTTATCGGAGTAGTTGTTGCCACCGAACCAGTTAGAATCCCATCCTTTGATGATACCTAACCTGTTACCTATTGGATTTGCTTTTTGTCCCATTTCCTAAAATTAGTTTTGAGTTGTTTCTGTATTTTTACTATCTACAATCAGCGTTACGTGGTTAGAACGTTTACGAATTCTGTATCCACGGCCTTGAGGAGCCGGACGTAAGCGTTTAAGCTGACGGCCACCATCTACCATAATTGTTTTTACAAACAGTTGGTTTTCTTCAGGGCGAGCACCTTCATTTTTAGATTCCCAGTTTTTGATAGCAGATAATAATAATTTCTCAACTCTTATTGCTGCTTCTTTATTGGTAAACTTTAAAATGCTTAATGCTTTTTCTACACGTTCACCTCTGATAAGATCTACAACCAAACGCATCTTACGCGGTGAGGTTGGACAATTGTTTAATTTTGCTATTGCTTCCATTGTCTAATTATTTTTTCTTTTCAGCGTGTCCTCTGAATGTTCTGGTTGGAGCAAATTCTCCCAACTTGTGACCAACCATGTTTTCTGTAACGTACACAGGAATAAATTTATTACCGTTGTGTACTGCAAATGTATGATTAACGAAATCTGGTGAAATCATTGATCTACGAGACCAAGTTTTGATTACAGACTTTTTGCCTGAATCATTCATAGAGTTTACTTTTTTCTCTACGTTATGGTCAATATAAGGTCCTTTTTTTATCGAACGAGCCATTATTTCTTCCTTCTCTCTATGATGTAACGATTAGAATATTTTTTAAGTTCTCTGGTTTTGTAGCCTTTAGCTAAAACGCCATTTCTTGAACGTGGGTGACCACCTGATGATCTACCTTCACCACCACCCATCGGGTGATCGACAGGGTTCATCGCTACCGGTCTAGTTCTCGGACGACGGCCCAACCAACGTTTACGACCAGCTTTACCTAATACTTCGTTAGCATGATCTGAGTTAGATACTGCGCCAATAGTAGCAAGACAAGTAGTCAAGATTAAACGGGTTTCGCCAGAAGGCATTTTTAAAGTAGCATATTTACCATCGCGGGCAGCTAATTGTGCGTAAGCACCTGCACTACGAGCCAATTGTGCTCCTTTTCCAGGGTGAATCTCCACGTTGTGGATAATAGAACCTAATGGAATGTTCGATAATTTTAAAGTGTTACCTACTTCCGGAGCTGCAGTATCGCCCGATAATAATACCGAACCAACTTGTAATCCTTCAGGAGCAATAATGTAACGCTTCTCGCCATCTGCATAGTTTAATAATGCGATGCGGGCAGTACGGTTTGGATCGTATTCTACAGAAGCTACTGTAGCAGGAATATCGAATTTATCGCGTTTGAAGTCGATTAAACGATATGATTTTTTATGACCACCACCCATGTAGCGCATAGTCATTTTACCTGTGTTGTTACGTCCACCAGACTTTTTTGATGATACAACCAATGATTTTTCGGGCTTGGTTGCTGTAATCTCCGTAAAGCTGGCACCAACTCTAAAGCGGGTTCCCGGAGTAACTGGTTTAAATTTTCTTAAGCCCATAGTTATAATTAATAATTAAATTAAAGATTTGCGTAATAATCTATTGTTTCACCGTCTTTTAACGTTACGATTGCTTTTTTGTATTTCGGGCTACGGCCTGAAACAAAACCTGCTTTTGTGTAACGAGATTTAGCTTTACCATCTACAACCATTGTGTTGATTGAAGTGATGGTAACACCATAAAGTTTTTCGATTGCAGATTTGATTTGCAATTTGTTTGCTTTGTGGTTTACGCTGAACGTGAAAACGTTTAATTTTTCAGTTAAAGCTGAAGCTTTTTCGGTTAATATTGGTTTCTTTAAAATTTCCATATTACTTGGCAAATGCCTCCTCCAAAGTTTTAACAGAATCTGCAGTTAACACAAGTACACCAGCGTTTAATACATCATAAGTATTTAAATCTGCCGCAGTGATTACTTTAGTTTTCTCAACGTTTCTGCTTGATAAATAGATATTATTATTTTGTGAAGGTAAAACCAACAAAGTTTTTTGAGTACCTACATTTAATGCAGCTAATAAACTTGTGTAGTTTTTAGTTTTAATTGTATCGAAGTTGAAATCTTCTAAAACTACCACGCTGTTATCTTTTGCTTTATAAGCTAAAGCAGATTTACGTGCTAATGATTTTAATTTCTTGTTCAATTTAAAACTGTAATCACGTGGCTGAGGACCGAAAACACGACCACCACCGTTAAATAACGGAGATTTAATGCTACCTGCTCTTGCACCACCTGTACCTTTTTGTTTGTATAGTTTACGGGTTGAACCAGCAATCTCATTACGTTGTTTAGATTTGTGTGTACCCTGGCGTTGGTTAGCCAAATACTGTTTAACATCTAAATAAATCGCGTGGTCGTTAGGCTCGATACCGAATACCGATTCAGGAAGTTGCACCTTGGCACCTGTTTCTTTACCTGAAATGTTTAATACTTTAACTTCCATCTGATTACTTGTCTAAGATTACGTAAGAACCTTTAGCTCCTGGAATGGAACCACTAACTACTAATAAGTTTTGCTCAGCATAAACTTTCAAAACTTGTAAGTTTTGAACTTTTACTCTGTCTCCACCTGTTCTTCCAGCCATGCGCATTCCTTTGAATACACGTGAAGGGAATGACGATGCTCCCAATGAACCCGGGGCACGTAAACGGTTATGCTGACCGTGAGTCTGCATACCAACACCGGCAAATCCGTGGCGTTTTACAACACCTTGAAAACCTTTACCTTTTGAGGTACCTACAACATCAACAAAATCGCCTTCCGCGAAAGAATCAACAGTTACAACATCACCTAAATTAAGTGCAGTTGTAAACGAATCGAATTCTACCAGCTTGCGTTTTGGAGTTGTGTTTGCTTTCGCGAAATGGCCTTTTAACGGTTGAGTTGTGTTTTTCTCTTTTTTCTCATCGTATCCTAACTGAATAGATGAATACCCGTCTTTTTCTTCGGTCTTCACTTGTGTAACTACACAAGGCCCAGCCTCGATTACAGTACATGGAATGTTTTTTCCATCTGCATCGAAGATACTGGTCATTCCTACTTTTTTTCCAATAATTCCTGACATTTTATCTTTTAATTTAACACCCATCGAAGCAGTAGGGCTTCGTTCAAGGTGGTTGTTCATCCCCCGAAAGGGACGGCAAAGATAGGCAAGAATTATTAATTTTCAAATAGTTAGCTAAATATTTTTTTAAATAATTTGCTGATAGATGGGGAGTTAGCTAAAAAAGATTAACTAATGTGCCAAACCACCATTTAAACTGATGGTTATGATAGCCAATATGATAAAGCCAATGAGAACATAAAGGTAATCTCGCTCAATTAAAAAGCTGAAAATTGCGAAAACAATACGGGCAATGGGCGTAAAAATCAGCATCAGGATGCCAAATTGCACAATAGCATCGCCTTGAAAAGTTAAAACTCCTTTGAATATTGCGGCAATTGACGAAAATTTAGAAAGCTCGGGCTTAAAAACTTTGTAATCGGTAATACCGCCTTTGTTATGGATAAGAAAGATTACACCGCCAATTAAAACAATACTCATTGAGATGATTACACCAGCACGCAAAAGCGTTCCAAGAATTACCTGAATATCTTTATCGTTTAAATTTTCTTTTTTTGTACGCATTATAATCCGCTTATACCTTTATAAATCATTTGTAAAGCCAAAAAAGTTACAACAACGGCGAATACAATTTTAAGTTTATCGGTTTTGGTTCTCAATAAAACTTTAGAACCTAATGATGCGCCTGTTAAAACACCAATGCATACCGGCATGGCAATTCCAGGGTCTATTTGCCCACGGTGTAAATAAACAACCGCACTGGCAGCCGCGGTAACGCCCATCATAAAATTGCTGGTTGTGGTAGATACCTTGAAAGGCAAACGCATAATGTTATCCATTGCAATTACTTTAAGTGCGCCACTCCCTATTCCAAGCAAACCTGAAAGTGTACCTGCAAAAAGCATCATTAAAAAGCCACCGGGAACATGTTTAACGGCATATTTATGTTCTACACCTTTATCAGGATAAGAGCCATTTAGCTTAAAAAAGTTTGCCCATTTATCCGAATCATCCAAAGTAGAATGATCTACTTTTTTCTTCAATGTCATGATTGCCGAAAAAATAAGTATACAGCCAAAAATGATAGCGATATAATTTGCATTTAAGTAAACGGCCACAATTGCGCCACAAACCGCTCCTATTGTTGTGGCGATTTCGAGAAACATACCAATTCGGATATTCGTGATACCTTCTTTAACATATGCCGCCGCCGAACCTGATGAAGTTGCTATTACCGAAACAATTGAGGCGCCAATGGCGTAATGAATATCAACACCCAAAGCCAGCGTTAATAAAGGGATGATGATTACGCCACCGCCTAAACCCGTTAATGAGCCGAGCAAACCCGCTAAAAAAGCACCTAATAAAACAATAATGGTAAACAATAATACCGACATGCGGGCAAATATAAGGCACACATTTTGGCTAAACGAACGATTTAAGGAATAAAATAAAGTCTATATATTATATGGAAGATGTAAAATGGAATAATGAAAATGAAAGATTAACGCTCCCATTCGGAAATCGTGGCGCTACTATTAATCCGTTAATTGTGCATATATAACATATCGTGGAAATATAAAATTGCGACTCTTAATCCATTTCAGGTTTACAGCTTTAAGCCTGGTTTACTTCCCCAACCTTTTAATCATCTCGGCACTCAAATCTCTTCCGTCATTTAACCTATTAGCAAAAAATGACTTCGCTGCTTCAAAATGTTCTTTATATCCTTTCAAATCTCCGTAACCAATTATTGATGCCCACTCGTGAACAGCGGTGTGAAATTCCAAATCATCTCCACGGATTGATTTATCGTACAACGCGGTATGAATAGATTCTTCCAGCATATCTTCGTTTTTAAAAAGGTATTCAGCAATGCCTAATCGCAATTTAAAAGGTGGTGTCTGGCAGATTAAGTTATCATAAGGATTTACACCCATTTTGTACCAGGCATAAACCATACTTAATAAACTTAAATGCGAGTTTGGCTTTTGCTTATGCTCCGCATCTGATAGGCTAAACTCCTTCATAATATTATCATCCAATAACAACAACTTTCTGCTTTCGTGAAACACAAAATCTCTGGCCGCGTAAATTTTGGTTCTGAATTCCGTTTCATTTTCACAAATCATGAGTTTATATAATTCAGATTCTGCCTGGGCATAATATTTTACCTGTTTCTGAGCATAAGGATTTAATATTGCCAAACCTGCATATATATGTGATTTGTAACTAAAAATCCGGAGGGTTGTTAAAATCTTGACGTTATCGATTCCACCGGCATAGGCAGGATTATCCCAGGGAAAGAAACCTGCATTTTTCCAGGCCGAACCCATGCTTTCGAAGCCCATGTGCGTTACCGCCTGCGTATCGGCAACAATCCTGTCGTGTTCTTTATAATCATCAAGCTCAATAATATTCGATTTGAGTGATTTGTAAACTTCCAATGCTTTTTGATATACCTCGTCGGTTGCGCGGTGCCGCACCACTACCAAAGTTTGTCCTTCGGGGCTAAATGCAGGTCCGTGCAAAGAATGACAGGTTACAATCTGGGTTTCTTTCGGGAGATGTTTTTCAAAAGCTGCAATTTCGGGGTGTTTAACTGATGTTTGCCCGGCAACGACGGCGCCATATTTTGTGGAGAGTGCAAAAGCAGAAACTACTTCATCAATCTTTTCGGCTTCAACACAGTAAATGATAAAATCTGATTTACGGGAGACCTCGTGACCATCGTTTAAAACTTCAATTCCTTTAGGTTCGAGTTCTTTTTTTAAATCATCAAAACGTAAAGGCATATCTGCTCCGCACACCTTATAACCTGCATTTGCAAATGATACGGCATACAATTTTCCCATATCACCCAAACCAATAATTCCTATTTGCATGAAACAAATGTAATCTATCAGAAATTAATTTATAATAAATTGTATAAAAATGTAGTTTTACATTTTAACATTTACAATTAAACTATGCAGAAATTTAAACACATCCTTTATTGTTTAGGGGCGTTGATACTTTTAAACGTCGCATTTGCTCATGCACAGCAAGACACTTCAAAAAATACTGACCCATCTTTAAACGGACAGTATCAATTTATGTTAAAGAAATCGAAAAGCCTATACGGCGCACGGTTAATTAACCCGGCAAGGTTATCGGCGGTTTGGAAAAGTGTAAACGATACGTTGCGTAAAGAGCGTAAACAATTGCAGGAAGCAAAGCAGCAGATTAAATCTCAGGCAGAAAATATATCAAGTTTAAAAGGCGAAGTAACGGGTAAAGAAAGTTCTTTAGCAAGCGCTACCGCATCTGTAAATGAAATCAATTTCCTTGGGATATCATTTAATAAAGGCACTTACAATACTATAGTTTGGGCAATAATTATCATTCTTGCAATTGGTTTGGCAATTGTGATTTTACAAACAGGCAAGTTTAGGAAAGAAGCTACCTACCGAACCCAACTTTATCAGGAAGTTGCAGATGAGTTTCAGGCGCACAAAGTAAAAGCAAAGGATAAAGAGATGAAACTTGCCAGAGAACTTCAGGATGAAAGAAATAAATGGGATGATGCTGGAAGGCGCTAATCTTAAAATCAAGAAAGCCGATTAACTAAATAATTAATCGGCTTTTTTGTTAAATCTTTAAAATCTATTTTTTCTTAAAACTATAACGAAGACCCAGTTCGAATTCTCCATTACTGTAATTCTTCAAATCGGATGTATTTGAAGTATATTGAAGCAGTAAACCAACCTTCCGCTTGTAATTTACGCCGAAGCCGAGCGTTACACTGTTTGTTGAATGATATATTCCGCTAAACATTAACTTCTCTTGCAAAAATGCCAGGTTTGCACCGGCATCTAAAATACCTTTATAATTTTCTACGCCGCGATAAACTACTTTGGGCTCTATCGAGTTAAGGGTTACGCCTTTTGTAGGGATTTTATAAGATGCGGCTGCGAAGTAAATTGAACGGTCGACTACATTTCTAATCTGGTCTCTTTTAAACAGCCTTTTTAAATTCGGGAGCGCACCTTGTATTGTTAGGCTATTATTTCTGTAGGCAATACCGAAATCGCCATCGAGATACAGCTTTCTATCACTAAAATTACCCAAAACCTCATCGCCTAAATCGCCAACTGCTTTACCTAAATCTATCCACTCGTTCATTAATCCTGCTGATAAACCGAAATCGACAAAACTGGAATCACTATTCAACTTCAGGTGATAAGCGTAGCTGAAAGTTGCACGGGTTCGGTTAATTAAACCTGCACTTTCATTGTAAATCAATAAACCTAAACCAACTTTTTTATTTTGAATCGGTAAATCGGCCGTTAAATATTGAATTCTTGGTGAGCCCTTAATACTCGTCCATTGAGCTTTAAAAGCCCCGTTTAAATTTACAACCGAATCAATTCCGGCTAAGGCTGGATTGGTTAAATATTGATTTTGGTAGTAAATACTTCCCATTGGATTAAGCTGACCATAAGCCGACGGTGCAGCGAAAAGGAATAACAGCCAGATGATGTATATTTTTATCTTTTCCAAAACTGTTATCTCTTATAAATTATCGAAATGAATCCTTTTGCCGTACCAGCAGTGTCAACATCTATCACATAATAATAGGTATCTTCAGCAAGTGGTTTTCCGTCGAAATATCCGTCCCAATTATTTTGGTAATTTGAAGCACTGTACACAATTCTCCCCGCCCTATCGAAAATTGTTACTTTGTTAGTGATGTATTTTTCTAAACCTTTAACTACAAAGAAATCATTTTTTCCATCACCATTTGGTGTTAAAAAGTTATTCGCGATAACCAAATCAGCGGCATTTTGCGATATAATTATAGGTTGTAAAAAACCTTGGGTTAAGGTAATGCTATTTACCTGGAAAGTTTGTACCAGAACCATTTCGCCGACGCTAAAATCGTAAAACTGACTGCCAATTTTACCGTAGCTACCGGCTGTATTAATTATACTTGGCAGAGTTGTATTTGTTTGGGCTCTCAAATTAAAGCCTAAACAAAGCATTGCCATACACAGAAAAAGCGTATAAATTTTGTTCATAACCTTTAATTATTGAGAGATTTTTACCCAGTCAGATCCATCACTTTGAATAGTTATCACCTGGTTTAGCGTTGGTGCTGCAATTGCGGTTCCATCAGGGTTTACGACAGGCGTTGCAAATGTTAAACCACTACCATTCATAATTACGTAAACCCTACCTTTTGCCGCTAAAGCTGATGGTAATGTGATTGAAGTAGTCGCAGTTGTGATTCTGATTGTATGGTGACTTTCATCTAAAGTTAAACTTCCTCCCAAAGTATATCTTAAAATATTGGTTGCTATTGAGCCATTAACACTTAAAGTACTTGCCGATGGTGCAGAAGCCGTAACAGTAGAAGCCAGACTATTATTTAATGTTAGCGTACCGCCATTGGCTGTCATTTGCCCTGAAACCAATGGGAATGACGTAGCAGTATTGGCAATAACCAAACTATTGTTCGATGTTGGAGAAACGGCTGCAGCATCGGTTCCGATGAAAATATTTCCAGCTCCAGCAGTATTGTTGCGCCCAGCATTCTGCCCTATTGCAACATTGCCATTTCCCATATTTGCCGTGAGCGCATAACTACCGATTGCAGTATTTCCGGTGCCAGTAATGTTTGCCGCAAGAACACGGGCACCAAATGCCGTATTATCATTACCAACAGTGTTAACTGCCATGGCCATCGAACCGTACGCACTATTATTGTAGCCACTAAAATTTCTGCTTAAAACCATATGCCCGAAAGCGCTGTTCTCGAAACCCGAAATGTTTAAAGAAAGGGCTTCTTTACCAAACACGCTATTAAAAAATCCGGATACGTTAGCTAAAAATGTCCGGTAACCAAATGATAAGTTAGTGTCGTTAGAGTTACCTAAACGGCCAGCCTTTTGTCCGTTGATTAAAAAATTTATTGCAACATCGTCCGTATTACCCAAATAGTTATTGCTCAAATCTATGTTACCTGTATTTCCCTGCAAAGCCCATGAGTTTGCATTTGCGAATAAATTTCTGCTAATCAATTCAGGAACGCCAGTTGTTGTATTTGTGATATAAACTTTATTGGCATCGGTAACGCCCGCAGTTGTTAATTTTGCAACACTAACAGCTGAATTTGCAATTTGCAATGTACCAACTGCCGAATCATCAATATTTATTGTTTTAATTTCCTTATTCCCAATTTTAACTGATGTTACTGCTGCATCGGCAAGTTTTGGAGTGGTAACGGCACCATCCGCTATTTTTAGCGTAGTAACTGCGCCATTATTAATGTTTACAACTACATCTTTAAGTAAGGCTGTTGCTCCATTAACATCAACATTTAAATCTGTAGAGGTTAAAGCTTTACCACCACTAATATTTGCTACATCGAGTGTTACAGGTCTCCATTGCGTACCATCGAACAATAAAACCTGATTATTTGTTGGTGATGCTGCTGAGAGGGTCTTTCCTTGTAAGCTCGCAATTGTTGGATTTGGATAGTTCCCTGATAAATCGCCGCCGGCAACGCCAGTTGAAGGACCAACAGGTCCTTGAATTCCTTGATCACCTTTAGCGCCGGTTGCACCTGCAGGGCCAGTTAAACCCTGTGGACCTTGTGCTCCTGTAGCTCCCGTTGGGCCAATCGGGCCAGCCGGTCCAGTTAAACCATTGGGGCCTTGAGCACCGGTAGCTCCAGTTGCACCTGTTAAACCTGTAGGGCCAATCGGGCCAGCAGGACCAGTTAAACCAATGGGGCCTTGAGCACCTGTAGCTCCAGTTGCACCTGTCAAACCTGTAGGGCCAATCGGGCCAGCAGGACCAGTTGCACCTGTTAATCCTGTTGCTCCCTGTGCGCCAATAGCTCCCGCAGCTCCAGTTGGGCCAATCGGACCAGATGGCCCAGTTAAACCAATAGGGCCTTGAGGTCCATTTGCCCCTGTCGCACCTGTTAAACCTGTTAGGCCAATCGGGCCAGCGGGCCCTGTCGCACCCTGAGGTCCGGCCGGACCAGTTGCTCCAGTATCTCCTTTTGCCCCAGTTGGTCCATTAGCCGAATATAAAGCATAAGGAACGCTTAATAACTGTGCGGTTCCTGCAACACTAAAATTGCTACCATTGTCGGGGTCTACTTCTACTTTAATAAACTTTAAACCTGTACCCCATGTTACATTCGCAAATGTACCTGTTACCGATGTTGCACCGCTACTACCAATAACAACACTATATAAACCAAAAGGATTGGTTACTACATTTCTTACTTCGGTATATTGTGCCGTTCCGGTTGCAGAGGCATCCAAAATACTAATTCGAAGTGAGATGTTCTTATTTGCGAGTGGGGTACCATTTGTATTGCGAGCTGCACCTTGATAGTTAAACTGCTGTGGCGCCTGAGCCTGTACAGCAAAGGCCATACTAAACAGCAGCATGGCAACGAGTATCGTTTTTTTCATTTATTGGGATATGATCTTTATTAGCTTAAACCTAGCGGATGACAGCACGGCTTAACTCTCAAATCTAATAATTAGTATCCCCTGTGATAATTGGTTTACACGAAACTTAAATATCGCCAAAAAAAAGCCTCCTCACACCATAAAAATCAAGTATTTGAAACTTATTTTTTACACAAAAACCGATTTAGACAGGCTTCTTGTCTTCTAATTTACTATAAACTTTAAGTGTTTTTATGTTTCGGAAGGGAACGAAATACCCTTAATATTTCTATATAAATCAACTGCATACAAATCTGTCATGCCAGAAACAAAATCCAAAACACTTTGGGTTCTGGAATAGATATCTGTTAAATCGGTATGGTATTGTTTTGGAATCAGTTTTACCAGCTTTTTGTAATAGTGTGTGTTATTATGAATTAACGCCGGCACAAACTCTTCAAGCAACCCAGCCATAATTTTGTAACCTGCAACCTCTTTCTGAATGACCGATGAGAAGTTATAAATCCTTTCTACAGAAACTTTTTCTATAGCTTTCCATGCAGCTAGATAGGGTTCGGGCATTAACTCTGTTAAACTTTTATTTAATGCCCCCCTTAACAATACTTCTTGTTCCCTGTAAAAAATATCTGCACATATAACTGTTAAAGTATTAATCGCCTTTGCCCTTAACAAACCTATCTTGGCATCATCATCTTCATAATCGTTTTTTAATCTATCCTCTATCGTTTTTGAGTTTGCAAAAGGTATTAGATAGCTTTTAACTTCTTCATAAGAAAGAATTTTTAAACGATGAGCATCCTCGAGATCAATGATACTATAGCAAATATCATCAGCCGCCTCTACAAGGTAAACTAAAGGATGCCGTTTATAAATAAGGTAATCATTGTCTTCCTGTTCTAAACCAAGTTCGGTTGCGATTCTTTTAAAACTCTCTTCTTCTGACTGAAAAAAACCATATTTTTTACGGTGCAACAGTCCTTTTTGCTTACCGGCGATAGATGCACAAGGATATTTTGCGATTGAAGCAAGGGTTGAATAAGTTAATGCATAGGCATCGTTACCTTTTCCTTTTAACGGATGTGTTAAAATACGGATTGCATTCGCATTTCCTTCAAAGTTTATCAAATCATGCCACTGCGCATCATTCATCTCGTTTTGGTATACTTTGCCATCACCATCGGTAAAATACCTGGAAATTGCCGCCTCGCCTGAATGACCGAAAGCCGGATTGCCTAAATCGTGTGCCAAAGCAGCAGCAGCCACTATATTACCAACTTCATTGATCAATGGAACTTCATTTATTAACTGCGGAAGTTTTTCTTCAACAGTATTAAGAAAAATATTTGCCATAGACCGGGCTACACTGGCAACTTCTAAACTATGAGTTAACCTATTGTGAACAAAAACGCTTCCTGGTAATGGAAACACCTGGGTTTTATTTTGCAACCTGCGAAATGGTGAAGAGAAAATTAACCTGTCGTAATCTCGTTGAAAATCGGAACGAGCTCTATCAGAACTAGCGCCATATTGTTCCTGACCAAAACGTTTATTCGAAAGCAATTTTTTCCACTCCATTAATCTTCTTGTTTATATCGATAGGCGAAGTTAATCAAAAGCAAAAAATGAGGAGGAAATATTTATAATAAAAGCCAAAAAAACCATTTCATAATTGATGTGTTCTATAATAACTATGAAAACAAGCATTTATAATAAGGACGAACATTTGGAAGGCTATGTTGGTTCTGAAATAAATTTGAATAAAAAGTCTGATGTCCAGAAAGAATATGAAAAAGGCAATGATGGAAATGATGTTAACAGCTACGGAAAAGAGCCCGATTTAACCATAGAAGGCAATTCTAAAGCTAAAGATGGCTTGGATAATACAGGCACGCAAGGCAAAGATTCATTAAGTGATGATGCATATAACAGTATCGATAAAACCCCAACTGTTGAAAGCGCAGATAGCCACACAGGTAGTTCATCAAAAGATTTCGAAACAAAACCTGATATTAACACTAACCAACGGGATGAGGATGATGTATTAAACACAGGAATTTAAAGATAAATTATATGAGTTTATTAAAATATGTAGTATTGGGCGCCGCAGCAGTTTATGGTTTCAAATACGCAACGAGAAAGAGAGATAGCGATGGTAAATCATTTGTTGATGATATAAAAAACCAAACGCCTGATTATTTCGGCAAGGCAAAAAGGTTAGGGGAAAAAGTTAGGCAGGATATAAGGCAGACTAGTGATTTATATTAAAGGCTTGAAAAAAACACTTAGTAGCTGAATGATATTATGCTAAAATGATGATAGACATTTTGCCAAAATATCTGACAGAATAACGAAAAAATATAATTTCGAAGCTTAAGTACCCATCTAAGTAAATAGAGAACTTAAAAGGTTGCGGAGTCGAATTCTATTTTACGACGTTATCAATATTAAAATGCTAGGAGTTTAACATCCACGATTACTTTTTTTAAGGTCAATAGACCCATTGCATTAAAGTTGTTTTCCGCCGAGTCCTTTCTCGTTATCTACAGAACTTCCGGATAAATCTTCATCTGACAAATTCCTATTGTTTAGACGTGCTGAAGAATTGATATTTGAATCATCTGAAATATCCTTCAAATGCTCCAAATGCTTTTGATCGGGTTCGTTTTTTCTTTTAAAGGCCGAGGTATCCGGGCTATGTCCATAGGTATCATTATCCCACTCCGCTTGATTTTCATTTTCACTATTTAAATGATTTTGCGCCTCATCATTTGGCTCTTGTCCACTAGGATTAATACTTAAACTCATCTCAATCTCCGTTTTTAATAGTTAGATACTTACATAACAATCAATAACTTAAAAAAGTTTATTTCATTTTCACCAAAATACATTTCTAGTTATTTTGTGAGAATACTTGATTAATACAGACGATATGTAAAAAACTTATAATCAAATATTTATGAGTATTACCATTAAAATAAGTGTATATTGAATTTTTATATTACTCAAAGTATCGTCCTCAACTATTTTTCAGTTCAAGTTGAGCCCCGTTATTAAATATTTTTAACTCTTTCCTTAAAAATTTTTCAGGATATAAATATGTCCTCACAACACTAATAATACGTATTTATACCACAATTTGTCGTATAAACACGCACGCTATCGCATTAAAATATTTCGATATTTGACATAACCCAAACGGTTTATTTAACTCTAAAATTGAAAAACGCGACAAAAGTATTACTTGCTGAGGATCACACTATTGTGCGAAATGGAATCATTGCTTTGCTCGATGATGAAACAGATATTGAGATTATTGCTGATGCTAAAAATGGCCAGGAGGTTTTAGATTTTCTAAAAAAAGGAACTGAGCCAGATGTGATTTTAACAGATATAAATATGCCAGATATGAATGGCATGGAGTTAATCACCACAATTTCAGCCAGCTACCCTAAAATAAAAATACTTGTTTTAACAATGCTAGATCATGAAAAATATGTTATACAAGCGTTAGATGCAGGCGCACATGGGTATTTATTAAAAACTGTAAACATTCCAGAAATAATTTTTGCCATTAAGCAGATTACTTCGGGTTATAAATATGTTTGTACAAATATAACGCTTAAACTGCTTTCGCAAATAAATGGCAGGTATTCAACAACATCAACGCATTTAAAAACTAATGCAGAAATTTCGAAAAGAGAGATAGAAATTTTAGGATTGATAGCGCAGGGATTTACCAATAGTGAGATTGCCGAGAAACTTTTTACAAGTAAACGCACCATTGAGGGAAACAGGCAAAACTTATTGGATAAAACTGGTACTAAAAATACTGCAGCTCTTATAAGCTTTGTAGTAAGAAACAGAATTATTGATTGATGAAATTACTTGAGCGTTTACGAGACTTAAAATGGCATCCAAACATCATGCATCATCAACAAACCTCAGAGTTACGTTAATTCAATCACACAATAAATTTACATGAAATAATTATTTTACACCCTGCTCTTGGTCAACACCACCTTTGGGTTCCTCAGTATCAGATTTTTGTGACCCATTAGTATCACGATCTTCAGGAGGATTATCCATTCTACTTTGTTCAAGTTCAGAGAAATCACCACCTTTTTGGTTTGCAACCTCACCATGTGAAGAAGGCTTTTTATTTACTTCTTCTGGTTTTGCAAAATCTTGCCCCTTAACCGGGTTATTTTCATTGCTATTATCTGGTTCCATACTTCGCTTTGAATAATAAACCTTTCGATGCTTATTTTTGTTTCAGATAACTTAGGCAGCCGGTTATAATAACCTTCGGGTTGAACAATTCGTACCCTGTATAACAAAAAAAGGTCTCGATTTACACCGAGACCTTTTTAACTTTATTAAAATCTATCACACTTTGATTTCAACTTCAACACCGCTAGGCAATTCAAGTTTCATTAAAGCATCAACTGTTTTAGAGTTTGAGCTATAAATATCCAACAAGCGTTTGTAAGCGCATAATTGGAACTGCTCTCTAGCTTTTTTGTTTACGTGTGGAGAACGTAAAACAGTAAAGATTTTTTTCTCTGTAGGAAGTGGAATCGGTCCACTTACAACTGCACCCGTAGGTTTAACAGTTTTTACGATTTTCTCAGCAGATTTATCTACCAAGTTGTAATCGTAAGATTTTAATTTAATTCTGATTCTTTGGCTCATCTTATTTTAATTTATGATTTCCTGTTAGAGCTATTAACAACAGAAATCGGATTTATCTTATAAGTAAAAAGTATTTCGTATCGCGTATCAAGACTAAATAAGCCTTGATACTTAATACATATAACTTATACTAATTAGTCTTCAGTTTTAATTCTACCTTTAGATTTAGCAATTACTTCGTCCTGAACGTTTTTAGGCGCTGGTTCGTAGTGATCGAACTCCATTGTAGAAGTTGCACGACCTGAAGTGATTGTACGTAACTGCGTTACATAACCAAACATTTCTGAAAGTGGAACTAAAGCTTTAATAACCTGAGAACCGTTACGGGTATCCATACCTTGTAACTGACCACGACGACGGTTCATATCACCGATAACATCACCCATGTTTTCTTCAGGGGTTAAGATTTCGATTTTCATGATTGGCTCCATCAAAGTAGGTTTACATTTAGGTAAAGCCTCGCGATACGCCATACGAGCAGCAAGCTCGAATGATAAAGCATCTGAATCGACTGCGTGGAATGAACCATCAATCAAACGTACTTTCATATCAGGAAGCGGATAGCCAGCTAACACACCATTTGCCATTGCCGAAGCAAAACCTTTTTCAACTGAAGGGATAAATTCACGTGGGATTGAACCACCTGTAATTTCGTTTACGAATTGTAAACCACCTTTTTCGAAATCAGCATCGATTGGAGAAATAACAACCTGGATATCGGCGAATTTACCACGACCACCTGATTGTTTTTTATATGTTTCGCGGTGTTGAGTTGAACCGAAGATAGCCTCTTTGTAAGCTACTTGTGGTGCACCTTGGTTAACCTCTACTTTAAACTCACGTTTTAAACGGTCAATCAAGATATCTAAGTGAAGCTCACCCATACCCGAGATAACAGTTTGACCAGTTTCCTGATCTGTTTGTACTCTGAATGTTGGATCTTCTTCAGCAAGTTTAGATAAGCCCATACCTAATTTATCAACGTCAGCCTGAGTTTTAGGCTCAATCGCTAAACCGATAACCGGCTCAGGGAATACCATTGACTCAAGAACGATTGGGTGTTTCTCATCACAAAGTGTATCACCAGTTTTAATATCTTTAAAACCAACTACAGCAGCAATATCACCAGCACCTACATTAGGAATCGGATTTTGCTTGTTAGCGTGCATTTGGAAGATACGAGAGATACGCTCTTTGTTGTTTGAACGCGTATTGTAAACGTATGAACCAGCTTCCAAGTTACCTGAATAAACACGAATGAAACATAAACGACCTACGAATGGGTCAGTTGCAATTTTAAAAGCTAATGCTGCAAACGGCTCACTTTCTGATGGTTTTAATAAAACCTCAGCTTCAGTATTAGGATTAGTACCTACAACACCTTCAGAATCTAAAGGAGAAGGCAATAATTCCATCACGTAATCAAGCATAGTTTGTACACCTTTGTTTTTGAAAGATGAACCACAAACCATAGGAACAATTTTAGCATCTAGTACAGCTGCACGTAGAGCATCTAAAATTTCACGCTCAGTAATTGAATTTGGATCTTCGAAGAATTTCTCCATCAAAGACTCATCGTAATCAGCTACAGATTCTAATAATTTCTCTCTCCACTCCGCAACCTCATCTAACATATCAGCAGGAATTGGCACTTCAGTAAAGGTCATACCCTTATCATGCTCATTCCAAACGATACCACGGTTGTTAATTAAATCAACAACACCTGTGAAGTTATCTTCAGCACCGATAGGTAATTGCAATGGAACTGCATTACTACCTAACATATCTTTAACTTGTTTAACAACTTTTAAAAAGTCAGCTCCGGAACGGTCCATTTTGTTAACGAAACCAATACGGGCAACATTGTAGTTGTTAGCTAAACGCCAGTTAGTTTCTGATTGAGGCTCAACACCATCAACAGCAGAGAATAAAAACACTAAACCATCTAATACACGTAACGAGCGGTTTACCTCAACGGTAAAATCTACGTGTCCTGGTGTATCGATAATATTAATGTGATAATTCTGTCCTCTGTATTTCCAACCAACAGTTGTAGCTGCAGAAGTAATGGTAATACCACGCTCTTGCTCTTGCGCCATCCAGTCCATTGTTGCAGCACCTTCGTGCACTTCACCAATTTTATGACTAACACCTGCATAATAAAGGATACGCTCAGTTGTTGTAGTTTTACCTGCATCAATGTGAGCTGCGATTCCGATATTTCTTGTAAATTTTAAATCTCTTGCCATCTTATGTTTTTGATTTATCTGATTTTAAATGATTACACCGATTATGTAAAAACAAATCGGTGTAATTATTTAACCAGTATAATCTTCTAATTAAATCTGTGTAATCTTACTAATCTGTTAATCCTACTACTAGAATCTAAAGTGAGAGAACGCTTTGTTAGCTTCAGCCATTTTATGCGTATCTTCTTTCTTTTTAACAGCAGCACCTTCACCTTTAGCAGCAGCTACAATTTCACCAGCTAATTTCTCTTTCATGGTTTTTTCACCACGTTTACGAGCGTATAAAATTAACCATTTCATACCTAAAGCTGTTTTACGTTCTGGTCTTACTTCAGTTGGAACCTGGAAGTTAGCACCACCAACACGACGAGATTTAACCTCTACAGCTGGCATAATGTTAGTTAAAGCACGTTTGAATATCTCTAAACCGTTTTCACCTGCTTTTTTCTCAGCAATTTCAACGGCGTCATAAAAAATAGAATAAGCGATAGATTTTTTTCCATCGTACATCATATTGTTTACAAAACGAGTTACCTGAACATCATTAAATTTTGGATCAGGAAGAATAATTCTCTTTTTTGGTTTTGACTTTCTCATTTCTTATTTCCTCCCGATTATTTCTTTTTACCTTTTGTTGGCGCCGCAGCTACTTGTCCTGGTTTAGGACGTTTAGTACCATATTTAGAACGACGTTGGTTACGACCAGCTACACCTGATGTATCTAATGCACCACGAATAATGTGGTAACGTACACCTGGTAAATCTTTAACACGACCACCACGGATCAATACGATTGAGTGCTCCTGTAAGTTGTGACCTTCTCCAGGGATGTATGCATTCACCTCTTTACCGTTCGTTAAACGAACACGGGCTACTTTACGCATTGCTGAGTTTGGTTTTTTAGGGGTAGTGGTGTACACACGTGTACATACACCTCTTCGCTGTGGACAGCTGTCCAACGCTGGAGACTTACTCTTGAACTCCAGTGCTACTCTACCTTTTCTAACTAATTGTTGAATGGTTGGCATTGTGCTTTTTTATGTTTTTTATTAAAAAAATTACCGCTCCCCCGGCTTCCTTGCGGATAGCCCATAAAACGGACTGCAAAAGTAGAACAATTCTTTTTAAAAATCAAGGGGTTAGCACAAAAAGTTTTCAGTTTTTAATTATCAGGTTTTGGTTGAAGATTAGGGATTTGGCGATAAATATCAGCACCAAAAACCTTAACAAGTTTCAATGTCTGTTCGCATAACCGACATATTGTACGCTTTAGCTATTTATTAAAGATGCCCTGATTTTAATTACAATCTTTAAAACTCTCTTTTAATAACCTTAATTTGGTAACCGCAGCATCCAGTTCTTTGGGTGCCTTACCATACTCGAATACAATTTTGTACTGCTTACCATCTGCCTTTACCGAAACCCATTCTGCACCGCCATCGGCACAATCCGGACAGCCGATTACTTCGGGTAAGGAAGATAACTTACCTGCATCAAGCAATGCTTTTATGGCATCAACTTCTTCCTGGGAAATGTTTTTTGTGCAGGTTTTGGTATCTGGAGTTTGACCATTCTTAGTTTTCGAAAATGTTAATTTTAAATCGCTGACCAAAAGATTTTGAGTGCAGTAACCTAAACACATACCAAATGATGTTCCGTAACCAATACTATCAACATTTTTGAAATTACTTTTTTGACAAGCAGAAAAAGAAACAGAAACCATCAACACTAAAGCAAATATAAATTTCATGTTATTCTGAGTTAATTTAAAATTATGACGAATATACGTTAACTGGCTGACAAATCTACACTTGCTAAATCTCGAACAACTTAATTTAAAGTATGTTCTTAAAATCAATTAACTGTACTCCTTGGGTTATTACGCTCTTTGGATGCACCAACTTTTGTAAGCTTATAATTAAGGGATAAAAAGAAATATCTTGTAATGTTATTGTAGCGAACATCCTCAATCCGGCTGCTGTTCACAATCCTGTCAATGGATGTATTTTGTTTTAAAATATCGAAGCCTTTTAAACTTAAAGTTATCCGGCGTTCCATAATGTATTTATTGATACCGGCATTAAGTAAAAAATAGTTGTTGTTGAACCCGTCAGCTCTTCCGGCAGAGCCTATATGATTCAAATCGGCTTCTATGCGAAGGTTTTTAATAAATTCATAACTCAGGTTTAGTGTATTGTTAAGGGTAAAATATTTATTATCAACTGCAGTTTCAAGCGAATTATTCACTTTGGTATAACCAACATAGGCAAATATTCCGGCGTTAAATTTGTCCTCAATATCATAGCTCCAGTTTATATTTGGCCCAATTTCATAACGGTTAGTTACATTTTTTTCATTACTGATAAAACCCGTTCTGTGCTCTGTAAAAATGTTTGCACCATAATTCATTCTCAAACCTTTAATTTTAGAAGGCATCCCAAAGTTTGTGCCGGCTCTTACATAAAAATTTCCATCAACATTTACAGGTTTAACATATTGAATTCCGTTATTATAAGTGATGTTATTTCCTGTATCATCAAAAGCTAAATTATACAGGAAGTAACCATTCCAATACCTGTTATTATCCGGACTAAATGTATTGAAGTTAACCGATAGCCGATGATTTTTCCTCGCTTCCAAATCTGGATTTCCTTGTCGCTGGTACAGTGGGTTTGTATTGTTCTGAACGGGTTGTAAATCAGTAACCGAAGGCAGATTTACACTCGCTCTGTAATTTATGGCTAATGTTTGATTTGCTTTATTTTTAAAGTTTACAGTTAACCGAGGCAGCAAATTATAATATGTTTTCTCAATATTGCCGGTATTTGAACCGATATTATTAAAAATTTTTGCATCCAAAGCACTTTCCTGTGCATTAACCCCGAAATTATATGTCCAATCTTTTCCGGTGTATATGAAGCCTAAACCCGCAGTTTGCAAACTGTTCTTATTATCAAAAGTATTCGTTAATGAAGGCACGATGGTTTCATAATTTCCGGTTGCAGGATTGTAATCAAAGGTAATTTGAGTGGCATCGGTTAAGCTTTTTGTATAGGCATAACCAATATTTGCACTCCATTTTGTGTTTAACTGCCTCGCATAATTTGCATTCCCGGTATAGGTTTTTGCTGCATTTTCCTGGCTTGCTTCCTGATTGATATTGGTAACTGTAGCGGAGCCATTTACATATTGATTAAGCAACGACTTATTTATCCAATCGGAATTGAAAGTATTTTGTGTGCCATTTAAACGGATTGAAACAGAACCTTTTTTATTTCCTAACCTTCGAAGAACAGAAAACTCTCCAAATAATGAAGGTGTGAAATTATGCTGATTATAATATTGCGTGCCATCATTAGCCTTACCGGTAGCATCAAAACTGGAGTTGAAGAAACGATTATTGATATTGATTGTATTATTCAAAATCACGTTTGGACGTAATACAACGTCAGTTAAAGAATCAGGGTGATATTCGGCTTTAAAATTGAAACGATGTGCCTGATTATCACTATTTCTATCTGTATTATCCAGCGTTCTTAAAATATCGCCCGAGCTCAAATCCTGTATATTCGAAAGCTTATTTCCAAGTCCTGAAGAAAAGTAGGTAAAATAACTTCCACTAATCGCCAGTTTATTATTCTTTCCCCAACTGTTGCTATAATTCAGCCCTCCGCTGTGGGTACTGTATAGACCGATAGCATTGTTATCGAAAACGCCGCTCCCGCCTATGGTTGCCTTACCATTGTTACCATTTATCGAAAAACTACCACCTGCGGGCGGTGCAAAAATGTTCCCGATATTACCACCACTAAAACTGCTTAGATCATCAAACCCGAAACTTGCGTCATTGGTATTATTAGTCATGCCCAAAACCGCAAACTGGAGATTCTTGTTAAAATGATTAGCACTTAAATAGCCACTATATTTATCGGTGGTACCGCCAGCTAAATTCGCGTTTCCGAACCACCCCTTCTTCTTATCTTCTTTTATAGTCAGGTTTAAAACCTTTTCACGCTGCCCATCGTCAATTCCTGTAGCTTTGGCCTCCTGTGTTTTACTATCAATAAGCTGAACTTTGGCAATCGCATCAGCCGGCAAATTCTTGGTTGCAGTTTTTGGGTCTGTACCAAAGAAGTCCTTTCCATCAACCGTTAAACGGGTTACTTTTTGTCCTTGTACCAAGATGCTTCCATCCTTATCAATGGTAACACCGGGTAATTTCTTTAATAAATCCTCTACGGCAGCATTTGGGCGGGTTTTGTAGGCATCTGCATTAAATTCGATTGTATCTTTTTTTACTGTCGCGGTGGCAAGGCGCCCTGTTACCGCCACATCCTTCAACGAGATGGCATCTTCCTCTAACTTAATTAAGCCCAAATTTAAATCCTTTCCGATAACGGAAACGTTTCTAATTATCGAATTATAACCAATTACTGAAATTTTGATTTTGTACTCGCCTGCTGCGATAGATGAAAACACAAATTCGCCGGCAGTATTTGAAACTGCACCAATTTTTTTTGTAGTATCAGCTTTGGCTGATAAGATAATGCCAGCATATTCTATGGGCTGATTGGTTTTACCATCAGTAATTTTTCCGGCAATAACAGCTGTTTGTTGTGCGAAGGCTTTCGTAGATAACAAGCACACAAGGGCTATAAAAAGGGTTTTCATATCTAAATATTAAATTTTTGTTTGGTTTGATGTTAGGATTCGGATTTAACTAACAACTATAAGACACCATAAAAATTAAAATGTGACAACCTGACTCAATTTTTTATAAAAAAAGAACCCCGGCAAATTGCCAGGGTTTTTTAATTACTTATGAAAAGTATTGAGATATAAATCTTCAACCTTTTTTCGTGCCCAATCCATTCGTCGCAGAAACTTTAAACTCGATTTTATACTTTGATTATTATTGAAACAATCTATCCTGATTAGTGAACCAAGTTTCTCCCAACCATAATGCGATTGAAGCTCGGTTACAATCTTCTCCAACGTAATTCCATGAAGTGGATTATTTTTTTGCTGCTCAGTCATAACTCAAAGTTAAACCAAATTATAAAATTACGATGGATTATATTGAGCCAGCCAAACTGTTGCTTTTCCACATTCCGGATCATCCATTACATGATCTATTATTGTAAAATGATGTTCTTCCAAAAGTGTTTTGTATTCATCAGTATCCAGGGATGCATGAAACAAATTTTCTCCCCCATTGATTCCCCAGGCTTCACCATGTGTTGAGCCCGAAGTAAATATTAATATTCCATTTGGCTTTAGGTGTTTTTGGAAAACAGTAAACATATTCTTTTGGTCGGAAGCCGGCAAATGAAAAAAGCTATGCCAGGCAATTATTGCATTATATTTTTGTGCAAGTGAAAGCATTCTCATATCAGCTAAGATAAAATCTGTTAAAGGGAAATTTTTCCGGGCAAGCGCAATCATTTTCTCGCTCGCATCAACACCGCTAACATTAAAACCCTTTTCTAAAAAATAATTAAGAATAGGAAAACCGGTTCCACATCCAACATCTAAAATCTTTCCGCCTGCCGGAATGAGGCAAATCAACTTATCGAGATAAGCTTTCTCCATTAAATTTTGTGGCCGGTTTTCGGCAAACCAATCACCTATAATATTGTAAACTTCAAATACATTCCGGCGATTTCCTTCCATAAGGCAACCTAATAATTTACTGCTAAAAATAAAAGCCACTCTGAAATTCCAGAATGGCTTTTGTTGTAATTATTGTGCTTTTTCAATTGGGCCTGTCCAGGTATTGTTATCCGGATTCGAATCTGGAAGTACTTTATCCGGATCTAAAACTACGGAAGTAATTTCTTCAGTTGTTGGATAGCGCACTAACCAGCTGGTATTTTTCATCCATACATCAACAGGAAGCTTAATGATATCTGTTTTACCACTTTTGGTTTTTACCTGAAGAATAATCGGCATAGGCATTTTTTCAAGGTTATTAACCTTAATGGTGTAACCGGTAATGTTTCCATCAGTCTTAACCTGCTGAACTTCGCCAATTGCCTGGTCCATTTTCCAGTTATTTAACCACCAGCTTCTCCAAAACCATGCTAAGTCTTCACCAGCACCATTTTCCATTGAACGGAAAAAATCGAAAGGAGTTGGGTGTTTAAAGGCCCAGTTTTTAATGTACTGGCGAAATGCGTAATCGAATCTATCTTCACCCAAAATCTGATCCCTTAAAATATTTAAGCCCCATCCCGGTTTACTGTAAAGGTTAACACCAATATTTCTTTCGGCCATACCATCAGGCATTAACATGATATTTTCCATCGCCTGGTTACCAATTACTGCCTTACCGATACGATTCATATCCGCTGCTCTGGGTTTGTATTCGCCCTTGTTGAAGTTTTGAGCTGATATACCATTGATAAAAGTATTAAAACCTTCATCCATCCAGCCATATTTACGTTCGTTTGAACCAACAATCATTGGAAACCAGGAGTGACCAAATTCATGGTCGATAACACCCCAGGCACTTGCTTTTTTAGCTTTCCAGCCACAAAAAACAATACCTGGATACTCCATACCACCAATATTTGTAGCCACATTAACAGCCATTGGGTATGGGTATTCAAACCATTTTGTTGAGTAATGTTCGATTGTTGATTTTACATATTCCACACCACGGCCGTAAGCATCAACACCGTTGCTTTCAATTGGTTGTGCAGAAACAGCAAGACCTTTTCTACCGCTTGGGAAATTAATACGAGCTGCATCTAAAACGAAAGATTTTGACGAGGCCCATGCGGCATCTCTGGCATTGATGATTTTGAATTTCCAGGTTAATTTATCTTTTGCAGGGCGAGATTTTGGATCGGTAACCTCTTCCGCAGATCGGATGTGAACTGTAGCATCACTAGTTTTAGCCGCATTCCACCTTTTAAACTGCTCGGCAGTAAATACCTCTTGTGGGTTTAATAAATCTCCGGAACCCATAACGATGTGTGTTGCCGGAGCAGTAATTGCATAAGTGATGTCGCCATATTCGCAATAAAACTCGCCACCTCCCCAGTAAGGCAAGGTGTTCCATCCTAAAACATCATCGTACACACACATGCGTGGAAACCATTGTGCAATCGCAAAAATTTCACCGTTTTGAGTTGTTAAGTGGCCTGTTCTATCCGAACCTTCTTTCGGAACGATGTAAGAATAATCCATTTTAATGGTAACAACATCGCCATTTGCCGCCAATGGCTGAGCCAACCGAATTTGCATTCTGGTATCTTCAACAATAGAAGTAAATTTTACCGCGGCAGTTTTTTGAGAAACACTAACGTTATTAATTTTATAGCCACCATCAAATTTTTCTCCCTGAGCACCGTAACGACTACGTGCAGGCGTTACTTGTTGCCCACGAGATCCTTCTTTAAAAGTATTCTGATCTAACTGCAACCATAAGTAAGGCAATTTATCGGGACTATTATTTTTATAAGTAATTGTAACCGTCCCGCTAACCATATTCTTGGTTTCATCAAGATTTGCAGTAATGTTATAATCAACCCGGTTTTGCCAATATTTTGCACCCGGGGCGCCATTTGCTGAACGGAATTCGTTACCATTTTGCGTATAAAAAAGTGGCCCAAATGCTTCCGAAGGGCTATAGTTAGTTGCCGGGGCGGTTGAAGTTGTGGTAGCCTGCTGTGCCGTTGCAGAAAATGCAGCAGCAACGCAAACCAAACACATTGTAATTAATTTGTTTAGTTTGATATTCATAATGTTATTTATTTGGCGGCAAATATAAAAAATAAGCACAAAGTGTGTTCTTTGTGCTTATAATGTTACCATACAAGGTTTTAGGCAATTAAATAAAATAAGTTTCGCCGGTTTAATTTGTCTTTTTTAAACTTGGTAAATCCTGTAATTTTCTTTCAGCAGGGGTTAATTTTAACCATGCATGGTAGGCCTGAACAATATAATACGAATATTTGAAAGGTCTTTCTGATTGTACTTTCAGCACAGAGGGGCGGTATAATATCATAAAGTTTTTTAAATCCTGGCCTTCGAGTTTAAGCAAATCGCCAATTGATTTTTCATTGAAGTTTTGGTCTATTTCGGCTAAATACCTTTCACGCTCATCTAATTCGGCTTCTTTTCGTTGCTGGCGCCTATACTTGCCATACCCAAGGTTTAAACTCAAACCACCAACTTTGTCTGTCATCTTTTTCCTGTCCAAGTTACCACCCGTTCCCATTAATGTGTATTTTTCTGCCATTGGGTCGGGCGATAAAATCTCTTTATTAATTTTTACCCCCTGAATATTCACATCGCCCAGATTGGTATTCTTTTCTACCATGTAAATAGTTTTAGGCAACAAATTAGTTAAGTAAAGCGTATCAGTTATATAACCAACTAAAGAAAACTCGAGCAAATCCCCAGTATTCGCAGCAATTGTAAACTTACCTGAAGCACTAGCCGAAGTTATTTTTTTACTATTTAGATTTCTGATTGTAACACCTGGCAAGGAATTAGATTTTTTAGAAAAATCGAAAATAGTGCCTGTACTTACACTCGATTGAGCAAAAACTCCAAGGGGAATGGCAAAAAATAAAACAATGATCAGCTTATACATATCCAAAAATAAATTAGTTTACATGTTAAAATTACCATTTAACATAGTTTAACATTAAACAATGGTATTAACCAAGTGTTTCACTATAACTGTTTTCGTCAAATGAAATTAAAATTGCATGACTATCTTTTTCGATGATTGGGCGTTTAATAGCGCTTGTATTTTCAATTAAATATGCAACTGCTTTTTCTTGATCATCGATGGCGCTTTGCGCCTCTTTCGAAAGTTTTTTCCAGGTGAGTCCTTTCCTGTTGAGCACTGTCTCCCAGCCGAATATTTTGCACCATTCATTTAACTTTTCGGCAGTAATTCCTTTTTTCTTAAAGTCGTGAAATTCGAAATTTATTTTGTGTGCCTTTAACCAATCTAAAGATTTTTTAACTGTATTACAATTTGGTATTCCGTAAACTATCATTATAATTTTTGAGTATTTATGTTTCTCCAAAGATAATAATTGAATTTTTGTGAATGGTTTAATTTTGCATCGAACAGTAAAAGGCCTGTTCTAATTCATTCATCACATTTTTTTAGTTATCCATCACATTTTAAAAATATATTAGCCTTGCCTAAGTAAAATTGCAGCACCAAAAGAAACAAAATGGATTTTAAAGATTTACGCAAAGTTGAGTTCTGGATTTCTACAGCGCTCTATATTTTAGTTATTATTTTACTTATTTCGGGCGCTAACGAAAGAATACGCAATGAAAATTATTACTATTTTCTGAGTGAGAAGATAACATACTCTTATTTCTCTAACTATTTGGTTCCAGAACTGTTTCGTTTCTCAATTTTGTACCTGAGCTTTTTGGCAATAAATTTTTGCATTATGCCAGCTTTTCTGAAGAAACAAAATGTGGTTGCAAATAGTTTTTTACTTGCTGGCTTATTCATCATCGGCGGATTAATTTTCAGTATTTGTAAAACCTACTCTGAAGCCTATACTTTATTCGATTACCCTGATCTTCAGCATGCTTACAACCGAATTTTCTTTAAAGGATATGTTTACAGTATGTGGTCTATTGTTATCATTTCAGCTTACTCAATTATCAAAGCATTTGTAACTTATCTTTCTGAAAATAAAGGTAAAAATGCTGATGAAGAAACCCAAATGAAGGTAGACATTGGCTTCGGACTGGGGTTTTGGTTTGTTGGCCTTTTGCTTTGGATATCAAGCAACTCCGCAATTGAAATTAGTGTTTGCTGGACGCTCGTAATTTTCTCGGCCATTGGCATCTTTATCTACTCAATTTACACTTTGCTACCCCAAAATTTTGCTAAAGAAAAACCATTTAAGGTTTATTTCTGGCAAGTATTTTTCATCTCGATTTTATTAGCTGTTCCACTCGGATTAATTTCTACTTTATTTATCTGGCGGATTGAAATGTTTTTCATCCTATTTCTCTTCCACATGCCAACACAGTTAATAATTAGTGCGCCGCTATCATGGTTTATTTATAAAAAAAGATTGGCGAACAGAACAGAAATAACGACTTTAAAAACTGAATTAGGTAAATCGGATGCAAGCTTAAGTTTCTTGCAATCGCAAATTAACCCACACTTTTTGTTTAATGCTTTAAATACTTTATTTGGAACTGCCTTGCAGGAAAATGCCGAAAGGACCGGCGAAGGCATACAGAAACTTGGCGATATGATGCGTTTTATGCTACATGAAAACATGCAGGATAAAATTTCACTTACCCGCGAAGTGGAATACCTGACCAACTATATCGACTTGCAAAAACTGCGAACTTCCCGCTCTGCAGATATCAAAATCGAAACTCAAATAGATGAGCAGTTAAACAACTTGCAAATTACCCCAATGCTGCTGATTCCTTTTGTAGAAAACGCTTTTAAACATGGAATTAGCTTACAGCAACCCTCACATATTAAAATTACGCTTCAAACAAAAGAGAAAACACTCTATTTCGATGTACATAACAGTATTCATACAAAAGCAGATAACGACCCGGAGAAGTTAAAAAGCGGCATCGGTTTAGAGAATGTTAAACAAAGATTAACACTGCTTTACCATGGCAAACATGAATTGATTATCAGAGAAAGTGCAAAAGAATTCTTTATTCATTTAACTTTACAACTGGATTAAATCATTTTATTAACTAAATAATGACAGCCATTGCAATAGATGATGAACCGATAGCACTTGATATCATCAGATCACATGCTTCAAAAGTGCCTTTTGTAGCGTTAAATGCTACATTCACAAATGCTTTTGAAGCGATAAGTTATTTGCAGGCCAATAAAATTGATTTAATTTTTCTGGATATTAAAATGCCCGACATTAGTGGCATCGACTTTTTAAAGAGTTTGAGTAAGCCACCTATGGTTATTTTTACCACGGCTTATACCGAACATGCGGTGCAAAGCTTTGAACTCGATGCTGTAGACTATTTGCTAAAACCATTTTCACTTTCTCGGTTTCTGAAGGCATGCAACAAAGCTCAGGAACTGTTTAATCTGCGAAATCAAAAAACGGAAGCCAAATCTGAATACATTTTTGTAAAGGATGGTTACGAACAAATTAAGGTCGAACTGGATGAAATTCTATATGTTGAAGCCTCTGGAAATTATACCCAAATTCAACTTAAAGATAAATTGTTAAGTTCGAGGATTACGATAAATGATTTAACCGAAGTTTTGCCAAAAAATGATTTTATTCGTTGCCATAGGGCATTCATCGTGGCAAAAAACAAAATTTCCAAATTTGACAGAAGCCAAATCTGGATAGAAGAAAAAATTATACCGATAGGCGCAACTTATACGGGCATTCAGTTAACTTAATATTCTTACAACATTTAAACATTAACCTCTTTCAACATTCCAACCTTAGCACTATCTTTGCCACATGTCAAGTCAATTAAAAAATCTATCAGATTTTTCTCACACAACAGTTCCGAGTGGTGCCAACTATAAATTTGGAATTATTGTTGCCGAATGGAACGCTGAAATAACAGGTGCTTTATACAATGGTGCGCTAAAAACACTTTTAGAAAACGGTGTTAAGGAAGAGAATATTATCTCTTTACCTGTTCCAGGAAGCTTTGAACTAACTGGTGCAGCCGAGATTCTGCTAAATAAAAAGACAGATTTAGATGCTGTAATTTGCCTTGGTTGTGTAATTCAGGGCGATACAAAACATTTTGATTTTATCTGTGATGCAGTTGCGCAAGGATTAACAAATGTTGGCATTAAATACAGTAAACCGGTTATTTTTGGTGTGCTTACAACCAATAACCTGGAGCAGGCACAAGATCGTGCAGGAGGCAAACATGGCAATAAAGGTGATGAGGCAGCAATTACAGCGATTAAGATGGCCGAATTTTCTGCAAACATTTAACATTGCCTTTTAATAATTATTTGTAACTTAGAGATTTAAAATTATATCTAATGAAGAAAATTGCCATCTTACTATTGGCGGTGTTTTGCACCATTACTATTTTAGAATCTTGCTCTTCGAAACTTTGCCCTGCATATAGCTCGTATCCAGAAGGTAAACGCAGAAGAAACTAATTTTACCTTTTCTCATTTTTAGGTCATTTACAGAACTTTATGTTTTGCGAGGTGTTAACCTATAAAAATACTTATAAAAAACATGACCTGGGTTAACTTAACTTCAATTGAACAGCTTGATGAAATAAAAATCGCGAGCGGTTTTAGCCTCATTTTTAAACATAGCACCCGTTGTTCTATCAGTATGATGGCGAGAAAAAATTTCGAAATGGATTGGGACGTAATCCCCGAGGATACCAAACTTTACTTTCTGGATTTAATTGCCTACCGAGATATTTCTAATAAAATTGCTGAAGTATTTCAAGTTGCACATCAGTCGCCACAAATTTTATTAATTAAAGATGGCGATTGTGTTTTAGAGTCGTCACATAGTGATATCTCTGCAGAAGAAGTTGCTGAAGTTATTGCGGCATAAAATATTAACCTTATAAAAAGAAAAAGGTCGTGAATAAAATTCACGACCTTTTTTTTATCTGTTGAAAAGCAAAATTAAGCTTTGTCTATCTTTAAAATTTTAGAAGTTCTACTTCTTGTTGCCTTACAAAGTTCTACATCATCAGCAAGGGCTTTTCCATAAGTTGGAATCATATCCTTGATTTTCGCTTGCCATTCGGGCGTAGCTAAATCTTCTTTAAAGCAACGTTCTAATAAATCGAGCATAATAGAAACCGCGGTTGATGCACCGGGCGAAGCGCCTAGTAAAGCAGCAATAGAACCATCACCTGCACTTACAACCTCAGTTCCGAATTCTAAAATCCCACCCTTTTTCTCGTCTTTCTTTATCACCTGAACACGTTGCCCTGCATATTCCAATTCCCAGTCTTTTAATTCAGCGGTTGGCAAATATTCTTTCAATGCTTCCAATCTGTCTTCGGGCGATTGCCTAACTTGATCAATTAAATATTTAGTCAAATCAAGATTGTGTAAACCAGCCGAAAGCATTGGGCGGATATTATTAAATTTGATTGATTTAGGTAAATCTAAAAACGACCCATTTTTTAAAAATTTAGTAGAAAAGCCTGCATAAGGGCCAAATAACAAGGCTTGTTTACCATTAATCATCCTTGTGTCCAAATGCGGAACCGACATTGGCGGCGCACCTACTGCAGCTTTACCATATACTTTTGCATGGTGTTTAGCAATGATTTCTTCATTAGTACATTTTAGCCACTGCCCGCTCACAGGAAAACCTCCAAAACCTTTCCCTTCCGGGATATCAGATTTTTCCAGCAATGGTAAAGAACCTCCACCAGCACCAATGAAAACGAATTTGGCAACACGTTTGCGTTTATCCCCGCTTTCTAAATCTTTTACTTTAATACTCCAGTTGTTGTCTTTATTTTTCTTCAAATCGCGAATCTCATGATTGAAAAAGAGGCTCACATTCGATTGTTTTTTAAGATGATTGAACATATCGCGGGTTAGTGAGCCGAAATTTACATCGGTACCCAAATCCATTTTAGTTGCGGCTACCTTCTCACCTTTTTTCCGCCCATCCATAATTAATGGGGCCCAATCCTTTACAACATCGGTATCTTCCGTGTATTCCATATCGCTAAATAAATCACATTTCTGTAAAGCATCATAGCGCTTTTTAAGGTAATCAACATTCTTTTTCCCCCAAACAAAACTCATGTGAGGAATTTTACGAATAAAATTTTCAGGGCTGGAAACTAAGCCTTTTTCAATCAGATAAGACCAAAACTGTTTTGAAACTTCAAAATGTTCTGCAATTTGAACCGCTTTCTTAGTTTCGATAGAACCATCCTTTTTTTCGGGTGTATAATTTAATTCGCAAAAAGCAGAGTGGCCGGTACCTGCATTATTCCAGGCATCAGAACTTTCTGCAGCGGCGATATCAAGTCGCTCGTAAATTTCTATACTTAAGTTTGGTTCTAATTCTTTTAACAAAACACCAAGCGTTGCACTCATTATGCCCGCTCCTATTAAAATTACATCTGCGTCAGTTTTACCAACTGTCTTTTTCTTTTTTGTCATCTTATATTAAAGGAGTTACAAATTTAGAATCATTTTAAACATGTCACGAATTTTTGAGCAACTAATACTCAAAAAATTGCCGAAAAATTAGAAATTAAATTGCAATTTAAGGAGAGATAGCAAAGTTTAATCCAAAAAAAAAGATTTTAAGTATTTTTATATCATTTTAAAGATTAACGAACACCTTTTTTCTTTTAACATTATTTTAACTATGGTTGAAATTAGAAGCGTACTGGCTAATGATGCGGAAGAAATCGTAAATCTCGCTGCTCAGCTAGGGTATGAAACAGATGTAAAAAACCTTGCAGCTAGAATTTCAAAACTAGAATCTGAAATTAATAATTGCATTTTTATTGCAGTAATTGATAAACTGGTGGTTGGTTGGATACAGGGAATTTATACCATTCGGCTGGAAACCTCGCCATTTGTAGAAATTACCGGCCTCGTTGTGGATGTACAGCATAGAAAAATGAATATCGGCAGAAAGCTAATCGCCGAGGTTTTAAAGTGGGCCGGGCAGCTCCACGTCGACCGTGTGGTTGTACGTTCTAATACGATAAGAGTTGAAAGCCATAAATTTTATGAAAAATCTGGCTTCAAATTAAAAAAAGAACAAAAAGTATTCGAAAATAAAATATAGTAATTATGACTGGGAAAGAAGTTTTGAAATTATGGATTGACGCTTTTAACAAGGCTGATGTACAAAAGCTCATCAATCTTTATCAAGAAAATGCAGTAAACCACCAGGTTGCAAACGAACCCGTTGCAGGAAAAGTTGCTATAAGGAAAATGTTTGAAGCAGAATTCGCCAATGCCGAAATGGTTTGCCAGCCCATAAATATTTTCGAAGATGGCGATTGGGCAATAATGGAATGGCAAGATCCTAAAGGTTTTAGAGGTTGCGGATTTTTTCAAATCAAAGATGATAAAATTGTTCTTCAACGCGGCTATTGGGATAAATTATCATTCCATAAATTGTATAAAATACCATTGTAATCGCAATTCAAATAATAGCACAAAGCCTGCGAAAATCCAGAAATTCTCAACACATAATCATTGCCAGAAATTACCACATACTGAAAGTATATTTTTATTAAATTGTATTTAGCCAAAATCATATTCATTCAGGATGAAGTATTTGCCATTATTAATTTGCGCCATTCTTATAGTAGGTTGTTCAAAAGAAAAAACGGATAAAATTCTGTTAGCGCTTGATAAAAAGAAACTTGAAGAAAATATCAATTACGATAAAATTGTTTTCTATAAGTTTTTAAAAATAGCAGTTCGTTCAACTGCTGTTGAAGATACTACCGCTGCCGATTACCAAAAATTCGAGAAACAAACGCGAAGCATTGTAAGCACGATGAACAAGCTGGATACAAATAACAAAGAAAGCATATCAGTAATGGATGCGTTGAGGTTGTATAAAGAGTATCATTCCGTAAAAAATTTTGTAAAAACCACAGATGAAGATATTTTCCCATCGCTAGTTGATGGATTTACAACAATTTACGGAGGTCAAAAACCTAGTCAAAACCTTATCAGTAAGAATGATAAAGTGTATTACCAAAACATAGAGCATGCAGTATTGAGTATGGCCGTTTTAACAACAAGAGATTTAGGCCAGCCTTTTGCTTTATATGAATGTTCTAAAACGCAACCAGAATTGCTGGATGATTCGGAGATTAAAACCTTATTGGAGTTTGTGCGTGGTTTCTTGTTTTTCGGCAACAATTTATTTTACCTATCGGAAGACGGCCTATCTCGGAATATTAAATGGCTTGATAAAAATGAAAATATCCCGCTTCCTTACACGAAGGCGTTTTTTGGTTGGCGAAATTTGGGTAACCAACAAACAAACACTGCTTTCTGTGGAATGAATTACTTATTCAGAGGTTTCGACAGAATGCGAATGGAGCGTAAAGTTGATGAAGAAAGATCGTGGGAAGATTTTGATTCATTTTTAAAAGAGATGAACAAACTTGGCATTCAAAGTGAATTAGTTTGGTTGGTTGATGCTTACCTCAACTTAAAAAGAGAAAATCCCGAAAAATCAATTCCCGCTTTAGAGAAGCTCAAAGCAAGTCCGTTGTTTTCTGCAAGTGAACGGGAAGCGATTCAAAAAACAATTGATTATGTAAAAGAAAGAAAACCTGATGCTGCTTTGAAAGGTGTTTATGATAAAGCTTTTATGGCAAAGTTAGCATCGAAATACATGATTTCGGTTTTAGCAAAAATCAATTGGGAGAAAGTAATGAAAGAAAATAATGTACCGCATACCAAAGAAATTTTTGGTGGGGTAAATAAGTTCAAAGCAATCTCTAATTCGGTAAGTCGGTATACACAACCATCAGCAATTGAAAGTGGCAAAACAGAAATTACTAAAAAAGGCAATGAGTTGTTAGATGGAGCAAAAAATTTATTCAAGTAGAGCTTAGAAATCATATTCAACTAAATATCCAAAATAATTCTGTAACGATAAAACATTACAACCTTCAAACATTTCAATATTACAACATTTCAATCCTAATCCTTAACTTTGTATTATGATTGATTTACCGGTAGTACCTGCTGTAACTGAAGTTAAGCGTAAACCCGATTGGTTACGTGTAAAATTACCTGTTGGAAAAGAATATGCACAAGTTCGAAGCTTGGTAGATACACACAAGTTACATACCATTTGCGAAAGTGGCAATTGCCCGAATATGGGCGAATGCTGGGGTGCAGGTACGGCAACCTTCATGATTTTAGGCAACATTTGTACCCGAAGTTGTTCCTTTTGTGCTGTTGCAACTGGCCGTCCGTTAGCGGTTGATGTTGATGAACCAAACCGAATTGCAAGTTCGGTGAAATTAATGGGCGTAAAACATTGCGTAATTACATCTGTAGATCGAGATGACTTAAAAGATGGCGGTTCAATTATTTGGTCTGAAACTTTACAAGCCATCCGAAGAGAAAGCCCGGTTACAACTTTAGAAACCTTAATCCCTGATTTTAAAGGCCAGTGGGATAATTTATACCGCGTATTAGAAGAGCGTCCTGAAGTGGTTTCTCACAACATGGAAACTGTTAAGCGTTTAACCAGGCAAGTTCGTATCCAGGCAAAATACGACAGAAGTTTAGAAGCTTTGAAACGAATTTCTAAATTCGGGTTGAGAACTAAAACAGGTATCATGCTTGGTTTGGGTGAAACTGAGGAAGATATTTTTGAAGCAATGGATGACTTAGTTGCAAACGGCGTTCATATTTTAACTTTAGGGCAATATTTACAACCAACACGCAACCATCACCCGGTTGTAGATTGGATTCATCCTGATACTTTCGCAATGTACAAGGAAGTAGGCCTATCTAAGGGTTTAAGGTATGTAGAAAGCGGACCATTGGTGCGTTCATCATATCATGCAGAAAAACATTTATTCCCGATTGAGGGCATTGCATAAAGCTCATTATTACAAATTGAGGCAAAAAATGTTTTAGAAATCGCATTCTTAAAGGGAATAGGTTTGTAAAACATTTCTTTGCTTTATGTGTTGAAGATTGTATCTTAGTAACCAATAGTGACTGCATTAAAAAAATTAACCCTAACTGAGCCTGAACTTGTTGTAGCACTGCAATCGAAAGATCCTGCAGTTTTAAAAACATTGTACAGTATGTATTCGTCAGCCCTGTATGGCGTTATTTCCCGTATAATTACCCATACCGAATTAGCTGAAGATGTTTTGCAAGAAACATTCGTTAAGATTTGGCAATCTGCATCACACTATGATAATACAAAGGGCCGTTTATTCACGTGGATGATGAACATTGCCCGAAATCTTTCTATCGATAAGCTTCGATCTAAGGATTTTAAAAATTCACTCAAAAACCAAGATATAGAAAATAACGTAAGTTTCGTTGATGAACAAAACAAGGTAACTTTTAACCCTGATGTTATGGGTGTTAAGCAGCTTGTAGAGAATCTGAAGCCTGATTTACAGTCTGTTCTCGATTTAGTTTATTATAAAGGCTTTACACATGTAGAGGCTGCAGAAAAGTTAAATTTGCCATTGGGAACGGTTAAAACCCGTATCCGATTGGCCATTATAGAATTGAGAAGGAGTTTTAATTGAGCGTGGAAAATTTAAAGGCATATATAGAATCTGGAGTACTTGAACTGTACGTTTTGGGCGATTTGTCGCCCGAGGAAGCGTTGCATGTGGAGGAAATGGCATCTCAATACCAAGAGGTTAGAGATGAATTAGCTGCAATTGAGCAAGCTATGGAGCAATATGCTTTCCAAAATGCAGTGCAACCTCCAGCAGATTTAGAATCTAAATTATTTGAGAAGTTGGGTATTACTGAAGAGGAGGAATTTGAAACTGTAGCTGCTCCGGTTATAAACCAAGAACAGCCTCGTATTATTAGGTTAGATGCCAGTGATGGTAAAATAAGGACATTACGATATGCATTAGTTGCTTGCGTTGCTCTATTGGTTGTAAGTACTGCGGCCTTATTCATTACTTATAACAAATTAAATGATGCACACGACCAGATTGCAAGTCTTAATTTAGACAAGCAAAAATTTGCCGGCGTAGTTAGTCAGTTAGAGTTTGAGAACAAGGGGCTTGATAATATGGTTGCCATGAACGATAGCAAAGAATGGGCAACGATTCGTATGGCCGGACAAACTTTTAGTCCAAAATCCAAAATGAATGTTTATTGGAATAAGAAAGATAAATCTGTTTTAATAAACTACGTTGCCATGGATTTGCCAAAAGCCGATGCAGAGCATGAATACCAACTATGGGCTTTAGTGAATGGAAAACCGGTTAGCTTAGGGGTATTTGGAAAAACCGATTCAACATCTAACGAAGCATTACAGAAGATGCAGGCCATACAAGAAGCACAAGCTTTTGCGGTTACGTTAGAGCCAATGGGCGGAAGTGTTAATCCCACAATGGAGAAGTTAACCGTAATGGGTGGCGTTTAAATATTGCTTTTATTAAAATATTCAATCCCGACAATTAAAAACTGTCGGGATTTTTTTTGCGTTATGATTTCTGTGCGTATTTAACTTCTTCGTAAGGTTGAACTAAAACCCAGCCTTCACCGAAAAATTCTAATTGAAAAGATTCTCCACTGCCCCTGCCAATAAAAGAACCAAAAGTTAGGTTGGTTTTTATGTTTGGCGATAAGTTTTCAGACCATGCTACAGTAGCATTTGGGTCGGTATAAACTGGCTGATTGGCACTAACTTTTAGTAAAATAGGTTCACCATGCGTTGTAATAGCGATATAACCACTACCAGAAAGCCTTACCTGAAACAAGCCACCACTTAACATGCCTGCAATACTTTTCAGCAGCTTAATTTCATTTTTAATGCTGTCTTCTAATGCTAATACATCATTTCCATTAACAAAAATCGATTCATTTTGCAGTTTAATAATTTTAACTTTTTTGCCCTCATCAGCAAGATATAACTTGCCCGTACCAGATGCATGCATTAGCGAGGTGCCTTCACCTGAAATTGCTTTTTTTAATAATCCGCCCAATCCCTTGCTTAGCAAACCTTCTCTTTTAAAATTGATGTTTCCGATATAGGCGACCATCGAGCCTGCTTTGGCCATTATCTTTTGATTTCTCAAATTCACCTCCAGCATGGCTGGCTTCTCTAACTCAAAAAAGTCATTCTCATTTGGGTTTTCTGCAGATTCCTGAATTAATTCATTTAAAGTATACTCTTTTTTTGATTCCATAGTTTGTTTTTTGGTTTTCCTATTTATAAGTATCAATTCGCAAGCCAAAATGAGATTGATTAAATCTTTAACACGTTAATATTGAGTGGTAAAAAAATATGCCATAGCTTATTATGAATTATAAATGTATTTGTTTGCAAAATCACGTCAGTTGCTTCAATTCAATAGGTACCTGCCTTGCAACTTCCGATGCACTAACAACAAACTTATCCCCGGCAAGGCTATCTCCAGCCCTGCCGTGAATGTAGCAGGCTAAAATTGCTGCATCAATTGATGAGTAATTTTGAGCAAGGAAAGCAACAGTAATCCCGGTTAAAACATCGCCCATACCACCTTGTGCCATCGCCGGATTCCCGGTTGGATTGATGTAAACTTTCCCATCTGCTGAGCAAATGAAGGTAAATTGATTTTTAAGTATGATAATTATCCTAAGTTCTTTTGCTTTTTCTTTCGCTGTTTGAAGTCTTGACCACCAGTTTTTGTGTTCGCCAAATACCCTGTCGAATTCTTTCATATGTGGTGTGAGGATAGAATTTTCGGGTATTTTTTCGATAAAATCAGGCCTGTTACTGAGCATATTTAATGCGTCGGCATCTAAAACTAACGGTTGGTTACTAATTAAAATGCCCGCTAGTAAAGTTTCATTTGCGGCAGAAACACCCAAGCCCGAACCAATGGCTATCGCCTGATATTTATCTAGGTTTTCAACTCTGGTATACTCATCACGTGGCAAAGCCATAACCTCGGGCAAAGTTGAATTTAGGGCAACAATCCCGCTTTGCGGGATGCATGCAGTTGTTAAACCTGCACCTGCACTTAAACTAGCCAGGCACGATAGCAATGCTGCTCCCATGGTGTTCGTATTGCCGGCAACAATTAGCGCATGGCCGTATGTGCCTTTATGGGTAAATAATTTTCGTGGCTTTAAAATAGCCTGGATATCACTTTCCTCAAGTAAATATAAATCAGAATCTTGCTTTTGTATAAAATCTTCCGCCAGGCCAATATTTACGACTTCATAGTGCTGCGTTGCAACTGCCGATTCGGGGAAAAAAAAATTAATTTTTGGACGTTGAAAACAGATGGTTTTATAGGCTTTTATCCCATTATAATTTCCAGAAATTTCGCCTTCAGCGGGAAAACCTGTGGGCACATCTACCGCGTAGATTTTTTTATTCAGCTTATTTATATATTTCACCAGTTCAGCATAATCGCCCGTCAAAGGTTTATTCAGGCCTGAACCTAAAATGGCATCAATAATAATATCGGCTTTAACATTTTTTAAGTCGGCAATTTTATCAATAACTACTTTTTTACATTTCGACTCATCCAAACGTTGCAAATTAATCGAAAAATCCACGGTTTGCTTTTCGCTAAAATTGATAACATATACCTTAACATTTTCGCAGCCATTGTGTAAAAGCAGGTGCGCAATTGCTAAGCCATCGCCACCATTATTACCCTTTCCACAAAAGATTGCAATGTTTTTTGTGGCATCAAATTCATCGCGGAGAAAACTTTGCACGAATGCCCGGGCCGCTTTTTCCATTAAATCGATAGATGCAATGGGTTGGCTGGCAATAGTAAATTCATCCGCAATGCGCATTTGAGCTGAAGTAAGCAGTGTTTGCATAGAACTAATATATGATTATCTGCTTATAATATAGATTTGAGAAGTATTGTTTCAACATAGATATTCTAGTGCAAAATTTACAAAATATGTGCAACATTAAACATGAGCAATCCTTCGCAGATTACTCGTTATACTTTTTAATGCTAATTAACAGGCTATATATCAACTAGATTAAGCCAAAATTTACCTAGAAAAGAATAAAAATTGCTACATTAAACAACCAAACGAATTAGATAATCTTTCCGGGCAGATTAGTTAATCTATTCAATTTTTTGAATTAAATCTTTAAGATGAAACAGAAAGATGTTTTAAAGAAGACACTTACTCCTTTTATGCTTTGGGGTTTGGGCGTTGGCTATGTAATCTCGGGTATGTATTTCGGCTGGAATCTTGGGCTGGAAAAAGGTGGAACTTTAGGTTTAGCCATTGCAACTGCTGTGGTTATGGTAATGTATGCCTCCTTTAGTCTCAGTTATGCAGAGTTGGCCTGCGCCATACCAAAAGCTGGTGGCGTTTTCGATTATGCCAATAAAGCACTCGGTAAAAACTGGGGGTTTATTGCAGGAATTGCCCAAATGGTCGAATTTATTTTTGCACCACCCGCCATTGCATTTGCTATTGGTGCTTACTTCAATGCCTTTTTCCCGCAAGTGCCCATATTAGCAAGCGCCATTGCCGTATACTTTGTTTTTACCGCCCTGAATATTTACGGCGTAAAAGCAGCCGCTTCGTTTGAGGTAATTATTACCGTTTTAGCCGTTGGCGAGTTGTTGTTATTCTCAGGAATTACGCTTCCTAAGTTTCATTCCGAAAATCTGGCTCGCAATAGTTTCCCGAACGGATGGAGCGGCGTTTTTGCCGCAATTCCTTTTGCCATTTGGTTTTTTCTGGGGATTGAGGGCGTAGCTAACGTTGCAGAGGAAACTAAAAACCCACAGAAAGATATCAGCAAAGGTTTTGGTTGGGCCATTTTCACATTGGTTGTACTCTGCTTTTTAGTCTTCATTTCTACCATAGGCATTGGAGGTTGGGAGGCCATAGTTTACAAAAACGGCAAATCGGGCGAAACATCAGATTCGCCTTTACCTTTGGCACTTTCAATGATTACGGGCGATAACCACCTGATGTATCATCTGCTAATTACGGTTGGATTATTCGGTTTAGTAGCCTCGTTCCACGGTTTGGTTTTAGCTGCCGGTCGTTCTACTTACGAGATGGGGAAAGCGAAAAGTATTCCTTCGATTTTAGGTAAAATTTCGCCTAAATTTCAAACGCCGGCAAATGCATTAATAGGCAATATGGTTATCGGAATAATTGCTCTGCTATCCGGACAAACTGCCGAAATCATTATCATCTCAGTATTTGGAGCATTAACTTTATACATCATATCCATGATTTCGGTAATCGTTTTGCGCAAGCGAGAACCCGAGATGAACAGACCATTTAAAGTTCCTGTTTACCCGCTTTTTCCAATCGTGGCGTTACTGATTGCATGCGTTTCTTTCATCGCAATGCTGATTTATAATCTTAAATTAGGATTAATATTTTCGGGTATTGTTTTAGGCATATTTCTTCTATACAAAATTTTTAAAAAGGCAGATTAATGAGTACAAATAAAGAAATTCTGGAATTCGTTAAAAACCATCCGTCAGGAAAAGTTAAAGTTGCCGTTGCCGATATCGATGGTGTTTTGAGAGGAAAATACATCGCTGCTGAAAAATTTGCATCACTTTTAGAGGGAAGATTGGGTTTCTGCGATGTTACTTTCGGCTGGGATGCCGGAGATATAGCTTACGATAACGGAAAATATACAGGCTGGCATACCGGCTATCCTGATGCACAGGTTAAAATCGATATCTCAACATTCCGCAAAATTCCATGGGAAAATGATGTACCTTTTTTTCTAGGCGATTTTATTGATGATAAAGATGTGGTGAATTTTGTTTGCCCCAGGCAGTTGCTTAAAAAAATAACTTCTGAATGTGAAGCTTTGGGATTTTCCCCTTTCTTTGCTCAGGAATTTGAATGGTTTAATTTTTCTGAAACACCCGAATCTGTCCAGGAGAAAGGTTTCAGTAACTTGAAACCCTTAACACCCGGAATGTTTGGCTACTCTATTTTGAGGAGCACTTTGAAAAATGAGTTTATGACTGATTTATTTGATTTACTCAATAAATTCAATATTCCGATTGAGGGCTTACATACCGAAACCGGTCCGGGCGTTTACGAAGCTGCGATTATGTACGCACCGATTTTAGAGGCGGCAGACAAAGCAATATTATTTAAAACATCGGTAAAGGAAATTGCTTACAAACACGGCATATTAGCCACATTTATGGCGAAATTTAATGAGAATTTGCCGGGCTGCAGCGGACATGTTCATCAAAGTTTATGGGATAAGAACAATAAGACCAACCTTTTTTACGATGAAAAAGACGACAATAAAATGAGTGAAACGATGAAAAGTTACATTGCAGGGCAGCTGCATTGTTTGCCTCATATTTTACCTATGATTGCACCAACAATCAACAGCTACAAACGTTTGGTTGAGGGTGCATGGGCACCAACAACCGTTACGTGGGCAATTGATAACCGAACAACGGCTTTAAGAGCTTTACCGGGAAGCAAAAAAGCAACACGTTTGGAAACCCGGATTGTAGGTGCTGACACTAATCCTTACCTCGCAATTTCAGCTTGCTTAGCGGCAGGAATGTACGGTGTAAAAAATAAATTGAAACTGGAACAGCCCGCTACAGAAGGTAACGGCTATACTGATTTATCTAACGGTGATTTATCCCGAAATTTATTCGGAGCCACGCAAAAAATGAAAAGTTCTGATTTAGCCAAAGAGCTTTTAGGAGCCGATTTTGTTGAGCATTTTACCATGACAAGAGAATGGGAATGCAAACAATATGCAAAAGTGGTAACCGATTGGGAGTTGAAAAGGTACTTGGAGATAATATAAAACCTAAGTCAATCAACGGCCGTCACCCTGAATTAATTTCAGGGTCTTTATAGCATGAAAGATGCTGAAATAAATTCAGCATGACGATATAAAAAAACAAAGGCCTTAGATGCCCTCAAATGTCTAAGGTGGTGAAAAAACAAAAAATAAACATCAAATGATATTCGATAAAATCCATCAGTTTAATTTTCCGACAACTATTCGTTTTGGTGCGGGTGCGGTAAAAGAATTGCCTGCTTACTTGCAAAAAAATAATTTAAAAGCACCCTTAATCGTAACCGACCCGACCATTACAGCCTTACCGTTTTTTAAAAAAATTGTTGAAGATTTAAAAGCGAAAAATATCTCGATTGAGGTTTTCAGCGACATTCATAAAAATCCTGTAAAAAGCGACGTTTACAAAGGCGGGGTTGCCTGGGATGCTACAAATCGCGACAGCATTATTGGTATTGGTGGCGGTGCAGCCTTGGATGTTGCCCGTGCCATCGTACTACGTGTAAACCATCGTGAAGATTTATTTAAATATGATGATTTAATTGGTGGCGATATTTACGTTACCAATGAAGTTCCGCATTTTATAACCATTCCAACTACTTCCGGAACGGGTAGTGAAGTTGGCCGAAGTGCGATTATTGCCGATGATGAAACCCATCAAAAGAAGATATTGTTTTCACCTAAACTAATGGCTAAAATCGTTTTTGCCGACCCCGAACTAACGATGGAATTGCCGCCATTTATTACTGCAGCGACCGGAATGGATGCTTTAACGCATAACATGGAAGCGTATCTGGCGAAGAATTTCCACCCGATGTGCGATGGAATTGCCCTGGAGGGAATTTCCTTAATTAAAGATTCAATTGTTCAGGCAACGAATAATCCCGATTTAGAAAGTCGCAGCAAGATGTTGATGGCATCAATGATGGGCGCCATCGCTTTTCAAAAAGGTTTGGGTGTGGTGCATTCGTTGGCACATCCGCTTTCATCACTTTTAGATACCCATCATGGTTTAGCGAATGCCGTTAATATTCCTTACGGTATGCAGTTTAACATTGAAGGTTTCGAAAATCGTTTCAGTAAAATTGCCCGTACTCTGGAATTGAAAGACGAAACCGGAGATGCAGTTGTAAAATATCTGTTCGATTTAAATTCTAAAGTTAACATTCCGCACAAATTGAGTGATATTGGCGTTAGAAATGAACATATTGAAACGCTTGCTGATTTGGCTTTTGCAGATTTTGCGCATCCGAACAATCCAAAACCGGTAAGCAGGGAAGATTTTAAACAATTGTATTTGAAAGCTTTGTAAAAAGCCCCACCCAACCCTTCCCAAAAGGGAGGGCTAAAGAGAAACAAAAAATAAGGCGCTATTTAAATAAAAGCAAAATGTCTGAGCAAAATAATATAAACGCTTTAAATTCCTCCCCTTCGGGGAGGTTGGGAGGGGCTTATATCATTGGCGTTACCGATTGCAGCAAATTCGACATTTACCGCAATTGGGTTTTAGCCTACAATGAAAATGTAGAAGTTATCCAGCTTGGTTATAAACTAAATAATTTCGATGAGATTGAGCAATGCCACGGCATCGTTTTAACCGGTGGAGAAGATGTTCATCCACGATTTTATAATTTGCCTGAATATTATCCTTATTGTTATGACGACGATATTGATGAGCAACGTGATGAATTTGAGTTTAAAGTTTTGGAATACACCGAAAAAAACAAAATTCCTGTTTTAGGGATTTGCCGCGGCATGCAGGTTGGCAACGTATTTTTCGGCGGAACTTTAATTCCTGACATTCCCACTTGGGGGAAATTTGACCATTCAAAAATGCCTGATAAAAGCGACCGTTATCATGAAGTTATCGTTAACCCGTCTTCTTGGTTGAACAGAATTGTAAACACGGATAAAGGTTTGGTTAACAGCAACCACCACCAAAGTACCGATAGAACCGGAAAAGGTTTGGTTGTAAGTGCCGTTTCTCCTGATGGCGTTACTGAGGCAATTGAAAGACTTAATCCGTCAGGTAAATCGTTTCTTCTATTTGTGCAATGGCATCCTGAAAGATTAAAAGACCAACAAAGTCCGTTTAGCAAAAATATACACGAGGCATTTATTAATGCAACTAAATTAAATATTAAGCACAGGTTAAAAAGGATAAACACAGATATTTAGCGGGGCACTTAATTTGTATTAAACCATCAAACCTGTGTTCATCTGTGAAAATCTGTGGTAAAAATAAAAAGTATGCAAATCATCAATCCGGCAACAGAAGAACTAATATGTACTTTACAGGAGGATAATCAGGCCGTTCTCGAAAATAAATTTAATACTTTAAAAAAAGCCCAACCTGTATGGGCAACTAAATCTCTGCAAGAGAGAATAAGCATAATTTCTACCTTTTGTAATTTATTGGAAACTGAAGTGGAGGATTTAGCTGCGATTTTAACAAGCGAAGTTGGTAAACCGACCCAGCAATCACGCAACGAAATAAATGGTGCGAGAGCTAGAATAAAGTGGATGCTCGGCAATGCGGAAAAATACCTTGCCGATGAAGTTATGGTTGAAGAACCCGGCTTAAAAGAAATTATAAAATACGAATCGCTTGGTGTGGTATGCAACATCTCAGCTTGGAATTACCCTTATCTCGTGGGTGTAAATGTGTTTATCCCCGCTTTGTTAAGTGGTAATGCGGTGATGTACAAACCATCAGAATATGCAACTTTAACGGGTTTACAAATTGAAAAATTATTGAAAAAGGCAGGTGTTCCTGATGAGATTTTTCAAGTTGCCATTGGAGGAAGAGAAACGGGGTCCGCATTGCTTAATATGAATTTCGATGGCTATTTTTTCACTGGCTCGTACAAAACCGGGAAGTACATTTACGAAAAAGTAGCATCAAAAATGGTTCCTTGTCAGCTGGAATTAGGTGGGAAAGACCCTTTGTACATTGCTGAAGATGTGGCAGATGTTGGAAATGCCGCTATCGGAACGGCCGATGGTGCATTTTACAACAACGGACAAAGCTGTTGTTCGGTGGAGCGAATTTATGTTCACGAGAAAAACTACGAAGATTATTTAACTGCATTTGTTAACGAACTACAAAGCTGGAAAATTGGTCTACCGTCTTCTGATGGCGTTTATTTAGGCTCGTTAACCAGAAAAGACCAGATAGCAGTTTTAGAAAATCAGATTAAAGATGCCTTGAATAAAGGCGCTCGGCTAATGAGTGGAGGCAAAGCTATTGAAGGCAAAGGTTACTTTTTCGAACCTACCGTTTTAACCGATGTAACCAACGATATGTTGGTGATGCAGGAAGAAAGCTTCGGCCCCGTTATTGGCATAATGAAAGTTAAAAATGATGAAGAAGCCTTAAAAATGATGCAGGATACTGATTATGGTCTAACTGCATCAGTTTATACGGCCGACCAATCCCGGGCAGAGAAAATTTTAAGTCAGCTAAATACCGGCTCGGGCTATTGGAATTGTTGCGACCGCGTTAGCGCAGCATTACCATGGAGCGGACGCAAGTATTCGGGTATCGGCACTACCCTTTCACACCAGGGTTTGCGGGCTTTTACTAAACCAAAAGCGTATCATTTAAGGGGTTAACTTATGCAAAGTGATTTCGAAAACAATTTAATCGAGGGTGAAATAGCCGACTACCTTTTAACTGATGAAGGGATACTTATTTCATACAGCAAAAGTGTTTTACGTACTGTGAAAAACATCAGTGAAAATGTAGATTTGGTTAAGAAAATCACTGATAACAAACCTGTACCACTTTTAATTTACCTTAAAAATTCACCCGTTCCTGATAAAGAGACTCGGAAATTCTCTACAGAAAAGCTTCCCGAAATTTATAGTGCAATGGCAATGGTTTCAAAACCCGGACTGTCGCAGTTTATTATGAAAATACTTTTCAAATTTCAAAACCCGCCCATCCCTATCAAATCATTTACCGATGATGAAAAAGCAATGGCGTGGCTAAAGCGTTTTTTGTAAACCACATCTAAATCTTTTTTAATAAATTGCGAATTAATACTTATTCGGTTAATCCGCAATTTATTATTGAATGAAAAAACTAGTCCTGATTATTTCCTACTGCATTTTCGCAGTCAGCACATACGCTCAAACCTTAGTAAACGAAACTGAAATTGGCGATGCCGAAACTGCAATTTCAACAAGTCCAATTGCTATCATTCCTGAACCGGTTTCGTTAATGAAAAAAGCCGGAACCTTTACTTTGCCAGAAAATATTAGTATTCAGACATCAAAAAGTGAAGATTTAAAACAGTCAGTTGCATTACTGTCCGAGCGAATTGAGCGGGCAACCGGTAAATTCGTAAGTTCAGTCACCACTGCAAATCATCCAACAATAAAGTTCGTTTTAAATACTCAGGATGATATTCAGCTAGGTTTAGAAGGCTATAAGTTAAATGTAAATCCAACACAGATAGTTATAACAGCAAACAAACCTGCCGGGATATTTTGGGGCGTACAATCTTTAATTCAACTTTTCCCAGCCGAAATTGAAAGCAAAGAAGTTGTTGCAAATGTGAAATGGAAACTGCCATGCGTTGATGTAGTTGACTACCCAAAATTAGGTTGGAGAGGACTAATGTTCGATGTTGCCCGCCACTTTTTTACAAAAGATGAAGTGAAACAGTTTATCGATAACATGGTACGCTACAAATTCAATCTTTTGCACTTCCATTTAACTGATGATGAAGGTTGGAGAATCGAAATTAAAGGCTTGCCAAAACTAACTGAAGTGGGCGCCTGGAGTGTTCAAAAAACCGGCACTTTTGGCGATTTCATTCCTCCGACACCAAATGAACCGCGTAACTACGGAGGTTTCTACACACAAGATGATATTAAGGAATTGGTTCAATATGCGCAAGAGCGCTTTGTCAATATCATGCCCGAAATTGATGTTCCGGGACATAGTTTAGCGGCCATTGCTTCATATCCGGAGTTATCATGTACACCCGATGCGGTAAATTACAAAGTTCGTTCGGGCGAAAAAATTATGGATTGGAGTCGTGGTGCGCCACCAACAGCTTTGGTTGATAATACGCTTTGCCCTGCCAATGAGAAAGTTTATGTTTTTCTCGATTCAGTGATTACCCAAGTTGCAAAACTATTCCCGTTTGAATACATACATATGGGCGGCGATGAAGCACCGCATAATTTTTGGGAGAAAAACGACCAGGTAAAAGCGCTGATGCAGCGTGAGGGATTGAAAACCATTCCGCAGGTTCAGGCTTATTTTGAAAAACGAGTGGAGCAAATTGTGGTTTCAAAAGGAAAGAAATTTATGGGTTGGGATGAAATTTTAGAAGGTGGTGTTTCGCCGACAGCTTCAGTGATGAGCTGGAGAGGTATAAAATATGGTATTGATGCCTCGAAAGAAAAACATAATGTGGTAATGAGCCCGACAGATTTTGCCTATCTCGATTACATGCAGGCAGACGCTATCACTGAACCCAAAGTTTATGCATCGCTAAGATTAAACAAGGCTTATCAATTTAATCCTGTTCCGGCCGGTGCGGACCCGAAATATATCATCGGCGGACAAGCAAACCTTTGGACGGAACAGATTTTTACTTTTCGCCAGGTTCAATATATGCTTTGGCCAAGAGCTTTTGCTATTTCAGAATCGGTTTGGAGCCCGATTGAAAAGAAAAACTGGACTAATTTTGTCGACAGAACGGAGCAACATTTCAAACGTTTGGATTTAGCCGAAATAAAATATTCACCGGCCATTTACGACCCAATTATTAATGTAAAACGTTCGCCTGATAAGCAGTTAATGATTGAATTAACCCCCGAGGTTGATGGTTTGGATATTTATTACAGCTTCGATAATTCTACACCCGACCGCTTTTATCCAAAATATACAGCAGCATTAATTCCGCCAAAGGATGCGAGTTTATTGCGTATAATCACTTACCGCGGTAAACAACCTATTGGCAGATTGATTAGCATTCCGGTTGCAGATTTGCAGAAAAGAGCAAGATAATGGGAAAAGAAATGGAACGAAAATTTCTTGTAAATCATAACAAATGGCAAGATTTAACTAAACCTGAAGGCAAACAATTGCGTCAGGGTTATATTTTAAGCGACCCGAATAAAACTATTCGCGTAAGAATTGCCGATAAACAGGCCTGGCTAACCATTAAGGGGATTTCAGTCGGTGCAACTAGATTGGAATATGAATACGAAATCCCTTTGGAGGAAGCCGCTGAATTACTCGATAACTTCTCAGAAAACGAACTCGAAAAAACACGCCACGAAATTACTTACGCAGGAAAGCTTTGGGAAATAGATGTATTTTCTGGAGATAATGATGGCTTAATTGTGGCAGAAATTGAGTTACAAGCAGAAGATGAACAATTCGATTTGCCGGATTGGATTGCTGAAGAAGTTACCCACGAGAAGAAATATTACAATTCAAATTTAACAAAGCATCCTTTTAAAGATTGGCGCTGATTTGATTTAAGAACTCAAATCGTCTAATTTTTTATATTAGTTAAAATAAAATAACTAGCGTTTGACGGATTTCACCTCGTAATTCCGAACACAATGTAGAGCTGGGCCGATGTATCACCAGTTGACCAAAGCGGATTTAAACCAACAGTTAATTTACAAAATGCACCTTATAACAAATGGCTAGATTTTATTTTAGATGATATCAACAGGAGATAGCATCAGAAAGCTGCCTGTTCAAAAATAAAAACCTATAAAACTACTATCATTCAAACTCAATTCCTATATTAGTTTTTTCAAAAAATCATCCTTGTTTAAATTTTGAAATTGGATATCCCTAAAAATCCTTTTTCTACAATAAAAAAACTTTAAACAATTACATAAAACAAAAGGATGAAAACAACTAAATTTTTAATGAGTATGGTTTTTGCGGCTACGCTGTTTTTTGCAGGCTGCTCACCAAAAGATGCAGATATTCAGGCTGCAATCCAAACTAAAGAGGCTGCAGGAATTACCGTTGCAGTAGCAAAAGGCGCAGTTACGTTATCGGGAGAAGTTGCCGACGAAGCTGCAAAAGCAAAAGCAGAAGAAATTGCGAAGGCAGAAAAAGGCGCTAAATCTGTAATTAACAGTTTAACGGTTAAGCCTATTGCAGCACCTGTAGTAATTGCCGAGGACACAGTTTTAATTAGGAATGTTGCCGATGCTACTAAAGATTTCCCAACGGTAAAAACCGCTATAAAAGATGGCGTTGTTACACTAACCGGCGAAATCAAAAAAGAACATTTAATAATATTAATGCAAAACTTAAGTGCTTTAAAACCCAAAAAAATCGACAATAAATTAACAGTAAAATAATTTAACAATGGCATTACAAGATAAATATAAAGCATTAACCGATGCAGCAACCGCAGCCGGAATAACTGATTTGGCAGTACGCGAACAAGATGGCATTTTGTACGTAGATGGAACCGCAGCTGATGGCGCAACAAAAGATAATTTATGGGAAATTTACAACCAAATAGATCCTAATTTTACATCCGGAGATTTGGTTTTGAATGTAAATGTAGCGATAGATGCGGCCGTAACACATGCAAAGGTAGTTACGCAAAGCAGCAACCTAAATATTCGTAAAGGCCCGGGAACTGACCAACCCATTGTTGGTAAAGCTGCCCACGGCGAAATTATTACCCTGGTGAACCGAAGCAATGATTTATGGTGGCTGGTAAGAACAAAAGATGGTGAAGAGGGTTATTGTTATGCTCAATATCTTGAAGCACAGGCTTAGTCTGATAAGTATTCACATAAAAAAACCGCAGCTAATTGCTGCGGTTTTTTTTATGTCGTCATTTCGAGTGTCGGCGAGAAATCTTTAAATTAAACTTTACCTGAATGCTACTAGTCTTGATCAGGAAGTATATAGCGAACTTAAAACGACCGATTTAACAGCTACTGCTATGTGCTTCGAAATGCCGTAACTTTTTACAATCCCATTTCTTTTTTCAGGAACTTTCCGGTTAAGCTTATCGGATTTTGAACCAAACCTTCGGGCGTACCTTCGAATAAAATTCTCCCGCCACCTGCACCACCTTCTTCACCTAAATCGATAACCCAATCGGCAACTTTTACAACATCTAAATTATGTTCTATTACCAGAATCGTATTGCCTTTATCAACCAATTCCTGAAGCACACCCAACAAAACATTAATGTCTTCAAAATGCAGGCCCGTTGTTGGTTCATCTAAAATATAAAAAGTTTTACCTGTATCTTTTTTAGAAAGTTCTGTAGCCAGTTTAACACGTTGTGCCTCACCACCAGATAAAGTAACAGACGATTGACCTAAAGTAATGTAACCCAAACCAACATCTTTTAAGGTTTTAATTTTTCGATATATAATCGGAATATGTTCGAAATAAACGCAGGCATCTTCAATACTCATATCCAATACATCACTGATAGATTTTCCGCGGTAACGAACTTCCAAAGTTTCACGATTGTATCTTTTACCGCCGCATTCTTCACAAGGCACCTGTACATCAGGAAGGAAGTTCATTTCGATAACCTTCATTCCGCCACCCTGACAAGTTTCGCAACGGCCACCCTTTACGTTAAATGAAAAGCGACCGGGCTTGTAACCACGAATTTTTGCTTCAGGCAATTGTACAAACAGGTTTCTGATATCAGAAAAAACGCCTGTATAGGTCGATGGATTTGAACGAGGTGTTCTTCCAATCGGCGCCTGGTCGATTTCAATAACTTTATCAATTTCTTTTAATCCGCTAATTTTCTCGTAAGGAAGCGGTGTTTTCTTCGCTCTGAAAAAGTGATGGTTTAAAATCGGATACAAAGTTTCGGTTATTAAACTCGATTTACCGCTACCCGAAACACCGGTTACAGCGATAAATTTACCCAAAGGAAAATCGACAGAAACTTCTTTTAAATTATGGCCGGTAGCTTTAATAATTGAAAGTTTATGTCCGTTACCTTTTCTACGTGTTTTTGGCGTTTCGATGCTCTTCTTACCGTTTAAATAAGCAGCCGTTAAGGTATTCGATTTTAAAATTTGCTTTGCGGTTCCTTCGGCAACAATTTGTCCGCCGTGAATACCCGCACCAGGACCCACGTCAATAACCCAATCAGCCTCTAAAATCATGTCTTTATCGTGTTCTACAACCAAAACGGTGTTTCCCAAATCACGTAAGTTTTTTAAAGCATTTATTAATCGCTCATTATCCCGCTGGTGCAAACCAATACTCGGCTCATCGAGAATGTACATTACATTCATTAGTTGCGAGCCGATTTGTGTAGCCAAACGAATTCGCTGGGCTTCACCGCCCGAAAGTGTACGAGCTGTTCTATCTAAAGTTAAATAAGTTAAACCAACATCGGTTAAGAAACCAATTCTGGCTTTAATTTCCTTTAAAATTTCTTTTGCAATAATATTTTGGCGCTCAGATAATCTTTCATCAACGTTTTCGAACCATTTGTGCAAATTGGTTATATCCATCGAAGCCAAATCGAAAATATTCATACCGTCGACCTTGAAATGCAGACTTTCTTTTTTTAATCTTGCGCCATTACATTCAGGGCAAGTTTTAAGTTTACGAAAAGCTTCCATATCATCAACTGCATTCTCTCCTCTTTTTTCGTTTTGTTCTTCGAGCATTTTAATTATGCCATCGAAGGTGATGTTATAATTCTGAACGTTCCATTTGTTATACTCAACCTCAACCTTTATTAAATCAGGCGTTCCGTTTAAAATGATATTGATAACCTCATCGCTAAGTTTCTCAATAGGGGTTGATAAAGAAAAATTATATTTTTTAGAAAGGGATTTTAAAACCTGAAACATCCACGTATCACGGTATTCGCCAAGCGGTGCTAAACCACCGTTTAAAATACTCAGTTTCGGGTTCGGCATAACCGATTCCTTATCCACAACGAAAATATAACCCAAGCCGTCACAACGTTCGCAGGCACCATAAGGGGAGTTAAACGAAAAACTATTCGGCTGAGGTTCATCGTAAGAAATACCTGTGGTGGGGCACATTAAGAACTTGCTGAAATGGGCAACATTATTATCCTTATCGCTAATCTTTATCACACCTTTGCCCATTTTCATTGCCGTTTGAAGCGAATCTAAAAGGCGCTTTTTATCTTTTTCATCAATAATTAAGCGGTCGATAACCACTTCAATGTCATGAATTTTATATCTGTCGACCTGCATTTTTGCAGTAATGTCTTTTATCTCCCCATCTACGCGAACTTTGACATAGCCCTGTTTACGAACCTGTTCAAATAACTCGCGGTAATGCCCTTTTCTACCCTTTACAATCGGCGCTAAAATATTTACGGCTACACCATCAAATTTTTTATAAATATTATTTAGAATCTGATCTTCACTCATGCGCTCCATTTTCTCGCCTGTATTATAGGAATAGGCATCAGCAACGCGTGCATAAAGCAAACGCATGAAATCGTAAATCTCGGTAATGGTACCAACAGTAGAGCGGGGATTTTTACTGGTCGTTTTTTGTTCAATGGCAATAACCGGACTTAAGCCCGAAACTTTATCAACATCGGGGCGTTCCATGCCACCCATAAACTGGCGACTATAAGCACTAAATGTTTCCATGTAACGTCGCTGGCCTTCGGCATAAATGGTATCGAAAGCCAGAGAAGATTTACCGCTACCACTTAAACCGGTTATTACAACCAGCTGGTTTCGGGGGAAACTCACATCAATATTTTTTAAATTATGTACCCTTGCTCCGTAAACTTCAACATCTTTTTGCTCACCAAGGTCGATAGATTTATTGCTCATATGTAATTAAAAAATTGGGAGGATTTCGGGTCAAAAATTACCCGAATACCAATCTGCAAAAATGCTAAAAATTTTATCAAAAAGAAAGCGCAAGTAAAGCTGTATTAAGGATTAATTGTCATAATGCCGGCTTCTGTTTCTAAGAAAACCCGATGATAAACCAAAGCGCATATAACCATAACTATCTTTAAAATAAATGTTGTAATTATCTTCTCCGTAATAACCTGCAGCAGCCATTAAAAATACATTATGCATAAAAGGAAAACTGTAATTAAAACTAACTTCGGTATTTAACCTCCTGCCAGCATTCCAAATATTTTTTTCCGGAATTTTATTTACGGCATAACTTACTTCAGCATTTAAACGCCAGGTTTCTTTTTCTTCTTTATAACTGCTATTAATTTTTGATTTCTTTTCAATTTCATCATAACGCCTTAACGAAAAGTTGTAGAGTATTCTGGTGAAGCCAAATCCATCATCAAGGGCTGGCTCATAGCGAAACCATTTGTACCATTGAAAACCCGCACGGTGATTCAGCGAGTAATAACTTCCATCAGTATTCGCAGCCTTGAAATTACCGAAGCGATAAGAAAGTGTTAAATAATTGGCATTAAAATTACCTGTTCTCGTATTAATACTGCCATCATCATTTCGGGGCGAAGCATCCTGGCCGTTAGAATGATGGGTAAAAGCCAGTTCTGCATATTTATAATGCTCAGGATTCGGATTTAATCTTGCATAAAGCGCACCACCCAAGCGATAACTCGGCGTTCGAACGGCAGCAGAAAACTCGTTTCGAACACGAACCGTAAAATCAGGAATTATGGCAAAGGCAACAGGCGATTTATAACTTCCAAAAAGCATGTAGGTTGTAGTTAACCGTCCATTGATTACATATTTGGAAGGAGCGCCAATTTCGCCACCCGGCGATGTATAAGCTAAATCGGCATTCTCCTTATATAATTGAATGTAAGCTTTGTTGGCAAGTTCTCTTTTAACAGCAAGCGAATCATTATCGATGCTTTGCGCAAAAACAAATAAGCAGGAAAGATTTAGAAAAATGAATGAGAGGAGATGTTTTTTCATTAACCAATAAACGTTGATAATTGCTTGTTGGTTTTGCAATTTTAGAGAAATACTCTATGTTTAAGTATATGCGTTCAAAATAATTCATAAAATAAAAATATCAAGAAATCATTCTAAAGATTTTAGTTCAAATGGATTATAAAGCATTCATAAATAAAGAAAATCAACGGTCGTGTTGGTGGTGTGGGGCAACAGAATTGACTGGAGAACACAAATTTAAAAAGAAGGATTTGGAAAGACTCTACGGCAAAGGAGTCGATTTCCGGACTTCGGACGTTAATCTAATAGATTATAGGTCAAACAAAACATCAAAACGACTTCAAAGCGCAAAATCCATTTTTGCACAATTCGAAAAGTCGCTTTGCCCAAACTGTAATAATTCCAAATCCCAGCCTTTCGATTTAGCATATGATACATTCATAGAATATTATTTCGCAAATCAAGAACAAATCACAAGAGACAAATTTATAGACCTCTCCCAGTGTTATGGAGAAAATTGGTTAGATAAGAAGGAAAGCCTTTCAAAATATATAATAAAGCATATTGGATGCAGACTTTCTGAGCATAATTACTTACCTTTTGAATCGACAATTGACTACCTTAATGGAGCAGATAGCATTAACCATGTTAAGATAATATTACAAATTAAGCAATACAATGCTCTGGAAATTCCTACACTATTCAAAGGGCCTTTCATTCTAATTAGCCATTTACAAGATAGAAGCGAGATAACTTCTGTTTGCAGTTGGTTTACTGTAAAAAATATTACTTTTAACTATATCTATGAATGGGGTATATCTAATAATAAATCCAGTAACCTTAGCAATTTACCAATTGGAATCGTTGATTTTTCGACTTTTCCTAAAAAGTCATTTACAATTAATACAAAAAACCTTCCCTTTGACTTTGCCCAATTGATCGAGGAGCTTGAATTCTTCCCATTTACGGCAAATATTGACGAGTTGAACATTTATAATTATTTTAAAAATAAAATCTAAAAAGATTATCCCATCCCCTACCACTCAATCGTTGTCCCGTTTTCTGTCGGGTGCCCCGTACAAACTAAAACCCTTCCCCTTTCAATTTCATCATCCGTAAGCACTTCATTGTAATCCATCCTAACTTTCCCTTTGGTACAGTTGGCTACACAAGTGCTGCAAACGCCACCGCGACAACTATAAGGCAATTTAATTTTATGCTCAAGTGCAACATCTAATATCCTTTTCGGCCAGGGAATATCGAGGTTATAAGTTTCACCCCTGAAATTTAATATTACGGAGTACGTATTTTTATCAACTACCTTTTCCGAGCTATCGTCTTCATCAACTTCATCTTCAGGTAATACAAAGGTTTCCCGTTTAATTTGCTTAATGTCGAATCCCATACCTAAAAGCGTAATTCGGCATAAGTCCATGTAAATAATTGGCCCGCAAGAGTAGAAAAGTGCATTATCTCTGTCAAAAACCAAATGTTCTTTCAACAACTTTTCAATATAAAACTTGTTCAGCCTTGCGGTCATCAGGTTCTTACTATTACTGAAAATAAAGATGATTTTTAACCTTTCAGGATATTTGCTTTGCCATTCGTTAAGTTCGTTGTAAAACAACGCATCTTCTAAAGAGCGGTTACTATAAACTAAAGTAATTTTCGAATTTACTTCTCGAACCAGAGCCGTTTTCATAATTGAAATTAATGGTGTAATACCAACACCTGCGGCAAAAAGAAAAACATCACGTTCAAGATGTTCGTTTGGCAAATAGCTAAATAAACCTTGAGGTTCCTGCGCTGAAAGCACATCGCCCTCGGCAGTTTTATGATGAAGTAATCTAGAAATTTCTCCGTTTTCCACTCTCTTTACTGTAATTGAAAGTGGTTCGTCAACATCAGGAGAACTATTAAAAGAATATGATCGACGAATTTCTTTGTGTTTTCCTTCGAATACCAGAGATATAAATTGCCCTGCAAGATATTTTGGATAATCAACATCTACTGGTTTCAATAAAAGTGTTATGTTATCGCCAGGTTGGTTTATAATTTTATCAATTCGAAGTTTGTACATAGTGCAAAGAAAGGAATTTACTTCAAAAGTTCATTCGTTCACCAGCCATTTGTTTACTTGTATATCATGCGGAAACAATACTGTTTGGCCGAAAAAAATACAAAAAAAAGCGTCCTGAATAATCAGGACGCCTTACCAAATGCTTGTCTTTTATTTACTATTCGGCATTATATGCCAACAACTCTTTAGGTTTGCTATAACCGTAACGAACAGGATGTTCTATAATCTGTTTCATCGAAATTACTTTATAAACGTAGCCACCGGTTTCACGGTTAAGTTTCATTTTGTAGTAATTGTCTTGATTTTGATTATTAATCTGTTTGCGTAAGCGGCCATCGCCAACATTGTAAGCCGCAGCAACCAATGTCCAGCTCTCTAAACCTTTATACATTTCTTTAATGTATTTACATGCTGCAACGGTAGATTTACGCAGATTGTAGCGTTCATCGGTTCCGTTTTTAATTTTTAAGCCATAAGTACGAGCGGTACCTGGCATAAACTGCCAAACACCTGCTGCGCCTTTTGGCGAAACGCCTGCCTGCATACCTGATTCTACTAAAGCTAAATACTTAAAATCGTCAGGGATACCATATGCTGCTAAAATCGGCTCAATAATTGGAAACCATTCGGCAGCTTTTCGCTGTAAACGATGGGTTTGCGTATTGCCATAAGTATGAGCTGCAAGGATTTTTTTCATTTTGCGTTCTACCTTTCTATCGCCCAAAGGCAAGGTTTCATCGGCAAAATTTAGTTGAGCCATTAAAGATTTTTTCTCTTTTTCAGGCTTTTCAACCGGGGGTATTGTAGTGTTTAATTTCTCTTGTTTTAAAAGACTTTTTTGTGCTAAGGGCATTTGGTAAGCGAACACTTTTGCCAAAATAAATAGTGCTGCCACTATTGAAAATGGTACGATGTGTTTCTTTATCATCTTCCTCCTTTTTTTGGTGAACTTATAAAAAACGTTGACAAAGGTAAAAATTAATAATCAGATTACCAACTAGTTACAGAATTAAGTGCAAAAAACGAGCTTTAAAGTGCTTTAAACGTGGATTTTAAATTTTGATTTTCGGCTGATTTTCTTTATTTTAGAGGCTATTTTTTGATAAAATTTTATCAGCGCTCCTGATTGGTAATTTCAGCTATTTTACATAAATTTGCAGCCCGCATTTCAGGTGCGGCTAAAAGCGTATCATGATAAATAAAAACAACAGGAACAGTCGGGATGACAAGTCCAAACCGGGAAGCCGAAAAACCGAAGGCAGAAGCAGTGCCGGTGGTTCTGACAGAAAAAGATCAGAAGACAAAGACAGCAAATTCAAAAAATCACCCGATTCAAACACAGGCTTCAGACCCAGAAGCACAGACAGCAAAGATTTCAAATCAAAATCTTTCGGAGACAAAAAAGATTTCAAGCCAAGAGGCGATCGTAATTTTAAATCGAGAGATGAAGGGCCTAAAGGTTTCAAATTTGGCGATAGAGAATTCAAATCGAAAGATTCAACCTCAAAAAGCAGCGACCGCGATTTTAAACCAAGAGAAGGTGGTTCAAGAGATTACAAACCAAGAACAGGCGATCGTGATTTCAAATCAAAAGATGGCGGTTCAAGAGATTATAAACCAAGAACAGGAGACAGAGATTTTAAATCAAAAGAAGGTGGCGCAAGAGATTATAAACCAAGAGGAGAACGCGATTTCAAATCTAAGGATGGAGATTCGAGAAATTTTAAACCGAGAACTGGTGAAAGAGATTTCAAACCAAAAGAAGGCGGTTACAAAGATTTTAAATCAAGAGGTGGCAGAACTGACGACTTTAAGCCAAGTGCAGGAAGCTCAAGAGATGTAAAGCCAAGAGAAGGCGCAGACAGCAGACCGTTTAGAAAACGCGAAGAACTTAAACCAAGAGATACAGAATTTAACCGCGAGGAAAGAACTGTAATTAAACAGGGGCGCAAAACCAATGAAGATAAAGGCTTAATTCGCCTAAACAGATATATTTCAAATGCAGGTATTTGTTCTCGCCGCAAAGCGGATGAGTTAATTGCTGCCGGCATTATTACCGTAAACGGAGAGGCTGTAACTGAACTGGGGCACAAGGTTGACCCGGCTAAAGATCAGGTGCGTTACAATGGCGAATTGCTTAAACGCGAAAAGAAAGTTTACGTTTTATTGAATAAACCAAAAGACTATATAACCACAACAGATGACCCACAGGAACGCCGCACGGTTATGCAGTTGGTAGATAAAGCCAGTCGCGAACGTATTTATCCGGTTGGCCGCTTAGATCGCAATACAACAGGATTATTATTGATGACGAATGATGGTGATTTGGCTGATAAGCTATCTCATCCTAAAAACGGTATCACAAAAATTTATAATGTCGAATTAGATAAATCTTTATCTCAAGGTGATTTAAATAAAATTCAGTTTGGTTTAGAATTAGAAGATGGTTTAATAAAACCTGATAATATTTCTTACGTTGCAGGTGGCACAAAAAAAGAAGTTGGCATTCAAATTCATAGTGGCAAAAACCGAATCGTACGCCGTATTTTCGAACATTTAGGTTATAATGTAGAAAAATTAGATCGTGTAGTGTATGGTAATTTAACTAAGAAAGATTTGCCTCGCGGAAGATGGCGCTATCTGGAAGAGCATGAATTAATTCAAATAAAACACTTGATTAAATAATAGCTGAAGGCAATCGAAAGATTGCCTTTTTTGTTTACAAATAAAGGCCGCGACATCCATCGCGACCTTTCCTTTTAACTAATTATTAACTACTACTACCTACTCCAACAACCAAGCTGACGCACCTACGCCACCAGCTGGCCGCATTATGAAAGTGTAGAACGGTGCATGTAAGTCCTGTTTTAATTTGACAGGCATTTACATGTGCAGAAGTATTTAACTTTTGCAGAAAATCTAACTATAAATCGAAATATTATTGTATTGGCGTTTTGTGATAAATCTGGCAGGCAAAATACTTTTTGAGTGAAAAAATTGTGTTCCATTATATAACAGAAACATTTTTTTATGATAACACAATATCAGTTTTACACAGAATTGTATTATCATGAATAAACTTTGAGGAAGTTTTTTCATAAAAAAAAGAATAGTTTTAGGTTTGGTTACATAAAAATACATTTATAATGGATAAAACCAAACTGAAATAAGTTTTTTTAATAAAAAAACCTGAAGAAATGATGAAGTTTTAATCCAGAAACTTTATCGATATCAATTAAGCTTACAAATTTTAAAATTCACTTAAAATCCTGCTAAAGATTAATAAAACAATAAACCTCGGTCAGCACAAAAATTCAATCAACTCGAGGCCCGATCATCTCCGTGAAAAAACTAATCAATATTATTTTCCCATATTTGTTCAAAATCATTCACATGAAAAAATACTATTTATTATTAATAGCGATGTCAATATCCCTTGCTGGTTTAGCGCAACAGACAAACCATAACTTAATTATTGGCACTTATACCAATACACCTGCTAAAAGCGATGGCATTTACACTTACAATTTTAATACGACTACAGGAAATTCCAAACTGAAGTTTACAACAAAAAACGTTGCAAATCCAAGCTATATATCAATCACTCCCGACAAAAAATTTGCCTACACAGTAAACGAAACTGGTAAAGAAAGTACTGTTAGTGCCTTTAAATTTAATGCTGCAACAGGTAGCCTTACCTTTATAAATAAGGTAGCGAGCGAGGGGGCTGACCCATGTTACATAATTTCAGATAACGATAACGTAATTGTTGCTAATTACAGCGGCGGAAGTTTAGCTGTTTTCAAAAGAAAAGTGGACGGTTCTTTGAATACTGCAGCATTGGTAATTCAACATACTGGCAAAAGCATCGATCCCAAAGGCAGACAACAGAGTGCCCATGTTCATATGGTTAAATTTACTCCAGATAAAAAATTTCTTATCTGTAATGATTTAGGTGAAGATCGTATTTACATTTATGCATACAATCCTAAAAGCAAGAACCAGGTACTCATACTTAAAAATGTTTTAAGCACCAACGCAGGTTCTGGCCCAAGGCATATTACATTTACCCCAAATGGAAAATTTGCCTATCTGGTTCACGAATTTAATGGGAGCATAACAGGATTTTATTATACGAATGGCAGCTTAAAGAAAATTCAGGAAATCGGCACATCGCTAAAAGGTTTCGAAGGGCGAATAGATGGCGCCGACATTCATATTTCTGCTGACGGCAAATTTCTTTATGAAACTAACAGGGGCGACGCAAATACAATATCCGTTTTTTCAATTTTATCTACAGGAATATTAAGATTTGTAGAAACCGTAAGTACTTTAGGGAAAGGCCCAAGAAATTTTTCGATCGACCCTAGCGGAAAGTTTGTTCTTGTAGCACACCAATATACCAACAATGTTGTTATTTTTAATCGGAATAAAATTAACGGAAAATTAACGGATAGTGGAAAAAGAATTGAAGTTGCTGCGCCTGTTAATTTAGTTTTTACGAAATAAGAAACGTTGATATAACAATAAAGGCTTGCCGATTGGCAAGCCTTTATTGTTAAGCTGGTTCAGCAACCTTCGCAACATTGCGATAAGGATAATCACTGAAAATATGTCTACGGGCAAAACGTCCTGGAGAATCGGCGTTGACTAATTTTACATAGATGGCTTTAGGCACATCAAAATATTCGTAAGCACTACCATCAAAAAACTGGATGTTTAATACTTGCTGTTTATATTCAAAATCAAGTATGTTAGATTTTGTAATGGTCTCCGTATAAGTTTCGATATTTTGCTCACGGGTTTCGGGAGCTATACTTACCAAAAAGTGGTAAGCCTCAATAATATCCTTACTTCTTGCTTCAGCCGCTAATTTTTCTTCTTCCTGCTGAAATTTATCAGGGTGGCAATCTTTCATCAATGTGCGGTACACCGATTTAAGATCTTTTAATTCAGCATTTTTATCTACGCTTAAAAGCTTTCTGTAATCAACAATTTTTTTCATCTAACCTATTTTCTAATATGAATGCGATACTTTGAAATATTTATCAAAGGTTTCAAGGGCGCAAAGGTACGATTTATAATCGTTTGATTTTGAGAAAGTTTTGTTTTCAATAATATATCTGTGTACAATGCAAATTATAATCTACAGATTGACAGAATCTTGCGTAACAGCGTATTGCATTTAAAGTACAATAAAAGCTTTTATAAAATCAAATTTACTTTGGTAATCCCTTCTCGGCTATCAGCTCTTCCAAAATCGGTGTATCTACAGATTTTACCGATTTATGCATAACGTCATTCTTTTGTTCAAAAATTACGATGTCATTTTTACCGGGCTTTAACCAGCAACCTGGAACATATAAAGTTTGTTGCGGACCAACGCTCCAATAACGGCCAATATTTACACCGTTAATAAAAACGATTCCTTTGCCCCAATCACGCATATCTAAAAAAGTATCGCCAGTTTTAGTTAATGAGAAACTACCTTGATAAATTGCTGATTTACCGGCTGTTGCTGTATTTTTCGCTTTCGATAAATCAGGCGCAACATCCATTGGTAATTTGTACATGTCCCAATTTCCGGTAATGGTTTCGCCGTTTATGATTACCGGCGATACAATTCCCTTTGTACCATTCACGATTTTCGCTCCGTAATTTATTCTTCCCATGTTTTCTACAACAATATCTAGCGTTGCATTAAAGGGAATATCTATATCACAATCGTATTTTTTATAGTAACTGTTTAATTCAGCAACTTTAGTACCGTTAACATAAACAATGGCGTAATCACGAAGTCCGTTTAACACCAATTTACCACTTATTGGTTGCTTAAATTTTTTACTATACCAAACATAACCGTAGCCTTGATTTAATGCTTCAAAACTTAAAGGTTTGTCATCATTAAAAGGTTTAATATTTGCTTTGATATCTTCTAAATCTACAGATTTGCTTAAAGCGATGTTAGAAATTGCAATAACAGGAATTTTGGGAGGAACTGCCGGCGTTTCAGCCGTTTTAAGCAAATTACGCAGAGCGATGTATTTTTCAGTTGCCCAACCAGCTTCGCTAATCGGCGCATCGTAATCGTAGCTTGTTAAATCCGGCTGAATATCATGTTTGTTGTCGTAATTTGCGCCAGATGTGAAGCCAAAATTTGTACCACCGTGAACCATGTAATAGTTGAAAGATATACCTCCATCTAAATATTTCTGTGTTTGTTTTACTACACTCTCTGTAGAAACCTTTGGAAAAGGTTCAGCCCAATGATCTAACCAACCAGGATAAAATTCGGCAACCATGTAAGGCCCTTTACCTCCATTATATTTATTTACAACTTCTTTTAATTTCGCAACATCATCTTCACCATTTGCGGTTGGCAATGCACCTGGAAGCGCACCCCCTTCAAAAAGCCAGCTACCATCCGAAGTAAAAAAAGGTACATTAAAGCCAACATCTTTAAGTTGTTGAAATACAGCTGCGCTGTATTTTTTGTGCTGTTCTAAGGTGATGTCTTTCCTTTGCGACACGTACGAACCAAATTCATTTTCGCCCTGAACCATAATAATTGGTCCGCCATTGGAAACAAAAAGGTTTTTAACCTGGCCAAATAAGGCTGTAAAATAAGCTTTGGTAGCAGCAAGATATTGTTGATTATCGCCACGGATAACCATGCCTGGCACATTCTGTAAAAACCATGGATAACCACCAAATTCCCATTCTGCACACACATAGGGTCCTGGCCGGAGAATCACAAAAAGCCCTTCTTCCTGCGCTGTTTTAATGTACTCGGCTATATTTTTATTGTCCGATTTAAAATCCCAAACACCTGGGGCGGTTTCATGATAGTTCCAAAAAACATACGTTGCCACAGCATTCAGGCCCATTGCTTTCATCATCTTTAAACGATGGCGCCAATAAGGTTTAGGAATGCGGGCATAATGCATTTCACCGCTATGTATTTGTACGGGTTTCCCATCCAATAGGAAATTCCCGTCAGTTATGGCAAAACTATGTTTTACAAGGTTAGTTTTGTTTTGGGCATTAGCGTTTACAGCAAAAAAAAGAAGCAAAAAAAAGGAAAGAATTCTGGTTTTCATTTTGTTTAATTAGTCAAAGGTTAGTTCCGAAATCCGGAAGAAAATGCACATATTTTTTTTTAAAAAAAATGGGGCAATAAACTTTTTTAGAAAAAACTAAACGAAACCATCAGTATTTCTAAAAAATTATCGCTTTCAAAGCAAACGTTTGATTGCGTTCAACTTTGCAGAAACAGCCATTTTTTTCCTATTTAAGATAGATGCAAACCTTTAAATATAAACTTTTAAGCACTAAGAAACCAATTTTTAATATTTGGCTTGTAAAGAATTTTCGATTACTTCTTTATAATAATTTACATACGATGGAAGTATTTTTATCAAGTCAAAATCTTGAGCTCTGGTGAATGCATTTTCTTTAAAACGCTTTAATGTTTCATCATCTTTTAAGATTTCTATGGCATGTGCTGCCATTGATTCTACATCGCCAACCTCGCTCATGTAACCGCAAAAGCCATTAACATTTAGTTCGGGTATACCACCAGCATTTGTGGTAATTATCGGAACTTTACAAGCCATTGCTTCTAAAGCTGCCAAACCGAAACTTTCCGATTCAGAAGGCATCAGGAAAAGGTCGGATACGGAGAGGATTTCTTCAACAGCATCCTGTTTACCCAGGAAACGAACATGATCGCAAATATTTAACGACCGGCATAACTGTTCATCGTATGCCCTTTCAGGTCCATCACCTACCATAAGTAATTTTGAAGGAATTACAGCCTGGACTTTTTCGAAAATACGAATTACATCCGCGGTGCGTTTTACTTTTCTAAAATTACTGGTATGTATTAAAATCCGTTCGTTATTTGGGGCGATTGCTTTTTTAAAGTGATCTTTTGCCTGCAGACTAAAACGGTTGAAATCGATAAAATTTGGAATAACCTTTATATCCTTGGTAATTTCGAAATGGTTGTAAGTATCATCCTTTAAATCCTGAGAAACTGTTGTAACTCCATCGCTTTGATTTATAGAAAAAGTAACCACCGGTTTGTAAGTAGGATCTTTACCCACAAGCGTAATATCGGTACCGTGAAGCGTTGTAACCACAGGAATATGGATGCCATAACTTGCTAAAATCTGTTTGGCCATAAACGCTGCTGATGCATGGGGAATCGCGTAATGCACATGCAAAACATCCAGTTGCTCGAACCGAACAACATCTACCAGTTTACTGGCTAAAGCAGATTCGTAAGGTGCATAATCGAACAGCGGATAATCTCTTACCGAAACTTCATGATAAAATAAGTTTGCTGAAAAGAAATCGAGCCTTGCAGGCTGACTATAAGTTATAAAGTGAACCTGATGCCCTTGATTTGCAAGCGCTTTTCCAAGTTCTGTTGCAACTACTCCACTACCGCCAAAAGTGGGGTAGCAAACAATTCCTATCTTCATTATTTATGTATTGTTGTTACCGCAAATGTAACCCAATTATATCTAATTTATGTGTAAGGCAATTGCAATAAAAAATGATGAAAAAAATTTCTGGTTGGAGGCAAATTAAATTAACACAACTTTTTTAAACTGCATCAGTTTGCTGTTAAAGTTGATAATCAAGCCTATTTTCGGTTTTGATAAAATTAATTGATGAAATAGATTTAAATCGTTTTCACTAATTAAAAAAGGTATTGATTTTATCTCAACGATGATACCGTTATTTACTAAAAAATCACAGTGAAATTTATGTGCTAAAATAAGCCCGTTTACGTTAACTGCATAACGCTTTTCTTTCGAATACGGAATTCCCCTGGCTATAAGTTCGTTTTCAAAAGCATTTTTATATGCTAAACCGGATAAGCCATTACCTAATTTTTTATGAAGCTCGAGCGAAATCTCAACTAATTCCAAACATTCTGCTTTAAGCGGAAAATTATGTGGATGATGGTTTTGAGTCATACTGTTAAAATGAAAGGATATACGTTAAGAAAAGGCGCCCCCTGAAGGGCGCAATTTCAACCAAGAACCAAAATTTATTTATAATCGTAAATTACTTTAGGTTTTTTGTAACCCAGTTTGCGCTCCTCGCCTTGAATCTGAGTTCGGATATCTTCTACTCTGGCGATTTGCTTATTAAACTTTTCTAAAGCTTTTTGTGCGTCTTCTGCGTCAGACCGGGCTTTTTTCGAAAGCTTTTCTATTTTCTTTAAATCTACTGAAGCGCTCGAGCTTGTTTTATCAGTTTGATTGCTCGTTTGCTCAGCTGAAGCCTTTACGTTGCCATTGGCTTCGAGTAATTTTAGCCTAAGCTTTTCTACATCCGATTCTTCTTTTGCTTCTTCGATTTTTAACTCCAAAAGTTTAATGTGCGCCTTTAAAACTTCTACCCTGTTTATTAAAATACCGGTAGAATCTTTTGAAACCCTGGCCGCATATGTTTGGGCAACTACCGGGAATGCAAGTGCACAGGTAAGAAGTGTGAATATTATTTTTCTCATATTGGAATGTTTCAAAACATAATCCAATATATATGCCCAAATAAAAATAAGCCTGAATAAGCCCCTAAACAGGTTTGTGGTAATTTGCTTAAGAAAATATGTTGATTTTCGAGAAAAAAATTCCCCGATTAAGCCGGCTGCTTTGCCTTTTTCATCTCGTCTTTTATAACAAGAAGTAGCTCATTTGGTCTTTGGGTACCAATAAAATATTCAAGCCCGTCGCGATCTGTTAATACAACAGCGTCTTTACCTGAGGAATAAAAGCGAATGGTACCTTTTGTATGAAGATTATATACAGGATTATTGAAAAAATAACGGCTATAAGTGGCCTTGCGAACATCAATTATACTGTTTAAATCGATTTTGACCCGCTTGGTGGTCCACAGGCCATCGAGGATTAAACTTCCGTTATCTACAACTATTTTATACTGAATTAGGAAAAGTAGTAACATGGAAACGCCAATTATCCCAAAGCCAACCACCAGAAACAAATCTTGCGTATTATCTCGATCGCGTTCGTAAACATAAGCGGCAAAACAAAATGCAGCCATAATCAGCCTTATGAAAATGCGAACATAATCACGCCCGATATACTGTTTTTCGATGTATGCGAATCTGCTTTCCACTTAATTAATTTTCGAGTTCGAATATAGCAACTTTTTTTGTTGACTTAGTTAATTTGTAACGGTTATCCTGTCGCATTCCAGTAATCCAAATAATTTCGCCGTTACCGTTAACCAAAATAGGAATAGTCGATTTTAAATTTAATGGCACTTTCTCATCTATAAAGTAATCGCTAATCTTTTTAAAACCTTTCATTCCCAGCGGGATAAACTTATCTCCATTTTGCCAGTTCCGGATTATCAATGGAAATTCTAAAACGCTTTCATCAACAAAAATCTTATTTCTGCTTATTTCAATAGCCAAATTATTAGCAAAGTGAATTCGGAAATGGTGATTACCAAAATTAAAATTTAAGTCTTTTACATGAATCAATTTATGTTGCTGTGATTCGGATTTGATTTGGCTGATGATCAAATTTTTTCTATCGATTGTCGCCTGATGGCTAAAACTATAAAATTTAACACCGCTTTGCTTATCTACCGAATTTATAATCTCCTCAATAACATTTTCGATAAAATTGTAGGGCTTTAGCAATTCAAAAAGCAATAGTTTCTGCGGGTTCAAGATTTTAATTTTTTCTAAAGAAATATAACTTACATCATTTTCGATAGAAATAATCTCATTTGATAATTTCTCTACCTGGGCTTTTAAGAAGAGTTCAATTTCCGCAAAACGTTTAATGTTCTTATCAAATGTACGCTCTAAATTAGGATTGATTAATTTGAGGTGTGGAATTACTTCCAGCCGAAGCTTATTTCTGGTGTAATTTGAGCTTAGATTTGAGCTATCTTCAACAAATTCGAGGTTATCAGTTTCGACAATATGATTGATTTGGGTCCGATTTAAAAAAAGCAACGGCCTGATTAATTTAGCTCGTTTCGGCAAAATGCCATGCATACCACTAATTCCGGTGCCCCTAACCAAATTAATTAATACAGTTTCAACAGCATCGTTTTGATGATGAGCCAGGGCAATAAAATCATAAACATATTTTACCCTTATTTCTTCAAACCAATTATAGCGCAGATCTCTTGCCGCCATTTGGGTTGAAATTTTATGCTCTTCCGCATATTTTTTTGTATCAAAATGCGTTACATAAAAAGGAAGATTCAGGGATTGTGCAAGCATTTTAACAAAGTGCTCATCGCGTTGAGCTTCATCAGCCCGTAAATTGAAATTACAATGCGCTACGCCAATATCAGTACCCAATGCTTTAAAAAGATGCAGCATTAACACCGAATCCTTTCCTCCGCTAATGGCCAAAAGAATTCTGCTACCGTTAGCAAACAGCTGTTGTTGCTCAATATAATCCTGAAATTGTGCTGAAGGTAACATTCATCAAAAATATTTAATTTTAACTGGTTTCCAACGTTCGGAACAAAAAACTAACTTTGTAGAGTGCAAAAAATATTTGTCTTACTTCTTTTACTGATTTGCCCCGCTTTAGTATTCGGTCAGCAGAAAGGTTCTATTATAAAAATTGTTTCCTCTACAAGAATTACCGGTGATACCAAAGCTAAGGTTAGTTATTTGCGAAATCCGGTTTTTGAACAAGATAATGCGACTCTAACCTGCGATAGTGCGGTATTTTACACCGAACGAAATTATTTTGAAGCGTATAAAAATGTTCACATCCATCAGTTAACGACCGATATTTATTCCGACGAACTTCAGTACGATGGAAATAAAAAACATGCCCATTTAACAAATAATGTTAAAATGCAAGATCCGAAATCTATTCTGACTACGAATATTTTAGATTATGATATGGTTGCCAAAATTGGAACTTACACCACTGGAGGCAAGATACAAACTCAAGATGTTGTTTTAACCAGCAAAAACGGCTATTATTTTAATAACAGCAGCGATGCATATTTCAGATATAATGTTGTGGTTGTTACACCTCAAAGCACAATCAAATCGGATACAATGCGATACAATGTCGATACGAAGTGGACTTACTTTTACGGGCCGACTAATATTAAAGGAAAGGACGATAATTTATATACCGAAAATGGCGCTTACAATACTTTAAGTGAAGACGCTTACTTCGGGAAAAAGAACCTTTATACACAGGATACCAAATCGCTAAGAGGAGATAGTTTATATTATTTCGGTAAAATTGGTTATGGCAAAGCAGTTAGGAATATTGTTTTTACAGATAAAAAAGATGGAACCAAAATGTATGGGGATTTGGGTTTTTATTATAAGTCAGATCAGCGAACACTTGTTACTAAAAATGCCTACGTCGATTTAATTTCTGGTGATTCTGTAACCGTAAAAAACAAAAAACGCCCGGATACATTACGCTTAGGCGCTGATACCCTGGAAACACAAATGGCGCTGCAGAAAACTTTAAAATTAATCCCTAAAATCTCTATTAAAGCTGATAACGAAGTTGGTGAGGATGAAGAAGAAGCCCCCAAAACCGAAAAAGAAAACGGTAACGACAAGCAGCAGGTTCCTGCCGGAGATAAAAATCAAAAACCACCAGTTCGTGGCGGAAAAGAGCCTAAAGTGAAGCGAGGTGATAAACTGGCAGTTAAAAAACCCGAAGAAGTTCCGGGTAAGTTAACGGATAGTGTCAAATCAGAAATCGATTCGACTAGTGTTAAAGTTAAGCTGAAAAAAGATTCCCTTTTTCAAAACCCTCCAAAAACTATCGATTCTTTAAAGAAAAAGACAGGAAGCATGGCTGAAGTTTTAAAGAAAATCCCAAATGTAAATCCCGATAGTTTATTAAAAAACATGCCGAACGCTCCAAAGGATAGCGTAAAAATAACTAAAAAAGTGAAGCCTGATACAGTTGTATTTAACCCGGCAGATACTGTTACCACACGGGTAATAAGGGCTTACCACAATGTAAAGATTTTTAAGAGCAACATTCAGGCAAAAACCGATAGTTTATTTTACACCAGTGCCGATTCAACACTTCGTTGTTATGGGAACCCGATTATCTGGTCGGAAGGTTCGCAGGTGGTGGGCGATACAATTTATGTTCAGTTTAAAAAGAATAAGCTTAACAATTTACAGGCTTTTAAAAATGCTTTTCTGGTTAATACACCAGCAGATTCACTTCGCTTTAACCAGATAAAGGGCCGTTACATGACTGGCTTTTTTGAAGAAGGGAAGCTTAAAACCTTATATGTTGATGGAAATGCCGAGAGTATTTATTACACTCAGGATGATAGCACCAAGGTTTACAAGGAGATGAACCAGACGTTGAGCAGTAGAATAAAATTCAGGTTTAAGAATAACGATATTGATGAAATCGTTTACATAAACAGCATTGAAGGTGCGCTTAACCCTGAAAATAAAGTTTCGAAAGATAATGTGCTCAAAGGATTTTCCTGGAAACCTAAAGAACGACCAAAATCAAAGAAAGATGCAATTGGTTCATCAGGCGTTAAAAAGCCAAAAGCCAAAGTTCCGGTAAAAACACCAACGAAAATTCTGGCGGCAAAACTACCGGCTAAAAAAGTATCTATACCTGCAAAACCTACAATCCCAAAAACAGTGTCGAAAACTGATTCTACACTTAATTTTGGTATCAAACCTATTTTAACGAAAAAAGACACGATGAAAATAGTGCCAAAGAGCTTAGTTAAACAGCCTGATTCTTTAAAAAAGTAATCATTTTTTGAAGTGCAATTGCCCGGTGGCTAATTTTGTTTTTTTCATGCATACTCATCTCCGCAAAGGTAATATCGTAACCATCGGGCTGGAAGATAGGGTCGTAGCCAAACCCTTTTGAACCAGATAGCTCATCTCTTATTGTACCATTTATTACACCTTCAAACAAATGATGCTGACCATTTTGCATCAAGGAAATAACTGTTTTAAACCTCGCTCGCCTGTTTTCAAGGCCGTTTAATTTTCGCAAGACCAGGTTCATATTATCTACGCTATCGCGACTGCCAGAATACCTTGCAGAGTAAACACCAGGTTCGTTGTTCAAAGCGTCGATTTCAAGTCCGCTGTCATCAGCAAAACAGTCGAAGTTAAAATTTTCGGCAACGTAGCTGCTTTTTAAAGTTGCATTGCCTTCAAAAGTATCAGCAGTTTCTGGTATATCAACCAAACAACCAATATCTTCGAGGTTTAAAATGTCATATTGCCCACGCAAAGCCAATCTTATTTCTTCGGTTTTATGTTGGTTATTTGTAGCGAAAACAAGTTTATTCATCAATTAAGTAAATTAAAAAAGCAGCCTGAACTACTTCAGTTTTTGAAGGTTTGCCCAAAGGGATTTCTTGGCGGCTAAATCACCATCCAACGGGTGAAGATTTGGAGCAAAAATTATTTTTGTTGTTTGGTGAAGTATAATTTCTCCAGACCAGGTAAGATTTAGTTTTAAATGAGCTGCTTCAACGCCAAAGGCTAACATTACAGCTGGTTTAAAAAACTTTTGCAATTCAATAAAATCAGTTCCGCCATAGCCTGCATAGTTTACTAAAGCAAAATCTGGGGTACTCAAGTCGATTGCTTTTACAATTTTGCGAAGCAATTCCCGCCCTTGCTCCGAGCTTACATCATTAGTGGAATCATTAACCAGAATTAAAACCGACTTCTTATTTCCCCCCAAAAACTTAAAGGCTTTCGGCAAAACAGTTTCGTTAGCAATAGGTATATTTTCTGCGTTTTGATTGTAATTTTTAGGTTCAGTAGAAGTAACATGATTGGAAATTTCAAGTCCCTCGTGCAATAAAACCGTATCTTTCTCCTTTAAGAGTACAGCATTATTATTCGGCAAAACTGCGCTTTCAGATCCAACAGACGACAATTCAACAGTTTTATCTTCAACCAGAAAAACATCTTCGGTAAAAAATAATTGTAAAGCAATTGCGTTGTTGGTAACCTGACTTTCCATTCGTATTTTTGCAGATAATAATTTCTGTTAAAATTAGTTAAATATCTTATAATAGCCCTGCTTATTGTTACTTTTATCCTTTAAAATTTATAGAACCTTCTGTGTGAGAAAAGCTTATTGCTTATTTGTTTTCAGTTTGTTATGTAGTTTATCATTCGCACAGAATGTAGCCGTAATTAACAGTAAACCCATAAGTAGTAAGGAGTTTATGTGGGCATATAAAAAAAGCCATAACGGAAACGCATCATCAGATTATAACGATTTGCTAAGCTATCTAAATCTATATATAGATTTTAAATTAAAGGTTTTAGATGCTAAAGAAATGGGTTTAGATAAAAATCCAATTTACCAGGAAGAAATTAAAACTTATGAAACCGCATTGGAAACGCATAAAAAAGTAACCAATTCTGGTAAAGACCATGATTATTTAATTAACGAGTATCGCGAAGGTGTGCTGATGTTTAATATTTCGGAGCAAAAAATCTGGAACAAAGCACAAGACGATGAGCCTGGAATTGAAGATTTTTACAATAAGAATAAAAAAAACTATAATAAACCACTAACTGAAGTAAAAGGCGAAGTAATTGCCGATTACCAGCAAAAACTGGAAGAAAACTGGCTTTACAAGCTTAAAGAAAAGTATTCCGTAAAAATTAATGAGAACGAGTTAAGAAAGTTAGCCAAACTATAAATCTAAACCAGCTCCTTTAATTAAACCATTAATATTAAATTTGCAATATATAATAAACAGAATGAAGAAAGTTTTTTTAGTAGTAACTGCTTTAGTTAGCTTGTTTTTAAACAGCTACGCTCAAAAGAATAATATCGATAAAGTTGCTGCTGTGGTAGGTAATAATATTATTTTACTATCCGATTTAAATCAACAATACACACAATATTTATATCAGGGGCGCCCCGCCGACCCAAATATTAAATGTATGTTATTGCAACAAACACTAACGCAAAAATTGCTCAAACAACAGGCAGAAATTGACTCGGTTATGGTTGATGATGCTCAGGTTGATGATGAGGTTAACAGACGTATGCGTTACAGTATGCAGCGTGCCGGTGGCCAGGAACGTTTGGAGCAATTTCTAAACAAATCTATTTTGCAATACAAAGATGAGATGAGACCATCAATAAAAGATGAGCTTATCGCACAGAAAATGCAATCAAAAATTACCGAAAATATTAACGTAACACCACTCGAAGTTGAGAAATATTTCAAATCTCTGGGCGATAGCATTCCTGAGTTTGGTACTGAAGTTGAAGTTGGAGAAATCGTGTTAAATCCACAACTTACCAAAGCAGAGAAAGAAAAATTTCACGATAAAATTGAAGCTTTACGCTTAAGAATTAAAGGCGGTGAAGATTTCGGTGCCTTAGCCAAAGCTTACTCGGAAGATCCGGGTTCAGTTAGTGATGGTGGCGATTTGGGCTTTTTTGACAGAAGCCAAATGGCAAAAGAATTCACAGCATGGGCATTTAAGTTAAAAGCAGGCGAAATGTCTCCGGTTTTTGAAACTGAATTTGGTTATCATATATTACAGGTTATTGAGCGCCGTGGCGAATCAGTTCATGCAAGACATATCTTAATTATGCCAAAAAGCACTCAAGGCAGTTTAGACCGTACTAAACTTCATGCAGATAGTATCTACAATAACATCATGGCAAAGAAAATAAGCTTTGCTGCCGGTGCAAATTTATATTCAGATAATAAAGAAACTAAATACAATGGCGGCATGATGCTTAATGCAGAAAATGTACAAGCCAGAAGCACTTTTATTCCGGTAGAAAAATTAGACCCTGCTGTATTTTTGGTTATTGATACCATGAAGATTGGTGGAATTTCGAAACCGGCGCTATTTACAGCAACTGATGGAAAACAAGGTTATCGTATCTTATACCTGAAGTCTAAAATACCTCCTCATAAAGCAAATTTAGCGCAAGATTATCCAAAAATTAAAGCTGCGGCTCAGGATGACAAAACTAATCGTACATTGAGCGAGTGGTTTGAAAAACGCCGTGAGAATACATTCATTAAAATTGATGATGAATTTCAGGATTGCGACCAATTAAAAATCTGGACTAAGAAAAAATCAGAAACTAAATAACGCCAATGCAGTACAAGAACGAAGTAGAAGCTGTAGATGCCCTTCATCAATCTTTTAACAACATTAAAACTGAAATAAGCAAAGTTGTAATAGGTCAGGATGATATCATAAAATCTGTTTTAATTGCCATTTTTAGCAACGGGCACTGTTTGCTGGTTGGCGTACCCGGATTAGCAAAAACTTTACTTGTACAAACTGTTGCATCGGTTTTAGATCTCGATTTCAATAGAATTCAATTCACACCCGATTTGATGCCGAGCGATATTATTGGCGCAGAAATATTGGGAGAAGACAGGCACTTTAAATTTATTAAAGGGCCTGTTTTTTCGAATATTATTCTCGCTGATGAAATTAACCGTACGCCACCAAAAACGCAGGCTGCATTATTAGAAGCCATGCAGGAAAAATCGGTTACAGCAGCGGGGCAAACACATCCTTTACCGAAACCTTTCTTTGTTTTAGCAACACAGAACCCGATAGAACAAGAAGGCACTTACCCCCTGCCTGAAGCTCAGTTAGACCGCTTTATGTTTAACATTCAGCTAAATTATCCTGCTTTTGCAGATGAATTAACAATTGTAAAAAATACAACGAGTAACAAAAGTATTCAATTGCAAAAAATTATTCATGCAGATGATATTCAGTACTTCCAAAAGTTAATCCGTGATATTCCGGTAACGGATAATGTTTTAGAATACGCGGTAAAACTGGCTGCAAAAACCCGCCCCAACAGCGAATTTGCAACCGAATCAATTAACAAATACATAAGCTGGGGCGCTGGTCCGCGAGCTTCGCAATTTCTAGTTTTGGGTGCTAAATGCCATGCAGCTATTTCGGGGAAGTACGCACCAGACATTGAAGATGTGCAGGCTGTTGCCGAACCAATTCTTCGCCACCGTATTGTACGAAACTACCGTGCAGAGGCTGAGGGTTTATCGATTGAGAAAATTATTAGAGATTTGTTGTAATCTTGATTTAGAAATAACTTCAAATCTTTATAATTTAAACTTTGTTACTATATTTACCGCACAATTACAAAGCATAAATTTTAAAATCAAAATATTCGACATGTCAGCTCACGATTCACACGCACCAGTTCAGCAAACAACAGGCATTTGGGCTTTACCATTAACCGCATGGATTATTGTATTAATTCTTTGCGTTGTGTTTACAAGGCCAATTTTTCATCATGAAGATGAATCAACTTCATCACACGAAAAAACTGAAATGCCAGCGCACGAGAAAGCAGAAACTGCTCCACACCACTAAGAGCAAAATATATTTTAACAAAAAATGCGCTGATTTTAACCAGCGCATTTTTTGTTAAAATATATTACTTTATTTGACCTATCAAATTGGGGTAATCCGTTATAACACCATCAACGCCGAGGCTCATAAAGTATTTTATTTCCTTAACAGTATTTACCGTCCATGGTATAATTTTAATGCCCATTTCGTGGCAACGATCTACAAGACCTTTTCCAACGAGAACTGAATAAGGACTATAAATGGTTGGCTTGAAGCCGAGCTTCTCAATGTAATCTTCAAAGGGTTCTTTCTCATCAATCAGTAAAGATGTTTGAATTTTCGGGTATTTCTCATGAAGGTATTGCAGGGTCCGCATATCAAAAGATTCAATTATAACTCTCTTAGAAATTTTTTTAGCATTGATAACATCCATTATTAAATCGACGAATTCCGCAGGTTCAGGATGAAATTCATTATCGCCGTTTTTAATGGTTTTCGTTTCAATGCTGTAAACGGGCTTTGCCATTTTATGTTCCTTAGCGTAAGCTTCAACTTCATCAATTGTTTCAGCAAGTAATGGTTTGTAAGCTTTAAATTTTACCTGACCCGGAAAACGTGAATGAACCTTGCTGCCAACATCAAACTTTTTGATTTCATCATAATTCATTTTATAAATATTGAAATCTTTTTGGTTTTTCAGGGTGATAGGTTTTCCATTAGGCTGAAGAGAAATTTCGTTATTAAAATAAGGTTCCTGAGATAAAACAACCTGTTTATCTTTCGAAATTACGGCATCCATCTCTAATGTTGTAACCCCCAAATCCAACGCTTTCAACATCCCCTGAATTGTATTTTCGGGCATTATACCACGGGCACCGGCTTTTCCCTGCACATCGAATTTTTTTTTCTGAGCAGATAAGTTTAAAAATATAGTGCTGAGGAGCGTAAAGAGAAATAGTTTTTTATTCATTTAAGTTCATTTTAGTAATAAGGCAAAATTAAAGATTTTAGCTATAAAAAAAGGGCTTTCCTATTACAGAGAGCCCTTTAACAAATTCACATTAAATGTTATCTATCAGCAGGTACAAATGCCTGAACAAGCAAGTTCCAGCTAGCATCAGCCGCTTTTTCATACACAAATACATAATTAAAGCTTTCTCTTAAATCAGCTTTGTAATCGATTGTAGCTACACCGTAAGTGTAGGCTAAATCGCTGCCCAATGCTTTATCAACACCAGTTGTTTTCAAATTGATTTTACCGATCATTCCATTTAAGAAAGAAAGTATTTTTCCTTTACCTTCTATAGCTTCATTGCCCGGGAATAATAAGCGAGCATCATTGGTTAAGAAACCTCCGAATGCTGCAATTCCATGGGTTTTAAGAAATGTATTTAGCGTTTTTTCTGTTGTAAGGATTACATCTTTACTTGCTTTCTGCTCTTTCTCGTTAAGGAACTTAGGAATAAAACGATCTTTAGGTTCTTCAAATCTAATAGTGGTTTTAGCTAGTGGTTTGTTGCTTTCAGTACCTAGATCTATTGCAAGTTTCCACGTTCCGTTTTCGGCCTTCCAAATGGAGAGGTATTGACCGTATTTTTTTTCAGTGCCTGCAACTTCGTAAGGACCCGTAGTAAAACCTAAATCGCCACTACGAGATACTTTTGCAAAGTTTGGCTCCCAACTTACTTCATTATTACCTTTCGCCTGACCTGCATAAAACGTTTTTGCATTAACAGGATTTGGTCTGAAAACTAAAGTATTCGCAGTAGAATATTCAGTATAGGCTTCTTTATCACCCTTTTTAGCAATTGTTTTTGCAAAATCTTTTTCTGCATTAACCAGGGATTTTGTTGTTCCATCACTTTTTTGCGCAAAAGCACTTAAGCTTAAAGCAACTGCAAAAGTTGTAGAGAATAGTGTTTTCATTTATTGTTTTATAAGGTATGGCGAATATAAAATTTTCTTTTAGGTGAGTTTGTAAAAGTAATTAACAATTAAACATTTTTACTTTTCGCGATAAATGGTTTCGAGTACCGTCTGCCCCGTAGCCTTTAGCGTATTTTTATCAATATTGGCTAAATTATCGAGTTGAGTATGCCAGTTGATGTAAAAACCGCTGTTATCATTGTAGTGAATAATATCTATAGACGGCACACCGGCTTTGTTCATCCAAAAATGATCATCAACCAATTTACCGCTTGGTATGCTTACAAAATACGATGAATAACCAATTTCACTACCAATATTCCAAACTTTGTTCACAACTTCAGGAGCCGATTGACGAGAGATTTCATCTTGAGTAAACTGGGCATTTCCACCGCCAACCATATCGAGGTTTATACCGTACAATGCTTTATAGCCTGTTGATATCGCATTGTTCGCCCAATATTGAGAGCCTAAACACCAGGTTGTTTCATCAGGAGTTTCATCGTTTGCTTTGCCGTAATCCTCTAAATCCCACAATACAAAATCGACACCAACATTCGGCTTTTTCTGCTGAATCTGACGTGCCATTTCTAAAATTACAGCAACACCGCTTCCTGCATCATTCGCCGCATCGAAAGGTTTTGTGTGGTTTGTAGGATCTGTATCCTGATCTGAAAACGGACGAGCATCCCAATGGGCTGTAACTAAAACCCGGTTCTTTTTTTCAGGACTAAAACTAGCCAGGATATTTTTTAACTGAAAGCTTTTCCCATCGTAAGTAGTCGTTTTAGCTCCTTGCATTTTTACTTCGGCACCAAACGTTTTTAGTTTCGCAACTAAATAATCGGCGCATTTCTGATGAGCAGTGGTTCCGGGAATTCTCGGGCCAAAATCTACCTGAGCCTTGGTATAAGCAAAAGCACTGTCTGCATTAAATTCAGGCGAAACCAATTTAATTTCCTGCGTCGCAGTATCAGTTCCCTCAGTAGGTTTTCTATCATTTTTACATGCCTCAAAACCAATTAAGGCAATTAAAGGCAATATTAAAAGTTTTTTATTCATTGTGATGAGCTGAAAAATAAAAGTGTAATGTTAAAAGTTCAATCTTAAGCCTTACTCCAGGTTGTGCCCTCTTTGCTGTCTTTTAACTGAATACCCAATTCCTGCAAGCCAATTCTGATTTTATCAGATGTTGCATAATCTTTATTTTCTTTAGCTTCTTTGCGTAAACCAATAACCATTTCCAAAACACTATTCAATTCTAAATTATCCGATTCCTCATCTTTCAATCCTAAAATATCAAAGACAAAATCCTGAATCAGTTGCTTCAATTTATCCAGCTCAACAGCAGAAATTTTGCCTTTGCCGTCATAAACGGTGTTGATAATTCGTACCGCTTCAAACAATTCCGCAATTAAAACCGGACTGTTAAAGTCATCGTTCATTGCATTAACGCAATTCGATTTTATGGTGTCGATATCAAATTCGCTCGTATCTGATACTGTCAATTTATCCAATAAACTTACTGCAGCCATTAACCGACGGAAACCCTTTTCTGAAGCATCAAGCGCATCGTTAGAAAAATCTAAAGTGCTGCGATAATGCGCCTGCATCATAAAAAACTTCACCGTCATCGGGCTATATCCTTTTTTAAGCAGCGGATGGTCGCCAGTGAACAATTGCAAAGGAAGAAAACCATTCCCTGCCGATTTAGACATACGTGTTCCGTTAACGGTGAGCATATTCGTGTGCATCCAGAAACGAGCAGGCTGGTGGTGGCTGCAGGCTTCCGATTGTGCTATCTCGTTGGTATGGTGCGTTGCCGCCAAATCCATTCCGCCGCCATGAATATCAAATTCGGCGCCCAAATATTTAGCGCTCATTGCCGAACATTCAATATGCCAACCCGGAAAACCCATTCCCCAGGGCGATTGCCATTGCATTAAAGTTTCAGGCTTTGCTTTTATCCAGAGTGCAAAATCCAAACGACCGCGTTTTTCATCCTGCCCACCCAATTCACGGGTGTTATTCAGCATGTCTTCCAGGTTTCGGTTGGTTAAAATTGTGTAGTTATACTCCTTACTGTATTTCTCAACATCAAAATAAACATTACCGCCAATTTCGTAGGCATAACCGTTTGAAATGATGACTTTAATCATCTCAATCTGCTCAATAATATGTCCCGTAGCCGTTGGCTCAATGCTTGGCGGCAAGGTGTTAAACATGCGCATCACATCATGAAAACCAAGCGTATATTTCTGCACAATTTCCATTGGCTCCAATTGCTCCAACTTCGCACGTTTTGCAAATTTATCGTCGCCCTCATCTCTATCGCCTTCCAAATGGCCTGCATCGGTAATATTGCGCACATATCGTACTTTGTAACCCAAGTATTTCAGGTATCGGAAAATTAAATCGAACGACATAAATGTGCGGCAATTACCCAAATGCACATCGCTGTAAACTGTTGGTCCGCAAACATACATCCCAACATTGGGCGCATTTAAGGGTTGAAAGTGTTCTTTTTTACGAGAAAGCGTATTGTAAAGCTGTAAGCCGGTATTCATATTGCAAATGTAATATTTACCATCGTAAAGTTTTAGAAATGCTGAATTGTTTAGAGCTTCAAAAAGCTTAATTGACAATTAACAAATTAATTAATGCTTATTTTATTCGAAAAGCAATACCTGAATTTCAATTAAAGCGTGTTCCTGCTTTTCATTGCAAGCCTTTGCTGCGCTCCGGGCTTTTCATTACAATCAGGTTTATAAAGAAAAAACTGTGCTGAAAACAAAAATGCCCATGCAAAAAGCCAAATTAGGGGCTTTGCATGAGCACAATATCAATATTAATAGCTACTTCAGCTTTGCTTTAAATACCTTCTCCAATTTTTCAAGCTTAGGTAAAATTACCAATCTGCAATATGGTGCATTAGCATTATTTTTGTAATAATTCTGGTGGTAGCTTTCAGCAACATAAAATGGTTTAGCGGCTTCAATAGCGGTTACCACTTTCTTACCATAAGCATTGGTGGCATTTAATTCTGCTTTATATTTTTCTGCCAATTCTTTTTGGTCTGGTGTATGGTAAAAAATAACCGAACGGTATTGTGTACCACTATCGGCGCCCTGACGGTTTAGCGTTGTTGGGTCGTGGCTTTTCCAAAATACCTCCAACAAATCTTTATAGGTAATTTGCATCGGGTTGTAAGTAATTTCTAAAACTTCGGCATGTCCTGTAAAACCAGTACAAACTTCTTCATAGCTTGGATTGGCAACTTTACCACCTTCATAGCCTGATTTTACTGAAACTACACCTTTCAGTTTTTGGAATATCGCTTCAGTACACCAGAAACAGCCCATTCCGAAAGTAGCCTTTTCGGTTTTCTTGCCCTGCGCATTGGCCTGATTTAAAGCCAACACCGATAATAAAATTAAAATTATTCGTTTCATGTTTTTTGTGTGTTGTTTTATCGAAAGTTTAAACACTTATTTTCAACTTTCTGCTTACTATATTACGAAATAAACTCAGCTAAAGTTTCGGTTGGTTTAATAATGGATTTTGCATGACAATTGCAACATTTTGTGGATTTTGCTGTTAATGTTAATAACTTAAAATATTGATTATTAAAATTTTAAACAGCCAATTTTCATCCTCTGAACACTTATTAACAATTCTTTTTTAAATTCGTATAACATTAAAATATAAAATTATGTCTATACCCTATATTCCATGTTTAGATTTAGGTTCTTACGTTAACGGAACTGAAGAAGAACGCAAAAAGTTTTCTGATGAGCTTGGCAGAGCTTTTAATGATTCGGGTTTTGTTACGATTACAAATCATGGTTTAAGCCAGGAATTGATTGATAAACTTTACGAAAACATAAAGGCAGCTTTTTCATTACCTGTAGAAACGAAAAGGAAATACGAAAAGCCTGAGCTTGCGGGCCAGCGTGGTTATACAAGTGCAGGCAAAGAAACAGCAAAGGGCGCTAAAACCCCCGACTTAAAAGAATTCTGGCAAATTGGTCAGGAAGTTACAGATGGCGACCCGGTTAAAAATGAATATCCCGACAATGAAGTTTTGGAAGAGTTACCTGATTTTAACAAAGTAACCGGCGACATTTACAAAAAACTCGAAGAAAACGGAACACACCTTCTACGTGCCATTGCAACCTATTTAGAATTACCGATTGATTATTTCGATAAACATGTTCACAACGGGAATTCGATTTTAAGAGGTATTCACTACTTCCCTATCGAAAATCCTGAAACCATTCCTGACGATGCCGTACGTGCGGGAGCGCATGAAGATATTAACCTGATAACTTTGTTAATTGGCGCAAGTGCCGACGGACTTGAAGTATTAACCCGCAGTAACGAGTGGTTATCAATTAAGGCACATCATACTGATATTGTTGTAAATGTTGGTGATATGTTGCAACGTTTAACGAACAATAAATTAAAATCCACAACGCACAGAGTAGTTAATCCGCCCCGCGAATTAATGAAAACTTCGCGTTTTTCGGTGCCGTTCTTTTTGCATCCGCGTAGTGATATGGATTTAACAAGCTTACCATCAACTATCGATGCTGAACACCCGAAAGCATACAGTGATATGACAGCAGGCGAATATCTTGATGAAAGATTAAGAGAAATCGGGTTGAAGAAATAACCTTGATGGGAAAGTCCGGGTTAAGCATTTAAATCATATAATAGATTCTTGAATTTAGAAGCATCGAATAATTCGATGCTTTTTTTTAAATTAAAAAAATTGCTTAATTCAGAAATTTAATATTTAGCTCAAACATTGTTTTATGAAAAAAATCTTTTTTACGCTTCTCTTATTTACCGGTTTCAATTCTGTTTTTGCCCAAAACCAAAGTATTAAAGATTTATATTGGGATTACACTGTTATAAGAACGACCCAAACGGACAAGCCGAAAGCTATTGCAATTGCATTAGATGTTTTAAAGCGATCGTCAGAGTTAAATGAAAAGCAAATTGCCAATGCAACCTATCACTTAGGTAGGCTTTACGAGGAAACGAACCAGATGAATTTAGCTATTCCTTACTACGAAAAAAGCATTCAGTTAACACCTGGATATTATGTACCCTACCTCGCATTGGGGAATTATTACTTTAAAGATTGCCAGGACATGATTAGTAAACTGAATGCAGCAGTTGATAAAAAAGATGTTGTAATTTATGGCAAGATGGTGGAGGATTATAAAAAACTAACCACTAAAACGGCTGCTTATTTAGAAAAATCATATGCATGCGATCCTGATGATTCGACTAAAGGCATTATAACATACCTCTATCAATCGTCAAAGAACAATGAAGCCCTTAAAACGTTCGACGCAAGAATAAAAAAGCTTGCCGTAGGTTGCATCACCTTATTGGATGATGAATAGAGGATCAAAATGAGCAACCTTTAAACGCTTGTACTAAGGTTGAAGCAAGCCCCAGAAGCTCAGAATTATTTCGTGCTTCGCAATGACGAATGATTATAGCAGTGCTTAAATGTTACTTCTTCGATTCATCAATTGCTCTGTTTACAACATCCTGAATTCTTCCTCTGATTTTTAAGTTCGATAGTTTATCGCTAACGGTCGGGTTAACACGATTTGAGAGAAAAATATAAACTAATCCACGCGACGGATCTACCCAAACACAAGTTCCGGTATAACCTGTATGCCCGTAAGTTTGCGGTGAAGCTAAATCTGATGGGTAATGTTTTGTGGTATCCGGATCCCAACGATCGAATCCTAAGCCACGGCGACTTACGGCCGATTGTTTAGAAGTAAACATATCCACGGTAGCCGTTTTGAAGTATTCTTCACCACCATAAGTACCGCGATTTAACAACATCTGGTAAATTATAGCCAAATCATTTGCACTGGCGAACAAGCCTGCGTGACCGGAAACACCGCCCGCCAAAGCAGCACCCTGATCGTGAACATAACCAACCAATAAAGTTTTACGGAAATACTTATCGTCTTCTGTCGGAATTATCTGATCTGCCTTGAAACGGTTTCTGGGTAAAAAACCTGCCGTTTGCATTCCTAACGGTTTGTAAAAATTCTCGTAGGCGTACTGATTTAATGGCTCTTCGCTTATATGCTCCACAATATCTTTCATCACATACATACTAATGTCGCTATATACGTATTGCCCGCGGGTTTTTATTGGGGCATTTAACATTTTCGGCCACATAAAATCCTTAAAAAATCCTTTTTTAATGTAATAGTTATCGGCCACTTTTGTTGGGTAAGCTGCAGAAGAATCTCTGCTGTAATCGCCCGTTTTTACGTAATCGTGGAAAGGAATGTATGGAATGAAGCCAGCCTGATGCAACATTACTTCACGAACCTGAATATTGTTCATTGGCGTGGTTCTGGCTTTCGGAATATAAGCCCCGATATTTGTATCCAGCTTCAATTTATTTTCTTCGAATAAACGCATTACCGAAGGCGTTGTTGCCGTAACTTTTGTTACCGAAGCCAAATCAAAAATGTCGGTTACCTTATCAGGAAGTGTCGAATCGTAAGTATGCGTTCCGTAAGCTTTGTTAAAAATTACTTTACCATCTTTAGCTACCAAAACCACCAAACCGGGTGTTGCCCGCTGACTAATTGCTTCGGCAGCAATCGCGTCAATATCTTTCAAACTATTGGAGTTTAAACCGGCATCTTCCGGCACCGTATATTTTAATCGTATGGAGTTCGTACTGAAACCCGAGCCTAATGTATATTTTGCGGAGAAACCAGAGGCTAACTTATTTGTCGCCGCTATCCCACCAAAAATATATTGTGGAACGATTGCCGCTGCATCAATTGAGTTTTGAGGGGTCCAGATAATGGGCGATTTCAAAGCATCAAAAGATTTTAAACCTGTTCCGTTTCCAAAATATGATATAATAACCGATTTGCTTTTGCTGATGCTACTGATAAAGTTGATGTATTTAGTTTTGTTAATATTTTCATCATTGATAGAAACCAAAATGGTGTTGAAATATTTCAAATCATCTTCAAGGTCATTTAAATTGAGGCTATCTTTATAAGAATCGGCAGAAAATGAAGTTATTTTATCGTACTTGTTAGCAAGACTATCAAAAACCGAACTGTAAGCGAAGCTTAAGCTTACCGAAGCGATGTTTTTTTTATCGAGTGTTTTTAATGGAACAATCGCATCCTGATTATTCAATAAAACTGTAGATTTTGTAATGGAATTGGCAATAGAAAGTTTCTTTTCATTGGTAGCATGTTCTTGCGCACAGGCAATTAAACATAATATATTAAAAAAACTTGCTATGGTAATAATGATTAATCTATTTCGCTTCATATACTTTTTCTCCGTTCAGATAGGTTTTTAAAACTTTGGTTTTTAATATGTTTTGTGGGGATGATTTTAAAATATCAGTGTCAAGAATTACAAAATCAGCAAACTTACCCACTTCTAAACTGCCTTTTTCTTTTTCTTCAAAATTTGCTTTAGCGGCCCAAATGGTCATTCCTTTTATGGCTTCTTCGCGGGTTAAAGCATTTTCCATTTGAAAACCACCTTTTGGGAAGCCCTTAGCATCTTCACGAACCGTTGCAGCATAAAACGTTAATAATGGATTAATGTTTTCGACAGGAAAATCGGTTCCCAACGGAATCCAGCCATTTTGTTTGAGTAACTGTTTGTAGGCATAAGCATCTTTCAGTCTTTGAGCGCCTAATCTTTGTCCGGCCCAGTACATATCAGAAGTAGCATGTGTTGGCTGCACAGAAGGAATGATATTTGCTTTGCCAAATAAGTCGAAATCGCCGGAATTAACAACTTGTGCATGTTCAATTCGCCAGCGCTTATCATTTTTACCTTTTAAAACTTTATTGTAAATTTTAAGCATAACGCGGTTTGCAGAATCGCCGATGGCATGCGTACACATTTGAAAGTTATGCGCTGCTATTTTTGCAGCAACTTCTTCATAGTGTTTTACATCGCTTAACAGAAATCCCGATTTCTCGGGCATATCGGTATAAGGTTTCAATAAGCAAGCGCCGCGAGAACCTAAGGCACCATCAGCATAAACTTTAAAAGCACGAACATTTAACCTGTCGGTTTTTATTGCGCCACGTTTAAATAAGTAATTGTAATTTGGTTCAGCATCAGAAAGCATGACATACAAACGCATTTTCAGCTTATTTTCTTGCTGCAATTTTTCTATAAAATCTACCGCTTCAAAGCCTAAACCACAATCATCAATTGTTGTCAATCCTGCGGCGAAGCAATTACGCTGTGCATCTGTCAAAATCTTTTCTGCAAGTTTCGCATCTGGAGAAGGAATTTTACTTTCCACCAATCCGACGGCATTATCGATTAAAACGCCGGTGAGTTTACCATTTTTAGTAAGCATATCGCCACCGGTTAGTTTCTGCTCGCCTTTAATGCCGGCATCATCGAATGCTTTTTGGTTCGCAATGGCTGCGTGACCATCAATACGATTTAAAAAAACCGGACGATCGGGAAAAAGTTCCGTCAGTTTTTCATTTGTAGGAAAAGCCTTATTTACCCAGTCGTTTTGGTCCCAACCGTTTCCGATTAACCAACCATAGGGATGTGTTTTAGCAAAATCCGTTAATCGTTGAATTACTTCTTCCCATGATTTTGTATCCCGCAAATCTGCGGTTTGAAGGCTCTGACCGTAGCCGAAAAAATGTGCATGAGCATCTATAAAACCTGGATAAACAGTTTTACCTGCAGCGTCAATTTCTTCTTTTGCATTATATTTATTTCTGATTTCATCGGTTTTACCAAGCGCTAAAATTTTGCCGCCCTTAATTGCGAAAGCCTGAACAGTATCGAAATTAGAGTTAACCGTGTAAACCCCGGCATTATAAACAATCACGTCGGCCTGTTCTTTTTTGCTGCATGATGAGAAAAAAGCTAAAGCCATTAGTGCGTAGAAAAATGATTTCATATTGATAAAGATAGAAAATTGAAATCATTTCGGTTTGTAAATTGAGTTTTACAAATTGAATTTTAAAAGCTCATGGGATTTAAAACCGAGGAATTTTATCTTATCTGACATTTTTATTTCTCATCGTAAAAAAGGTATCGCAGGTTGGTAAAATGCTTTTCTGTTTTTTATGGATAAAAATATATTAACGACTATCAATGAAAAATTAATTACATACAATAAAATTAAAGTAACCATTATATCAGCCTTTCCCAAATAGTAGCCAACATGAAAGATCTGAAAAACAAGTAAGATATACACAAAAATTAATGCAAGGCACCACGTAATTTGAAAATTCAAAAGTCGTTTTCCATCAGCCTCTGTAGATTTCTCTCGTTTCAAAACCCAAATAATCAAGGGAACAATAATCCCTAGCAATGGAAATAACAAGAAACTCAACGCCGACAAATTTAAAACAGGCAAAAAATATTTATCCCGCTCCAAAGCCGGAAGTTTCAAATTTTCAGGTTTTAAATTAAACACTTCAGCAATCCTAATCAGCGTATCTCCACGTGGTTCGGTTTCTCCAGATTCAACACGTTGAACGGTTCTTAAACTTAAGCCTGCTCTTCTAGCCATTTCATCCTGACTAAAACCATGCTGGTTGCGAAGCTCCCTGATTCTTTCTGATAATTTCATGTTCCTGTAGGCGTTTTAGCAAATGTAAGTCTATAGATTAATTTTACACGAAACTTGTTTACGTCATTTCTACGACAATCAATTTTAAGCATTTACTTACAAGTCATTTACATGTTGAGTTTTAAACAAAACACATTCCTTTAGCTTATTTTGCATAATTTAGCAGATTCACATTGCCTTGTTACATGACTGATATTATTCACTTATTGCCTGATGCCGTTGCCAATCAAATTGCTGCCGGAGAAGTTGTTCAACGACCTGCTTCTGCCGTAAAAGAATTGCTTGAAAATTCGATTGATGCTGGCGCAGACAAAATTCAGTTGGTAATAAAGGATGCGGGTAAAGCACTAATTCAGATTGTTGATAACGGATGCGGCATGAGCGTAACCGATGCCAGAATGTGTTTTGAGCGCCACGCAACATCAAAAGTAAAAAAGGCCGAAGATTTATTTGCAATCCGCACAATGGGTTTTCGTGGTGAAGCCATGGCATCTATAGCTGCAATTTCGCAGGTAGAAATGAAAACCCGCAGGCATGAAGATGAAATCGGGACTTGCATAAGCATAGAAGGCGCTCTAGTTACCTCCCAAGAACCTGTTGCCACTTCTCCCGGAACACAAATCTCAATTAAAAACTTGTTTTTTAATACACCCGCAAGGCGGAATTTCCTAAAAAGTAATCCGGTTGAAATGCGCCACATTATTGATGAATTTCAACGTGTTGCATTGGCGCACCCTACAGTTTTTTTTAGCTTACATCACGATGGAACTGAAATTTTCAATCTTCCGAAAGGCAATTTAAAACAACGTATTGTTCATATTTTCGGTAATAATTACAACGAACGTTTGGTTCCGGTTGAAGAAGATACAACAATTATTAATCTAAAAGGATATATTGGAAAACCTGCTTTCGCCAAGAAGACACGAGGTGAACAATTCTTTTTCGTTAACAATCGTTTTATAAAAGACCCTTATTTAAACCATGCGGTTAGCTCGGCTTTTGATGATTTGTTGCCTGATGATAGCTATCCGCTTTATGTTTTATTTATAGAAATAGACCCCGCAAAAATTGATGTAAATGTTCATCCAACAAAAACGGAAATCAAGTATCTTGATGAAAAATCCATTTATGCAATTCTAAAATCAGCTGTAAAACGCTCCATTGGTAGGTACAATATTTCACCAACTTTAGATTTTGACCAGGAAACAGGTTTCAGCAACATGATTTCGCCAAAAGCGGTTGAGGATATTGTGCCACCGAGCATTAATTTTAATCCGGATTTTAACCCATTTGCCACTGAAAGCAGTTCTGTTTCGGGCTATTCATCTTCGCCAAGAAATTACGATGCCAAACCAAGTGCTAAAAACTGGGGCTCCCTTTACGAAATAACGCAGGAACCCATTGTTGAGCAAACATCATTTTATGCTGATGAATCGATACATGAAACCAAGCAAAAACAATATATGCAACTGCACAATCGGTATATTGTTTCGCAGATAAAATCGGGCTTAATGGTTATCGACCAGCAAATGGCACACGAACGGATCCTTTACGAACGTTTTCTCGTACATCTCGATGATAGAAAAGGAGCGTCGCAACAAAGTTTGTTTCCGCAAACCATAACGCTTAATGCAACTGATTTTGAATTGGCCAAAAGTTTGTTGGATGATATAAAAAGTTTAGGTTTTGATGTTCGGGAATTCGGCAAAAATACGCTCGTTGTAGAGGGTATTCCAGTTGATTTAGGTAGCTCAAACATTAACGAAACACAATTGTTTGAACAGCTGATTGAAGGTTTTAAGAATACTCAGCAAGAATTAAAATTGACTAAACGCGACAGCCTTGCCAGGAGTTTAGCAAAAAATAGTGCAATTAAAGCCGGTACAAATTTGGGCCAGGAAGAAATGAATACGTTAATTGACGAACTTTTTGCCTGTAAAACGCCTAACTTTAGCGTAAATGGAAAACCGATTATACAAACGATTACATTAATTGAATTGGATAAAAAGTTTGAAAAATAGTTAAACCGAGAACTAAAGTTTAAAAAAAATAAATGAACAGAATACATATACCGCCAGTAGTAAAAAATTTATTAATCATAAATGTAATTTTTTTTATTGGCACATTAGTTTTCAGGCCAAACGGTGGCTATCCATTTGTAGATTGGTTTGCTGTTTATTATTTCGATTCTCCTGATTTTAAAATTTGGCAACCGATAACCTATATGTTTATGCATAGTCCGGTTGATTATTTTCACATTGTGTTTAACATGTTTGCACTTTATAGTTTCGGCAGTTTGCTGGAAAGCCGTTGGGGTGCAAAAAAATTTATCATCTTTTACTTTATTACTGGCTTAGGCGCTCTTGCATTGCAATGGGCAGTTCAGGCTTACGAGGTTTATTCGGTGGTTGGACATGTAACCTTCAATGTAACTCAAAATTTATCTGCTCCGCAGGATAAAATTAAAATGATGGGCGAAATATATTACGGCCCAATGTTGGGTGCATCGGGTGCTATTTTTGGCTTATTGGTCGCTTTCGGTATGTTATACCCAAATGCTGAATTGCTGATAATGTTTATTCCTGTGCCCGTAAAAGCGAAATACATTATTCCAATATATATAATTATTGAGTTAGTTTTAGGTGTTGGCAAATTTGCAGGCGATTCAGTTGCGCATTATGCCCACTTGGGTGGGGCTTTAATTGGCTTCATTCTTGTCAAAATTTGGAAGGATAAAGATACATTTTACACTTACTATGAGTAATAATATTTTTAAAGACTTAGGTTTTAAAGTATTCCGTTCGGGTAATCCCTTGTTTTTCTACATCGGAATAAATACAATTATTTTCATTATTACCGCATTAATTGCATTAGTTACTTTTTTAACCCGAACCAACATTGATGTGTATGATTTGGTTAGAGAATATTTTGCTTTACCGGCCTTGGTTTCGAAAATCCCTGAAAGATTTTATACCATTTTTACCTATATGTTTTTCCACGATGGATTTTTTCACCTGTTTTTCAACATGCTTGGCTTGTTCTGGTTTGGCCAGGTTTTTATGAACTTTTTAAAAAGCCGACAGTTTCATTTCGTATTTATTGCTGGCGGATTATTTGGTGCTTTATTTTTCATTGCGGGTATAAACATTTTCACTGTATTCGCAGATAGCTTAAGCGGCATAACTGTTATTGGCGCTTCAGGCTGTGTAATGGCTATTATTGTTGCAACAGCTACGCTGGTTCCAAACTATGCTTTCTTCCTGATGTTTCTGGGTGAAGTAAAAATAAAATACCTGGCGCTGGCGTATTTTATATTAGATATTTTAGCATTAGGCTCGGTAAATGCAGGTGGAAGCTTCGCTCATATTGGTGGAGCTGTTTTGGGTTTTACCTATATAAAAATGCTTCAGCGAGGTTCTGACTGGAGTAAAATTTTTGAAAGAAAACCAAAATTAAGAGTGGTAAAAAATGAGCAACCGATAAAAAAGCCTACTTTTAAGGGCGTTTCGCAAAAAGAAGTCGACGAGATTTTAGATAAAATATCTAAATCGGGTTACGATAAATTAACAGCAATCGAAAAAGAAAAATTGTTTAAAGCAAGTAAAGATTAAATGCCAAAGCCTAAATCTAAATATTCTTTTTTTGATAAAATATTTTTGCCTTTAACTGTAGTTGCGGTAATCTGTTTGTTGCTTGGCACCCTTGCTGGTAATGTAGATCCCCGCAAAAATTTCTTAATGGCTTATTTCGCACTGGCCTACCCATATTCTCTGTTTGTGTGCTTTCTGTTTTTAATCTGGTGGTCAGTTAGAAAACGTTGGGCTTTTTCAATGGCCATTTTTTTCTTTATTGCAATTGGCTACAAAACCATTCATGCTACTTTTGGCTTTGGTGGTAATGAAGGCGGCCCCGAAAAAGCAGCGGGTTCTGTTAGGATGATGACTTACAACGTACATAGTTTTAAGTTGTTTGGCGAAGACAATTCTATTCCCGTTAAAGAAAAAATGCTTCAGGTTGTTAAAGACCAAAATCCCGATGTAATTTGCTTTCAGGAATTTTATACCCGAAAAAAAGGAAATTTTAATACCATAGACAGTTTAAAGAAATTGTTAAAAATGGACAATTATTTTTTCCGTCCGGCAGGCAGCGATAACGACTACGATGCATTTGGATTGGCCATATTTTCGAAATATCCCATCAAAAACAAAGGCGAGATTCTATTTGAATCGGTTGGCGATAACATGAGTATTTATGCTGATTTAGACATCAAAGGGAAAACAATGAGGGTTTTTAACGTTCATTTCCAATCCATAAGTTTCCAGCCCCAGGATTATCAGTTTATCGATCAGCTTACGCAAAAAACAAGGGGAAAACTATATGCATCTAAAAGAATTTTAAGAATGCTGAAGCGTGCCTTTGTAAAAAGAAGTGACCAGGTGGATATTATGAAAAAAGAAATGGCGAAGTGTGAAACGCCATATTTAATTGCCGGTGATTTTAATGATACGCCTGCTTCTTATGCCGTAAATCAAATTACGAAAGGCCTTAACAATTCATTTATCGAGAAAGGTTCGGGTTTTGGTAAAACATATAATGGAAAATTTCCAAATTTCCAGATTGATTATATTGCCACAAGCAAAGATTTTGAAATCGTAAATTACCAGATTACAAAGGCGAAATTATCCGATCATTTCCCGGTTAGAACAGATATTAAATTTATTAATAACGCTTTCTAAAATGCATTCGACGCTAAGCATTTTTTAAATTTCCCAAGTTTTCTTACCATACATCAACAAAGTATTATTTTCCATTGCAGATATTTGTTTCATTAATTGAAATATAACAATATCCAACAATATGAGTTTATTAGAAGCATTGAACTGGCGTTATGCCGTAAAAAAAATGAACGGCCAGCCGGTTGAGCAGGGAAAAGTAGATCAAATTATTGAGGCTGCACATTTGGCGCCAACTTCATCAGGTTTGCAACCCTTTAAAGTTATTGTGGTAACCAATCAGGAGCTTAAAGAAAAAATTGCCCCTATCGCGTTCAATCAATCTCAGATTATAGATTCTTCACACTTATTAATTTTTGCAGCTTTCGAAAATTATACAGAAGAAGGAATTGACGCAACGTTTAGCTATATGAATGCACAACGTGGTTTACCCGATTCGGCTACCGATGCATATAAAGCACAGTTAAAGGGTATGATATTATCAAGAACAGCTGATGAGAACTTTAATCACGCTGCTCGCCAGGCTTATATTGGCTTTGGAGCCGCGATTGCTCAGGCTGCTTTGTTAAAAGTAGATGCTACCCCGATGGAAGGCTTTAATGGCCCGGCGCTTGATGAGTTATTGGGCCTAGATAAACAAGGCTTAAAAAGTGTAACTTTATTACCACTAGGCCACAGAGATGAAGCTAATGATTGGTTAGTAAACCTTAAAAAGGTTCGTAAACCACTCAATGAATTCTTAATCGAGTACAAATAAGAAATTCACATCCTAAAGTATAAATAGCTGCCGGTTTTACAACAAGTAAAATCGGTTTTTTTGTGTAAAAAAATGTTAAAGATAGCGCCAGACTAGGTGCTATATATATAATTGGATATATTTACAACCTAAGTAATTAATTTCCTTTCATGAAGATTTTTAGAATTTCATTAATATTAGCGTCTTTCTCGTTTATAATAAACTTTTCATCATCGGCACAAACAGATACAGTTAGTATAAATACCATTATTACTAAAACAAATAAGGTTTTAAACGACTTTCCGGCCGAAAAAATTCATATCCATTTTGACAAACCATATTATGCTGTTGCAGATACGGTTTGGTTTAAAGCATATGTAACCGAAAACCAGAATTTCCTTTCGGGAATAAGTAAAATCGTTTATGTAGATGTTATTAACCAACGAGATTCTTTAATTCAAACATTGAAACTTCCGTTAAACGGAGGTATGGCAGAAGGGAATATCCCGCTTTCGATGGAAAATTATCAACAGGGAAATTACCACTTTAGAGCATACACCAACTGGATGCTGAACGGTGCAGATCCGGCATATTTTAATAAGACTTTCTACATCGGCGAGGCCATTGATAAAGAACTCAAAACCCACATCAGCTACAAAAATTTATCAAACGATAAACAAGAAAAAATTGATGCCCGGGTGCAATTTAAAGATATTAACAATAAGCCCTACGCAAATAGAAATGTAAGCTGGCAAGTGGTAACGAGTTATACAACCATTGCCCGGGGACGAGGTACTACGGATGCGAACGGCTTCCTTACTATCAGCATGACTGCCAATCAAAAGGCAGAATATCAGCTCCAAAAAGGCGAATTAATTACAAGCATTAATACAACAGAAAAAGATGTTGTAAACAGCACCTTCCAATTAAAAAATGCAGTTATAAATAAAGATTTCCAGTTCTTCCCCGAGGGTGGAAATCTTATCTCAGGCTTGACTAATAAAATTGCGTTCAAGGCCATTAAAAGTGACGGCTTGGGCATCAACGCTAAAGGTACAGTAACCGATAGCGATGGAAAACAGGTAGCAACATTTACTGCTCAGCATTTGGGTATGGGTTCCTTCAATTTATTGGCCGAGGCCAGTAAGACATATAAAGCAACCGTAACTTATTCAGATGGTTCAACGCAGAATGTTAATTTACCTGCTGTAACACCATCTGGAATAACCATAACTGCCGACAATACAGACCCGGAGAATATCTCGATAAAGATTCTTTCAAACGATGCTTTTTTCCAGGCAAATCAAGGCAAAAAATTTTACCTGATTGCACAAAGTAAAGGGGTAATTTGCTATGGGGCACAAACAGCATTATCTAACAAAGAATACGGAACAGTTATAGCAAAAAGTAAATTCCCGATGGGTATTGCCCAATTTACATTAATGGCAGAAACCGGGAAACCATTGAGCGAGCGCCTGGTTTTTGTGCAAAATAAAAACATAATGTCGTTAGCTTTAACAAGTCCTGTTGCCACATCCGGGCCAAAGAAAAAAGTTAAAATAAACCTTGCCGCGAAGAAAGATGGCCAGCCAGCAGAAGGTAATTTCTCTGTATCTGTTATTGATGAAACTAAAGTTCCATTTAACGAAGATGGAGCCAGCACAATTTTAACCAGCTTACTTTTAGCCAGTGATATAAAAGGCTACGTAGAAAAACCTAATTACTACTTCGGAACACCAGATGCAAAAAAAGTTTCGGACCTTGATGTACTTCTGTTAACACAAGGTTACCGGAGCTATTCGTATTCAGAAATTATTGAAAACAAACTGCCTAAAATTACATTTCTACCTGAGCAAGGCATAGAAATTTCAGGAATTTTAAGAATGACAAACGGAATTCCTGTTCGAAAAGGTGCTTTGCTTTTAACTATTCCTGATAAAAGATTTAATCTTGAAGGTACAACTGACCCGGTTGGAAACTTCAAATTCACCAACCTGAATCTTAATGATTCATCGAAAGTTACCATTACAGCAAAATATAATGTGAATTATAAAAACATGGCCATTAGCTTAAATGGAACACCCGTGCCAAGTATAAGCCGGAATTTTAGCGTAGCGGAGGAGGTTTTAAATATTGATAGTACGCTAACAACCTATTTAGACAATAGCAAAAAGCAATATTCTTACCTGCATACGCTAAAAGATGTTACAATTAAAGCGGCAGCTATACCGAAGGTTAGCCATAAAGATTACCCTGCGCTAACGGGTTTATCGGCTTTAGCAGATCATGAAATTTCGGGAGATAGGTTAACAGGTTGTAATTTGCTGGTTAATTGTTTGCAAACAATGGCCCTTGGTACTACATATATCGACAATAATTTTTACGTAACCCGTGATTATAACCAGGGTAATAAAACGCCAATGGGTATTTTTATAAACGGAATTATGATGGATATTAATCAATTAAATTCTGTAGATGTTAAAATGATCGAATCTGTAGAAGTATTTTTGAAAGATGAACTAGGATTAGTAAACAGGGCCAACAATATTAATGGCGTAATTGTAATTAACCAGAAAAAAATGCCAAAAGGCACAAAAATATCCAAAAGCCAGCTGATGGATATGTTGCCTAAAAATTATGAGGTTACTTTCGCTCCACAAGGTTATAGCAAAGAGCGCCAGTTTTATATGCCTAAATATGATGTACCGGCAAACCTTAACAGAAATGATTTACGCACAACTATTTACTGGAACCCCAAACTGGTAACAGATAAAACCGGACTAACATCATTTGAATTCTACAATGCAGATGGCAAAGGGCAATATAAAGTTGTGGTAGAAGGTATAGATGCAAATGGAAATTTAGGCAGGGCGATTTACAAATACACTGTTAAATAACCAAAACATAAAAAAAATTCAGGCAGAAATGCCTGAATTTATGCTTAAACCTGATGTGGCAACGCTTCTCCTTTTAAGCCGGCAATAATATTTTTAGCAACTAAATTAGCCATTGCACTTCTGGTTTCGTGGGTAGCAGAACCTATGTGTGGTAAAATTGCAACGCTTTCCATATTTAATAAAGGACTGTCTGCCTGCATAGGTTCTGGATTTGTAACATCCAATCCGGCTCCCCAAATTAGTTTATCTTGTAATGCAGTTATCAGGTCGGACTCATTGTGAATGCCACCTCGAGCAGTATTTTCAAAAATAGATTGTGGCTTCATTTTCCTGAAAACATCAAGGTTAAATTTATCCCTGGTTTCTGAAGTTAGGGCTGTATGAACTGAAAGTACATCACTTCTTTCCAGTAATTCATCAAAAGAAACATACTCGGCATTTATCTCTTTTTCAGCTTCTTCGTTTCTGCTTCTGTTGTGGTAAATAACTTTCATCTTATAGGCTCCTATGGATTTCTTTGCCATCTCCAAACCAATTTTCCCCATTCCGAAAATACCTAAGGTTTTGCCATTTAGTTCGATACCGAGTTCTGGAGTGGGTTCATAATTTCTCCAGTCGCCTTTTATAATTTTTTTATGCAAGTAAAATGCCTTTCTTGATACAGCAAGCATTAGTAAAAAAGCAGTATCAGCGGTTGCGCCGCTTAAAACACCAGGCGTATTTCCAATTGGGATATTTAATCTTTTTGCTTCGTTAACATCAACATTATCAAAACCTACCGAATGCAGTGCGATAACTTTTAAATGGCTGCAAGCGTTAAGAAATTCGGAATTGATTTTATTTGGGCCAACACTAATAAGTGCATCAAAATCCTGGCAGGCATTAATTAATTCTTGAGCGGTAATTTGCCTGGACGCACTCCAATTGGTTATTGAGATATTATTTTCTTCTAATAACTTAATTCCACTTTCGGCAATATTGCCGCTTATAAAAACTTTCATATAAATATTAACGCAATGGATACAAAGATGTTTCTAACAATGTTATGGCACTACAATGTTAAGCGACTGAAAAGTATGAGCACTAAAATAACCTAATGCATTATTAGAGATGTTAGAAGTTGGGTTTGCAGGTGTTGTACCTTGATTCGGGCCGCGGCCAGACTGCTCGCTTAAGGCGTACCAATAGTCAAAAACATTTGAATCAACACATTCCATTTCAATTTTTACCTTATCACCAGTGTTTAATTCATCGCTGTCGTTGTTGTTATTGTTTGATTTAAAAAACAACTGAACACGTAATGGATTTCCGTTGGTAAGGCGATCGTTAGAAACATAAAAACGCTGAGAAAGATAATCGTTTACATACAAATCGAAATGGTAAAAATTGGTTTCACCAGCAGGATCAACCAGGTAGGCCACAGCAGTTTTCCTGTCATTTCCAAAGAACGAATTCAGCACCACACCAATAGAATCTAATTTAACATTATTAGGCATTTTTGAACTGGCAGTATAATTTTGTCCTTCGGCGGTTACATTCAAATTGTAAGTTACGCCCGAAACACCACGCATTCTGTTCGTGTAAATGCCTGGAGCTGTTTCGGTAAAAATGTAGTTATTACCTTTGCTGTCGCTAACTTTTACTGTTGAACCAGAAACCGTCGGGAAATTAAGGTCAGCATCGTAATCGATCGTTTTTGAAATTTTTATTTGCTGAACGCCTAATTTATCAGTTATTTTTCCTTCGATAACAATTTGTGGTGGTGCATTATCTGTATCAATGGAAATAATTTTTTTGCATGAAGAAAATATTAAGCTTGCTAAAGAGAGGACTATCAGTAATTTTTTCATGTGGGTTAAAATTTAAAGTTCCAGGTTACAGAGGGGATGAGTCCGAATAAGGAAGTTTGTTCTGCAATGGTTTTGGATGTATTAATCGGGTCGGTTTTAAATTCGATTGAATATGGGTTTTTGCGGGCCAGTAAGTTATAAATGCCAAAATTCCAGCTCGATTCATACTTTCCTCTTTTGCGGGGTTCCAGCGTTGCACTAACATCCAAACGCATGTTGTATGGCATTCTTCCGGCATTTCTTTCTGTGTAATAATAAGCAGTTTGCCCGCCGATAGAATATTTTCCGGCCGGAAAAGTTACCGCATTTCCGGTGCTGTAAATAAAGCTCGAAGAGAAAGTCCAGCGTTTATTCATGTTGTAAATTCCAACTACAGAAACATCATGTGTTCTATCTTGCCTTGCCGGAAAATAATTTCCATTGTTAAGCTGGGCGAACTTTCTTTCAGTTTTAGATAAAGTATAACCAACCCAGCCATTTAACTTTCCGAATTTCTTTTTGAAAAATAATTCTAAACCGTAGGCTCTTCCCGCACCGTAAAGCAATTCCGATTCGACATTTGTATTTGCCAACAGTTGTGCCGCATTTTTATACTCTATTTGATTTTGAAGCCATTTGTAATAAACCTCACCAGAAAATTCATAATTATTTTCCTGCAGATTTTTAAAATAACCAAGCGCTAACTGGTCGGCAATTTCGGGCTTTATGTTGTTACTGCTCAACACGTATTGATCTGTCGGAGAACTCGATGTTGCATTCGTTAAGATATGTATGTTCTGCGTATTGCGGTTATAAGATGCTTTGATGGAGTTTTGTTCATTAAACATGTAACTAACAGAAAATCTCGGTTCTAAATTAAGATAGTTTTTATAGAATTTTCCACTTTCAATTTTTTCGGTTGTTAAAATATTTCCGGTGGCATCGTAGGTACTAAAATTACCCGGCCCAATTAAGGAGAAAGCAGCAAGCCGAACCCCATATAAAAAGTTTAATTTTTCCGTCGCCGCCCATTCATCCGATAGGTAAGCAGCAGTTTCCAGTCCATAACGCTTTTCCTGCGTAAGCGAATTCACCTGAGATTCTTCCGAACTTGAAATATCTATGGGAGAAATTCGATGATGAGTTGCATTTAAACCGAACCTGAGAATGTGTTTATTGCTGAAATACTGAAAATCCTGCTTCAGGTTAAAATCGCGGACTAATGATGTTGCTTTGAAATTTGTAACATCATTAAGTAAACGAACAGTATAATTGTAATTGTTATAAATTAACGAAGTATTTGAGAAAAGCTTATCGCTAAAAATATGATTTAACCTTAAAGTTGTGGTTACGTTACCCCAATTATTTTCGAACAAATCTTTAACGCCGATGTTATCTTTCCCAAAATAACCAGAAAGGTAAATCGTATTGCGATCATTAATTTTATAATTTGCTTTGGCATTAATATCGTAAAAGTTTAGCGTACTTCCATTTACTGATGAATCTGGCGAAGCCCTCAAAAATAAATCGATATAAGTTCTTCTAAAACTTACCATAAAAGAACCTTTATCTTTAACAATAGGGCCTTCGGCTTTTAACCTCGAAGCAATTAAGCCAATCCCACCCTGAAATTTAAATTCCTTGTTGTTTCCATCGTCCATTTTTACATCTAAAACAGATGATAAACGACCGCCGTATTGCGCTGGCATACCTCCTTTATACAAGCTTACATCTTTAATGGCGTCGGCGTTAAAAGTAGAAAAGAAACCTAATAGGTGTGATGAATTGTAAACCACCGCTTCATCTAAAATTATCAGATTCTGGTCTGCCGCCCCACCACGAACATAAAAGCCTGTATTGCCTTCGCCGCCCGATTTTACCCCTGGTAATAGTTGTATTGTTTTTAATATATCTTTTTCGCCAAGTAAAACAGGGATTGAGTTTAAGGATTTCATGTCAATACGCTCTAAACCCATTTGCGCACTTTTCACATTTTCGTTTTTTCTGTTTGTGGCGCTCACCGTAACTTCTGCTAAATCATTTGCAGTTTTAAGTTCTTCGTTAAGTTTTGTGTCTTTATTCAGGTTAATGGTTTTTATCGCCGAAACGTATCCAGCATAGCTGATAACTACATTATATTCGCCCTCGGGCTGGGTTAAGGCATAATAGCCATAATTATTGGTAGAGGTAGCAATATTGCTTTTGCCGCTTAACCGCACCGTGGCGCCAATTAGTGTTTCGCCAGTGTTTGCATCGCGAATTGTACCACTTAAATTATATTTATTTTGCGCTGAAGCAATCTGAATAGAAAAAAATATGATAATTAAAGAAAAGTGAAACTTTATGGGCATAGCGGCTAAATCTGATTATCGATTGAAACCAAATGTACGAAATACATGTACTTTTCTAAGAGGAAGGCTAATTTTTAACAATGCGTTTTAATTCTATTTTACCGGATAAACTCCAATCCGGTGCGACCTTAATAAGTAAGGATTAACGTTTTTATTTCCTGCTGTTCGAAATGAGATGAGTTTGGAGGCTTGCATTGGCATATGGCAATCTATACAGTTTGATTTGAGCACACCTTTGGCTAGTGTCTGTTCGCTGTGCTTTTGAGTTTGGTGACAACTTATACACCTTTGAGCATAAATTGATAAATTTCCTTTTATACTTTCGTGCGAATTATGGCAGGATTGGCAAGTCATCTCACTTTTACGGTAGCACATACTGCCTTTCAGCATTTCGCTTTGATTGCCATGCACATCAGGATTAGGGCCACCAAACGACACAAAATCCTGAGCATAATAACTTTCCAGGTCATCTCCAGGCTGAAAATTAAAAACCGATTGAATAGTGGTAAGTGTATTTCCCGAATGGCATACCCCGCAGGCATCCATTTTTTGTTTACGGCTTAAGGTTTTATAAATGGTGATGTATTTTGCTGTTTTTTCTTCGGGATTTTCCAGGTGAAAAACAGCGTGTTGTTTCCCTGCACCGTGGCAACGTTCACAATCGATTCCATAAATTAACGAACCTTTTTCCAGTTCTTCATCAATTTGTAAGCCAGCCGACTGCTTTTTTTCCGTTTTTACGAAGGTGCTGTGACACTCCAGGCACCTGCTCGCTATCGGCCTGTCGAAATACATTACATTAACGGGAAAACCAGGACTATTAGCCCAGGTATTAATTGCAGAAAAATGGGATAAAGGCAACTGGAACAATTTTTTATCCTTCCAGTAAGCAAAGGTAAAAGCCTTCTCGCCCGAGCCAAAGGCAACATCAAACCTTGCTGCACGAACTTGCTTATCATCAACGTACGCGATTTGAAAAATTCCGCTATCCCGCTTTTCTACTTTAACTTTCATGTTCGGGTTAAAAATAAATATACCCGAGTCAGTTTCTAAAAATTTAGATAACTGCCGATTATTTGCAGGTGATGAGGTTAAACCGTGTGGGTTGTGTGCAAATGATTCGCCAATTTTAGTGTGGCATTTTACACAAGTTGCTGCACCTGTGTAATTTGCCCCACGAATGTCTGCCGGTATTTTATCCGCAGCATTCATGCACCTCGATAGAATTACAATTAAGACAGCTATACAGCCAAGAATGAATAATATGCGCTTATAACCTTTAAACACCAGCGTTTTGTTTATTTATTTTACAAACTCAATATAGCTAAAATTATAACCACCGGTATCTGCAATAACTTTTAAAACCTGTTTCCCCTTTTGTAAATTAATGCCTTTTACATCAAAAGTTTTAAACTTTTTAGCAGCCCCGGTATTTGGAATATTTAGATTTGCCGATACACTTTTTCCGTTAACCAAAATTGATAATTTACCTTCATCAATTACTGAGGCAACACTAAATCTGAGCGTGTAACTGCCCTTTTTCTCAACCTGCAAAGTATATTGTAACCACTCTCCTTGCTCAATACTGGTTACGAAATATTTTTCATATTGGGTTGAATCTTTCATAATATCCACACCATCATTTCGGTAAATCCTACCGCGGTTTCCGGCGGTTCTTTTATTTGTTACCGTATGATAATCTGTTGTATCTAAATCGAAATAGGCTTTATTGTTTTTACCCAAATCGTAATCTACCGCATAAATTACCGAACCATTTTTTACAATATTTGGTTTAAAGGGTTTCGTTTCATCGGTGTGTGGCTGGCGAATCATTGCATCAATTACGTCTCTATGAATAATTGTGTTTTCTAATTTAGTGTAAAAAGCCAATTCCATCATTCCACTGTATACATTGCTTTCCTTTGGCTTATTGCCACCATTATTCATGTAATTTACAACAGCGTTGTAATTTGGGTTTGCTTTTATCTCCATCGGATTATTAAACCCAACCTTTTTTAATGGCCACCAGGCCCAACCAATATTATTTTTTTCGAGCAGATGGATAGCATCTGTAAACCAGGTATTCGAATTCTCACCGGTTTCACCCAACCAAATCGGCACATTTTGCTCATCTCTGGCTTTTACCATGTGTGCAATTGAAGCCTGATCGTTGTAATTCCAGTATTTATGAAAACTCAAGGCCATATTTTTATCCCAGAGCGGAAAAATGCCATTATAGTTATTTCCCCAGCCATTACCTTCGATAATTATAATGTGCTTCTGGTCTACCGCCCGAATGGCTTTTGTAATATCAACCATTAGCTTTCTCAGTGGAGCATTAACTTTTTCTTTCGTGCCGTTTTTATCTTCCGCAGGATTTGAAAAACCATAATTTGGTTCATTAATTATATCATAAGCACCAATCCAGGGTTCATTTTTATACCTGTCAGCTAACTTTTTCCAAAGCGCAATCATCTTCTGCTGATTAGCTTCACTTTCCCAAAGCATCGGCTTAGAGGCGTCCCTATCTGAAATGTTTGTATCATTACCCTGGCCGCCTGGTGTGGCATGCAAGTCTAAAATCAAATACATATGATTTGCCTTGCACCACGAAAGCAAACTATCTGTTAAAGCAAAACCTTTATCAAGCCAGGTGTTTTGCCCGGTAATAGGTTCTTGCTCAACAGGCAGCGTATAAAGGTTATAGTGCATTGGTAAGCGTACAGAATTAAATCCCCACGCTTTTAAAGAATCTATGTCAATTTTCCGGGTATGGTTATTCAGCCATGCATCATAAAACTCCTGGGTTTGTTTAGTACCCATTAAATCTTCCAACCGCTCGCGAATTTTATATTGTTGCCCATCTTTATTAATTTTGAGCATATATCCTTCCTGAAGCATCCATCCTCCTAAACCAAAACCACGAAGCAAAACATTTTCACCTTTTTCATTTACAATTTTTTTGTCTTCTGCTTTAAGAAAGCCTTGTGCCGATAAACCCAATGTAATTAGGTTCAAGCCTAAAAAGAAAAGCAAATATTTGATTGTAAAAAGCAATTGAAATCTTTTTTCTTTTTTTATCATTATGAATATTTTTTGGTTTGAGGTTTAAGAGATTTACCAGATATATGTGCCAACGGCACCTTTATCTAACCTTGCTATCAGCGTTTTTCCGTTATAACTGATGTTGAAATCAGCTGTTTCTTTACCTGAATTAGCTACAATCAAAACTTTTTTCCCATCGGGAGTTTTGAACGCCACGTTTGATAAATCTGCAAGTTCATTGGATGCAATACGAACTGAGCCCGGGCGAACAAATTTCGACGCGTGAGCTATGGAGTAATAAGCGATATTTCTACTCACACTGTCTTTATCAATGGTTACCGCACCCTGACAGGTTGGGCAACCACCTCTATCTGTAAATGGTTTATTTTCCGGGTCGGCAGCTAAATTCCATTCCAGAACATTCCTGCTCCAATTACGTGTTGCTCCAATTATTAACCGCTTAACAGGCCCGCTTATGTTAATATTTGCCAAACCTGGGCGTTCTACAACCATTTGTTCAGAGAAATAAATATTCTTATCCGGATGCGCATTATGAACATCAGTTAGTGCTTCAATTTTACCACCATATAAATGAAATGCAGCGCCATCAATATATTTTCGGGCATCAGGGTCATCTAAAATTGAAATCGGATAGTCTGGTCTGTCTGCATTATGATCATAAATGATGATTTTGGTTTTAATTCCGGCTTTTTCAAACGCAGGACCAAGATTTTTCTTCACAAATATTGCCTGTTCAGGTGCAACCATTAATAAACTTGGGTTATTACCTGGATGGAGAGGTTCATTTTGAACGGTAATGGCATCGATTATAATTCCCTCCCTTTTCATTTCCTGGATATACTTTACAAAATATTTTGCATAAGCATCATAATATTCGGGCTTCAACATGCCGCCCCGGGCATCATAAGTTGTTTTCATCCATAAGGGAGGAGACCATGGCGAACCTAAGATTTTTATTTTAGGGTTTATGGCAAGGATTTCCTTCATTACCGGTATCACATCAACTTTATCAAGACCCAGATTAAATTTTTCCTGCTGCAAATCTGTTTGGCCTTCTGGTAGATCATTATATGAAAACACTTTCTCGTTCAAATCTGAAGCTCCAATGCTTAGCCGAATGTAACTCACGCCAATGTTGTTTCCATCGGTGGCAAATAGCTCTTTAAGTAATAATGCCCTGGCCGCAGCCGACATTTTAATAATATGCTGAGCACTTCCCCCTGTTAAGGCATAGCCAAATCCATCAATCGGCTGATAAGTTTCCTTATCATTTACATAGATGGTTTGTTTGCTATTTCCCTTGGAAGAAAACGCTAATCCTTCTGGTTGTTTAGCAAATAGAACTGAACGATCTGCTTTAGTTAACCAGAGTGAAGCTGCATTTTGTGCTGACGAGGTTGACACAAAAAGACTTAAAATTAGCGCAAAAGAATGGCTTATCGCCTTTAATTTCATAACGACAATTGTTTATTTTTTAAAATGCTGAAAACTCAGCGATACGCCTGGAGGCCGACCTAAAAAAGCAAAAGTGAGTTTTAATAAAAGGGGGCAGACGAAAGCCCACCCCCTTAAATATTTTATTTGGTACCGCCGTACTCTTTATTTTGTACGATTTTAGTGTTATTTAACTCTGCTTGCGGAATTGGAAAGATTTCATTTTTATTAGCTGTAAAGCCTTTGTAAGCCAAAACCGCAGCTGCTTTACCCCAACGAACTAAATCCAGAAAACGATGCCCTTCGCCGGCAAGTTCAAGTCTTCTTTCTTTAATTAAATTATCTAATGTTACCGCTACAGGATTTAAGCCAACCCTCGCTCTTACTGCGTTAAGCAATTGGTAAGCACGGCTACCCGAACCAACCGCACCACCACTTGCCAGAATTGCTTCAGCTTCTAATAAATAAGTATCAGCCAAACGAATTTCGTAAGCATCCTGAGGAAAGTTTAATTCTGTTTGTCCTGTAGGTGCTTTATCAGATACTCTGCCGATGGTTTTTTCGATAAAATAACCAGTGTTGGCATAACCTTTCTCGTAGGTGGCAATACCATTTTTCTCCAAACTATCTAAGTTGGCAACAGTTGCTTTATTGCGAGGATCGAAGTGGATGAAATCGAAAAACTCTTTCGTAAAAGGTAAGAAACTATAGCCAGAATAGTAATCCGGTGCACCTGCCAATACAGGTTTGTAACCACGTGGACCAACAATAATATTTAGCAAGTTACCTTCCGAAGCACCTGCATCACCCCATCCGCCGTTAGAAGAATTTGCATGAACAATTTCCAGAATAGATTCAGTATTGAACTTATTGCTTACTTTAAATAAATCGGCAAAATTGGTTAAAAGTTTATACCCATAAGTTGCATTTGCCTGGCCAGGCGTAGCACCGTTTACAATCGCAAATTGTTCTGCCGCCTGAGCATTTTTACCTTGCCATAAATAAACTTTTCCCAACACAGCCTGTGCAGCTCCTTTCGTAATGCGACCACCTTCTGAGGCGCCATTAATCGTATTCGGTAAACTTGGTATAGCTTCGGTTAAGTCCTTTTCAATTAAAGCATAAACATCTGCAGGGGGCGCCTGTAAAACATCATAAATTTGTTTTGGATCAACTTCAGAAGTTAGCAAAGGTATATTTTTGAAAAAACGAACCAAATCGAAGTAAAATATAGCTCTAAGTGTTTTTGCTTCTCCGGTGTAGCGGGCTTTAAGGGCGCCATCCATATTAATCTGGCCAATTTTGGAAAGAAATACGTTTGCCCTGAAAATACCTGCATAACCTTTATTCCACAAATAACCTTGTGGCCCGGTTGTTGGATTGAGCGTAAAATTATTAACAACCTGTAAATCATTAATATCTGATGGGCCACCACCACCGGCAACATGATCATCACTCGCAGCATCCATAATGGCTACTTTATCATAAAGGCCGCCCGTTTGAAATCCAAATCTATCATAAATAGAAACCAGTGCCGCGTAGGCATCTGCAGGTGTTTTATAATAGTTATCCAGAAGAACTCGTTCTTGAGGATTTATTTCCAAATACTTTTTGCAACCTCCTAATAGTTGCAATCCAATTAGGGTTGCAACCAAATAAGTAATTTTTCTTTTCATTTTAATTTTTTAAAAGTTAGCATTTAAACCAAATACAAACGAACGGGCTTGTGGATAAACACCACGATCAATACTGAATGCGTTACCACTATTATTTGAGCCTAACTCAGGATCGTAACCGCTGTAACCTGTTATAGTGAATAAATTCTCTGATAAAGCATAAACACGGAATTTTTTAAGCCCGAGTTTATCTGTTATTGCTTTCGGGATTGTGTAGCCGATTTGGAAAGTTCTTAATCTGAAATAATCTCCTTTTTCTAAATATAATGATGAGAATTTGGTTAAGTTTTTATTCGCATCGGCATCTGTTAACCTGGGTTGTGTGGCCGATGGATTTGTAGGTGTCCATCTGTCTAATCTTGCGGTTGAGTAATTAGCATTCGGTATATCCAATCTTCTTAAACCTTGAAAAATCATGTTTCCCGCAACCCCGCTACCAAAGGCAATTAAATCCCAGTTTTTGTAGGTAAGGTTAATTGTTAAGCCGTAAGTGAAGTTTGGCATGCCATTTCCAATAAAATCTCTGTCATTAACATCGATGGTGTTATCGCCGTTTAAATTGGCAAACTTAACGTCTCCCGGTTTAGCCAAAGGCTGCAACGGCTGCCCATTCGGACCTACATAAGCATTAATTTCGGCTTGCGATTGAAAAATTCCCTGATTTATGTAACCATAAAATTCATTGTAAGAATGGCCAATCTGCGTACGTGTAATGTTGCCCAAAGTTTGGAAGGTTGCCTGACTATCATCAATAAAGTTGATACCAGGACTTAATTTATCTATTGTATTTTTAATGAATGAACCATTACCGCTAACGTTTAAACCAAACTGACCGATTTGTTTGCGGTACGAAAGCTCAAATTCAAAACCTTTGTTAGACATATCTGCAATATTTGCTGCAGGGCTTCCGCTACCAATATAACCTGGAACGGGTGGATTTTGCAGAATACCAACTGTTTTCTTTTTGTATATATCGGCGGTTAATGTGAAGTCTTTAAAAATCGTTGCATCAATACCTAAGTTACTGGATCTTGTTTCTTCCCATTTTAAATCAGGATTTGCTGATGCGTTAGGGCTATAACCAATATTAACAACATTAGAATTACCAAATGTGTAATTACGCCCGCTTCCTACAGTTGGTACGTAAGCAAAATCCCCAATGCCATCGTTACCGGTAACGCCATAACTGGCTCTGATTTTTAAGAAGTTAACAAAATCATTTTGAGGGAAGAAATCCTCTTTAGTTGGCACCCAACCGATTTGACCTGAAGGAAAATAACCGTATTTGTTATTTGCTCCGAATCTTGATGAACCATCACGACGAATTAGTGCAGAGAACAAGTATTTTTCCTTATAATCATAAGTTAATCTAGAAAATAAAGAGAAAATTTTATGATCTGTTCCCTCGCTACCATCAGAAGTTCTGTTTGCAGCTACAGGTTTGAAACGCATAGATGCCGAATAAAAATCAGTTGCTGGCACATCAAAAAATGTTGTACTTACACTGCGGCTAAATCCATCGCTGTAAGAACCCTGACCTACCAACAAACTCAGGTTATGATTGCCTAGACTTTTAGAATATGATAGCGTATTTTCGAGGTTATAGGTCATAACATAATTAACATTTCTCGAAAATTGTGTTCTGGTATTTGATGTTGATGAGTTTAGATAATAAATCGGGTTAAAACCATCGCCTCCATAAAAAGCAAGTTTAGAACCTAATGTAGAGCGGAAACGTAAACCTTTAATTGGTTCTGCCTCTAAGAATGCATTACCAACAATATTGTGATCCCAGTCGTAGTTACCAATCTGTCTTCTGATACTTGCCAGTGGATTACTTATTTCCTGCGCTACTCTTGTCGAAATTCCATATGGAAAGCCGTTGGCATCTCGAAACACGGGTTGGTTGCTATATGGAGGAAGACCATAAACTGCAGGGTCAGTAATAATTGCAGGTGTTAGTGGATCTAAATTTATTGCAGAACTTAACGGACCTCCAAATTCACTATTTGTATTGCCTATACCATTTGTAATTGAATGGCTATAACCCAGGTTTTCGCCGATGGTTAACCATTTATAAAGTTTATGTGTTGAGTTGATACGAATATTTGCCCGGTTATATTTAGAAACCTCCGTAGAAACAATACCATCGATTTTAAAATATCCGAATGATAAGAAAAATGTTGATTTTTCACTACCCCCACTCAAACTTACCTCGTGGTTTTGCCTGGCGGCACTATTGTTAAAAATCAGCGATTGCCAATCTGTTCCTTCACCTAACGAAGCCGCATTTGGGTAGGGCAACACCGGCGTTGTTCCGGTAAAGTCGTTAAGATAAGATTCATTTCTCAATGTTGCATACTGCGTAGCATTCAGCAAATTTAATTTTTTAGCAGCACGGGCTTCACCATAGTAGCCGTTGTACGTAAGGTTCAAGCTTCCGGCTTTACCTTTTTTGGTGGTAACTAAAATTACGCCTGATGCAGCACGAGTACCATAAATAGCTGCAGAAGCACCGTCTTTTAATACTTCTATTGATTCGATATCGGATTGATTTAAGTAGCCAATGCCTCCATTATCTACAACTACACCATCAACAACCCAAAGCGGATTATTTTTTCCACCAAATGATGTAAATCCACGCAACCTAACAGTTGATGCCGCACCTGGCTGGCCAGATTGTGCAGCAATGGTTAAGCCCGAAGTTCTACCTTGAAGGGCTTGCTCTAAACGGGTGGTTGTTGGCTGATTTTCTAAGTCGGCTGCTTTTACGCTTGAAATTGCGCCAGTAACAACACTCTTCTTTTGTACGCCGTAACCTACAACTACAACCTCGCTCAAATCTTTAGAATCGGTTAATAAGGATACATTAATTTTTCCACCAGCCGGTACACTTATGGTTTGCGAAACCATGCCTATCAGGCTAATGGATAGTTTTGCGCCTACTGGCGCCTGAATAGAAAATGCACCCGTTGGATCTGTAGATGCGGCCCGGGATGTGCCCTCAACTTTAATTGTAACACCTGGAAGCGGAGTGCCGTCTTTCTGGTCTGTTACCTTTCCTGTAACGGTAATATCCTGTGCGAATAATGCTAACGGAAATGCCATGATACAGTAAATGAAGAATACGAATGTAAATCTTCCTCTCATAGAAAATAATTTTAAGTTAATATTTGGTTAGTTCGAGTATGGTTTGGTGCCATAACCCGTTTCAAATCTATTGAGGAGAAATAATATTGTGTAATATTTTTGTGCTACACAAACACTACAAAGCGTATATTTTGCATTAAAGGCACTACTTTTGGCCCTACATAACCACTACAACGTATTATTAAATAATTGATAATCAATCCTTTAAAATAAACATAAATCCAACGTAAATAATTTGAGCAAATCGTCTATTTAAGAATTTTTCAGCCTGGAAATATCCATCAGAAACTCGTAAAGATTGGTTTCGGGCTTCAGGTTTAATTTTTTTCGTAGCCTGTATCGCCCAACTTCTACCGCCTTTATGGTAATATTCATAAGTTGAGCCATTTCTTTCGAGGATAAATTCATGCACAGGTACGCACAGAATTTTAAATCGTTCTGACTTAAATCCGGATATAAATCTTTTAGTTTATTAAAGAATTCTGTATTTACATGATTAAAGTGAACACTCAAATGATCAAGCTCCTGATCCTTTTTTTCAACGTCCTTAATCAACCTGATTAAATGCCTGAAACTTGGCGAATTTTCAGTTACATTTTCCTGATTTTTTATTACCGATGAAATAACCTCTTTTATTTTTGCAAGTACCTTTCCCCGCTGTACCAAATGCATTGTCATGGTAGAAAGTTCTTTATTCTTATAGTTAACATCGGCTTCCAATTTCTCATTGTGAAGCCTGACAATCTCCTGCTCAGTTTTAGTTAATTCAAGTTGATGAAGGTAAGTAAGTCTTTCTTGTTCCTTAACATGCTTTTTCTTTTGCCATCTGATGAGTAACCTTACAAATAAAACCAAAATTATCAGGTAAGCAATTTTCATCCAGATGGTGCTGTACCATGCCGGTAAAACGATAAAAGTATAACTTACTACTTCCGATTCATTTCCTGAATCGGTTCGGGCTTTCACATTGAAAGTATATTTACCATGAGGGAGATTCGTGTAATCCTTCTCACTTTTTGAATTCCATACCGACCAATTATCATCGAAACCAACGAGTTGGTAACTAAATTTTGTATTTTTCTCGTGCTCGAATAACGTAGAGGAGAATTCAAAATGGATGGAATTTAGTGCATTTTTATATTCAGGTACTTTAGAGAGATCTTGTTTAGGAATTGCCATTCCATTCTTAGTAAAATAGCCTCCAAAAACGGTGCTGTCTTTTTGCCCCATTAGTTTAATCGTACCCAGAATCGCCCGGGGCCTTACTAAATTCTTTACATATTTTCCATAATTGATGTGGTAAGCACCTTTATTAGCCCCAATAAAAACGTTCCCGTTATCCAGTGGATAAATTGATTCGAAACCTCCAACCACTTTTCCATCAAGTTCTGGCAAATAAACAATTGTAAAAGCATTACTAGCCGTAGGTTTGTGAAAATCAATCACACCAACCTTTTTATTGCTCACAAACCAAACATTTCCATCATTGTCTTCCTTTAAATATTGTATTGATATGCTATCCAATACATTACCGAACAACTTGAACCTCGAAAAATAATTGCGGGAAGCATCATATTCGTAAACTCCACGCACGGTTGCAACTACAACTCTATTTTTTATCCGAAAAACATAATTATACAATTTAGATGGCAAACCATTCTTGTCAGAAAAGAGTGTAGTTTTGTTTATGTGCTTTCTAGCTCCAGAAAGTTCTATTCTATAAACGCCATGGTATGGATGCGACGCCCAGATGTTATCATCATTATCAACAACAACAAATCGTAATGTTTCATTTATGCCTTCGATTTTTCCGCCATTAGAAAATATTCCGTTCGAGTAATTTATGCTTTGAAGGCCTTGATAAGTTCCGGCAAGAATATTTTGAGCAGGAAAAACACTTTGAATTGGTTGAAACATCCACGTTCCGGGAAGCGCATAAACGGGTTTAGCAACGTTACCACTAATGATAAAAGCGCCGTCTTCATGTGCCATTAGCAATTGATTATTAATCTCATCCAAACCCCAAACCTGGCCTTTTGTGCCTTTTACTTCCTCAAACGCTGAGGTCGACATACTTAAATCAGTTAAATTCGGGATCAGTTTTGAAGTATAAAGGCCATTTGAGGTACCTATGTAAATAGTCTGATTTATTTTACGGAAAGCATAACTGGTAATCTGTTTATTTCTATCGGGAGAAATATTTTTAATAGCACTATTAATGGCAACGTAGGCAATCCCGTCATCTAGTGCCAACCACATATTTTTGTCGTTATCCAACAATATTCCACGTACATTATTGTTTTGCAAACCTTCTCTATAATTGTATTTCTGCATAAGTTCGCCATCCTTGTTCATAAGGTAAACCCCACCGGAGGTTGTTCCTACCGCATAAAGATTTTTGTTAAGTTGCTTAGCAAAAAAGATTCTATCGTTAAAGAAAATGTTATCCAGCCTGGTTTTGAAAGGGAACAGCTGATTGTTGTGAATTAAGAAAAATCCCCTTTTTAGGGTCGATACCAAAAGTGTATCACCAATGTAAGCAGATATTGATGTAATTGAAGCTTGTTTTAATACCTCATTTGTACAAACTGGTTTCCAAACCTCTTTATCATACAAAAATAAACCACCATTTTTGGCTTGTGCATATATTTTATTGTTTGCCTTACCTAAGTACGACCAGGTTTCAGTAGGCTTATAGGTTTTAATTACGCCATCTTTAAAATGGATAATCGCATTTACCGAACGAAAGAAAACTTCATCATTGATAATGGCTATATCCCATATATCAGCAATTTTCCGAAGGTTTTCTGGCAGTAAATTTAACAGCGAAGTGTATTTTAAAATTCCGCGACTATCAGGAAAAAAATAGCCAATTTCGTCTTGTGCACCTACATAAATTTTATTTTTCGAATCAATCGCAATTGAACGAACAGATGTAAAATTGGGTAAACGGTAAAGATTCCAGTAGCGCCCGTTAAAAGTGAGCAGCCCTTCGTTATTGCCAAAATATAAAATGCCGTTTTTATCTTGTTGAACATCCCAGTTCTGAATACCGCCGTTGTATTGCTCGTTATTGTAGTTTACAACTTGAGGAATGCCCAATAAATCCTGAGCCAGAACAGAAAAAGCGGGCAAAAAAAAGCTTAGAACCAGTAGAAATTTCTTCATGGTTAGTTAAGGATGATAGGGAAAATAAATATAGGGATTTATTTGATCAGATACGGTTTAACTGCTTTCTCCCAAATTGCATAACCATCGCGATTCATGTGCAACATGTCGCCAACAAATAATTCGTTTCTAGATTTGCCATCTTTTAACATCTGCGGAAAAATATCAATGTATGTTGTATTTGATTCACCAGCTAAAAATTTCTTAATCAATTCGTTTGATGCAACGGCCTTATTTCGGAACTTATCACGACTGGGACTAGGTTTGATGGAGATGTATGCAATTGGTGTATTTGGCAACTTCGCCCGAATAGCTTTGTATAAAGCTATTGTTCTGTTCAAAACAGTATCGGCTGTAACGTTATCATTAACAATATCATTTTCGCCGACATACAATACAATTTGGCGAGGTTGATACGGAAAAACAACGTCGTTTAAATAAAAAGTAATATCATTAATCACCGCACCACCAATACCTCGATTTAATGCATTGTATTTGGCAAAAACCTGTGTTAAATCATCCCATTTCCGAATAGATGAGCTGCCAACAAAAAGCACCGGATGAACTGGTGGCTTATACATTTGGTCGTATTTTTTTATAGTCTGAACATCGTCCCAAAACGGCGGCTTGGTTTGAGCAAATGATCTTGATAGAAGTAATGAGATTAGGGTAAGTAACAAAAGGGATTTTTTCATTTTGGTTAGTTTTTTTAACAGATACAAAATTGGTAATACAAATGAGTTTTCCAAGAATCGAGATGTAATTTCTACGTGCTAGTTACAAATTATTTTTTATTACTTACTGTCGAACCTCTTCGTTGAATTAGGCAGATTTCTTATCAAAGAAAGATATACTTATTTTTTTAATCAAATTTCCGTCCCTTAAATTCTTATGGCCTCGGCACACGATAATAATTCCTTTAACAGGTCCTCATGCAATATGATTTGATCTTAATTCTCCAAGTACTAAATGCCCTGGTTTTTTAATTTTAATGCAGTTGATATTAGCTTATAACCGGCTGTATGCCAAATGAAACGGGAATATTTAACTTAAGAACATGTTATATTTATTTAAATTAATTCTAAATAATATTGTTATTTAGTGTTATGCCTTCTATATTTGCACAAATTTTAGCGCCAAAATCATCCATTATTGGCAAGGGAACCAGACTTAATCATGATAACGACAAGCTTTTTACTCTTATTTATTTCTTTCGAAATTTGGTATCTCACCTCCAAACAATTTAAACAAGGGAATTCAGTTGCTTATATCCAAAAAATAATTTCTAATGCTAAATTATTCAGATTTGGAGCGGGATTATTATTCGCCACAGCTGCAACAATTATCATTATTAATTTGGGCTGGGCAAGCGGAATTCCAGCTGTAATTGTTGGTTTAATGGCAGCCGGAAGTCTGGTGGTCATACTTCAGCCATTCCGCTACATCGGTTTTACAAGTGTCGTCTCACTCTACATCTTACTTCTATTACTGGAAATTTTTATATAAATTTTATGCCCGCAAACAAAAAGCATTTAACTAAGTCGCCCTGGCTTAGATTAGCAAAAATCCTCACGGGTACAATTGGTGGTTACCTGGTAATGTTCACTTTTCACCTGCTGCTGTCCAAAATTTTCTCTCCTCAGGATGTTGTTGTTACTTCTTTCTTTACTGGTTATATTCTTTGGGCAGTATTACTTTTAATGGCCTTTTTAGAAAAAAATGTTCTGAAAATTAGCGGGATTTATTTGATTCTTAGTCTGGTATTTACCGGCGTATACCTTACTTTATAATAATGGATAATAGAAAATACAATATATACTTTCATACGCATACCATCAGCGGTATTATCATTTGTGCTCTTTTATATGTGATTTTTTTCGCAGGTTCATTTTCATTCTTTAAGGATGACATCAGCGCATGGCAAAAAAACTCATCTTATGTAAATGGACGCAAAAAAACAATAAAAGATTATGATCATCTTTTAGATTCTCTCGCTAAAAAGACTAACCTCAAAGGCCGTGATTTTGATTTTTTTATGCAAAGGAACGATTTGGGTACTTATGTAAGTGTTAGTGCTTCTAACGATTCGACTTTAAAAGCAAAGCCAAAAGCTAAGCCAGCAGGACAGAAAAAGCGCCGTGGCCGTGGCAGAGGTGGTGATAATGACTCTATGTATTTCAACTATGATTTTGCGAAGCAAAAATCTGGTGATTATAGTGATGCTTATGACATGGGAGAGTTTCTTTACAGGTTACACTTCCTTGCGCAGCTGAATTCAGTTCCGATTCATTTAGGTGCGCCTTTTGGGTATTTACTGGCCGGTGTCGTTTCATTTCTTTTTTTGTTCGCCCTCATTACCGGTTTAATGCTGCACTGGGGAAAGATATTTTCGAACTTCTTCACCTTCAGGCCTTGGACAAAATGGAAGACCTTATGGACGGATTTGCATACAGCAATTGGGGTAATCGGTTTCCCATTCCAACTTATATTTGCCGTTACAGGTGTAGTACTCATTGCCAATACCTTTCTTCTTGTCCCGTACACTAAATATTTATACAAAGGAGATAGCGCAGCCCTATATCAGGATTTAGAATATAGTGATTCTACGAAATATTCGTACAGTTATGAGCCGCTGCAAAAACAGATTAGCATAAACAATTTCATTGAAAAAGTTCAAAAGAAATGGCAAAACAGCAGAATAAGTGCTATCCAGATTAAGAACTTCGATGATGCCAATATGCATATCATCGTAACCGCAAAACCACGTCCTGATGAGGGTTTTTCGGGTACTGGCAAGATTATTTACCGCATCCGCGACCAGAAGGTTTTAAAAGAGCAATCACCAGTTACTAATTCTACATATGTAGATAAAGTTAGAAGTTTTATATATCATTTACACTTTGGAGATTTTGGCGGCAAGCCTTTGCGACTAATATTTTTTGTTTTGGGCGTTATGGGTTGCCTTGTTATTATCTCCGGTATATTAATTTGGCTGGTAGCGAGAGACAAGAATAACGTTCCAAAGCATAAACGTGTTTTCAACTTCTGGACAGCAAATATTTTTATGGCTTCTTGCTTAAGCATGTTGCCGGTTACTGCATTTACAATGATAAGCTTACTATTTATAGAAAAACCCAATCAGGCAGATATTTTCCATTTATATTTCTATTCCTGGCTGGTGTTATCTCTGTATTTTATTGTTCGAAGAAGCCTTGCAATAACAAACCATCAAACACTTTTACTATCTGCTTTGCTGTGTTTTATTTTACCGCTGGCAGATGGAATTAAAAGAAGCAACTGGCTTTGGAATACTTTTAACCAGGGAAAATATGATATACTTTTTATCGATTTGTTGTTTCTTGTTCTATCAGTTATCTCCGTAGTGGCTTTGGTAAAAATGAAAGCACATGAAAAATTAAAGGCAGCTAAATCTTAACTTTTTCCGAAACAAAACTGATAAAAGGTTGCAAGGTTAAGTATTGGACACTATATTTGTAATTAATTTATAATTAGTCTAAATAATAATAATGAGGTATCAATAACTGAAAAAATTAAAATATATTAAGTTCAGCTAATGGACAAAAGAAATGATTTGAGGTAAGAAATATCAATAAAAAAACCGGATGGCTGGAACCACCCGGCTAATCATTCGCCAAAGGCAAACTAACTTCTAACGTCAATTAAAAGTAATGCAAATTAAGAAAAATTTGTTGATAGGGATATTATTTATTCTTTGCTCAACAGCTTATGCCCAAACCCCGGGCTCGTTATCAGGAACAATATTAGATGAAACAGGCAAGCCCATACCGGGCATAACCATTAAGCTAAAACACACCGGCTTAGCCTCGATATCTGAAAATGATGGCAAATACTTCATAGGCAAAATTCCGGCAGGGAAATACAGTATTATTTACAGTGGAATCGGATTAAAGATTCACGAGAAAACGGTTTCGATTGAATCGGGTAAACAAGCAACGGAGCATGTAAAACTTTATGCCGATGCCAAAAATATGGAAACAGTTCAGGTATTTGGCCGTACCAAAGCTGAAGAAACCAACAGGCAGGCTTTCAATGTAACCGCTATCGATGCGAAAAAATTATACAACAGCACACTTGATATTTCCAGTGCATTAGATCGGGTATCGGGAGTAAGGGTTCGGGAATCTGGTGGTGTTGGCTCCAACTTTAACTTATCACTAAACGGCTTCTCTGGTAACAGAATCAGATATTTTATCGATGGAATTCCGATGGATAATTTTGGTTCATCGTTCCAGATAAACAATATCCCTGTTAACCTGGCTGATAGAATTGAGGTTTACAAGGGGGTTGTCCCGATGTGGCTTGGTTCTGATGCTTTGGGTGGCGCAATTAATATTGTAACGGCAGAACGTGCGGGCAGTTATGTAGATGCTTCTTATTCATTCGGCTCGTTCAACACGCACAGAACTGTAATTAATACTGGCATCACCACAAAATCAGGTTTTACAGTCCAAATCAATGCTTTTCAAAATCATTCTGATAACAACTACAAAGTTAAGGTTGATGCTGCAGATATTAACACTGGTGCCTACGCAGAAAACACAGTGGTTAATCGTTTCCACGATAAATATCATAATGAAACCGTTATCGCCAATGTTGGAGTTGTAAATAAATCATTTGCCGATAAACTATTATTCGGCATCACCTTGGGTGAAAATCATAAAGAAATACAAACCGCAGCAAGAATGGTAGCTGTTTATGGCGGCCTGCATACCAGGGGAAACATCATTATGCCAAGTTTGAAATACCGCAAAACTAACCTAATTAAAGGCCTTGATTTAACTTTAAACGCCAACTATAATTTAGGTAGAGAAAAACGCATTGATACGATAAACGGACGCTTTGACTGGTACGGAAACTTCAAAGCAATTGGCACGAATGGCGAGAGCTCCCGGTCGCTTTATAACTACAAAAACAACAATGGTTTAGTAACCGCAACAGCGAACTATACAATTACTGAGCGGCATAGTTTAGCATTAAGTAATGTGTTAAACCTTTTCAACCGCGAAGGTTATGATGAATTAAAACCCCTAAATACCGCTGATGAAGCGCCTAAACGTACAAATAAAAATATCTTAGGTTTGGGGTACAGCTATGCTATTAGAGATAAATTTAGCGCAACAGCTTTTGGTAAATACATCTATCAGAATATTGTAACAACAAATACTGGCATTAACCAGCCGCCAATAGAAAAACTTGGGTATGGTACCGCATTAACATACTTTTTCAACAGAAATTTCCAGGTAAAAGCATCTTACGAATTAGCCAACAGGATGCCTGAGGCAAATGATATTTTTGGCGATTTAATCAATCAGGAAGGAAATCCTAATCTTAAACCTGAAAAAAGCGACAATTTCAATTTAGGTTTCAATTACGATTTTACAGTTAACAAAATCCATCGATTTGGTGTAAATGCAAACGCAATTTACCGTTACGCCAACAACTTTATTTATACACGCTTAAACAGCAATCAAAGCAAATATGTTCCTGATAACAGAGATGGTGTGAGAACGTACGGCGGCGATGCTGAAATCAGGTATTCATACAAAAACTGGCTTAGCGCAGGCTTAACAGGCACTTACCAATATCTGCAAAATATGCAAAAAGTAGAAGCAGGTTACACGGGTATAAGTCCGCTTTACCTCGACCAGATGCCAAACATTCCTTACCTATTTGGAAATGCAGACGTATCGGTAAGCCTGAAAGATTTAGGCAAAACAGGAAACACCTTAAATTTTGGATATAACCTGCTTTATGTGCACGAGTTCTACTTATACTGGCCAAGTCTGGGTCAGGAAAAATATAACATTCCGCAGCAATGGGCGCATGATGTAAATGTGGTTTACAGCATGGCCAACGGACGTTACAACGTTGGTTTAGAAGCCAAAAATATTACCGACGCATTATTATACGACAATTTCAGCTTGCAAAAGCCCAGCAGAGCATTCTACTTAAACATTAGATATTTCTTTAATAAAAACCGTAATTAACATGAAAGTAAATTTTACAAAAGCTTTTGCTGCATTGGCATTAGCATCAACAATTGTTTCCTGCTCAAAAAAAGATGATAATCCTGTTGCAGAAAACCCTGGAAACTATATTCTAACAGTTACTCCGGTAGCATCAACGGCCGTTGCCGATTACTTATTAACGGCGAGCAACCTGGAAAGCGGAACGATATCTACTGCCGGAAATGGTATTGAGCAAGATGGAACATACAGATATTATGTTACACACAACAACAAATTTTTCAGTATGCTGTACGGACAAGGAAATCCTGGCGCCGTTACAACTTATAATATTCAAGGCGGAAAACTGACAAAATTATCCAACTTCCAAACAGAAACCGTTCAAGCTTTTGCACCGGTTAACGATGATATCTTATTAACCAAAATTCCGCGAGCAATTAACGCGACAGGGCCAACGGTTGCAACCTGGTACCAGGTTAATACAAACAGCCTACTAATTGCGAATACCGGAACTATTGATGCATTGGCGCCTGCAAATAATGGAGAAATTGCACATTTTAGCTGGTTACAGCAGGTAGGGACAAAAGTGTTTGCACCATTCTTTACAATCAAAAATTCAAGTTTTTCTACAGACTTTCCAAACCAAGCCTGGGTGGCGGTTTACTCATACCCTGGAATGCAGTTAGAAAAAACAATTAAAGATGACAGAACAAGTTTTATCGGTAGATATTTTACCAACGGCCTTGCCGTGGTTGAAAATGGCGATACATACGCATTCTCTTCTTCAGTTGCTGCAAATACCGGTGTGTTAACTTCAACAAAACCATCAGCCATTACCAGAATTAAATCAGGTACAACAGAATTTGACCAGAGTTATTATTTAAACTTCGAGACTACTCTACCAGGTTATTATATTACCGACTGGATTTATGTTGGTGCAAATAATTTTGTTGCTCACATACAACCGACTGCGAAAAGAGGTGCCTATACTGCAGGAACTGAACTTGCGATTGTGAACGTAGTTGATAAAACCGTTAAAAAAGTAAGTGGTTTGCCTGCAACTGATGTTAAAAGCATTACCGTAAATAACTACGCTCCAAAAGATGGAAAAACCGCATATGTTGGGGTGAATTTAAGCACAGGCATTGGTTACATCTATAAAATTGATGCTTCAACAGCAACTGCTAAACAAGGATTAAAAGTTGAAGGTGGTACAGTAACAGCTGTTCAACATTTGAATTAATTATATTTCAATTAAATAAAAAGCATCCAAAAATAAAACATGCCCCATCAGCCTCTGCTATTGGGTCATGTTTTCCACAAAGTGTGCGTTACAATTATTATACTAATACTAGCTAATTACCTTGAGTGACCCCTCAGGGGTTCGAACCCTGGACCCACAGATTAAGAGTCTGTTGCTCTACCAGCTGAGCTAAGAAGTCAAATATTATACTCAAATATAAACTAAAAAGGGTGATATAAATAAATACATCACCCTAATAATCAATACAGCAAGAAGCTATTTGCCAGAAAGTACATCACTAATTCCATCTGTAAACTTCTTAATTTTAACATAACCTGTTACCGAACTGTTTCGCTTATCAAACTGAATGCTTAATACGCCTTTAGAAGCTTTAAAACTAAATTTTTCACCATCAACCCAATTAATAGCTGTATCAATATTTTGGTCCATTGGTAAATCATTATTCAATTGTTGGGCGATATAATCTTTTAGTTTTTCGGTTTTACTTACAGGATATACTGCATCATAAGTAAACGCATTTTCGGTGTCTTTCACACGAATGCTTAAATTACTTTCGTTTGTATTACAGCCAAAGCTTAACGTTATTGTTAAGAGCAAAATGGCGTAGATAATTTTTTTCATTTCTTTATAATTAATGTATTAAATAATACTATTTCTTCAGGCTACCCTCCTGCTCTACTTTTGATATCATCTGTTGCTGTGTTTCTAGCTCTTGCCGATTTCACATTCTGATTACCAAAACCATAGCTGATACTGAAATTCGCCCTTCTGCTGGTGTAATGATTGGTAACACGAAGGTTAACATTTTGATAATCAAGCGCTCCTTTCCAGTAATTTGTTAAAAGGATATCATCCATGTTCAATCTTAATTTTAGCTTCTTGTTCAGCATACTTTTTTGGATACCTGCATTTAAAGCGTACTGCGGAATTGTAGTCTGTTCTACGCCATAAACCTTTGGCGAGTTGTACCAGAAACTTACTTCAACCGTAAAGTTATTCGGTAAAACAAATGATTGCGAAGTATTGAAATTGTACGCTAACTTACCTGCACTATAAGCCGCACCCTCCAGGTTTCCATCGCTAAATTTATTGTAATATAAACTTACGTTGTTCTGCATATTCCACCATTTTGCAACCTTTACCGGGAAGTATAAATTTGCCGAATAATTTTGCGCCCGACCTAAATTCTGCCTGATTACATTCACAATTCGGGTTACTTCATCCTGCTGACTAATCTGTGTAATCAAATCTTTGGTGTTCGAATAATTCAGTGAAAACGAAACTTCCTTATAACTGTATCCGATTTCAAAATTATCAGTAAATTGAGGTTTTAAGTAAGGATTTCCCTGGTCAACCGCATACGGATCCATGTAAAAAGCAAAGGGATTTAGTTGCTGGTAATTAGGCCTGTCAACCCGGCGACTGTAAGAATACCTGATGTTATTATTTTCATTCAGTTTCTGATTTACAAAAGCTGTTGGAAACAAGGAAAGATAATTTCTATCGACTTCCTTATTGCTCGTAACCGAATTTCCGTTCGAGTGTGTATGCTCGGCCCTTAAACCCAACTGAATTTGCCAAACTTTCCACTCTTTGCCAAAGTTTACATAAGCTGCATTGATGTTTTCTTTGTAAATAAAGTTGTTCGATTTACCTAAATCATTCTGCCAAACGCCCGATAGAAATTGCTCTGAAAGGAAATCGTTATGCGTAATTACATAGCTACTTTTTAAGCCCGCCTCAAACTTCATTGTTTTATTAACCGGCAACGTTAAATCTGTTTTCGCAGCGAAAATGTCGATGTTGGCATCGGTATTATTTCTAAGTAAGGTGTTATTGGTTTGCTGCCCGCTTTGATTTAAATACCTGGCGTTGAATTCCTCATCTTTTTTGTTATTAAAATTTGAGTAATCGGCATCGAAAGTGATGTTTTTGCCTGTTTTATCGAAATCGTGCTTAACATTAAAGTTGGCCGTTAAATTGTTTGCCGGCGATTTTGAGTAAGCATTTTGCAGCACAGAATTATTGGTGGCCACATTCGATTGTACCTCGCGGATAAACGTATTGCTAAAATTATCAAGTTTTGAATTTACTGTATTTGCATCTACCATTACACCGAAAACTGTTTTTTCTGAAGCGTAATAATCTGCGCCTAATTTACCCTGGAAACCAACGCCCTTATTCTTTCTATCAAAATTTTGATTAAATGCACTTGATAAACCGTTTGCAAAAGTTGTGCGGTCTACAACCGTATTATTAAAATTTGATTTTCTGGCTACGGCGCCATTGCCAAAAACATTCCATTTACCTTCACGGTGATTTAAGTTTAAATTGATTCCCGCCCGGACCAAGTCAGTTGGCGAATCGGGCATAATTCCTTGTCCGCCATTAAGCGATACCGTTCCGTTTGTACCAAAGGCTTTGTTTCTTTTTAATTTTATGTTAATGATGCCTGCATTTCCCGATGCATCGTATTTTGATGACGGATTGGTAATCAACTCAATCGTGGCGATTTGTTCGCTGTTCATGTTGCTCAGCAAAGTCGTCACATCCGCCCCTGATAAAAAGTTGGTTTTCCCGTCAATCATAATCGTTACGCCCGATTTGTTGTTCAACTTTATCTGGTCACTTTGTCGGTCTACCTGCACGCCTGGTGCCTTTTCTAAAACTTCAAGAGCGGTACTCCCCGAAGAAACAATGCTATTCTCAACATTTAAAACGGTTTTATCCATCTGGTGCTCAATGTAAGGCTTTCTACCTTGAACACTAACTTCTTTAAGCTGTTTAGCATCGCTTTCAACCGTGATATTCTCCATTTTCAAATCGCTGTTTAATGCAAATGCTGCCGTCTTTTTGGTCTTAAAGCCCATCATCGAAATTAGCAATTGATAATTTCCAGTTTTCAGCTGGTCGAAGATAAATTCTCCCTCAACGTTGGTAGAACCGCTTTTCACTACCATTGTATCAGGAGAACTTAAAACTCTTACTACGGCAAATGGCAATGCCTGGCCTTTTTCATCAACAACTTTCCCCGAAAGTTTACCGGTTTTTTGGGCAAAGGAAACCCCACACACCATTAGGCATGCAATTAGCGTAAATAATATTTTCATGATTTTTTCTTTAAATCATCCCGACTTGCCATTAATCCTGATTAGTAGAATTAAGAAATCTTTTAGCCTTTGTTAGCCTTAAAAAAATTTCCCGGCCCGGTCGAAATGATGATTTTTAGTCGTTGTTATTTTCTTCAACATTGATACCTAATGCCTCTTTAACTTCCTTAATTCTGTTCGATACGGAATCCTGATAAACTAAATCAACATCTTTCTTTTTTTGAAGTGTTTTTAAATCATTCAATTCCTGTTCGAGTTTTTGCTTTGTTATAGCCTCTTCTTTTAACTGTGCTATACATTTTAAACCATCTTCGGTCATTATCCAGGTACTGTAATCATTTGAGTCGTTTTCTTTATCATCGCAATCCCAGGTTCCGTAATTATTAACATAACGGTAAGAATCATGTTTAATAATCAACTTCGTTCCAACAGGCACTTCGAGGTTTATCCACACTTCCTGATTTCTCCAAATGGTACCTTTCCTTAACTGAAACCGTGGATTAAAAGTTAGCGTAGCATCTTTTGAAATGTAATTGTAACTGATGTTCTGAGCGTTTTGCAAGGCACTTTGAAAAGTTTTCCCTTGCGATTCGAATTTTTGGATGATACGCGTTACGCCGTTTTCGCTTTTATTAATATTGATACGAACATTATTCGGCGAAACAAACGGTCCGTCCTCAAAATCGTCGACCACAATCTGATTTTTTTGATTGGCATTGATGTGATAAGCGATACTATCTTCTTTGGTGAAATATTTGCTTTTATCAATATCGATGATGTATGTCGGTAGCGTTTTCAGTTCCGTAGTCTGTGTTAGTTCTGCATGTTGTTTAAATTCTGAAGAAATTTTTGCAGCCTGATAACCAACTGTTGCAGCACCTGCCAACCAGATAATTAACAGCGCAAAAGAAAGCGTTTTATTTATAGCTTGCTTACTAAAAGCAACACGTATCGAAAATAAAACCAATGCTAAAATCGGAATGAAACATACAATGAAAGCACTGAACAAAATTACCCCGCGATTGCCTTCGTTAACAATTGAGAAAGGGAAATACTCGTAAATGCTGGCATCCCAAAAACCTTGAAAGGCAGCTACACCAACAATTAAACTCAACAAAAACAGCACGCCGAAGATTACAATAACGATAGCAATAATCTTAAAAATCACTTTTCCCGTTCCTGAAATAAAACGACCAAGCCACTCGAAAAACTCACCAATAAAATTACCGAATTGAGCAAATAAAGGTCTTGCATGGTTATTAGCTTCCGTTAAACGTTCTCTAACAGCTTGCAATTCCTCATCCAGGTTTTTCTGAAAACCCTGAAGATTTGCAGGCTCACCTTTCATCTCCATTTTCTCAATTCGAGATTTTGCTTTTGGCATAATTATCCAAAGCAAAGCATAAACTAAAATGCCTGTTCCACCAAGAAAAACAGTTAAAACGGCAGCCAAACGAATCCATTTTACATCGAAATCGAGGTAATGCGCTACACCTGCACAAACACCCGCAATTATGCGTTCATCCATATCGCGATATAATTTTTTATCTGCAGGTTGAGCCTGATAAGCCGTATTAATTACAGGCTCTTCTTCAGTATCAGCTTCAGTATTATCAAAATCCTGAACGCGACCCATTTGGCCGATAACAGAGTTTACATTAGCTGAATCGACAACCTGTTTTTTCTGTTCTTCCAATTGCTCGGTTAACAGTTCAGCGATGCGGTTTTCTATATCGGTTACTATTTCCAAATCATCGGCGTGATTGGCAAAATAGTGTTTTACTTCATTTAAATAAGCCTTCAAAAGCTCGTAGGCACGCTCCTCAATGTGGATTATCGTGTTGCCTATATTTATGATGATGGTCTTTTCCATTTCTTTGCGGTTATAAAATTTTTACGAATTGGCTCCTTTTTGTGAAATACCTACAGCATAAGCCAGCTCCTGCCAGGTTTGGTCTAATTGCGATAAAATGCCTTTACCATTTTCCGTTAAAGTGTAATATTTTCGGGGCGGGCCTGAGGTAGACTCTACCCAGTTGTAGCTTAACAAACCGTTGTTTTTAAGCCTTGTTAATAAAGGATATAATGTGCCCTCAACCACCAAAAGTTTTGCTGTCCTTAATTCAGCAATAATATCCGAGGCATAAATTTCTCCTCTTGCGATGATTGATAAAACACAGTATTCCAGAATTCCCTTCCGCATTTGTGTTTGCGTATTTTCTGCTATCATAAAACAAAGATATATGTTTTATACAATACTATGCAATACATAGTACCTTAGTGATAACAGAAAAGTTATAAATAACTGTAAATCAGACATATAATTTATTTACAAATATGCTTTAATAATTAAACTTTGATAAAAATCTGACATAATGAAGAAAATGCTAACTATAGTCTGTTGAGTTAAAAGAATACTATAATTAGCTTTGAGGGAACCTGCATAATGAAAAAGAATTCCCTTTTAGAAAAATTTGGAGATAACATCAGACGATTGAGAAAAGAGAAAAATCTTTCACAAGAAGAGTTAGCTTTCAAAGCAGAACTTCATCGTACCTACATAGGGATGATTGAGAGAGCTGAGAAAAATATCACATTACTAAATATTGAAAAGATTGCAATAGCCCTTGAAGTAGATATTAAAGACATCCTAAAATAATATTAATGCCTAAATTATCCCCGTATTTCGAAAAAGATATGTCTGAATGGAGTAAGATTACAGATGACTTAATTGCGCAACACCCCATAACACCTGAAGAAATAGTTGAAACTGTTTTAAAATCTTGGGACGACATTTTCAACTCGAAAATAGGATCATTCTCAATAGGAAAAGAAATTTTTCCAAGTCCTCAAATAATCAGTTTTTTTTTACATGAACTTGTTGCCCACTACTTAAGTCTTAAACACCCTGGAATCTATAAAGTAGGAACTTTAAAGTCAGAAAAGGATATCCATTCACTAATAGATGATTCCTTATCAGTCGAAATAAAAGGTTCTTCTCACCCAAGCCAAATTTTCGCAAACCGAAGCTATGCGCAGCCTCAATCAGGACTCGGTCAAAAAGAAAAAAATGGTTATTATATAACTATAAATTTTGAAAAGATAAGTGGTACATCACCTGTTAGGCCAAAAATACTCTCAATAAGATTTGGCTACCTCGATCATACAGACTGGATAGCTCAAATTGCTGCAACAGGCCAACAAGCTAGGTTATCACCAAACGTTTATTCTTATAAGTTAAAGAAAATTTACCCTTAGATTAAAATAATGTTGGAGTAAGTTTTTTTACGCTTTCTAGTAATAAGTGATTTTCCAGTCTCTTAACAATGGTTTCACAGTAGTCTTGTCTAATCTCAAAACCTAATGAAAACCTGTTATAGTTCATGCAAACATCTGCAGTTGTTCCTGATCCCATAAACGGATCTAATATTAGATCGTTCTCATTAGTAAAACCCAGTACCATTCTAGCGATCAAATCAACTGGGAACTGAGCCGGGTGGTTCATTCTTTCGTTAGATGACCTATTCGCTCCAGAGGTTACTTTAGCAATTTGCCAAACATCTGATGGATTTTTTCCTAATGTATTGCATCTCAATTTACCGTTCTTCTTTTGATTTGGATATTTAACGTCAGGATCTCTTATAGCATCCAAATTGAAAGTATAATCTTCTTGATCCTTTAAGTACCATAATATTTTTTCATTCCTAGGTGACAGGTAATGTTTTGCTGCTACCCCCGCCCCATAATTCCATACAATTTCTTGATTTAAATAAAATTTAATTTTGTCCCATATTAAATATGTTATTGGAACTGCCCTTCCTTTTTCTGGAACATCTAAATAACCTACATTTAATAAGTAACTACCGTCAGCCTTTGTAATATCAAAAATCTCATTACTAATTTCAATAAGCCAACTAATAAAAGTCTCAACTGGCAACACCTTTTCATATTCTTTACCAATATTATAGGGTGGGCTCGTAATAGTTGCATCGACAGTTAGCCCTGCCTCTTTCATCGCCTTTAAACCTTTAAGACAATCAATATTATACAATAACGTATTTTGGTTTTCGTAAAATGGTTTACCGAGGACATCCTTGAGTTCTTCCAACTTCATCATATGGTTGCTAACTTTAGTGTACAAATTTAAGGTCTTAAGATTTATGTGCAATTAAAATCATCTATTATTTATCAACATTCACACGTTTATTTTTGAAATGTTATTAATTAACTATAAACAAGGTAGATTTAATATATTTTGATAATTTTGCAGCCAGTTAATTCTTATTCATGAAAAAATCTATAGCCAGCATTGTCGCTGAGGCAAATCAAAGCGGCGAAGGAACGCTCAAAAGAACTTTAGGTCCTGTAAATCTAATTTTGATTGGCGTAGGCTTAACCTTAGGTGCCGGTTTATTTTCGATAACCGGCTTAGCCGCAGCTAACCATTCAGGACCAGCCGTAACTTTATCTTTTGTTATCGCGGCTTTAGGTTGTGGCTTTGCGGCATTATGTTATGCGGAGTTTGCCTCAATGATTCCTGTGGCTGGCAGCGCCTACACTTATTCTTATGCAACCATGGGCGAACTTTTCGCCTGGATTATCGGCTGGGATTTGGTGCTCGAATATTCTGTAGGTTGTGCTACTGTTGCAATTAGCTGGTCGCAATATCTAACACGCTTTCTTTCCAGTTTAGGTATTTATTTGCCTCCGCAGCTTACTTTATCGCCTTTCGAAACCGCAAAGCTTGCCGATGGTTCTACCGTAAACGGCATTGTAAACATACCCGCAGCCTTGGTTGTGGTTTTAATGACAGCCATTTTAATACGCGGAACGAAAGGCTCAGCTATTGTGAACGGCATCATTGTGTTCTTAAAAGTTGGAGTAGTTTTGGTTTTCATCGCTTTGGGCTGGCAATATATCGACCCCGCAAACTATCATCCTTACATTCCTGAAAACACGGGCACATTTGGCCACTTTGGTTGGAGTGGTGTTTTACGTGGTGCAGGTTTGGTCTTTTTCGTCTTTATCGGCTTCGATGCCGTGGCAGCATCTGCCCAGGAAACTAAAAATCCATCGAGAGATTTGCCAATAGGCATTATTGGTTCATTATTAGTTTGTACCGTTTTGTTTGGCTTGTTTGGCCACGTAATGACAGGTTTGGCCAACTACAAGGAATTTGCGAACAGCGGCGCACCTGTAGCCATCGCTATTGAAAAAACACCTTATGGCTGGTTAAGTCAGGCAATTATTTTGGCAATTTTAATAGGCTACACTTCGGTTATTTTAATCGATTTAATGGCACAATCGAGAATGTTTTATTCTATTAGTAAAGATGGCTTATTACCGAAAATATTCTCTGATGTTCATCCTAAATTCAAAACACCATGGAAATCCAATATCATGCTTTGTATCTTCATTGGTTTGTTTGCCGCATTCGTACCAATGAATGTTGTGGGTGAAATGACAAGTATTGGCACTTTATTAGCCTTTTTAATGGTTTGTGTTGGAATTTTAATCCTCAGAAAAACAGACCCTGATGCAAAACGACCTTTCAAAGTTCCATTTGTTCCGCTAATTCCAATTCTTGGTATCTTAGTCTGTTTAGTTATGATGGCTTTTTTGCCATGGGAAACATGGTTAAGACTTGGAGTTTGGCTCGTTATCGGTTTGGCAATCTATTTCTGGTATGGTAAAAAGAATAGTAAACTAAATTCCAGAGAATAGCTTTTTAGCTTAACAATTTGATTACTATACAGATAAAATTTTAAAAGTGTTTCATTTGCAATACATCATTTTATTGATTGCAAGAAGCAGAAATACAACTGAATCATATAAATATCAATTAGTTAACAAAAAAATAATAGTTATCAACAATTCAACATTTTTTAAATCTTTTGGCTTGGCTTTTGTTTTATGGAAAATAACCTATAAAAACATTTTCCGATGATTATTAAATTAGACACATCAGTTTTCAAGCTTGCCAGGCAAAAAGCTCAAACCGAAGAAAAAGTTGCAACTCCATTAACCAGAGCGCAATGGATTAACGCCGACAGAATTGTTATGGCAGCAATGTTTATCGCAACTATTGCAGGTGCAATACTGTTTTAATTTCCGTTAATTTATCAAAAATCTTCGGAAATCATTTTTTTATTTATCATCACAGCTGCAAGTGTTCCTTGCGCTGTAATTACCGAAAGCGACCTCATTAAAGTCGTGCAATCTCCTGCTGCATACACCCCTGTTGCGGTTGTTTGCTGCTCACCATCAACCTTTATTGTATTAAATTCTGTGAGTTCAAATCCTAACTGAACATCAAAGTCTACATGTTGCTCTACTCCAGCTCTCGCATAGATGGCTTTCAAAGCTAATTTTCTGCCATTATTGAACACAACATTTTTTAATCGCCCGTTGGTATGCTCCAAAGTCGAAATTTCATCCTCAATTATCGCAATCGATTTAAATTCTAACTTTTGAGTTTGTATTGGTGTTAGTTGAGACTTTCCATTGGTTAAAATTAGTAAATCCTTATTCCAGTGGTCTAAAGTTTTAGCCATTTCAAAAGCGTCCTCACCATTCATAAGCAATGCAATTTTTTCATTTCTCACCTCGTATCCATGGCAATACGGACAATGAATTACTGATATTCCCCAACACTCGGCAAAACCATTTATATCAGGAAAAACATCTTTTAAACCCGAGGCAATTAGTAATTTTCTTGATGAATATTCCTCGGCTCCATTGATGCTGATATTAAAACCATGAGCTATTTTTTTTGCTGAATCTACTGTTCCATCAATAAATTTTACCGTTGGATATTTTAATACTTCGGCCTTTGCCACTGCTGAAATATCAGCAGGTTTATCACCATCGTGCGTTAAAAAATTGTGCGAATGCGGCGTTTGCCTGTTGCAAGGTTTACCGGCATCTACAATAAGTACTTTTCTCAATGCTCGCCCTAATGCTAAAGCAGCCGATAAACCAGAATAACTTCCGCCTATAATAATTACATCATAATCCATATTCAATTTTTAAACAAAAAAAAAGAAATAAAATTACAAACGCATCATTGTTGCATTAAATAGATGTCATTTTTTGAATATTGTCGCTTTTATAAAAGAACCGTAATAAAAATTTTCAGCTACAAGCTTATAGTTAGCATTTATAAAGTAAGAATTCATATCAATAAGCGTACTCGCTTCTACAATTCTGACGAGTTTAAAAAAGAGATACATCGATTTAAGCATGAGCCATTTCCACCACTTGCCATTTTTATGATTTAAGCTAAAATCAACTAGAAACCACATCCCTTGTGTATTTAACTGTTTGTCTAGCTTTTTAAAAACAAGACCTGCCTTTTGCTCATCAAAGTTATCGAATAAAAAAGGTGTCAATATCACATCGAAATAAGTACTTGTATCAAAATTCTCAACTGCAATGTTTACAAATTCGATCGAATTATTCTGAAGGTTTCTAGCCTTAGAAAGCGTAATCATTTTTGCGGATATCTCTACATAAATTATTTTTAAACCTGAGGGATGAATTTTCACAATTTCATCTAAAATCCAGCCCGTACCACCTCCAACAATAAGTATTGAACTACTTTGGGGGATATGTTTTAATTGATGAACCTGGGCAATAACCTGCGATTTCCCAAAAACCAACCGGCTGAGGAAATCGTAACTATTGGCTATTTTATCGTAGTTATTTAACAAACTTCAGGCTTATTATAATCAAACTTAAACATTTGTTATTTTAATTTTGCTTACTGAACAAACTGCATCCCTATAATCCCGCAGATGGCTTTAAAAAAGATAAGTCCGTCAATTACCATTAAATAATACAGAATATTTTTACGTTTATGCATGGAGTAGGCTATGTAGATGGTTAAAAGAAATGGCAATACATTGCAGAAAACCTGAGGCCAACCGAAGCCTTTGTAGCTGGCAAATATGCCTAAAGATATCAATCCGATAATTAATAAAGGGATTAGAATATTAAAGATTGTTTTTCGCAAACCGTACCGTACCACGAAGGTTCTTAAATGTTTATTGGCATCGGTAGGATAATCTTTTATATCGAAAATAATTGCATTTACGGTACAAAACATCCAGTTTTTGATGAAAAGCCAGGTCCACAAAACTGAATCATGATAACCAATTCCAGTTTCGATTTTTAACATAATTAGCGGCAAAACGTTAGCACAGCAGGCCCATACAAAACCAATAACAAAGGCTTTTAACCAACCTGTATTCCTGAGATTAAAGTTTAAAAATGATTTTGGTAACAGGCCATAATATAAACCTCCTGCTATTAGAATGATGATTATGGCCAGCCAATAAAAACCGGGAAGGTGGCAAATGTTATAGAAATTCTGATAGAGAAGATTTATAGAAAGCGCCATGCATAATGTAAAAAGTATGGCTTGACTCCAACCAATAAATTTCCTGTGTTTATAATACCATTTATTACGCGGATTTATGGCTGATGGACTTGTTGAGACTTTATTATAAGCATAAGTATAATAAATTGTCGGTGCTAAAAACAGCAGCAGATAATAGTTTATTGAATTGAAGGGTAAACGCAATTGCAAAGTGGCTTCTAACGTGAGTGCAACAGCCAGAATACCCACAAAGTAGTTGCCGAAAAATATAAAGCGGATTATTCTTTCCATTTGTTGTACGCAAATTGCCTCAAAATTAATGACACAATTTCGGGTGAATAGTTGACATTTTACGAGATTTCTGAATAAAAAAGCTTGGTGAAGTTAATTCTGACTTGAAGAGATGAGCGCATTGACGGCTAAAATCTATCACAAAAAAAGCCCTTCAGTTTCCTGAAAGGCTTAGTGTGGGAAATGAGGGGTTCGAACCCCCGACCCCCTCGGTGTAAACGAGGTGCTCTGAACCAGCTGAGCTAATTTCCCTATTTTAGAGGATTGCATTAATAATTAAAAAACCTTTCAACTCCTTGAAAGGCTGTGTGGGAAATGAGGGGTTCGAACCCCCGACCCCCTCGGTGTAAACGAGGTGCTCTGAACCAGCTGAGCTAATTTCCCTTTCCTTTTGGGAATGCAAATATAGCGCTATAATCTTGTTTAACAAATCTTTTTTATTTTTTTTCAGCTAAGCAATGTTTCTAGTATTTTATGAGACTGGACTTCGCCAAATGATGCAGTATGTAAGGTGTAGAAAACCAATATCTTATCTAATAAGAATCGTCTTTGGAGATTAGTCAACTTTATTTCAGAAATTTTTTCCAATGGCGTATCAAATAGTGAGATAAATTCTAAAGCATCATCTAGCTGCAGATAATTAGCATGTACAGGCACTCTGGAAACGAATTCGCCCTCTTGTAAATCAAAATAAACCTGCTCAATTCTTCTTTGGGCATTAGGAGAGAAACCCAAAAACCGGGTTAATTTTAAGAGAAATGATAAATGAAAATTTGGGTTGAGCGTCTCACTTTCATCAAACCAGGCTACCGAATTGAAAATGTAATCAAACAGACTATCATCGGCAGATTGCTGACGGATGCTTTTGTAAAGAACTTCATTTAAAAAGATAACGATGCTGGTTTTAACTATATCGTATGGTATACTTTTAAAAACCGGCGTTTGCCGAACTTCAGAAACCCGCTGGATATTTGTGTTTGCTTTGTGGTAAACCACCATATCCAGCAAATGGAGCGACTGAAGCATATTCATTTTAACCTTGGCCTTCGGCTTTTTCACACCATTAATCAGATAAGATTGCATTCCGAACTTATCGGTTAAAACCTGAACAATTACACTACTTTCGCTGTAATTTGTAGTCTTAAGAACAATGCCTCTCACTTTGTGTAACATGGGGTTAAAACAATTTTTCCAAAAGTATGTTATTTGTGCAAATTTAATTGCGCAAAAAAACACGCTGATTTATAAATAAGATTAGTTTTGCCGTTATCATTATAATTTTAAACTAGACTACACATGTGGGTAAAGCTATCGAGGTTTATTCTTCAGAACCGTATTGCAATCATCATATTTTTCTTATTGGGTACTATTTTAATGGCTTATCAGGCCAAAAACGTAAAACTCTCTTACACAGGAAGTAAAATTCTACCCGTTACCGATAGTGCTTTTGTTAAGTATAATAATTTCAAAAAAACTTTTGGCGAAGATGGAAGTGTAATGGTTGTTGGTATTCAATCGCCCGAAATTTTTAAAAAAGAAACCTACAATCAATGGGTACAATTATCTAACGATATACAACAGCTAAAAGGCATAAAGGCAGTTTTATCTTCAGGTAAAATTTTCCAATTGGAGAAAGATACGGTCGGCCAAAAATTCGTATTGAAAGCGATACCTGGAAGCCTGGTAAAAACCGATGCTGAAATGGACTCGATTAAAAATGTTTTGTTCAATACACCATTTTTTGAGGGATTAGTTTACAATAAGCAAAATGCTACTTTGATGGCAATTACTTTTGACACTAAAATTCTCAATACAGCGGAAAGAAATCCTATTTTAAAACAAATTGAAGAAAAAGCAAAATCCTTTCAGGAGAAAACTAAAATTCAGGTTCATATTTCAGGGCTGCCATACATCCGTACGGCAGTTAGTAAGTTGGTGAGCAATGAATTTGTGTTGTTTTTAGGGCTATCAATTTTAGTTTCAGCGATAATTTTATTAATTTTCTTCAGAAAATTCTACGCTGTTTTCTTCCCGATTCTGGTCGTAATCATGGGTGTAATCTGGAGCATCGGCACCCTGGTGTTATTCGGATTTGAGTTAACGATTTTAACAGGATTGATACCGCCACTAATTGTAATTATTGGTATTCCGAACAGTATTTTATTATTGAACAAATACCAGAACGAACTTAGAAAAGATGGCGACAAACAACGAGCTTTGGCTGTAACCATCGAAAGAATTGCCGTTACAACATTAATTGCAAACATTACTGCAGCAATTGGCTTTGGCGTTTTATACTTTACAGGAAGTGAATTATTGATGCAATTTGGTAGCGTGGCATCCATAAATGTGATGATAACCTGGCTGATGTGCCTGTGTTTAATTCCAATTATTTTCAGTTATTTGCCAGCCCCAAAACTAAAAGCACAAACGCATGTTGAAGCGGGATTTCTGCACAAATTATTGGTGAAAACAGATAGGTTAGTTCAAAATAAAAGTTCCTTAATTTATATTGGCACAATCGTGATTTCCATTATTGCTTTTATTGGTGTGATGAAAATTAATGTAAACGGTTATGTAGTAGATGACTTACCAAAAAGCTCAACGATTTTAACAGACTTAAAATTCTTTGAGAAAAATTTTGAGGGAATTTTACCACTGGAAGTTAGCGTTGATACTAAGAAAAAGAATGGCGTTTTTAATTTAACGAATTTAAAAAGGATGGAAAAAATGGAAAAAATGATTTCTGCCTATCCTGAATTTTCTCGTTCGATTTCGGTTAACATGGGCTTGAAATATGCAACCCAGGCTTTTTACAATAATGATTCTACGTTTTTCCGCTTGCCCGATAATATGGAGAAAAACTTCATACTGGCTTATATTGCCAATGGTGGAAAAGGAAATGCAAGCTTGCTAACCAATTTTGTGAGCAAAGGAAACCAAAGCACCAGAATAAGTTTTCAAATGGCCGACGTTGGATCGAAACGATTGGATGCAATTATGGCGGAACTAAAGCCACGTATCGATAGCATTTTACCGCCCGATAAATTTGATGTTGAATTAACAGGTTCTAGTGTAATTTTTTCCAAGGGCACCGATTACATGTTAAGGCATTTATTTGAAAGTATTGGTTTGGCTATTGTACTGATTTCACTTTTACGTCTGGCTCAATTTAAAAGCCTGGGCATTATGTTTATTTCCTTATTACCGAACATCGTTCCTTTGATTATTACGGCTGGAATTATGGGGTACTTTGGAATTTCATTAAAGCCATCTACTATTTTAATTTTCACAATTGCTTTTGGTTTGGCATCAGACCAAACCATATATTTCTTAACGAGATATCAGCAGGAATTGAATTTAACAAATTTTTCTGTTCCGAAAGTAGTGACGGATACCATTACAGAAACAGGTGTAAGTATGACGCATATTGCTTTAATTCTCTTCTTCGGCTTCGGGATTTTTACGGCATCTACTTTTGGCGGGACCGTGGTTTTAGGTTTACTCTTATCGATAACCTTATTTGTAGCCTTAATTTTCAATTTAACCTTATTACCAGCTTTGGTTTTATGGCTTGATAAAAAGAAAATTAGAAAAGTGGTTTCTGATGAGGAATCGGCCAGGAATGCAGGCGAGTTTGACCATTAAGTTTATGAAATTTGGAGTATTGCACACATCTTAAACTGTAGTTATTCGAATCAATCTTATTTGCAATACTGCAGGAAGCAAGCTAGGTTTCTTGTACTGATTTTAGTTCTCTAAACCTGATGGCAGCGAGCACGAGCGAAATTTTCATGAAGCGAAGTAAAGCGGACAGCAGGGCAGACATTAAAATGAAATGCGGGTTTTGCTTTTCTAATAATTTCTAGGCCATATAAGGCAATTAAGAAAATATAAGCTCATGGTTCCGACAGGCTCAGCCTGCAAACGAATAAAGTTAATTTCTACTCCGTTACGGGCTTTTTTTCTTCTTCATCTACAGGAACTTCAACCGTTGGGTCGGTAATAATTTCTGCATTTCCATCATCGTCTTTTTTAGCGAAAACGATTGGGTACAACATCCAAAGCGCACCTACCATAACCAAAACACCTGATAATATTTGTAAATAACGAGCCCAGCTCACTTCATTTGCATCTAAAATACGGTAGGCGATGAAAGAAAGAACGCCAAGAATCAAAACTAAAACGGCTTTTTGTAACTTCAGGAGCTTTATCATGGTGAGTTTCTTTTTAGTTTGATGATATGAACTAAAACAAAGATGAGTCCAATAAGTTCGAGCAGGCCGCAGAAATAAAATGCATATAATACTAAATCCCGGTTTCCGGGATTTATAACGGCAACAATCGGCAATGCTACAACTGCCATTATCATTAAAGAAAGCCCGATATTAAATAATTTCACATCAAAAGTATTTACACCAAAACTACCAAAATTCAGCCATTTTTTTTAACTTTGCATCCTTAATTTTTTGAGGTACTTAATTGATGTATAGCGAATTTAAACAATTAGACCTTGCCAAAATAGGGCAAGAAATACTGGATTTTTGGAAAGAAGAAAACATCTTTGAAAAAAGCATTTCCTCTCGTCCGAAATCTAACCCTTTTACCTTTTACGAGGGGCCACCATCTGCCAACGGCATGCCTGGAATCCACCACGTAATGGCTCGTGCTATTAAAGATATTTTTTGCCGTTACAAAACAATTAAAGGTTATCAGGTTAAAAGAAAAGCCGGTTGGGATACCCATGGCCTACCAGTTGAATTGGGTACTGAAAAGGAACTAGGTATTACTAAGGAAGATATTGGTAAAACCATCTCTATTGAAGACTATAACGAAGCCTGTAAAAAAACAGTAATGCGTTACACCGATGTGTGGAACGATTTAACTGAAAAAATGGGCTATTGGGTTGATATGGACGACCCGTACATTACCTACAAATCGAAATACATGGAGTCGGTTTGGTGGCTCTTAAAACAGATTTACGATAAAGGTTTAATCTATAAAGGCTACACCATCCAACCGTATTCGCCGAAAGCGGGAACGGGTTTAAGTTCTCACGAAGTTAACCAACCCGGTGCGTACCGCGACGTTACAGATACCACAATTGTTGCCCAATTTAAAGCATTGGTTGACACGTTACCAACCTTTTTACAGGGATTTGGTGATATTTACTTGTTGGCATGGACCACAACACCATGGACTTTACCATCGAATACAGCTTTAACTGTCGGCCCAAAAATCGACTATGTTTTAGTCAAAACTTTTAATCAATATACTTTCCAGCCAACAAATGTAATTTTGGCTAAAAACCTGGTTGGAAAACAATTCAGCAAAGTTTTTTTTGAAAGTAACGAAGTTGAAGATTTCGCTAATTTCAAAGCTGGTGATAAGAAAATACCTTACCAAATCCTTGCCGAATGCAAAGGAACAGAGTTAGTTGGCATCAAATATGAGCAACTCTTAACGTATGCCTTACCTCACACAAATCCTGAAAATGCCTTCCGGGTAATTTCTGGTGATTTCGTAACCACTGAAGATGGAACAGGTATTGTTCATACTGCGCCAACATTTGGTGCTGATGATGCTAAAGTTGCCAAAGAAGCTGTTCCGGAAATTCCGCCAATGTTGGTAATGGATGATAATGATATCCTTGTTCCATTGGTAGATTTACAAGGAAAATTCACAAAACATGTTGGTCCTTTTGCAGGCAAATATGTTAAAAATGAATACTATAACGCTGGCGAAGCACCTGAAAAATCGGTCGACGTAGAATTGGCGATTTTATTAAAAGAAGAAAACAAAGCTTTTAAAGTGGAAAAATATGTTCACAGTTATCCGCATAGCTGGAGAACTGACGAACCACTTTTATATTACCCTTTAGATTCTTGGTTTATCAAGGTAACTGATGTTAAAGACAGAATGTTCGACCTTAATGAAACCATCAACTGGAAACCAAAATCTACCGGCGAGGGTCGTTTTGGAAATTGGTTAAAAAATGCCAACGACTGGAACTTATCACGTTCAAGATACTGGGGAATTCCTTTGCCAATCTGGAGAACTGAAGATAAAAAAGAAGAAGTTTTAATCGGTTCGGTTGAAGAACTTTATAATGCTATTGAGAAATCTATCGCAGCAGGTTTTCAAAAGGAAAATCCGTTCAAAGATTTCGAAATCGGCAACATGTCTGAAGAGAACTATGATTTGATTGATTTACATAAGAATGTTGTCGATGAAATTACATTGGTATCGCCTTCAGGCAAACCGATGACTCGCGAAAGTGATTTAATTGATGTTTGGTTCGATTCGGGCGCTATGCCTTATGCACAATGGCACTACCCTTTCGAAAACAAAGATACAATTGATGCAAACGAGGATTTTCCGGCAGATTTTATAGCCGAGGGTGTAGACCAAACCCGTGGTTGGTTTTATACTTTACACGCAATTTCAACATTGGTTTTCGATAAAATCGCCTATAAAAATGTGGTTTCGAATGGATTGGTATTGGACAAAAACGGGCAGAAAATGTCTAAACGTTTGGGCAATGCTGCAGACCCGTTCCAAACCATTAATGAATATGGCGCCGATGCCACTCGTTGGTACATGATTTCGAACGCAAACCCCTGGGATAATTTAAAATTCGATATTGAAGGCATTGCAGAAGTTCGCCGGAAGTTCTTTGGAACACTTTACAACACTTATGCGTTCTTTGCCTTGTATGCCAATATCGATAAGTTCGAAATCGACAAAAATAATTTAAGTAAAGTTGAAGACAGAACGGAATTAGACCGTTGGATTTTATCGTTATTGCAAACCTTAATCAACGAAGTTGATGAAAGCTACAATACTTACGAGCCAACTAGGGCAACCCGTGCCATTCAGGCTTTTGTTGATGAGCATTTGAGTAACTGGTACATTAGGTTAAGTCGCCGCCGTTTTTGGAAAGGCGAAATGACTGATGATAAACGTGCTGCTTATGAAACGCTTTACACCTGTTTAGAAACTTTAGCACAGCTGATGAGTCCTGTAGCGCCATTCTTTTCTGATTGGCTATACAGAAACTTAACCATTACCGATGCGTATGCCGAGCAATCTGTTCACTTAACATTATGGAATGAAGCAGATCAGGGTTTAATTGACACAGACCTTAACGAACGCATGGTTTATGCTCAGAATATTTCATCGATGGTTCTATCATTGCGAAAAAAATCTGGCATTAATGTTCGTCAGCCTTTAGAGAAAATCTTAATCCCATCTTTAAGTGGCGATTTTGAACAAAAAATCTCGAAAGTAGCCGATTATATCCTTTCAGAAACGAATGTTAAAAATATCGAGTTCATTACCGATACACATGGTATTGTTAAGAAAAAGCTTAAACCAAACTTTAAATCGCTAGGTAAAAAAGTGGGTAAAGATATGAGTTTGGTAAAACAGGCTTTAGAAAACTCGAACCAGGATGATATCCAGCGGTTAGAAAATGATGGTTTCATTATCGTTGTTGGAAGCAGTGGTGAAGAATTTACCATCAACTTAAATGATGATGTAGAAGTATTCGCTGAAGATATCCCAGGATGGCAGGTAACCAACTTGGGCAGCCTAACCGTTGCTTTGGATGTAACCATTACCGACGAACTGAAACAGGAAGGGATTTCCCGCGAGCTGGTTAACAGAATCCAAAACTTACGTAAGGAACTAAATTTCGAAGTAACCGATAGAATAAAAGTTTCTTTACAAAATGATAACCTTGTTGCAAATGCGGTTGCTAAAAACAAGGCTTACATTTGCGCAGAAATTTTGGCAGATGAACTAGAATTAACAGATACTGTAACTAATGCAAACAAAATCACTATAGATGATGTTGAGTTAAGCATTTCAGTATCTAAAATATAAATCCATATATTAGAAAACTAAATTAAAAACATGGAAAACAGTAATAAAACACGCTACTCAGACAGTGAACTTCAGGAATTTAAAGAACTAATTCAAGATAAATTACGCATGGCTAAAGAGGAACTAAACTCTTTAACTACGTCTTTGAGTAACCCGAATGCAAACGGAACAGAAGATACTTCAGGTGCCTATAAAACATTAGAAGATGGTTCTGCAACGATGGAAAAGGAGCAAATCAATCAGTTAGCTGCCCGTCAGAAAAAATTTATTGATAACCTTGAAAACGCATTGGTTCGTATCGAGAACAAAACTTATGGTATTTGCCGCGAAACAGGTAAATTAATCCAAAAAGAGCGTTTACGTGCGGTTCCTCACGCTACTTTAAGCATGGAAGCTAAATTAAAGCAGAGTTAATGAAAGGCTATACAAAACCTTTAATTGTTATCTTTTTAGTTCTACTTGCCGACCAAGTGCTAAAAACGTGGATTAAAACCCACATGTACCTCGGTCAGGAATTCAATATCATCGGCAAATGGTTTATAATCCATTTTACTGAAAATAATGGTATGGCTTTCGGGATGGAATTTGGTGGGGAATTTGGAAAGTTAGCTTTATCATTGTTTCGTATCGCTGCCGTTGCAGGTATCGGTTACGGCTTGCATTATTTAATTAAGCACAAGTACCACCGAGGATTAATCTTAAATGTAGCCCTGATTTTTTCAGGGGCTTTAGGTAACATTATCGATTCGGTATTTTATGGTAAAATTTACGGCTACGAAAGCTGGTTTCATGGCCGTGTGGTAGACATGCTGTACTTCCCCATTGCCGAAGGGCATTTCCCGAGCTGGGTTCCGATTTGGGGCGGAGATGAATTTGTGTTCTTCAGACCGGTTTTCAATCTTGCTGATGCGGCGATTTCCGTTGGTGTGATACTTATTCTCATTTTCCAGAAAAACTACTTTAAAGAAGATGTAAAAGACGAGGTTAACATTAACAGTGAGATTGTAGAGGATTAAAGGAATTACGATTTCAGATTTACGATTCAGTAGAATGTGTAGATTTTAAATTAAATATTATTAGCCCGTTTCTTAACTGAAACGGGCTTTTTTATTCGAAACTTCGTCACTGCGAGGTACTAAGCCATCTTAATGCTATAGCATATCCACAAATGAGATTGCTTCGTGCCTCGTAATGACGATTTTCCTAAAACTTTCTTAGAAAGCACTGCTTCTACTAAAATCCATATTTCTTCCCGCTATCCTTTCTGCTCCGATAGAAAAAATCGAGAGCATTCATACTATCGGGTTTATTAACTTTGGTAATTGCAAAAAACAAAAGTTGCAAAACGCCAATCACAAATGATTAATTTTCTAGATATAGATTACCTGAAATCAGGAAATGAAAAGCAGAAAAAAGCTCATCAGGTTTTAACTGCGCATGCTGTTTTAGATAAGCTGGCCAAATACAACCCAATTTTAGTTGGAACGATTCCAATTAACATCGATATTGTAAACAGCGATTTAGACATCATTTGTTATATTCAGGATAAAGAAAACTTCAGAAATGATTTATTACATCTTTTTCATTGCGAGAAAGATTTACTCATCTCCGAAAATCCTAAATTCGATTCGTTAAAAGCAACCTTTTTTACTGATGATTTCGAAATCGAGATTTTTGGTCAAAACATGCCCACAAAAAATCAAAATGCATATCGCCACATGCTCATTGAACATGAAATACTCGTGAGAAAAGGCGAAGATTTTAGACAAAAAATAGTAGAATTAAAGAATGAAGGCTATAAAACAGAACCTGCTTTTGCCAAATTATTAGGTTTAAAAGGCAATCCCTATGAAGAACTTTTGAAGTTGGAACGCTAAGGCGTTCGTCATTGCGAGCCACGAAGCAATCCTGATGCGGTCGCCAATCTACCCTAATTCTTTAAAATTGCATCGTGCCTCGCAATAACGGGATGGAAAACTAATACCTTAATCTTTAAACAGCAAACAAAGCAAATACCCAACAAAATATGCAAGCAAATCGTAAACTGTGAAATAAGTACCAAGAACCACACTCCAAAATTTGTTATCCTGCAAACCCAGCCAATTTACATAATGCAAACCCTGCAAGCATTCAATTACAAAAGAAAAGATTAACACGCCTAAAGCAAGTTTTTTGTAATCTGTTTTCAGGAATATCCTAAGGAAAGCATAGATCAAAACCACTACTAAAACATCGCCACCAAACGGACGGATGTAAGCATCGTGCAGGTATTTCGCAATTAATACTTCAACGATAAATACTAAAAGAAAAATGATGAGGAATTTTAGATTGAATGTTAATTTCATCTTCAAATATATGAAATAGATATATCGTCATTTCGAGCGAAATGGAAAAATCTTTGACCGATGAAAAAGATATTAGGCGGTCGTCATTGCGAGGCAAGAAGCAATCCTAATGCGGTCGCCAAATATAACCCAATGCTTTAAGATTGCTTCGTACCTCGCAATGACGGATTCATTAGAAACCAAAAAAGCCTCAACAAATGTCAAGGCTTTAAGTATATAATTCCCTTTAAAGAAATTTAGGGGTTTAAACGCCTAATAATAATCTTGCAGGGTCTTCTAATAATTGTTTAACACGAACCAAGAAACCAACTGACTCGCGACCGTCGATAATTCTATGGTCGTAAGATAAAGCAACATACATCATCGGACGAATGACTACCTCACCTTTTTCAGCGATTGGGCGCTCGATAATATTGTGCATACCTAAAATGGCCGATTGCGGTGCATTGATAATAGGCGTAGACATCATCGAACCGAACACACCACCGTTGGTAATTGTGAAAGTTCCACCAGTCATTTCTTCGATAGTTAACTTACCATCACGAGCTTTTAAAGCTAAAGCTAAAACAGATTTTTCAATTTCCGCCAGGCTCATACTTTCCGCATTACGAATAACAGGAACGACCAAACCTTTCGGTGCAGAAACTGCGATAGATACGTCAGCGAAGTTATTGTATACAATTTCTTCACCATCAATACGAGCATTAACCGCGGGAAAATCTTTTAAAGCTTCGGTAACTGCTTTAGTAAAGAAGCTCATGAAACCCAAACCAACTCCAAATTTCTCTTTGAAAGAATCTTTGTATTTAGCACGTAAATCCATTATTGGCTTCATATTAACTTCGTTAAAAGTAGTTAACATTGCTGTTTCATTTTTAACAGAAACCAACCGTTTTGCAACTGTTTTACGTAATGGCGACATTTTTTCACGACGCTCAGAACGTGGCCCTGCAGGAGCCGCAGCAGCAACTGGAGCCGTAGCTTTTGGTGCTTCGGGCTTTTTACCGGCTTCAGCTTTTACAGCATCATCTTTAGTAATACGACCATCAACACCGCTACCTTTTACCGCAGTTGCATCGATACCTTTTTCAGCAAGAATTTTACCTGCCGCAGGAGATGGCGTTCCTGTAGCGTAACTCTCGCCTGATGATTTTTCGGCAACCGGAGCCGAGGTTTTATCTTCAGCAACAACTGCTTTTTCTTCTACTTTTGGAGTTTCAGCCTTTGCAGGCGCTGCACCACCATCTTCAATTTTACAAACTACTGCACCGATAGCTAAAGTATCGCCTTCAGCAGCTATGGTTCTTAAAGTTCCAGCTTGTTCTGCAGTTAATTCAAAAGTAGCTTTGTCTGATTCCAATTCGGCAATAACCTCATCCATTTCAACAACATCGCCATCTTTTTTTAACCATTGTGATAAAACAACTTCCGTTATCGACTCACCAACCGGTGGAACTTTTATCTCTAAACTCATATTTTTAAAATTGTAATTTTTGTTGTTATATGTTTTAAGATTGCAAAGTTGAAATGTCTCAGGCCTGGAGCCTTCCAACTTAAACCATGAAATCTTTTACCTCAAAATTAATCGGCTTCCGCCATTTTCTTACTTGCTTTTTTAGTTGCCTCTTTAACTTCCTCTTTTTTAACAGGAAGCTCTAAAGCTTTCGCTAAAATATAGGCTTGTTGATTAGCATGTTGTTTTGCGAAACCTGTTGCTGTGCTGCTGCTTTCTTTTCTCGAAATAACATCGATCCCTTTTAAACCTGTTTTGTATAACTTGCGGAATAAATATGGCCATGCACCCATATTTTCTGGCTCTTCCTGTACCCAGAAAATTTCGTCAGCATTTTTATATTTAGCTTTAACAGCCTCCATTTGGTCAACAGGTGTTGGATATAATTGCTCTACACGCACAATTGCTACGTGTTTAACTTTGTCGGCCTGTTGTTTTTCAAGCAATTCATAGTATATTTTTCCGCTACAGAAAACGATACGAGTAACATCTGCAACTTTAACATTTACATCATCAATCACTTCTTTAAAACCGCCTTCAGTAAATTCTTCTAATTTAGAAACGCATGCAGGGTGACGCAATAAACTTTTCGGTGTAAATACAACCAATGGTTTACGGAAATCGCGTTTAAACTGGCGACGTAAAACGTGGAAGAAGTTTGCAGGCGTTGTACAGTTGGTAACTTGCATATTGTAATCTGCACAAAGCTCCATAAAACGCTCAATGCGTGCTGATGAATGCTCAGGACCCTGACCTTCGTAACCGTGAGGCAATAACATAACCAATCCGTTTTCACGTTGCCATTTTGTTTCCGCACTTGCGATGTACTGGTCTACAACAATTTGGGCGCCATTAAAGAAATCGCCAAACTGTGCCTCCCAAATGGTTAAAGCATTAGGATTAGCCATTGCATAACCATATTCAAAACCTAAAACGCCATATTCTGATAAGTGGGAATTGTAAATATCAAACTGGGCTTGTTGATCTGAAATGTTTGCTAATGGTATATACTCCTCCTCACTGTCTTCTAAAGTTAAAACAGCATGGCGGTGAGAGAAAGTACCGCGTTCTACATCCTGGCCGCTTAACCGAACACGTTTACCTTCTGATAACAAAGTACCATAAGCCAATTGCTCGCCCATAGCCCAGTCGAAAACGTTTGTTTCGTTAACCATCTTAGTACGTTCAACAAACAATTTTTCAATTTTTTTGAAGAACTTTTTGTTTGAAGGTAAAGTGGTAATGCGTTTACCAATTTCAAGAAGAGTAGATTTTTTAACTGCCGTTACCGGGGAAGTTTCAAAATCTTTTGGTGTAGCCATACGTAAATCCGCCCAGGCGCCGCCAAATTTAACCTCAGCATTACCGGCAACAAATTCTTTAGCCTCATTTAAGCGTTCCTGCAAAATTCCACGGAAATCTTTTTCCATTTCTTTTGCCAGGCCTGCTTCCAGTTTGCCTTCTTTTGTTAATTGTTCAATATAAATTTCCCTCGGATTAGGGTGTTTTTCAATTGTTTTATATAACAATGGCTGTGTAAATTTCGGTTCATCAGACTCATTGTGGCCAAAACGACGGTAGCATAAAATATCAATGAAAACATCGTTTTTATATTTCTGACGATATTCCATTGCTAAATTAATTGCATAAACCAAAGCTTCAGGATCATCGCCGTTTACGTGGAAAACAGGTGATAGCGTTACTTTAGCGATATCCGTACAGTAAGTACTTGTGCGGGCATCTTTATAGTTTGTTGTAAAACCAATTTGATTATTAATGACAAGGTGGATGGTTCCGCCGGTTTTATAACCTTCAAGTCCGGCCATTTGAATTACCTCGTATACAATACCCTGGCCAGCAACAGAAGCATCGCCATGAATCAAAATTGGCGCTAAACGAGCGTTATCGCCACCATATTTGAAATCAATTTTAGAGCGGCTCATGCCTTCTACCACGCCATCAACAGTTTCTAGGTGAGATGGATTGGGACAAAGACTTAAGTGAACGCTTTTGCCGGCAACAGTTGTTACGTCAGTTGAATAACCCAGGTGATATTTAACATCACCACCAAATGGAGTATCAGGATTGTAGCTTTTACCTTCAAACTCAGCAAAAATATCTTTATAAGTTTTCTGCATGATGTTGGCCAACACATTCAAACGACCGCGGTGTGCCATACCAATTACAAATTCTTCAATTCCTAAATCAGCACCCTTTTCAATTACAGAATCCAACGCCGGAATTAAAGCTTCAGCTCCTTCCAGCGAGAAGCGCTTTTGACCTAAGAATTTCGTGCCCAGGAAATTTTCAAAACTTACTGCCTCATTTAATTTTCTTAGGATGCGTTTTTTCTCATCAATAGAGAAGTTTGGCGTATTACGTGCGCTTTCCATTTTTTGTTGAATCCAGTTCAACACTTCCGGTGTACGCAAAAATTTATATTCGGCTCCGATTGAGCTGGTGTAAGTCTGTTTTAAGAAAGCGACAATATCTTTCAGCTTTGCTGCACCAATACCAATTTCGACACCAGAGTTAAAAACCGTTTCTAAATCAGCATCAGATAAGCCAAAATTAGCAAGATCTAATGTAGGTAAGTGTTTACGTCTTTCACGAACAGGGTTGGTGTGTGTAAATAAGTGACCGCGACTTCTGTAGCCGTCAATCAAATTTAAAACACTTACTTCCTTTAAAAATTGTTCAGGAGTTTCGGCAGTTACTGTTTGAGCTTCAGAACCTCTTCCAAAATCGAAACCTTCAAAAAACTTTTGCCAACCAAACTCAACTGATTCAGGATCTTGTTGATACGACTGATATAAAGAATCTATATATTCGGCGTTTGCGCCATTGAGATAAGATAAACTATCCATTATTTACTGTTTACTATAAGCATTACAAAATTAGAATTTTACCTTATATAAATGGCAAAAAACTCGATTAAAATGAGATTTATTAAATTAAGAATTATTATTGTGAAATGGATGAATCTTGAATCGGATAATAAACTTTGTTAAGCCAATTCTATCAATCAAAACTTAACCATTTTATTATCAATTATGATGCCCAGGTTAAGGCATAATTCCCTTTCGGATCTAAATTTTTGATATTCTTATCTAAATCGAAAACGCTTTTTGTTTTTTGGTCGTTGCCAACCCCTGCCATATTTGCCCAATTGCCCCAATTGCTTGCAGGATTGTAATCAATTAATTTTTCTTCGAAATATGCGGCACCCAAAACCCAGCTTACCTCTAAATTATTTATCAGGTATAGAGCAGCGGTTTGCCTTGCAATATTTGAAATATAACCTGTTTGATTGAGTTCATTCATAACCGCATCTACAATGGCAAAACCTGTTTGTCCGTTTTTCCAGCTGTTAAAATTTTCTTCGGTATTGGCTTCATCGGTTATACCCTGGCTACCAAAACCGTCAGGTTTAAAAAATGTGTTTCCGTATTTTTTAAACATAAAACGGAAATAATCTCTCCAAAGCAAACCTAATAAAATATGGTTAAACATTGCTTTGGTATTTGGCATGCCCTCCATTTTTTTAATTTCCCAATAAACCTTTCGGGGCGATAAACAGCCCATTGCCAACCAGGCGGAAAGCTTGGAAGCTAAAATTAAGTTTTTGGTGGTGGCCGCTTGTTGCATAGCGACAATTACTTTCTGCAAAGTGCTAATACCTTCAGTTTCACCGCCGATGAATTCAAAATCAGAACGTGTATCTTTTTCTTGCAGGGTAAGCTGCAAATCGGTTAATGCGGGTATATTGCCCCAATCGATAACTTCGGCAACATTAATTCTATCGGGCGCCAGAAAGCAAGGCTTGATAATTGCATCGCGTTCAATTTTCTTTTTAAATTGATTAAATGCATCAGGAATGTCTTTTATCGGAAAAGGTAAATCCTCTTTATTATAAAGTGTATGACCAATAAAATGCTTTAAGTTTACGCGTAATTTCCAAAGCCCATTTTCAACCAGTGTTGAAATTTGTGTTTCTTCTTCGGCAACTTCGCGATGATGATAAACTTCGTTAATCTCATATTCCTGAACTAAAGCAGGAATAACTTCTTCAGGTTTACCTTCGGCAACTAGAAGATTACCACCAATTTGTTTCAGTGAATTTCTTAAGGCTGAAACACTTTCTAAAGTGAATTGCGCTCTAATACTTCCCGTTTTTAAGGTGCCGTACTTCGTTGGGCCAAAAAGCCTGGGGTCAATAATGTAAACGGGCAAAATAGAATCCGATTTAGCAATTGCTTCGACCAGCATCTCGTTATCATGCAAACGAAGGTCGTTTCTAAACCAAACAAGAATTTTTTTAGACATCTTTTATCAAAAAAGGGTGTTAAGAACGCGATTACAAATTTATCTTATTTTTCTGTTAAGAGCAAAAACAGGGGCAATATTTACAAATTGCCAACAATTTTCAAACATATTATGGAAAATGATTGAAGTCTTCATCTCCTCCTTATAAAATCGATACATATAATAAGAAAGATAATGAAAAAACTGTTAATTAGTTTCCTGTTCCCCCTAAGTGTTTTTGCACAACAACAGATTAAAACCAAAGCTATTTTGGAAAGCGTAACGGTTTATAACAATGGCGCACAATTGAGTCACAGCGGAAAAATAAGTTTGCCAGCCGGCACTTCTGAAATTGTAATTAATAACATCTCGGGCCGGGTTAACGAAAATTCAATCCAGGTTAGCGTATCAACCGGTGTAACTATTCTGGCCGTACAATTTAACCGCGATTTCTTAAATACGGAGGCCGCTAACCCGGAAATTAAAAAACTAAGCGACAGTATAAAGTTGGTTAGCAGCGAGTTAATTAAAACCAAAAACACCAAAACCATAGAAGAACAAACGCTGCAACTTCTGGATGAAAACCGCAAATCTGGCGGGACAAGTAATGGTACCAACGTTGCAGAACTTATTAAGCTTGCTGAATATTATCGAACCAAGAATGCTGAGGTCAGAAATTCAATCGCAGCTTTAAATCTCATTGAAGAGAAACAGAATGCAAGATTAAATGCATTTCAGCGACAACTTGCGGAGTTAAGAAATAATCCAAATCAGCAATTAGGCCAGCTGGTTTTACAGTTAATGGCGAAAGAAAATACCGAAGCTAACTATAATGTTTCTTATGTTACGCCGAATGCAAATTGGTTAGCGAGTTACGATATTAAGGCAATGAACACCTCAAATCCTTTGGGTATTGTTTACAAAGCAGCCATTACCCAGAGTACAGGCCTGGATTGGAAAAAAGTTAAGCTTGCTTTGTCAACAGGGAATCCAAATTACAACATCACAGCACCTAATTTAAATCCATGGTTTGTTTCTACCTATCCACAAGCACAATTAAGAATAAGAGGCATGGCTTTGCCTGTAGAAAAAGATGAACAAATGTTAAACGATGTTGTAATTACAAAAGCCGTTAAGGCGGAGCGAAAAAGCCTTGAAACTGCATCAGTTTCTACCATTAACAATTACACCTCTGTGAATGAGAGTCAGTTAGGGGTTACGTTTAACATTGATATTCCCTATGATGTAAATAGTGATAATAAGCCGCACACGGTATCTTTTAAAGAGTATGAAGTTCCTGCGAGTTATAAATATTTTGCAACACCAAGATTAAGCACCGACGCCTATTTACTTGCCGATGTAACCAATTGGGAGAAATTAAACCTTCAGGCGGGCGAGGCTAACATAATTTTTGAAGGTACATACACAGGCAAATCTTATATAAATCCGGCAAATATTCAGGATACTTTGAGTTTGAGTATGGGGAAAGACAAAAAGATAATCATCACCAAAGAAAAACAGGAAGATTTTAGCAGTACAAAATTTATTGGCAGCAACAAAAAGCAATTATTTACTTACCTGATAAAAATCAGAAATACAAAAAAAGAAGCAATAGAATTATCACTCAAAGACCAATATCCCTTATCAACAGAAAGTGAAATTGAAATTGAATTACTGGAAAGCAGCGGCGCCGAAGTGAATAAAGAAACTGGTATGCTTGCCTGGAAGTTGAATATTGCGCCAAATGAAACCAAAATTGTAAAATTGAGTTATTCTGTAAAAGCGCCCAAGAGTAAGGTTATCGCAGGACTTTAATTATTTATATTTCTTTTTTATTGAGAATCTTAAAAGCGCTGGGGTACATTTATTTCAGCTTAAGATTCCCTTACACGCAAGAATGATGGTAAGCCATAAAAACCCTTTTGTATCTTTGGTGTTTTTAGAATATGGCTAAGAAAATTCTTATTACAGGAGCAACAGGGTTGGTAGGTTCGGCACTTAAGCGAAAACTTTTAAGCACCGGATATCAGGTTAATACCTTATCCCGAAAACCTGAAGGTGAAAATGCTTTCCGTTGGGATGTTTACAATCAGCAAATAGATTCTGTCGCTTTAGATGGTGTTGATGCAATTATTCATTTAGCGGGCGAACCGGTAGCCGATAAAAAATGGACTGCTGAGCGTAAAAGACAGATAATTGATAGTCGTGTTAAATCTACAGAATTGCTGCTAAAGACTATCAAAGAATCAAAAAATCATAATATAAAATCCTTTGTTTCTGCATCGGCCGTTGGGTATTATGGCGATTGTGGAGATGAAATCCTGACCGAAGAAAGCGCAAACGGATTTGGTTTTTTAGCAGAATGCTGTAAACTTTGGGAACAAGCTGTTGATGAAGGAAAAAGATTAAGCCTGAGAATTGTGAAACTTCGTACCGGAATTGTGTTAAGCAAAGATGGCGGTGCACTACCTCAACTTGATTTGCCTGTTCGTTTATTTGCAGGTTCAGCAATAGGCTCAGGAAAACAATGGACTCCATGGTTGCACAACGATGATATGGTTGAAATGTACATTGAATCCGTAGAGAATAGTAAAATGGAAGGCTGTTACAATGCTTGCGCACCATTTCCTGTAACCAATAAAGCGCTTACAAAAGCCATAGCGAAACAGCTTCATCGCCCATTCTGGCCAATCAAAGTACCTAAAGCGGCTATTGAATTGTTAATGGGCGAAAGAGTTGAGGCTGTTTTGATGAGCAATAATACTTCTGCACAAAAACTTCTGGATTCGGGCTTTAAATTTAAATTTACACGTTTAGAGGACGCTTTAAAAGACATTTATAAATAGTGAAATCTTTTATGGTTCACTAACGGGATATTCGAATCTCAGCAATTTTATATACAGCAATTTCAGTTACACATGCAAAGCATAAGTATTTTTTGGTTTCGCCGCGATTTACGTTTAGAAGATAATGCTGCACTTTACCACGCATTAAAAGGTGATTTCCCTGTTCTTCCTTTATTCATTTTCGATAAAAACATTTTAGATAAGCTTCCTGACGATGATGCGAGAGTAACTTTCATCTATGAAACCATCGTCGATATCAAAAAAGAACTGCAGTCCAAAGGCTCTGACCTGCTAATAAAATATGGCAAACCGGAAAAAGTATGGCAAGAGGTTTTAAAAGAATATGATGTGAAAGAAGTGTACACGAATCATGATTACGAGCCTTATGCCCGCGAGCGTGATGACACTATGTTTGAGTTTTTAACAAGCGAGAAAATCGCGTTTAAGACTTTTAAGGATCAGGTTATTTTTGAAAAAGGTGAAATTTTGAAAGCTGATAAAACGCCCTATACGGTTTTTACACCTTTCTACAAACAATGGCATGCAAAATTAAACGATTTCTATACCAAGCCTTATCCTACAAAAAAATATTTCAAAAATCTTTTCCAGCCGAAGAAACTTTCTTTACCAACATTGAAGGAAATGGGCTTTAAAAAAAGTAAACTCGATTTTCCAGAATTAAGCTATAAAAGTAAGTTGGATACTTATGCCAAAGAACGCGATTATCCCGCTTTAGATAGCACCACACGTATTGGTTTACATTTACGATTTGGAACATTGAGCATTCGTAAAGCCGTACAGGATGCTATTGATGCCAAATCAAATGTTTGGCTATCGGAACTGGCCTGGCGTGAGTTTTACATGATGATAATTTGGCATTTCCCCTACGCAGCGTTCGATTCATTTAAAAAACAGTATGATAAGATTAAATGGCGAAACAACGAAGGCGAATTTAAAGCCTGGTGTGAAGGCGAAACGGGCTACCCATTAGTTGATGCAGGCATGCGTCAGTTAAATGAAACGGGTTGGATGCATAACCGTGTTAGAATGGTGGTGGCCAGCTTTTTATCAAAACATTTATTAATTGACTGGCGTTGGGGCGAAACCTATTTTGCAGAAAAGCTATTGGATTACGAAATGGCGAGTAATGTTGGTGGCTGGCAATGGGCTGCAGGCTCAGGAAACGACGCTGCACCTTACTTCAGGGTTTTCAACCCTGAATTGCAAACCAAACGCTTCGACCCAAAATTTGAATACATAAAAAAATGGGTACCTGAATTTGGCACGAAAAAATATGCCCAACCAATAGTTGAGCATACATTTGCACGGAATAGAGTGCTTAAAGTTTTTAAAGAAGCGCTGGCTTAGTTGGTTACGCTCACAATTTCGATATCGAAATCTAAAGGGCTATTTGGAGCAATTGTGGTACCTGAGCCATTACCAGCGTATGCCAACGCAGAAGGAATAATCATCCTTAATTTTGTACCAGCTGCAAATTTTGGAATAATAATTTTCCATCCTGAAATTATGGCTGTAGATGAAGAAAAGCTAGTTGAGAAGGTGCCTGCAGAATTCGAATCGAAACCAGTGCCATCTAATAGACGTCCTGCATAATTTATTATAGCGGTACCAACTTCTTTATCTGCGATTACAGTCCCAGTGCCTGCTGTATTAACGATATAATAAATTCCAGAAGGATCTTTAACTGCAGAAGCGGTTAAGCCTTTAGCTGCTAAAAACTTAGTAATCCGATCATCATCCAAAAGTGCCTGTTTTTTATATGGATAGGTAGTTACTGTTAGTTCCAAAACTGTGTTTGATGGAATATTACCCGCTCCATTCTTTCCAAAAGCCAGATATGAGGGCAGTAAAATCCTGGCTACGCCACCCGGCTTCAAAGCCAAGATTGCAGTACGTATTGCAGGTATATTGAAACTGGTAGTTGCTAATTCATACTTATAAAAAGAATTCGTATATCCTACGTAAGTTCCAAAATTGCCCGTTAAAGGAGTTTGAACATAACCGGTTCCATCCTCCAAAGATTTGATATTGATGTTGTACAATACAGAATCGGTGTTCTTAAAGGTATCACCTGTTCCTGCGGTTAAAACCTGATAATAAAAACCTGATTTGTCAGGGTCTTGAACCATAACGCTGCTCAAGCCGTTCTTTTGAATATAACTTGTTATTTTGGAATCATCAATAGTCTGTATAGAATCATATTCCTTTTTACAAGAAGTAAATATAAGTGCAGCCAATAAAACGGTTAACAGGCTAAGTTTTGTAAAGTTCTTCATTAATTATTGTACGTTTATTAATTGTATCGTAAAGTCTAAAACCGAGTTTGCAGGCACAGGGCCGGTGGCCTGACTTCCATAAGCTAAATTAGGTGGAATAATTAACCTTATTTCGCCGCCCTTTTGAATAAGCGGAATACCAATTTTCCAGCCCTCTATTAATTGGTTTAAAACAAAAGTATTTTCTTTGCCTCCACCATTATCAATCACTGTTCCATCTAATAATCTACCTTCATATTTAATGGTGATTTGCGTATTTGCCGGATAGGTAAAAGAACCCGAGCCTGGTTTTACGATTTGGTAGTATAAGCCTGACGAGTGTTTAACTGCAGTTATGTTATTTTTTTGAATAAAATCAGTAATTTGCTTATCACTGTTTTCATCCTTTTTACATGAAGTTAATCCGATAGACGCAAATAAAAAACAGCAGGTAATAAATTTTAGAATATTATTCATTAGTTAGAAACATCGCTAAGGGTTACCGAAAAATCAAGAACAGAATTAGCAGGAATAGTGCCCTGTGCTGAATTTCCATACCCAAAATAAGATGGTACAAAAAATCTAATTTGGCCACCTTTCTGTATTTTTGGTATTGCAACCTGCCATCCGGCAATTAAGCGACTTAATTGAAACTGTCGTGGTGTTCCACCAGATGTATCGAATGTAGTTCCGTTCAGAAGTTTTCCGCTATAATCAACCGTAATTAGGCTCGAAGCAGTGTAAGTATAGGTTCCGGTTCCAGGTGCAATTATTTGATAAAACACCCCTGAAGATTCATCTTTCAGCACAGGAATATTATTTAGCTTTACAAAGGCTCTGATTGCCGTTGTATCGGCTTTAAATTGAGGTATTGGGTCGTAAACATCTCCAACATCTGCTTTTTTACAGGCAGCAAAGCACCCAGCGATGCATACCAACAATAAAAAGTGCTTAATATTAATCATAGTCCGCAAAAATAAGCTTTTAATACGGATGCTACAATTTTTAACCAATTTTAACACATCTGAAAGGCTAAAGGCGGGAAGGATACAGGTAAATGGCTTAAATTACTAAGCAAAAGACTATGGCACCAAATCAAAAAAGGCTGAATTTTGAGATACATCCCCAAAATTTCAGCCTTTTAATTATTAATTTTTTACGCTAAAAAATGTATTTGTTAGCTTCAATCAATTTTTGGGCAACTCTTTGGCGGGCATCCTTAACATTAAATGGTTCAACTTTGGTAAAGCGGCGTAAACCCACCAGCATCATACGTTGTTCATCGCCCTCGGCAAAAGCCCAAAGTGCCTCTTTACCTGCTTTGGCAACACCATCAACGGCTTCAACCACATAAATTCTTAATAAATCCAATTGGCTGGCTATTGCTTCTTCTCCTTTCGTTGCAACCAGCTTCTCAGTTCTTAACAAAGCAGATTCTAAAACATAAACATAACCGGCCATATCGGCAATATTCATTAAAATTTCCTGCTCTTTGTTCAAAGTCATCATAAGTTTTTGAACCGCAGCGCCCGCAACCATTAGCGTTGCTTTTTTAAGATTTGCTAAAACTTTTTTCTCTGCCGCAAATAAAGTTGTGTCGTCTTCACCGAAATCAGGAATACTCATTAACTCAGCTGCAACAGCTGTCGCCGGTGTCATTAAATCCAACTCCCCTTTCATGGCACGTTTCAACATCATATCAACGGTTAGCAGGCGATTAATTTCGTTCGTTCCTTCAAAAATCCTGTTTATTCTGGCATCTCGGTAAGCTCTATCCATGGGTGCATCGGCGCTAAAGCCCATACCGCCATAAATTTGAACGCCCTCATCTACCGTGTAATCTAAAGCTTCTGAACCCCAAACTTTTAAGATTGCGCATTCAACTGCAAATTGTTCTACAGATTTCAATCTAGCCTTACCTGATTCCATTCCACCTGCAACCAATTGATCATAAGTATCATCTATGTTTTGGCCGGCACGGTAATTTGCGGCATCAACAGCATAAAGTTTAGCGGCAATTTCTGCTATTTTAAAACGGATAGCACCATACTTCGATATCGGGCGGCCAAACTGAATTCGTTCGTTAGAATAGTTAATCGCAGTATTTAAGGTTGCTTTTGAAGCTCCTATCGCTGCCGCTGATAATTTTATACGACCAATATTTAAAATATTTACAGCGATTTTGAAACCATTCTCTCTTTCGCTTAACATATTTTCGACAGGCACTTCACAGTCATTAAAGAAAACCTGACGCGTAGAAGAACCTTTAATACCCATTTTATGCTCTTCAGGATTCATCGTGATGCCGCCAAAATCTTTTTCCACGATAAAAGCAGTAAGGTTTTTATCATCATCAATTTTTGCAAAGACGATAAAGATATCTGCAAAACCACCATTGGTAATCCACATTTTTTGCCCTGTAATGATGTAATGTTTCCCGTCAGCACTCAACTTTGCTTTGGTTTTGCCGGAGTTCGCATCAGAGCCGGAATTCGGTTCAGTTAAACAATAGGCAGCTTTCCATTCTCCTGAGCCTAATTTCGGAATGTACTTTGCTTTCTGTTCGTCGTTACCATAATAAAGAATGGGCAAAGTTCCAATGCCGGTATGTGCCGAAAGCGCAACGGCAAAAGAATGGCCGGCACCAACCACGTCAGCCACCAACATAGAAGTGTTAAAGTTTTTACCAAAACCGCCGTATTCTTCAGGTACGGAAACACCAAGAATTCCTAACTCACCTGCTTTAGTTAAAAGCGTCGGCATCAATTCAGGATCTTCCTGTTTATCAATTTTATCTAAATTTGGATAAACCTCAGCTTCCAAAAAATCGCGGCAAGTTTGCGCAATCATTTGTTGCTCTTCATCAAATTCTTCAGGAATGAATACATCCTGGTAAGCAGTTTCTTTAATCAAAAATTCACCGCCTTTAATTGTTTTTTTTTCAGTTGTTTCCATTTTATTAGTATCTAGTAGCGAGTATCAAGTATCAAGACAGGGCTCGAGAACCAGATATCTCTAAGTTTTAATTTTATTAAGTGTTGATGCTATTACCCAAAAAATAAACCATTTTCTGAATCTCAGTAGTTTTTTTTATCAGATTAGTCGCAAGGCTATCATCCAAAAGCTCAAGCCTATTTGAAATAATTAATTGCGTTTCTAACTCAAAAGCTGGGCCTTGGCTAATCGTTAAAAAGTGTTCAAATTGAGTATTACTTCGCCTGCCTGAACCCTCTGCAATATTCGAAGGAATTGAAATTGAACATCTCTTCATTTGCGAAATCAAGCCATATTTTTCATCATTTGGTAACAGTGAAGCTGCTTTATAAACTTCAACCGCAAGGTCAATTGATTTTTGCCAAACCTTTAAATCTTTAAAATTGTGCATCTGTTTCAGTATTAAGAATTGAGTGAAATATTTGGGATGATTTTTAAAGATATATTTTTACATACTGCTTTTCATCTTGATACTTGATACTCATATCTCGATACTACTTTACAACAATTCAAAAATTCCCGCTGCCCCCTGGCCTGTACCTACACACATGGTAACCATACCATACTTTTTATCCTGTCTTTTCAGTTCATTCATCATTTGTACAGAAAGTTTTGCACCTGTACAACCCAACGGGTGCCCTAAAGCAATTGCTCCACCATTTACATTGATAATATCCGGGTTTAAATCCAGGGTTTTTATAATCGCTAAAGATTGAGAAGCAAAAGCCTCATTCAATTCTATTAAATCAATATCATTTTGCTTTAAGCCGGCTTGCTTCAAAGCTTTCGGAATAGCTTCAATCGGGCCAATCCCCATAATTCTTGGCGGAACACCGGCAACGCCATAACTCACTAACCTTGCGATTGGCTCAACATTCAATTCTTTCATTTTCTTTTCCGAAACGACCAGAACAAATGCTGCACCATCGGATGTTTGTGATGAATTACCAGCGGTTACACTGCCGACAGCATCAAAAACAGGCTTTAATTTTGCCAGTTTCTCTAATGTGGTATCTGCTCGGGGTCCTTCATCGGTATCAACTACGTAAGAGCGTGTTTTCTTTTTTAAGTTTTCATCCAGGTAGTTTTCATCGACCGTAATAGGCAGAACACCATCTTTTAAATGACCGTTTTTGATTGCATGAATTGCTTTCTCATGAGACTTTAAAGAAAAGGCATCCTGGTCTTCGCGACTAACATTATATTCTTTCGCAACCGCTTCGGCAGTTAAACCCATTCCCCAATACCAATCAGGATTATTTTTCGCAACTTCAGCATTCGGAACTAATTTCCAACCCCCAAAAGGCATTCCGCTCATTACTTCTACCCCACCAGCAATGATGCAATCGGCCATTCCAGCCTTAATTTTCGCAACCGCCGTAGCAATAGTATCTAAACCCGATGCGCAATAACGATTTACCGTAACGCCCGGTACCTTATCGGTATCCAGGCCCATCAGCGAAATCATACGGGCGATATTTAAGCCTTGCTCAGCTTCAGGTGTAGCATTGCCTACAATAACATCATCAATTTGTTCTTTATCTAAATTCGGAACCGATGCCACCAAAGCTCTTATCACTTCTGCAGCCAAATCATCGGCCCTTGTAAAACGGAATACGCCCCGGGGCGCTTTGCCCACTGCTGTACGATATCCGGCTATAATATATGCTTCCATTTTTTTAGTATCTAGTAGCTTATTAGTATTATTAGTATTAAGTAGCGAGTATCAAGACCAAGGCTCAAATTTGTAATCGCCAATATTTTATTTTATTTATTTTATTAGTAGGAAAGCAATTCCTGCATTTCATAGGTTTAACTGGCCCCGCTATTTGTTTCAATCTTTTTGCGGTTTGTCAGTCTGAGCTTGTCGAAGACCTGCATCAAAAAGTATTTTCACTTCTATCGGGTTTAGAAAGGTTTGGTTCGGTTTTCAAAATCCTCTTCCTACCCCTCCAATGGGAAATACCCCTCAGAATTTTATGCCATTTCAATTAACCCACTGCTTTAAGATTGCTTCGTACCTCGCAATGACGAGAAGGCTAAGCAAAACTCACATCTACCTATTTAATTCCTCAATGGTTTTCCTTTTGTTATAATCGATTGAATCCGCTCTAATGATTTCCTTTCTCCTGCAAGAGATAAAAATGCTTCTCTTTCCAAATCCAATAGATATTGCTCGCTTACTTCTGTTGGCGAGGATAAATCGCCACCGCACATAACATAGCCTAATTTTTCAGAGATTTTTTTATCGTGTTCGGAAATAAAATGACCGGCGTACATGCTGTTTGCACCTGCATAAACAATTCCTAAACCCTGTTTACCCAACACTTTAATATCAGTTCTTTGAACAGGTTTGGTATAACCTGCTTCAGCCAACTCAATTGCTTTAGCTTTTGCATCGGCCAATAAGCGATTGCGGTTCATCGATATCGAGAATTTATCTTTTTGCAGATAGCCCAACTCAAAAGCCTCGTAACCTGAAGTGGAAACTTTTGCCATTCCGATGGTTAAGAAACGGTCTTTCAAAGCATTTTGAACAATTTGGTCGTCTTTATATTCATCGGATGCACGTAAAGCAAATTCCTTTGTTCCGCCGCCACCCGGGATAACGCCAACACCAAATTCCACTAAACCCATATAAGTTTCGGCAGAAAGCTGCACATGGTCGGCATGTAAACTGAACTCGCAGCCGCCACCCAAAGTTAGATTATGTGGTGCCACCACAACCGGAATTGAAGAGTAACGAATGCGCATCGAAGTATTCTGGAACATTCTTATGGCCATATTCAATTCATCCCATTCCTGTTCAACAGCCATCATGAAAATCATTCCCACATTTGCGCCCGCAGAAAAGTTTGCCCCATCATTACCGATTACCAAACCGCGATAATCCTTTTCAGCCATATCAATTGCCTTATTGATGCCGGAAATTACATCTCCGCCAATGGTATTCATTTTCGTGTGAAACTCTACATTTAAAATTCCATCTCCCAAATCAATTATCGAAACGCCTGAATTTTTCCAAAGGGTTTTATTTTCGCGGATGTTGTCCAAAATAATAAACTCGTCTGTTCCTGGTAAGGCTTTGTAAGATTTTGACGGAATATCATAATACTTTTTAACGCCGGCTTCAACTTTATAGAACGAAGTATTTCCGGCATCAAGCATTTCATGAACCCACGTCGCAGCTTTGTTTCCATATTGTTCCATGCCATCAATCGCTTCTTTAACACCAACGGCATCCCAGAGTTCAAACGGTCCTAATTCCCATCCGAACCCAGCACGCATGGCATCATCAATTCGATATAATTCATCCGAAATTTCGGGAATTCTGTCTGATACGTACTCAAATAAACCAAATGAAGAGTGGCGGAATAACTCGGCTGCTTTATCTTTTCCTTTCGCAAAAATCTTCATGCGTTCGCGAAGATTCTCAACCGGCTTAGTCATTTCTAATGTGGCTGATTTAACTTTTTGCTGAGGTTTATACTCAAGCGTTTTTAAATCCAGCGCCAGGATTTCCGTTTTACCATCAGCTGTTTTAGTTTTCTTATAAAATCCCTGTTTTGTTTTATCACCGAGCCACTTATTCTCTTCCATTTTTTTTACATAGTCAGGAAGTTTAAAAAGTTCGTGTGCTTTATCATCAGGACAATTATCATAAAGGCCTTTGGCTACTTTAATCATCGTATCCAAACCTACAACATCCGAAGTTCGGAAAGTTGCAGATTTTGGCCTACCCAAGGCCGGACCTGTAAATTTATCTACTTCCTCAACCGTTAAATCAAGTTTTTCAACTAAATGTAATAAGGCCATGATAGAGTAAACGCCAACCCGATTTGCAATAAATGCTGGTGTATCTTTACATAAAACAGTAGTTTTACCTAAAAACTTATCGCCGTAATGCATCAGGAAATCAACGATTTCAGGTTTTGTATGTGGGGTTGGAATTATCTCCAGTAATTTTAAGTATCGCGGTGGATTGAAAAAGTGTGTACCGCAGAAATGTGCTTTAAAATCTTCACTTCTACCCTCGGCCATTAAATGAATCGGAATGCCTGAAGTGTTCGAAGTTATCAAAGTTCCGGGTTTACGGAATTGCTCTACCTGTTCAAAAACCTTTTTCTTGATATCAAGATTCTCGACTACAACTTCTATTACCCAATCAAAGCCGGCAATTTTCGACATATCATCGTCGAAGTTTCCGGTTTTAATTTTATTTAACACCTTTTTTGAATAAACAGGTGAAGGATTCGTTTTAACAGCGGTTTGCAAAGCCGTATTTACAATCCTGTTTTTTACCGCGGGCTTATCTAAAGTTAATCCTTTTGCTTGCTCTTCCGGAGTAAGTTCTTTTGGGGCAATATCTAAAAGCAAAACCTCTACACCTATATTGGCGAAGTGGCAGGCAATACGCGAACCCATTATACCCGAACCTAAAACAGCAACTTTATTAATGCTTCGTTTCATCAGTATTTATTTATTTTTCTTTTGGAATGATGAAATCTGCTTTAAAACCTGAGTCAGTTGTTAAACTTATCAAAAGCAGGTTTCATCATAGAATATATTAATCCACAGTATATGCTACTGTAATATCATTTAGTTTTATCAATAGATTAATGAAAGTTTCCTTCTCCTTTTTCGAGAAATGTTCATCAAGATATTCGTTAAATTTTCGAACCACGCCTTTAGCCAAATGTTTTTTTTCTTTACCAAAATCAGTTAAAAAAACCTTAACAGAACGTTTATCGCCAACCGAGGTTTCACGGTAAATTAGATTGGCTTCTTCCATATTGTTTAACATCCGGGATAAGCTCGTTGCCTTAACGCCAAGCAAGGCTGCAAGGTTTGAAACAGCTGTACCATCAGCATCATCGATATTAATAAGCATATAACCAATGGCTTGGGTAATACCAAATGTTGAAGCCATTTGATTGTACTTATTAAACATGTTTTGCCAGGCAAACTTAACATGGTAATCTAACGTTTGTTGTTGTTTCATTTGGTTAATTTTATTATGCTTGCATAACAAAGCTAATGAATGTATTTTGTTAATGCAAGTAGAAAATTGAAATTATTTGTCAAAAGATTCTTATAATAGATCACACAAATGAAATCATTGAAAATGTTGCAAATAAAAAAAATGTTGCTGATTGTAGCGCTCATTTTTCCTGTTGCGCTAACAAAAGCACAAGTATCCTATTTCGGAAATGAGCCAAAAAATATTGAAAAGTTAAGTGTTTTAAAAAACACGACAACCCTGTTTACACTACAATATGCTGATTATGTTGAGTTAAAAGAATTTGAGGAGGCCATAAAAAAAACCTGGACCATTACCCCTTTTAAAATTATAAAGCCAGAAGAATTGGCCAGCTATGACACACTGCCTAATTATTCTTTCTTTTATTTTGATGCTTTTACTGAAAAGATTGATACAATAATAAATTCGAATATAGTTTACGCTTTGAAACTAGTAACACCATCAAAACTACCTAAGCAAAAAGATGAAAATATTTACGCCTACGTAACACTCTTTGCAGATGTGTATACCAACTTGACTGTAAAACAACAAGGTGAAAAGGCAGCGGTAAGGAAAAGTTATAAAAGAGAACTGCTTAATATGCTTTATAATGGCTCAAGATTTGTTAACTGGTCGCCCGGGTTATTAGCTGGTTATCTCAAACAAATAAATGATGGATTGCTTTTAGAGCAGAGCCGGGAAATAGATTATCAGTTTTACAATAAAGTGAGACTTCCCGATTTGGCTAAAGAAACGCTATATGTACCTGAATATGTAAGAGAAATTTTTTCATCACAACGTGTTAAATTGCCCAAAAACAATGTGATACAGGAGCCATACAATTACAAGCTAAAATTTTTACCTTTTAAAGAATTAGACAGTTTAATTTTAAATAAAGAATCGGGCATTAAATATTTGGTTTATACACAGCGAGCAAACGACAAAATAATTAGCGTATACGATAGTAAAGACGATAAAATCATTTATCAAAAGTTTTATTTTCAATCCCCTGAATTTGAAATGAATGATTTATACGATATTAAAGCGGTTATAAAAAGCCTTAAATAAGAAAGGCTCCCGATATGATCAGGAGCCTTCTCTATATATTTTAAACTAACGACTAGTAAAGTGTAAACTCTACACGACGGTTTTGTTGACGACCAGCTGCAGTTTTGTTCGTTGCAATTGGTTGAGACTCACCGTAACCAGTAGCTTCAATTCTTGATGCATTTGCACCTTGAGAAACTAAATAAGCTTTTACAGATTCTGCTCTAGCTTTAGATAAACGTAAGTTTAATGCATCAGAACCAGTATTATCAGTATGTCCAGCTAATTTCAAGCTAAAGTTTTTCTGAACTAATAATGCTGCAACTCTATTTAATGATGCATAAGATTTAGAACGGATAGTTGCTTTGTTTAAATCAAACTCTAAGTTTTTGATAGCTGCTGCTACAACTTTACGATCTTCTTCAGTAACAACCACTTTTTCTACAACTTTTTCTGGAGTTTTTAAAGGACAGCCAGCGCCATCAACTACAGTACCAGAAGGTGTACCAGGACATTTATCTAATTTATCTGCTACGCCATCACCATCTGTATCTTTCAACAAATCAGCCATTTCCGAACGTAATTTAACATTCTCTGCTTTTTGAGCATCTAGATCACCTTTTAAAGCATTTGCTGTGTTTTTTGCAGCTAAAGCCTCATCATAAGTGGCTGCAACTGGATTGTGGAAAGCCAATTGTTTGCCTTTACCTAAAGCAAATTCTAAACCTGCATAAGCATAATTATATTTATCATTGCTTGCACCTTTATATAAGCCATCTAAATTGTCACCATCTACGAAGTTGATAGTCCAACCTAAATCGATGTTAACACCATCAGAAACCTTGAATTTGGCACCAACACCAACAGGAATGATTAATTCGCTGATTGTTTTTCCACCTGCATAAGCAGATGTACCCGCAGCAGTAGTAATTGTAGGTTTATAACCTGCTAAACCAGCACCTGCAGAAGCGTAAAGTTGAAGTGTATTTTCTTTTTTAAACATGTCGATATTAAACATATTTATAACTGCATTTAAACTTGCAGAATAATTAAGTTTAGTATCGAAAGCTGATACAGTGTTTGATGGCGTGATTCCACTATCGAAAGCCTCCGTATTATCACCTTTCAATTTTCCCATAACTCCATCTAAACGAAGTGAAAAATAGTTGGTGAACTGTTTTTTAACGTACAAACCGTAACCAAAACTTGTTTTGTTGTTACTGAAGTCGTTTTTTCCACCAAGTGGAGAAAGTGGCGTTAAAGCACCAGCATTAACACCAATTGACCAGGTTCTGAACTGAGATGTTGTTGCGGGCTCCTGCGCCATTGCTGCAGTACCTGCAAATAATCCGGCTAATACTACCGGTAGGGATTTAAATAAATTTGATTTCATGTCTTTTAAGTTTAACGTTAATAAGCGTCGTCGACTTATTACAACTGTCATACCAAAAAGTGCTTTTAAAAAAAATATTTTAAAATTTAACAGGAATTAATAACCGATTGCCTTATCATCCCCCCTTGGATCTGCTCCTCCCTGATACGCACCCCACTTGGTTTTCAGAATTGCATCAACCCTTCCAATATCACCACGAGACAGAATTTTGTAACCTTTCGCTCTCAATTTTTCAGTTGTTACGCTATCTAAGGCATCCCGCTCCACATATACCTCATCAGGTAACCATTGATGATGGAATTTTTTCGCCGCAACAGCTTCCTGTATTGGCATACCGAAATCAATAACATTTATAATGGTTTGAAAAACAGACGTAATGATGGTAGAGCCACCAGGAGTACCAACAACCATAAATAAGTTGCCGTCTTTCTCCACAATGCTTGGTGTCATTGAACTTAGCATTCTTTTATTTGGTGCAATTGCATTTGCTTCGCCCCCAACTAAACCATACATATTAGGCGCACCTGGTTTTACCGAAAAATCGTCCATTTCATTATTCAAAAGAAATCCACCCCCTTTAACCACAACTAACGAACCATAAGAGCCATTCAATGTTGTTGTTATGGATACAGCATTTCCATCTTTATCAACAATCGAAAAATGTGTAGTTTCTTCATGCTCTTTGCCTTTTACCTCGCCTGCCAGAATAGAACTACTTGGTGTAGCGGAAGTCCAGCTGAAATTTGCCATCCGTTTTTTATTGTAATTTTCATCCAAAAGTTCGTTTTTCGGAACATTATAAAAATCAGGGTCACCCAGATGAGTTGCCCGGTCTGCATATACCCTTCTTTCTGCCTCAACAATTACCTGAACTGTTGAATCAGAATTATGACCCCATCGCTTAAGTGGATATGGTTCAACACTTTGAAGCAATTGCACCAAGGCAATTCCGCCGCTTGACGTTGGCGGCATGGTAATAATTTTATACCCCCGATAATTACCTGTAATGGGCTTACGCCATGCAGAATGGTAATTTTTAAGGTCGGCTTTGGTGATTAATCCCTTCCCCTTTTGCATTTCAGCAACGATAGAATCGGCAACGGCACCTTCATAAAAACCTGCCCGCCCCTTCTCCTGAATGAGCTTTAAAGTGGCAGCCAATTCCTTTTGAACTAATAAATCATTTTCCTTCCAGGTGCTTTCTAAATTTATAAAAGCGGTTCCATCAGGATTAAACTTCATCAAGCTTTTATGGAGGCTGTTCAATTCTGAAGCTTGCCGTTTGGTTATCTTAAAACCATTTTCAGCTAAATTTAAAGCTGGCTTAACAACTTCTTGCCAACTCAGTTTACCATATTTTTTATGAGCCTCAACCATTCCATCAACTGAACCCGGAACACCCACAGCCAAATGACCATATAAACTTTTCGCAACAATGGGATTGCCCAAAGAATCTAAGTACATATCTCTGCTTGCAAGAGCAGCAGCTTTTTCCCGAAAATCTAATGCATTAATTTCGCCTTTTGCAGAACGGTAGACCATAAAACCACCGCCTCCAAGGTTACCAGCGTTGGGATAAACAACCGCTAATGCAAACTGAACAGCCACGGCGGCATCGACGGCGTTACCACCCTTTTTTAAAATATCAACGCCAACTTCCGATGCCTCCGGATGAGCCGAAACAACCATCCCATTCTTATATTCACCGCTATTATTTTTACCTAACTGACCAGTAACACAGCCAGATATAAACAAAACAGCTAAACAATAGCCTAAAAAAGAAACACTAATTCGGCGCCTTGTAGTCTTCTGCATCTTTATAAATTTTTTCGATTACCTCGGTATTTTTCTCTGTGATAACTTTTCTTTTCAAACTGAGCTTTGGGGTAAGTTCACCGCCATCAATACTCCATTCTTTTGGTAAAAGTGCAAATCTTTTAACTTGCTCCCACTTGCCAAAACCGGTACTTGCAGTTTCAATTACTTCATTGTATTTGGCTAAAACCTGTTCATTTTTAATAATTTCTTCGTTTGAAGTAAAGGTAATTCCCTTTCTGCCGGCCCATGTTTTCAAAGTTTCAAAATTTGGCACAATTAAAGCTGAAGGAAATTTACGGTTCTCGCCCAAAACCATTATTTGCTCGATAAAGATAGATTCTTTGTATTTATTTTCAAGCATTTGCGGTGCAACATATTTACCGCCTGCAGTCTTAAACATTTCCTTTTTTCGATCGGTAATTCTTAAAAAGCGATTATCAACGAGTTCGCCAATATCACCAGTATGGAACCAACCATCTTTATCTATAGCTTCAGCGGTTAAATCCGGACGGTTGTAATAGCCTTTCATTACCTGATGGCCGCGTGTCAAAACTTCCCCATCTTGAGCAATTTTCACCTCAACACCTTTAATAACTTCACCAACTGAACCGAACATTGTGCCTCCAAAGTGGTTAACTGTAATAACTGGTGATGTTTCGGTTAAGCCATAACCTTCAAAAACTGGCATGCCCGCGGCCCAGAATATTCTTGCCAAACGGGGATTGAGTGCCGCCCCTCCAGATACAATTACGACAATTTCCCCGCCCAAAGCTTCCTGCCATTTTTTGAATACCAGTTTACGGGCAACATTTAACTTAAATTTATACCAGCCCCCGGCATCGGTTGTATAGTTTTCTGCTAATGCAACCGACCAAAAGAAAATCCCTCTTTTAATGCCTGTTAACGCCTTGCCTTTTTCCATTATCTTATCGTAAACCTTTTCGAGTAAACGCGGCACGGTAGAAAATGAATTCGGCTTAACATGCTGAATATCGGCAACAATCGTTTCCATACTTTCTGCATAATAAACAGCAGTACGGTTAAATAAATAGAGATAAATTATCATTCGTTCGAAAATGTGTGATAAAGGCAAAAAACTCAGTCCTTTCTTAACACCTTCGGGCATAACAACTGCCGAATTTTCGAAGTTCGCTACTAAATTATGGTGAGTAAGCATTACACCTTTTGGCGTTCCGGTAGTTCCGGAGGTATATATTAATGTTAAAATATCTTCGGGCGCAACATTGTTTCTATACTCATCAAGATTTATTTCATTACTTGCCTTTCCGTCAGCAATTAATGATTTCCAGTTTTCTGCCCCGGCAACCTCATTAAATGAATATATTTTTATTTCAGGGTTTACTGTTTCAACATTAGGTTTTACCTTTTTATAAAGCTCTTCATCAGCAACAAAAATGACTGAGATTTCGGCATCTTTTAAAATAAACTGAATATCATGATCGGCCAAAGTGGGGTATAGTGGAATTTGGTAAGCTCCAATTTGATTAGCTGCAAAATCTGCAATGTTCCACTCCGGACGATTGTGAGACATTACGGCCACACGACCAGCTTTACCAATTCCTTGCTTTATTAAACCACGACTTAAATTATCTACAGCCTCGCAAAATTGCGAAGTAGTGTAATTTACCCACTTCCCGTTTATTTTACCATTGATAAATTCTTGCTGAGGTTGCTCAAGGCTATATTTTAAGAGATCGAATACCCGTGTGATTGCTGCAGCCATATAATTATAATATTTGGTTAAGTTAAAAAATCAAACATAAAGATTAGCACCTCTTATGTTCTTTAATCAGAAAAATTTCCGCCGATTTAAAAATACCGAATCTGATAACGGTTTAAAATATTTGAATAAACTTAGCAATTACAAAATTACTATGCAAGCATTGTTTTTATTCAGCCGAATTTTTACCTAAAAAACATAATCGGCATTAAAGTTGTTAGGCTGATATTAATTAGAAAAACATTATAAACATTTAGATTATGAAAAAATTACTTTTTACTATTTTCGGATGCGCATCCCTTTTTGCTATGAGTACAACAGAAGTTAAAGCTCAAAACTACAAAACCGGGGTTGGCTTAGGTCTTGATTTCGGAGATGGCGCAACTTTGGTTGGCCCTTCATTAAGACACCACTTCAGTAGAAAAGGTGCAATTCAAGGTGAGGTTTTATTCGGTGGTAATTCAACAATTATCCAGGCATTTCTTCAATACAATACACCAATTAAAGGTGCTGCAGGCTTAGATTTTTATGCAGGTGGTGGCCCTTCTCTTCAGCTATATGATGGAGGTTCTAGTTTTTATTTAGTACCAATGGCCGGTTTAGATTACAAATTTAATGGTGCTCCGTTAGCATTGGCATTAGATTGGAGACCTAGATTATATATTGGCGATAACGACAGCGATTTCAACGCTGGTAGATTCGGTTTAGGTTTTAGATATACTTTTTAATTTAAAACCTACAAACAAAAAACCCGCCCGAAAGAAAATTTCGGGCGGTTTTTTTTGTTGATAAAAAAGAGGTTTAAATTAAATTCCCATCCATTTTTTTAGTACAGTTTTTTGTGCAGCCGAAGCGTTTTCATCAATTGTTGCTTTTAAGCGAACAGTCGGATTTGCCTTTAAAGTTAAAATGATGTCTTTTTCAATCCCATCACGTTTAACCTTTAATTTCAACGAATCGCCAATATTTTTTTTAGATACCAACGGTAAAACTTCCAGAGAAACCATTGGAGAACGAAGTTTTATATTACTTAAAGCATCGCTTACCGGGGTATCATCAAGTGCTATTATTACATCGTTAACGTTTAATCCGGCATCCCAGGCAGCAGAACCACGGGTAGTAGACGTTACTGTTAAGCCATCGTTACCTAGTTGTGCCGCAGCTCCGGTAACTGGTCTATCTGGTGTAGCATTTTCGGTAGATACATTAACCCCAGCAAAACCAAAATACTTTACGTATTCCGCATCATCAACCCCGTTAACATATTTAGCCCAGAAGTTTGTAAAACTTATGCCTGAAATTTTTTCAACCATTGCTTTAAATTCAGCGTCTGTGTAACCGCGTTTCAGTGTTTTACATTGCAGGTACATCGCTTTCATTACATCATCCAAACTTTTAGCGCCTTTTGTAGCGTTTATTATTTCCAAATCCATCAAAATACCAATTACTTCACCTTTATTATAGTAAGAAATCGAGTTGTTTTTTGAGTTTTCATTAGGACGATAGCCGATAATCCATGCATCATAGCTGGAAGCCGAAGCAGATTGCACTTTCGCACCAGGCGTGTTTAAAACCGTTGCAATTCCTCCAGCAAGGGCATTTACAAATCCATTCGGGTCGCTAAAACCAGCTCTAAGAATATATTTATTTTCGTAATACGATGTAAAACCTTCAGCAACCCAAAGGTTAGTGGTGTAATTTTCGTTATCATAATCGAAAGGGCCCAAAGCGATCGGGCGTAACCGCTTTACATTCCAAAGGTGATGGTATTCGTGAGCAACCAAGCCTAAAAACCCTTTGTAGCCGGCATCAGTGCCATATGCATTTCTGCTTGCCCCTAAAGTTGTGGAGTTTAAATGCTCTAAACCACCACCGCCACGGGCAAAATTGTGAACGATGAACAAATAGTATTTATTTGGGTTTTCGCCATAAACTGCAGTTTCCTGTTCTACAACTTTGGCCATATCTACCTTTAGTTTTTCCTTATCGTAGTTACCGCCTCCATACATGGCAACTTCATGGCGAACACCCGAAGCCATAAATTCAAATGTATCCTGGTTTCCAACTTCGATAGGACTATCATATAGAATATCAAAATCGCTTGCCCTGTAAGTAAACGTTTCTCCTGCAACCAAAGGCATTCCTGTAGAAACTTTGCTCCAGGTTTTAAAAGGAATAATTTTTACCGTACTTGGCGATTTAATCATCCCGGCCGGGTGCATAAAAATGCCTGTTGGCGATAGAAATGCGTGTGATTCATCAATAAATGCTGTACGAACAGAGATTTCGAAAGCATAAACACGATAGTTTATTTTAATATCATTTGCCTTAGCGGAGAAAACTCTCCAAATGTTTTTTCTAACTTTTTCTACTTTTAACTTCTTGCCTGCTGCTGATGCAGTAAAACCTTCAACACTTTTTTCAAACTCGCGAACAAGATAAGAGCCTGGTGTCCAAACCGGCATTTTTACATCAACATAATCTTTTGCCAAACCAGAAATATTCATTTGCACTTCAGCATAATGTGCCTGAGGTTCTTTAAAGGAAACCTCGAAACCTATTTTAACCTGCGCCTTCGCTGCCATAATGCTTGTTAGTAATACAACTAAACCTAATATCGATTTTTTAATAAACATATAATTGTGTTTTGCCACAAATTTATATTTTATCGCCTTGCTTTAAAATTTTATTCTGTGCTGAGGCGTAAAATAATTAATACAAGGAAGACTTTATTAAAGAGGTTTATTAATTTATAACCTGGAAGAAGAAATTCAGATCTTGAAAATATTTTCGATTATATGCTGTAACATCCTTAATACAACAATTTTATGATTAAACTAATTGAATATTTTTACAAGCTTTTTTGGATGCATTTTGCAACATTAATGTTTCTAATAAAAGAATACACACATACAAATGAAGAAAAGATATATAATTTACATTGTTTTGGCAATTGGCCTGGCTTATCTGGTGTATTACCGAATTAACGCTAACAAAAAATTAGAAGGTAAAGGTGGTGCCGCCGCGGGTGCCGGTAAAGATGGTAAAGGCGGTAAAGATGGAAAAGGTGCTCCACCAATGGTTGTTGATGGAGTTGTTGTAAAGCTTTCGAAATTCGATACCGACCTGGAAGTTACCGGGGCAATAGAAGCTAATGAATCTGTTGTGTTAAAAAGTGAGGTTTCGGGTCTAGTAACCGGAATTTATTTTAAGGAAGGCACCAACGTATCAAAAGGTAGTGTTTTAGTAAAAGTTAATGATAGAGATATTCAGGCCCAGTTGCAAGATGCCTTAACAAAACAAAAACTATCCGGCACTAATGAAAACAGAGCTAAACAGCTTTTGGCGAAGGGGGCAATAAGCCAGGAAGAATATGATACTGCTCTGGCTGATTTAAGATCATTTCAATCCCAAACCAATTTAATTAGGGCTCAACTTGCAAAGACTACCATACGTGCACCCTTTAGCGGTAGAGTTGGTTTAAGAAGTATATCGGCCGGAACTTATTTAACACCTGCTACAGTGATTGCTAACCTTGTAAGCACAAATCCTGTTAAAATCACTTTCTCTGTTCCTGAAAAATATGCAGGGCAGATAAAAATCGGTTCAGAGATTTCTTTTACAACCGACGGCTCATCAAAACAAAATACCGGGAAAGTTTATGCAATTGAACCAGGAATAAACGCGGCAACACGTACTTTACAAATACGTGCATTGGCGCCAAATGCCAGCAATATTTTATTACCAGGCTCTTTCGCCAAAATTAAACTGGCTCTAAATACTTTGGAAGATGCTATTCTTATCCCAAATGAGGCTGTAATTCCTGTATTAAAAGGAAAAATTGTTTACATTCAAAAAGATGGCAAAGCACAAGAGGTTAAGGTTGAGGCCGGAACCCGTACCGATGAAAACATCGTTATTACCTCAGGTTTAAAAGCCGGCGATACCGTTTTAACAACGGGCTCAATGGCTTTGAAGAAAGATGCGCCGGTAAAAGTTCATTTGGTTAAAGAATAATTATGAGTATCTCAACCACGAGTATAAAAAGACCTGTTCTGGCCATAGTTATGAATTTGCTTATTGTCCTTTTCGGGATAATTGGCTACAACTTTTTGGGTGTACGAGAGTATCCGTCAATCGATCCTACGGTTGTTTCGGTTAGAACTTCCTATCCGGGTGCTAACTCAGATATTATTGAATCGCAAATAACAGAGCCGCTGGAGAAATCCATCAACTCTATTGATGGTATCCGTAATATTTCATCATCAAGTAATCAGGGAACAAGTAACATTACGGTAGAATTTAACCTTGATAAGAATATTGAAGAGGCAACGAATGATGTTCGCGACAAGGTTTCGCAGGCAGCCAGAACTTTACCCAAAGATATTGATGGTTTACCAACAGTAAGTAAAGCAGATGCCAACTCTGATGCAATTTTATCGATGACCATTCAAAGTGATAAAAGAAACACTTTGGAACTGAGTGATTTTGCCGAGAATGTAATCGCTGATAGAATTCAAACCATTCCTGGTGTAAGTAGTGTTCAAATTCAGGGACAAAGGAAATATGCCATGCGTATTTGGATGGACCCGAACAAACTGAGCGCTTATGGCTTAACTTCTCAGGATATTGTAACCGCACTTGATAACGAAAACGTAGAATTACCATCGGGAAAGATTACCGGTGAAACCACAGAATTAACCGTAAAAACTTTAGGAAAGTTAACAAACGAAACCCAGTTTAATAACTTAATCTTAAAAACCGATAGCAATCAGGTTATCAAATTAAAAGATGTTGGTTATGCGGTTTTGGGGCCAGAAAACGAGGAAACAATCCTGCGTGAATCAGGCAGACCAATGGTTGCTGTAGCTATTATTCCGCAACCGGGCGCCAATTACCTGGACATTAGCAAAGAATTTTACAAGCGTTTCGACAAACTTAAAGCCGATATTCCTCAGGATATTAAATTAAAAGTTGCCTTAGATACTACACTTTTTATAAAACGTTCTGTTACCGAAGTTGCCGAAACTATCGGGTTATCACTTGTTCTTGTAATCTTGATTATTTACCTCTTTTTTAGGGATTGGGCGATCGCGTTCCGGCCGCTAATCGATATTCCGGTTTCGCTAATTTTTACCTTCTTTATTATGTACGCTTTTGGTTTCTCCATCAACGTACTCAGCTTATTAGCAATTGTATTGGCAACTGGTTTGGTGGTTGATGATGGTATTGTGGTAACGGAAAACATTTTCAAAAAAGTTGAAGAAGGCATGTCGCCATTTGAAGCTGCAATAAAAGGTTCGAATGAGATTTTCTTTGCCGTAATTTCAATATCAATAACACTTGCCGCAGTTTTTTTACCTGTAATATTTTTACAAGGTTTCGTTGGGCGTTTGTTTAGAGAATTTGGAGTTGTAATTGGTGCAGCGGTGTTGGTTTCGGCATTTGTATCGCTTACCTTAACACCAATGCTTAATGCCTATTTGATGAAAAAAGGCGGTCACAAACCATCTAAATTCTACAACTGGACGGAGCCATATTTTGTTAAACTAAATGATGCTTACGAATCAAACCTGAATAAATTTTTAGATAAAAGATGGCTATCAGTTCCTATAATTCTTATTTGTATGGGTATGATTTTTCTCTTCTGGAAGGTTTTACCAAAAGAAACAGCGCCGTATGATGACAGGAGTGCCATTAACATTAATGCGACCACACCCGAAGGTGCATCTTTTTCTTATACTGATAAGTTTATTATGAAGCTTAACCAACTGGTTATTGATTCGGTGCCGGAAAAGAACGTAAACATTACAATTACTTCCCCTGGTTTCGGTGGTGCAGGCGCCGTAAATTCGGGATTTGTTAGAATGGGTCTGGTTGATCCTGAAGATAGACAGCGTTCTCAAAAAGAGATTGCTGACATGCTTACTAAAATAACCAAAAAATATACCGAAGGAAAAACCATTGTGAATCAGCAGCCTACAATTTCTGTTGGCCGCCGCGGTGGATTACCAATCAGCTATATAATCCAGGCACAAAATTTCGAAAAATTACGCGAAAAAGTGCCACTATTTATGGATGCGGTAAGTAAAGACCCAACATTTACAGTTTCTGACGTAAACCTAAAATTTAACAAGCCTGAAATCAATTTAACCATTGATAGAGACAAAGCCAAAAATTTAGGCGTTTCTATCTCTGCAATCGCACAGACTTTAAATCTCGGTTTAAGCGGGCAACGTTTTTCTTATTTCTTTATGAATGGAAAACAATACCAGGTTATTGGTCAGTTTGATAGAAGCGACCGAAAAGATCCGTTGGATTTAAGTTCTGTTTATGTAAGGAGTGATAACGGAACCCTTGTTCAGCTTGATAACGTAGTTACCGCAAAAGAAGAAAGCAGTCCGCCGCAATTATACAGAAACAACCGATTTATTTCTGCAACCGTATCTGCAGGTTTAGCTCCTGGAAAAAGTATTGGCGAAGGCATTGATGCAATGGATCAAATTGCCGCTAAAGTTTTGGATGAAACCTTTTCTACTGATTTAAGTGGTGAATCACGCGATTTTAAAGAAAGTTCATCTAATACATTTTTCGCTTTTGGATTAGCATTATTATTGGTTTATTTAATACTTTCTGCACAATTCGAAAGTTTTAAAGATCCAATAATTATTATTCTTACTGTACCAATGGCTGTTGCAGGCGCCTTCCTATCACTATGGCTTTGTGGCCAAAGCTGGAATATTTTCAGTCAGATCGGAACCATTATGCTTATCGGCCTGGTAACTAAAAACGGTATTTTAATTGTTGAGTTTGCTAACCAGCTTAAAGAAAAAGGAACACCTATTCCTGAAGCAATCCGCGAAGCGGCAGTATCTCGTTTACGCCCGATTTTAATGACGAGTTTAGCCATTGCGATCGGCGCTTTACCAATCGCTTTAGCATTAGGTGCAGCGGCAAAAAGCCGGATGAGTATGGGAACTGTAATTGTGGGCGGAACAATGTTCTCTTTAATTTTAACCTTATTCGTTATCCCCGCAATTTACTCTTATTGGGCAAAACCATATAAACCAAATAAAGATTTGAAAGAAGCAGAACGCTTCGAACACGAAGCTTTAGAGGGCGTAAAATAATTAAGATGATTAAAAGAATAAACATATTCATACTATTAATCGCGGTGTTTTCTTTCGCCACGAAAGCACAGGAAAAATTGACTTTGCAAGAAGCTATTTCCATCGCTATGCAAAATAATTATGATATCAAAATAAGTAAGAATAACATTGCTATCGCAAAAAATAACGCGAATATTGGTAATGCAGGCATGTTGCCAAGTTTAACTGGTAGCTACTCCAACGGTGGGAGCATTCAAAATACCCGCCAAACACCAGCAACAGGAGATGATAGGGTAATTACCGGTGCAAAAAGCACAAACAACGATATTGGAGCAGATTTGAACTGGACAATTTTTGATGGTTTTAGCATGTTTGCAAATTACGATAGGTTAAAAGAGCTGCAAAAGCAAGGAGAAATTGCATCGCGACTGGCAATTTTAACCACCGTTGCTGATGTGATTACAGCTTATTATGATGTTGTTAGAAATCAAAAGTTGGTAATCGCGGCTGATAGTGCTATAGACATTTCTGTTTTCAGAGAGAAAATTGCAACTACGAAATTACAGCTTGGAAGAGGTTCTAAACTTGATGTTTTAACTGCACAAGTAGATTATAACACAGATACCTCTAATTATTTACAACAAAAAAATGCGCTGCAGGTTGCCAAAGTTCGTTTAAACCAGCTTATGGTTAGAAACGTAAATCTTACTTTTTCTGTTGATAACAATATCGATATCGACCCTGCACTTGTTTATAGCCAGCTGGCTGAACTCGCTGAAAAGCAGAATCCAAATGTCCAGAATGCCTTTATCAATCAAAGAGTTGCCTCGCTAAACCTGAAATCAATTAAAGGCGCACGCTATCCGGTGGTGAGTTTAAATTCAGGATATAGCCGGACAAACAGCACCTCTCCAACCGGTTTTAACCAGAAATTTGCCGCCAATGGATTTACTTACGGTGTAACTGCAAGTCTGAATCTCTTCAATGGCTTTATCCAGCGACAAAATGAACGCAATGCAAAAATCGAGATCGAAAATTCTACTTTAAATCTTGATAAAACCAAACTGGATGTAAGCTCGCAATTGCTCACTGCTTATCAAAATTATAGCATCTACCTTGATTTGGTTAAACTGGAACAGAGAAACGTAGATATCGCAAAAGAAAACCTGGATATTACTTTGGCAAAATATCGATTGGGAAGCATCGCTCCTTTAGAATTAAGAGAGGCACAACGTAACTCAATCGATGCACAAAATCGTTTTATTGAGATGCAATACCAGGCAAAGCTGGCTGAAATTACGCTAAAAGAAATCAGCGGAAATATAAACTTGTCTAATTAATTTTTATATTTATTGCTATGATACTCGTTGCAGATAGTGGCTCATCAAAAACTGATTGGATGGGTTATTTTAATGGAGAAACCATTAAATTTAATACTCAGGGCATAAATCCCTATTTTCTAAATGAACAGGAAATTACCCGCATAATTTTAAAAAATGACGTTATTGCGCCTTTAGCTAAAGAAGTTAAAGAAATTTATTTTTTTGGCGCTGGATGTTCATCTCCTGATAAGCATGAAGTGGTATCTAATGGCTTATCGGCAGTATTTACCAATGCATTTATTTCTGTCGAACACGATTTACTGGGCTCTGTATACGCAACATGTGGCGATACTGAAGGTTTAAACTGCATATTAGGTACGGGATCAAATATTTGCTATTTCGATGGCAAGAAAATCCATGATGGGCACCACGGATTAGGCTACGTTTTAGGCGATGAAGGTTCGGGTACATTCTTTGGAAAAAAAGTTTTACTGAGCTATCTGTACAAGAAAATGCCTGCTGATTTAGCTACAGAGTTTAGAAAAACATTTCCTGCAGAAAAGGAGCAAATTATAACAAATGTTTACCAAAAACCTTTTCCAAATATTTACCTGGCAGGTTTTAGCAGGTTTTTGGCAAATAACCAGGATCATGTTTTTGTAAAAGATATTTTGCGTAATGGTTTTCAGGAATTTGTAGATACCAATGTTAAGGATTACCCTAACTATAAAACAATTCCCTGTCATTTCGTGGGGTCTATTGCCTACTATTACCAGGATATTTTATTAGATGTTTTGAGGGAAAATGGCATAACACCAGGTAAGATTCTACAAAAACCAATTCAGGAGCTTTATAATTTTATCTTGCAAAAGGAAGGTGTGAAGCAAGATATATAATTAGAACTCAATATTTAAATATTAATAAAATCTTAAAACATTGTAAACATAACAACAAACATTTTGTTATAATTACGAAAGCATATAAAATGCTAAAAGAATATGAAGAGAATACTGGTAGTTGATGACGACATTGAGGTTTTAGAAACCATACAATTAATACTCGAAATAGGAGGATTTAAAGTTTCGGCACTTAATAACGGTGAAGAGGTTTTTGATAGAATTGATAGCTTTAAACCCGATCTAATTTTACTTGATATTTCATTAGGTCATATAGACGGCCGTGTACTTTGCGAACAGCTGAAATCAATAGATTCGACCTCCAAAATTCCAATTCTTTTAATTTCAGGTTTATATGACCCTAAAGATTTTACCACATTGAATTACGGTCAGGATGATTTTCTTTCGAAGCCGTTTCAAATGGATGTATTGCTTAAGAAAATTAGCAAAATCCTCTCGCTTGAGGAAAGTGAGCAAAGTTTTCATTTAAATTAAAACCTTACACCCAAAATATAAAGCCAAATGTATCTGCATTTGGCTTTTTATGTTTTTGAAATTATACAGCCGTAATGGCTTGTATATTTAATTGAGAAATATCCCGCTTTAGAAACATCACCGCAACACCACTAATCAGCGTAAAAGGATAAATACCTTTAAATCTTGTTTATAACATGAAAATAAATTAAAATTATACCATGCAACTAAGACAAAGAAAAACACCAATTTTTGCTTTAAGCTTATTTACATTATTTATATCGTTCAGTAATACGGTTAAGGCACAAAGTGAAAACCAAATGGTTAGGTTGGCCAGAATTAAAGTTAATCCACTGCAGTTGCAAAAGTATAATAGTGCTTTAAAAGAACAAATGACTACAGCAGTTCGTGTTGAGCCAGGTGTGTTAACTTATTATGCTGTTGCTGATAAAAATAATCCTTCAAACATCACAATACTCGAAATATATGCAGATACAACCGCTTATAAATTGCATATCGAAACCGCACATTTTAAAAAATATAAGGATACTGTAAAGGATATGGTTAAATCTTTAGAGCTTGTTGATGTTAAATTGATTGGTAAAGCTGAAAAAGGACTATAATAGATTAGATTGGAAATTCATAAACAATTAGGTAGATAAGGCTGTCATTTTGGCAAATAAAATGCTTTGGAACAGCGCTTGTTGTGCAGCAGGTAGATTAAACAATTTATTTACATATGAGCATACAAGAAAAAGGAAATATCTCAATACATACCGAGAATATTTTCCCGATAATTAAGAAGTTTTTATACTCTGATAACGAGATTTTTCTTCGTGAGTTGGTTTCTAACGCCGTAGATGCGGTTCAGAAGATAAAAAGACTAGGTTCATTAGGTCAGTTTAATGGCGAAGTGGGCCAGCCTTTGGTACAAGTTGCGGTTGATAAAGATGCAAAAACCATTACCATTAGCGATAATGGTTTAGGTATGACTGCCGAAGAAATTAAAAAGTACATTAACCAGGTTGCATTTTCTGGCGCAAGCGAATTTGTAGAGAAATTTAAGGATGCTAAAGATGCTAACGAAATCATTGGCAAATTTGGTTTAGGTTTTTACTCAGCTTTTATGGTTGCAGATTTAGTTGAAATTCAAACTTTATCATACCAGGAAGGAGCAGAACCTGCCCGTTGGGTTTGCGATGGAAGTACAGAATTTGAAATTACCGAAGGTTCGAAAACCACACGCGGAACTGATATTATTCTGCACGTAAATAAAGATTCTGAAGAGTTTTTAGAAGAGTCGAAGCTGCAGGAAATTCTTGATAAATACGCTAAATTCCTACCTGTTCCAATTAAGTTTGGTACCAAAACAGAATCAGAAGAAGACGGCGAAGACGAGGAAGGAAAGAAAAAATACAAAGATGTCGTAGTTGATAACATCATCAACACTACAAACCCAATCTGGACAAAAGCGCCTGCAGATTTGTCAGACGAGGATTATTTAAATTTTTACCGCGAATTATACCCTTTTAGTGAAGAACCGTTATTCTGGATTCACTTAAATGTAGATTATCCATTTAACTTAACTGGTGTATTGTATTTCCCTAAGTTGAAAAACGACTTTGAAATGCAACGCAACAAAATCAAACTTTATTCTCGCCAGGTATTTATTACTGATGAGGTAAAAGACATCGTTCCTGAATTTTTGATGTTGTTACATGGTGTAATCGATTCACCTGATATTCCGTTGAACGTATCACGTAGTTTCCTACAGGCAGATAGCAACGTTAAAAAAATCAACAACTACATTACCAAGAAAGTTGCTGATAAATTAGCAGAACTGTTTAACAAAGACCGTAAATCATTCGAAGAAAAATGGAAAGATATTGGCTTGTTTGTTAAATACGGAATGATTAGCGAAGAGAAATTTTATGATAAAGCCAAAGATTTCGCGTTGGTTGGAAACACTAAAAACGAACTTTTCACTTTAAACGAATACAAAGAGAAAGTTGCGCCTTTACAAACAGATAAAAACGGAACTGTAGTTTATTTGTACTCGAATGATGCCTCTAAACAAGATGCTTTTATTCAATCAGCCAACAAAAAAGATTATGATGTTTTGGTTTTAGATTCTCCAATTGATAATCACTTTATTAATCAACTGGAGCAGAAATTAGAAAAAACATCTATCAAACGTGTTGACTCAAGTGTTGCTGACAAATTAATTGAAAAAGACGAGGTTAACGAACATGTTCTAAGCGAAGACCAGGTTAAAGAAGTGACTACGATTTTTGAAAAAGCAATTACCAAACCAGGTATGCAGGTTGAAGTTGTGGCTTTAAATCCTGATGAATTACCAGTAACCATTACCATGGATGAATTTATGCGACGCATGAAAGATATGGCTGCAATGGGTGGCGGCATGGGTTTTTACGGACAAATGCCTGATAGCTATAAGGTTGCTATTAATGGAAACCACAAATTAGTAAGCAAAATTTTAAAAGCAGAAGGCGAAGAACAAAGTAATTTAGCCAAGCAAGCTGTAGATTTAGCTTTACTTGCTCAAGGAATGCTAACAGGTGCAGAGTTAACGGCATTTGTAAGCAGAAGTGTCGAATTAATTTAATTGCAGAATTTGCTGAGGCAAATCAGTAAGCTTATAAAAACAAAAAGTCCTGATTTTCATCAGGACTTTTTTTATTTCAGGCAGAATTATGTTAACTCGCAACATTTTGTTTTACATTAAAATAATCCTTATGCTCCTCTAACATTTTAGCAATAGTTGCAGCCTTTGTATCTTTAATGTTAAATACAAATAACGGTTCTTGCTTTTTCTTGCTTCTAACCATTTTTTCTGTATAAAAACGATATTCCAAACCATTAGTTAGTAGCCCATATTTAGCTTTTGTTTTGCGGAAATATTTAGATAATCTCGAATCATTAATATCCAGACTATCTTCATGATGTTTACACTCAACTAAAATAGCGGGTTCACCATCTTTCATAATTGTGTAATCAACTTTTTTACTTTTTTTAACACCAAAATCCAAAACTGCTTCTGATTGAACTTCAGAAGGATTGAAAACGTCAAAGCCTAATATTTGGATAAAAGGCATAACCAATGCATTTCTTGTTAAATCTTCTGATTGAACCTGAGGAAGCATTTTCTTAATTCTTACGGCAAACTGCCCGATTTCGTCTTTAAGTTCCATGTTAATATATTTTTTAGGTATTTGTGTATTGCAGTTGTTCAAAAAACAGCTGCTCTTTTATTCCCAGAGTGTGTATGGCCTGATAAATTTTTGCATTCTCAGGCTACACATACTGTGGGCAGGCAGATGTTTTTTTAATTAAAAATGTTGTGATTAAACTTTAATCACAAACCTTTTTAATCATTCGTTTTTGGCAAACATATTAAAGATTAAAAAATAGCCTGAAGTTGTTGCATTTTTTACATCAACCCTGCAAAATATTACATCAAGGCCTAAAAATATTACACCAAAACCTAAAAAGATTTTTTCTAACAGATATATGAAGAAATTCTTTTTTTAGCTAACTTGCATTGAAATCATTCCAAACACACTTAGTACACATCATGAATTTAAAATGCGTTGTTATTGACGATGAACAACATGCTATTGAGGTATTAACTGACCACATAGCTGAGATGCCCGGTTTGACTGTGTTTAAAACATTTACAAGTCCGGTGCAAGCCCTTACGGAAATTAGTGTTGGTGATGAAATTGACCTATTATTCATGGATATTGATATGCCAGGAATTAATGGTTTAGAACTTGCGAAAAACATTAGAGAAAAAGCGAAGTACCTTATTTTTACTACGGCACATCCAGATTATGCATTGCAGGCATTTGATGTTCAATCAGATCAGTATCTGCTTAAACCAATTTCATTTGCAAAGTTTGCTTTGGGAATTGATAGAATTTTGAAAAAAGAAGCGAGTAACGCTAAAAATGCGGCCAGAGAAACTGATCAAGTTGCTGCCTTGTACATTAAGGGCGATCATAAATATGCGTTTTCGAATATTTTGATTGATGATATTTTGTACATCAGGGCTTTGCAGAATTATATTCAAATAATTACAAAAACCGAAACCAACACAACTTATCTTACTTTAAAAGAGATTGAAAAGGCTTTAGAAAATCACGCTTTTATTCGTGTTAACAAATCAAATATCGTTGCTAAAGCGGCCATTAAAAAGGTTGATGGCAACATTATAAGATTGGTAAATAATGAGATGATTCAAATTGGGGAAGGCTATAAAGAAGCTTTTTTCGCCTATATACAAAGTAGTTTATTAAAATCCGGAAGAAGTTAAGTTAAAACTACTTGTTGAAGATATTAGACATTGAGGAGTTAGTCATAAGAATAGTATTTGCAGTAGGATCTGTACTGAAGCCATTTTGAGACTTAACATTTTTATAAACAAATGCTCTATTCTTTTTCAATTTACCAATGTTTTGCGTTTTCATACTGCTAGTTATTAAAAAAAATTGACATTCTAAATAGGTGTAAAAACTATTTGTTAAAAATGTTAGACATTGATGGGTTGGTCATTAAGATTGTGTTAGCCGTTGGGTCAGTGCTGAAGTTGTTTTGACCTTTTACGTTTTTGTAAACAAATGCAGTATTCTTTTTTAATTTGATATTTTGAGTTTTCATGATTACTTATTGAAGATGTTAGACATTGATGAATTGGTCATTAAGATTGTGTTCGCAGTTGGATCAGTGCTGAAATTGTTTTGACCTTTTACGTTTTTGTAAATAAATGCTGTATTCTTTTTTAATTTGATATTTTGAGTTTTCATGATTACTTATTGAAGATGTTAGACATTGATGAATTGGTCATTAAGATTGTATTTGCAGTTGGATCAGTGCTAAAGTTATTTTGACCTTTTA